>JAESFN010000050.1_pt1 | contig 430621 bp, 408 predicted proteins | sample 9269411 | NCBI WGS metagenome assembly JAESFN01 (sample SAMN14505399, study PRJNA617100) | algae metagenome | isolation source: Iphinoe sp. HA4291-MV1 and co-occurring heterotrophs from trail next to... | place: USA: Maunawili Falls, Hawaii | collected 2009-07-25
TCTTGGTCAGGCCGTGCGTGTCGCCTGAAAGCTGTTCTTCTAGCGCCTTGAAGCGCTTGATCGAGTTCGAGATCGTCTTCCAATTGGTGAGCATGCCGCCCAGCCAGCGATGGTTGACGAAATGCTGGCCCGAACGGCGTGCGGCCTCCGCGATCGGATCCTGCGCCTGGCGCTTGGTGCCGACGAACAAAACCTTACCGCCCGAAGCGACACTCGAGCTGATGAACTCCAGAGCCCGCGCGAACAGCGGCACGGTCTGCGAAAGATCGAGGATGTGGACGCCGTTCCGATCGCCGTAGATGTACGGCTTCATCTTGGGATTCCAGCGGTGCGTCTGGTGGCCGAAATGCGCGCCCGCTTCTACGAGCGACTGCAATGAGACGGTGGGAGCCGCCATAGGATGTTCTCCTTACCCGGTTTGACCTCTGGAAGGCAGTGATCCAGGCGATGCCAGGACACCGGTATGAGCGCCTTCCATGTGGAATGCGCGGGCCAATAGCGACGAACCCGGTCAAAATCAAGCTTGACAATACAGGAACATATAGTGAACAAGGAACTTAACAAGGTCACGGACTGTTCCGGTTGCTGACCGAGGGAGGTCAATATGGCTCAGCTGGTTTCGATTCTGTTCTTCTCAGCGGCGCTAGTCGGAGCGCTCGCGCTCGTGGCGGACATGCTTCGCGATGAATGGGATCGAGTTATAGCCGTGCTGGGTGGTGAAGCGCTGGATCGGGCGCGGGCCACGTCCAATGCGCCAGTGCGCGTCAAGATGCGGGCGTGGAATCTTGCGGAATCGCGGCCGGCATCGCCGCAGCGGCGCGCCGCTGCCTGACCCGGCCATAAGAGCGGATGCTGAAAGGTATCAGCAGAAGATAGAGCGTCGCGACCACCGTCAGTGTTTCCCACGGCGCCGTGAGCAGGGCACCGCCGAGGATCGCGACACCCGCCAGCGCCTCGAGCCGAATCGTGCGGCGCAGGCGCAATGACGACCAGCTGAACGTCGCGACATTCGAAATCATCAGGAACGCCACGAGCGCGACCCAAGGCGCCACGATCCAAACCGCGCGGAAAATCTCCTCGCCCGACCAAAGCCAGATATAAACAGGCAACAGCATCAGGCCAGCCCCGGCCGGCGCCGGCACGCCGGTCAGGAAACCGGCCGATTTGTGCGGCTGCTCCGCCGCATCGATCGCTGCGTTGAAGCGTGCGAGCCTGAGCGCACAGCACACTGCGTGACTGAGAGCGAACAGCCAGCCCCACCGCGGCAGGCTTTGGAGCGACCAGAGATAAAGAATGATCGCCGGCGATACGCCGAACGCGATGACGTCGGAAAGAGAGTCGAGCTCGGCACCGAACCGGCTTTCACCCTTCAGCAGCCGGGCGATGCGCCCGTCGAGTCCGTCGAGCACGCCAGCGACGATGATCGCGGCCAATGCCCGATCCCATTCCCCGGCGATGCCGAAACGGATGCCGGTCAGCCCCATGCACAATGCCAGCGCCGTGACTGCATTAGGCGCGACGGCTCGGATCGAGATGCCGCGTCTCAGGCGCTCCGGCGTCATTGCGGGATGCCGGTCCCGGCTTCGCTTTCACCCAGTTTCGCCAGCACCGTCTCGCCCGCGAGGGTGCGCTGGCCGAGCGCGACGCGCGGCGCGGTCCCGGCCGGCAGATAAACATCGACACGACTGCCGAAGCGGATCAGGCCCACGCGCTGCCCGCGTCCGACCACGTCGCCAACCTTCACGAACGGCACGATACGCCGCGCGACCAGCCCAGCGATCTGCGTGAAGCCGATGCGCGTCCCGTCCGGCGCCTCGACCAGGAAATGCTGGCGCTCATTGTCCTCGCTCGCCTTGTCGAGATCGGCGTTCAGGAACTTGCCGGAAATGTAGACGACGTTCCGGATCGTGCCGGCGATCGGCGCGCGATTGATGTGCACATCGAACACGGACATGAAAATCGAAACGCGCGTCATCTGCGTTTCGCCCAAGCCGTCGTCACCCGCCATCTCGCGCGGTGGCGGAACGCTCTGGATCAGCGTGATCAATCCATCCGCGGGCGCGATCACCAGCCCTTCGCCTTGGGGGACGCTGCGGATCGGATCGCGGAAAAAGGCCAGCACCCAGATCGTCACCACCGCCATCGGCCAGGCCAATGTTTCCCAAGCGCACCAAGCGAAGATCAACGTGATGACGGCCGAGATCAGCGCGAATTTGCGCCCTTCAGGGTGAACGGAGGGCCAGCGCCATTTTACAGTGGTTGTCGCGACCGGCGGCTTTTCGAGCGATGCCATTGCGCTTCCTTAAGGACCAGCCAAGGCCGTTACAATGTTCTACCGGGCCGGACGATCCACCGCCGGAATGGCTTCGGTTGACAGGATTGCCCCTTCCCCTAGGGAACGTCGCCAAACATTCTTCCCGAGGGAACACGGTCAATGGCGAAGATCAAGGTGAAGACCCCCGTCGTCGAGCTCGATGGCGACGAAATGACGCGGATCATCTGGGCCTGGATCCGCGAACGACTGATCCTCCCCTATCTCGACATCGACCTGGAATATTACGACCTGGGCATCGCGAAGCGCGACGAGACCGACGACCGCATTACTGTCGAATCCGCGCGCGCGATCAAGAAGTATGGCGTCGGCGTCAAATGCGCGACGATCACGCCGGATGAAGCGCGGGTCGAGGAGTTCAGCCTCAAGAAGATGTGGAAGTCGCCCAACGGTACGATCCGCAATATCCTCGGCGGGGTCGTTTTCCGCGAGCCGATCGTCATCAGGAATGTCCCGCGTCTGGTGCCGGGCTGGACCGACCCGATCGTGGTGGGCCGACATGCATTTGGCGATCAGTATCGCGCGACTGATTTCCGCGTACCAGGCCCGGGCAAGCTGCGCATGGTCTTCGAAGGCGACGACGGGACCGTGATCGATGAGGAAGTCTTTCAGTTTCCGTCCGCCGGCATCGCGATGGGCATGTATAATCTCGACGATTCGATCCGCGATTTCGCCCGAGCCTCGCTGAATTATGGCCTGCTGCGCGAATGGCCGACCTACCTGTCAACCAAGAACACCATTCTCAAGGCTTATGACGGCCGCTTCAAGGATATCTTCCAGGAAGTTTTCGAGAACGAATTCAAGCCTCAATTTGACAAGCTTGGGATCGTTTACGAACATCGCCTGATCGACGACATGGTCGCGTCCGCGCTAAAATGGAGCGGCAAGTTCGTCTGGGCCTGTAAAAATTATGACGGCGACGTGCAATCCGACACGGTCGCGCAGGGCTTCGGCTCGCTGGGCCTGATGACCTCCGTGCTGCTCTCGCCAGACGGCAAGACGGTCGAGGCCGAGGCCGCGCACGGCACGGTGACCCGCCACTTCCGCCAGCATGAGGCGGGCAAGGCGACCTCGACCAACCCCATCGCCTCGATCTTTGCCTGGACCGGCGGTCTCAAATATCGAGGCCGCTTTGATAGCACGCCCGACGTCACCAGCTTCGCCGAAACACTGGAGCGCGTCTGCATCGAAACAGTCGAGCAAGGGGCGATGACCAAGGACCTGGCGATCCTGATCGGTCCGGACCAGCCCTGGATGACGACCGAGCAATTCTTCGAAGCGATCCGCTCGAACCTCGAAAAGGCGATGGCGAGCGCGGGCTGACAAGTTGTGCTTAGGTCCCGATCAACGTCGGCGTGACCATCTCCCGGCGACCTTGAGACGTCGCCTCGGCGCCAAGCGGTCCGAGATGCTCAATTTCCGGATCGCGGAAGGCATGGGCGACGGTCCGAAGCTCGAGGTGGATCTCGTACGCTTGGTCATGACCTAGGCGGTCGCGACACCGTCCGGGACCGTCACGAACAGCATCCGGGCATCCCCGATCTCGACCCGGTGCGGCGTCTCGGCTTTGCGCGACGGCTTTTATCAGCCGGGTCAAATGCGGAACTAAGTCCCCTTAACGCCTCTCCGCATGAACAAGCGCGGCGACGGCGAAATGTTTCAGGAAAAAGCTGACAAGCGCGCCGCGCCCGGCGATGAAGCGGGATGGCGCTTTCCATCGAATCCAACGCATTCAGCGATTCCCTGGTCGTTCTCGGCGCCGCCGGTCTCGTGATACCGGCCTTTGCCCGGCTGCGGGTCAGCCCTGTGATCGGTTTCATCCTGGTGGGCATGCTGGTTGGCCCGGCCGGTCTCGGCTCGCTCGTCGATCGAGCGCCGTGGCTTTATCATGTGACGATCACCGACCCGAAATCGATCAGCCCGTTCGCCGAGTTGGGCGTCATTCTGCTGCTGTTCTCGATCGGTCTGGAACTGTCGTTCCGGCGACTGTGGCAGATGCGGCGGCTGGTGTTCGGGCTCGGGCCTTCCGAGCTGATCGGCTGCGGGCTGCTGATCGCGATCGCATTGTTCGCATTGGGTCAGAGCTGGACCGGCGCCATCGGCCTGGGCCTTGCGCTGGCCCTTTCCTCGACAGCGCTGGTGCTGCCGATGAGCGGCACGACGAGCCAAACCGGCAAGCCCGCCTTCGCCATGCTGCTGTTCGAGGATGTGGCGCTGGTGCCGATCATCTTCGCCCTCGGGGCGCTCGCGCCGCAAGCTGGAGCCGCCGGCCTTGGCCCATTGCTGACAACGCTCGGCATCGGCGCGCTGACCATCGCCGTCATGCTGATCGCCGGCCGGCTGATCCTGCCCGCATTGTTCGCGCAGGCCGCTAGGACCAAAAGTCCGGAGCTGTTTCTCGCCGCCTCCCTGCTGGTTGTGATCGTGGCAAGTGTCGTCACGACCGCGGTCGGCCTTTCCCCGATCGTCGGCGCGCTGCTCGCTGGCGTGCTGATCGCCGAGACGGAGTTCCGCGGCGAAGTCGAGTCGACCACGGAGCCGTTCAAAGGCCTGGCGCTGGGCGTGTTTCTGATCACGGTCGGCATGAGCGTCGATCTTCGCCAGATCGCCGCTAATTGGGCGGGACTGGTCACCGCCGTCGTCGGCGTAGTTCTCGTGAAGACCCTGGTGACGTCGGCGCTGCTCCGCTTTCAAGGCGCGCGGCCCGGCGTCGCGCTGGAAACGGGGTTGCTGATGTCATCACCGTCCGAAACCACGCTGATCGTGCTCGCGGCCGCGGAGGGCGCACGGCTGATCACACCGTCGACTGCCGCCTTCTGGCAGACCGTGACCGCGATCGGCCTGACCATCACGCCCCTATTGGCGCGGATCGGCCATGATATGGCGCAGCGGCTCGAAATGCGCCGCCGTGACGAGGCCGAGGCGGAAAATACGCCCGGGCCCGAAGCGCGCGTCGCGATCGTGGGTTTCGGCCGCGTGGGGCGCATGGTCGCCGATCTGTTGCGTTCACATGATAAGCCGTTCATCGCGGTCGATGCCGATATTGATGCGGTCGTCGCCGCGCGCCGGCAGGGCTATCCGGTTCTGTTCGGAGATATTGCCCGCGCCGACTTTATCGAACGGCTGCAACTGGAGCACGCGACAGCTTTGGTGCTGACAATGGATCAGCCGCAACTGTCCAACCGGATTGTGCGCCTCACGCGGTCGCGTTTCCCGGACCTGACCATTGTCGCACGCGCACGCGACGTCGACCATGCCGCCGCGCTCTACCGCGCCGGTGCCACCGATGCTGTGCCGGAAACGCTGGAGAGCTCGCTGCAACTGTCCGAGGCGGTGCTGGTCGATCTTGGCGTCGCGATGGGCCCGGTCATCGCCTCCATCCACGAGAAACGGGAAGAACTGCGGCAGGAGATCAAGAAAGCCGGCGCATTGGACCGCGAGCCTCGGCTTGCCCGCACCCGGCTGCAGGACCTGACCAAACCGTCCTAACCAAGCACATCACGAAAGGCGCGCATTGCCGCCGCTTCGCCCTCGGCTGCATTCCAGACCGATCCGCATACAGCCAGGAAATCCGCGCCGGCATCGATAAGCGGCCGAGCATTTCCGGGCGTGATGCCGCCAATCGCGACGCAGGGAATCTCGAAGATCGCCGACCACCAGCCGAGGATATCCGGCTCCGGGTGGTGGCGCACCGTCTTGGTCGTGGTCGGATAGAAAGCGCCGAACGCGACATAGTCGGCGCCAGCCTCCCCCGCTTCCATCGCCAGATGCTTGCTGTCGTGGCAAGTGACGCCGATCTGCGCCGCTGGCCCCAGCACCTGACGTGCCTCGCGCGGATCGCCGTCATCCTGGCCCAAATGCACACCGTCGGCGCCGAGCCGCCTCGCGAGCGCGATCGAATCGTTGACGATGAACGCGACGTCGCGGTCCCGGCAAATGGCGAGCAGTGGTTCGGCCAGCGCCGCCGCCTGGTGCTGATCGACCCCTTTCACCCGGAACTGGAACGCGGCGACCGGTCCCGCGTCCAACGCATGCGCGAGCCGCTCCGGAAAGTCGCCGCCGACATTCTCAGGCGAGATCAGATAGAGCTGGCAGGGACCTCGTTCCCCGTCGCGGGCAAAAAGTTCGGCGAAGGATTCGTTGGCCATTCGTCGCCCGTATCGGCTGCTAGGCGAAAAAGCGACCGCGCCGATTGCCGGGGCGAACCAGCATGCTAACCCGACCGATAAAGAAAAAGGGAGGATTCGTCATGCCGTTCGATCGTCGCAGCTTCATCATGGCCACAGCGGCAACGGGACTTGCGAGCCTCGCCCGGCCGCTCTGGGCGGCGATCGATCCTGGCCTCAAGAAGCTGCTAGACGAGATCGCGTTCGACTATCTCAAGACCTCCCCCGAAGCTCTCTCCTATCTCGGCATGGACAAAGGCGACTATGCATGGGCGCGCGCCAAGTGGAGCGACGGTTCGCCCGCCGCCCGCGCCAAGGCGATCGCGGACGCCAGCCGCTATGGCCAAATACTTGCCCGCATCGACCGCAACAGCCTGAAAGGTCATGACGGGCTGCTCTATGACGCCGTCGGCTATTGCCTCGATCTCGGCAAGGCGGGCGGGCGCTTCGCCTATGGCGGTGTCGGCACCTTCGGCGGCGGCAGCCCCTATGCGATCAGCCAGCAAGGTGGGGCCTACCAGAACGCGCCCGAGTTCCTCGACACGATGCACCGGGTCGAGGTCAAGGCCGATGCCGACGCGTATCTGGCGCGCCTCAACGGTCTCGCCACCGTCATCAATCAGGAAACCGACCAGGTCGCGCACGATGCCGGCCTTGGCGTTATCGCGCCCGATTTCATTCTCGATACCACGCTCACCCAGCTGAAGGAGCTGCGCGCCAAGCCGGCCGCCCAGTCGCGGCTGGTCGAATCGCTTGTCCGCCGCACCACCGCCAAGAACATCGCCGGCGATTGGGCGGGCCAGGCGACATCGATCGTCAGCGGTAAGATCTATCCGGCGTGGGACCGTCAGATTGCGTTGCTCACCCGGCTTCGCGCCAAGGCGACGCATGATGCTGGCGTGTGGAAGCTGCCGCAGGGCGAGGCCTATTACGCCTGGCAGCTGATGAACGCCACCAGCACCACAATGTCTCCGGAAGAGGTCCACAAGCTCGGCCTCGATCAGGGCAAGGAACTGGACGCCCGGATGGACGCGGTGCTGCGCGCCCAGGGCATGACCCAAGGCACGGTCGGCGAGCGGCTCTCGGCGCTGACCAAGGATCCGAAGCAGCTCTTCCCCAACACCGACGCCGGCAAGGAAGAAGCGGTCGCCTATGTGAATACAAAGATCGAGGAGTTGCGTGCGCTGCTGCCGCGCTTCTCGCACATGCAGCTGAAGGCGCCGCTGACCGTCAAGCGCGTGCCGAAGGACATCGAGGCGGGCGCATCGCTCGGCTATATGAACCCTGGCGCGCTCGATGGATCGCGGCCGTCCATCTACTATATCAACCTCAAGGATTCGGCGAACTGGCCTCGCTATTCGATCCCGACCCTTTCTGCGCACGAAGGCATCCCCGGCCATACCTGGCAGTTCGCCTATGCCGCCGAACATCAAAACGACGTGCCGCTGCTGTTCAACCTGCTGGGCTTCAACGCCTATACCGAGGGCTGGGCGCTTTATGCCGAACAGAGCGTGGATGAACTCGGCTTCTACGCGAAGGACCCGTTCGGCCAGCTCGGCATGTATCAGGCGCTGCGGTTTCGCGCGTCGCGGCTGGTGACCGACACCGGCCTTCACGCCAAGCGCTGGAGCCGCGAGCAGGCGATCGACTATCTGACCTCCTCGACTGGCCGCTCACGCGTCGCCTGCACCAGCGAAGTCGACCGTTACTGCGCCTCGCCGGGTCAGGCGTGCGGCTATAAGGTCGGTCATACCGAGATCGTCCGCCTTCGCGAAAAGGCCAAGGCGGACCTCGGCCCGAAGTTCGATGTCCGCGACTTCAATGACGCGGTGATCGAGGCCGGGCAGCTCCCGCTGACGGTACTCGCGACCGCGGTCGATGCGTATGTGGCTGAGAAGAAAGGCTAGTCGACAAGTGCGAGCGCGAAGCCGTCCCAGCCTTTCGCGCCGACGGTCTGGATGGCGGTGGCGCTGAGCCGCGGCTCCGCCGCCATCGCCGCGAACAGCGCACGGGTGCCTTGCACGCGCGGATCGGCGTGATCGGGATCGAGGATCGCGCCTTCGCGGATGACATTATCGAAGACGATCATCGCGCCGGGCCGCGAGAGCGGGACCGCGGCTTTTAGATAGGCCGGATAGCTCTCTTTGTCGGCATCGATGAAGATGAAATCGAAAGCGGCCTCGCCTGCGTCGATCATCGCCCGGAGCGTTTCGATCGCAGGCCCCACCCGCACGTCCACGACGTCGCCGAACCCGGATCGCGCGATGTTGCCGCGTGCCACATCCGCATGGTGCGGGTCGAGCTCCAGCGTGACGAGGCACCCGTCCGCCGGCAGCGCGCCCGCCAGCCAGATCGTCGAATAGCCGCCGAGCGTTCCGATCTCGAGTATCCGCCGTGCACTCACGCCGCGCGCCAGCAGCCGCAGCATCTTCCCTTGCGGCGCCGATACATCGATCGCCGGCAGCCCTGCCGCCGCATTGGCCGCGATCACGTCTTCAATCGCTGCGTCGTCGTTGAGCAGGTGCCTATCGATATATCCGTCAACCTTGGACCAATTCTCCACGAGCAGTCTCCAGAGCGGTTCGAAATGCGGCGGGATCGTCCAGTCGATGCGCGACGGCGCGGATCGGACCCCGCCGCCCAGCGACCGGCTCGGCGAGATCGACCCAAATGTTGGGATAGGCGATCAGGGCGAGATTGGAGACATCCCGCGCCTTTAATTCGGCGGCCGTCCACTGCTCGCGAAACCCGGCGACCGCGCCCAGCGGGATGCGGAACGCACGTAAACGGCCGGCTCGCATCACCAAGGCTTGATCCTCGATCAGCACCGGCAGCCGGCGGAACGATGCAACCGCCCCAGCGAGCCAAACGATACCCGACAGCGTCAAACCAGACACCACCAGCGCCACCCAGGGCCGCCACAGCGCGAGCAGGAAGTGCACGACCAGCAGCTCTATGCCGGAGAGCGCCACCAGCACCCACATCATGGGGGCGACGCTGCGGTGATAGTCGAACCGCAGCGCGCCGGGCATCAGGCAGCGACCAGCGTCTTCTGGGTTGATGCGTGATGGATCTCGTCGATCGCGCTGCCCAGTGAGCCGTTGAACTCGGCATCGCTCATCTGGTGGCGCAAATCCTCCAGCAGGGCGCGGCTGAAGCTCGCGATCATTCCGCGATTCCTGGCGAGTTCGGCGCACGCCTCGGGCCGCGCGAATCCGCCGGACAGCGCGACGACGCGCAGCACACCTGGATGATCGACCAGCGCACCGAACAGGCCGGATTTGGCCGGGATGGACAGTTTCAGCATCACCTTGTCGCTGCCCGGCATCGCGTCCAGCGCCTTCACCAACTCTTCGAGCAGGATCTGGTCGGCTTCGGCACGCTCCGCGCTCTTGATGTTCACCTCCGGTTCAATGATCGGCACCAGGCCGTGGCCGAGCACCTGCCGCGCGACCTCGAACTGCTGCTTCACGATCGCCGAGATGCCCTCGCGGTCGGCCAGATTGATGACCGACCGCTCCTTGGTGCCGAACACGCCAAGTCCCTTGGCGCGCGACAGCAGAGCGTCCAGCCCCGGCATCGGCTTCATCAGCTGCACGCCGTTCGCTTCATTCTCCAGCCCCTTGTCGATCTTGATGAAGGGTACGACTCCCTTATCGGCAAGAGCCTGCGGCGTCGGCTTGCCATCCACCTGACCGTCCATCGTCCGCTCGAACAGGATGGCGCCGATGACCTTGTCCCCGTTGAAGCAGGGCGAACTGATGATGCGGCTGCGCATCGCATGGATCAGGCCGAACATCTCCTCCTCGCCCGAATAGACATTTTCCTCGATGCCATAGCCCTTCAACGCTTTGGGCGTTGACCCGCCGCTTTGGTCCAAAGCTGCGATGAAGCCGTTGCCTTCGGCGATCTTGGCGGTCATGTCGGCAGTATTCATAAAAATCCCTGATTCCGGTGCCTGCTTGGCGCCAGCGCCTAACTGGCTGCGGCAAAAAACTCAACGCGCGGTTAGGGTTAAGCCTCCAGCGCCTTGACCCCTGGCAACTCCTTGCCTTCCATCCATTCAAGGAAAGCGCCGCCGGCGGTCGAGACGAAAGTGAAGTCGTCCGACACGCCAGCCCGGTTCAGCGCGGCGACAGTGTCGCCGCCGCCCGCCACCGACACGAGCGAGCCTTCGCGCGTCAGCGCCGCGGCGGTGCGCGCGAGGCTGACGGTCGCGGCATCGAATGGCGGCGTTTCGAACGCCCCAAGCGGGCCGTTCCAGACCAGCGTCCTGCAAGTCTTCAGCACGTCCGCCAACGCCTCGGTCGCGGCGGGGCCGATATCGAGGATCATATCGTCGGCGGCGACTTCGTGGACGTTGACCGTGCGCGTCGCCGCGTTGGGCTTGAACTCTTTCGCGACGACTACGTCATAGGGCAGGTGCACGGTGCAGTTGGCGCGCTCGGCGGCGGTGAGTATCTCCTCGGCCGTTCCGGTCAGGTCATGCTCGCACAGCGACTTGCCGACATTGACGCCGCGCGCGGCAAGGAATGTGTTGGCCATACCGCCGCCAATGATCAGGTGATCGACCTTGGCGACGAGATGCTTCAGCACGTCGAGCTTGGTCGAGACCTTGGCGCCACCAACCACCGCCGCCACAGGATGGTCGGGACTGCCCAGCGCCTTTTCCAAAGCCGCAAGCTCCGCTTCCATCTGCCGGCCGGCATAGGCTGGCAGCGCGTGCGCCAGCCCCTCGGTCGACGCATGAGCGCGGTGGGCAGCGGAAAAGGCGTCGTTGACGAAGAGGTCGCCAAGCTTCGCGAACCGCTCGACCACCGCCGGGTCGTTCTTCTCCTCGCCACCGAAGAAGCGCGTATTCTCGAGGATCGCGACATCGCCCGGCCGCAGCGCGGAGACTCCAGGCGCATCGCCTTCCCAATCGACAAAGGTGACCGGCCGTCCCAGCACGGCCTCGAACGGCTTGGCGAGCTGCGCCAGCGAGAACTCCGGCGACGGCGCTTTCGGGCGGCCAAAATGGCTGAGCACCAGCACGATCGCGCCGCGATCCGCCAGTTCCGACACGGTCGGCACAGCAGCGCGCAAACGCGTATCGTCGCTCACCTTGCCATCGGACATTGGCGCGTTGAGATCCTCGCGGACCAGCACGCGTTTACCGGCGATGTCGCCCATATCGTCGAGCGTCTTGTAGGCCATCAATCTTCCTCGATTAGGATCGGGTCGCCGATCCTGATTTCGCCGCCATGAAGCACGCGTGCGAGCGCGCCGCCGCGCCAATCCGGCATCAGCACGGCTTTCAAACCCGGCACGATCGCGTCCATGCGGCTGCATGGATCGCACTCGCACGTGATCTGCAGTCGGACCCCATCGCCGATCCGCACCACTTTGCCTGGCACCTGCGGCAGGTCGAGTCCGTCCACCAGCAGGTTGGCGCGGCGTTCCTGCCATTCGACGACCGTACCCAGTTCGTCCAAAGCAGCCAGCCAGTCGCTCGCTTCCATCAGCGAAACCTGCCGCCGATCCTTGCCGCCAAGCCGGACCGCGCCGCGAAAATCGCCCTGCAATCCGCCTTCGCGCGTCACCTGGACGTGGTCGATCGTCTCCATCGGCGCTTTCGGAAAAGCGTGGCGCGCGATGCCGCGAAGGACGCCCGCCGCCACGCCGGTCTCGATCAGCCGAGCTTCGCCATCGCCACGGCCGTGTCGACCATGCGGTTGGAAAAGCCCCATTCATTATCATACCAGCTGACGACGCGAACGAGCTTGCCTTCCATCACCGTCGTCTCGAGGCTGTCGACAGTGGACGAGGCCGGCGTGTGCATCAGGTCGATCGAAACCAGCGGCTCGTCGGTATAGGCCAGCACGCCTTTCAACGGGCCGCTTTCCGACGCCGCCTTCAGCAGCGAGTTGACCTCTTCCTTGCTCGTGTCGCGCTTCGGCGTGAAGGTCAGGTCGATCAGTGACACGTCCGGGGTCGGCACGCGCATGGCCGATCCGTCCAGCTTGCCCTTCAGCTCAGGCAGCACTTCGCCCACCGCGCGCGCGGCGCCGGTGGTGGTCGGGATGATCGACATGGCAGCAGCGCGGGCGCGGCGCAGGTCGGAATGGATCTGGTCGAGGATTTTCTGGTCATTGGTATAGGCGTGGACCGTGGTCATGAAGCCGCGTTCGATGCCGATCGCGTCGTTCAGCACCTTCGCGACCGGGGCCAGGCAGTTGGTGGTGCACGATGCGTTGGACACGATCTTGTGGTCCGCGGTCAACTTGTCGTGATTGACGCCGTAAACGACGGTCAGGTCGACATTCTTGCCGGGCGCCGAGATCAGCACCTTTTTCGCGCCCGCCTTGATGTGCTTTTCAGCGCTGTCGCGATCGGTGAAGAAGCCGGTGCATTCCAGCACCAGTTCGACGCCCAGCTCGCCGTGGACCAGATTGGCCGGATCGCGCTCCGCGGTCACGCGGATATGCTTGCCGTCGATGACGAGGTCATTGCCCTCGGCATGCACCTCGCCCGGATATTTGCCGTGCACGGAGTCGCGCTTGAACAGCCAGGCGTTGGACTTGGCGTCGGCCAGGTCGTTGATCGTCACCAGCTCCAGCCCACTGTCCTTGCGCTCCAGCATCGCGCGCGCGACGAGGCGGCCGATACGGCCGAAGCCATTGATCGCAATCTTGGTCATATATGCTCCTTATGCTTGCAGCGCCGCCACGATCCGGGGCGCAATCGCGTCGGCGGTCAGGCCGAAATGCTTGAAAAGATCCGGCGCCGGTGCCGAGGCGCCGAAGCGGTCGATGCCGATGGCAAGGCCGCCCGCGCCGATATAGCGCTCCCAACCAATTGTCGTGCCGGCCTCGATCGAAACCTTCAGCACATCCGCGGGGAAGAGATCGGCGCGGTAGCCGGCGTCCTGCGCGTCGAACAGCTCCCAGCTCGGCATCGACACCACATCCGCACCGATGCCCTGCCCTTCCAGCTGATCGCGCACCGCGACCGCCAGCTCGACTTCGGAACCGGTCGCCACCAGCACGACCTTGCGCGCCGCGCCGGCCGCACGCAGGCGGTAAGCGCCGCGCGCCGAACGGTTCTCGGCCGCTTCCTCGCGCAGTTGCGGCAGGTTCTGGCGGCTGAGCGCCAGCAAGGACGGGCCATCCTGCCGCTCCAGCGACAATGCCCAGCATTCCGCCGTCTCGATCGTGTCGCAGGGGCGGAAAACAGTCAGGTTCGGGATCAGCCGCAGCGACGTCAGATGCTCGATCGGCTGGTGCGTAGGCCCATCCTCGCCCAGGCCGATCGAGTCATGCGTCATCACATAGACGACGCGCACATTCTGCAACGCCGACATCCGGATCGCGTTGCGGCAATAGTCTGAGAAGACGAGGAATGTGCCGCCATAGGGAATGACGCCGCCATGCAAGGCCATGCCGTTCATAGCAGCGGCCATGCCGAACTCGCGAATACCGTAATAGACATAGCGGCCAGCATAATCCTGGCTTGTCAAAGGCTTCAGGGCCTTTGTCTTGGTGTTGTTCGAACCGGTCAGGTCGGCGGAGCCGCCGATCGTCGCTGGAATAGCCTCGTTGATCGCTTCCAGCGCCATTTCGCTGGCCTTGCGCGTAGCCACCTTTTGCGGGTTCGCGAGAAGACCGTCGATATAGGGCTTCAGCCAGTTCGATGGCGCGATGCCGGAGACCTGTGCCTCGAACACAGCCTTGCTGCCGCTGGCCGCCAATCGCTCGGTCCAGGCCTTGCGGTCCGCCGCGCCGCGACTCCCATAGCGCTTCCATTCAGCAGCGATGTCATCGGGAATCACGAACGCCGGAGCGCTCCAGCGTAGTCCTTCCCGTGCCGCCGCGACCTCGGCCGCGCCCAATGCCGCGCCGTGGGTAGCGGAGGTGCCTTGCTTGGTGGGGGCGCCAAAGCCGATGATCGTGCGGCAAGCGACCAGCGACGGCCGAGGATCGGCGGCGGCCTCAGCCAGCGCGCGCTCGATATCGGCCGGGTCATGCCCGTCGCAATGCCCGATATGCCAACCGGACGCGGCATACCGGCCGAGGATGTCCTCGCTCGTTGAAAGCGAGGTAGCTCCGTCGATCGTGATGTGATTGTCGTCCCACAGCACATTCAATCGGCCGAGTTGCAGATGTCCGGCGAGGCCCACCGCCTCGTGGTTGATGCCTTCCATAAGGCAGCCGTCGCCCGCGATCACCCAGGTCGCGTGATCGACCAGATCATCGCCATAGACAGCGTTCAGATGCCGCTCCGCGATCGCCATGCCGACGGCGCTGGCGAAGCCCTGGCCGAGCGGACCGGTGGTCGTCTCGACGCCCGCCAGCTCGAAATTCTCCGGGTGCCCGGCGCAGGGGCTGCCAAATTGGCGGAAGCGCTTGATATCGTCGATCGTCGGCCGATCGTAACCGGTCAGGTGCAACAGCGCATAGATCAGCATCGATCCATGCCCGGCCGAAAGAACGAACCGGTCGCGGTCCGGCCATTTCGGATTGGCGGGATCGAACTTCAGAAACTTCGTGAACAAGACCGTCGCCACATCGGCCATGCCCATCGGCATGCCGGGATGGCCTGAATTCGCCGCTTCGACCGCATCCATAGCCAGCGCGCGGATGGCGTTGGCGAGCTGATCGTGGGTCACGGTCATGAGCGGTCCCGAGGCTGAGAAACGGGCGTTTGAGTCGCGCCCAGGCGGGCGTGCTTTGCGGTTTTGCCGCCGGTGCGTCAACCGCGCCAGACAGAGAGGCGCTTGCGCGGGCGTTTGGACGTGGTAGTTAAGAATTTGTGACAGATGAACGCTTGGCTCATGCGATCAGGCGGCTCGACCAGGCGCTGGCCCGGGTCGAGACCGCATCCAATCGCATCGCGGCGAAGGCCGACCCCGTGACCGATCTTCTGCTTCGCCGCCACGAAAAGCTCCGCGCCCGCACGGCCGAGGCGATCAAGGCGATCGACCGGCTGACGGGGGCCGCCTGAATGGCCGAGATCACGATCCAGATCGCTGGCCGCGCTTATGACGTCGCCTGCCGCGACGGCGAGGAAGAGCAGCTGCGCCGCCTCGCCCGCCTCGTCGATGCCAAGGCGGATCAGGTTCGCGCCGCCGTGGGCGGCGGCGGCGAGACGCGGCAGCTGCTGTTGGCGGCGCTGTTGCTCGCCGACGAACTCAACGACATTCGCGGTGGCAAGGTCGTGCCGCTGCCGCCCGACACCGACACGGCGCTGGCCGATGCCGTCGAGCAGCTCGCCGCGCGCGTCGAAACCCTTGCCGAGCATCTTGAGACTGGGCGCGCCACCGCCTAGATAGCGGGTGACGGGTACTGCTCGGTGCGAGCCTCAGCATTATCCCTGGGCCGATTACGAATCCTCGGGGGCTGTCCCTGGCCGGGCCTTGGCCCGATCCACATGGTCCCCACCTGACGTTTGGGCGTCAGAGGATATTCCTGGCCAACGGCCATAGCGGTCCCGTCACCCCGAACCAGCGGTCTTGACCTCAAGGCAGTCCCGGTCGCGCTGGCGCTGTGCGGCACAGAAGCGTGCAGCCTCATCCTTTCCCCCAAAAGGGCCGACCAGAACACGGGTGAAGCCTCCGCTCACGGGGAAGCTGGCATGAAGCCCGGCCGGCACGCTGCGTTTGACCGCCTGCCAGTGCCGTCGCGCATTGCCGGCGACAGCGAAGGTGCCGAGCTGCGCGCGCCATACCGCGCCTCTGGATTGAGACTGGGCCTTCTCGCCTGCCGTGCGCGCGGGCTTGGCCTCGACCACCTTAGCGGCAACGGGCGCTTTCATGTCGATTGAGATGATCTGATAGGGCTTGGCCGGCGTCTTGGGCGGCGCAAGCGCCTTGTCCATGACCGCCAGCGCCTCGACCGCTGCGGGCAAGCCGGCCTTCGCTGCGCGCTTGACCCAGTCGCGACCCTGGGCGGCATCGACCGCGACTCCCTGTCCACCAAACAGCAAGGTGCCGAGAGCATATTGGGCACGGACATCGCCTTTCTCGGCTGCTGCCTTCAGCCACGGCAACGCGGCCGCCCCCTTGCCATTCTGCGCCAGCACCAACCCCAGCTCGGTGCCCGCCTTGGCGTTACCGAGTTTCACCGCCCGCTCGAACCACCCTTCGGCCTTGTCGAGATTCGCCGGCACATCGTCGCCGATCTTATAGGCGCGCCCCAGCCGAAACGCGGAATCGGGATTGCCCGAATTGGCGGAGGCCTGGAGCTTGTCGAACTCGGCGGACGTCATCGCTGCGCCGGCAGGCGTCGCCAGCACGATCATCGCAGCCGCTATCGCCGCTCGCCCCCGCATGACTCCAATCTGCATCAAATGGCGGGCGGCGGCAATGCGTCAGATCATCGCCATACCGCCATTCACATGCAGCGTCTGCCCGGTGACGTAACTCGCTTCCTTCGATGCGAGGTAGGCCACTGCAGCGCCGACATCGGCGCCCTCGCCGAGACGTCCGGCCGGGATCCGTTCGGTCAGCGCTTCCTTCTGCGCATCCGGCAGCGCGTCGGTCATCGGCGAGGTAATGAAACCCGGCGCGACGCAATTGACGGTGATGCCCCGGCTCGCCAACTCCTGTGCCATCGCCTTCGACATCGCGGTCAGCGCGCCTTTGGACGCGGCGTAATTTGCCTGGCCCGGATTGCCGGTCGTGCCGACCACTGAAGTGATTGAGATGATTCGCCCGAACCGCGCCTTCATCATCGGCTTGGCCGCAGCGCGCGACAGGCGGAACGCTGCCTCGAGGTTGACGCGGATCACCTGATCCCATTCCTCGTCCTTCATTCGCATCAACAGATTGTCGCGGGTGACGCCGGCATTGTTGACGAGGATATCGAGCTTGCCGCCCAGCGCCTCCACCGCGCTCGGCACCAGCGCATCCACGGCCGCGCCGTCCGACAGGTTGCATGGCAGGATAATATGATCCCCGCCAATCTGCGCCGCGACTCTTTTCAGAGCGTCCTCACGCGTTCCCGAAAGCGCCAACCGCGCGCCCTGACCCGCCAGCGCCGTGGCGATCGCAGACCCAATCCCGCCGGAAGCTCCCGTCACCAGCGCGGTCATGCCCGAAAGGTCGAACATTCTACTTTCTCCTCAAAGGCTCTTCGCCAGCGTTTCGATCTCATCCATCGAGATGGAGCTAACGGTTTCAGCGTCGGGGGCGATGCGTTTGATCATCGGGCCGAGCACCTTGCCTCCCAGCTCGGCATAGTGGTGGACCCCCGCTTCGCCCATCGCGATCACGCTTTCACGCCAGCGGACGGTGCCGGTGACCTGCTCGACCAGAAGACGACGGATTTCGTCGGGACTGGAAACCGGGGCAGCGGTGACGTTCGCGAACACAGGTACCAGCGGCGCCTGCAGTTTCGCCCCAGCCAGCGCCTCGGCCATCGCGTCGGCGGCGGGCTGCATCAGCGGGCAATGGAACGGTGCGGACACCGGCAGCGGCATCGCCCGCCCGCCCGCAGTCTTGGCCAATTCGCCGGCACGCTCGACTGCTGCTTTGTGGCCAGAAATGACGACCTGGCCCGGCGCGTTGTCGTTGGCGATGGTGCAGACGTCGCCTTGCCCGGCCTCGGCCGCGATCTTGGCGACCGCATCGAAATCCAATTTCAGGATCGCCGCCATCGCGCCTTCTCCCACCGGAACCGCCGCCTGCATCGCCTGCCCGCGCAGCTTGAGCAACTTGGCGGTGGTGGTGAGATCCAACGCGCCCGCCGCGCACAGCGCCGTATACTCGCCGAGCGAATGGCCGGCGACATAGTCCGCCTTGTCGGCCAGCCTTATGCCGTCTTCCTTTTCCAGCACCCTGAGCGTCGCGATCGCATTCGCCATGATAGCCGGCTGGGCATTCTCGGTCAGCGTCAGCGTGTCGCCCGGCCCCTCAGTCATCAGCCGGAACAGATTCTGCCCCAGCGCCTCATCGACTTCCTGGAACACTTCGCGTGCCACGGCGCTGGCATCGGCCAGAGCCTGCCCCATGCCGACCGCCTGACTGCCCTGCCCCGGAAAGATGAATGCGCGCATGTCGAACCCCTATGATGAGGGGCGCGGATTAGGAGTCGCGCGATGCCGATGCAAGCGCCGGGCGCCGGCTCCAGCCTGGGGCGGGCGGGCGCTGCAGCCGTGCCTCCGGGATCAGCCCGCGAAGCTTGCGCGCGAAGCTGCGCAGGCACACTTCGCTCGTCCCGAGTGGACCCGCGATATAGCTCGGCGAGGCCATGCCCGCCTGCACACGGGCGATCAGCTCGGTATCCTCGGCGTTGACCTGCCTGTTGATCCGCCAGTTCAGATAGCGCGCGGCGCGCATTTCGCGACGGCTGTCCGGCAGCGCATAGCTGATCTCGCGGATCACGGTCGTCGTCGCGGATGTCGGTAGAAACTGCATGAAATCAATCTGATCCGGGTAGATGTCGAACGCGACGTTCGGCCATAGCTTGTAATACAGCCACAATTTCTGCTGCGCGTCGGACAGATGCTCCACCTTGGGCAGGAAATGCTGATAGGCGCGTTCGCTGGGGTTGGCGGAAGGCCGATCGGCGAGCAGCCCGGTCATGCGATCGCAATGCGCGTTCGCCTCGATCGCATAAGACCGGCCGAACAGCCGCGTAAGCCCCGGATGACCGACGGGGATGTGCAACCCGTCCGAATAATTGTCGGCGATCGTTTTCCAGTTCAGGTCGCGCACGCGGAGTGTGACCCTGCCGATCGCCTGCAACTCCTCGAACCGGTATGGGCCGATCTCATGCTCATAAGGCGCCATCATATCGGCGACCGACGGCGCGCCCGGCTCCAGTGTCGCGAAGACGAAGCCGCGCCAGATCTCCAGTGCGACGGGAAACAGGCCATGCTTCGACGTGTCCAGCCCCGGATATTGCGCTTTCATCGGCACGCCGGACAGCCTGCCGTCCAACTCGTAGGTCCAGGCGTGATAGGGACATACCAGCTTCTTCGCGCACCCTCCCACGCCATCCACCAGCCGCGATCCGCGATGCCGGCAGACATTGGCGAAGGCGCGGATCTCGCCGTCATCGCCGCGCAAGACGATGACGCTCTCGCCTAGGTATTCAAACGTCCGCCACTCGCCTGGCTGTGCCAGCTCGTTCACATGGCAGACGACCTGCGGCGCAGCGCGCAGAAACCGCGTCACCTCGGCCTGGTAGAACTCGGCATCATGATACAGCCAGCCCGGCAGCGACAAATGATCGTCTGGATCGGTGTCTAGGATCAGGCGCGGCGCGGTGTTCATCGGCGAAACCTAACCGTCAAAGCCTCGCGCTTCAACGTCTTCGCCGAAGCACGGAATCGTGCTATGTCGAGTCTCGCGGAGCGGCGGGTCTGCTCGCCCTCCCGCCGGCCTTGCGTTCGAGACTGATTTCGTGCATTGGCCGCGCCGCGGGGCGGGAGCACGTCTCTCCGCCCCGCTTGCATTCGAGACGACAGCCGGAGGGGCGTCCGCACGGGGCGGCGTCAGCGATCGGCCAACAGTGAGAAAGAAGCATGGCTCTTTACGAGCATGTGTTCCTTGCGCGCCAGGATCTGGCACAGGCGCAAGTGGACGCGCTGGCGGAAGCCGCCACCAAGATCATCGAGGATATGCAGGGCAAGGTCGTGAAGACCGAGACCTGGGGCCTGCGCAACCTTGCCTATCGCATCGCGAAGAACCGCAAGGCGCATTACGTTATGCTCGACATCGACGCGCCGGCCGGCGCCGTCGCCGAGCTGGAGCGCCAGACCTCGATCAACGAAGATATCATCCGCTACATGACCGTCCGCGTCGATGGCCATGAGCAGGGTCCGTCGGTCATGATGCGCAAGAGCGATCGTGGCGACCGCGCTGATCGCGGGGACCGGGGCGAGCGCCGCCCACGCCGTGATGACCGCGACGACATGATGGGAATGTAAGAGATATGGCACGCCCCTTTTTCCGCCGCCGCAAGAGCTGCCCCTTCTCAGCGAAGGACGCGCCGCGCATCGACTACAAGGACGTCCGTCTGCTCCAGGGTTTCGTCTCTGAACGCGGCAAGATCGTCCCGAGCCGCATCACCGCGGTGTCCGCCAAGAAGCAGCGTGAGCTGGCCCAAGCCATCAAGCGCGCGCGTCACCTTGGCCTCCTGCCCTATATCGTGAAGTAAGGAACCGCCCTCATGGACGTTATTCTGCTTGAACGCGTCGAGAAGCTGGGCGGCATCGGCGATGTCGTGTCGGTGAAGCCGGGCTTCGCGCGCAACTATCTCCTGCCCCGCAAGAAGGCGCTGCGCGCCAACGAGTCGAACCGCAAGGTCTTCGAAGCGAACCGCGCGCAGATCGAGGCGGACAATGCCGCCCGCCGCTCGACCGCCGAGACGGATTCGAAGGGGATCGACGGCAAGTCGGTCACCCTGATCCGCCAGGCATCGAACACCGGCCAGCTTTATGGTTCGGTCGCGGTGCGTGATATCGTCGAGGCGCTCGCCGCCGACGGCATCAAGGTGCTGAAGAACCAGGTGGTGCTCGACAAGCCGATCAAGGCGATCGGCGTCACCACGGTCAAGATCGCGCTGCATCCCGAAGTCTCGGTCAATATCGCCGTAAACGTCGCCCGCTCGCCGGAAGAGGCCGAACTGCAGGCGCAGGGCGTCGACGTGATGGCCCAGATGTTCGAGAAGGACGAAGCCGGTTTCACCGAGGCCTTCGATCCGAACGCGGAGCCGGGTGACATCGCCGCGGCCACCGTCGCCCCGGCCGAAGGGACGGAAGAAGCCGCGGCCTGATCCGCGCTTTTTCGATGACACAGAAAGGGCTCCGTTCCACGCCGGAACGGAGCCCTTTTTCTCGTGTGGCGTGTCAGCCTAGCTGCAGGTAACCAGCGCGAAAATCGTCGTTGCCAGCGCGGAGAGCGACATCGCGATCGGAAAAGCCTTGGCGATCATGACGCCACAATGCTTGTCTCGATCGAAAGTTGCCTGGCTCACGCCGCGTACATGTACAGCGTCGAAAACAGCGCGGTGAGGGAAGCGGCGAGCGGGATGATGTTCCTAAGCATGAACGCCAGATAAACGATCCGCGTCCGCCTGTTTGTGAAGTGCGACACAGGCCCGAAATAAATCGACCGCGACGATGAAGGCGCCACCTTGAAAGACGGGGATGCCAAACGCCCCTCGACTTCGCTCGGGACGAACGGTCCCTAAGTTTTCCGCTCGTCTTGAGCGAAGCGTCAAGCGCGTAGTCGAAGGGCGTGGTGCTGCCCCTCAACACCCCATCAGCGCCAGGACCTCCTTGCGGCTGCGTTCATCCTCGCGGAACACGCCCATCATGCGGCTGGTCGTCATCGAAACGCCCGGCGTGCGCACGCCCCGCGCGGTCATGCAGCTATGGCTCGCCTCGATCACGACAGCCACGCCCAAGGGATGGAGATGGTCCCAGATGCAATCGGCCACTTCCGCCGTCAGCCGTTCCTGCACCTGCAGCCGCCGGGCGAAGCCGTGCAACACGCGCGCCAGCTTGGAGATGCCGACCACCCGATCCTTGGGCAGATAGGCGATGTGCGCCTTGCCGATGATCGGCGCCATATGGTGCTCGCAATGCGACTGAAACGGAATGTCGCGCAGCAATACGATCTCATCATAGCCGCCGACTTCCTCGAAAGTGCGGCTGAGATGAAGCGAAGGATCTTCCCCATAGCCCTGGCAATATTCCTTCCAGGCGCGCGCGACGCGCAGCGGCGTATCGGCCAAACCTTCGCGCGAGGGATCGTCGCCGGCCCAGGCCAGCAGCGTTCGGACCGCATCCGCTACCTTGCGCGGCACCGGAATCTTGCCTGGAGTCTCGATCAGATCGCCGTCGTCAAGCCCTGCACCCACGCTGTCGTCCCCGGTTACCCTCTGCGCGGCCGATATAGGGCGCGAAACTGGCCGCGCAAATGACGCTACGGCAGCCGTTCACGGTGCGGCAGAAGCGCCACAATCCCCCAAAATCCGCCGCTTTCCGCTTCAAGACACATTGACGGTCGTGAAACTATTCGCATGATCTTTACACAAGAGGCGCAACAAGCGTCGGCGGCGGGGCGTCGCCGGGAAAATGGGGAGGATGCAGATCATGCGGAAATTCGACTTGCTCGGCGCAACGGCACTCGCGCTGCTGGCCGCGGGTCCTGCACTGGCACAGACGGCGGATGCCGCTCCTGCCGCGGATGAGGGCATCGGCGACATCGTCGTCACCGCCCAGCGCCAGTCGGAAACACTGCAGACCGTGCCGATCGCGGTGTCCGCCTTCACGGCCGACAATCTGCGCCAACAGCAGATCAACTCGACCAGCGACCTTCAGTTGTCCCTGCCGAACATCACCTTCACGAAGGGTAATTTCACCTCGTCATCGTCGTTCAACATTCGCGGCATCGGTGACCTCTGCGTCGGCGTGACCTGCGACACGGCGACCGCGGTGCATGTCAACGACGTGCCGATCGTCGGCTCGCCCATCTTCCAGAACGAATTCTTCGATGTCGAGCGAATCGAGGTGCTGCGCGGTCCGCAGGGAACGCTGTTCGGCCGCAACGCCACTGGCGGCGTCGTCAATTTCATCACCGCCAAGCCCGACCTCAACGGCTTCAAGGCGGCTGGCGAAGTCGAGTACGGCAACTACAACAGCTTGCGCGTCAAGGGCATGGTCAACGTGCCGATTGGCGAGACGCTGGGCGTCCGCGCGGCCGGCTATTACCTCAAGCGCGACGGTTTCACCCGCAACCTGTTCAATGGCAAGCGGATAGACGGGCGCGACCAATATGACATTCGCGGCTCGATCCGCTGGGAGCCGAGCGCCGACACCACGCTCGACATCGTCGGCCACTATTTCCGCGAGAATGACGACCGCTCGCGCATTCAGAAGCAGCTCTGCCACCGCGATCCGACTGGCGTGCTGGGCTGTCTACCCGACCGATTGGGCTTCGAGCAGGTCAATGGCGACTCCACGCTCGCCGCGATCCTGACCTCGACCGAGTTCATCAATGTCGCGCTTGGGCCGCTCGCGGCGACCTTCCGGCCGCTCGCGCTGGGCAGCGTCTACAACACCGATGGCGACGTCTATACCGGCTTCGTCAACCCGGCGAACATCCGCACCGTCAACATCGACTCGCCACCGCGCTTCAAGACGGACGAGAAGCAGATCCTCGCGACATTCAATCAGAATATCGGCGATACCTTCGCGCTGAAACTGGATGGCGGCTACACGGAAATTTCGACCGACTCGACCGTCGACTACAATGTCGGCGTCGAAAACAGCTATCTCAACAATCCTGGCCTCGTGGCGCTGAACGCGCTGGCCCAGGCCCCCGGCGCGGCCTTCCCTGGCGGCGTCAACCCGTTTACCAACATGCGCAACACGCTGATCCCGAACGGTCCGGGCGGTGGCGTCTGCCAGTCGCTTTCCGACCAGAATGGCGTCGGTGTCTATGGCGGCAAGGGCGTCTGCGCCAGCACCAGTCTCGATTTCGACCGGTCGACGCTCTACAGCAAGCAGTGGTTCGCCGAAGGCATCTTCACGTCGAAGTTCGACGGGCCATTCAACTTCCTGGTCGGCGCGGGCTACCTGAACTATAAAGTTCGCGACAACGATTATTTCGTGAACGCGTTCGGGCTGGACTATGCGGCCGGTCTGCTTGGTGCAGCGAGCGCGGTCGGCGCGCGGGCGGCGGGGCAGACCATTCCCAACGTCTATCGCGGCTCTCCCTTTTTTGACAGTGACTCTCGCCGCTACACGCTCAAGTCGTACGGGATTTTCGGTGAGGCCTATGTCAATCTGGCCGACAATCTGAAGCTGACGGTCGGTGCCCGCTACAACCACGATCAGAAGAACTATGTCGCGCGCACAACACTGCTGAACGACGCGAACGGCAATGGCGTGCTGCTGCCCTACAGCGCGACGGACCTTACCCAGGCGATCAATTACGGGGCGGCGGATTATGACGCCCTCACGCCGGGCATTCAGGACTTCGCGCGCAGCAGCGTGAAGTTTGGACGCGGCACCGGCCGCGCGGTGCTTGATTGGAAGATCACCGACCGCAACCTGCTCTATTTCTCCTATTCGCGCGGCTACAAGTCGGGCGGCATCAATCCGCCGCTCTCACCCGTGTTCGCGGTGCCGGCGACGTTTGGTCCGGAAACGGTCAATGCGTTCGAGATCGGGTCGAAGAACACCTTCCTGAACGGAACGGCGCGGATCAACCTGACCGCCTTCTACTACCAGTATAAGAGCCTTCAGCTGAGCCGCATCGTCGCCCGCACCTCGGTCAACGACAACGTCAATGCGGACATTATGGGCCTGGAAGCGGAAGGCATTCTAAGCCCGACCCGCAACCTGCTCATCAACCTGAACGCCAGCTTCCTGCGCACGCGGGTTTCGAACAACAAGCTGCTCAGCAACCCGCAGGATCCGTCGGGCGGACGCTCCGACGCCGTCATCATCAAGGATCTGACCAACGCCGCCAACTGCGCGCTCGGATCGGCGAGCGGCAACGCCGCTCAGTCCAACGCCCTCGTCAGCGCCACCAATGCGCTGTTGAGCTTGCGGCCCACCACCCCGATTCCGGGAACGGGGACAACCGGTGCCTTCAGTGTCTGCGGTATTCTTCAGGCAGCCGCGGCTGGCAATATCGCCGCGGCCAATCCGGCCTTCGCGGCGCCGAGTCCGGCGCTTGGCGGTCTGACCCCGCAACAGTTCATTAATCTGCAGGTCACCGGCAACCCCGCCACCGCTGGCCAGTTCCAGTATTTCGCGAATGGCGTGCCGGTGAATATCAAGGGCAACAACCTGCCCCAGTCGCCGCACTTCAAATTCGCGGCCGGCGCGCAATACACGTTCGATTTCGCCGGCGGCTGGAACGTCGTCCCGCGCGTCGACCTGAATTACACCGGCGGCTATTACGGCAGCATCTTCAATAACCGGGTGAACCGGATCGAAGGCTATGAAGTCGTCAACGCCCAAATCCAGCTGAACGCGCCGGACGATCGCTTTTACGTGCGGGCATTCGTGCAAAACCTGACGAAGAATAATGCGGTCACCGGCCTCTACGTGACCGACCAGTCGTCGGGCCTTTTCACCAATGCCTTCTCACTGGAACCGCGCCGCTACGGTATCGCCGCCGGCTTCCGCTTCTAATCAAAGGCAGATGTTTCGTCGGGTCCGCGCGACTATTCGCGCGGACCCTTTCTTTCGCGGAACGTCTTTGCCGCATCGGCGGTTCGCGATGGCATGGAAGAGATTGCCGGCTGGATCGCCCCGTTAGCCACGACCATCGCCGCGTGCATGACCGCCGCCAACCTGGGCGCACGCGTCACGGGTTGGGGCTTCGTGGTGTTCACGATCGGATCACTGGCGTGGTCCGGCTACGGCCTTGCGACCGGCCAGCTCAACCTTCTCTGGCAGAACCTGTTCCTCACCGCCGTCAATGCCGCCGGCATCTGGTGCTGGCTCGGCCGCCAGGCCCGGATCGACGACGGCGCCGATAAAGCGGCGAAGCGTAGTGAGGTTGAGGCCGGGCCAAGTCTCTTCCCCAGCTCGATGCTGCAAAGCGCAAGCGTGGAGACGCTCGAGGGTGACAAGATAGGCCAAGCGGTAGACGCAATGATCGACCGTGCCGATGGCCGAACCGCTTATTTGGTCGTCGAGACGGGAAGCTTGGCCGGATCAGGCGGAGCCTTCCGGATATTACCCTGGTCAGACGCGCGGGTGCAAACTGACAGGATTGTGGCGGCAATCCGAACGTCCGAGATCAAGACTTTGGTGGAAGTCGGCCCCAATGATTGGCCAGTCTCGCACCCTGACGTTCAGCGTCATTAGCGGACGTTTATCTCCAAAGGCCGACGCCCGCCGACGACATCTGCCTCCCATCGTTGCCTACCTGCGCGGTCCGCGACCCTGGTGTAGCCCGATCAATACGCAACTTTGTGGCTTGGCCGCGCGTTTCGGGACCAAGCCCAAGCGTAGTGTCGCGAGGTAGTCTGTGCTTGAGAAATCGTGGGACAATGGATCGTCACGCGGTCACGTGACCGTCCGCATTCATAACCCACCGGCCCATCGGCGCTCCGCTGCTGCGCCATTCCGTATTCAGCAACGGCAATCGGCAGAGCCTCGAAATGCAATGGCATTGGCTGCCGCCGCGGACGAGCTGCGGCTTGCGGGTCGCGTGCGTGAGGCGATCGCGATGTTCGATCAGGCGATTGCCGTCGATCGGCGCCTAGTGGCCGCGTGGTTCGGCCGCGCTCTCGCGAAAGAGTCGTTGGGGGCTCTTGACGAAGCCGAACAGGGCTATCGACGCGTAATTGAACTGGCGCCGTGGACCGCCCACGGTTTTGCCGGCCTGGCCTCGGTGTTGGCGAAGAAGGGCAAGTTGGATGAGGCCCGCGCGAGCGCCGATCGCGCTTCGGCCCTGGGTCCGCGCGACGCCACCACCGTTCTGGCGCAGGCTCGATGCGATCGGCTCGCTGGGGATCACGCCAGCGCCGTGCGCCGGCTCGAAAGCTTGACGACCTTCCCCGGCCTTGCGCCGCATGATGCCGTGGTCGCCTTCGGCCTGCTCGGTGACGTTCTGGATAATCTGAATGAATGCGATCTTGCCTTCGACGCCTATACCCGCGCCAATCAGCGCTTCGTCGCCGCGCATGTCGGCCAGGGACACGGTTGAAGCGCTGACAATCGCTGTCGCGCGGCTCGGCCGGCAACAATCCGGAAACGCGCACGAAGTCCCGGGTCCCGCGCATCAACATATATTTCTGCTCGGCTTTCCGCGCTCCGGTACGACGCTTGTGGAACAGATACTCGGCACGATCGACGGCGTCGTCACGCTTGAAGAGGAGCCGACTCTAGCGTTGGCTGCTGCCAGATTGTTTTCGCCCGCCGGCATGGATCGGCTCGAGACGGTCGGAAATGCGGAACTGACGGACCTCCGCGCTGACTATTGGGCGCGCGTCGGCGAGGCGGGCGTCGATGTCGCCGGCAAGACTTTCGTCGACATGGACCCGTTCAAGGCGCCCAGCCTCCCTTTGATCGCACGCTTGTTTCCGGGCGCGAAGATCGTGCTGACCCGGCGCGACCCCCGCGATGTGGTCTGGAGCTGCTTCCGCCAATCTTTTGCTTACAGCCCGGTCGCGCTTGAGCTGACGACCGTGGAAGGCGCTGCGCGCTATTACGATGCCGTCATGACGCTGACCGCTGTGTGCCGGGAGACGTTCGCGCTCAATGTGCACGAAGTGCAATATGAACGCCTGATCCGCGATTTCGACGCGACGACGCAGGCGCTCTGCGCATTTCTCGAACTGCCCTGGTCCGAAGCGCTCCGCGACTTTTCGGCGCGCGCGCGCGCGTCTCCGGTCAAGACCGCCAGTGCGGAGCAGGTGCGCCGACCGCTTTATGACGGGTCCGGCCAGTGGCGCCGCTACGCCGACCGTCTCGCGCCAATCATGCCGATCCTGGAGCGGTGGATATGAGGCGGATTATTTACGCCCGAACAGCTTTTCGAGATCGCTTTTCGCCAGCTTGACCCACGTCGGGCGGCCGTGGTTGCATTGGCCGCTGTGGGGGGTGATTTCCATCTCGCGGAGCAGCGCGTTCATTTCTGCGACCGAGAGTATGCGGCCAGCGCGGACACTGCCGTGGCAGGCCATCGTGGCGGCGACTTCGTCGAGCCGCTCCTTGAGGCTGAGCGCCTGGTCGAACGCGGCCAGCTCGTCCGCGAGGTCGCGAACCAGGCCTTGGATATCGCCCTTGCCCAGTGCGGCCGGCGTTGCGCGGACCAGCATCGCGGCCGGGCCGAACCGCTCCAGCTCCAGGCCGAAGCCCGCGAGTTCGCCGGCGCGCGCTTCAAGGCGGTCGCAGGCAGGTTCGTCCAGCTCGACGACTTCGGGAAGCAGCAGCGCCTGGGCATGGGCGGCGCCATTGGCCGCCGCGCGTTTCATCCGCTCCAGCACCAACCGCTCATGCGCGGCATGCTGGTCGACCAGGATCAAGCCGTCTTCGGCCTCGGCGACGATATAAGTGTTGGCGATCTGGCCACGCGCCACGCCCAGCGGGTAGTCACGATGCTCGGGTGGCGGCGCATGGGCGGGTTCGGCGCGCGCTTGCGGTGGTGGCGAAAAAAAAGTGCGGCGATCGGAAACACTGCCAGGAGACTGTGCTCCGGCGAAGGCCGGAGCCTCCGCGGTTGGCCAATCGGGACTCCGGCCCGCCCCGGAGCGCGCTTCTTCCGCTGCCCAGCCCTGCAGCACATCGGTTGAGGCCGGCCGCGCGCTGGCGTGGCCCGCCGCATCGAGCGCGCGCCGTAACCCGCTGACGATCAGTCCGCGCACCAGCGCAGGGTCGCGGAAACGGACTTCGGTTTTGGCTGGGTGGACGTTCACATCGACCTGGTCGGACGGCACATCCAGAAACAGCGCCACAACCGGGTGACGATCGCGCGCCAGCAAATCGGCATAGGCGCCGCGCACCGCTCCCGCGAGCAGCCGGTCCTTCACCGGTCGATTGTTGACGAACAGATATTGATGGTCGGCGACGCCGCGGCTGAAGGTGGGCAGCCCGGCCACGCCGCCTAGCACCAGTCCCTCGCGGACTAGATCGACGCCGACGCTGTTGTCCGGCAAGTCGCGGTCGGTAAGGGCCGCGACGCGCATCGGCGGCGTGTCGCCCGGTGCCACGGTCAGCACCGTGCGCCCGTCATGCTCCAGCGCGAAGCCGATTTCCGGCCGCGCCATCGCCAGCCGTTTCACGACGTCCTGGCAGGCGGCATATTCGGCGCGGGCCGAGCGCAGAAATTTGCGCCGCGCCGGCACTTTTTCGAACAAGCCCTCCACCCGCACGCGCGTACCTGGGGGCAGCGCCGCCGGCCCCTCTCCGAGCACGTCGCCATTGTCGACGGTCAGCGCCCAGCCGTCGTTGCCCTTCACCCGGCTCTCCAGCATCAGCCGCGCCACGCTCGCGATCGAGGGCAGCGCCTCCCCGCGAAAGCCCAGGGTGCTCACCGCTTCGATCGCGTCATCGGGCAGTTTGGAGGTTGCGTGCCGCTCGAGCGCCAGCCGCATTTCCGCAGGCGCCATGCCGCAGCCGTCGTCAGTCACCTCGATCAGATCAATACCGCCACTCGCCAATCGCACCGCGATTCGGGTGGCGCCGGCGTCGATCGCATTCTCCACAATTTCCTTGAGTGCGCTGGCCGGCCTTTCGACCACTTCGCCGGCCGCGATCCGGTTGACAAGGTGCGTGGGCAGACGCCGTATTGACATAGGAAAGCCTCTAGCCCAAGCGACCGCATCCCGCGACCCGGCGCTCACGAAAAATCAGTGTATCTGTGGTTTCGTCGAAGCCGAGGGCGGGTATAGTGCGCCCAGGATTGTTTCAGAGCGGGACGAAAATGCTCTTTTCGCGTTTCTTCAAATTCATGTCGCATGACATGGCGATCGATCTCGGCACCGCCAACACGGTCGTCTATCTGCGCGGTCGCGGCATCGTGCTCAACGAGCCGTCCGTGGTCGCGATCGAAACGATCAACGGCATCAAGAAAGTGAAGGCGGTCGGCGACGACGCCAAGCTCATGATGGGCAAGACGCCCGGCACGATCGAGGCGATCCGTCCCCTTCGCGACGGCGTCATCGCGGACATCGACGTCGCCGAACAGATGATCAAGCACTTCATCCACAAGGTGCATGGCGGCAAGATGCGCGCCTGGCGCTTTCCGGAAATCGTGATTTGCGTGCCGTCGGGTTCGACCTCCGTCGAGCGCCGCGCGATCCGCGACGCCGCCTCCAATGCCGGCGCGAGCCAGGTTTTCCTGATCGAGGAACCGATGGCGGCTGCGATCGGCGCCGATATGCCGGTCACCGAGCCGATCGGCTCGATGGTGGTCGATATCGGCGGCGGCACGACCGAAGTCGCGGTCCTGTCGCTGCGCGGCCTCGCCTACACCACATCGGTGCGCGTCGGCGGCGACAAGATGGACGAAGCGATCGCGTCCTATGTCCGCCGCAACCATAATCTGCTGATCGGCGAAGCGACAGCGGAGCGGATCAAGAAGGAAGTTGGCACCGCCAAGCCGCCCGCGGACGGCATCGGCAAGACCATCCAGATCAAGGGCCGCGACCTGGTCAACGGTGTGCCCAAGGAAATCGAGATCAACCAGGGTCAGATCGCCGAAGCACTGAGCGAACCGGTCGGCACGATCATCGAAGGCGTGCGGATCGCGCTGGAGAATACCGCACCCGAACTGGCGGCGGACATTGTCGATCAAGGCATCGTCATCACCGGCGGCGGTGCCTTGCTCGAAGGCCTCGACGAAGTGTTGCGCGACGAGACCGGGCTGCCGGTCACGGTCGCCGAAGACCCGCTAACTTGCGTTGCCCTCGGCACCGGCCGCGCGCTTGAGGATCCGGTGTTCCGGGGCGTCCTGCAGACCGCCTGAAGCGGCGCCCGCTCCGCATGGCGCTCTCTTCCAACCGCCGGCCAGGCCATTCCAGGCGTGCGCAATACGGGCTGTTCTTCGGCTACGTGACAGCAGTGTCCGGCGCGGTCGTGGCGCTGCTGCTCCTGATTCTCTCGGCGGTCGATCCCAACGGTTTCGGTATCCTGAAGGGCGCGGTCACGGACGCGACATTGCCGGTCACATCGACTGGACGATCGGTGGTCGAAGGCGTCGCGAAGGTCGGCGGCGATGTCGGCTCCTACATCAATGCCGCATCCAATGTTCGTCGGTTGGAAGCGGAGGCCAAAGCCAACCAGACGAAGCTGATCGCGGCCAAGGCGCTGAGCTTCGAGAACATGCGGCTGAAGCGGATGCTGAAGCTGACTGAAGTCGGCACCACGCCAATCGCGACCGGTCGGCTGGTGGCATCAACCGGATCCAGCATCCGGCGCTACGCGATCCTCAATGCCGGCTTCCTGCAAGGCGTGCGGGGCGGCATGCCGGTTCGCGGACCCGGCGGCCTGGTCGGGCGGGTCGCCAGCACCGGCACGGTCAGCGCGCGGGTGCAGCTGATCACCGATGGCGGCATGCTGGTGCCGGTGCGGCGCGTGCCGGACGGGATGCCGGCGATCGTGACCGGAATTGGTGACGGCTTTGTCGATATCCGCGCGCTGGGCGCCGAGAACACCACCTTCAAGGCGGGCGATGTCTTTGTCACCTCAGGTGCCGGCGGCGTCTATCCACCCAACGTCCCCGTGGCGATCATCCAGCGCGTCACGCGTGAGAGTTTCCTGGCTTTGCCTGTCGCCGATCCATCCGCGCTCGATTTCGCGATCGTGGAAGCCGTCTACCAGCCGCAGGTCGAGGAGCAGCGCCGCGCGCTGCCGCCACAGCCCGCGCGATGAGCGTCACCCTTCCCTATCGCGGCTATCCGCTCGCGCTGAGCCTCAAGGCGCGGGTGACCCCGATCGTCTCGACGATGTTCGCGTCGGTTTTCCCCGCATTGATCCCGGCTGTCGCACAGGCACCTATCCTGCCGCCGTTCGGGCTTCTGACCCTTCTGGCCTGGCGCCTTCTCCGCCCCGGCTACTGGACGATATGGGCGCCGTTGCCGCTCGGCTTTTTCGACGATCTGGCCAGCGGCCAGCCAGTTGGTAGCGCCATGCTGTGCTGGACCTTGGCTTTTCTGGCGATCGAAGCCTCTGAGCGCTCGGCCCTCTGGCGGGACTATTGGCAGGACTGGATGTACGCGGCCATCGCGGTCGCGGGCTGCCTTGCCGTCGGCTATTTCCTCGCCCTTTTGGCGGGCGGGCGCTTGCCTATCTTGGGGCTAATGCCGCAGCTTGCCGCTTCGATCCTGTTCTTTCCGGCCGTCGCGCGGCTGTGCGCGCGGCTCGACATCTGGCGCCTGCGGTGAAACGACCGAAAAAGCACGTCACCGAGGCGGCGCAAACCTTCACATTCAGCCGCCGGGCGATGCTGCTCGGCGCCGCGCAGGGCGGGGTCGGCGCCCTGCTCGCGGGGCGCATGGCCTGGATCTCGATCGCGCAGAACGAGCGCTATGCGTTGATGTCGGAAAGCAATCGCGTCAACATGACGCTGATCCCGCCCCGACGTGGCTGGATCGTCGACCGCAATGGCAAGCCGATCGCGATCAACCGCACCGACTTTCGCGTCGATCTCATTCCCGATCGTGTCGTCGACAAGGACCATGTGCTGGGCGAGTTGCGCACGCTGCTGAGCCTAACCGACGATGAAATGCAGCGTATTCGCGATGATCTCGCCGCTGCCGCCGGCTTCAAGCCGGTGCAGGTCGCCGAGGATCTGGACTGGGAAAAATTCGCCGCTGTCAGTGTTCGCCTGAACGAACTGCCGGGCGTGTCGCCGACACGCGGCTATTCGCGCTTCTATCCGGATGGTGCGGCGGTCGGCCACCTGATCGGCTATGTCGGTGCGGCGAGCGCGAAGGAATATGAGGAGGATAAGGACCCGCTGCTGATCACGCCGGGGTTCAAGGTCGGCAAGTCGGGCATCGAAAAGGTCATGGAGACCCGGCTGCGAGGTCAGCCGGGCGCGAAGCGGATCGAGGTCACCGCGCGCGGCAAACTGGTCAAGGAGCTGACCACGCGCGGCGATGTGCCGGGCAATACGCTGAAGCTGACGATAGACGAGTCGCTCCAGAATTTCGCGGCCCGGCGGCTGGGGCCAGAGTCGGGTTCCGCGATCGTGATCGATTGCGAGACCGGCGGCATTCTCTGCATGGCCTCGATGCCGTCTTACGACCCGAACAGCTTTTCCGACGGCATCGGTCGCGAAGAGTGGAAGATGCTGTCGGACGATGAGCGACGGCCGCTTTACAACAAGGCGCTGCAGGCGATGTATCCGCCCGGATCGACCTTCAAGCCGGTGCATGCGCTCGCGATCCTGGAGGCTGGAGTCAGCCCCGAGGACATTGTCGTCTGCAACGGTGGCTACCGTCTCGGCAACCGCTTCTACCATTGCCTTGGCCGTCACGGCCCGATGAACATGACGCGGGCGATCGCGAAGAGCTGCAACACCTATTTCTATACAATGGGGCGGCGGATCGGTATCGAGAAGATGGCTGCCGCCGCGCGCACCGCGGGGCTGGGCGCCAAATACGAGCTGCCGGTGCCGTCGCAAAGCGTCGGCACCGTGCCCGATCCGGCCTGGAAGCTCAGGCGATTCAAGCAGCAATGGACCGAGTCCGACACGCTGAACGCGGCGATCGGCCAAGGCTATGTGCTCGTGACGCCGCTGCAGAACGCTGTCGCCGCCACCCGCATTGCCACGGGCAAGGTCATCATGCCTGAGTTGATCGCATCGCGGGCGCGCGGAACCAACGAGATGTTGCCGGTGCCTGCCGAATATCTGCAATCGGTGAGGCTGGGTATGCGCGAGGTGGTCAATGCCGGCACCGCCGTGCGCAGCCGCTTGCCGCTCGACGGGATCGAGATGGCCGGCAAGACCGGCACAGCCCAGGTCCGCAACCTTTCCAGCGGGATGCGCGGCGGGACCGGCGTGCCGTGGAAATATCGCGACCATGCGCTGTTCATTTTCTTTGCCCCGGTCGACAGGCCCAAATACGCAGGCGCGATCGTGATCGAGCACGGCATGCATGGCTCCAGCTCGGCGGCACCGGTCGCGCGCGAACTGATGACCTTCATGTTCGATCAGAAAAAGGCGATGGACGCGCTGGAAAAGATGGAAGCCGGCTGGGGCGGCGACGTCGCCACCCGAATGGCCCGCGAGAGCGCCGCCTATCAGGCCGCGCTCCGCGTTCCGCCGGCAGCTGTTCCGGAAGCAGGCGCTGTCACTCCCACACCAACGCCGAGTGCAACCCCGGCCAATCTTACCAAACCGCAGCCGCCCGAATGAAGCAGGGGATCATTCCGGCTCCCTTGCGCGCGCTGCCCTGGACGGCACTGCTGCTGACGTTCGCGATCGGCGGCTTCGGCCTGATCGTGCTCTACTCGGCGGCAGGGGGCTCGCTTACGCCGTGGGCTCTCAATCAAGGCATTCGTATCCTTGCCTTCCTGGGCATGGCGATCGCCCTTTCGCGCATCAGCGAGCGCAGCTGGCAGCAGGCCGCTTTCCCGGCCTATGTGATCATCATCGTGCTGCTGCTCGCGGTCGAACTGCTCGGCGCGGTGCGCGGCGGCAGCCAGCGCTGGCTCGATCTCGGCTTTATCCGCCTGCAGCCGTCGGAGCTGATGAAAGTCGCGATCGTGCTCGCGGTCGCGCGCTTCTATTCGCTCCTTCCCCCAAGCCAGACCCGGACCTTCACGGCGATCTGGCCGGCGGCGGTGGTGATTGGCCTGCCGGCCGCGCTCGTCATGCTGCAGCCGGACCTCGGCACGGCGATGATGATCTGCTTTGGCGGACTGACCGTGACGTTTCTCGCCGGCCTCCCTCTGCGCCTTTATGTTGGGTCGTTGCTCGCCGCCGCCGCGGCCGCGCCGATCGTGTTCAGCATGATGCACGAATATCAGCGCAACCGCGTGCTGATCTTCCTCGATCCCGAGAGCGATCCGCTCGGCAAGGGCTATCATATCAGCCAGTCCAAGATCGCGATCGGCTCCGGTGGCCTGTTCGGCAAAGGCTATCTGCAAGGCACGCAGAGCCGGCTCGACTATCTGCCCGAACGGCAGACCGATTTCGTCTTCGCGACGATGGCGGAGGAATGGGGGCTGATGGGCGGACTGTTCCTGATCCTCGCCTTTTTCCTGCTGATCCGCTGGGCGATGAAGGTCGCGCAGAACGCGCAGAGCCGGTTCGCGATGCTGACTGCGGCCGGTCTCGCGACCACGATCTTCTTCTACGTCGCGATCAACTTGATGATGGTGATGGGCCTGGCGCCCGTCGTCGGCATTCCATTGCCAATGGTCAGCTATGGGGGGTCGGCGGTGATGACGGTGATGATCTGCCTGGGGATTCTGATGTCGATCGACCGAGAATCGCGCCGTCGCGCCCGCCGCCTCTAGCGCCTGCCGATCCCGGATTTCAGCACGCCCCGCCGGAACAGCCGGGCCGCGACCATCACCGTCACCGCGAGCCACAAGGCCTGCCAGGCAAAAGCCGCGAGATACTGCCAGGCAGGGGCGCCGCTCGCCGCCCGCGCCGCCATCGCGAAAGGCGAGCTAAAGGGGAAGATCGCGGAGGCCAGGCCGATCATGCCGTCGGGATCGTTGGTGCCGGCACTCGCCAGTGCGAACATCGAGACCTGGAAGATCGTGACCGGCAGCGACAGCATCTGGATTTCGCGCATCGTCGCTGCCTGCGCGCCGACGCCCAGGAACACCGCACCGAGCAGCAAGAACGCGAACATGAAATAGCCCGCGAACAGCAGGGCGAAAGCGGGCAAGCCTATCGCCGGCGTGATCGCGGCAAGGCTCAGACCGCCGACACCCGCGCTCGCGGCGATGCCGGCAAGCGTGAACCAGAACAGGCTGAACAGGATCGCGACGCCCAGCATCCCGACAAGCTTTCCGAGAAACACCGCCTCCAGCGGCACGGCGGCGGCAAGGATTTCGATGACCTTGTTGTTGCGTTCCTCCGCCAGCATGGAGATCGACTGGCTGGCAAGGAGGATCGTCAAAAGGAACATCGCCAGCACCGCCCCGAACGCCGTCGCGCCATGATCCTCCTCGGCTCCGGCGTGTCTAGGTATCTCGATCGGCACCAGCTGCGGTTCGACAGCCGATGCCGCGTTGCGCGCAAGCTGCGCCAGATAGTCGGCATTGCGCGCCCCGCCGGGGGCGAACATGATCTCGCGATCACCGACAAGCACGGCCGAGACGTTGTCGCGGCCAAGCAAGTCTTTTGGGTCGGCGCCCGGCTCTTCGAACCCGATCGAAAGCATCGCAGCGTCGCGACCGGCCAATCCGCGCAGCCGTTGGTCCGCCGCGCGCAGCCGCTCGGTCGTGGCACGATCGGCCATTACGACGACACGCTCACCTCTGCCCTGCGCGACTTTGACGGCGCCAAGACTGCCGATGGTCGCGACGGCCATCATGAACAAGGGTGCGAGCAGGAAAATCAGGAATGTCGGCGTCAGCACGATCGCACCGAAGTCGCGCCGCGCGATGACTAGCGCCTTGGCGAAAAAGCGCCTCACGCGCCCGCCTCACGAACGAGTTTCACGAACACCTCGTGCAGGCCGGGCCGCTCGACAGACAGGCCGGCGACACCGTGGCCGGAGTCGATCAGCTGCGCCAGGATCGGCTCGATGCCTTCCGCAGGCACTTCGAAATCATAACCGTCGCGCACGGGCACCGCATCGGCGGGCAGCAACGCACGGGCATCGCCGTTGCGACTGCGGGGAACCAGATGCGCGCGCATGGGCAATAGCGCCCGCGCCTCCTCAACCGTCCCTTCGAACCGCCTGAGTCCGCCCGCGATGATGGCGAGCCGATCGCAGAGCCGCTGGGCATGGGCCATTACGTGCGTCGAAAACAGGATCGTCGCGCCGCGGTCGCGCTCGGCGAGGATCAACTGCTCCAGCTTCTCCTGATTGACGGGATCGAGTCCGGAAAAGGGCTCGTCCAGCACCAGCAGATCGGGCTGGTGAACCATCGAGCCCAACAGCTGTACCAGCTGTGCCATGCCTTTGGAGAGATTGCGGATCTTGTCGTTCGTGGCATGGCCGAGACCGGCGGCCTCCAGCATCACGACGCCGCGACGCCGCCCCTCGGCCCAATCGAGTCCGCGCAGTGCGCCCATGAAGGCGATCGCCTCCTTCGCCTTCATCGAAGGATAGAGACCGCGTTCTTCGGGCAAATAACCAATGCGATCGCTGACATCACGCGGGTGCGCGGCGCCGAGCACATCGCGCATGCCCTCATCCGGTTCGATGATGCCCAGCAGAATCCGCAGCGTCGTCGTCTTGCCCGCGCCATTGGGACCCAGCACGCCGTAGATTGAGCCCCTCGGCACAGCCAGGTCGACACCGGCCACGGCCTGCTTGCGCCCGAACCGCTTTTGCAATCTTGTCGCGATGAGAGCGAAATCATGAGGCACGAGATGGTCAAGGCCCTTATCCGGGCTTGGCGTCAAGCATTCGCAGCGCCAGAACGCGGTTATGAACCCCCTAATTCGTTTCGCGACCGATTCCGATCTTCACGCGTTGCACGATCTCGTCCACCGCGCCTATCGCGGCGACAGCGCTCGCGGCGGCTGGACCCACGAGGCCGACCTGGTCGACGGACAGCGCACTGACATGCCAGCACTGGTCGCGATGCTCGCCGACCCTGCGCAGCGCGTCCTCGTGGCGGACGAGAATGGGATTCTGACAGGATGTGTCGCGATTGCCGATCGGGGCGACGGCACGGCCTATCTCGGCATGCTGTCCACAGACCCTCAGTTGCAGGGCAAGGGCCTTGGCCGCGAACTCATGGCGGCCGCCGAACGGGCAGCAGCCGACGCCTTCGGCGCGACGCGGATGGAGATGACCGTGATCCGTCAGCGGGGTGAATTGATTGCCTATTATGAGCGGCGCGGCTACGCGCTGACCGGTGAGGAGCGCCCCTTTCCGCTGGACGATCCGCGCTTCGGCATTCCGAGGCGGCGCGACCTGAGCTTCGTCGTGCTCGCCAAGCGCATCAACTGATCCGCATTCCAGCCTGTTGAAGGGTCTGGAAATAGGCGGCCATCGAATCATAGGCCGCATCCGACAGCTCGATGAAAATGCGTCGCCCGTCCTCCGGGTCCGCCTTGCGAACGAACAGGCCATGCTCGGTCAGCGTGCGTATCCAGCGCAGCGCGGTGGTCGCGGGAACAGCGGCGGCGATGCAAAGGCTGGAGACCGCGACACGGCTCCGTTCCAGCCGCGCGGCCATCAGATCCAGCAGCATATCCCATGCAGGATCGGCGAACAATTCCTTCGAAAAGAACTGATCGCGCAGACGGCGCAGGCGGATGAGGCCACGGACAATGCCGGCATCGAGCGGGACGTCGGAAGGTCCCGCCCCCTCCCGCAGCGCGACATAGCCCGCCGTGCGCGCCGAACTGGACATCTCGGCAAGGGCCCCGGCGATCCTCGCGACGTCTTCGCTGAGGCGCCGCAGCCGTTCGGCATCGGCCTCGAGGCCGTGATCGTGGAGCTTTTGCCGTCGCTGGGCGAGCAACAGGCCAAGCGTTCCCGCGCGCAGCTCGGCCGATGGGTCAACCAGCATTTGCAGGCGAGGCTCGTTTACGCGAGCATAGACGTCATCGACCAGAGCCTGGGGAAGGGAAATCAGCGGCGCCGTGGTGCCGGCGCGGACAGCGCTGTCGGCCCAATCGACAAGCAGATCCCGCGTCCCACTGTCAGTATCGTACAGTTCGATCAGCACAGCATCCACCGAAACCTGCCGATTCAGGCGCTCGATCGCCTGCTCCAACGGCTCGGTGCCGATCACGCGTGCGCCGACGCTCTCCGCCGCTGCCAAAGCGGCCATCCGTGCGCTTTCACCGTTAGCGAAAATCAGAACCGAGGGCTCGTCGCCCCATTCCCCATTATCGTGCGACATCCGTTCGCCTTTTGTTTGACGCCCGCTCATGCCGTCAAAATGGCTGAAAGTCAGCTGTCGCTCCCGCCATTCCGGATAATTTTTACCGATAGTGCCAGTGGACAACTGCGTCCGTTATGGACCGATCAGCTGATCGATTTCACGATTTCCTCGACCATCTTCTTCGCGTCGGCGAGCAGCATCATCGTGTTGTCGCGATAGAAGAGCTCATTATCGACGCCGGCATAGCCGACACCGCCCATCGAACGCTTGATAAACAGCACCGTTTTGGCCTTTTCGACGTCCAGCACCGGCATGCCGTAGATCGGCGAGGTCTTGTCGGTCTTCGCGGCCGGGTTGGTCACGTCATTGGCACCGATCACGAACGCGACATCGGCCTGCGCGAACTCGGAGTTGATGTCTTCCAGTTCGAACACTTCGTCATACGGCACGTTCGCTTCGGCCAGCAGCACGTTCATATGGCCGGGCATGCGGCCCGCGACCGGGTGGATCGCGTACTTGACCTTGACGCCCTTTTCCCGAAGCTTGTCACCCATTTCGCGGAGCACGTGCTGCGCCTGGGCGACCGCCATGCCGTAGCCGGGGACGATAATGACCAGCTCGGCCTGCTCCATCAGGAAGGCGGCATCCTCGGCCGATCCGCGCTTCCACGGCCGGTCGATCGCCTGGCCGCCGCCGCTCGTATCGGCGACAGCGCCGAAACCGCCCGCGATCACGCTGATGAAGCTGCGATTCATCGCCCGGCACATGATGTAGCTGAGGATCGCGCCCGAGCTGCCGACCAGCGCGCCGGTGATGATCATCGCCGTGTTGCCAAGCGTGAAGCCCATCGCCGCCGCCGCCCAGCCCGAATAGCTGTTGAGCATCGAGACCACGACCGGCATGTCCGCGCCGCCGATCGGGATGATCAGCAGGAAACCGATAAGGAAGCTGAGCGCGGTGATCGTCCAGAACACCCAGGGGCTCTGGTCGGTCACGAAATAGGCGATCAGGCCCAGGATACCGGCAAGCGTGCCGAGATTGATGACATGCCGACCGGGCAGCATGATCGGCGCGCCGGACATGTTGCCGTTCAGTTTCAGGAACGCGATCACCGAACCGGAGAAGGTGATCGCGCCGATCGCGATGCCCAGCCCCATCTCGACCCGGCTGACCGGAAAGATATTGGCGAAGCTGGGGCCGGCGATCGGCGTGATGATCTCGGCGATGTGAAACGCCTGCGGGTTCAGGAAGGCGGCAGCGGCGACCAGCACCGCGGCCATGCCGACCAGCGAGTGAAACGCCGCGACCAGCTGCGGCATCGCCGTCATCGCGATCCGGCGTGCGGTGATGAAACCGATCCCCCCGCCGATCGCGATCGCCACCGCTATTTCTGGAAGGCTCGCCAGTTCATGGGTGAAGAGCGTCGTGCCGACCGCCAGCGCCATGCCGGCCATGCCGAACCTGTTGCCACGCCGTGACGACGCCGGGCTCGACAGGCCGCGCAGCGCGAGGATGAAGCAGACGCCTGAAACCAGGTAGGCCAGCGCCACCCAGGGATTGACCGGAACGACCTCGTGCATTCGTCAGTTCCCCCCCAAGACCGTCATTGCGAGGAGCGCGAGCGACGAAGCAATCCACTGGCGCCGAAGCTGGATTGCTTCGCTTCGCTCGCAATGACGGGCTTGGGCCATCACCGCTCCTTCTTCTTGTACATGGCGAGCATCCGCTCGGTGACGGCGAAGCCGCCGAAGATGTTGACGCTGGCCAGCACCACCGCGACCAGCCCCAGCCATTTGGCGACCGACCCGCCCAGCGCCGCCGCCGCCGCGATCAGCGCGCCGACGATGATCACCGAGGAGATCGCGTTCGTCACCGCCATCAACGGCGTGTGCAGCGCCGGCGTCACCGACCAGACAACGTAGTAGCCGACGAACACCGCCAGCACGAAGATCGAGAGGATGGAGATGAAAGTCATTTAGTGCGCCCCTTGGGCTAGTCCGAAAGCCTGCTCTGCAGCAGCGAGCTCAGTCTCGTAAGTTTTGAAATTCGCTGTCGCCCAGGATCGAAGCGACGCGTCGGATCCTAGTTTCATGCAGACGCTAACCACGACGAGTTCGGCATCAACTGCAGATTTGTCCAACCGCTGCCGGATTGTCGCCTGCAAGGCTACCGCCCGGCGACCAAAGCGTTGCTGAAATTCTCGTGAGACCAAGCGATGCTGGCGCGGATCGCAGATATAACCGCCTCTCGCATCATATTCGGCGTACCGATAGGATTGCCAAATATCCGCGAGCCGCGCTGGCGATGCATTGTGGATATCGTCGAACGATAACATCGCAGCGAGCGCGACCGCGATGCTCACCCGAGCAGCCTCTGGTGCACGACCTTACCACCCTGCGTCAGGCGGATCGCGTCGCCGATTTCCTCGTCGAGCACCGGCTTGCCGGCTTCCGTGTCCCAGAAGGCCGAGAGGAAGTTGAACAGGTTGCGCGCGAACAGTGCTGAGCTGTCTGCGGCCAACCGGCTGGCGACGTTGCGATAGCCGACGATCTTTACGCCGTGCTTCACCACGACCTCTCCCGCGACCGCGCCTTCGACATTGCCGCCAGCCTCCACCGCCAGATCGACGATGACGCTGCCCGGCTTCATCGTCGCGATCTGTGCATCGCTGATCAGGCGCGGCGCGGCGCGACCGGGGATCAGCGCGGTGGTGATGACGATGTCCTGCTTGGCGATGTGAGTGGAAACCAGCTCGGCCTGGGCTTTCTGATATTCCTCGCTCATCTCGGTCGCGTAGCCGCCGGAGCCTTCGCCTTCGATGCCGGCGACATTCTCGACGAAGATCGGCTTGGCGCCCAACGACTGGATTTGCTCCTTGGTGGCGGAGCGCACGTCGGTCGCGGAGACCTGCGCGCCCAGCCGCCGCGCGGTCGCGATGGCCTGCAGGCCGGCGACGCCGACACCCATCACGAACGCCTTGGCGGCCGAGACGGTGCCCGCCGCCGTCATCATCATGGGGAAAGCGCGGCCATATTCAGCGGCTGCGTCCAGCACGGCCTTATAGCCGGAAAGGTTCGACTGCGACGACAATATGTCCATCGATTGCGCGCGCGTGATGCGCGGCATGAACTCCATCGCCAACGCCTCGAACCCCGCCGATGCATAGGCATCGACGCGCGCGCGCTCACCGAACGGGTTGAGCCCCGCGACTAGCCAGGCGCCCTGCCTGGCGCCGTTGAGGCTGTCCGGCGCAGGCCCTTGCACGCCCAGGATGATGTCGGCGTCCTTCAGCACTTCGGCGCGCGAACCCATCGTCGCGCCGGCGGCCTGGTATTCGGCATCAGATACGGACGCAGTCTCGCCAGCCCCAGCCTCGACCGCGAGCGTGGCGCCAAGGCCAATGAATTTCTTTACCGTCTCCGGCGTGGCGGAAACGCGCCGCTCGCCGTCCGACATTTCTTTCAGGACGGCGATTTTCATGGCTGGATCAGCGCGAGACGATGAAGACGACGATCGCGCCGATCAGGAAGCAGGCGATCGTACCCCACTTCATCATCGCCGTGAAACTCGAATAGGTATTTTCGTGCGCGTTAAGATCGCTGTTGCTGCCCATGAAACCCTGCATCCGATGAAGCCCCTGCCCGCGTATCTATCGGTGCCTTTACGGGGGTCAAGCATGAACTGCGATGCGCTTAACACGCCCTTTACTGCCGCCAGCCTATTCCGCCCTCCTCTGGTGCCTCGGGAGAGATGGGAAATGGCGAAAGCCAGTGCCAAATTGTTGCTGTTGGTCGACGACGAGCCGGCGCAGCGCCGTCTGGTAGGCGCGATCGCGGCGCGGGCCGGCTGGCGCACGATTTTCGCCGACAATGGCCGCGAAGCGTTGAATGTGCTGCGCACGGAGGAAGGCCTACTGCTGGATGCCGTCCTGATCGACGAATATGGCCCGGGCGAATCGACCGTCGACCTGATCTCCGCGCTGCACGAGCGCCGCCCCGGCCTGCCGATCCTGCTACTGACCGCGCACGGCACGATCGACGTCGCCGTCCAGGCGATGCGCGCGGGCGCGTCCGACTATCTGATCAAGCCGATCGCGCCGGACCGGCTGCTGGCTTCGCTGGACGGCGCCGCGCAAAGCCGCAGCAATGTCGGTGAACTCCGTCCGCTTACCGAAAAGATCAAGGCGCCGTTGGGCTTTGGCGACATCGTCGGCGCCGCTCCGCAATTCCGGGCCGCCCTCGCTATCGCCGCCAAGGCCGCCCGTGCTCGCGTCCCGGTGTTGATCGAAGGCGAAAGTGGCGTCGGCAAGGAAGTGATCGCCGAAGCGATCCACGCCGCCTCGCCGCGCATCAAGAAGCCGTGGGTGGCTGTCAATTGCGGTGCGATCCCCGAAAACCTCGTCGAGTCCGAACTCTTTGGCCATGAACGCGGCGCCTTCACTGGCGCTTTCGAGCGTAAGCCGGGCCGCTTCCAGGAAGCCGATGGCGGCACTCTGTTCCTCGACGAAGTCGGCGAATTGCCGCTCGATGCCCAAGTAAAACTCCTCCGCGTCCTCCAGTCGGGCGAAATCCAGCCGATCGGCGCGCGCGTTTCCCGCGACGTCGATGTCCGCGTGGTCGCCGCGACCAACAAGAAATTGGATGAAGAGGTCGCCGCGGGCCGCTTCCGCGAAGACCTCTATTACCGGCTCAATGTCGTTCAGGTAACGATCCCGCCACTGCGCCAGCGCGCGGCCGACGTACCCGCCCTCGCCCGCCACCTGCTGGCACGGATCGCGACCCAGCCCGGCATGCGCGGCCTCGGCATTACCGACGAAGCGCTGTCGTTGCTGATGTCCTTCCCCTGGCCGGGCAACGTCCGCCAGTTGCAGAACGCCCTGTTCCGCGCTGCCGTGTTGTGCGACGGCGAGGCGCTGACATCGGCCGACTTCCCGCAGATCGCGCTGCAGAGCTGCGACATGGTCATGCCGATGATGTCGCCGGCCGCCGGCGGCGTCACCCTGTTCGAGGCCGACGGCCACATCCGCAATCTCGAAGAGATCGAGGCGGACGTGATCCGGCTGGCGATCGGCCATTATCGGGGGCGAATGACCGAAGTTGCGCGCCGCCTCGGCATCGGCCGCTCGACGCTTTACCGCAAGCTCGGCGAACTCGGCATCGGCGACGTGGCGGCCTGAACCGTCGCCTGCTAGTGGGGCCGGCATGACCGGCTTCGAGCACGCCACCATTCTCATCACCGGTGCTGCCTCCGGCATTGGCCTGGCGCTTGTGGAACGCTTCAGGGGCGCGCGGCTGATTCTGGTCGACCGCGACACGGAGGCGCTGAGCCGGGGCGCTGCCAATATCGAGCACGCGATCCTTTCCGCTGGCGACGTGACCGACGAAGCCTTCTGGAATAGCCTCGACCTGTCCGGCCTTACTCATGCCGTCGTCAATGCGGGCGTCTCCAGCAGCGGCCTCATCACCGAGCTTGATTTCGAAGAATGGCGGCGGGTGCTGTCGGTCAACCTCGATGGCGCCTTCCTGACGCTGCGCGCGGCGATGCGCGCGATCGGCGACTGCGGCGCGATTGTCGTCACCGCATCCGCATCGGGCATCAAGGCGGAAGCGGGCGTCGCCGCCTATGCCGCGTCAAAGGCCGGCGCGATTCAGCTCGCCAAGGTCGCGGCCAAGGAAGGCGCACCACGCGGTATTCGTGTGAACGCGATCGCGCCCGGCGGGGTCGAAACGCCAATCTGGCGCGGCGTGTCCTTTTTCGCCGACATGGCCCGCGAACAGGGTGAAGCGGCAGCCTTCGATGCCATGGCGAAGATGGCGACTCCGCTGGGCCGCTATGCCAAGCCAGGCGAGATCGCCGACCAGATCGCTTTTCTCTTGAGCGACCAGTCGGCGACAATCACGGGGGCGGTGCTGATCAGCGACGGCGGCTATTCGCTTTGAGGCCGGTCCTGTTTCGCGCGTTTGTAGGTAAAGTCGAAGCTGGGCTGCCAGCTCTTGCCATTGTCCGTCGACTGCACGCCGGATTGCCTTACGGCACCGTCCGTGCCGGGCGTGTAGGTAATCCGGACCAACGCATCCCGTCCAGGTCCGGCGACGTTCGGCCAAACACCTTCGATAATCATTGACGATCCCTGCCGGCCGCCTTCGAATACCGCCAGTTCACCCGTCGAATCGATCCATGTCTGCTGCCATTTGCCCTTTTTTGGCAAATAGGCGCTGATGCTGCCGCCGCCGGCATTTGCGAATGGCATCCAGTTTTCGCGGATCGCGCAACCGTCATAAAGCTTCTCGATCAGGCTGTGCGCGACCAGATTGGTCGTTCCCGTCGCATAGACATCCCACTGCCCGACCCAGAAATCGAACTGCGCCCGCTCCGCCGCCGCGCACGGCCTGACCGCTGGCTGGGCGACCTGCAAGGCGATGAACATGATCGACAACATGGCTGTCCGCCCCCGAAAACTGCACGCGCGTAAAGATATCTGCGGCGCATCGGTGCCGCGTCTTCAAACCTTCGAGTGGCGCGATTTCATCGTCCGATGGCATCGTTGCCCGTTACCAGTGCAACAAAAACCGCGCGGTGCGGCGCCTAGCCTCCGGTGAGGGCCTGGTCGCGAAGACCGCGCCAGACACGCAACGCCTGCATCGTTTCCGCGACATCATGCACGCGCAGCAGCTGCGCGCCGAGCATCGCTCCGTGCAGCGCCAATGCGACAGAGCCGCCGAGCCGGTCTTCGGCGGGCGCCTCGTTCGAGAGGGCGCCGATCATCCGCTTGCGGCTGGCGCCGAGCATAACCGCGCAGCCCAGCCCCTGGAACAGTGCAAGGCCATTCAACACTGCGAGATTGTCGGCGAGCGTCTTGCCGAAACCGATGCCGGGATCGACGATGATCCTAGCACGCGGGATCCCCGCAACCTCGGCCGCCGCGACACGCGCCTCCAGCCAGTCGTAAACGTCCAGCAGAGGCATCGGCCCAAGCTTGCGTTCGTGCAGATCGCGCGGATCACCCGCGTGCATCAGGATGACGGGGCAGCCCGCGCGGACCACGACCTCCAGCGCGCGATCGTCGTAGAGCAGGCCCGACACATCGTTGACGATGCCCGCACCCGCGGCCAGCGCCGCTTCCATCACCGCGGCTTTGCGCGTGTCGATCGAGACAGCGACACCCGCGCGGGACAGGCGCTCGATCACAGGCACGACGCGCGCAACCTCATCGCCTTCCCATACGGCTTCCGCCTTGGGACGCGTCGATTCCCCGCCCACGTCGACGATCGCGGCGCCGTGACCAGCTGCCGCGACGCCTGCGCCCGCAGCCGCCTCGGGATCGGTCAGGTGCTTGCCGCCATCGGAAAAACTGTCCGGCGTCATGTTCAGGATCGCTGCAACCTGAGGCTGGTCGAACCGGATCGTGCGCGCACCGAGTATGAACGGCGCGCGCGGCGCGGAGAGACGGGCGACGATCGGTTGCACTTCGTCGGGCAGCGAAGCCCAATCGGACGCCGGCACCAGCCGCTTCGTCCCGTTCCGTTCGATCAGCTCATAGGCCGAATGCCACAGCATTCCGCCAGCCAGCCGCGCCAGCTGGCCGTCGAAGCCAATCGGCGTGTCCACGAATGCGGTGGGGCGGAGGTAATAGCGGCTCATATCTCTCTTCCGCCCACGGTCGGGAAGAAGTCAGTGCTCATTGGCCAGCAGATATTGCTGCCGTAGATTATCGATCGGTTTCAACGCGCCGGCATCCTCATAATGCCAAAAGGTCCAGCCATTGCAGGACGGCGCGCTCTGCAGCGTAGCGCCAAGCTTGTGGATCGAACCCGTGGTACCGTCCGCCTCCAGCGAGCCATCGGCACGCACGGTCGCGCGATAGCGGCGTTTGGCATCCGTCAGCACCGCACCGGGCCGCAGCATGCTGGTTTCGACCAACAGCCCGAACGCGACCTTGGGCGCAGCGGTGGGGGACTGCATCGTCTTCAGCGCGGACTCGTCCAGCGGCAGCGCGGCCGCGATCCGCTCGTTCGCGACATCGCAATAGCCCGCGTCACGCTCGATGCCGATCCAGCGCCGCCCCAATCGCTTGGCGACGGCGCCGGTGGTGCCGGTGCCGAAGAAAGGGTCGAGCACCACATCGCCGGGATTGGTGCAGGCAAGCAGCACGCGATACAGCAGCGCTTCCGGCTTCTGCGTCGGGTGGGCCTTGGTGCCGTTCCGCTTCAGCCGCTCCTGGCCCGCGCAGATGGGGATCAGCCAGTCTGAGCGCATCTGTAGCTCGTCGTTCAGCGTCTTCATTGCCCGATAGTTGAAGGTGTAGCGCGCCGCTTCGCTCTTCGCCGCCCAGATCAGCGTTTCATGGGCATTGGTGAAGCGCGTGCCTTTGAAGTTCGGCATCGGGTTCGATTTGCGCCAGACGATATCGTTCAGAATCCAATAGCCCTGGTCCTGCACCACGGTGCCGACGCGGAAGATATTGTGATAGCTGCCGATCACCCACAAAGTGCCGCTGTCCTTCAGGATGCGGCGCGCCTCCTTCAGCCAGGCGCGGGTGAATTCGTCATAAGCCGTGAAGGTGTCGAACTTGTCCCAATCATTATCGACGGCATCGACCCGGCCGCCTTCGGGCCGGAAAAGCTCTCCGCCCAGTTGCAGATTATAGGGTGGGTCGGCGAAGATCATGTCGATGCTGGCATCGGGCAGCGATCGCATCGCCTCGATGCAATCATCCATCAGAATCCTGTCGAGCGGAAGCGCGGCCTCCCTGGGCGCCGCGCTGCGCACGATCTTGGTGACAACCCTCATTCGAAACATGCCCCGCTCAGTTATCCACAGCAGAGTGAGTTTCCTGGACTCGCCGGTCAAGCGTTTCATTTCGGGAGCAAAATAGAACGAAGCGAGTCTGCATTCCGCCGATCACAAGATACTGAGTCTTGAGGCCGTAGCGAGACTCAACAGATTGTGGTGTGGCCCCAAAGACTCACAAAGGAAGCAAAGCTTGCGCCACCGGCGCGAAGCTGCGGCGGTGCAACGGCGTCGGACCCAGCCGTACCAGCGCTTCGCGGTGCGAGGCGCATCCATAGCCCTTGTTGGAGGCCCAGCCATAACCGGGATGCAATGCGTCCGCCTCGATCATCATCTGGTCGCGGCGATGCTTGGCGATGATAGAGGCCGCCGCGATCGACAGGCACAGCGCGTCGCCGCCAACGATCGCCACGCACGGATGCTGCCAGCGCGGCTTCGCATTGCCGTCCACCAGCACCATGCCCGGCGCGATGCCGAGCGCCTCGACAGCCCGCGTCATCGCCAGCATCGTCGCCCAGAAAATATTGATCTGGTCGATCTCCTCGACCGTGGCGATGCCAACCCCAATCAACGCGATGCGGCTCAGCTTCGTGTGGAGTTCGAAGCGGGCAGCGGCGGTCAGCTTTTTGGAATCATCGATTCCACGCGGCACGCCTCTTGTCGGCAGCACCACGGCGGCCGCGACCACCGGCCCCGCTAGCGGCCCGCGCCCGGCTTCGTCCACGCCGGCGACGGGGCCGGGATGCGTCATTTCTATTTTGCGGTTGGGACCAGCCACCGAATCAGCCTTCAAGTTCCTCGAACGGGTTATAGCCGAGTGCGTGGCCGATCGGGCCATGCCCCTGCCCCAGTCCGGGGGCGGCGATGATGGCGATGCGGACGAAGCGGACGGCTTGCGAAAAGGCTTCGTCGATGCTGAGGCCGGCGCCAAGTCCCGCTGCCAACGCGCTCGCGAGGGTGCAGCCAGTGCCATGCGTGTCGTCGGTATCGAAGCGTTTTGCCTCCAGCCGCGACACCTCTCGCCCGTTCGGAGCCAGCAATCGATCGATGATCCAATCGCCCTCGGCATGGCCGCCCTTTGCGACCAGGTGACAGCCATGTTTCAGCACTGCCGCCTCGCCACCCAGCGCCTCCAACTCAGGCCGGTTGGGCGTGACAACGGACGCAACGTCCATCAGCCGCTCGAACGCAGCGATCGTCGCTGGATCAGCAAGTTCGGCGCCGCTGGTGGCGACCATCACGGGATCGAACACGATCGGCACGTCCAGACCTTCCAGCCGCTCGGCGACCGCCTTCGCGGTCTCCGCCGAACCGATCATGCCGATCTTGACAGCATCGACGCCGATATCGGCCAACACGCTGTCGATTTGGGCGAGCACCATATCCGCCGGCACCGGCATTACCGCCTGCACGCCCAGCGTGTTCTGCGCGGTGAGCGCCGTGATCGCGGTCATCGCGTGGCCGCCCAGCATGGTGATCGTCTTGATATCGGCCTGGATGCCGGCGCCGCCACCGCTGTCGGATCCCGCGATGACGAGAATGCGCGGGATGCCCCGTTCCTCCTCCATCAGCCCTTGAACTTCCGCTCGGTGCTGGCCGGATATTTCTTGAGCGCGGCGCCGACGCGCGTTGGACGATCCATCAGCTCGCCGCCGCAATTGGGGCAGCGCTCATCCATCGCGTCAGTGCAATCCGCGCAAAATGTGCACTCAAACGAGCAGACGAAGGCGCCATGCGAATCGGCCGGCAGATCTGTCCCACATCGCTCGCAGTCTGGCCGCATTTCCAGCATCAAGCGGCCTCCGCCACGGCCGCGCAGATGCGTTCAACCACTTCTTTCACTTGTTCCTCGTCGTCGCCCTCGGCCATCACCCGGATCAGCGGCTCGGTGCCGGAGGGGCGGATGACGAGGCGACCGCGGCCGTTCAACTCGGCTTCGGCATCGGCGATCGTCGTTTTCACACGCGCGTCGTCGAGCGGCTTGCCGCCCGAGAAACGGACATTCTTCAAAAGCTGCGGCACCGGATCGAACAGGTGCAGCAACTCGCTCGCCGGGCGGCCGGATTGGACCAGTTCAGCGAGTATCTGCAGGCCAGCCATCAGCCCGTCGCCAGTGGTCGCATAGTCGGAAAGGATGATGTGGCCGGACTGCTCGCCGCCGACGTTGAAGCCTTGCGCGCGCATCATTTCCAGCACATAACGGTCACCGACCTTGGCGCGGCCGAGCGTCAGCCCGTCCGCCCGCAGCCGCCGTTCAAGGCCCAGGTTCGACATGACCGTCGCGACGAGGCCACCGCCTTTCAGCTTGCCGGCGCGCGCCCAGCTGGTCGCGATCAGCGCCATCAGCTGATCGCCATCCACGATACGCCCGGTCTCATCGACAACGATCAGCCGATCGGCATCCCCGTCGAGCGCGAGACCGATATCGGCGCCGCTAGCCACCACCGTCTCCTGGAGAACCTGCGGCGCGGTCGACCCGCAACCGGCATTGATGTTGGTGCCGTTGGGATCGACGCCGATCGGCACGACCTCGGCGCCCAGCTCCCACAGCGCCTCGGGTGCGACCTTGTAGGCGGCGCCGTTCGCGCAATCGACGACGATATTGAGTCCTTCGAGCCGCAGCCCTTCCGGGAAGCTCGATTTGACCGCGTGGATGTAGCGTCCTTGTGCATCGTCGACGCGGCGGGCTCGACCAGTGCGGTCGGCGGGCGCAAGCCTGGCTGGGGTGTCGATCAGCGCCTCGATCGATTCCTCATCCGCATCGGACAGCTTGTAGCCGTCCGGGCCGAACAGCTTGATGCCGTTGTCCGCGAACGCATTGTGACTGGCGGAGATCATGACGCCCAGGTCCGCGCGCATCGAGCGGGTCAGCATCGCCACGGCCGGCGTCGGCATCGGCCCGACCAGCACCACGTTCATGCCGACACTCGTGAAGCCCGCGACCAAGGCCGGCTCCAGCATATAGCCCGAGAGCCTGGTGTCCTTGCCGATCACGACGCGGTGGATGTGATCGCCGCGCACGAAATGCGCGCCCGCCGCCATGCCAACACGCATCGCCATGTCAGCCGTCATTGTCGGAGCGTTTACCCGCCCGCGAATGCCATCCGTCCCGAAATATTTGCGTGCCATGCTTCTTCCACTAGCCTTAACCGTTGGGCCTGGCGAGGAGATAGCGGCATGGAATACAGGACTCTCGGACAAGGGCTGGAAGTCTCCGCGATCGGTGTCGGCTGCATGCCGATGGTCCGCGGCGGCAACATCACCTACGGCGCGAACGCGAGCGAGGATGAGTCCATCGCGACCATCCACCGCGCCATCGATCTTGGCGTCACCTTCTTCGATACCGCGCAAATCTATGGGCCGTTTCAAAACGAGGAACTGGTCGGCGAAGCGATCAGGGGCAAGCGGGAAGGTCTCGTCATCGCCACCAAGTTCGGCTTCCGTTTCGACGGAGCGGAAATCACTGGGGTCGATTCAAGCCCGGCCAATATCCGCGACGCGGTCGAGGGTTCCCTGAAACGACTCGGGATCGACACGATCGACCTGTATTACCAGCATCGCGTCGATCCGAACGTGCCGATCGAGGACACGGTCGGGGCGATGGCGAAGCTGGTGGATGAAGGAAAGGTCCGCTTCCTTGGCCTGTCGGAGGCCGGACCCGAGACCATCCGCCGCGCCCACGCCGTCCATCCGATCGCGGCGCTGCAGAGCGAATATTCACTGTGGGAGCGCGGAGTCGAGGCCGATATCCTGCCGGTCTGCGACGAATTGGGCATTGGTTTCGTGCCTTACTCGCCGCTTGGACGTGGTTTCCTGACCGGCCAGATCAAGAGCCGCTACGACCTGCCCGAAGATGATTGGCGGCGGAACGACCCGCGCTATTCGGAAGAAAATTTCAGTGCCAATCTCGCCATTGTCGATGCGATCCGCGCCGTCGCCGAGCGCAATGGGGCGAGCCTCGCGCAGATCGCGCTCGCCTGGTTGATCGCGCAGGGACAGCATGTCGTGCCGATCCCCGGATTCAAGCGACGCGCGACGCTGGAGGACTCTGCGAAGTCGGCGGACGTAACGCTAAGCAACTCCGATCTGGAGGCGCTGAATGAAGCGATCCGGCCCGGCACCGTGCAGGGGCAGCGCTACCCCGAGCGCGGCATGCGAATGGTCAGGCTCTAGCGCCAAACGCCGACCGGCGGCGCGCCCGCGATCGGGTGCAGCCAGGTCGCGAGGAGCCACAAGCCAACGCCGCCGCCCAGCACGATCCGGCCGGGCCACATCGCCCTGAGCGGTGCGGGGCCGGTGAACGGCACGAATCCCGTTCTCGCCTTCCAATGCGGCCAGAACCCGGGCCGAAGCCGCGTCTTCTTCGCGTCCTGCCCCACAGCGCCGCCAAGTGCGAGGATCGCGATGCCGGCGGCCAGAACCAGCGTCGAAGGCTGAGGCCAGATCAGCGCGTGGACCAACGCCCATAGCGCGAAGCTCCACATCATCGGATGGCGCGTGATCGCGAGCACGCCGCGCGGCTCACCGGTGCCGCCGGGCATGCCAGGAAGCGCCGGGTTACCGATCAGCGAACCCGCCAGCAGGATACTCGCCGCCAGCATGACGATGGCGGAAACAGGCCATAGCCAGTTCGGTGCAACCCACAGGAACCCCTCCGGCCCTACCGCCCACAGCGCCCAGACCATCCAGCCGAAGGTCACGAAGCTGACGATCGTGTAGACGCCCATGAACGCTCCTTCGCCCAGCCGCGCGACCATCGGCGCACGCAGCGGGTGCGACATGAGGAAATGGGTGCCGACAAAGGCCACGGTGGCGATGATGACGCTGGTGAGTCCGTCCATGATCGCCACCTCCGTTTTGGGGTTAGTGCTGATACGCCTTCGGCAGTTCGCCTTCCTGCGGGGTCGCGTAGCGGTCGCGCAGCTTGGTTTGACGGTTGACGAGCGGCTGCTCGACGCCGTCGATCCAAACGCGTTCGGCATGGCTGGAGAGTTCCAGCGGATCGCCGTCCCACAGCACGACATCGGCGTGTCTGCCAGCGCGGAGCGAACCGATCTCGCCACCCAGCCCGAGCGCCTCGGCCGGGCCGGACGTGATCGCCGCCAGCGCCTCACCCCAGCTGAGGCCGGTCGCACCCGGAATCTTGGTCAACGCGACCAGATTGCCCGCATATTGCGGCGCGTAGCGGGCCTGCCGCGCGTCATCGTCGTTGATCATGCCGATCGAGACCTTGACGCCGGCCGCTTTCATCCGCCCGACATTGGACTGGGTGGCGGCAAGCTGCTCGAAGCTGGCGGGAAGATCGTTGAGCGCACTGGCGATCACCGGCACGCCCGAAGACGCGATCTCGCGCGCGACCGTCCAGCCCTCGGTCGCGCCGACAAGCACCAACTTCAGCGCCGGAAACCATTGCTTCAATTTCAGAACATTCCGAATGTCGTTGGCGCTCTCGACATGGACCAGCAACGGCATCCGTCCGTTCACGACCGGCACCAAAGCTGCGGCATCCTCGCGATTGAGCAGCGAGTCCTTGCTGTCGCCGTTATAGCCGGCGGGATTGCGGGCATAACGCTGCGCCGCCTCTAGCGACGCGCGGAACTGAAGATACAAAGCTGGGCGGCTGCCGCCCGCTTCTTGTGCGCCATCCTCGCCCATTTCGACGAACTGAAACGCGCGCGGCACCATCACCGCGTTCGGATCGGCGCCCATGTCGATCACCGCGCCTTGCCCAGCGAAGATCATGTTCGCGGTGGAGGGCGCGACGATCGCCCGGGTAACGCCGCCCCGCCGGCTGACAGCGATCGCGGACACGCCAGGGTTGATTCCCGGCACGACATCGATCGCCGCCGAATAAGGCGACTTATTCGCCCGAGTGTCGTTGGTTTGATCGACACCGTCCACCTCGACGAGGCCGATGCGCGAGAAGCCGGCGACGAAGCCGGGCGCGACCCATTTGCCGGACGCGTCGATCACGCGTGCGCCGGCAGGCACGGCAACGCCCTGCCCGGCCGCAGCGATGCGGCCGTCACGGATCACGACCGTGCCGCCCTGGATCGGCGCCGACCCGTCACCCAAGGCAACCGTGCCGCCGGTGATCGCGACCGTTTCGGCGAGCGCGGAGGATGCGAGAAGGGCAGCGCCCAACAGGAGGAGCGACATCACTTGGTGTCTCCCTCGCCCGGCTGGCCGAGCTCGAAATCGGTCACGGGGCGGCGCTTGGGATCGAGCGCGTCGTACATCAGCGCGCCGTCGATCCAGACCTTTTCGGGCCGCGTGTAAACGCTGAAGGGGTTGCCGTTCCACAGCACGACATCGGCCATCTTGCCGGGCTTCAGGCTGCCGGTCTTGTCGTCGATGTGCAGCGCCCTGGCCGGATTGATGCTGAGCCATTCCCAGGCGACCTCATCGGGAATGTTGATGCCCATCCGGCGGCCATTGGCGAGCGCCTTGGCCGCTTCCTGGTTGAGCCGCTGGATGCCGTTCGCGTCGTCCGAATGGGTGATGGTGCACACGCCCGCGTTCTGGAGCAGCGGCATATTCTCGTTCACCGCGTCATAGGCTTCCATCTTGAAGCCCCACCAGTCGGCCCAAACTGCGGCACAGACGCCGTTCTGCTTCAACAGGTCGGCGATCTTGTAGGCTTCGACAGCGTGGTGGAAGGCCGAAACCTTGTAGCCGAACTCCTTCGCCATATCCATGACGATGGCCATTTCGTCGGCGCGGTAGCAGTGATTCTGGACCAGGATTTCGCCGGCCAGCACTCCGCGCAGCGTGTCCATCGCGATGTCGCGCGCGGGCGGCTCGCCGCCGTCCTTTTCATACTTGTCCCATTTGCGCTTATATTCCTGCGCACGCGCCCAGGTCTGGCGGTCGACGGCGATGTTGCCCATCCGCGTTGCCGGCATCTGGTTGCGCGAGCCATAGACACGCTTCGGATTCTCACCGCACGCCATTTTGAGGCCGTAAGGCGCGCCCGGAAACTTCATCGCCTGCACGGTGCGTGCGGCGACATTCTTCAGCACCACCGAACGTCCGCCGAACAGGTTGGCGGAGCCGGGTAGGATCTGCAGCGACGTCACGCCGCCATTGGCGAGCGCGCGGCTGAAGCCCGGGTCCTGCGGCCAGACGCTATGCTCGGCCCAGACTTCGGGGCGGACAGGGCCGGTCGCTTCGTTGCCGTCCGACAGCGCTTGCACCGCCGGCGACGGATAGTCGCCAAGGTGGCTGTGAATGTCGATGACGCCCGGCGTGACCCACTTGCCAGCGCCATCGATCGTCACCGCGCCGGCGGGCGCAGCCACCGTCTGCCCCACGGCGACGATCTTGCCGTCCGCGAACAGCACCTGGCCGTTCTGGATGCGTCCACCCTCGCCATCGTAGATGGTGACGTTGGTGACGAGCGTCGGCACGCCAGGATAAACATGGTAGGTCGAAGGATAGGGATCGCGCGAATAGGCGACCGGCTTTTCCTTCGGCGCCGATGCACCTTGCGGGCGCGCATTGGACGCGCAGCCGCCCAAGGCAGCGCCGATCATCAGCGCGACGGCGACAGTCTTATTGAACACCATGCATCCACTTCTTGATGACGGGGGAGAGGAGGAAAAGGACAGCGCCGATCACGACCGAGGCGATGCCGATCGTCTGGAACACGCCGGCATAGGTATCGAGGCTGACCTTGAGGTTGGTCACCTGGCCACCAACGGTTTCCACGCTCGCGACCTGCGCGACGATGCCGCCGACATATTGCGCGACCGAAATCGACAGGAACCAGACGCCCATCATCAGCCCGACGATGCGGGCGATCGACAGCTTGGTGATCATGCTGAGCCCGACAGGCGAGATGCAGAGTTCTGCCGCCGAATGGATCAGATAGAGCCCGGCGAGCCACCAGATCCCGACCTTGAAATCGGCGCCCGCGAACTGCGCTCCCCAAACCAGAAACAGGAAGCCGGCGCCGACCCCCATTAGGGCGATCGCGAACTTGATCGGGATGGTCGGTTCGATACCGCGCTTCGCCAACCCGTTCCACATCATGCTGAAGAACGGCGCCAGGGCGACGATGAAGAAGGCATTGAAGAATTGGGTCTGCCCGGCCGAGATGCTGAACAGCCCGAACATCGACAGGTCGGTGTTGCGATCCGCGAACAGAGTCAGTGAAGAGCCGGCCTGCTCGAACAATGTCCAGAACACCACGTTGAAGACAATCAGCACCATCGCGGCCAGCATCATCTGGAACTCACGCCGATCGCCGTTGAACCAGGACCAGATGAGAATGCCGGGAACCGACAGCAGAAAGGTTAGGAACAGCGCCTTGCCCATGATCGAGAGCGACGCGATGTAGCCGATGATGCCGGAGCCGGGTTCGGGCTTTGGCGTCGCCATCAGGTTGGTGAAGAGGAACCACACCAACGGCACCGCCAGCACCGCGCCGACATAGATCAGCAGGCTGCGGTCGCGGCCTGCATCGGCCGGCGGATCACCATAGCCGCGCAACTGCCTGTCGCCGAACTGGATCAGCGCCCAGGACACCATCATGCCGATCGCGGCGAGCCCGAAACCGGCCCACCAGCCGATGCCGCCCCAGCCAAAACCGCCCACCGCCAGCAACGGACACAACAGCTGCGAAAACAGCGACCCAAGATTGATGCCCATGTAGAAGATCGTGAAACCGGCATCACGCCGGCGATCGCCCTGTTCATAGAGTTCGCCGACGATCGTCGAGATATTCGGCTTGAAGAAACCGTTGCCGACCGTGACAAGCGACAGGCCGATCAGCATCAGCATCGTGTAGAAAGCGCTACGGTCGCCTCCAGGCTCAAAGCCGCCCTTGGCGACAGTGCGGCTGACCGCGCCGTCCGCGCCAACGAGCTGAACAGTGCCGTCATCCTGGCCCTTGATCGCGAGCTGCCGGCCACCCTCGACGACATATTGCTGCTCGCTCCCGCTCGCGCGATCGACAACGACTTCATATCGCTGCCCGTCGATCGTCGCGAACGGCCGCGCGGACTCTCCGGACGCGCTGAAGGCAAGCGTGAGATATCCCACCGACATCATCACCGCGCCGAACTTCACGGATCGCTTCGAGCCAAGATAGCGGTCCGCCAACAGGCCGCCGACCAGCGGTGTCAGATAGACGAGCGCGGTGAAGCCGCCATACAAGCCGGTCGTGGTCTGATCGCTGAACAGGAAGTGCTGGGCCAGGAACAAGGTCAGCAGCGCCCGCATGCCATAATAGCCGAAGCGCTCCATCGCTTCGGTCGTGAACAGGCGGGCAAGCTGACGCGGATGGCCGAACCAGGTGTCGCCGTCGCTTCGACTGACGTGCGGCGTACCCGGCTCGAATGTCTCGTCCGCGTTCACATTGACCATGAAGACCCCTCTTCCTGAACCTTTGAAAAGCCGCCGCTTTGGCGCGGCTTGATTGGCGCGAGACCGTAGCGTCGAAATCGCCGCTGCCAAGTACCAGATGTTACGGTATCAAGGCGCGGCCCGCCGCCTGTTCCGTCCTTATGCGCGCCAGTTCGTTTTCGGCGCGCGCGGCGCGGTCCCGCCAGTCCGGATGCGAGCCGTCGGACAATATGCCGAGCGTCGCCTTCGGCCCCCAGCGCCGCCAAAAGCCCGGCGCCGCGCCGGGATCAAACCCGGCCCGCGCTGCCAGATAAAGCGCCCAGCGATCGGCTTCACGCTCGTGGTCCTTGCTGCGTGCGCCGCTGCGGTCCGCTCCAGCGATACGCTGCGCCGCTGCTTCGCGATTATGGCCGAGAATGTTGTGCGCCATCTCATGCGCAAGCACGAGCGCCAGTTCGTCGTCGCTGTGCGTGAAATCGATGATCTCCGCCGAAACCACCACCCGGTGGCCGTTGCTGGACGCGGCGCGCAGGCCGCGCCCTCGGCCGATCAGGAACTCGGTCGTGCAGCCGGGTTCGGGGGTGACGGTCAGTTCGATCGCCCGCCCTTCGCGGCGCACGCGGATTTTTGTGGGGCCGATGCCCAACGCGGTGGCGGTTGCTTGTTCGACCTTTTCCTGGCGCGCACGCACCGATCGCGCCGACGGTTCGGCGGACACGGATGCCGTGCCGATCGCGAGAAGCTCGTCGCTGGCACGGACACCGGCCTTGTCAGCCGCGCTGCCTGGCTCCACCGCAACCACGGTCGGATAGTCGCCCAGCATCAGGGCAGCGCGCACCTGCGGGCGCAGTGGCGGCGCGAATTGTTCGGCGTCCTCGATTGTCCAGCCGGGATTGGCGACCGCGCCACCGCAAAGCCCCGCGCCACCTTTCGACAGCCTCCGCCCGATCGCGACAAGGCGCGTATCGGCCTCGGCAAGCGTGGTGAGGCCGGTCTGGTCGGGCTGGGCGGCAGCGATCAGGAACGCGAGGAACATGCAGAGTCAGCTATAGCCGCTTGATCGCGGCCCGCCAGCCGCCCAGATGAGCCGCGATGCTCAACGATCTTTCCTCCCCTGGCGCCCTGCTCGCCACACGTCGCTCCGGAAAGCCGCGCGACATGATCGCGCCCGGCCCGGATGCCGGCCAGCTGCGCGCGATCCTGTCAGCCGCGATGCGCGTCCCCGATCACGGCAAGCTCGCGCCGTGGAGGTTCGTGGTGATCACGGATCGCGCGGCGTTCGGGAAACTTCTGCAAGACGCGTTTCGCGCCCAACGCGGCACGCCCGAACGGGAGGACATCAACGCGATCGACCAGTTCGCGCATCAGGCGCCGATCCTAGTTGCGGTCCTCTCGACGCCGGTCGCGCCCAGCAAGATACCGTTGTGGGAACAGCAGCTCTCGGCCGGCGCGGCTTGCATGAATCTGGTCACCGCGGCGACCGCTCACGGCTTTGTCGGCGGCTGGCTGACTGGATGGGCGGCCTATGACGAAACCGTGCTCAAGGCGCTGGGCGGCAAGAATGGCGACCGGATCGCCGGTTTCGTTTTCATCGGCTCACCCATGCAGGAACTGGAGGAGCGGCCGCGCCCGGACTATGATGCCGTGGTGAGTCAATTTCCTTGACGTGCAACGCTGTATTAGTGCACTAATCCAGCATGGCCGCAGCCGAACGCCCCGTCTATCTCCAGCTTCGCGACCGGATCGCCGAGGCGATTCTGGACGGGCGCTATCGCGAGGGCGACATGCTGCCGTCGGTCCGCGCATTCGCGGCCGAACAGGGCGCCAACCCGCTGACCGTCGCCAAGGCCTATCAGCTGTTCCAGGAGGAAGGGTTGGTGACCGTCCGCCGCGGCGTCGGCATGTTCGTGGCCGATGGTGCCGCATCGCGCCTGCTGGACCGCGAGCGGCGTGCTTTTCTGGATGAGGAATGGCCGCGCATCCGGAGCGTGATCGAGCGGCTGCGGATCGACCCGGCCGAATTGCTCGAGCGGGTTTAAGCTCCTCGGCGTCCCAATCATCTGGCGTTCAGGCGCGCGGGCCCTATATGGGCGCCACACCGCATTGATCGGCATTCATGGTCCTGAAGCTCCTCCGCCGCGCCATCGACTCCGTCCCACGCGTTTCCCGCGTGCCGGACGGCGTGCGCGTCTACGCGATCGGCGACATTCACGGCCGGGCAGACCTGCTCGACCAGTTGCTGTTCCGCATCTACGCCGATGACAAGGCGCGTGGCGCTGCGCGATCGCAGATCATCTTCCTGGGCGACCTCGTCGATCGCGGACCCGATTCCGCTGGAGTGGTGCAACGCGCGCTGGAGATCAGCCAGAACGGCCGGCCAGTGCGCTTCCTGATGGGCAATCACGAGGAAGTGTTTCTGAAGGCGTTGAACGGCAGCCTTGAGGCGCTCAAGTTCTTCGTCAAGATCGGCGGGCGGGCAACGATCCTGAGCTATGGCATCGACGAGGCCGATTACGACGCGATGGACTTCGACGCCCTGCTGCCTGCGCTGATCGCTCGCGTGCCGCAAGCGCATGTCGAGTTCCTGCGCGGTTTCGAAGACCAGATCGCGATCGGCGACTATCTGTTCGTTCACGCCGGCATCCGCCCGCACGTTGCGTTCCAGGATCAGAGCGGCGGCGACCTGCGCTGGATCCGCTCCGAATTCCTCGATTTCCGCGGCGACCACGGCGCCGTGGTCGTGCACGGCCACACCATCACCGACGACGTCGAAGAGCGATCGAACCGGATCGGCATCGACACCGGCGCTTTCGCGACCGGCCGCCTTACCGCGATCGGTCTTGAAGGCGGCGAGCGCTGGTATCTCGGCACGACCGCCTGATCAGGCGGCGAGCGTCTCCGCATCGATTCCGTAAAGGTCATCGGCGCCCGCTCGCGCCGAAGCTTCCAAACCAGCCGCTTCCGGTACGATGCGATCGAGGAAAAAGCGGGCGGTCGCCTGCTTCATTTTCGCAAACGGGGTCGCATCGGTGGCCGCCTTGGCCTGCCGCGCCATCAGCCAGGCACCGACCGCGACCGACAGCATCGTTGTCAGCGGATAGCTTCCCGCGAGCCGGTCCTCGGCGCTAGCGTCATTGCCCAGCATCCAGCGCGCGACGTCTTCGATGCGATCGACCAAGTCCATTAGCGCAGCTTCGTCACCGGTCTCGGCGCGGATCTCGGCCAGCAGCGCGCCCAGCACCTCGCCGCCCTGCATCGGCAGCTTGCGGTTGACCAAGTCGGCCGCCTGGATGCCGTTGGTGCCTTCGTAGATCGGCGCGATGCGGATATCGCGGTAATGTTGGGCGGCGCCCGTTTCCTCGATGAAGCCCATGCCGCCATGCACCTGCACGCCCAGCGACGCGACTTCACAGCCGACATCGGTGCCCCACGCCTTGGCGAGCGGCGTCAGCAAATCGAGCCGCGCCCGCGCCGCCGCGTCGCCGCGGTGCGCGCGATCGACCTGCCCGGCCGCGTAGTAGATCAGAGCACGCGCGCCCTGGGTCAGTGCGCGCATCCGCAACAACATACGGCGCACGTCCGGATGCTCGACGATCTGCTTGCCGAGCTGGACGCGGTCCCGTGCATAGGCGATCGCTTCCTGGGTAGCCCGTTCGGCCACCTGCACGCCCTGCAGGCCGACGTTAAGCCGCGCATTGTTCATCATCGTGAACATGGCGCGGATGCCGCCCATTTCCTCGCCGATCAGCCAGCCGTGGCAATCGTCATGATCGCCGAAGCTCAGAGAACAGGTGGGCGAGGCATGGATGCCGAGCTTGTGCTCGATCGCGACGCAGCGGACATCGTTGAACTCGCCCGGCGTGCCATCTTCGTTCAGGCGAAATTTCGGCACCAGGAACAGCGAGATGCCCTTGGTTCCCGCCGGCGCATCGGGGGTGCGCGCGAGGACGAGGTGGACGATATTGTCAGTCAGGTCGTGCTCCCCGAACGTGATGAAGATCTTGCTCCCCTTGATCCGCCAGCTCCCGTCTTTAGCGGGCGCGGCGGCGGTGCGGAGCGCACCGACGTCCGATCCGGCCTGGGACTCGGTCAGGTTCATCGTCCCGTTCCACTCGCCGGTGACGAGTTTCGGCAGATACGCCGCCTGCTGCTGGGGCGAGCCGTGCGACACCAGGGCCTCGATCGCGCCGGGGGTCAGCATGTTGATGAGCGAAAAGCCCATATTGGCGGAGCCCAGATCCTCCATCACGATCGTCGCCAGCGCGTATGGAAGCCCCTGCCCGCCGAACGCCTCGGGCGCGTTGATGCTGCCCCAGCCGCCATCCACGAAGGCGCGATATGCGGCCTTGAACCCCTCCGGCATCGTCACCACGCCATCCGCCCAGCGCGCGCCGATTTCGTCGCCAATGCGGCTTAGCGGTGCATATTCGCCAGCCGCGAAGGCCCCCGCCCCTTCGACGATCGCGCCGACCAGATCGGGATCGTCGACGAGTTCGCCGATCCGCACGACATGATCCAGAACGAAGCGCTGTTCGGTGATGGGAGGGGCATAGGTCATGGCGGTCCTTGAGAAACGAGCTACCGGGCTATAGCGCGGGGTTGTGACCGCCTCAAACACCCGCGTGATGCCCTTTGGCGCCGAGGCTATTGCCGAAGCCGCGCGGCTGATCCTGGCGGGCGAGCCGGTCGCGGTGGCGACCGAGACCGTCTATGGCCTCGCCGCCGACGCGACCAATGCGGAGGCAGTCGCGCGCATCTACGCCGCCAAAGGCCGACCGAGCTTCAACCCGCTGATCGTGCATGTGCCGGACCTGGCGTCAGCTGAACGGCTTGCGCATTTCGACGACGTCGCACGCGGGTTGGCGAAGGCTCATTGGTCCGGGCCCCTGACGTTGGTGCTGCCCCGCCGCTCCGATGCTCCGATCGCCTCGATCGTGACGGCCGGACTTAGAACGATCGCGATCCGCGTACCAAACCATCCGGCGATGCAGGCGCTGCTACGGGCGAGCGGGCGGCCCCTTGCCGCCCCGTCAGCCAACGCCAGCGGCACGATCAGCCCCACCCGCGCCGAACATGTGCTGAAGAGCCTCGACGGGCGCATTCCACTGGTGATCGACGCCGGACCGACTTCAATGGGGCTCGAATCCACTATCGTCGCCACGGAAGGCGGCGCACTCCGCCTGCTCCGGCCCGGTCCGATCGATCTTGGCCTGACCCAGAAGACCGGCGGCGCAGTCATCTCGCCCGGTATGCTGGAACGGCATTATGCACCGTCGAAGCCGCTTCGGCTCGACGCGACCGAGGCGCGATCAGGCGAATATCTAATCGGCTTCGGATCGGTCGCTGGCAATGCGACGCTCAGCCCCAGCGGCGATCCCGTCGAAGCGGCGGCGCGGCTGTTCGATTTGCTGCACCGGGCGGATGCGTCGTCCGAACAGGCGATCGCGGTAGCGCCGATCCCCGCCGAAGGACTTGGCCTCGCCATTCGCGATCGTCTCCAACGCGCCGCACATAAGGGGCAGGCATGACGACGCTCGTCACCGGCGCCGCAGGCTTTATCGGCTTCCACCTCGCCGACCGCCTGCTTTCGCGCGGGGAGACTGTGATCGGCATCGACAATTTCACGCCTTATTACCTGCCCCAGTTGAAAAAGGATCGGATCGCCGAGCTACAACGGCGGCACGGCGACGCATTCAACCTGCTGCGCGCAGATTTTGCGGACCATGCCGCGCTGGACGCCGCGCTCCGCCCACACCGTTTCGACCGGATCGCACATCTGGGCGCACAACCGGGCGTGCGCTATTCGATCGACAACCCGCGCGCCTATGCGCATTCGAACCTGACCGGCCACCTCAACATGCTGGAAGTCGCCCGCGAGCGGGCGGCGCCAATGGTCTATGCCTCGTCATCGTCCGTCTATGGGGGGAACGGGACGCTGCCGTTTCGCGTCGAAGATCGGGTGGATCATCCCGTGTCGCTCTACGCCGCTACGAAGAAGGCAGACGAGCTGATGAGCGAGACCTACGCGCATCTGTACCGCATCCCCCTGACGGGGCTGCGCTTCTTCACGGTTTACGGGCCGTGGGGCCGCCCGGACATGGCGCCGTGGATCTTCACGGAGGCGGCCCTGGAAGGCCGGCCAATCAAGGTCTTCAACCAGGGCGATATGCGCCGCGACTTCACCTATATCGACGACATCATCGACGGCGTGGTCGCGACCCTCGACAGTCCGCCGCCCGACGACGGCAAGCTGAAGCCCGGCGGCAGCGTCGCGCCGCATCGCATCTACAACATCGGCAACAACCGATCGGAAGAGCTGATGCGCTTCATCGATGTGATCGAAGCTGCCTGCGGAAAGAAAGCGGTGCGCGATCTGCAGCCTATGCAGCCGGGCGACGTGAAAGAGACCTACGCCGACATAAGCGCAATCCAGCGAGATTTTGGCTACAGCCCCCGGATTGGCTTGGACGAAGGTATGCCGCGCTTCGTGGCGTGGTTTCAGTCCTATCGGCGCTAGGCCGGATTGCCATTGCATATCCGTTGTGGCCTGATGTGGGTGCGTGTCAGGGGGAACAACGATGGCCGGCATTTTCGTCGTGGTTGGCACGCGTCCCGAGGCAATCAAACTCGCTCCCGTGATTGACGCACTGCGCGGGCGAGGCATCCCGACGCAGATTTGCGCGACCGCCCAGCATCGCGAGTTGCTGGATCGTGCGCTCGGCCTGCACGGCTTTAAGCCGGATATCGACCTGGACGTGATGCGACCGGGGCAATCGGTGGGCGAACTGACCGGCAAAATGCTTGTCGCGCTCGACAATGTGTTTGTCGCTGAACAGCCAGAATGGGTTGTCGTCCAAGGCGACACAGCAACCGCACTGGCTGGTGCGCAATCGGCCTATTTGAGGAACATAGCTGTCGCGCATGTCGAGGCTGGCCTGCGCACCGGCAGTCTCGATGCCCCGCATCCCGAGGAAGGAAATCGAAGAATGATCGCCGCGATCGCGAGCCTGCATTTCGCGCCGACTGCGACGGCGGTGAAGGCTCTTATCAGCGAGGGTGTGAATCCGGAGCGGGTGCATCTGACTGGAAACACCGTCGCGGATGCGTTGATCGCCATGCGACGGCGATTAGTCCTTGAACCCGATCTAGCCCGGGCGGTGAATGGACTGATTCACGCTGCTGGCGGGAAACGCCTAATCATCGTGACATGCCACAGGCGAGAGAGTTTCGCCGCCGCCCCGCAGATCGCGGAAGCGTTATGCGTGATTGCTGATCGGCCAGATGTCACGGTTGCATTGCCGTTGCATCCGAACCCGGCGATCGCGCATCACTTGAGCGAGATTCTAGCCGGCGTGCCGAATATTCATTTGCTGCCACCGTTGGATTTCGCGCCCTTTATCGCCTTGTTGTCGCAAGCATATCTGGTTCTCACCGACAGTGGAGGCATCCAAGAAGAGGCGCCGATGCTTGGCGTGCCAGCGCTTGTAATGCGTGACCGAACGGAGCGACCCGAAGGCATCGAAGCCGCCACCGCTCGGTTGGTCGGGACGAACGCCAAAAGGATCATCGCCGAGACGTTCAGGCTGCTCGACAATCCCGAGGAGCACGCGAGAATGGCGCGCGTCCATACTCCCTATGGTGATGGTCAAGCGGCTGACCGAATTGCTGAGCTTCTTGCGATCACCTTCGGCCTTGGTCGGCGCGTTTAGACCATCAACGGCGAACTCCGCCGCATCCAGGGCAGAGTCGTCGAGACCTAGTTATGTTCAGGCGATTTGGAATCCCTGGATCTGGGTGTGCCAAGTGGTCGATATGCTGTAGTCGAGGGCGACGGCGTCATTAGCGATGAAGCCGCCATTGGCTTTGCCGAGCCAGTCGGTCATCGCGCCATTGTCGTTGCGCCATAGGATATCGGCCCGGCCATCGCCGTTGAAGTCGCCTGTGCCTGCCACTTTCCAGCTAGTCGGAATGTCATAGATCAGCGCAACGGAATCATTGGCCACGAAGCTGCCATTCGCCTGTCCCAGCCAGTCGGTCAGAGCGCCGCTATCGTTGCGCCACAGGATGTCTGACCGGCCGTCGCCATTGAAATCGCCAGTGCCTGCCACTTTCCAGCTGGTTGAGATGTCGTAGATCAGGGCGTTCGGGTCATTGGCGACGAAGCCGCCATTGGCTTGGCCCAGCCAATTTGTAAGCGCGCCGCTATCGTTGCGCCACAGGATGTCTGACCGGCCGTCGCCATTGAAGTCGCCTGTGCCTGCCACTTTCCAGCTGGTTGGGATGTCGTAGATCAGTGCCACTGGATCATTGGCCGTAAAACCGCCATCCGCACGGCCCAGCCAGTCGGTCAAAGCGCCGCTATCGTTGCGCCACAAGATATCGGCTCGCCCGTCGCCGTTGAAATCGGCCAGGCCCCCGACCTTCCAGCTCGTCGCGATATTCTCGACGCGCGCGACCGCATCATTGGCGGTATAGCCGCCATCCGCACGGGCCAGCCAATCGGTCAAGGCGCCGCTGTCATTACGCCACAGGATGTCGGAACGGCCGTCGCCGTCTATATCGGCGAACGCGGCTACGTTCCAGCTCAGCGGCACGCCAGTGTTCCGTCCGATCGTATCATTGCCCACGAACCCGCCATCGGGGCGGCCCAGCCAGTTGGTCAGCGTGCCATCGTCGTTGCGCCATAAAATGTCCGCGAAACCGTCGCCGTTCAGATCACCGCGGACTGGACCTTGGGCCAGCGTCGTATAGGCCTGGGCATGGAAGGCGCCACCGCCGTCTTTCCATGCGAGTACGAAACCGCCATCGGCCAGCGAGGCCACGTCGGGTTCGAACGCGCCATTGACGTTGATGGACGCGCCATTCTGCTCGCCGAGAGCGTTGTAGATTTTCACTTCGGTCGGCCCGTTCTGGGCGGGTTCAAGCGCTGCGACGAAACCGCCATCCGCGAGTGCGGCTATGCTGGTGACCGACGAGGCGGTCGAGGATACCAGGATGTCCTGGCCTATACTTGAGCCGTCGCTCGCATACATTTGGGCATGGATTTCCAGCGTGTTGCTTTGGTTCAAAGCAGCCCACATCGCAACGCTTTGACCATCATGCAACTCCTTGACCTGCAAACCCTGTAACGCCGTGACATTGCTTGCGACGATTTGGTCGGTCGTCGCCTGACCGGCGCTATTGTAAAACACGGCATGGCCAACCGCCGCGTTCGAAGCGACATAGGTCGCGACCCAGCCACCTTCACCAATCGATGAGAAGACCGGCCGGCTCGCGAAATCGCCGGATGGCTGCGCCACAACGAAGCTGCTTCCAGTCAGGCTGCCATCGGCAGCCACATACTGAGCCCGTAGCGCCCCCGACCGGTCGATCCAGCCAGCGACAATGCGGCCATCATCCAGCAAAGCAACGGTTTCCCCCAAGCCCGCCGAAGCTCCGAGATAGATTGAGGCATGGGTGCTCGCGCCCGAGGCATCATAAAGCCGAAGCGCCGCATCACGATTCTGCACTGCATCGGCAGCCGAATAACGGGCATCATCATTGGAAATGACCGCGAAGCCCCCACCATTCCGTTGCGCGATCGCTTGATTCACGGGAAAACTGCTAGTTGGCCCGGTATCCGTAATCAGCGTCCTGGGATTGATCGTGGTCGCGGTCAGATCGGCCCGAAATGTGAAGCCATAAAGGTCGCCATCAAACTGGGTGCGGTCATTGTCGGCCGAGGCCCAAATCACGCTGAAGCCGCCATCCCTCAGGCCGGTCACGCGAATGCCGCCTTGGGCGAACTGCGGATCGCCTGCGGCAAAATCGAGGCGACCGCCCCGTGGAGTGTACCTCGCCATGAACCAGACCCCTTTTGTGGCTAAAGTTTCATTGTTTTGAATTTCATGGAACTTCAGACCGGCTTTCCGGTTCCGGCGATCATCAACCCAGCGCCGTTTGACTTTCAGGCTTGTAGGTTCCCCGGCTAGGCCGACATTCGACGCGCGAAATTCCGGATGTCGTCACCAATATCGTCACGCTCCAGCGCCAGCGCTAAGTTGGCCTGCACGAAGCCGGCCTTGTCCCCGCAATCGTACCGCGCGCCATGATATATGCGGGCGTGAAACGGCTGGGTCCCGATTAGTTGCGCCAGCGCGTCGGTCAGCTGGATTTCGTCTCCCGCTCCACGCTCGCCCCGTTCAAGGATTTTCATGACATCCGGTTGCAGCACATAGCGCCCGATCGCGGCCAACCGTGAGGGCGCGGTTCCAGGATGGGGCTTTTCGACAAAGCCGCGTACCTCCGTCACGTCACCCTGGTTCGCGCCCGGATCAATGATGCCGTAACGGTGGGTGTGCTCAGCTGGCACCTGCAGCACCGAGATAACATTGCCGCCCTTGTCGGCATATGTCTCGGCAAGTTGGCTGACCGATGGATTTGCAGGACTCCAAAGCAATTCGTCGACGAGCAAGACCGCGAAGGGTTCATCACCGACCAGATGTCGCGCGCACCATACGGCGTGCCCAAGGCCGAGCGGTTCCTGCTGACGGACATACGCAATGTCACCGGGCGAAAGACGCGTACCTTTCAAAGAATCCAGCGACTTCCCGCGGTTACGCATCGTGGCTTCGAGCTCATAGGAGATATCGAAATAATCTTCCATCGAGCCTTTGCCGCGGCCGGTCACAAAGATCAGCTGCTCGATGCCGGCTGCCAGCGCCTCGTCCACCGCATATTGAATAAGCGGCCGATCGACGATCGGCAGCATCTCCTTGGGTACCGATTTCGTCGCGGGAAGATTGCGGGTACCGAGACCAGCGACCGGGAACACGGCCTTGCGCAGCGGCTTCATTTCTTGCTCCTAGAATTTGTGCCGCCAGTAGCGCAGCCGGCCTTCGGCGCAAGAGCCTTGCCAGTAGTCATTCGGCGGCGTGATGCTAAGGCGTGTCCCATGCTTACTCGCCGTGCCGCGTTCAATAGCGCGCTCATCTGCGCCGCCGTCCCATTCGCAGAGGCATGTTCGGCGGCGGCCGGTGACGGCAATGATAGATCGCTCGAGGAGTTCGAACGCCCCAGCGAGACCTATGCGACGGCCACTTTGCGGCGCGCTTTCGACTGGGCCGCGAGACAGAAGTCTGCAACAATCCGCCTGCCGATCCGCCGAACCCTGTTGCTTGACGAGGAGATCCAGCTTCCATCACGACTGAGCCTGATCGGCGACGGAAGCTCGACGCTTCGTCAGGTCAAGCCAGGCCTGCGGGCACTTGTCGCCGACGATGTCGAAGACCTCTTTCTGGAAGGCTTCGGGGTTCGTGGCGCGGACATCGCAGCTCTTTTTGAACCCGAACGACGGCTAGACAAAAGTGGCGAGGCACCGCGGCTGGTAACGGATGCCGGTCTGGTGCATGTTCGATCCACGCGCCAAGGGGCATCCAGGCAGATCGTTTTCAAGCACGTCGACTTCGGCAATGCATTCAATCTGCTGGCAGTTCGCGGCGCAATCGACGTCCTGATCGAAAGTTGCAGGTTCAGTGACTGGCTTCTGTGTGGCGCGTTGGCCCCTGGGTGCAGCCAAGTGCGCGCGACCGGCAACCTATTCCAAGGCTGCGTGCAAAGGCGCGGCTACACCGCTTACGCTTTCTCCGCGACCGGCGACGCGGCACGTGGCTTTCCACAACATGACCTGCAGTTCATTCGAAACATTGTCCGCGACGTCCCGTCATGGGATGGCTTCATGACTCATGAAGCGGATGGCGTGACTGTCGAGGACAACCAGTTCATCAATGTCCGGAACGGGATCGACGTCTCTTCCCCGCGAGGTGCGATCAATGGCGTATCCGTCAGGCGCAACAAGATCATTCATGCCGCTTCCGATCCGTGGGGCGGGAGTGCCGCATCGCACTTCTCGATCGCGGTTGCGGCGGACCCTTCAGCGCCGATGATCCAGACTGCGGTCATAGAGGACAATATCTCAATCGGCGCGAACTCGGTCTCGGGACTGACCTCGGGCGGCTTCGCCATCGGCGCTCTGAGCTTGTCGCGGGTGCAAGACCTTACCGTCGCGCGGAACCAGTTTCTTCGGATCGGCGACATGGACTCGAGGCTGAAATCACCCAAGGGCTATTCGGCGATCAGCCTCTTCGACCCTGGTTCGCGCGTCACCATCGAAGGGAATGAAGGGAGCGGCAGTCTAGACCGATATTTCATTGAGGTGCACCATGCTCGCAAGCGCGCCGAGACGATCTCCATTACCGGAAACAAATTCCGATCGTCGCGCCCAATGCCCAGCCTGGTCCACTTTGTTAGCGGCGATTTTCAGGGGGTGACGCTGCGGGGCAATACGCTCACATCTTCGGCCGCCGCACCTCGCGAATACGAAATCGAACGATCCAACACACAGATCGGGTTCAAGATTGAGCCAATTTAAGCCTGTCGGCATAGCTTTTGCGGAACTTGCGCAATTTTGGCGCCACGACAGCGACGCAGTAGGGATTTTGGTTTCCTACGCGATCAAAATAGCGCTGGTGATAGTCTTCTGCCGGATACCAAGCGCTCGCCGGTTGGACGCTCGTGACAATCGGATCCGGCCACGTTGCGCGAGCGCGCTCGATCGCGCTTTTGGCCGCTTCGGTCTGTTCGGTGGAATGCGTGAAAATCGCCGAACGATACTGGGACCCGACATCGTTCCCCTGCCGATTGAGCTGGGTTGGATCATGGGTATGAAAGAAAATATCGAGCAGATCGTCGTAACCGATCTGGACAGGATCAAACGTGATGCGAACCGCCTCGGCGTGGCCGGTCGTGCCGGAGCAAACGGCTTCGTAACTCGGATTTTCCACGGCGCCCCCGATATAGCCGCTCACGACTTGCGAGACGCCGATGACGTCGTTGAAGATGGCTTCCGTGCACCAGAAGCAACCGCCGGCGAAGGTGGCGATCTGTTCCAAACGCTTGCTCCTGAGCATTATGGCCTATAGCTACACCGATGTCCCAAGCGCGCTGCATCAGCAATAGCCAGTACCGGACGATCAGGCCGATCCAACCATCAGGAACTGCTTAGTGTCAACTGCCTCGTCTCGCCCGACGCGCGAACGCGTCCTCTTCGCCGCATTCGTCGCCTTCATTCTGTGCTGCTTCATATTTGGAGGCGCGTCACGCCTCGATGTGCTTCAAGCGATGATTGTTCGCATCGCGGCTGTGATATTCATCGCGCTCGCCGTGGTGATGGAACCGGCGAAGGATTGGCAAGCGGTTCGCATCCCGGCCCTTATCGTTGCAATGGCAATCGCCTTGGTGGTTCTTCAACTCGTCCCTTTGCCTCCTGCTTTATGGACGCTTCTTCCGGGACGGGAGACGGCCGAAAAAGTTTCGATGGTGACAGGTGCGCCTCTGCCCTGGCGGCCACTCTCCCTGACACCGGATCTAAGCCTCAATACGCTGCTTTCGCTCCTGCCTCCCGCGGCAGCCGTTGTCGGCATGGCTTCGATCGATCGCGGGGAACGTTTCAGACTTCTACCGGTTCTCCTTATTGGAGGCGCGGCCAGCGCGATCGTTGGACTAGTGCAACTGACCAGCGGCGATTTCTATCTCTATCGGATCACCAATCCTGGATATCCCGTCGGCTTTTTTGCCAATCGCAACCATCAGGCCTCGCTAATCGCGATCCTCTTGCCAATGCTCGCCATCTACGCAAGGCATAAGGGACAGGATGAACGCGCCAACCGCTTCAGACCGGCGCTGGCCGTGGTCTCAGGGATCGCCCTGCTCCCCTTCGTTTTAGCGAATGGATCGCGGGCCGGGTTGGGCCTGGCGCTGGCTGGCCTAATCGCGGCCCTCGCATTGTATTTCAGCGGCACAAAAAGTCTTGCATCCTTGAAACGGTCGCGCGTCGGCCTAGTCGCATTCAGCGTTGGCGTGATCTTGGCCGTCTCGCTGACAGTTGGCGCCGCTTTTTATGCTCGCAACGATGCCTTCACGCGCATCGCCACCACCAACAATGCCGAGGATCAGCGCTTCAAGTTTATTCCCGAAATGACGCGGATGGCGGCTGACTTCTTCCCATTCGGAAGCGGTTTCGGCTCCTTCGACGCAATTTTCCGCAGCTATGAGCCCAGTGACGCCCTAACTCGCGCCTATTTCAATCACGCCCATAACGACGCTTTGGAACTGGCCATCGAAGCAAGCGTACCGGGCTTTGTTCTTCTGACCGTCTTTCTCGGCTGGTGGGCAGGCCGCGCGAGGCATCATTGGCGCGACTTGCCCCGTGATAGTCGCGCGCGCCAATTCGGCCGGCTCGGCTGCGTGGTAATCGGAATCCTCCTCGCCGCCAGCTTGGTCGACTATCCCGTCCGAACGCCGTTGCTGGCGACGATCTTCTTTATCGCAGCTTGCTGGACCCAAACCGAACCGACCGCGCAACAGCAACGCGATGGCGCATAATTAGACCCGGCTCGATCGCTTGTTGTAGGTTGCATCGACCAGATGCGCTTCGGGCGTAAAGCCGGACACGACTTGGGCGAGGCGCGCTTTGACTGCCGCTGCGTCGCCTTCCAACGCCAACGTCTCCAAGGCCGAGAGTTCCTGTCTGAGCTCCTGCCACGGCAGGAAGCGTTCGTTGGCTTTCATGATGAGCGGATGCGAGGTCGGCTGCGGATCGTTCCCGATCAGGAGCTCTTCATAGAGCTTTTCGCCTGGCCGCAGACCAACGAACGCGATTTCAATATCACCGTCACTTTCGGTCTCATCCTTGGCAGTCAGCCCCGAAAGTTCAATCATCCTGCGCGCCAGGTCGACGATACGGACTGGCTTACCCATATCCAGCACGAACACTTCACCGCCCGCAGCCATCGCGCCGGCTTGTATGACCAGTTGCGATGCCTCCGGAATGGTCATGAAATAGCGGGTGATTTCGGGATGAGTGATCGTCAGGGGACCGCCTTTGGCGATCTGCTCACGAAACAAGGGTACCACCGACCCGCTCGAGCCCAAAACATTGCCAAAACGAACCATCGAAAACCGCGTGCTTCCCCTTCGGGCCAGCGCCTGGAGCGCCATCTCGGCCAGTCGTTTGGTCGCTCCCATCACGTTGGTCGGACGCACCGCCTTGTCGGTACTGATCAGTACGAAATCGGATACGCCTGCCCGCTCCGCCGCCTGAGCGCACACTAAAGTCCCGATCACATTGTTTAGCACGCCTTCGCATACATTCTGCTCGACCAGCGGGACGTGTTTGTAGGCTGCGGCATGATAGACCGTACCCGGCTGCCACACCTGGAAGATCCGGTCGATACGATCGCGATGCTGAACCGACGCGATCAGAGGCACGACATCCACATTGCCGGTGTCCGGCATGTCGGTAAGTTCGCGATGGATCGCATACAACGCAAATTCACTGACATCGACAAGCACAAGGCGCGCCGGCGCCAGCGCGATCGCCTTCCTGCAGATCTCACTGCCGATCGATCCGCCCGCACCCGTGACGAGCACCGTGCGCCCGGTGATCACCTTGCTGAGAAGGAGAGGATGCGGCGCGACGGGATCGCGACCAAGCAGGTCCTCGATCGTAAGCGGCTGCAAATCGCTGACCTGAACGCGGCCGTGCGCCAGATCCATCAAGCCCGGCAACGTCCGCACAGAAACGGAAAATGGCCTTAGAAAATCAATAACCTCGTTGCGCCTGCGCTTGGTAGCGGATGGGATCGCGAGGAAAACATCCACTACGTCGAACTGCGCGATCAGCCAAGGTAGTTTGTCGCGGCCCCACACACGAATGCCATCCTGAACGCTGCCGTGCAGGCCCGTATCATCGTCGATATAGCCAACGGCCTTGAATTGCTCGCTGCGCGACAGAGCCAGGGCCAACTGCCGGCCTGCTGCACCCGCTCCGAAGATCAGCACGTTGCGGCGCGGGTTGCGGCGCAGTCCGCGTTGATACGCGCCGCCCAGCCAATAGCGCGCGAAAACACGCGTCGCGCCTACTGTGACGAACAGCAAAACCGGTTGGGCAAGGCCCACCGCGCGCGGGACATCAGGGATCGACCAGGCTGTGAAAATCGTGCCGTAGCAGAGAGCATAGACCAGGCACGCTTGCGCTGTAGAGGCCAAAGCCGACCAGCCAATGTGACGAAATATTTCGCGGTACAGCCCGAACGAAACGAAAAGTGGAATAGCGATCAGCATCGATGTTACGGCTGCGATCCAAGGGCCGCCTGTCAAACTAACCCACTCTCCAAGACGCAGATAGAAAGCTAGCCAAACGGTCAACACGCAAAGGCAAATGTCGACGTTGAGCACAATCAAGCGCTTGAACAGCCTTGGCAGATTCAGCGCCCAATCAATCATTCCGGCCCCTTCGCCCAAGTCATTACCGTCCGCTGACAACTCGCGAACCCCGGCGAACGCCGTTTAGCAGAGCCGCGCGCGCGCGTCCAAGCCGTAGCGCCGGGGTTGTCAATCCAGATACCGGGACCTAGAGAGCGCGGGCCGCGGACCGGGCATTCCCATCAGGTTTATCAATCAACCCTATATCGTGCCTCGGCACGGAGACCAACGTGTTCGAAACGAGCCTTGTGCGAGTTCTTCAATGACCGGCCACTTTGTCGACGTCACCGAGATGGATGGTCAAATGATCTCGCGCGAGCAGCTTGAGCGGGCCTGCGTTCGTTATCGCTGGGCGGCAGAGAAAGTCGCTGGATGCGATGTGCTGGAAGTCGGCTGCGGTTCCGGTCAGGGCCTGAGCATTCTCCGTGCCGCAGCACGTTCATTGGCTGCCGGCGATGTCTCGCCCGAAGTGCTGGCGGCGGCGCGGACCGTAGCGGCGGCCGACGTTCAGCTTAGCGAGTTCGGCGCCGAACGCCTGCCTTTTTTAGATCGCAGCTTCGACCGCATACTGTTGTTCGAAGCGATCTACTATGTCGAACGGGCAGCGGATTTCGTGGCTGAGGCGCGCCGCGTGCTGCGGCCTAGCGGACAGGTGCTGCTGGTGACCGCCAACAAAGACCTGTTCGATTTCAATCCGAGCCCATTCTCGCACACTTACTTTGGAGTCAAAGAACTGGCCGCGCTTTTCGAAGCGGCCAGTCTCGAAACCCGGTTTTTTGGAACGCACGATGTGCAGGATGTCGGACTTCGCCAAAAATTGTTCCGCCCGATCAAATTCGCGGCCGCCAGGCTGGGGCTAGTCCCGAAGACGATGGGCGGCAAGGAATGGCTGAAACGTGTCGTTTTCGGCCAACTGGTGCCTATGCCCGCGTCACTGGATGGCATCCAGTGCCGTGACATTCCTTTTGTGCGACTGCCTTCGGACAAGCCGGACAAACGGCACAAGGTTATCTACTGCATCGCCACTTCACCCAACGGACAAGCATAAGGCAAATCATGAACGTACCCTTTTTCGATTGGGCGGCCTATTTCAATGAGCGCGCCGATCAATTTTCCAGGATCATGATTGGTACGGCCAGCGCCGGTCGCTTTATCCTGCAAAAGGATGTCGACGAATTCGAGGCTGGACTAGCGGCGTTCGTCGGTGTGAAGCATGTCATCGCGGTTGCCGACGGCACCAACGCGATCCTGTTGGGCCTGCGTGCGAGCGGTATCAAGGCCGGCGATGAAGTGATCCTGCCTTCGCATTCGTTCATCGCGGCGGCGCAATCCGTGCATCATGCCGGGGCGACAGTGGTGCCGGTTGAGCTGGCAGAGCATGACTGGCTGGTGTCTCCTGAGGCTATTGAGGCGGCGATCACGCCTCGCACGCGCGCCATCATGCCAGTGCATGTGAACGGCCGTGCCTGCCAGATGCCTGCTATCATGGAGATTGCTCGCCGCCACGGCCTGGAAGTCTTCGAAGACTCGGCTCAGGCGGCCGGTGCCAAGGTGGACGACCAGCCCGCGGGCGGCATCGGCCGCTGGGGTACATACAGCTTCTATCCGTCGAAAACCTTGGGGTGCTTTGGCGACGCGGGCGCGCTTGTCACCAATGACGACGATATCGCCGAAACGGTACGCGCGATGCGGAACCACGGCGCGAACCGCGAGAAGAGCATCCCACGCGACGTCAGCATCTGGGGCAGCAATTCGCGCATGGACAATATCCAGGCGGCGATCCTTGTTTACAAACTCAGCTACTACGCCGAAGCGATCGAACGGCGTCGCGTGATTGCTGCACGTTATGATGAAGCCTTTCGCGACCTGCCAGGCCTCAGGCTGCCACCCCCCCCAGAAGATGGCGCTTATTTCGACATTTATCAGAACTACGAACTTTGTTCAGATCGTCGTGATGCTTTGCGGGCTTATCTTGCCGAACAGGGGATCGGCACCATCATCCAATGGGGCGGGTTCGGCATTCACCAGTTGCGCGGATTGGGCTTCACGCAGACGCTGCCGAAAACGGACAAATTCTTCCGGGAATCGCTGCTGCTGCCGATGAACCACGTCCTGACTAACGATCAGGTCGACCGCGTAATCGTTGCAATGAGGGCTTTTCATGGTTGAAAAAGCAAACGACAAGCGACGTCTCGGCGCGCTGGCTGATCCGGCGTTCTTCACTGATCCGATCCCGCTCGACAACACGTCCACTGAGCAGTTGATGGACTATTACCGCGCGATGATGCTGATCCGGCTTGCAGAAGAGCAGGTCGCGGATCTGTATGTCGCCAACGAGGTGAGGTGTCCCTGTCATCTCGGCATCGGTCAGGAAGCCGTTGCCGTAGGCGTTTCGTCAGCGCTTCGTAAAACCGACCGTATTTATGGTGGCCACCGCAGCCATTCTCATTACCTTGCCGCAGGCGGCGACTTGGGTGCGATGATCGCCGAGATTTTCGGCAAGGCCAGCGGCGCCTCGTCCGGTATGGGCGGATCGATGCACCTCTATGCGCCCGAAGTTGGGTTTCATGGCTCGGTCCCGATCGTTGGCGCGACCATTCCGATCGCCGCGGGAGCAGCACTCGCTGCGAAGATGGATGGCAAGGGCGACGTCGCGATCGCCTATTTCGGCGATGGTGCTTGCGAGGAAGGCGTCCTGCATGAAACGCTGAACATGTCGGCGGTCATGGATTTGCCGGTCATTTTCGTAGTGGAGAACAATCTGTATTCCAGCCACCTCGATATCAAGCTGCGCCAGCCGTTCGATTCCGTCGCGCGTTTCGCAACCGCCAATGGTGTGGCTACCGAAATCGTGGATGGCAACGACGTGGTGGGCGTCGCGCAAGCGGCGCGACGTCTCGTCAATAGCGCTCGGGAAGGCAACGGTCCAGGATTTCTGGAGGCAGTGACATTCCGTTGGCGCGGCCATGTCGGCCCCAATGAAGATATCGACGTCGGCGTGCGGCGGAGTCCGGAAGAATTGGCCGCATGGAAGGGCCGCGATCCGGTCGCCCGCCTGCGGGCGGCATTGTCGACCGAGCGCGGCATGTCGGACTCGCGTTTCGACAAAATCGAAGACGGTCTCCGGCAGGAACTTGGCGTAGCCTTGGAAGCGGCACGAGCGGCACCGTATCCCTCGCAATCCGCGCTTTTGGACATGGTTTATGCGAGCGGAGAGTCCCGCCAATGAAAAAGACGGCCTATTGCGAAGGCATTCTCGATGCATTCGAGTATGTCATGGAAAATGATCCGAAGTGCCTGGCCATCGGTCAGGGGCTATGGAGTCCGTGGTATGTCGGCCGTTCAATGGACGGGCTGGATCGTAAATTCGGTAAGGCGCGTGTCATCGATACGCCCGTGTCTGAAAACGCGACGACGGGGATCGCCATTGGCGCCGCGCTGCACGGCTATAAGCCTATAGTGATTCATCCACGCATGGACTTCATGATCCTGGCGACGGATCAGATCGTGAACCAGGCCGCGAAGTGGCGTCACATGCTGGGCGGTCATCGCTCACCCTCCGTGGTGATACGCGGCATTGTCAATCGCGGGGGGGAACAGGGCGCTCAACACAGCCAGTCGCTGCATAGCTGGTATGCCCATATTCCGGGCCTCCGCGTCGTCATGCCGGCGACTCCGGCAGACGCGCGCGACCTTCTGATCGGCGCGGTGCAGTCACCCGATCCCGTTCTCTACATTGACGACCGCTGGCTTTACGAGTGGGAAGCGGAGATCGCCCCCGTTGCCGATGTCGACCTGGCGGCGATTCGCAGCGTTATCCTGCGGGAAGGTTCAGACATAACGCTGGCGGGGGCGGGGCATTCGGTCAAGCTGGCGCTGGACGTTGCCGATCTGCTGAGCCTTCGGGGTGTGCGATGCGATGTCGTCGATATCCGCATGCTCAACCCTCTCGATCCCGTCGCGCTGCGCCAGTCGGTGCGCAAGACCGGCCGTCTTCTCGCGATCGATGGCAGTTGGAGCAATTGCGGTTTTGCCGGCGAGTTGATCGCAACCGCAGTCGAAGGCTCCCGACCGCAGGATTGGCGTTCGGCACCTGCGCGCTTCACGCTGCCGGCCGCGCCCGCCCCGACCAGCAAGCCGCTTGAGGATGCCTATTACGCCACGCCCGAACGCATTGCCGGCGAGGTTCTGGAGATTGTCAGGACGGTCTGATGGCGAGGCGTGTGCTGGATATTGCCGTGGCGTTGTTGGGCTTGATCATCCTGGCCGTCCCGCTGGTCGCCATCTTGGCATTGGTTTGGTCGCAGGACTGGCGCTCGCCCTTCTATCGTGGCGTCCGTGCCGGGCGCGGGGGCGGCGAATTCCGGATGGTCAAGATTCGGTCGATGACGGTCGGAGCAGATCGCACGGGTGTCGAATCAACCGGCGCCAACGATATGCGCATTACGCCGATCGGCCATTTCATCCGCCGGTTCAAACTGGATGAACTGCCGCAGCTTTGGAATGTACTGGTCGGAGACATGAGCCTGGTCGGGCCGCGGCCCAATACGCTGAACTCAGTCGCGACGTACACCGCTGTCGAGCGCGAACTTCTGACAGTGCGGCCAGGCATCACGGACCTGTCTTCGATCGTCTTTTCCGACGAAGGCGAAATCATTAAGGACGCCACCGACCCGGACGCGGCCTATGACCGGCTTATCCGCCCATGGAAAAGTGAACTTGGTCTTCTTTACGTGCGCCATGCGAGTGTGGCGCTTAATCTGCGGCTCATATGGCTGACCGTGGTCACGATCGTGGATAAGCAAAAGGCCCTGCGCGGGGTCGTTCCTGTCGCGCGCGCGCTCGGCGCATCGGAGTTGCTCTTGGACATCTGTCGTCGGGAGCGGGATTTGTCTGTCTTCTCCACGTTAGCGCGGACTTAGCCGAAGGCGTGTCCAAACCAGCCAATATCTGGCTCGTCACCATTGGCGAGCCCTTGCCGATCGAACCCGGCAGCCGTGCACTGCGGACGCGCCTCCTTGCCCGTGAACTTTCAGGGCGCGGCGATCAGGTTCTATGGTGGACCTCTCGCTTCAATCACTTCGCCAAGCAGCATCACGATCACGAACCCATCTTCGCGGCTTCCGACGAGGGCTATCGGATCGCGTTCCTGGACGGCATGTCGTATAGTCGAAATCTGTCGCTTTCGCGGCAGATTAATCACGTACAAATCGCGCGCGATTTTGATCGCAAGGCGAAGTCGCTGCCCCGCCCGGATGCAATCGTCTGCTCTTTCCCCCCGATCGAATTGACCCAGTCAGTTGCCGACTTCGCGCATCGCCACGGCGTTCCACTTGTTATCGACGTGCGTGATCTTTGGCCCGATGAATTGCGCGATCGGGTGCCGTCGTTTCTTAGCCCGCTGGCGCGGCCTCTGCTCACGGGTATGGAACGGTCGGTCAGAAAATCCTTTCGCCACGCCAATGCGCTGTTTGGCGTTTCGCAACGCTATCGAGACTGGGCGGTCGACAAGGCTGGGCGCCCCCCTAGGCCGGGCGATGAAGTGATTCCGCTGGGCTATCCTGATCATCCGGACGCCGAGACCATTCGGCGCGGTCGAACCGAACGTCCTTCCCGCGAGGCCATAACCCTTCTGTTTTCCGGCAGCTTCAACAATAGCGTGGACGTTCCATGCCTCATCCGCGCTTTTGTCGGCTTGCAAGCACAGGAAGCGCGCCTGGTGATCTGTGGCGATGGCGAACATGCAGTGAGCTGGCGCGCCTTGGCGAAGGACGATCAGCGCATCCGCTTCACCGGCTGGGTCGACGCCGCAATGATCCGCCGCGAGGCGGCTCTCGCTGATATCGGCCTGGTCTGCTACAAGCCCGGATCACATGTGGCGATGCCCAACAAGCTGTTCGAATATATGAGCTTTGGATTGCCCATCGTGAACAGCATTGCCGGCGAAGCCGCCGCGCTTGTCGACCGGTCGGGGATTGGACTGAACTATCCCGCTGGGGAGGATGGCTCGCTGCGCAGGGTCTTGAGCGAACTGATGGATGATGCAGCCCGCCGGCGCGCGATGTCTATCAGGAGCGGCCAGGTCTTTGAGGATGCATTCTCCTCGGAGACCGTCTATCGCCGCTACGCCGCACGGATCGACCAACTTTTGAACGAGTACCAACGGAGCGAATAAATGGCCACCGACACTCTAGATGCGTTGTTGGAGCGGATCGACGAAATCGACCTTATCGGCAATAAAACATGGATCGAACAGCTGAACCAGCGCAAAATTGCCGAGCTGGAGTTTCACAATCGGGATCGCGATCCTGCGTTCCGCGCGCAAGCGGAAGAATCGGAAGACGCGTTCGAGCGTTTCTACGGCAACAAGAAATATTACGACACCATCAAGCGCTCAAAGGCCTATGTAGATAATTGGATCGCGGAGAACGCGCGCGGCAAGGTCTTCTTGGATTATGCTTGCGGCAACGGCCACAATGCGCTCCATGCCGCCCGGTCTGGCGCCGAGTTGAGCCTCGGACTCGACGTCAGCGACGTGTCAGTGCAGAATTGCCGACGCTTCGCCGAACAGGAAGGCCTGACGAATACGCGTTTCTTTCAGGCGGATGCCGAGAATACCCGGCTGCCGGATAATTCGGTGGATGCGATCATGTGTTCGGGGATGCTGCATCACCTGGACCTGTCCTTTGCGTTTCCAGAGTTGCGGCGCATTTTAAAGCCGGGTGGTAAGATTCTCTGCCTTGAATCGCTCGAATATAATCCGGCGATCAAGCTGTATCGCATGATGACCCCCGATATGCGCACCGATTATGAGAAAGCGCACATTCTGGGCTTTAAGGACCTGACCTTCGCCGGGCGCTTTTTCAGCGTCGAGAATGTGAAATATTGGCACGTCGTCGGTTATGCGGGTGGCAAATTGACCGCCATCGCGGGCTTGCTCGACGGCATCGACCGCTTGTTGGAAAAAGTACCGGGCGTGAACTGGATGGCGTGGATCTTCACCTTCGAGCTTTGTAAGCGCGCCGAATAAGCTTCGGCACGTTTATAGTCAACGGAAGCCCCAAGGACTGTTTTTAAACATGCGTACCATCAGGAAGATCGTTCGTAACATGCCGGTCATCGGGCCGTCGCTTGGGCGGCTGAACCGCTGGCTTGATGCGAAGTCCTTCGAAAATTCGTCGAAATACTGGGAAGAGCGCTACAAAACGGGGGGCAATTCCGGGCCTGGTTCTTACGGACGCCTTGCGCAGTTCAAGGCCGAGGTCGTAAACGACATTGTCGCGTCTCGCGATATCTCGACGATTGCGGAGTTCGGATGCGGTGACGGCAACCAGCTTCGGATGGCCGCATACCCGCATTACACCGGCTTCGATGTCAGCGACACGATCCTTGAAACCTGCCGCAAGACGTTCAATGACTATCCGAAATATGTGTTTAAGAATGTGCGCGATTTTTCTGCAGAGAAATATGACTTGGCAATGAGCCTCGATGTCATTTTTCATCTCGTCGAAGACGGCATTTTTCACGAGTATATGACGAGGCTTTTCGACGCGGCGGGAAAATACGTTCTGATTTATGCTAGTGATTTCGATGATGCCGGCGAGTTTGGCGTGCATGTAAAAAATCGCGATTTCAAACCTTGGATTGCGAAAAACAGATCCGATTTTCATTTGGAGCAGCGCATTCCAAATGCCTTTCCGTTCAATGGCGATCACGAAACGACTTCGTTTTGCGACTTTTTTCTCTACGCGCGCAACTGATACGGCCGGCGTGGCATCTCGGCCATGATAATGTCATTCAGACGCGCGTTGGCCATCAACGTCGCTGTTCAGTCGATCGGTGCAGCGCTGTCGTTCATACTGGCGATTGGGATCACATTTTTTTGGGGCGCCGGCGCTCAAGGTGAGTTCGCGCTGATCAAGAGTTGGGTCGAGTTCGGGTCGCTTCTTGCGCTCGCGGGGATGCCGCAAGGTTTTGTCTTCGCAATAAATCGCAAGGGCGCTTCCCCTTCCGTTTTGGGAAAATTTTCCGGCCGTTATTGTCTGTTCGCCCTGCCCGCTGCCGCGTTAGTCGCGGCGGTTACAATCAGGCTGGGCTATTTTCCGCATGTGCCTTTCGTAGAGGGCATCGTCGTCCTCGCGATCGCTGTCGCCGGTTACACGTATCACGGCCTGATCCGGAGCATCCTGCTCACCGCGAGTGATGGCTTGGCTTTCTCCCTGTTCAGCATCGCGCCGGTTGTGCTGGTGGCAATCGGCGTGCTTGTGGGGCTGGGAGGATCAGCGCCGGACTTTCTGCTGGTCTATCTGGTCGCCTCGGTGGTCGCGACCGGGCTTAGCCTCGCTGTAACGCGTTCCCTGGCGGGCGACGCAGCCACGACTGTCCGGCTCGAAACCTGGATGTTGATCGCGCGGCAATCGATCCATAGCTTTGTCGTATCGGTGCTCGGTTCGGCGCAAGTGGTCGTGCTGTTTTCGATCATGCAGTTTTCGGGAGCGGGCCTGAATGAGGTCGGCCTGATCAGCGTCGCGCTGCTGGTGGCGAATGCCGTAAACGTGCTGTGCACAATGATTTCACCGGTCTTGTACAATCGCTGGAGCAAGGCCGAAATGGCTGGAAAGACCAACAGCTTGAGCATCAAAATTGGCGCGATTTCAGTTGCCGCCGCAGTCGTGCTGAGCGCATTCGCGGTTGCCGCACTGATGATGGGAATTGGGATGGGAATTGGATTGGCCGCGCAGATCTGGACGCCGGTCCTTATTCTCTGCGTGTCCTTACCCGCGGTCCTTTACGCAAGACTGATCATACCCGCTGTGTTTTCCGTGGGGCAACCGGGCGCGGTCACCGTCGCGTCGGTCGTGCGCGTGCTATTAATCGGGCCGGCGCTTATCGTTTCGTTATCCGCGGGTCTGACGATGGTCCCGGCGGCGGCGGCCGCCTTTACGGTCGCCGAAACTGTCGGCGCGATCATCGTTAGTCTTGTCATCCTGCTTCGACACGCCCCAATCGGGCACATCGATATCACGGGGGCAGGAAACGCATGATTGTTCTCCTAACTCTGATGACGATCATGTCGCTCGCGCCGGCATGCATTATCGGCTTCCAGAAGCGGCGCTACTATTTCCCGTTTGTGCTTGTTCTTCTTTATTACTGCGTTCAAATTCCTCTAATGATTGGTAATTTTTCTTTTTTTACGGAAGGCGACATCTATACAAGCACGTTCTACGTGATCATTTGCAACGCGGTGTTCACGATTGTGCTGCTGGGCTTGGAATATCGAACCCCGTCGCCGCTACCGCTGAAATCTGGCGGTGACTTCAGCCAAGCCGCCGTTATCATCTTCATCACCGCGCTGGTCGCGGTCGTGCTCTACGTGATCAATCAAAACGGTCTGAATCTCGACGACAACACCTGGACCAGGCGTGAAGAGAATTATTTCAGCCTGTATGGTCCGATCATATCCTATTCCGGCTTTCTGATTTTTGGCCTCTGGACGATCTTGAAAAGAAACGCGCTGAAGTTGGTGTTCATGCCGGTCTTGGCGCTCATATTCTTCTCGACAGGCGCTCGAGTGATTTTCATGGTCATCTTCGGCGCGTTCTGGCTATTTGCGGTTCGCAAACTGACCCGTCGGCAGATGGCCGTTTTTGGCGGACTAGCGGGCATTGGATTCATCATCCTCCATGTCGTCACCCGCGTCATCAGGAGCGTGAGCCTCGCCACGCTCCTGAACGGCGATTTCACAGCAGTTGGCGAAGCGCTTGCTCAGTCAGAGGATTTGACGGGCGGCGACGGCTCGATAGGCGAAGGCTTTGTCTTGGCGATGCAGGGGGTTCGCGATCAAACCATCGTCACCGCGCCACTCGCCACTATCATTCGACTGGTGCTGCTGCCACTGCCCTCTACTGTAGTTCCCTTCAAGCCGGACGACGTAACTTACCGGCTTTGGCGCTATGGCGTGGAATCCGGATACTTCGATCAGGACCTCTATTTCCGCAGCCTGATCGAGTCCTATTCACTGGGCCAGAATGGCTCCTTGCACCCGATTCTTTGGGGCGATGCTTTGTTGAACATGGGCTGGCTGGGCTGCGTTATCTGGCCAGTACTTTTCGCTTTGCTGCTGTTGGGACTAGAAAGGCTGATCATGTCTCGGTATGATCAGTTTCTCGGGCGCATGTCGGCCGCGGTTGCCGCTCCAGGCTTGATCTATGTCGTGCGTGGAAATGTATTTATCGGCATTGTCATTATGCTGATCCCAATCTTATTCTCGATACTGGCGCTACTGGCAAAGCGTATCTTCGCACCGCGTGCGACACTGGCCACCGGATAGGTAATGCACATTGCTTTGCTAGCCAGTGCTGCCAACATTCACACCGTGCGTTGGGCCACGGCCATCGCGCGTCGCGGCATTTCCGTCACGCTTTACTCGCAACATGGGCCTGCCGCCCCGGAACTGGAACAGGCTGGCGTTAAGGTGCAAATGTTGCCGCACCGGGCGATGCTTGGCTACGCGCGTAACGCGATCGCGTTACGCGCTTTCTACAAAACCGCCGGGGCCGATTTTCTCCACGTTCACTATGTCGGTGGGTACGGCCTGACCGCTCTTCTCTCTGGGATTAGACCGCTGATGATGTCGGTCTGGGGAGCTGACGTTTACGATGTACCCGAGCGCTCACCCGTGCATCGCTGGCTGGTGCGTACCATCCTGAACCGCGCTCGGCTGATTAGCTCAACAAGCGAAGTCATGGCCCACCAGACCCTTCGACTGGGCGTCACTCGGCCGATCGAGGTCGTGCCATTCGGAGTCGAAACCGAACGCTTCTCTCCACGAACAAGCAAAGAGCCGGCCCAACCAGCGACGATCGGGACGATCAAGACGCTGCACCCCAAATACGGCATCGATACGCTGATCGAAGCCTTTGCTATATTGTCGAAAGCAGAAATTTCGAACGCAACCCTAAGGGTCGTTGGACCAGGTGATTATACCGAAGCCTACAAGACGCTGGCGGCTGACCTCGGCATCAGTGATCGCTGCGCATTCGTGGGGCCGGTTCCGCATTCTTCCGTACCCGAGGAACTTCGGCGGCTGGATATTTTTGTAGCGGCCAGCCGGCTCGACAGCGAAAGCTTCGGTGTGGCCGTGATTGAAGCCAGTTCCTGTGGCGTGCCCGTCGTCGTGTCTGATGCCGGCGGTCTTCCTGAGGTGGTGAAGGACGAGATTACCGGCTTGATCGTCCCCCGCGAAAATCCTCAGCAGCTCGCTGAGGCTCTCAAGCGCCTCGTTGCCGATCCCGTTTTGCGCGACCGGATGGGATTGGCCGGCAGGCAGCTGGTTCGGGCAAAATATGAGTGGGAAGTCTGCGTGGACGCCATGTTGCGCTGCTACGCGCGCATGATCGTGCCAGCCTAACGCGCTATTCGCCGGATCGCCACGGAGCGAACGGCAAGGCCTGCGTCGCTGTCTTCGCTGGCCTGAAACCGCTCCAGAACCAGGGTTTGCCCCCGACAGCCTCTTGCAGGAACGCTGAAACGCGCGCCGGCAACCAATTCGCTCGACAGGTTGGCCGGCCCAAAATCGGCCGCGGCCAGTTGATCGTTGATCTCATCCTCACACCGGACCAGCCACCGCCCCTGAACTGTCTGCGAAGCGTCAAGCGACTGGCCGCGCGACGTCAATTCATAACTACCGGGACGCAAAACGATCGTGATTGTAGCAACCACCGCCCGGCCGGCTTGAACGGTGCTGAACAACGCTCCCCCGCCGTCAATGCGATCGATACTCGCGTTGCTGACTTCGTCGTTGATCAACTGCCAGTCGAACGGCGAGAAATAGGGCGAGCTGTTAAAGCCGCCATTGTATACCAGCGGCGCCCGATCTTGCGCGACGCCGACTGATCCGAGAAAAATGTCATAGGCTTGGTCAAAACGCTTTTCGCGATAGAGCCGTCCGATCAGCTTTTGCGCGACCCACCAGTCATCCTTGACGCGATAGCCGCCCCAGCTTTTGGCTAGGGAGTAGAGAGGCGCGGAAGGCGACCCATGATCAACCAATGTAGAAAAAAACTCGGGAGACCAGGGCGGACGCTTGGCTATGAACTCCCGTAGGGGGCCGGCGATAGCGGGATCATCGCTGGCCTGCACCAACACAGGAAGCAGCATGTTTCGCGCCGAAGCCGAAGTGCGGAGCGCCTCGTCATAGTGGGTCAACGCGCCACGAATGTCACTGCGCCCTACCGAATCCTCGATCAACCACAAATGCACCCCGAGATCTCGTTTCGAGAGCGTATTTGCCAAGAGGAAAGTCGCGCGCGCCGGACCCATATTCCCCGCCTGCGCTTGGGAAAGGCCGAAATCCCGCAACGCCACCACGCTGTAGGCGTCGCGTTCCAATGCATCCGACGCCAGGCGGCGCACTTTCGCGAAGGTGCCGCTATCTTGTTTGTTGGCGATCAGGTGATCGGCGAGAGTGGCTTTCGCCCGAGCATCCCAAGGTGCCCACACCAAGACGGCTTCAGGCAGTGAAATTCTAAAGATACCGGCCACGCCGACGGCCACCACCAGCCAGAGTCCGCCTAACAGAATGAGCGACGCCACGACCGCCCGAATGCGAACGTCCTTCAGGCCCTTTTGCAGTATCGCATTCACGCCTGCTCCGCCGTCCCTTCGCGACCATAGCCATAGCCATAGTCATACCCATAGCCAAAGTGCGCGCGGTTCGATTCGAATTTGGTGAGAACGACGCCAAGCAGGCGCGCATGCGCACCGCGCAGCCGGTCGATCGCCACCCGCACCAAGCCCGCCCGGATGCCGTGGGATTCAACAGCGAATACCGTGCCTTCAACCCGGCTGGAAATCAGTAACGCGTCGGCAAGTCCCATCACAGGCGGGGAATCGATCACGACATGGTCGAATTCCTTTCGCAGCACGTCCAGCAACAGCTGTAAGCGACCGCCGCCAAGCAGCTCGGCGGCGTTCGGTGGAGTTGGACCGGCACTCATCGCGAACAGCCCGTCCGTAGACGTCTTGTGGATGCTGGACCGGAAGTCGTCAGCGCCAGCAAGATAGTTGCTGAGCCCGGCGGTGTTCCGCGTTCCGATGAAATGATGCACCGATGGCGATCGCATATCCCCGTCGATCAGCAACACGCGCTTCCGGCCACGCGAAAGCAATAGCGCGATCGCATAGGCCGTTGTCGACTTGCCTTCCGCCGGTCGCGTCGAGGCAACCGACAGGCTGGCGGGGACGCCGTGTTCCGTCGACAGCTCGAGATAGGTCTGCACGGCCAGATAGGCGTCCACCAACGCCGACTTGCGATCCTGCAGCATCTGCATCGGATCCTGGTTCGCCTCAAGCCGTGGGATCGTGCCCAGTAACGGCAGATCCAGCTCATCGGCGACGTCGGCTGGGTTGGTGATGGTTTCGTCGATATGTTCCAGTGCGAAGGCCGTGGCGGCTGCCAGCGCCAGGCCCGCCAGCAACGCGATCGCAAGGTTCAACACCAATCGCGGGCTGGCCGGACGTTCGGGCACTTCGGCCCGATCGACAATGGCCACATTGTTCGTTCCGATACCCGCCGCAACACCGATTTCCTTGTACCGCTGCAGCAGGCCATCATAGAGCTGCCGGTTAGTATCCACCTCGCGCTGGTAGATATTGTACTGGATACTGCGGCGTTTGAGATCGAGCAGCTTGCCCTCAAGCTGCGACACTTGACTGCGCAACTGCCCTTCACGCGATATGCTTGCGTCAAAATTGCCCTGCAGCGTCTGCCGCACACGGCTTTCTTCGCGCGCGATGCTACGATCCAATTCCTTGACCTGGAAAGAGATAGATTGCGCGGGCGGATAATCGGGCTTGAACTGCGACAGAAGCTTCGAATACTCGCCAGCCAACTCAGCGCGCTTTTGCCGGAGCCCAGAAATCGCCAGATTTTCAAGCCCTTGATCGGTCGCGCCCCCGCTCTGCGTACGCGAAAGCTGGCTTTGTGCGCGCACTCTGTCCGCGGTCGCCTTGGCCAGCTCAAGATTGATCGATGCGAGATCGTCGGCCACGAGCGACCGTTCGGCGGAGGCGTTGCCAGTCGCACCACCTTGCGCAGGCAAATTGATAATTCGCTGCCGGTCGGCGTAACCGACAAGTATCCGTTCGGATTCCTCGAGCTTCACCCGCAGCTGCTGAAGGCGCTCTTCCAAGAAGCGACGGGCATAGCTGCTGGCGTCGAACCGGCGCTGCAAGTTCGTTCGGATGAAATTGTCGGCCCACGCGTTTGCGACTTGCTGCGAAACAACCGGATCGGGGCTCACGAAAGCCACATCGACCAGACTTGATCCGCGGATCGGCGCGACCTCGAGATGCTCGAGCAGAATATCAGCTGCTTTTCTTAGTCGGGCAGGACGTGCGCCACTGCTGCCGCGGATAGCATCCGCACGATCATACGCCTTTTCCTCGCCAAACATGGCGAAAAACTGCTTGTTTTCTGAGAGGTTGAGCTGGCGCGCCACTTTCTCCGCAAGAGCGTGCGATTTCAGCAGGCCATATTGCGTCTGAAAGAATTCCAGATCCACCGGGCTGGATTCAGGCGAAACACCCTGAATGTTGACGACCTTGCTGCTCTCGCGCGCGATCTCGATCCGAACAGTCGCTCGATAATAGGGGGTCATCAGCAAGGTTATCACTAGGCCTGCGATCAGGGTTCCAGTGATGATGCCAAGGATGACCCAGCGCCAGCGGAGGACGATGCGCAGATAACGGGTCAAAACCGGAATCCGGTCAGATCCAGCGTCCTTGCCAGCTGTATCGGCTCGAAACGCGGGCGCAGCCGCGATGCGGCTTACGGCGTCGCGACCCGCGGAAAGGTCGTTCATCAAATCATCCTTCGATAAGCTCGTGCTTATCAGCGCCTGTAAGTGATAGCAGCCACGATCGGCGTGGTCACCAGCGGAACTGCCTGGAGCACATCCTTGAATACGCGCCGCGCCTGGGAATCGCCAACAACGACGATGTCGTTGGCATAGACATCCGGGTCTTGATAGTTGCCGTTGCGTATTGCTTTCAGATCATACAGCGCAGCCATCTGCTGCGGTCCGACTGTGCGATAGATGATCACTTGGCTCAGGCGCGAAAACTCGGTTGTGCCACGCGCCGACGCAACAGCCCCTAACAGCGTCAAATGCCCCAGCACCGGGTATCGACCCGGCTCCTTCACCTCGCCTTCGACCGTCACCAGCTGACTATTGGTTTCCTTCAGGTTCACCGCCACATGCGGTTCGCGCACATAGCGGCTCAGGCCGGTTTCAAGGGCGGCGCCCGCCCGTGCGGGCGAGAGGCCGGCGACTTGGATGGAGCCGGCAAGCGGGAATGAGATATTGCCGCCGGAATCGACCTGGATCTCTTTCTTACTCAGCTCTTCGATACCGAAGACATCGATGACAAGTTTGTCTCCCGGCCCCAGGACCGAGGGCCTATTGCCGCCAGCCAATTGTACATCGGCGGGCGGGGGCAACTCGGTGCCTGGCTGAATCACCAGATTTGGCCGTTGGACAAGTCTTGGACCGGACGCGCACGCTTGGAGCAAACTCACGCCCACAAGCATCCCGACTATTCTGATTTTGGTGGTCACAGATTTGTCCATTTGAACCGGAGCGCCGCTCTAGAGCGTATGCCCGCGTTTGCCAAGCACGGCCCAAGGCAAAAAAAAGGGCGGCCAGAGCCGCCCTTTTTCCTAAGATTCCGAGCCTTACGCGCTGGTCGGGTCGTCGTTGCCGCTATCAGCAGCCACGACGATACCGGCCACGACGGCCGCAGCCGCCAAAAGCGCGATGATCAGGCTGCCGCCGGCGAGCTTGTCGCCTTCAGCCTTGGCGCTCGAACGGGCCGCCGAGGCAACCGAAAGCTTCGAAGCCGAAGCAGTTTGCGCAGCCGCCATCGACGGCAGGGCGATCATGGAAACGGCGGCGACGATCCCGGTCGCAGCTTTACGGAAAATCATCAGGACACTCCCTTATTTGGTTACTTGGTCCGCCTGCCGCCTTTGGCATCGATCCTAAGCCGTTTCAACCCTAAATCCGTTCCAGTTCGGAACACAAGGCCGAACGTGTAACGTCTCTTCCATTAGCCTCGATCGGCTAACGGGACAACGCACACAGGCGCCTATTTGCCGAACATCATTAAATATTTATGAAATGGAGGCGTAACAATCAGCGCTCCGTCATCGATTCAGATGTGGTTTTCAGGATCGGCTTGGTCAGGTAGCGGAATACGGTCGTCGTTCCGGTCTTGATCTCAGCCATCGCGGTCATCCCCGGCTGGATCAGAATGCGCTCGCTGGAATTCTTCGGGTGCATCGGCGTGGTGTCGACCGCGAGCTGGACGCGGTAGAAACTCTCCTGGCCTGATCCGTCCGGGCGGGTCGTCGTGGTCGTGTCGGGGCTGACAAAGATCACCCGCCCCTTCGCGCTGCCATAGACCGATGAATCATAGGCATCGAATTTGATCGACGCCTCCTGCCCCGGCTTGATGAACGCGATCTCCGCCGGCGACAGATGCGCCTCGACGATCAGCCGGGCCGCGGCAGGAATGATCTGCATGACTTCGTCGCCCGGCCGCAGCACCGCGCCGACAGTCGAGATACGCAGATTGCTGACCACGCCCGCCGCTGGCGCGCGCATCTCGGCGTTGCCCAGCTGATCTGCCCGCTGGGTCAGGGATTGCTCCGCCGTCGTCACCTGCTCCTGGGTTTGCGCATATTCGGTCTGGAGATCGGCGAGATAGCGGCTCCGCCGGCTCGCCATCTGGCCGGAAATGTCGGAGACGCTGCGCTGCAGCCGCAGGATCTCGGCGCGGGCGATGTCACCTGTGCCGACCAAGGGGCGATTCAGATTGAGTTCCTGCTGCGCCAGCCGCAATTGCGACGCAAGCGCCGCGATATCGGCGTTGAGCGCCTGCCGCCGTCGCGCCAGCAACTGGCGCTGATTGTCGGCGACTTCAGGAAAGGCCGATACTTCCGCCGGGAAGGTCAGCGGCCGGTTGAACAGCTCTGCCTCGATCCGCGCCATCGATGCCTTCAAGGCCGCGACGCGCGCGCGCCCCTCCGCTACCGCCGCACCGCTGCTCACCGTGTCGAGCGCAACCAGAAGCTGACCTTTGGCGACACGATCGCCTTCCTTGACCAGGATCGCTTTCACCGTGCCGTCGGTCGCGGCCTGCACGGATTGAACCCGGCCCGTCGGAATCACCTGACCACGCGCGCGCGTGATCTGGTCCAGCTCGGCCCAGGCCGCCCAGGCGAGAAAGCCCAGCACGGCGATCGCCGACAAAGCGATAACGAAAATCGAGCCCCGTGATCGCATCAGGCGCTGGCCTCGACCTTTTGCGGCTCACGGGCTTGACCCTGCAATGCCTTGACCACCTCGCTGGTCGGCCCATCGAGCACGATGCGTCCGTTCATCATCACCACCACGCGGTTGACCAGCGAAAGCAGCCGAAGCTTGTGCGTCACCACCACCAGCGTGCTGGAAGCACCAAGCTGGCTGGCGATGGCGCCCAGCGCAGTGCCCTCGACCTGATCGTCGAGATTCGCGGTCGGTTCGTCGAGCAACAGCACCGGCGGCCGCGCCAGCAGCAGGCGAGTCAGGCCGACCAATGTCCGTTGGCCGCCTGACAATCCCCTGCCCCCTTCGGCGATCGGCAAGTCAAGTCCGCGCGGGTGAGCGCTCACCAGCTGCATCAGCCCACTTTGCTGCACGACTTTCATCACCGCATCGTCGCCAGGATTTGAGAGACCGAGCAGCAGGTTCTCCCGCAGACTGCCATTCACGAGGCGATAGTCCTGCGCCAGATAGCCGATATGCTGACGCAGCACGTCCGGCGCGATCTGCGCCGCATCCAAATTGCCGATCATCACGCTGCCCGCCTGCGGCCGGTATAGCCCGGCGAGCAGGCGCAGCAGCGTGGTCTTGCCGGAGCCGATGCCGCCCACGATCGCCACGCGCTCGCCCTCGCGGATTTCGAGCTGAGCGATATCCAGCCCCTCGCGCGCACCCGGATAGATGAAGCGCACATTCTCGAGCTTCAGCGCGCCGCCAAGGGCCGAAGGGCGCAGGCCCTGCATGTCGGGGTCTTCGTCCATAGGCAGCTGCAGGATATTATCCAGCATGCGAAGCGATGCCCGCGCATAGCCCCATTGCACGATAAAGCTGGGCAGCTGGGTCACCAGCGGTCCATTCACGCGGCCAGCGATGATCGCGCAGGCGATCAGCGCGCCGGTCGTCATTCGGCCGCTCGCTACCTCGATCGCACCGAACGCGATCAGCGCGACATAGGCGACCTGCTGCAGCGTCGAGAAGATCGACCCCGCAGTGGAAGTCCAGCGCTTCACGGGGTCTTCGGACGCGTGAATGTCCTCGATCAGCCGATTCCAGCGCGCGAGCAGTTGCCAGCCGCCGCGATTGGCCTTGATCGTTTCCGCCGCGTCGATCGATTCGACCAGCAGGCCGTTCTTCAAATTGCCACTGATCTGCGCGCGCTGGGTGTCGTTGCGGATCAACCGCGCCAGACCCCAGGCGATACCCAGCGCGATCGGCAAGCTCAGCAGCGGCACCAGCGCCAGCGGCCCGCCCAGCATGTAGATGATGAGCACGAAGAACAGCGCGAACGGCAGGTCGGCCAGCAGGAACAGCGATCCCGACGACATCAACGCCCGCACCTGCTCCAGCCCGCGCAGCTGCGCCGCCATCGTGCCGACGCCGCCCGTGCGCGCGTCGAGCCGGACGGCCTGGGCACGGGCAAAAAAATATTCTGAAACGTCATGATCGATCCGCGCCGCCTCGCGCTCGACCATCAGTGCCCGCGTGGTCCGCAGCGCGAAGTCGAGCATCAGCGCGACGATGACGCCGACCGTCAGCACCCAAAGCGTCGAATAGCCGGCGCGCGGGATGACGCGATCGTAGATCTGCATCGAATAGAGCGAGGTCGCGAGCGTGATGACGTTCGCGACCACGGTCGCGACCGTTGCCGCGATCAGCACGTCCTTGCGCGCCAGCATCGCCTGCCAAAACACGTCGAAGGCGGAATTGGCGCGGCGCGCGACGGCGGCGGCGGGCAGCGTCACATCATACAGGATCACGTCATGGCCGAACTCGATCGAACGCGCCGTGCCGTCCCAAACGCGCAGGCGGCCTTTGCTCTCCAGCTGTTCGGCGACCAGCCAGCCATGCTCCGCCGACCAGGCGAGCAGCGGAAAACGGCTCGCGCGGGGCGTTCCGGACAGCGCCTGTGGTGCTTCCCAGCCAGCATTGTCGGCGAGCATGCGCAAGCCGTCCTCGTCCGTGAGCGAGGCGGGATCGATGGCGAGGCCCGACCAGTCGGGCGGCAGATCGATGCCGCGCTCCTGCGCGAGGCGCTCGATCAAGACAGGAAGCGGGGCGGTCATTGGCTCACCGGGGGTTCGGGCTGCCAGCGGCAGGTGCGAAGCTGAATGCGGGCCGCAGATGCCATCGCACTCACTTCAGCATCCTTAACGGCGACATCGGCCTGAGTGACTTCAAGCGCGGTGTTCATCACATCGAGCCAGGAGCGGCGGCCGACGACGAACTGGCGCTGGAAGGAATCGGTGACGGCACGGGCGGATTCGGCGGCCGCACGGCTGCTGGCGATCCGCTCGCGCGCATTGCTGTTCTCGGCGAAGTCGCCGGCAAGATCGGTTTGCAGATCGATATCGGCAGAGCCGACGCGGACCTCCGCGGCTTGGCGGCGAATGCGCGCGCTCCGCTCCGCCGCGAACTGCGACAGGCCGCCACTGGTGCCGGCGGTCACCGCGATACCGACACGATTGCCGGTCACTTCGTTGGTGTTGAACTGGGCCGAAACGCGCGGGAGATAGTCGGCACGCGCCAATTTCTGATCGGCCCGCGCGACCAGCGCCTCGGCCTGCAGCCGCTTGCGGGTCGGCGAGCAGCGCGTCGCTGAGTCCACGGCGTTCGACTGCGGCGGATGATGAACCGCCGGGTCGTAGCGCGGGTCCGCCGCCGGCGCGTAGCCCGAATCGCCGAGCAGCACGCGTAGCTGTTGCAGCGCGGTGGAGGCCTGTGCACGCGCGGTAGTCTGCTGCTCGATCAGCTGGTTGGTGCGCGATCGCGCGAGCTCCAGATCGACGCGCGGGCTGACTTCCTGCTCCACCCGCCGCTCGATCGATCCGACGAGAGAACGGTGCTCGGTCAGCCCAGCGTCCAGCGCCTGTATTCGTGCGTTGGCGCTGACCAGCGCGAAATAGGTGTTGGTTATGCGCAGCGCGAGTTCCTGCGCGGTTTCGTCGGTGACAGCCGCCGACTGGCGCTCGGACGCCCGCGCGCGCGCGATCGACGCTTCCACACGCCCGCCCTGATAAAGGGGCTGATCGACGGTGAGGTTCGCGGTCACGTTGTTGCCGCGGATCACGCTGGAACCGCCCTCGAACGCGTAGCCGGTCACCGATACGCTGGGGCCGTAGAGCCATTTCGCGGCGCGGACATCCGTATGCGCCGCGCGAATGCCGAGCCGTGCCGCCTTCATCGCCGGGTTGGCCTCGATCGCGCGCGATGCCGCATCGGCCAGTTCGGCGCCTACGCCCGGCGGCACGATATCGCCCGCTGTCGATACCTGGCTCGCCGGTTCGGCGGCGGGGCCGTAGGTCTGGGCGCTGACGATCGGCGGCGCGCCGGCAAGCGCCAGCACCGCTATCCGTCCCAAATCGAAACACCGAGGATTCATGCGCGCCTTCCGCTAGGGGGATTCGGTGCGGCGTGCCAGCGTTAACACGACGGCGCCGATCCTTTGCCAAGCTGAAGCGGTCTTACAAACGGATCATTTACCAAATCGTTTGCGAAATTCGGCGGTCAACGCGCCTTTGCCTGTACCCGGAACCTGTGCAGCAACGGCTCGGTATAGCCGTTGGGCTGAGCAACACCCTCGAAGACCAGCGCCCTCGCTGCCTGGAAAGCGATGCTCTCATCCGGTCCCGATGCCATCGAGCGGTAGAGCGGGTCGGCGGCATTCTGTGCGTCCACCTTGGCGGCCATGCGCAGCAATGCGGCGTCGACTTGCTCTGCTGTACAGACGCCGTGGAGCAGCCAGTTGGCGATCGCCTGACTGGAGATGCGCAGCGTCGCCCGGTCCTCCATCAGCCCCACATCGTTGATATCCGGCACTTTCGAGCAGCCGACCCCTTGGTCAATCCAGCGCACGACATAGCCCAATATGCCCTGCGCATTATTGTCGAGTTCGCGCTGCACTTCCTCGTCGGTCCAGTTGCGCCCGGCCGCGACGGGAATGGAAAGCAGCTGATCCAATGCCGGAACCGCCTCACCTTTCAGCGATTGCTGCACGGCGAATACATCGACCTGATGATAGTGCAGCGCGTGCAAGGTCGCCGCCGTGGGGCTTGGCACCCAGGCGGTGTTGGCGCCGCTCTTGGGATGCGCGATCTTCTGCTCCAGCATTTCGCCCATGCGGTCGGGCGCCGCCCACATCCCCTTGCCGATCTGTGCCTTGCCGCTGAGACCGCAGGCCAGCCCAATGCGGACGTTCCGGTCCTCATAGGCCTTGATCCAGGCGCTCGCCTTCATCTCGCCTTTGGGGATCATCGGCCCGGCCTGCATCGACGTATGGATTTCGTCGCCCGTGCGATCGAGAAAGCCGGTGTTGATGAAGGCGATCCGGTCCTTCACGGCATGAATGCAGGCAGCGAGATTGGCGGAGGTCCGCCGCTCCTCATCCATCACCCCGACTTTGATCGTGTGGCGCGAAAGGCCCAGCAGATCCTCGACCGCGTCGAACAGCGCATTGGTGAAGGCCGCTTCATCTGGCCCGTGCATCTTGGGCTTCACGATGTAGATCGAGCCCGCGCGGCTGTTGCGGAAACGGCCGAGGCCTTTCAGGTCGTGCAGGCCGCACAGGCTGGTCACGATCGCGTCGAGAATGCCCTCAGGCGCTTCCGATCCGTCCGGCATAACTATCGCCGGCGTCGTCATCAGATGGCCGACATTGCGGACGAACAACAGGCTCCGGCCCGGCACGGTGAAGCTGGAACCGGAGGGCGCGGTCCAAACGCGATCCTCGTCCAGCGTGCGGGTCAGCGTCTTGCCGCCCTTGTCGAAGCTCGCTTCGAGATCGCCGCGCATCAGGCCAAGCCAGTTCGCATAAGCCGCGACCTTGTCGGCCGCGTCCACCGCCGCGACTGAGTCCTCCAAATCAACGATCGTGGTCAGCGCCGATTCCATGATGACATCGGCGATGCCGTATTCGTCGTCGTGGCCAATCGGATGTTCTCGATCGATGACAAGTTCGATGTGCAAGCCATTGTGCATGAACATCACGCCACCGTCGCGTGTGGCGAAGCGGTGCGGGCAGTCTCCGCCAGTCAGCGCATTCTGCCAGCCGGGCAGCGTGCGATCCAGAAAGTCGCGCGCATAGGCAATAACCTGACGCCCGCGTTCGGGATCATAGCTGCCGGGTTTGGCCACACCCGGCAAAGCGTCGGTGCCATAAAGCGCATCATAAAGGCTGCCCCAGCGGGCATTGGCGGCATTCAGGAGGAAACGTGCGTTGAGCGACGGCACGACCAGCTGCGGCCCGGCCATGCGCGCGATCTCGTCATCGACATTCTCGGTGCCGACCTGAAACGGTGCCGGTTCCTCTACCAAATAGCCGATGCTGCGGAGGAAAGCCTGATATTCGGCTTGGTCGATCGGCTGGCCGCGCCGCGCCTCATGCCAATCGTCGAGTTGCGCCTGGATGGCGTCGCGCTTGGCGAGCAGCGCCCGATTGGTGTGCGTATGGCGTATGAAGACGTCGGCGACGCCAGCCCAGAAGCCGGCAATATCCAGCCCCGTACCGGGCAAGGCCTGCCGTTCGATGAAATCCGCCAGCACGGCCGCCACCTGCAGCCCCGACCGCTCAACCCGCTCGCTCATTCCGGCCCTCCACGTTCTGCATTGCGGCAGTGCGGAGCGACGCCGCACCTGTCAAATGCATCAGACGATAAAGGCAGGATCTATAATCAAGCGCTCGGCTTCCGCCGTTACGGCATGCATCGGCGCCATGAAGCTTTTGCCGCTCGGCATCGCGACGTCGATCACGTCGCCGGCACCGAAATTCTCGACGGAAAGAACAGTGCCGACCGAATCGCCCTGCGGCGTGACGACAGGCAAGCCTATCAAGTCAGCATGATAATATTCCCCGTCGCCAAGCGGCGGCAGCGCCTCGCGCGACACGGTGAGCGCCACACCGCGCAGCGCTTCCGCCGCGCTACGGTCGGCGATTTCCTTGAAGCGGACGATCGCACCCCCGCTGGTGCCGCGCACGGATTGCAAGGTTAGTGCTCGCCCGCCTGCTTCCAGGCCGGCATAGTGGCGCAGACCATCGATATCCTCGGTGAACAGCTTCAGCCGCACTTCGCCTTGCAGGCCATGCGCGCCTGTAACCGCCGCCAGGGTGATGCGGCGACCGTCTCCCCTCCCGCTTGCGGGAGGGGCCGGGGGTGGGGATTCGTTGGCCATGCGATTGCTAGGAGTCATGCCCACCCCGACCCCTCCCGCTTGCGGGAGGGGTTATCCATCATCAACCCTCGGCCGGCGCTTCGGCGGAGTCGCCGCTCGCTTCGGCGCCGTCGCCCGGCGTGTCCGCGCCTTCGGCCGGCGCTTCGGCTGAGACGCCTTCATTGGGCGCGTCAGGCGTAGCCGCCTCGACGGCATCCGCCGTCACTTCGACGGTCTCTTCCTCAGCGGCCGCGACCTCGGGCGCTTCCTCGGCGACGGGCTCGGCCGGAGCAGGCGCCGCGGCAGCCGCTGCGGCGGCCTCGGCCGCTTCAGCTTCCTTCGAGGCACGCTCCTCGGCGCGCTCCTTGGCCTTTTCGCCCGGCTCCGCCTTTTTCGGATTGTTGCGGGCCGCCCGCTCTTTGACGCCGGCGGCGTCGAGGAAGCGGAGCACGCGGTCGGTCGGCTGCGCGCCGACGCCCAGCCAATGCTTGGCGCGGTCGGCATCCAGCTTCACCCGCTCCGGTGAATCCTTGGCGAGCAGTGGATTGTATGTGCCGATCTTCTCGATGAAGCGGCCGTCACGGGGCGAGCGCGCGTCCGCGACGACGATCCGGTAATAGGGCCGCTTCTTGGAGCCGCCGCGCGAAAGCCGCATGGAAAGTGCCATAATCTTCTTCCTTCACTCTTCGTGTCTAAAAGACGGAAATCCGTCACTTCTTCTTCAAAAAATTCTCGAAACCCGGAGGCATGTTGCCCGGTAGTTGCGGCATGCCGCCCAACCCCGGCAGCCCGCCGGGCGCCCCCTTCAGCATGTCGCCCATGCCCCCTGGCAAGCCGGCCGCACCCGCGCCGCCCTTGCCGAACATCGCGGCCAGACCTTTCAGCCCGCCCATTTTCTTCAGCTTCTTCATGGCGTTCGCCATTTCCTGGTGCATCTTCAGCAGCTTGTTCACGTCCTGCACGGTCGTGCCGCTGCCGTTGGCGATGCGGATCTTGCGCTTGGCGTTGATCACTTCAGGCTTGGTCCGCTCCTTGGGTGTCATCGATCCGATCATCGCGTCCATGCGCAGCAGAATCTTCTCATCGACCGCGCCGGACGCCATCGCTTGCTTCGCCGCCTTCATGCCCGGAATCATTCCGGCCAAGGCGCCTAGCCCGCCCATGCGCCGCATCTGCGCCAGCTGCGCCTGCAGGTCGGTCATGTCGAACTGACCCTTGGACATCTTGGCCGCGAGCCGCTCGGCATCCTCGACCTGGATGCTCTCGGCCGCCTTCTCGACCAGGCTGACCACGTCGCCCATGCCGAGGATGCGGCCGGCGACACGCTGCGGATGAAAGGCCTCCAGCCCGTCCATCTTCTCGCCGGTGCCGGCGAATTTGATCGGCTTCTGCGTGACGGCGCGCATCGACAGCGCCGCGCCGCCGCGCGCATCGCCGTCCATCCGGGTCAGGATCACACCGGTCAGCGGCACCTGCTCGGAAAAGTTCTTCGCGACGTTGACGGCGTCCTGGCCGGTCAGACTGTCGACGACGAGCAGGATTTCCTGAGGGCTGGCGACGTCCGCCACGGCCTTCATCTCGTCCATCAGCGCCTGATCGACGTGGAGGCGGCCCGCCGTGTCGAGCATCAGCACGTCGAAACCTTGTAGTTTCGCGGACTGCAGCGCGCGCCGGGCGATCTCGACGGGCGGCTGGCCCTGGACGATCGGCAGGGTCGCTACCTTCACCTGCTCACCAAGGGTCGCTAGCTGCTGCTGCGCCGCCGGCCGATTCACGTCCAGCGACGCCATCAGCACTTTCTTGCGGTCCCGCTCCGCAAGGCGCTTGGCAAGCTTGGCCGTCGTCGTGGTCTTGCCCGAGCCCTGAAGACCGACTAGCATCACGATCGCCGGCGGTGTGACATCCAGCGTCAGCTCGCTCGCTTCGCTGCCGAGCATCTCGACCATCGCGTCATGGACGATCTTGACGACCTGCTGGCCCGGCGTGACCGATCGCAATACTTGCTGGCCGACCGCCTGCTCCGTCACCTTGTCGACGAAATCGCGGACCACCGGCAAGGCGACGTCTGCTTCGAGCAGCGCGATCCGGACCTCGCGCATGGCCGCGCGCACGTCCGCCTCGCTCAGCGCGCCACGGCCGCGCAAGCGGTCGAACACGCCGCCCAGCCTCTCGCTCAGGGTCTCGAACATTCACTCACTCCAGTGCCGCGGAGACGATAACGCGAAAAACGCCGGTGGGCGAAACCTCGCCGACCAGCGCTGGCGCCCGCCGGGCACCGCTTGCGTTACCGTCTGTACGGAAATGCGGTGCCGCCTTACCCGCTTGAATGCCGAAAGGCAAGCCGACGCAGAAGAGGCCGGCCTTCCCCGCGGGAAAGGCCGGCCCCGTTCATTGCCCGAAATCAGGCTAAGGCGGCAATCAGGTTAGGCGTAGGTAACGGCCTGACGAGCACGGCGACGGGCGGCGAAGCCGACCAAACCAAGCCCACCGATCATCAAACCCCAGGTCGCCGGTTCCGGCACCGCAGCGGCGACGGTGTCGATCTCGAACGCGTAATTGGTCGAGCTCAGCCGCAGCTGCGCAATGTTGACGGCATCACTCGAGAAAGTGACGCGGCGGTTGCTGGTCGGCGCGGATTGATTGCCGTTCGCCGCAGTCGGCGCGGGCAAACCGCTGCCCGTCACGCTGTAGAGCAGGTTGCCGCCGGCATCGAGCAGCTCCAGCGTGTTGTAGTCGTCGATCGAACCCCAATAGAAGCTGACATATTTGTAGCTTCCGCCGAGTTTCAGCGTCGCGCTGCCATTGGACGTGCTGTTTGGAACCGTCAGGAACTTTGTTCCAGCCGGCGTTCCAGCCGGTGCTGCGGACACACCGTTGACGCCTGGCGCTGTTTCAATCTTGTAGTCGCCAGTCAGGTTGCCCGGCGCCGGCGAGAGCGCGTCGAAATCATAGATCAGCGCGAGATTGGCCGCATAGCCAGGATCGGATGCGGGATTTGTCCCGCTCGTCGTGGTCGCGACAGTGACGGCGGCCGAAGCCGGAGAGGCCAGTGCGGCAACGCCGATCACGGTCGCGAGTAACAGATTCTTCATACGGAAATCCCCCAATCGAAGATCAGCGGATGACGGCCAATACCCGTCACCGCCATGACCCATGCCCGCACTTTTCGCGCTGCCTCACGGATCGGCACGACTCCGAACCCGTAACATTTACCAAAAATTAACCATGTCGCCGACTCAAATTTGCGCTGGCCCTGCCCCGATTCGGGACTCCCAACGCAAAGAGCCCGGCACAATGGCCGGGCTCCCCTGTTCACCTGCGATGTGCGGCGTGGGCGCCGCGACGGCGAAGCTTATTTCAGATGGTTCGAAAGATGCTTGTTCATTTCGAACATCGACACCTTGTCCTTGCCGCCGAACACCTTCTTCAGCTTGTCGTCGGCCAGGATTTCGCGCTTGTTGGCGGGGTTCTGAAGATTGTTCTTCTTGATATGCTCCCACACCTTGGAGACGACAGCGCTGCGCGCGATCGGGCTGGAGCCGACGATCGCCGCCAGGTCGGCCGAAGGCTGGACCGGCTTGCTGAGCGCGTTGTTCGCACGTTTCGGTTTGGCGTCTGCCATTAGTGATTCCTCCCTTAGAGACCTATGATTAGGATCAGTCGCCTGAAAAAGGAAACAGCTTTCCTCTCGTAAACGGAGGCTTATCCACAGAGAAGCGCGCGAGTGTTGCCCTTGGGCCACTCAGGCAGCCTCCTCCGAAGGGCCGGAAGCCAGTTTCGTGAGCGGTCTGGGCGACGATTCAATGACCGGCGGCGACTCGATCGCGGCTCCGCCAGTGTCCACGCCCAACGCTTCGAAGCGCCTGGCCTGGGTATAGACCTTGGTTTCCAGGCTGCCGATAAAGTCGTTATAAGCGCCATTCATCTGCGCGAGATTGCGGCCCAGCTTCGAGACATGGCCCGCCATCGCGTTCAGCCGCTTGTAGAGTTCGCGGCCCGCCTCGCCGATCTCGCGAGCCTGAGCGGCGAGATTCTCCTGCCGCCACATGCCGGCCATTACCTTGGCGAGCGCCAGCATGTTGATGGTCGAGGCGACGATGACCCCGTTCCTGAACGCGGTCTCGATCAGGTCGGGCGCCCGCTCCGCCGCCGCCGACAGGAAATGCTCGCCCGGCACGAACATGATGACGAACTCAGGCGACAAGTCGAACTGCCGCCAATAGCTCTTGCGGCCAAGATCTGCGGCATAGCTTTTGAGCGCCGCGGCATGCTGCTGAAGCAGCTCGGCGCGGCGATTTTCATCCTCCTCGTCGAACGCCTGTTCGAACGCAACCAGCGGGCATTTGACATCGACGACGATCGTCCGGTCGCCGGGCAGGCTGATCACGCAGTCGGGGCGCAACTGGCGCTCGCCATCGGAGACCGAGGTCTGCAGCGTGAAATCGACATTCTCGGCAAGGCCAGCGGATTCGAGGATGGTGCGCAGCTGCTCCTCACCCCAGCGCCCGCGCGACTTCGGGCTGGAGCGAAGCACATTCGCCAGCCGCTGCGTCTCGCGCCGCACATTGTCGTTGCCCTGTGAAAGCTGCGCGACCAGCGCGTTCAGCTCGCCATAGCTGCCGACCCGCGCCTTCTCGATCTCCGTCAGATTGTCCTGATAGGTTTTCAGCGTCGTTTCGACAGGCTGGAGCAGAGCCTTCAGCTTTGCCTCGTTCGTCTCACCGGCCTGCGCGAACCGCGCTTCCGCCCGCTCGAGGAATTGCTTCTGCGCCTCGTTCAGAAGCTTCGCGCCGACTTCGTGGAACTGCGCGGTCAGCGCTTCCTTGGCCGCGAGCAATTCCTGCATCCGTGCATCGAAATTGCGGGCGTCGGCCTGCAGTTCGACAATCTTGCGCAGCGCCTCGTCGCGTTCGCCCGTCACGCCATTCAGCGTCAGCCGCAGCACATCGGCTTCCTTCGCTTGGCCCTGAGCCGCCGCGCGCTCCGCTTCAGCAATGTGGCGCAGGCCATTCAGTCGAAAGGCGTAAACAGCCAGCGCCGTCAGCGCGGCAGCAAGCAAAAATGCGACGATCAGCAGCGGGTCCAACATTTTCCCTTCCCGGAACGGAAAGGGAACCTAGCGGGACTGCCTTCACCCTACAAGGGCGAAGGCTATGCCGCCTTCTGGCGACCCTTGAGCAGCTTCTTCAACACCATCTCGCGCTTCAGGCGGGAAAGGTGATCGATGAAGAGGATGCCTTCCAGATGGTCCATCTCATGCTGGAGGCAGACGGCGAGCAGTCCGTCGAGCTGCTCTTCATGGCTCTTGCCGTCGCGATCCTGCCATCTCGCGCGGATCACTGCCGGCCGCTCGACATCGGCATACTGATCGGGGACCGAAAGGCAGCCTTCGGAATAGACCTGCAACTCGTCCGAGGTTTGCAGGATCTCGGGGTTGATGAAGACACGCGGGTCCCGGATCGGTTTGCCGTCCTCGTCCTCTTGTTCCTGCAGGTCGATCACCAGCAGTCGCTTCGGCACGCCGATCTGGATCGCGGCGAGGCCAATGCCGGGGGCGGCATACATCGTCTCGAACATATCATCGATCAGCTTATGCAGTTCCGCATCGATCTTTTCGACGGGGATGGAAATCTGACGCAGCCGCGGGTCCGGCGTCTCGATGATCGGAAGAATTGCCATGAGTGCGAAATTAGGTCGGCGAAGCCGTTCCGTAAAGACCTAGACGACCGGGCGCCGCGCTCTAAGGGCCTGTGCCAGTGTCCCCTCGTCGAGATAGTCGAGCTCACCACCTACGGGCAGGCCGTGGGCGAGTTGCGTCAGCCGCACAGGAAACCGCTCGATCCGCTCGGCGATATAATGGGCGGTGGTCTGGCCCTCCAGCGTCGCGTTCATCGCCAATACCACCTCGTCGATCCCGCCGCCGGCGATGCGGCCGACCAGGCTGTCGATGCGCAGATCCTCGGGCCGCACCCCTTCCAATGCGGAGAGCCGTCCGCCCAGGACATGATAGCGGCCGGGAAACAGCCGCGATCGATCGAGCGCCCACAGGTCCGGCACGTCCTCGACCACGCACAAGGCGCGGGCGTCGCGGCGCGGATCGGCGCAGATGCCGCACGGGTCCGTCGTATCGACATTGCCGCAGACCTGGCAGGTGGCGAGCGTCTCGTTCACAGCTTCCAGCGCGCGCAGCAGCGGAGCCAGTGACGCTTCCCGCTTCTTCAGCAAATGCAGCACAGCGCGCCGGGCCGATCGCGGGCCAAGGCCGGGCAGTCGCGCCAGCGCCTGGGTCAGGTTTTCGATCTCGGGAGAGGCCATGTCTGGAACAAATAGGGGGTTGCGTCCGCGCGCGCCAGCCGGTTGAGAAGGCCATGCGCATCGTCTTCATGGGAACGCCCGATTTCGCCGTGCCGGCGCTCGATGTCCTGGTGGAAGCGGGACACGACGTCGCGGCGGTCTATTGCCAGCCGCCGCGCCCGGCCGGACGGGGGAAGACGCTGCAGTCTTCCCCTGTCCAGCGTCGCGCCGAGGCTTTTCGGATGGAGGTGCGCCACCCGACAATTTTGCGCGATGCCGACGAGCAGGCGCGGTTCGCCGCACTGGCAGCCGACGCGGCGGTGGTCGCCGCTTATGGCATGATCCTGCCCAAGCCGATCCTCGCGGCGCCACGCCTGGGATGTTTCAACATCCACGCCTCCCTCCTGCCCCGTTGGCGCGGCGCGGCACCGATCCAGCGCGCGATCCTGGCGGGGGATGAAGCGACGGGCATCACCATCATGGACATGGAAGCGGGACTCGACACCGGACCGATGCGGGCGACGGTCGAAGTGCTTGTTGATCGAAAGACGGCGGGCGCGCTGACAGACGAGTTGGCCACGAAAGGCGCGGCGCTCATGGTTCAGGTGCTGGGTAATCTGGAAGCTTATCCGCCCTGCCCGCAGCCGGAACAGGGCGTCACCTACGCCGCCAAGATCGACAAGGCCGAGGCGCAGTTGAACTTTGCGGCCGGCGCGGTCGCGGCAGAGCGGCAGGTGCGCGCTTTCAATCCCGCTCCCGGTGCGTTCTTCGAGCTGAATGGCGAACGCATTCGCATTCTGGCGGCCGACGTCATGCTCGAAAGCGGCGATGCCGGCATGGTGGTCGATGATCGGCTGACCATCGGTTGCGGCGCCGACGCGCTACGACCAATCCGAGTCCAGCGGGCGGGACGCGGCGCGATGAGCACCGAGGAACTGTTGCGCGGCTTTCCGATCCCACCAGGCACGCGCCTCGCGTGACCCGCTACGCACTCACCGTCGAATATGACGGCCGCCCGTTCATGGGCTGGCAGCGGCAGGATCATGGGCCGAGCGTCCAGCAAGCGATCGAGGCGGCGGTCGAGAAGATGACCGGTGAGGCTGCGGCGGTCCATGCCGCCGGCCGCACCGATGCCGGCGTTCATGCGTTGGCGATGCGCGCGCATGTCGAACTGACGCGCGAAGTGGCGCCCTTCCGACTGATGGAAGGACTGAACGCCCTGCTCCGCCCCAACCCGGTCGCTGTCCTCGCATGCGAGGTGGTTGCGGACGACTGGCACGCCCGCTTCTCGTGCATCGGCCGTGCCTATGAATATCGCATCATCAATCGCCGCGCGCCTCTTACGTTCGAGGCAGGCCTTGTGTGGCGGGTTCCCAATCCGCTCGATGCCGAAGCGATGCTCGAGGCCGCGCAAGTCATGGTCGGCCGCCACGACTTCACGACCTTCCGATCGGCGCACTGCCAATCCGAAAGCCCGGTCAAGACGCTCGACCGTCTGGATGTTCGACGGGACGGAGATCGCGTGATCGTGATCGCCGAGGCACGATCCTTCCTTCACCATCAGGTGCGGTCGATGGTCGGCTGCCTCGCTTTGGTCGGTCAGGGCAAATGGGACACGGACGATCTCGCTGCCGCGCTCAATGCCCGCGACCGTGCGGCGCTGGGCTATAACGCACCGCCCGACGGCCTCTATTTCACCGGCGCTCGCTACCCAGACGAGACGCCTCAATAGGCGATGGAAAAGCGCTGGCGGCTGTGTTGCGGGGCCTCCAGTTCATCGACCAGAGCCTTCGCGAGATCCTCGTAGGAAATGCGGCTTTCGCCCTTTTCATCACGCATCAGCGCATCGCCGCCGAGCCGGTAACTGCCGGTGCGCTGGCCAGGGCCAAAAAGCGCGGCCGGCGAAAGGAAGGTCCAATCGGCGTCGCTGGCCTTCAGCGTTTCGAGGAAGGCCCGGCCAGCCGAGACTTCGGGCATGAAGGCGTCAGGGATCAGTCCGGTATCGATCAACTGGACGCCGGGCGACACTTCCAGCGTCCCAGCCCCGCCCACGACCAGCAGACGCGGCACGCCGGAGTGCTTGATCGCTTGAAGGATGGCGTTCGCGTCAGTGGATACGAACCGCCCGGCGAGCATGACGGCATCATGGCCGCTGATCGCCTCGGAAAGTGCGGCCGGATCGTTCGCGTCGGCCTGGCGCATCGCGACACCATCGACCTGCGCGTCAGCCGAGCGCGCGATACCGGTGACGCTGTGGCCGCGGCTGGTCAGTTCGGCCGTCAGCCTTTTCCCGACCTTGCCCGTGGCTCCGATCAGTGCGACTTTCATCTCTTCGCTCCTGCCAGCTTGAAGATATTGTTCCGCTGCACCGCCGACGATCCGCCGATGATCGGCATGAGCAGTGCATCGCGGACATAACGTTCCGCATCGAAGTCCTTCACATAGCCATAGGCGCCTAGGATCGTCTGGCACTCCAGCGCCGCCGCCTTCGCCACTTCGGTCGCGAACAGCTTGGCCATCGACGTCTCTTCGCTGCACGGTCGGCGCTCGTTCGCCAGCCACGCGGCGTGGTACAGCGTCAGCCGCGCCGCGTGGATCTGAGTCTTCATGTCGGCGAGCTTGTGCTGGATCGACTGGAACTCGCCGATCGTGCGGCCGAATTGTCGCCGCTCCAACGCATAAGCCCAAGCATCGTCGAGCGCGGCACGAGCGATGCCGATGCCGATCGCCGCGACTTCCAATTTCTCGACGTCCAGCCCCGGCCCGACCAGCATCCGCCAGCCCCCGTTCCACCCCGCCTCGCCACCGACGAGGTTGGCGATCGGCACTTCGACATCGGTGAAGCTGACGTCGGTGGTGGCGGCCCCTTTCATCCCCATCGATTCGATCATGGTGATCTCCACGCCTGCCGCATCGGGCGGGATCAGCACGAACGAAAGATTGCGGTGCCGATCTTCGGCCGGCCCAGTGCGAACCAGCGCATAGATATAATCGGCGATGCCGGCGCCCGAGCAGAAGCGTTTGGCGCCGTTGATTCGGAGAGTGTCACCGTCGCGCTCGGCGCGGGTCTTGACGCTGGCAAGGTCGGCGCCCGCATCCGGCTCGGTCAGGCCATAGGCGAACAGCATCTCACCGGAGACGATCTTGGGCAGCAGTTCACGCTTCTGCTCCTCCGTACCGCACTCCTCGATATTCATGCCGCCATAGCAGGCGGCCATGATGTAGGGGATGGAGACGGCAAGGCTGCGGCGCGACAGCTCCTCGATCACGATCATCGTCGCGACGATGTCGCGGCCAAGCCCGCCATATGCCTCCGGGATGGTCAGGCCCATCACGCCCAACTCGGCCAGCTTTTTATGGACTTCGCGTGGAAAATGGTTGCGCTTGTCCCAGTCCTGCGCGGAGGATCGCGGCATCTCGCGCTCGATGAAGCGGCCGAGCGACTCGCGCAGCGACGCGATCACTTCGCCTTCATCGAAATCCATCAGCGCAGGCCTTGCCCGAAGATCGGTGTGCGCTTTTCCCGGAACGCGGCGACCGCCTCCGCATGATCGGCGCTGGTGTTCGACTGCGCCTCATAGGCGAGCGAAGCGTCCATGATCGACGTGGCGAGATCGCGCAGGCCGATATTGACCGACATCTTGGTCCAGCGGATCGCATCGGTCGCACCCGCCGCGAGGCGATCGGCGAAGGCATCGACGCGCGCGTCCAGCTCGTCCGCGGGGACGGCATGATTGATGAGTCCCATCTGTGCCGCTTGCGCGGCGGTCATCAAGTCGCCGGTCATCAGATATTCCTTGGCGCGGGCATACCCGATCAGCTGCGGCCAGATCACCGCGCCGCCATCGCCGGCGACGAAACCGATGCTGACATGCGGGTCGCCGATCTTCGCGTGCTCGGCGGCGAAGATGACATCGCAGAACAGCGCGATGGTCGCGCCGAGGCCGGTCGCGTGGCCGTTGAGCTTGGCGATCACCGGCTTCTCACAGTCGATCAGGCCGAACACGATCTGCTTGGCCTCGCGCACCGTCTGCTGGAAGCGCGACGGTTCGTCGATCGCTTCCTGCATCCAGTCGACATCGCCGCCGGCCGAGAAGGCGCGGCCGGCGCCGGTGAGCACCACCACGTCGCTGCCGGGATCGTTGGTGATATCGAAGAACACCCGCGCCAGCTCGGTGTGGAGCATCGCGTCGGTCGCGTTCAATTTATCCGGGCGATTGAGCGTGACTTCGAGCACGCGGCCGCGCCGGTTGAACAGGATGCGCTGATAGTCGTCGAACATGGCCATGTCTGTCTCCGTCAGGCGGCCGCGCGCATTCCTGCGAGCACCGTATCGTTGGTGAGGCCGCGTTCGGCGAGCCAGTGCGAGATGTGACCGACCGCGTCGGACAAGTGTGATTTGCCGTCCGCGCCCGTGAAATAATGGTTGGCGTGATCGATCGTGATCTTGACCTTGTCGGCCGATCCCATCGCGTCGAACATTTTGTAGGTGTGTTCGGGCGGGCAGGCGTCATCCGCGCCCGCCGTCATCACCATCCCCGGGACGGTAATGCGCGGCCCGGAATCCACGGAGTCGAACTGGGCATGGTCGTAGCTCCACTGAGAGAGCCAGCCACGCAACGAGTTGAACCGGCCGAGCGCGGAGGCGCTCTGGTTCACCACGCGCGGGTCGCCGAGATAGGTCCAGTTCGGCTTGCGCTGGTTGGGATCTACGGTCGGGTCGATCCAGCGCGGATCCGCCATCGTGCGGTGGACGACGAAGCAATATTCATCATGCTCACCGCCTCCCGCCTTCAGGCTCGCGAGCTTGTCTTTCGCCCAGTCGCTGATCTTGCGGTTCCGCGCGATCTGCGCGGCACGGTAGGTAGCAAGGAAATCGGCCGTGTAGGGCCGCTCCGCCGGGTTCCCTGAATGGTAAAGGTCGAGCGCGGGATCGCGCTTGCCGGGATCGAGTTCGTCCAGCACCGACGGATCGATCTGGCCGGTGAGCAACTGGTGGCGGCTGCGGTGGGAAGCGACCAGCATGATCGCGTCGCCGGGAATCAGCCTGGCCCCGGCGAGCGGTGTCTCTTCGCCGGAAGCAGTCAGCTGGACAACGGGTTTTTCGGCCTCCGCCTGATAGCCGGCCATCAGCGATCCGCCTCCGCTCCAGCCAAGCAGCACGATGTTTTTGTAGCCCAGCCGTTCCTTGGCATCCTTCACGCACGCGCCGAGATCGAGGACGCAATTCTCCATTTCCAACGGCGCATCGCCCGAGGAATAGCGGGTCGCGCAGGCGATGATGTGATGACCGGCCCGGGCGAGCTGCGCGAACACCGGCAGCCACGCAGGCGCCCCAACCGGGTGCATCACGATCAGCGCCGTGTCCGAAGGATCGCCGCCGCGGATATGCTGAGCCTGGAGCACGATCGCGTCATCGATCGCACCATAGACGTCCTTGCGCACGCGCTGCTCGCGGTGGACGATCAGGAAAGGCGTGCGGGAATAGCGGACGGGATCGGCCATCATGCGGGTCCTTGTGCTCAGATCAGACGCTGCGGCTGCCACCGAACTCGGCGCGAAGCGCGGGCTTCGAGATCTTGCCGGTCACGTTGCGCGGGAAGGTATCGACGATGCGCAAGTGCTTGGGATGCTTGTAGCGCGCCAGCTTGCCTTCGCAGATCGATTGCAGGGACTGGATCGTCAGTTCGTGGCCCGGCGTGGTGACGACGACGGCGAGGCCGACCTCGTTCCAGCGGTCGTCGGGAACGCCGATCACAGCGCACTCGGCAACCGCCGGGTGACTCATCAACACGCCCTCGACCTCGGCGGAGAACACGTTCTCGCCGCCGGACTTGTACATGTCCTTCACGCGGTCGACGACGTAGTAGAAGCCTTCATCGTCTTCCCACACAACGTCGCCGGTGCGGTGCCAGCCATCGGGTCGGACGATCGTCGCATTCTCGCCGAGATAGCCGATGGTGACGCCGGGACCGCGCACCCACACCTCACCGGGCCTGCCGCGCTCCACATCCTCGCCCGCCTCGTCGACCACGCGCATGTCGATATACATCGACTTCTGGCCGCACGATCCGGCCATGATCTTGTCGAGCCGGTCCGGGTTCATCGATGTGACCGGCCCTGTTTCCGTCCCTCCATATTGCGGCACGAAGCGCGCGCCCTTCGGTTCGAACGCCGCACGCAATTTCTCGGAGACGCGCCCACCGCCGCAGATAAATCGTCGGAACCGCGAAAAATCCGCCGTCGCGAACGGGGCGCTGTCCGCCATCATCTGATACATGACCGGCGGCAGGCAGAGATGGGTGACGCCGTTCGCAGGATCGCCGCAGAATGCGGTCGTTGCGGCAGCGTCGAAACGCTTGGCGACCGTCACCCGCCCGCCGAAAAACAGCACTGGATTGCTCGCGGTGTTGAGTCCGCCGAAATGGAAAAGCGGCATCGGCTGAAAGAGATGGCCATTCGGCTCGGCGGTCGCGCAGAACTGAACCTGCTGAAGGGAATGATGGACCATTGCCCCCAGCGTTACGATCGCCGCCTTGGGGGTGCCGGTGGTTCCAGAGGTGTAAAGGATCTGGAGCGGCGCATCGACATCGATGCCGCCATGTTCCGGCATATATTCGTCGTCGAGCAAGGCATCGAGCCCACCGCCGACGTCCCAATCCAGCGTGGCCGGAATGCCGGTCTCCGCCGCCACGTCACGCGCGATCCCGCCCCACACCGCGTCGGTCAGCATCAGCTTCGGCGTCATTTCGCGGCATGCGCGGGCAAGCTCGAGGGCGGTATGGCGAAAGTTCAGCGGCACCCAGACAAGGCCGGCGCGGGCGCAAGCGAATTGGAGTTCGAAATGGCGCAGGTCACCGTCGGAGATGTTGGCGATACGATCGCCCGGCTGGAGGCCCAGTTTGGTGCGCAGCGTATGCGCGATCTGGCCGACGCGGCCGTCCAGTTCCTTCCAGCTGCGGCTCTCGCCGGTGTCGAAATTGTCGAGCGCGGGAGCGTCGGGCTGCGTGCGGGCGAAATTGGCCACCCAGTCCGCAGCACCGTATTTCACCTTCACCCTCCTTGCGCACGGGCGCTTTGCCACGCCCTTCTCGATTTTCCTAACACTGATAGATTATTCGCGCAATCACCCGACCGCAATGGCGTTTAAATTAGTCGATTGTGCGGGCCGCTCCCGCTAAGCATATGCCGAAACGAATATCTAACAAGGGGATAAGCCGCCGATGGGTCGCCCGAAACAGGCTCTCATTTCGCGCCGCAAGACGCTGGAAGTGGCACTGCGCATCATCGACGAGGAAGGGCTGGACGCACTGAGCATCCGCCGTCTTGGCGACGAGCTGAACGTACGCGGCATTTCTCTCTATCACCATTTCCCGAGCAAGGAGCATATCCTGATCGGCGCGTGCGAACTGGCGCTCTCCGCCGTCCGCACCCCTCACACCGCCGATATCGACTGGCATGAGTGGCTCGCCCGCAATGCTACCGAATATTACAAGGCGCTGCGTGCGCACCCCAATCTGATCACGATCCTGATGCGCCGACATCCGCTGCGGATCGGCTTGGCCGAGCACAATGCCACCGCCGGTCTGCTGGCCGTGCAGGGCGTGGCACCGGGCGCGATCATGGCGTTGCTGGACGCGACGGAATCCCTGGCGCTGGGCTGCGCAGCCTATGAGTCAGCGGTGGAAAGCGACAAGGGCGACGACAGCTGGTCCGCCGCCTACCCTTTCCTCTACCACGTCAGCCGCAATCGAGGCGTCTCGCAGGCGCGTGCATTCGAGGTGATGGTCCGCGCGATCATCGATTCGATCATGACCGAATATGAACAGACCCAAGCCGCGGATGCCGCTCAGTCAGCGTAGCTGCCGCGCTTGCCGTCGATAAAGGCACTGCGGCCGGCGGTCGCGTCGCCCATGATGTTGAGTTCATAAGTGTAGCTCATCTCGGCGCGGTAGAGCGTCAAAAGCTCGTGCGCCTTGGTCGTGTTGTTGAGCGAGGTCTTCAGCCGCCGCATCGCCTCGGCGCTCTTGCCCGCGACCGTCTGGGCAATTTCGCGGCAGGCAGCGGCGACCGCGTCATGGCTCTCGACCAGCCGATAGATGCTGCCGAGCGCGTGGAGTTCCTGTGCGAGCACCGGCTCCGCGGTCATCATCGTGGCGCGCACCCGTTTTTCCGGCATCAGCTTCAGCGCCTGGACCGCGCCCGCGGTCGCGCCATTGTCGATCTCCGCCAGCACGAAGCGCGTATCGTTCGACGCCACCAAAATATCCGCCGACCCCGCGATCAGCACGCCTGCGCCGACGCAATAGGCTTGGATGCCGCAGACCACCGGCACCGCGCATTGCAGCACGGCGATGCTGAGTCGCATCGATCCCGAGGACTGGCCGAGAATGCCTTCGAACCCGCTCAGCGCCTCGACTTCCTTGACGTCGCCGCCGCCGCAAAAACCGCGCCCGTCCGCGCGCAGGATCACCACCTTCACGGCTGGCTCGTTGCGCACCGCCTCGATCCGGGCGGCGAGATCGTGCAGCAGGGCAATGCTGAACGCATTGACCGGCGGCCGGTCGATGACGAGTTCCAGTATGCCATCGTCGTGCAACGCTTCGCTGAAATCCAAGGTTTTTTCCTTCCTAATCCTGCTCAGATCACGGCACGGATCGGCTGGGCTTCGGTAACGCCGGTCGGGATCGACCGGGCGGCAAGATGCCCTTCGCGGATCGCCGTCTGCAAGTTTCGCGCGGCGAGCATGTCGCCGATGCATGTCGGTTCGATCCCCCGCGCGCGCAGCTGTTCGGCCAGATCATCCTGGCCAGCGCGGATGCCCACCCAAACGATCGTATCTGCCTCCACCCGCTCGACCTTAGTTCCGAAGTTCGGCGCGATCTCGGCCCAGCTCGGGCCGGCCGAGACCAGCCGCTCGCCCACCCGCAAGGTGAAATCGCCGGCTGCGTGGAGCCGCTCCAGCGCCGACTGCGCGCGCAGCGTGATGTCGATCTGCGGCGCGAACATCTTGTGCCGGGTGATGAAGGTGACCGCAAAGCCATCGGCCAGCAATTGCTCGGCGCAGGCGATCGCTTCGTAATGGCCGATCTCGTCGATCAGCAGCGCGGTGTTCCCGCGCCGGGCCTCGCGATCCGCGAACAGGTCGAGCGAGGAGATGATGTGAGCGCCGCTCTCGACCGCGATCTCCTGCGCAGGGAACTGGACCTGGCGCAGCGGCGCTTCCGGCTTGGCTCCGATAGCGAGGATGATCAAGTCGGCGCCCTCCGCCGCGATCTCGTCGGCGTCGAGATAGGTGGACAGCCGCACTTCGACGCCGAGCCGATACACTTCGCTTTCCAGCCAGTCCGCGATATCTCCTATCGTCCCCATGCGCGGGGCGGCACGGTAAAGCTTGGTCAGTCCGCCCAGCGATGGCATCGCCTCCGCAAGGACCACGTCATGCCCAGCGCTCGCGGCGATCCGCGCAGCTTCCATGCCCGCCGGGCCGCCACCGATAATCAGGATGCGGCGCCGCCGGCTCGCCGGACGGATGAGCCGCTCGGCGAGCTTGATTTCATCGCCGGCCGCGGTGTTCACGACGCAGCCCAACCGCCCAAAGGTCGCGACCCGGCCGATACAGCCCTGGTTGCATGCGATGCACGGCCGCACTTGCTCTGCGTGGCCGGCGGCGGATTTGGCGACGATGTCCGGATCGGCGATGTGCGCACGCACCATCGATACGAGATCAGCCTCGCCTGCACGCAGCACCTGCTCGACCTCTTCAAGTGTCCGGAAGCGGCCATTCAGCAACCGGGGCAGGCCGAAATCCGCGACCGGCGGTGCGGTGAAGGGGATCTGGAAGCCCGTCGCAGCGTCCATTCCGCCGACCTGGCGGTGCAGCGCGTAATAGTCGCCGTACGACATGTTCACATAGTCGATCAGCCCGTCGTCGCGCAGCCGCCGCGCGACTTCGCCCACTTCGTCCATGCCGAGGATGCGCGCATCGGCGCTGTCGCTGAGCCGCACGCCGACGACGAAATCGGGTGATACCGCATCGCGCACCGCCGCCAGCACCCTGCGCAACAGCCGGCTCCGGTTCTCCAGGTCGCCGCCATAATCATCATCGCGCCGATTCAGCACGGGCGAAAGGAACTGTGCGAGCAGATAGCCGTGGCCCGCATGAACCTCGACCCCGTCTAGACCGCCGCGTTCCACGCGCTTGGCGGCAGCGGCATAACTCGCCACCAGCTCGTCGAGCTGCCTTGCCGTGAAAGGCCGCGGTGCGACGCCGGCGATATGGCTTGGCACCGTGCCGGGCGCCAGCGGCGGCGACCCGTCCGGTTGCGGATAGATATGGCCGCCATGCCAAAGCTGCTGGAACAGCCGCATCCCGGTCGGCCTGATCGCGTCGGCCAGCCGCTGATAGCCCGCGATGATCGAATCGTCGGTGACGGCAAGCGACAGTATCGAGGATGGATGCACGCCGCCTGCTTCCAGAATGGTGAGGCCGACACCGCCCTGCCCGCGCGCCAGATGATAGGCGATCAGCTCGTCGGTGATCTGGCCGCCGCGCGCCATCATCGTCGCGTGCGCGGCACGCGCGATGCGGTTCCTGATCTCAAGCCGGCCCATGTTGATCGGGCTCAAGGCGCGCTCGTACATTGTCCCTCTCCCGGGATTTGCTTATACACCTAACATTGTTAGATAATGAATCAAGCAGAGGGCTTGATTAAGGATACGGGATGCAAAACCGGCATGGTCTAAACGGCTTGCGCGTGCTGGAAATCGGGCATTTCGTCGCCGCGCCGGTCGGGACGCGCATCCTCGGCGATTTGGGTGCCGACATCATCGAGATCGAATCCAAGATCGGCGACCCGGCACGGCAAAGCGACATGATATGACAAAGGCTGGCTACCACGCGCGGCCTGCAAGGTTACTGCTGCTGACGCAAGCGCCCAAGGCAGCACCGAATGCTTGCCGCTTCGCCGATCGTATCGCTGCGCCTTTGCCGAAGATCGACCCCGACACCGGCGAGCCGCTACCGCTCCGCTCCTGCCCTTATGAGGCGTTGATGTCAGGCCGTGCGGCAGCCACGCCCGGAGCCGGCGACCTGCTGCTCGAAGGCACCGAATATACCGTGCAACCGGGCACTGGCGGCATCCTTGTGATCATGCTCGTGCGACGGCATCAGGAGCTGAGCCATGCCGCGTTCGCCGAGCGTTGGCTTCACGGCCACGCACGCTTCGGCAATCGCATCGGGGCGTCCGGCTATCGTCAACTCCATGTTGATGACGATCGCGTCTTCAACGGCGTCGGCATGGTGTTCTTCCGTGACCCCGATCATATGGCGGCCGCCCGCGCCGCGCCCGAGGTCGCGCGCGACGCGACCCGTGACGAAATAACCTTCATCGATCACAGCCAGTCGATGCTGGCGATGTTCCGCTTCCGCTAATCGCGTTTGCCAATCGGGCGCAGCCTCGGCTGGGTCGGCACCGGCCAATCGGTGAGCGGCGCTGTCGGCTGGCCAGGCGTGTAACGCATCGGCATGCGCGAATGACCGCTCACCAGAGGGATAGAGCAATAGCGCTCGGTTTCGGCCAGATCGATCGTAAAGTCGGGCATTCTCTCTAGGATGTCGCGCAGGAAAATCCGGAGGTCGGTGCGCGCCAGATTCTGGCCAAGGCATGCGTGCGCTCCCCAGCCGAACGCCAGATGTGGGCGCTTCGGCCGGCCGAGATCGAACGTCTCGCTATCGACGAACATCTTCTCGTCGCGGTTAGCCGATCCGAGTGCGCACATCAGCCGGTCGCCGGGCGCGAAATGGGTGCCGGAAATGTCCGCCGGCGCAGTCACCGTCCGTGCGACGCCCGTGCTGGGCGAGTAGAGCCTCAGCACTTCCTCGATCGCTGCCGGCACCAGCTCCGGCTGAGCGATCAGCCGCGCTCGATCGTCTGGATGCTCCTGCAAGTGACGAAGCGTGTGGCCGATCATCGCGATCGTGGTGTCGGTGCCGCCGAACAGCAGCATCAGCGCCAGCTCGCAAACCTGCGCGATCGGCAACGGCTCGCCCTCGGTCCGTGCCGCGAGCAACGCAGCAACCAAGCCATCAGGATGATAGGACAGGCTTTCGACCGTCTCGCGTAAATCGTTTACCAGCCAGCGCAGGCCGTCGATCGACCCGCTGCTCTTGGCGACCGCTTCGTGCAGAATTTTGCCATATTCGCGCCAGCGGTCGAACGGCAGGCCGAGCACGTCCAGGATCAGTAGGGTAGGCATCGGCCGCGCCAGGTCCTGCACCACGTCGCATGCACCGCGCGCGATCAGCGTGTCGATCAGCCAGCTCGAAATCTCGGCGATGCGCGCGCTGGCCGCTTCGACGGCGGCAATCGTGAGCCACGGTTCGAGCAGACGGCGCAACGCGCGGGCTTCTCCGCCATCCATCTCGATCATGCCGATCCGCATGCCATTAGGCGGTATCGCGACCCCGCCGCCTAGGCGCCCGTTCGGCAAGGCGAAGCGGCCAGATGAAAATATCGCGGCGTCACGCAACACCGCGCGGCAATCCGCATAGCCAGTCAGGATCGTGAAGCCGCCATGCGCGGTGCTCTCGAGATGCGGGCATTCGGCGCGCGCGCGGCGATAGAGCGCGAGATGCTCGCGCGCGAATTCCTCCGAATGATGATCGGTCGCGCGCGGCAAAGGCGGGACGGAGGGAGGTCCGTCCCGCCCGCCCCGCTTAGAAGCGGTAGCTCGCCCGGACACCGTACAATGCCGGCTCGTCGGCCGCGCGGCGGTCGGCCTGCGCCGCTGCCGACACGGTGCGGAAACGCACTTCGTCAAAGATATTCCGGCCCCACACCGAAACCGCGAAGCGATCGCCCGGCAGGTTCCAGGTCAAGGTCGCATTGGCGACGATGTGCGACGGCTCGGACAGGCGATTGTCCACTGTCCAGAAGAATTTGGACGAGTAATAGACGTTGAACGACGGCTGGATCGACCCGCCGCCGCCAAGCTCGAACCTGTAATCCGCGGCGACGTTGACGGTCCAGTCGGGCGACCGGACATTGCGCTTGCCGGTCACGTCCACGATCGCGGATGCGTTCCGGCCATCGCTGTTAGGCACCGGCAGAAAGACCTGCGCGTTCGGAAAGCTGTCGAACTTGGCGTTCAGATACGAAACGCCAAGTCGCAGATTTAGGTCGCGCACCGGCGAATAGGCCAAATCGAAATCGACGCCCTTGGAGACGACCTTCGCCGCGTTGCGCAGCTCGATCAGGTTGGTGTCCGGGTTCAATGCCTGCACCTGCAGGTCGCGCGTGTTGTAGTAAAAGCCGGCGGCGTTGAAGGTTAGCCCTGGCGCCGGATTCCATTTGGTGCCGACTTCGAACGCGTCGACCTTTTCGGGATCGATGGGGATCCGTGAAAGGGCGTTGGCATTGAACGCGCCGCTCTTGAAGCCCTGCGAGAAGCTTCCGTAGATCATCAGTTCCTGGCTCGGATGATAGGCGATTACCGCGCGGGGGTTGAGCGCGTTCCAGCTCTTCTTGACGTTATCGAGGATCTGACGGCGGTTCAGCGAGCCGCTGATGACCTTGCGCTCATAACTGTAGCGCACGCCGCCGGTCAGTTCGAGCGCGCCGAGTTTGAGCGTCGCGTCGGCAAAGCCGGCATAGGCATCGGTGATCTGGTGGACCAGGATGTTCGTATTGGCCGTGGGACCGCGGACAAGGAGAGGATCGAGCCGGCCGTCCTGGCGAAGGTAGAAGCCGCCGACAACCCAGTTGAATTTCTCCGAACCCTTCGAGTTCAGGAGTATTTCCTGGGTGAAGTTGTTGCCGACGTCGTTGTTGTTGATCGCCGTGAACCGTGCCGGCGTCGTGTCGGAATCATAGTCGATCGAGTGGTTCTCATAATGGCGATACGCCGTGGTGGACGAGAGGGAGGCCCAGTCCATATCCCATACAACCCGCCCGGAAATGCCCTGCTGCTCGATCAGATAGCCGATCCGTTCGTTGCCGATATAATCGTACGGCCCGGTCGGCAGCAGACCGCCAGTGACATAGCCTTGATACCGGTTGATCGGCTGCAGGATGATCGGACTCGGATCGCTGGCATCCATCGCATCGGCGGCGATCGTGATATCGACATTGTCGGCCGCCCGGATCAGCGCCGTTGCGCGCACGGTATAGCGCTCCCCGTCGCCGATCTTCTGGCCGACCCGATAGCCGTTGTTCGGATTCTTATTGATGAACCAGCCGTCGTGATAATCGTAATTGCCGGCGAACGAGAGCGCGATGGAGTCGTTAAGCGGTCCGGTCAGGAAGCCGCTCATCGTCACCGAGTCATAATTGCCGATGCCGATATTGGCGGTCAGGTGCGGCGTGAATTGCGGTTGGCGGGTGGTGATGATGATCGCACCGGTATTTGCGTTGCGCCCGAATAGCGTTCCCTGCGGTCCCTTCAGCACTTGGATCGATTCGATATTGGCAAGCTGATAAAGCTGGCCATTGACGGTCGGCATGTAGACGCCATCAATATAGGTCGCGGCGGAGCCCGGCTCCCCGATGTTGGTGACGGTCGAGCCGACACCCCGGATGAAGGGCTGCACATAGCCGCCGCTTTCCGTGATCGTCATGCCGGTCACCGACTGCGCGATGTCGTGCGTCGAGGTGATGCCCTGCTTCGTCAGGCTATCGCCGGTCAGCGCCGTGACCGAGATCGGCACGTCCTGCAGCCGCTGCTCGCGGCGCTGGGCAGTGACGACGATATCGTTGCTACCGCCCTCGGCCGGCTCGGCTTGAGCCAGTTGGGTCGCCTGCGTGGGAGCGGCCTGCGCCTGCTGATTGTCCTGTGCGAGCGCCGGCGACGCGGCGGAAACAGCTAGTGACGCGACAGACAAAAGAAACAGGTGCTTGGCGTTCATTGAATCTCTCCCCTCCGCGATGGTGGGGCGGCACCTCCTTGGGCGCGCCCTCTTTGATCGGCACCTCAGTCCGAGCATCGTAGGAAATTAACCTATCAGTGATTTGTTTATTGTCAACACGTCATTCGCTGAGTGGCAAGGAGCAGGCAAACCGGTAGTTTAATGACTTTATATCAGTTGGTTATCGATAGAGTTCGTGCATGATAGCGATGCCGGGCAAGCAAGGCAGACGGCACGATGGCAGCAACCATTGCCGCTTCGACGATCACCAAAGCGGGCGCGAGACTTGCAGTGACAGGCAAATGATCGCTGAGCATTCCAACGACGGTCGGGCCGAGGCCAAGCCCGGTCAGCGTGTAGATCATCATGTTGAAGGAGGCGGCGATGCCGCGATACCGCTCCTCGGTCAGCAGCTGCATGCCGACATACAAAGCCGGCAGCGTGAAGGTCGATTCGAAGATGAAGGCGCAGAAAAAGGCCGTCGCCACCGGAAGGCTGGGGACGAACACGGTCGCCGCGACCGTCGCCAGCGCCACCGTCGCACCGCCCGCGATAATCAGTAACGGCGCCCCGGCCACGCCGCGCGCGCGCATCATGTCGAGCGCCCAGCCGCCGCTCAGCGTACCCAACGGTCCGGCGATAACGCCGATCAGGCCGATCAGCTTGCCGGCTTCCGCCACCTCCAGGCCATGCAGGCGGACGAACACGCTGGAGGACCAGCTGGTCATCGCATACCCCGTCACCGCATTGGCCGCGCCGATCAGCAGGAAAGGCGCATAGGCGCCTAAGTTGCGGAACAGATAGCCAAGCCCTTCGCGCATCGCGCTCCAGTGCGCGCCGAGGCCAGGCCCACGCTGTCCCAAACGCGGCGGCTCACGCACGAAAGCCAGCATCGCCAGCACGGGAACGGCGAGCATGCCGGAGATCAGGAAAATGCCCTTCCACGGCTCATATCCCGTCCCGAAAAGGGTAAGCCCGCCACTCACTTGCAGCATGACCAGCAGCGCGCCGCCGCCGAGAAAGGCCAGACCGTAGCCGAAATTGGCGCCCAGCCCGAAGATCGAGGTGCCGCGCGCGAAGTTGGTCGGCGCGAAATAGGCGGCGAGCAGCGACATGCCCGCCGGCACGAGGCAGGCCTCGCCCATCCCGACCAGGATGCGCGCCGCGAACAGGGTTTCGAAGCTGGTCGCGAACGCCGCCGCCATCGTCGCCAGGCTCCAGACGGCGATGCCGAACATGATCAGGTTGCGCCGGCTGGTGGCGTCGGCCACCGCGCCCAGAGGCACCGCGAAACCGCAATAAAGGATCGCGAAGCCGGTTCCTTGCAGCAACCCCAATTGCGTATCGCTCAGATGCAACGCGGCGCGCACCGGCTCCGTCACCAGCACCATCACGAACCGGTCGATGATCGCGATCGTGTGAGCGGCGCACAGCGCCCAGGCGACATACCATTTGTGAAAGCCGATGCGGTGATCGGCCGGTGCGGTGAGGCTTTCGGACGGCACGGCCATATTCATGCTGGTGCTTCCGGTTGCAGCGCACCCATGTCGAAATAGTCGCGCCATCGGGCGATCTTGCCGTCGCGGACCTCGAACACGCCCATCACCGGCACGATGATCCGGTCCTCGCCACGGGTGAATTTGTCGACCCGCTCGGTCAGCACGACATTCCCGTTCGACGCGATATGAATAACGACCCAGTCGCACGTGTCGACCGGCCAAGCCTCGAAGCCGCGGCGCACGGCGGCAAGGCCCGTCACGGGCTGCATCGGGATGTTGTGATAGACGATGTCGTCCGACATCAGCGCATAGATGCGCGGCCAATCGAGCGCGTTCCACGCTTCCACGAAAGCAAGTATGATCGCTTCCGGGCTCATATCTCTCTCCCGTGCCGCCTTGTTTTCCTAACGGCGATAGGTAGTTTATCGACACAAGCCATCCGCAGGGTCAAGCGCCAATCGTTTGGAGAGGGGATCGATGGATCAGCCAAGCCCGGCCGCTATTCAGGCATTGATCGACAAGCAGGCGGTGACCGAGGTGCTGCTGGGCTATTGCCGCGCGATCGATCGCCGCGACGCCGACTTGATGCGCCGGGTCTACTGGCCAGACGCGATCGACGACCACGCCGTGTTCAAGGGCAATGTCGAGGAGTTCATCGCCTACAGTTTCCCGTTCATGGATGGCGTGATCAGCCAGCACCGCGTCAGCAACATCTGGATCGATCTGACCGGCCCGAACGATGCCTTTTCCGAATGCTATTTCTCCGGTTTCCACGATTTTCCGGCGGACGACGGCGGGCGGCTGGAACGGATCGTCGGCGGCCGCTACCTCGATAGGCACGAGCGGCGCGGCGACGAATGGCGGATCATCGAGCGCACGCTGGTCATCGACTGGTATCACGAACGCGCCGGAAATTCGGTGTGGGACAGCGGCCGCTACGCGAATCTGCCTAATCGCGGCGGCACGAAGCCCGACGACGCGCTCTACCGCCTTCACCCCTGGGGATCGAAGCTCTAGGCCAGGTGGATCTGGCTCGGTGTCGCAGCGCGCTCCGGGCTGTCGATCGGGCATTCGCGCGTGACCAGATCATAGGCGAAGATCAGTTTGGTCCAGCCGCTCAGCATCGCCGCGACGAAGCCGAGTTCCAGGATCTGCGCGTCACTGAAGAATTCGGACAATCGCGCATAGAGCGCCGGCGTAAGCGTGCCTTCGGGATTGGCGATCGCGAACTCGGCGCCAAGCGCCAGCACCGCCCGCTCCTGGCGACTGAACAACGGGCTTTCGGCATCGCCCATCGCATCGATCTGCGCCTGGCTGTAACCGGCGGCGAGCGCAGCGGGTACATTGTGCGCGTTGCATACGAAGCAGCCATTGGTGAGCGAAAGCTTTAGCCGGATCAGCTCCTTCCAGCGCGTTTCCACCACCATCGCCGGATCGCCGTTGGTGAAGACCGAGCCGTAGAAATTGCTCTGATACCAGCGATAGAGTGCGGGATGGTTGCCGAACACTTCCAGCCGGTCGCCGTCGCCGGCCACGGCGATGCTCGATTCGCGCAGGCGCTGGAAGTCTTCCGGCAGCCGGTCGGCGGCCACCCGGCTCAGCAAAGGACTGGGCATCGCTCTCTCCCATGCCGGCCGCTTGCTTAAGGGATTGCCCCGACGCGCCGGACGTGTTTATCTATCACCGTTAGTCTAATAATCAAAGCGGGAGAGTCGGATGAGCGCGCAGGGAGCCGGCGTGGCACTTGCCGAAGGCGTCGAGGACGTAAGCTTCGCCGACCTCGCCTTTCTCGCGGATCCCTGGACGCCGCTCCAGCGGCTACAGGAAGAAGCGCCCGTCTTTTACAGCAAGAACCAGGGTGGCTGGATCGTCTCGCGCCACGAGGACGTGCGCGCCTGTTACGCTGATCGCCGCCTTTCCGCCGCTCGCGGCGATCAATTCTTCCGTGGTATGTCGCCCGAGGTGATCGCGCAGACCGAGCGGGTGCGCGCGTTCAATCGCTACAACGTCAACCGGCTCGACGGGCGTGATCATACCCGCGTGCGCGTGCTGCTGCTGAAGGCGTTCGATGCCGGCGCGATCCGCAGCATCGAGCAGCTTATCGGCGATGTGGTCGACGATGTGCTGGACGAATGCGGACGGCTCGGCGAGTTCGAATTCCTTTCGCGAATCAGCGCCGTGCTGCCGACGCGAGTGATCCAGCGGCTGCTTGGCCTGCCTGATGAGTACCGCCCCCTGCTATTCGACCTCGCCGCCGAGTTCACCAAGGCCAGCTCGGCCGCCGCCGTCACGCCCGAGCTTTTGATCGGCCTCGACAGGACGATCCGCGCCATCAATGAGGTCTTCGCTGAGTTCATCCCGCTGCGGGAAAAGGAGCCGCAGGACGATCTCATATCCGTCATGGTTCATGCTCGGGACGGCCTTAACAAGCTCAGCCATGAGGAGATGCTCTACAACCTCGTCGGCCTGGTTGTGGCCGGCGCCGAGACCACGGCGCATTCGCTTGCGACGCAGACCAACCGCATCGCTCGCGACCCGGCACTTTGCCAGACACTGCGCGACGATCCCGACTCTGCCTTTGCGATGACGACCGAGCTGCTGCGCTATCCCGGCACCGTCAAATGCATGACGCGCTACGCCGCCGAGGATTTCGAGATTCGCGGCCAGAAGATCGCCAAGGGCGATCTGGTGTGGATGATGAACGCCGGCGCCAATGTCGATGGCCGCGTGTTCGACGATCCGTTCACGACCAGGATCGACCGCCCGAATATCCGCGACTCGATGGCGTTTGGGCCGGGCCTGCATTTCTGCATCGGCCATCTGCTCGCCCGCACCGAGTTGTCGCAGTTCCTGAGGCGCGCCTTCGACCGCTTCGACATCGATATCCTGCAGGACGCGTTCGAAATGCAGCCGAGCTACATCTTCTATGGCTTCAAGGAGATGCGCGTCCGCTTCACGCCACGCGCCACGTGAGCCGCCTCGCCGGGCGCGTCGCGCTCGTCACTGGCGGCGCGCGCGGGATCGGCCGCGCGATCGTCGAGCGGTTCGCCGAGGAAGGCGCGTCGGTGATGGCCGCCGATCTGGATGAAGGCGACCTGACAGCCCACGATCGCGTTCAGTTCCAGCGGCTCGACGTGACGAAGGATGCGGACTGGACGGCGGCGCTGGCCGCGCTCGATCCGCGGTTCGGCCCGCTCGACATCCTCGCCAATAATGCCGGCACCAGCCGCAGCGGGTCCATCGAGGCCACATCCGACGAGGACTGGCATTTCGTGATGGACACGAACGCGTTCAGCACTTTCCTCGGCTGCCGACACGGAGTGGCGCGTATGCGCGACCGTGGCGGCGCGATCGTGAACATCGCCTCGGCACGAGGCCAGCGCACCGGCGCAGGCCAATGCGCCTATTCCGCGTCCAAGGCGGCAGTGCTCAGCCTCACCGAATGCGTGGCACTCAATTGCGGCGAGAACAGCCTGCCGATCCGCTGCAACGCCATCTGCCCGGGCGTGATCGACACACCACTGATGCGCCGCCATGCTGAGCTGAACGGCGGCGAGCCGGTCGTGCAGGCGATGACGGCGATGCAAATCATCGGTCGGCTCGGGACCCCGCGCGAGATCGCCGACGCCGCCGTCTTCCTCGCCAGCAACGAAGCGAGCTTCATCACCGGCGCCGCGCTCAGCGTCGACGGCGGCTTCACGATTCGCGACCGTTAGCCGTCCAGAAGCCGCGCCAGTCCCTCTATCGACCCGGAATAAAACGCTTCGATCCGCGCACCGAGTTCTTCGGGCGAGACACGAAAATCGGAAGCTTCCGACTGCCACGCGATCTCCGTGCGAGCCTCATCCAACCGTGTCAGCTTCATCTCGCTATAGACGTTATCGGCCGGCATCTGGTGCGGCGGCAGGATATGGTAGCGGATCGTGCGTGCAGCCGGGTCGATCGCTTCCAGCCGCTCGCGCGCCTGACGCTCGCCGAGCGCGACGGTGCGCACGGCGCCGATATCCTCGCCCTCAACTATGCAACCCGTCACGCCCTCGGCCCAGCGCTCCAGCCCGCCAAACGCCGCGACCACTGTCCAGACGCGCTCGACCGGATGATCGATTACGACGACGACGCGCGCATAGGTTCTGGAAGCAGTTGTCATCGAGGAAATCTCCTGCGACAGTAAACCTAACAGTGATTTATTGATCGTCAACGGGAGGAGATGATGGCGCTGCGCCTGGACGGCAGGATTATCCTCGTCACCGGTGCCGCGCGCGGCTTGGGCGCCGCCTATGCGCGCTATCTCGCCACGCTGGGCGCACATGTCGTCGTCAACGATCTGGGCGTCAGCTTGGACGGCGCCGCCGCCTCCCCCATTCCGGCCGGCGAAATGGCCGCCGCGATCCGCGCCGCCGGCGGCTCGGCCGAATCAGACAGCACCGATGCCGCCGATCTTGGCGCCGCTACCGCGCTCATCGCGCGTATCGTCGAGACGCACGGCCGCGTCGATGCTCTGGTCAACAATGCTGGGCTGTTCATCCCCGCCCGCCCGTTCGCCGAGACGGGCCTCGAAGATTTCGAGCGCGTGTGGCGCAGCCATTTCGTCAGCACCTACGCGCTGATCCGCGCCGCCCTGCCACACATGCAGGCGCGTGGCTTTGGCCGGATCGTCAATACGGTTTCGACCCAGGGCCTGTTTGGCGGAAACGGCACCGGTGCCTATGCCAGCGCCAAGGCGGCGGTGCAGGGCCTGACGCTATCGCTGGCGATCGAGCTTGCCGGCAGCGGAGTCACCGTGAACGCGATCAGCCCCGGCGCCTTCACCCGCATGGTCGATAGCAGCGACCGCCCGCCCGAATTTACCGAAGCGCTAAAACGCAACCTCGCGCCCGATCTGGTGGCGCCGGCTGTCGCCTGGCTCTGCCATCCCGATTGCGGCGACAATGGCGCGATCGTGCAGGCCATGTCCGGCTGGTTCAGCCGCACGGTGATCGGCGATCTGGACGGCTTCTGGGATTTCAGGCCAACTATCGAGTCGGTGGCAGCCGGCCTCGGCGCGCTCGACAGGGGCGGCAGAGTTCGTACCGCGGCCAGCTCCGCCGACCACGCCCGGCTCATCGTAACGTGCGCGGACGCCAATCGGCCCACCGCATAAGGGAGAGACTGACATGGCGACCTTCGCCCCCAATCTGCTGGCCGGGAAGACCGCGTTCATCGCGGGCGGCTCCAGCGGCATCAATCTCGGCATCGCCCACGGCCTCGCCGCCGCCGGCGCCAAGGTCGCGATCATCAGCCGCAAGCAGGACAAGGTCGACGCCGCCGTCGCCGAGCTGAAAGCGGCAGGCGCCGACGCGCTCGGCTGGTCGACCGACGTGCGCGACTATGCGGCCGTCGAACAGACGCTCAAGAACGCGCACGACGCCTGGGGGCCGATCGACATCGTCGTCTCGGGCGCGGCCGGCAATTTCCTCGCCCCCGCGCTCGGCATGTCGGCCAATGCCTTCAAGACGGTGGTCGATATCGATCTGCTCGGCACCTTCCACGTGCTGCGCGCCAGCCACCAATTCCTGCGCAAGCCCGGCGCGTCGCTGATCTCGATCACGGCAGGTCAGGCCGTCAACGCGACGGCGATGCAGGCCCATGTCTGCGCCGCCAAGGCGGGCATCAACATGCTGACCAAGGTGCTGGCGATCGAATGGGGGCCGGACGGCGTTCGCGTCAACGCGATCGCGCCGGGGCCGATCGCCGATACGGAGGGCATGGCCCGGCTGACGCCCACGCCCGAATCCGAAGCGGCGTTGAAAGCGATCATTCCTCTGCGCGATTACGGCACCAAGCAGGACATCGCCGATCTCGCAATCTACCTCGCGAGCGACTCCGCCAAATACATCACTGGCGCGATCCTTGATTGCGACGGAGGCTCGTCGCTGGGGCGGGGCCTGCAGCCGGCAGCGGTGCAATGAGCGATATCCGCACCCGCGCCGCAGATGGCGTGCTGACCATCACCCTCGCCCGCCCGGCCAAGAAGAACGCGATCACCGACGCGATGTATGGCGACCTGGTGGCTGCGCTCACCCTTGCTCGTGACGATGCGGGCATCGTCGCCGTGCTGATCGAGGCTGAAGGCGAGGATTTCTGCGCGGGCAACGACATCTCGATGTTCGCCGCGGCCTCGTCCGGCGAGCGGGATATCGCCGAGTCCAATACCGGCCCGTTCCTCGAAGCGCTGACGACCTTTCCGAAACCGATCGTCGCCGCCGTCACCGGCCGCGCGATCGGCATTGGCGTCACCATGCTGCTGCACTGCGACCTGGTTTATGTGGCGGAGCATGCACAGCTGCGCACGCCGTTCATCGATCTGGGACTGGTGCCGGAGGCCGCCTCGGCACTGACCGTCCCAGCGCGGATCGGCCATGTCCGCGCCTTCGCCCTATTCGCGCTCGGCGAGACGCTGAGCGGCGCGGAAGCTGCCGCGATCGGCATCGCCAACCGGGCGCTGCCAGCGAACGGGGTGCGCGAGGCCGCCACCGCTGCCGCGAGGGCGATTGCGGCCAAGCCGCTCTCGGCCCTCATCGCCACAAAGAAGCTGATGCGCGACGCGCCCGCGATCGCTGCCGCGCTGGAAGCGGATCGCGACGCCTTTATCGCCCAGCTGAAAACGCCGGAGGCTGCCGCCGCTTTCGCTGCCTTTGCCGCACGCAAGAAATGACGCGGTCGATCGACGTCGTGTCGCTGGAAGGCGTGCATCTGCGGGGCGAGGTGCGCGGCACCGGCAGCGGGCAACTCGTCATGCTGCTCCACGGTGGCGGCCAGACGCGCCACGCCTGGTCGGCGACCGCGACGCGCCTGCTCGGCGAAGGCTATGACGTCGGCACCTACGATGCGCGCGGACATGGCGACAGCGACTGGTCACCGACCCAGGATTACGCGCTCGCCACTCACGCCGCCGACCTGCAGGCGGTCCTGCGCGCGCTGGGCCGATCGGCCGCGATGGTTGGCGCTTCGATGGGCGGGATCAGCAGCCTGATCACCGCCTCCGAAGCGCCGGAACTGGTCCACGCGCTGGTGCTGGTCGATATCGTGCCAAGCTTCGCGCCTGAGGGCGTCGCCCGCGTCCGCACCTTCATGACCGCGCATCCCGATGGCTTCGCCAGCCTTGAGGAAGCGGCGGCGGCGGTGCGCGCCTATAATCCTCACCGGCCGCCACCGAAGACTGCCGATGGATTGATGCGAAGCCTCCGCGAACGCAACGGACGGCTGCATTGGCACTGGGACCCGGCCGTGGTCGGCGCCGCGCCCGATCCGGCGCTGTCGGACATGCTCAGCCAGCGTCTCGCGGCCCTGCCCCATACGCTGCCGCTGCTGCTCATCTCCGGCGCGCAGAGCGATGTGGTCGACCCGCAAGCGACCGAAGAATTCCGCCGTCAGGCTCCCCACGCCGAGGTCGTCGCTGTCGCCCACGCCGGCCACATGGTCGCCGGCGACCGCAACGACGCCTTCGGCGACGCGATCAGCGACTTTCTGAAGCGGACGGCTCAGACAGTGGATGCGCCGCCATAGGCTTTCTTCAACGCAGCCCTGTCGATCTTCAACGTGGCGCTGCGCGGCATCGTGTCGATCTGCACGAAATGCTTGGGCAGCTTGAATCGCGCCAGTCTTCCGTCCGCATGCGCGAGCAGCGCCGCCAGCGTCACCGCCGCGCCGTCTGCCGGCTCGACGATCGCCATGCCGACTTCGCCCCAGCGATCATCCGGCACGGCGATGATCGCGACCTCACGCACGCCCGGCGCGTCGGCCAACACCAGTTCCACCTCGGCTGGATAGATATTCTCGCCGCCCGAGCGGTACACTTCGCGCAGGCGATCGACGACGTAGAGCCGGCCGGCTTCGTCCTGCCGTCCGCAATCGCCGGTCCTGAACCAGTCGCCTTCGAAGAAATCCTCGCGCGGGCGGTTCCAGTAGCCGGGGGTGATCGCCGGCCCGCGCGTCCAAATCTCGCCCACTTCCCCCTTCGCCATATCCTGTCCGTCCGGACCGACCAGCCGCAGTTCCGTGCCGGGCAGGGCGTGGCCCGAGCAATTGGCGAGCGCGAGATCGCGGCCGCTGTCCAGCACGGTCACCAGCGGCCCCTGCTCGGTCGAGCCGTAGGAGAGCTGGAGGAAGAAGCCGCGATCCTGCCACGTCTGATGCACCCATACCGTCTTCGGTCCCCAGCCGCCGAACAGGCCGGTACGCAAGGTTGGGAAATTTGCCTCGACAAAAGCAGGCAGCGCCGTGATTTGCTCATACATCTGCAGCACCCCGCACAAATGCGTGATGCCCACATTGGGGTCGGTCAGCAGGCGAAGCGACACCTCTGGATCGAACCGCCGCACCGTCGTCACATGTCCGCCCCAATACAGCGTCGGATTGGTGAAGGTATTCAATCCGCCAGCGTGAAACAGCGGCACCATATTGAGATGATGATTGCCTCGCTCCGACGTGCGTGAGCTCTGCGCGCTGTTGATCGCGTGGTGCTTCAGCGTACCCTGGCTGCACAGCGCCCCCTTGGGCAGGCCGGTCGTCCCGGAGGTATAGAGGATGTGGGTGATCGCGTCCTCATCATACACGCCAGGCGGCATTGCATCCGCGCTGTTCTCGATCAGCTGATCGTAATCGCTATCGGCCAAGTCGTCCGACCAGCCGATGCGATGCGCAATACCCGCCGCGTCGGCGACCGCCTCCCCCGCGTCGCGCCACATCTCGTCAAAGATCATGATGCCGGCCTCGGCGTCGCTCGCCAGCGTCACCAGTTCACCGTGCGACAGGCGCCAGCTGAGCGGCACCCAGATCAGCCTGGCGCGCATGCAGGCGAACTGGAGCTCGAATACGCGCGTGTCGTTCTCGGTGATCGACATCACCCGGTCGCCGGCCGCGAGTCCGAAGCGATGGCGCAAAAGGTGCGCCAGCCGGCCCACGCGGCGCTCGAGTTCGCCCCACGTCACTGTCACGCCGGTTTCGACGCAGGTAATGGCCGGCGCCTCGGGCCGCGCCGATGCGTGATAGCCGACCCAGTCATGCACCCAGGGTTTCATGCCCGCTCTCCCGGCACTTGCTTGATGAAGATTTCCTGCGCGACCGACGCGACCAGCTGGCCTTCGCGATCGAAGAAACGCCCGGTGGTGAAGCCGCGGCCATCGACGGCACGCGTCGATTCCTGGACGTGAAGCAGCCAGCGATCGAACCGCGCCGGCGCGTGCAGCCAAAAGGCATGATCCAGCGAAGCGCCGAACACGCCACGCGCCGCGATCAGATCCTCCCACACGATCGGATGCTGATTGGTCACAGCGTCGGCCATCGTCAGGTCGCTGGCGAACAGCAGCAGGCAAGCGTGCAACGCCGGATCGTCGGGCAGTTCCTCGTCCACCCGCATCCAGACGCGCTGGCGGCCATCGCCGATCCGCTGCTCCCACGGGGGCTGATCGACATGGCGCAGATCGATCGGCCAGGGGACGCCGGCATTTTTCGGCAAATCGCCGTCATGCATCGCGAGCAGCGCCACGTCGCGCGGCAGCACCTCGGCCGGGTCGGGCGCGTCGGGCATCGCCATCTGGTGCGTTATGCCCTCGGTCGGTGCGGCGAAGGAGAAGGTCGCGGTGATGATCGCCTGGCCGTTCTGCTCGGCGCGCACCTGACGCAACGAAAAGGATCGCGTGTCGCGCAGCCGGTCGACGATATAGCGGACCGGCTGCGCCGGATCGCCCAGCCGCAGGAAATGGCAATGCGCGGAGTTGAGCAGCCGGTCCGGTTCGACCGTGCGCGAGGCCGCGACCATCGCCTCGGCCATGCTCTGTCCGCCATAGACACGGTCGAACGCCCCGGCCTCGGGCTGGATTACGAACCGGTCTTCGCCATCCGCCACGACACTGCCCAGCCTTGCGATCAGACGGCGCAGCACCACGACGCGATCGGCCCGCGCGCGCTCCATAAGTTCCGCCGTCACCTCTCCCAACCGGCACCTCGATTCTGGCGATGAGAATAAACAAACAATGTTTGGTAGCAAGAGGCGAAGATTGAGATATAGCTAACCGAAACGAGGAGACGCGAATGCCGACGCTGGCGATCGAGAGCGAACTTTCACCGGACGCGCAGGTGCTGGCACGCCTGATCTCAGAGCGGCACAGTTGCCGCGGTTTTCTCGACAAGGAAGTGCCGCGTGCGACGATCGATACGATGCTGGCGATCGCGCAGGGCTCGGCATCCTGGTGCAATTCACAGCCTTGGCAGACAATCGTCACAGGCAAGCCCGAGACCGACCGCTTCCGCGAGCAGCTCTTCGCGCACGCGTCAGGCCTGAACTGGGCCGACCAGACGCAGCGGCCGGAGGCGCCCGACTTCGCTTTTCCGGCACGCTATGTCGGCATCTACAAGCAGCGGCAGCGCGAGACCGGCTGGGCGCTCTACAAGAGCGTGGGCGTGGAGCATGGCGATCGCCTCGGATCGGGCCTGCAGATGATGGAGAATTTCCGCCTGTTCGGCGCGCCGCACGTGATGATCATCACGTCGGAAGAGGATCTCGGTATTTACGGCGCGATCGATTGCGGCGGCTATGTCACCAACGTGATGCTGGTGGCGCAAAGCCTGGGCCTCGCGACGATCGCGCAGGCAGCGCTGGCCGGCGTCGCCCCCTTTATCCGCGACTATTTCGCGATCCCCTCAGAGCGCCGCATCGTCTGCGGCATCTCGTTCGGCTATGCCGACCTCGCTCATCCGGCCAACGGCTTCCGCACGACCCGCGCGCCGTTGGAACAGATCGTCAGCTACAAGGGCTGAGAGCCGCCAGCGCCGCCGCGTTCCGGCCGGCGATGCGGCCGAAGATGACGGCATTCGAGATGTAATTGCCGCCGCCGACATAGCGTTCGCCAAGCACGCCGCCCGTCGCCTCGCCGGCGGCGTACAAGCCCGGGATCGGCTTGGTGCTGTGATCAAGAACCCGCGCTTCGGGATCGATGCGCAAGCCGGCCGAGGTCGCGCCAAAGCTCGCTGCGTGCACCTCGGCGGCATAAAAGGGCGGCGTCTCGATCGGCGACAGCGATCCTTTCTTGAAGAAACGGCTGTCGCCGCCGGCCGTTACGTCCGCGTTATAGGCGGCGACCGTCGCTTTCAGCGTGACCGTATCGATCCCCGCTTTGGCCGCCAGTTCGTCCAGGGTGGCGGCGGCAAGCACACGACCCTTTCGCGCTTCCTCCAACAGCCGGTCGCCCGAATAGGCGAAGTCGCCGACGCCCAATTTGTCGGCGAACGGATGACGTGATGGCGAAGCCGCGCGGGCCGGCTCGTCGAAGATCGTGAAGCAATAGCCGCCCGGCTGATCCTCGATCCGGTGGCCAATGATCGCATAAGGCGCGGTCTCGTCCGTGAACCGCTCGCCATCCCGGTTGACGAACACCAGCCAGGGCGGGTGGAAATCAGCGACGTCGCGCGAGAAGCCGGGCGAGGCGTTGACCAGCAGCCGTCCTGCCCCGGTCACTCGCGCACCGATCGCGCGGCCCATCACGATACCGTCGCCGCGACTGGTCGCCGATCCGAAATAGAAGGCCCAGCGCTCATCTTCAGCCGCGACGCGCGGATTGAACTCGGCGAGGAGTGCGCGGTTCGCGCCATAGCCGCCGGTCGCCAGCACCACCGACCCCGCCCGAAACTCGGTCCCTTGCGCCCGCGCCCCGACAATTCGTCCCTCCTCTTCGACCAGCGATCCGGTGCGAATATTGGCGTGGATCGTAACACCGCGCGCGGAGGCCGCCCCCAGCAGCCGCTCGAAGAATTCGATGCCGGAGCCACGGCTGTGATGGCCGCGCGGCGTGTCGTCCATGCCCGAAATGTAGAGGCCTTCGACCGGGTAATCGACGCCCAGGCCGATCAGCCATTCAAGCGTCGGCGCCGATTCTTCGCAGAAGCGGCGGATCAGCCACGGCTCCAGGTTCCAGCGATTGAACGTCATGTAATAGCGGTACAAGCGCTCGGCATCGTCCTCGACGCCGGCGGCCCGCTGGACGCTCGTACCGGCCGCATAGAAGACGCCGCCCGACAAGGCCGTCGATCCGCCGGGCCGCTTGCCCGCCTCCAGCACCGCCACCGACGCGCCGCTTTCAGCCGCCGCGATCGCCGCTGCCATGCCGGCGCCCCCACCGCCGACGACCAGCACGTCGCAGTCGCGGGCAGTCACGCGATCATTCGGCCGGGACCGGCAAAGGCTTCGGCGCGGGCTTGTATTTTTCCACGGTGGAGCGCGTGAACGGCCCCTCGTAATCGCCTTCGGTCGCCGGCGAATCGTCGAGCAGGATTTCGTGCGCGTATTTGGTATCGTGTGCGTCGATCGGCCGCGTATCGTATGTCCATTCGATCAGATTGCCGTCCGGATCGAAAGTGTAGATCGAACGGATGAACTCATGGTCGGTCTGGGAGACGTGATAACCATTGTCGAGCCAGTCCTGTTTGCGCTGCTCCAGTTCGTCGTTGCCGCCCGCGCAGTTGAACGCGAAGTGATTGATCCAGCGCGGCAAGCCCAGGCCGGTGGAGATCGCGCTTTTCCACGAATCGGGATCCAGCTGCACGCCTTCGATCCCGCGCAGATCCCACAGCGCCATCGTCGCGCCGTCGCCAATGTCGTAGAACATGTGCTTGGTCCAGCCGCCGCCCGGCGCCTGCCGCTTGACGCCCGCGACCAGAGGGAACTTCATCACTTCGGTGTAGAAATGATGCGCCATCTCGAAATTCTTGGTGGCAATCGCAAAGTGATGAACGCCCATCGCAATATCCTCTCGTTTTTCGGGGTGCGCCTCAACGCACAGCGCTTTTCACGACATAACCTAACATCGAGAGAATTTCTTGACAACCTTTTGTCGCCGCTGCGCCAGTATGAGCGCTCGGCGAAAGCGCTTTGGCCCCATTCCTTTAAGGTCTGGTCGCCTGACGGCGGAGCTTCCTCGCATCTGACGCGGCGACGAAAGCCTATTGCGGTTCGAACCATACACTGTAAGAAGAACGGAACAGTGGTGTGGGAGGAGTGGATGCAGATCGCGCTTATGTCGCTGGGCGACATCATGGACGATCCTGTCACCGGACGTCGTTTCGATGCGGCCGAGCGCTACGCGATGACCATCGATGCGGCGGAAATCGCCGACCGGACCGGCATCCAGGGCTATTATATCGGCGAGCATCACGGCATCAGCTACACCTTCTCATCGCCGGCGGTGGTGCTTGCCGCCATCGCACAGCGCACCAAGCGGCTGCGGCTCGGCACATCGGTCGCGCTCGCCGCCAATCTCGACACGCTCCGGATGGTCGAGGATTACGCCACCGTCGACGTGATCTCCGGCGGCCGGCTGGAGCTGGTCACGGGCCGCGGCAATTTTTTCGAAAAGACCTTCGATCTGTTCGGTCAGAAGGCGTCGGAATCGGCCGACCGCTTCGCGGAAGCGATGAAGCTGGCGGTGAAGCTGTGGCCGGGCGAGCCGGTCCATTGGCAGGGTCAGTATCGCCCGCCGATCACCGGCCAGCGGCTGCAGCCGACCCCGATCCAGCGCGATCCCCTACCCTTCTGGATCGGCGGCGGCAGCTCTCCGGAAACCGCGAAACTTGCCGGCCGATTGGGCGTCAACCTGATGCTGCCAAGCGCCTTCGGCCGTCCCGACAAATTCATCCCGATCGCGGATCTGTATCGCGAGGCTTTTGACCAGGCGGGACACAAGCACACTCCGCGGGTCGGCGCCTGCTGGCACGGCTGGGTCGCCAAGACCGATAAGCTCGCGCGTGAACGCTTTGAACCGCGTTATCGTGGCTACCACGCCTTCAACCTGGCGGTGATCAAGAGCGTCAACGAAAACCCGCCACCTTATGTCAGCAACCCGTTCGATTACGAGCTGCTTTCGACCAAGGGGCCGGCGATCGTTGGCGGGCCGGCCAAATTCGCCGACCGTCTGATGGAACTCAGCCAACTCGTGGGCGCCGACGTCAATCTGATCAAGATGGACATGGGCGGCGTCGGGCGCGAAGAGTATCTCGAGATGGTTGAACTGCTCGGCAATGAAGTAGTGCCTCAGCTGAATGCGGCGGAGTCGCCGCGGCGGTTGGCGGCCACGGCTTGAGATGACGGGGACCGTAGCGAAAGGCCGCGGCCCCCTGGCCGGGATTCGCGTCCTCGATCTGAGCGGCCTCGGCCCCGCCCCCTTCGCGACCATGATGCTCGCCGATTTCGGCGCGAGCGTGCTGAGCGTGCGCCGTCCCGATCCACTGCCGTTCGATCCGGCGCTCGCCATGTCGCGCGGCAAGGAAAGCATCGGCCTCGACCTGCGCTCGCCCGACGGCCAAGCCGTGGCGCGGCGCCTCGCGAAGACGGCTGACATCTTCGTCGAGGGATTCCGCCCCGGCGTGATGGAACGGCTCGGGCTCGGGCCGGAGTTGCTACTGACCGACAACCCGGGCCTGATCTACGCGCGGCTGACCGGGTGGGGCCAAACCGGCCCCTATGCGGCACGCGCCGGCCACGACATCAACTATCTGGCGATCGCCGGCGCGCTCGGCGCGACGGGCGACGACAAACCGGTTGCCCCTCCAGGCCTGCTCGGCGATCTCGCCAACGGCTCCTACACGATGGTGATCGGCGTGCTGATGGCGCTGGTCGAACGCCAGCGCACCGGCAAGGGTCAGGTCGTGGACGCCGCGATCGTCGATGGCGCCGCCTATATGCTCGGCGCGATGTTCGGCGAACTGGAGCTGGGCTTGTGGGACGGCGAGATCGATCATGCGATGCTGCGCGGCCGCGCGCCTTTCTACGGCGTTTATCCGTGCGCTGACGGCAAATGGTTCTCGGTCGGTGCGATCGAACCGAAATTCTACGCGGCGATGCTGCGGATTCTCGGACTCGACGATGTCGATCCGTCGCCCCAGGCGCAGATGGATTGGCGGCAATGGCCGGCGCTGCGCGACAGAATCGCCGCGCGATTCCTGACCAATCCGCAAGCCGACTGGACGGCCCTGTTTGGCGCTCAGGATTCGTGCGGCGCTCCCGTCCTCGACCTGGATGAACTTGCCACCGATCCGCACAACGCGGCCCGCGGCACCGTCATTGTGGACGCCAAGGGCGTCCTGACGGCGGCGCCCGCCCCCCGTCTCTCGGATCATCCCGGCCTTGTCAGCGCGGTCAATCCGCGCGGCAGTCGCGCCGCCGCTGACATTCTGTCGGAAGCCGGCTTTGGAAAAGACGAAATAGACTCGTTGGCCGAGAAAAAGGTGGTCTGGTCGCTGTAGCAAAGCGGCGGCCGCGAAGGAGAGGTCTGGTGGCGTTCGACCACATCATGAGCCCGGTCATGATCAACGGGCTTGAGGTCAGGAACCGTGTCGTTCGCGCGGCGCATGGCACCAGCTATGGCCGGGGCGTGATCAGCGACGACTTGATCGCCTATCATGAAGCCCGTGCCAAGGGCGGCGTCGGCCTCAACATCCTCGAAGCGACTGTTGTCCATCCGTCAACCTCCAACCACACCGTCAACGCGCTGGACGACTCGATTATTCCCGGATTCGCTAAGTTGGGCGAGGCCTGTTCGCGGCACGGCATGCGCACCTTCGTCCAGCTCTGGCACGGCGGGCACCGCTGGGCGCCCGCCAACGGCCAGGCGCCGATCTCGCCGTCGGACGTGCCTTGTCCGCTCGGCGTCACCAATACGCCGCAGCCGATGACGCTCGACCAGATCGAGGAGATGACCGAGGCGTTCGCGGATGCCGCCGAACGGGTGCGCGTCAGCGGCCTCGATGGGATCGAGCTGCACTGCGGCCACGGCTATCTCGTTCACCAATTTCTCTGCCCGCTGACCAACCGGCGCGACGACGCCTATGGCGGCACGCTCGATAACCGCGCCCGCTTCATGCACGGCGTCCTCTCCGCGATCCGCGAGCGGGTCGGCGGCGACTTCCCGCTCGGCATCCGCATTTCCGACTACAACATCCCCGGCGGCTTCTCGCCCGAGGAAGCGGGCGAGGTCGTCGCCAGAATGTGCGCCGACGGGCTCGTCGATTATGTCAGCGGATCGATGGGCAGTCCCTATAGTATCGCGACGATGCTGGGCTGCGCCGACCAGCCATCCGGTTACATGCTGCCTTCATCGGAACCGATCGTCGCGCGCGCGACCGTCCCGACCATGCTCGCCGGCCGCTTCGGCACGCTGGACGAGGGCGAAGAGATCGTCCGCACCGGCATGGCCGACATGGTCAGCTATGTTCGCGCGATGATCGCGGACGCCGATCTGGTGAACAAGTCGGTCGCTGGCGACTCCATCCGCGTGCGGCCCTGCATCGCCTGCAATCAGGGGTGTGTCGGCGGGATCCGCACGCCCGTCCAGCGCATGACCTGCACCGTCAATCCGGCGGTCGGCTTCGAACGGACGCTGGGCGAGGACCTGATCGTGCCGGCGGCTACCCCGCGGAAAGTGCTCGTGGTCGGCGGCGGCCCGGCCGGCATGGAGGCGGCGCGCATGGCCGCGCTCCACGGCCACGACGTCGTGCTGATGGAGGCGCGGCCGAACCTTGGCGGGGCGGTCAATATCGCCAAGCATGCGCCCAAGCTGATGGCGATCCACGACATCGCGATCTGGCTGGAGGAGGAGGTCTACCGCCTGGGCGTCGATGTCCGCATGTCGACCTATGCCGAAGCCGATGACGTGCGCGCCGAAAACCCGGACGTCGTGATCGTCTCGACCGGCTCCTTGCCGCGGATGGACGGGTTCCAGGCCATGCGGCCCGAACGCGCGATCCCGGGCTTCCAACAGCCCCATGTGCTGTCGTCCTGGGACTTGCTGGCTGGAAGCGCCCGTGATTACGGCAAGAGCGCGGTCGTGTTCGACGATGTCGGCCACTACGAAGGCATTGCCGCCGCCGAATATCTGGTCGCGAAAGGCATCGCGGTCACCTTCGTCGCGCGTCATTCCAGCTTTTCGCCGACGATGGACATCATCCTGCGCACCGGCCCGGCCCTGCAGCGGCTGCGCAAGGGAGATTTCACGCTGGTCGTCTCCGGCCGCATTGTCGAGATTGGCCACGGCAGCTGCACGCTCGGCTGGTTGGACGGCGACGGAAGCTGGGACGTACCCGCCGATACGGTGGTGTTCGTGTCCTACAACCAGGCCCAGGCCGATATCTGGCGGAACCTCGGCGGCGGCTCCCGCGCCCGCCAGCCATATGCGTTGCACCTGATCGGCGACGCCAATGCGCCGCGCGACCTGCTGATGGCGATCCGCGAAGGCAATCTGGCCGGTCGCATCAAGGAGAAGATGGATGCTTGAAGGCAAAATCGCGATCGTGACCGGCGGCGGTACCGGCATCGGCGCCGCAACCGCCGCTCTGCTGGCGCAGCACGGTGCATACGTCATCGTCACCTCGGAATTGGCGGTGGAGGCGATGCAGCCGGTGGTCGATGGCATCGCCGCAGCCGGGGGATCAGCTGAAGCGGCGACCTGCGACGTGACGAACCGCGCCGCCATCGCGACTCTCTTCGCCGATGTCGAACGGAATCACGGCCGGGTCGATATCGTCGTCCAATGCGCCGGCGTGTTCTTCATGGAGGCGATCGAGGACATGTCGAGCGCGAAGGTCGACTTGATGTTCGCCGTCAACGCCATCGGTCCGATTTCGATCATCCAGGCGGCCATCCCCGTCATGCGGCGCGGAGGCGGTGGCGCGATCGTCAACATCGCGTCTGGCGCCGCCGTGATTGGCGTCGAGAAAGCCGCAGTCTATTCCGCGACGAAGGCGGCGCTCGCCCATTTCACCCGCACGCTGGCGCCTGAGCTCAGGCGGTCCGGCATCCGCGTCAACTCGGTCGGTCCGGGGTCGGTGCGCACGCCGATGCTCGGCTTCACCGACGCCGAACTAACGCCCGAGCAGCAGGAAGGCATGGTCCGGCGCGAAGCGCGATCGATCAGCCCTTACGGCAATGCGATGATGCTGCCCGACGATATCGCCCAGGTGGTTCTGTTCCTGGTATCGGATGCCGGGCGGGCCTTGCAGGGCAGCTTTGTGCTGGCCGATCAGGGCATTTCCAGCGGCATGATCCCGCCGGCCAGCTGACGCGCCTCGGATCCTCGGTCGCCACATCGCAGCGCAAGGCGCTCGACGACATTGAGGCCAAAGCCCTGCAGCGCGACCAGGGTGCGTGGCGAGTTGGTCAGCAGCACCATGTCGTGCACCCCCAAAGCGGCAAGGATCTGCGCGCCCGCGCCATAGTCGCGCAGCTCGTCGAGATCGCTGACTGCGGGACTGTCGTCCGATTTGTGCTGAATGAGCCGGGTGAGAAGATTGGGCATCTGCTGGGTGATCATCACGATCACGCCGCGCCCCTCGCGCCCGATCTCCTCCATCGCGCTTTGCAGCAAGCCGTGTCGCTCGCCTTCCACCCCCAGCATGTCGGTGAAGACATCGACGGCGTGCATGCGCACCAGCGTCGGCTCGTCCGGCACGATCCGGCCCTTCACCAGCGCCAGCATCTCGCTGTCGATCGCGGTGTTGCGGAAAGTGACGGCGTTCCAGTCGCCGCCATAGATGCTTTGGAACGGTGCCTCGCCCACCCGCTTCAGATTCTGGTCGCGGCGCAGGCGGTGCGCGATCAGGTCGCGGATCGTGCCGATCTTGAGATTGTGGCGCTGCGCGAAGCCGACGAGATCGTCGAGCCGCGCCATCGTGCCGTCCTCGTTCATGATCTCGCAGATCACGCCCGCGGGATTGAGGCCCGCCAGTCGGGCGACATCCACCGCCGCCTCGGTGTGGCCGGCGCGGACCAGCACGCCGCCATCACGCGCCACCAGCGGGAAGACATGGCCCGGCGTGACGATGTCGTCCGGCCCGCGTGCGGTGTCGATCGCGGTCGCGACCGTGCGCGCCCGGTCGGCGGCGGAGATGCCGGTGGTGACGCCTTCGCGCGCCTCGATCGAGACGGTGAAGGCCGTCTCGTACGGCGAGCGATTGTCGCGGCTCATCAGGTCGAGGCCGAGCGTCTCGATCCGCGCCCTGGTCATCGCGAGGCAGACCAGGCCGCGCCCCTCCCGCGCCATGAAATTGATCGCCTCGGGCGTCGCCATCTGTGCCGGGATGACGAGATCGCCCTCATTTTCGCGGCCTTCGTCATCAACCAGGATGAACATGCGGCCGTTGCGCGCTTCGCCGATAATCTCCTCGATGCCGGAAAGCGCGTGACTGGCCATGACGATCAGGCGGCTTCGGGGCGGTTGACCGGCTTCGGCCCGGCAGCGGCGGCCGCGTCGCGACCGGCCCGGCGGCCCGAGAACACGCCGTCGGCGATCGAAAGCCCGCTGATATAGCCGTTGGAATGCAGCCCCATCGCCGCCATGCCGGCTGCGTAGAGTCCCGCGATCGCGCTACCGTCCTCGCGTTTCACCGCGCCGGTCCGCTCATCGACGGCCAGCCCACCCAGCGTCATGAACTTGGTCAGGGCATGACGATTGCTCATACACATATTGACCGCGTAGATCGCCCCGCGCCCGAGTGGCTTGCGAAGCTTGTCGTTCTTGCCGACCTTGTCCGGCCGCGCCTCGGCGATGTCGCGGTCATGCTGTTCGACCGTGGCACGCAGCCGCGCCGGATCCACACCGATCTTTCGTGCCAGCCCCTCGACTCTGCCACCCCGCTTCGTGCCGCCCAGCGCGTAGTTGACCAGCATCGGCACGCCGAAATATTTGAAGCGCTGCCAGCCGCAGGTGATCGCCTCGCGGATCGAGGTGCGGAAGCTCTTCGCGTTGACCAGCATCCAGGCGTCGCCGTCCGGCTGCTCCGCGATCTTTCCGCCGATCAGGCTGACATAAGCGTCCTCCGCCACGAACCGCTCACCACGCGCATTGACGAGGATGCCGTCGAGCAGGGCCTCGGGCGGGGCGATGTTGCGAGCGATATAGAGCGAGTCCATCCGCCCGACCGCGCCGCCGGCGGAAATGCCCATTTCCAGCCCCGACCCGTCATTGCCCATCGTTGAGAGGCGGTGGGTAGCGTCATAATGGCGCGCAAAAGCGGTATCGTGCCGGTCGATCAGCGCGCGGCTATAAGCGAAACCGCCGGTCGAGAGCACCACCCCACCCCGCGCACGCAGCCGCAGCGTCAGGCCGTGCTCCACCTCCAGAGCCCGCATCGCCTTTAGCGCGCGCTCGGTTCGGCCGTGATTGTGCGGCACATAGGGGCTGACCTTCTCGTAAAGCGCCTGCTGCTCGGCCCATTTGTCGGACGGCAAGGCCATCACCTCGACGCCGACCACCTTGCCTTGGCCGTCGCGGATCAATCGTGTCGCGCGGCTATGCAGCAGGGCTTGGACGCCCGCGCCGTCGATCGCCTTGCGCAAGGCCGCGATATAGTGGGCGCCGCCAAAGCCCGCGCCGACCGCCCGGTGTCCACGCGGCGCCGCCTTGGCCTTCGCCTCGAACGCCGGAGACTTTTCGTTGCCCGAATAATAGAGGAATTTACCCTCGGGCGGGTAGGTGATCTTGTCCAGATAGGCGGCGCCCGAATAGCGGACGCCATGCCCGATCAGCCAGTCGACGTCGGCGGCGCTGCCTTCGCAGAACCGGCGCAGCGTCTCCGGGCTGACCGCGTCGCCCACTTCCAGTTTCAGATAGTCGAGCATGTCCTCGACCGTGTCGTCGAAGCCCGCCTCGCGCTGAAACCTGGTCGCGCCGGCATAAATGACGCCGCCGCTATAAGTGGTGGTGCCGCCCCCGCCAAAGCGATCGACCAGGATGACTTCCGCACCATTCTCGCGCGCCTGCAGCGCCGCCGACGCTCCCGCGCCTCCGAAACCGATGACGACGACATCCGCCTCGCGGTCCCAGGGCGCGGTCTCGACATCTTCGACCGTGATCGGTGTCATGGCCTCTCCTTCGCGGGAAGAATTAAACCATTCATCGTTAGATAACAAGTCGGATCATGATGTGCGCTTGGCCGCGAACGCGCGGGTGCGTTCCCTGAAATCGGGCGCCTGGGACAGCATCACCTGGTTGCGATCCTCCAACGCCATCGCCGCCTCCAGACTGGGCGCATCGAGATTGGCGTTCAGCACTTCCTTGGTGAGCGCGAGCGCCAGTGGCGGACTGGCGAGGAGGGCATCGAGATACTCAGCCGCCGCGCTTTCCAGCTTATCGGCCGGCACCACCCTGGCGACCAGCCCGAGCGCACAGGCTCGTACCGGATCGAGGTCGCGACCGGTCAGCAACAGTTCGCTCGACACCGATCCGCCGATCAAGCGCGGCAGCAGGTAGCTCACGCCCACATCGGCGCCGCCCAACCCGGTCCTGATAAAGCCCGGATTCATCCGCGCATCGGCGGCGGCGATCCGGATATCGCTCGCCAGCGCCAGCACGAAGCCGCCACCGAACGCTGCCCCGTGCACCAGCGCGACGATCGGCTGCGGGCAGCGCCGCATCGCCAGCATCAGATCGCGGATCGACCGCTGCACCTTCATCGCCTTCGCGAGGCCATCCTCCAGCACCTGCCTGGTCAGATCGCTCTTCAGGTCGGCCCCGGCGCAAAAGCCCCGCCCGGCCCCGCGCAGCACGACGACGCGGCATTCCGCATCCTCGGACAGCCCTTCGAAATAGGTGCGGAGCGCGGCGATCAACGTCTCGTCGAGAGCATTCAGCCGGTCCGGCCGGTTGAGCGTGACCCAATCGACCGGCCGACGGCGCTCGACAAGCAGCGGTTCATCGCTCATCTCGGCACCTCCAGTCCCCGGCTGTATTTCCTAGCATTGTTAGATAATGAAGCCAATCAGGTAAGAGACACGATGACCATCCCAGTGTTGAAGGAGGCGCGACATGACTGACCTGACCGATCGCGTGGCGCTCGTGACGGGCGCATCGTCCGGCCTCGGCGCGCGGTTCGCGTCGGTGCTGGCCGCGTCCGGCGCGAAGGTCGTGCTGGGCGCGCGGCGCAAGGCCCAACTGGCGGAAGTGGTCGCGCGCATCGAGCAGGCCGGCGGCACTGCCCATGCAGTCGCGCTCGACGTGACCGACGAAGCCTCGATCATCGCGGCCTATGACGAAGCGGCTGCGCGCTTTGGCCCGGTCGATACGGTTGTAGCCAATGCCGGAATGAACGTCGCCGGTTCCGCTCTCAGCGTTGATGCCAGCGCGGTGGACGACATCATGGGCGTCAATGTGCGCGGCGTGTTCCTGACCGTCCGCGAAGGCGCGCGGCGCATGATCGCCGCCGGCTCGCCCGAGAGCGAGCGCGGCCGCGCGGTCATCATCTCCTCGCTGACCGCGACCGCGATCGGCCCCGGCATCGGCCTCTATGCGGCATCGAAAGCGGCGGCGCTGCAACTGGGGCGGACGCTCGCGCGCGATTGGGCGCTCAAAGGCATCAACGTCAACATTCTCTGCCCCGGCTATATCGAGACCGAGCTCAATGCCGACTGGTTCCGTACCGAAGGCGGCGCGCGCCATATCGCGAAATGGCCACGGGGTCGGCTGATGGGGCCGGACGCGCTGGACGACATCCTGCTTTTCCTGTGCAGCGACGGCAGCCGCTATGTGACCGGCTCCGCCTTCATGATCGACGACGGTCAGTCGCTGCTCGGCTGAGCCTAGGCTAGGGCTGCAGATCGGCCATCGCGAGCAGCATGGTGAGGCCCGGCAGCATGCCCTTCAGGCTGGCGCCCTTCTCGACGTCGATCCATTCGTCGAGCGAATGCGCGCGGCCGCCGCTACCGCCAGAGCCGATCGTGATGCCGGGAATGCCCAGGCTCATCGGCATGTTGGCGTCGGTCGAGGACGCGCCGAGATCGGGCTTCAGCCCCTGCGCGGTCACCGCCGCCTTCGCGACCTGCACCAGTTCCGACAATTCTGGCGTGCTGCCCGCCGGTCGGTCGCCGATCAGCTTCAGCTCCGCCACGACCTTGCCTTCCTTGGTCGATCGCGCGACATTCTCGCCATCCACCGCTGCTTTCACGATGCCCAGAAAGCGCTGCTCCAGCTTGCTGAGTTCGGCCTGGCTCACCGATCGCATGTCGAACTCCATGAACACCTTGTCCGGAATCGAGTTCACTGAGGTGCCGCCGCCGGTGACGCTGGCCGAATAGGTGGTCTTGGGCGCCTTGGGCGGCACAACCTTGTAGAGATCGACCACCGCCTGGCTCATCGCCGTCATCGGATTGACCAGCCCGAACGCGCCATAGCTATGGCCGCCCGGCCCCGTGAAGGTGACTCTGTAGCGGCGCGAACCGACTCCACCGGTGACGATCCGCGCGCCGTCCGTCCCATCCATCGAGAAGAAAGCGGCGATGCGGCCGCGATATTTTCCCTTGTTGAACAGGTAGCGGACCCCGCGCAGGTCGCCCGGTCCTTCCTCGCCCACATTGCCGACGAACAATATGTCCTTGCCCGTCTTGACCCCCGCCGCCTTCATCGCGCGGACATAGCCGAGCAGCACGGCCAGGCTGCGCGTATCGTCACCGATGCCGGGCGCGAACAGCTTCGTGCCTTCGCGCCGTACCTTGACCATCGTGCCTTCGGGGAAAACCGTATCTAGGTGCGCGGCGATCACGATCGGCTTGCCGTCCGCGGGGCCGGTACCGCGCCACAGACCGGTGACATTGCCCTCGGCATCCATCTCGACATTGGCGAGGCCGGCGGCGCGCATCTTCTCCAGATACGCCTCGCCCCGCGCTTTCTCCTTGAACGGCGGCGACGGGATTTCGGTCAGCGCCACGATATCATCGACGATACGGCCATGATCCAGATCCAGCGCGCCGACCGCTTTCTTATAAGCCGGGTTGGCGATCACCTGGGGGACGGTCGCGGCGGAGACGGGCGCCGCGCCAAGCGAGAGGGCGGCAAGAAACGCGGTCTTCATCATCGGATCACCTGAGCCTGCCCACCCCGCCCTTCTCCCTAACCGGCGCGATCCGCGCTGGAAATAGGGCAAGGACCGGCGCAAGGCTGCGTCCATTCAGCGAGGAGTTGCAGCGAATGAATGTCTTGTGGGCCACGGGTTTGCTGTTTGCCTCGACCGCGCAGCCCGCGATTGATCCGGCGAACCTGTCGCAAATCACGCGCGACTTGTCGTCCGAGAGATTCCGGGGCCGCGCGCCCGCCTCGCCGGGAGAGAAACCGACCCTCGATTATATCATCGCGCAGTTCAAACAGGCCGGCGTTGAACCCGCCGGCGACAAGGGCGGCTGGACCCAGAGCGTGCCGCTCGTTCATACCCGGCTGGGCGACGGCGCTATGGATGTCGCGGTCGGCGGCGCGCGCGTGCCGCTCGTCCAGAAGCAGCAAATCTATGTCTCGACCGTCCGTCCGGTCGACCGGATCGCGATCGCGAAAGCGCCGATGGTGTTCGTCGGCTATGGTGTCACCGCGCCCGAACGGCAGTGGGACGATTTCAAGGGCCAGGACCTGAAGGGCAAGGTCGCGGTTTTCCTGGTCAACGACCCTGATTTCGAGGCAAAGCCGGGCGAACCGGCGGCCGGAAAATTCGGCGGCAAGGCAATGACCTTCTACGGCCGCTGGGTCTATAAATATCAGGAAGCCGCGCGGCGCGGCGCGATCGCCGCTCTGATCGTCCACGACACGCCGCGGGCCGGCTATGGCTGGAACACCGTCATCGCCCCTGGTGGCGAGAATTACGATATCGTCCGCACCGGCTCCGACCAGCCGGTTCTGCTACAAGGCTGGGTCGAGGGCCAAGCGGCGCGGGACTTGTTCCGCCGCGCTGGGCTAGACCTCGACACTCTCCGCGTCGAGGCGCGCAGTCCGTCATTCAAGCCTGTCACGATCAAAGACGCCACATTCAGCGCCGACCTGCCGGTCACATCGGAGCAGGTGCGAAGCTTCAACGTGCTCGGTCAAATCAAGGGCGGAAAGCGGCTGGACGAGACCGTGATGTATGGTGCGCACTGGGATGCCTTGAACTCACGCTCCAAGGCCTGGCCCAACGCAGCATCCTTGGCCTTCGCTTGTGCAATCAGATCAGTCAGTCGCGACACAGGGAATCCCTAGCTTTAATCACGTTCGATGGGGCGCGACCGCTCATTCTTCCTCCAATTCCCAATTTTCGATCAGCACGTCCATCAGAGTGCCCTGCCGCGCCTCTACAACCTCGGGCGTCCACTCCTCCTCCGACATGACTTGGCTGGTCAGCGCGTAGGAGGAGACGTTCTTGGTTCCGGAAAAATACGTTTCGCACTTTCTTCCGAAATCGTAGTTCTGGGCAGCGCTGTTTTTCTTTTTGTTGAGCGGCACAAGGTTGGCCAGCCGATGGACCCAACTCTTGCGCTCGGCCACATCGGGCCACCACTCCGCCCATTCCGACCCGGCGCTTACCGTCTGCGGCAAAACGTGTTCGATGGTCAGGATTTTCGTGTCGTAGGTCGCCGCCCCATCGCCGACGAATGAGTCGAGCCTAAGCAACAGGTAATTTCGGCGGCGCGGGGTGAACTCGTATACATTGCCTTCCAACACGTCACGGAACGTCTCTTTCTCTTCCTCACTGAGATCGAGCCATTCCATCTCGTCCACAGGCGCATCTTCCTCGATTTCTGATATCAAATTGCCGTAAATCTCGATCCGCTCGTTCACATATATGCGGCAAACATGGACATAGGCAGCAAGCCGTTCCAGCCGCTTGAAGAAGTCAGCCAACAGCGCTGGCTCATTACGATGCTTTTTGAGGAACAGCATCGCTGGCGGAATCCAGTCGGAATTGTCGATCCGATTCAACCATGTGATGTAGAAGTTGACCGTCTCAGCGTTCTTAGTCGCCGTGTAGGAAGCTTTTCGAATGAAATCTAACGCCTCAGAGAAAGGCTCCAACACGTCGTCGATGAACGCTTTCGGGTTCGGGTTTTCAGGCAGGACATGTTCGCGAAATTCCTCCAGCAAGGTCCGCTTCGCCTTTTCTTTCGCGTAGATCATCCGCAGATAGGTGAACAAGTCGCGGAAGCCGTCGCGCGTCAGCTCGACCTCCATTTCTTCCCATTTGTCGTTATAGGCTTGGCGCTCTGCCTCCGACTTCATTTTACCGATAATGTCGGCTTTGATGATGTCCGTTGGCTGCAAATCCAGACCGCGACTGTTCATCACCGAGAACACCCGGAACGCCGACATTTCGTTGGGCGTCGAGACCGCCACCAAATAACAGCGCGTCGTTAGGAATGAGGCGAACTCGATCAACTCATCCGGGGTCGGAAAGGCTTTTGTGACCGCTTCTAGAAGCAGCTTCGCGTTGCGGGCGATATTGGCCTGAGCCTCATTCTCAACCGACGATTCGTCCAGCGTGACAAGCTTGCCCAGCTTGAATTCCTGCACATATTTCCGAAAAAATGCGCGGTCCCGTTCCCTCAGGGATAGGCGTGGCTTAGGCTCAATCTTCTCGACCTTCTTACCCGGCTCGACCACGTAACCCTTCAACTCATCCTTGTTCGCTTCGTCATGGGCGCAAGCCATCGCGGCAAACAGGATGGTAAGGGTCGTCAGCCGCTGCTGGCCGTCAATGACCTCCGCAAGCGGCTTGTCCTCGCTCTTGATGAGCACGATGCTGCCGAGGAAATAGCCTTCTTCATCCTCCGTCTCGTAGAAGGATTTCAGGTCGTCAAACAGCTCGGACGCCTGATCCTGCGTCCAAGCATAGGGCCGCTGATATGAGGGGATGACGTATTCGAACTCTGAACTGAATATCTTGGAGAGGGGATATTCCGCACCACTGATTTTCTTGGACATTCTCCCCCCATTGCGTCCCGGCTTCAACCAGAGCAGATGCGCCAACCGTCACATCGTCCGCGCTATCAGCTATAGTCCGCTCCGGCGAAGCGCTACCAATCACCTTGTGCAAGACGACGAAGCGCCTCGCAACCAAAGTTCAATTTTTTCAAAATTTTTTATGTCGCGCAAGAGGCGGGTTTCTTTCCGCGCTGGAAGGCTGCGATTCTACTCCTCCCCCCAGCCCCCGAGGACACTCGCTGGTCATACAACTCACGGAAGATCGTCGCCCCGCCGCCCCTTCGCTGCCGGAAAAGGACCGAGCACCCGCCACCGAGCCATCCCCGCAAAGTGCGGATTTGGGATGATCTCAGTGGGGATACAGTGGGGCGGGAATGGATGCCATGCTTTCAGAGACCCGTAAGTCATTGAAAATGCGTGGTGGGCGCGACAGGGATTGAACCTGTGACCCCACCCGTGTGAAGGGTGTGCTCTACCGCTGAGCTACGCGCCCACGCAAGGCGAGCGCCGCCCTTAAAGAAGCGGCGCGGGCCTGTCCAGCATCAGTTGCAGGCGTCTTTCAGGCCCTTGCCAGCCTTGAATTTGGGCTGGCTCGATTCCTTGATCGACATTGGCTCGCCGGTCCGCGGGTTGCGGCCCGTGGAGGCTTTGCGACGGGTTACGGTGAAGGTGCCGAAGCCGACCAGGCGCACTTCGTCGCCACGCTTCAGCGTGGAAGTGATCGTGTCGAAAACGGCCTCGACTGCCTTGTTCGCCTCACTGCGGCTTAGTCCTGCCGTGTCCGCAACTGTTCCGATCAATTCCTGCTTGTTCATGATGTCTTGCCCCTCTCTCCCGGCCGCACCCCCCATGCACGGACTCGGGCGTTAAACAGCGGCGCAGTAAGGCGAAACGCCGCCGCCCCGTCAACCGGGAAGGCGGCGCCGAAGTGGTTCAAAAAGGGTCAATGCCGAACGGCGGCCTCGCCTTCGGGACGAACAGCGGGCAGGCCCGCGGGCGGCTGCGCGGCGAGTTCGTCGGCTTCCGTCCACTCGATCGGAACCAGGGGCTGGGTCAGCACGCCCGCCAGAACCTGATCGACATGCGCGACCGGCAGGATTTCCAGCCCTTCGCGAATGTTGGCAGGGATTTCGGCCAGGTCCTTCTCATTCTCTTGCGGGATATATACGGTGGTGATGCCGCCGCGCAGCGCCGCGAGCAGTTTTTCCTTCAGGCCGCCGATCGGCAGCACCCGGCCGCGCAGCGTCACTTCGCCGGTCATCGCGACGTCCCTGCGAATGGGCACACCGGTCAGGGTCGAGACGATCGAGGTGACCATGCCGATGCCGGCCGACGGGCCGTCTTTGGGTACGGCGCCTTCGGGCAAGTGGATATGGATGTCCTTGCGCGCGAACAGGCTCGGCTTGATGCCATAGGCCGGCGAACGGGCGCGGACGAAGCTGAAGGCGGCCTGCACCGATTCCTGCATCACTTCGCCCAGCTTGCCGGTCGTCTTGACCTGGCCTTTGCCGGGAACGGTGACGCTCTCGATCGTCAGCAGCTCGCCGCCGACCTCGGTCCAGGCGAGGCCGGTGACCGCGCCGATCTGGTTCTCCTCTTCGGACATGCCGTGGCGGAATTTCCGTACGCCGGCATATTCGGCAAGACTTTCCGGGGTGACCTCGACCGCTTCCGTCTTGCCCTCGAGGATGCGGCGCAGGGCCTTGCGCGCGAGTTTGGCGATCTCGCGTTCCAGCGTGCGGACGCCAGCCTCCCGCGTATAATGGCGGATGAGGTCGCGCAGCCCGGCCTCGGTCAGCACGAACTCGCCGTCCTTCAGCCCATGCGCCTCGATCTGCTTGTCGACCAAGTGGCGCTGGGCGATCTCGACCTTCTCGTCCTCGGTGTAACCCTCCAGCCGGATGATCTCCATGCGGTCGAGCAACGGTTGAGGCAGGTTCAGCGAATTGGCCGTCGTGACGAACATCACGTCCGAAAGATCGACGTCGATCTCCAGATAATGATCATTGAACTTGCTGTTCTGCTCGGGGTCCAGCACCTCCAGCAGCGCCGAGGCCGGGTCGCCGCGGAAATCCTGCCCCAGCTTGTCGATCTCATCCAGCAGGAACAGCGGATTGGATGTGCCGGCCTTGCGCAGATTGGTCACGATCTTGCCGGGCAGCGAGCCGATATAGGTCCGCCTGTGGCCGCGAATCTCGGCCTCGTCACGAACACCGCCCAACGACTGGCGCACGAACTCGCGGCCGGTCGCGCGCGCGATCGACTTGCCAAGCGACGTCTTGCCGACGCCCGGCGGCCCGACCAGGCACAGGATAGGCCCTTTCAGCTTGTTGGTGCGCGCCTGAACCGCGAGATATTCGACGATCCGGTCCTTGACCTTCTCCAGCCCGAAATGATCCTCGTCCAGAACCTTCTCGGCCTCGGGAATATCGCGCTTCAGCTTTGATTTCTTACCCCAGGGCAAGCCAAGCAGCACATCGAGATAGTTCCGTACGACAGTCGCCTCGGCGGACATCGGCGCCATCGTCTTCAGCTTCTTCAGTTCGGCGGTCGCCTTTGCGCGCGCCTCTTTCGAAAGCTTCAGCTTGGCGATCTTGGCGGTCAGCTCGGCGATCTCGTCGCCATCTTCCTCGGCCTCGTTGCCCAGCTCGCGCTGGATCGCCTTCAGCTGCTCGTTCAGATAATATTCGCGCTGCGTCTTCTCCATCTGCCGCTTCACGCGGCTGCGGATTTTCTTCTCGACCTGGAGCACGCCCAGCTCGCCTTCCATGAAGGCGAAGACCATCTCGAGCCGCCGCGCGGGATCGAGCTCGACCAGCAGCGACTGCTTGTCGGCGACCTTGACGGTGATGTTGGCGGCGACCGCGTCGGCCAGCTTGGACGCGCTCTCGATCTCGGCCAGCTGCACCGCCGTCTCGGCCGGCAGCTTGCGGTTGAGCTTCGCGTAATTCTCGAACTGCTCGACGACAGAGCGCATCAGCGCCTTGGCCTCGACGCTCTCGCCTTCGGCGTCCTCGATCAGCGCCACGGCGGCGCTCAGATGCTCGCCATCCCGCTCCAGCGTTTCCAGCGAGGCGCGCTGCTTGCCCTCGACAAGCACGCGCACCGTGCCGTCCGGCAGCTTCAGCAGCTGCAGCACGGTCGCGATAACGCCCAGATCGTAAAGGTCGTCGCGGTCTGGATCGTCATTGGCGGGATCGAGCTGGGCGACCAGGAAAATCTGCTTGTCGTCCGCCATCGCCTTTTCAAGCGCAGCCACGGATTTGTCGCGGCCGACGAACAGCGGCACGATCATGTTCGGGAAAACGACGATGTCGCGAAGCGGGAGAACGGGGAAACTCTGGCTCATGTAGACTCCGGTTGCGCCGGCAGGCGCGTTTCCTTTTATATGGTGCACAGGCCGGGCGCATCAATCATCGCGCGGTTTCGCTTTAGCGGACAGGGGTTAATATGCCTGGCCCGGCTCAATTTCACCCGCCGCACCGCTGACGGCGCATAAGGCTGATTGCTTCCCCCCGCAGATTTTCTACATTGGCGGCAGCAGACGCGGCGGCCTACGAGGCCGCCCTGACATCGCAGGACAGAAAATAATGGCCACAGCCGCCCATCAACTCACTCCGCAGGAGGCGAGCGCGCATCCGCCCGCCGAAAGCGTGGTCGTGCGCTTCGCCGGCGATTCCGGCGACGGGATGCAGCTGACCGGTGGCCAGTTCACGCTCTCGACGGCGCTCGCCGGCAACGATCTCGCGACTTTCCCCGATTTCCCCGCCGAGATCCGCGCACCGCAGGGTACGACCTTCGGCGTCTCCGCCTTCCAGATCAATTTTGGTTCCACCGACGTCGAGACCGCAGGCGATGCGCCAGACGTGCTGGTGGCGATGAATCCGGCTGCGCTGAAAGTGAATGTCGCGGCGCTGAAGGACGGCGGCCTGATCATCGCTGATGAAGGCGAGTTCGGCGCGCGCAACCTCGCAAAGGCTGGCTATGACACCAACCCGCTGCAGGATGACAGCCTCGGCCGCTGGCAGCTGCTCGCGTTCAACATCTCACAGCTGACGCTCGATTCCGTGAAGCCGTTCGGCCTCGGCAACAAGGAAGCGTTGCGCTGCAAGAATATGTGGACGCTGGGGCTGGCACTCTGGATGTTCGACCGCGACCGCCAGCCGGTCGTCGACTGGCTGAAGGCCAAATTCGCCAAGGCGCCCACCCTGGCCGAGGCCAATATCGCCGCGCTCAACGCCGGCCACGCTTATGGCGAGACGGCGGAGCTGTCCGGCCCGCTCAAGCAGCACCACATCGCCGCCGCCCCGGCCGAGCCGGGCCTGTACCGCACCGTCACCGGCGCGGAATCGATCTCGCTCGGCTTGGTCGCGGGTACGCAGCTCGCCGGCCTGCCGATGTTCTTCGGCGGCTATCCGATCACCCCGGCATCGGCCATCCTCCATCATCTGTCGCGGCTGAAGGAATATGACGTCACGACCTTCCAGGCGGAGGACGAGATCGCCGCGATCGCGAGCGCGATCGGCGCCTCCTATGCCGGATCGCTGGGGGTCACCTCCTCGTCCGGGCCGGGCATCGCGCTGAAGGGCGAGGCGATGGGCCTGGCGATCATGACCGAGCTGCCGCTGGTGATCGTCAACTCGCAGCGCGGCGGCCCTTCGACGGGCCTTCCCACCAAGACCGAGCAGTCCGATCTCTACCAGGCCGTCTATGGCCGCAACGGCGACGCGCCGATGCCGGTGATCGCCGCCCGTTCCCCCGCCGACGCGTTCGACTGCGCGATCGAGGCGGTGCGGATCGCGACCCAGTTCATGACCCCGGTGATGCTGCTGACGGACGGCTATATCGCCAACGCAGCCGAGCCCTGGCGGGTGCCGGACATGAGCCGCTACGCCCCCTTCCCCGTCAGCTTCCTGACCGAGCGGCCAGCGGATGGTTTCCAGCCTTATGCTCGCGACGACAAGCTGGCGCGGCCCTGGGTGAAGCCCGGCACGCCTGGCCTGCTCCACCGTATCGGCGGCATCGAGAAGCAGGCCGGTACCGGCAACATCGATTATTCGCCCGCCAACCACCAGGCGATGACCGACGTCCGCGCCGACAAGGTCGCCGGTATCGCCGACCATATCCCCGATCAGGAAGTGACGCTGGGCGAGACCAACGGCAAGCTCGCGGTCGTCGGCTGGGGCTCGACCTACGGCCCGATCCACCAGGCGGTGCGGCGTCAGCGTCTCCGGGGCGCCGATGTGCACCACATCCACATCCGGCACATCTGGCCGCTGCCCCGGAATTTGGCTGTCCTACTTCGCAGTTACGAGCGTATCCTCGTTCCCGAGATGAACACTGGACAGCTCAAGACCGTGTTGCGCGATCAATTCCTGGTCGATGCCAAACCGCTCAACAAAGTCTCCGGCCAGCCCTTCCGCATTAGCGAGATCGAGTCCGCGATCGAGGCAGCGCTGGCATGAACTGCACGTTCCGCGCATCTCGCACGCCTAACGCCCTGTGACCTTTATTACCTTTGTGAAGCTGGACCGCTGACATGAACGACATGACCCCCGTCGCCAAAACCACGATCAAGGATTGGGAGTCCGACCAGGAAGTCAGGTGGTGTCCCGGCTGCGGCGACTACGCGATCCTGAAGGCCGTGCAGCGCACGATGCCTGAGTTGGGGGTCAGCCCGGAGAAAACGGTGTTCGTCTCAGGCATCGGCTGCTCCAGCCGCTTCCCCTATTATATGGAAACCTATGGCTTCCACACGATCCACGGCCGCGCGCCGGCAGTGGCGACCGGGGTCAAGCTCGCCAATCCCGAGCTTGACGTGTGGATCATCACCGGCGACGGCGATGCGCTGTCGATCGGCGGCAATCACACGATGCATCTGCTCAGGCGCAATCTCGACTGCCAATTCCTGTTGTTCAACAACGAGATTTACGGGCTGACCAAGGGCCAATATTCGCCGACTAGCCGGGTTGGAACGCGCAGTCCCTCAACGCCGTTCGGCTCGGTGGATCGCCCAGCTTCGCCCTGCAGCTTCGCGCTCGGCTCGGGCGCCCGCTTCGTCGCGCGCGGGATCGACGTGCACAAGAACCTGCCAGCCGTCCTGAAGGCCGCGCACGCGCACAAGGGCGCGAGTTTCGTCGAAATCTTCCAGAACTGCATCGTCTATAATGACGAGGTCTTCGCCAATTTCACCGAAAAGGCGAAGGCGGCGGTCAACCAGATCTGGCTGGAGGACGGCAAGCCGATGCTGTTCGCGAACGGCACGCTGGGCCTGACGCTCAACAGCACCGATCTCCGCCTTGAGATCGTCAATGTCGAGGACGGCGATTGGGATACAGCCGGCGTGATCGTCCACGATCAGACCAACAAGGGCCTTGCCCAGATGCTGATCGACATGGAAGTGGAGCACGGCTTCCCGGTCGCACTCGGCGTCATCTTCAACCACCCCCGCCCGACCTTCGAGCGGGCAGTCGCCGACCAAAACCGCGCCGCCGCCGAAGGCAAGGCCCCCGACCTCCAAAAGCTGGTCGCCAAGGGCCAAACCTGGATGGTCGACAAACAACCTCACGAGATTTGAGGACCGCTTGCTCTTACCTCTCCCGGCGAACCGGGAACGAGAACAGCTCCAGCGTTTGTTAGCGCTGGATGGTTGCGAGCTTGATCGTGCGGTCTTCGGAGCCGGAGAGCTGGACGAGATAGCGGCCGGGCTTGACGGTGAAGTCGAGCGCCTTGCGGACACCCGGGCAGTCGGGGTGAGCCGGCTCTCCGGTCAGGTCCAGCGCTTTTCCGTCGCGGACCAGATCGACGTAGGTGCGATTGCTGACCAGCAGGCGCAGGGTGCCGGCCTTCGCCACATCGATCGCGGCGAGCCCGGCAAAGCCTTTTCGCGTCACTTTCCCGACCGCGAACTTCACCTGTTGTTGCGGCAACAGGCCAATCTGGCTGGATGTGCCTGGCTTCAGCGCGAACTTCATCGCGGGTGAGCGGGCGGCAATGTGGCGTTCGGGCTTGGCCCAAGCGGCCGGCGCGGGGCAATCGGCCGCCCAGGCCGGAGCCGCGATGCCGGCGATCAAAGCCGCCGCGATCAGATTACGCATCCATTCCTCCCCTGTCCGGCGCAGGGAATAGCGCGCCAGCCTAATCTAGTGAACCCGGCCCAGGCCAGAAATGGTGCGATCGATCAACACTTTGTCGGCGCCGGCGTCGTGGCGTTCGGCGATCAGCTTCGCTGCCGCGGCAGTGGCGGCTTCCGCTGCCTTGGCACGCACTTCGGCAACGGCCTGGCGCTCGGCGGCCGCGATCTTGTCCTCGGCCATTTTCACGCGGCGCGTGGTCAGCTCCGCCGCACTTTTTTCGGCGTCCGCGATCAGGATTTTCGATTCTTCCTGGGCGTGGGCGACGATGTTGGCGGCGTCCGCCTCGGCGCCGGCGATCTTGCGCGCATATTCGTCGCGCAGCGCCTCGGCTTCGGCGCGCAGCGCCTTCGCTTCTTCCAGCCGCTCGCGGATCGCGGCGATCTGGCGGTCGAGGCCGCCGGTGATCAGCTTCGGCACCTTCTTCCAGATCAGGATGGCGATGAAGACCGCCATCGCGATCGAGACGATCACGGTGGCGTCGAACACGCCGGCGATCGAAGGATCGGGGTGGTTCGTCTCGCCCACTCCGCCGGAACGCGCCTCGAGCGCCTTCACGCCGGTATGGGTCGAGCCCTGGAGCTTGTCGGCTTCGGACAGATTATAGGCCACGTCCGCCGACCCCTCGCTCACATTCTCAACCATTTGCGAGCACCGCCTTCACAGCATCGCGCGCCTCGGCATCGTTGACGGACGCACCGGACAAGCGGGAGACGATCGACTGAGCAGCCTCGGCAGCGACAGCCTCGATTTCGCGCATCGCCGCCTTGCTGGCGTCGGCGATGCGGCCTTCCTCCATCGTCAATCGGGCCGCGATGCGGTCGTTCGCCTGGGCGAGCGTCCCTTCGGTCGCCTTGGCCGCGGTCGCGCGGGCTTCGGCGAGGACTTTCTGCGCCTCGGCGCGGATCGCATTCTCGCGCGTCCGCCATTGGTCCTCAGCCTGATCGGCGGCCGCGCGCGCGGCTTCCGCCGCGGCAAGGTCGTCGGTCACGGTCTTGTCGCGCTGGTCGACGGTGCCCTGAATTTTCGGGACCATGCCGAGGCCGATGACCACGAACACGATGCCGAACGTCAGCAGCAGCCAGAAGATCTGCGACGCATAGGTCGCGGCAAGCTGGGAAATCTGAGGCATTTTACCCTCTCGGACCGAGCACGCTCGAAGGCGCGCCCGGTCAGACCGGTTTAGGCGACGAAGATCAGGATCATCGCCACGACGAACGCGAGCAGGCCGAGAAGCTCGGCGGCCGCGAAGCCGATGAACAGACGGCCCTGCTGGCCGTCGGCCGCGCCCGGATTGCGGAGCGCGCCCTCGAGGAAGTTGCCGAACACGGTACCCACACCGATGGCGGCCATGCCGGCGCCGACCGCGGCGAGACCCGCACCGATCAGCTTGGCTGCTTCTGCGTCCATTTTCTAAACTCCTGCGTGTAAGATGTTGACGTGATTAATGAAGATGCTCGGCGTCGTTGATGTAAAGCGACGTCAAAAGCGCGAAGACATAAGCCTGGATGCCGGCGACCAGCACTTCCAGCGCGGAGATGCCGATCATCAGCACGAAGCTAGGTATGCCGACACCAAGGCCGTAGCCGAGGCCGGCATTGGTCGAGTTAATCACGAACCCCGCGAGAACCTTCAGCAGCACGTGGCCCGCGGTCATCGCGACGAACAGCCGCAGCCCGAGCGAAAAAGGGCGCACCATGAACGAGACGAACTCGATGACCGGGATCAGCCAGATCAGCCACAGCGGCGTGCCGTGCGGCACGAACAGCGAGAAGAATTTCAGGCCATGCCGCCAGAAGCCGACGATCAGCACGATCGAGAAGCTCATGATCGCCAGCACGCCGGTGATCGTGAAATGGCTGGTAAAGGTGAATGGATGGACCCCGACCAGGCCTAGCGGCAACAGCCCGAGCAGGTTGGCGAACAGGATGAACATGAACAGCGAGAACACGTAGGGAAGGTAGCGGCGCCCTTCCTTGCCAATGTTCTGCATCAGCATCTTGTCGACGAAGCTGGTGAAATTCTCCACCATCATCTGCCAGCGCCCCGGCACCACCTGCCGCTTCATGCCGCCCAGCATGAACAGCCACAGCACGACGACGGTAATCAGCATCCAGGCGGCACTGTTCGTGAAGGCGATCTGGTGACCGCCCAGGTTGAACCCCTGCCAGATCGTCTGCACCTCGAACTGGTGCATCGGATCGATCTTGCCGCCACTCGCCACTTTAGCCGACCCTCGATATGCCCCAAGCGCTGCGAAGATTACTTCGAGCGCCGGTTGGAAATCCTGATGATGTTCCTGAACGCGACCACTATCCCGAGGAACAGCAGCACGAGCAGGAGCCAAGGGGATGTCCCGAGCAGGCGATCGAGCACCCAGCCGATCAGCGCTCCTCCGACCATGCCGCCGATCAGCTCCGCGAGCACGCGATTGCCGAGGCGGTAGTCGTCCTCGCCCTTGTCGCGCGCTTCGCCTGATCTGACTGCCTCTTCCGTTCGTGCCCGCGCCAGCCGCTCATCGAGCGTATCCAGCCGCGTGTCCTCCGGGATCGGGTCAAGTCCGGGTTCATTCTCCTGCATGCGTTCCGCTCCTCCGTAAGAGGTCTCTAGACCTTTGAAGAGAGCTTAGAAACGCACGAAGGCGAGCGATCCCGCCAAGGCGCGGCCCGATTAGGCAAGGACGTGAGGGGTGTCAACACCGCTTACCGGCTCCCCTCGCCGGAGAGGGGCTTACCGCGAAAGGTCACGAAAGGTCGCACTGGCCATGCGGGATAAAATCAGAGGCGGGCACGAAGGGCGCATTCGGCACGAAATGCACGTTCGGCACATGCCGAATGTGCATTTTCGAACGCGCGCCAAGCGATGAAAGCGGACGATTTGAAAGAGCCGCTGCGACTTTCGCACACGCGGCGTCGTGTAGGACAGCGGATTCGGCCCGGCGTTTATTTAGGGGTTGCTGCGCCTGTAGTCGTATCTTCGCTAGCAGCTGGTCAAACGACCGCTCAAAGGTTGGCGGCCCTCGCATACGCGTCGTCATTTGCCGCCGCTTCTAAGATGCTCCCGTTCTGCGCCAACGCGGTCAACCAAGAGCCATAGCCACTTCGCGAAGCCAGCACTGCGGTTCTGGGCGGCGGATCAGGCAACAGACGAATGTCTCCGAACTTCGCCAACGTGAACGCAACAGATTGCGCCCACGGGGTAACTGTATCGAAAAGTGAGACTTGTTCGCCGCGCTTTACCACCACGTCGATATGCCAATGAGATTGAGACGCGCCTAAGAAATCGTAGTCCTTAGCCACTGCCTGTTCGCCGTAGAGGCGTTCCAGCTTGTCGTGGACGATCATGCCGATATCGGCGCGCTGGCGCTGAAAGATGCGATGCGCGAACTTGATCGCCACCTCTTGCGAGCATCCGGCGATTGTCTTGATTGCGCCGGTCAGCTGACCTTCAGAAACCATGACCTCAAAGGCGCCGTCCAGTGTTAACCGAACGCCCGCAGTCTCCGCGATATTTTCGGCGTGCCGCTGAAACTGGCGCTTGTCAGCGCCCATAATCGCGCACTCTTGGTACCCAAAGCCGTAATCTGACACGAGGAAGTAAGGCGGTTCGCGCTTGATCCAGACAACCACGGAGCCGCCACTGGGAAACATGCTGGACGTAGTTATGAACGAACCGGTCGTTTCATGGCGAACGGAGACCAATTCCTGGGTCGCCCAGGACACGACTCTCTCGAAGTCGGTCTGTGTCAACAAGTCGCCCATATCGATCCCAAATCTAGCACCCATTCGGGTGTTTTGACAACTTCTATGTTATTGATTCTGAACAAATTCCCAACGACTCCGAGGCACTGGCTAAAGCTTTGAATGTCTTCAGAAAGCGGCACGGCAATAGGCAGATTATCGCGCAGTAGCGCGCCTTTCTGCTCACTCCAGTTCTCGTCAAATGGGTGAAAGTGGGAACCGATCTGGTCGATGAAACGAAGCTCGCGGGGCCCCTTGCCCTTGTTGTTGTGAGGCTTGCGAGGATTCCATTCCAACCGACACAGCGGGCCGGTGCCGCCGGGGATTCGGACGCCGTGGTACTCAAGCTGGAAGGTCACGTTTTGATCGGGCAAATGCGCAATGGCCGTTGCCCGAAAGAAGAACTGTTCTTCGATCACCCCGCCAATCCGAAGGGGTAGTTTCAGCTCTAAACAGCGATTAACCGCTGCCCAGTCGGTAGGCTCTGCTATGATCTTGTCGTGTTCGACAAGCTCGCCAAGGGTTGCCGCCATTCCGGCTGCATAACGGACCCTTTCAGGGCTGGCGAGTCAACCTAAGGAGGCCGGGTGGTCGAAGTGCAACCAAGATCGTCTCAGCCTTCAACCGAACGAACGCATTGCCGCCCCCGAAATCTATGGGCGCTCGAAGTTTAGGGACCAAATACTCCGTCGGCGTAGTCCAGAACCCAATAGCCTCACCCCGCTCGCGCCCGCAGGCGCCAGTCGCCCTTTCCCGCTTGCGGGAGAGGGCTTTAGGTTACGGACAGTTCGCCGGCTTGGGTGCGGCATCGCCAGCGCCGCGCACCATCCAGTCGCCGCCGAGATTATAGGCCTGGCCGGCGCCGACGCGTTTCATCGCCTGGCAGGCGGTCGCGGCGGCGATCGCTTCCACCGCCACGCCGCGTTGCTGGGCGAGCTGAGTGTAGAGCGCGCGGCGCTTGATGTTGATCTGCTCGACATCGGCGCGCACCGCCGCCGAAGCACCGCCGCGAACGCCGAGATAGCCGTCGGCGCGTTCGCCGACTTCGCCCGCGCCGATCGCCGCCGTCACGCCCGCGCTCTGCGCCAGCGCCGCGCCGCCGATGGCGAGGAGGCCGAAACCCAGGATGATCATCGCACGCTTCGTCATTTCGGGAACAACTCCGGGTTATCGGCGATCAGCTGCTCGGCATCGCGCTGCAGCTTCACCAGCACTTCCTGCTTCACATTCACATTCAGGTTGATCTCGATCGGCTTGTCCGGCGCGGTCACCTGCACGCACCCGGCCAAGCCCGCCGAAATCACAAGGAACGCTGACCATCGCATGTCCAACCGGCTCGCATTCCCTGTCTTCCCCGTCAACATCGGTCGCATCATCGCCTGGGTACGCTTTCCTTGGGCTGAACAGGGGGTTTCTCTGCCTGAAAGGCGGGGCCGAGCCGGTCGTTGATCAGCAGGCTCGGGTCGTAGAAGCTGCGCGCGGTGCCGATCAGGCCGCGAAACGGCGCGCGGATGCGAATGTTGAAGATGAAGGGCAGCTGCTGCAGCTGGGTCGCGAGCTGCCCGCCGACCCGCGCGATCGGCCCGGTCGCGACCGGCTTGATCGTGCCGCGGCTGACGCCGGCGAACCGGATCTCGCTCACCATCTCGCCATCCAGCTTCCCGTTCATGTCGATCGTCATATTCTTGTAGGCGATGGCCTTCAGCGCATCGAAGGCGATGCCGCCCCAGATGCCAAGGTTCGCGTTCGAGACCTCGCCGACATAGGAGAGCGAGCCGCCCGGCGCGCGCGAGGTCAGCCTGCCCGCCTCGATCCGCCCGCCGTCGCGATCGAAGATCATCGGCAAGGTGCCGTCGAAGGTGCCGGTGGCGGCCAGGTTCTTGAGCTCGAGCTTCTCGATGAAGCTGGCGGCATTCAGCCCGGCGATGTCGAAGGTCAGTTGGCGCGCCGCTTCTTCCGAGAAATCGAGCACGGTGGGCCTGAGCGTCAGTTCCCCGCCGGCGAACGGCCAGCGCGCGCTGTCCACCGCCAGCAACAGGCCCGGCAGGATGCGGTAACGCACCACCCCATCCTCGACCAGGATGCCGGGATTGACAGTGGCGACGGTCATCACCTGGTCCGGCGCGGTGATGAGACCGATCAGATCGGTGAAATGGATATCGCCCCTGACGCCGGTGACGGGGCCGAACGGCGCCGCCAGCGAACGTGCATCGATGTGGAAATCGCCGGTGCTGGTCACGGCTTCCGGCGTCCAGGCGATGCGACCCTTGCCCTTCAGCTTGGCATCGGCGTTGGCGACGATGCCAAGGGTCAGCTGGGTCAGCTTTTCGGGCTGGAGCGCGGGCGTGAAGCGAAGATCGGCGACATCGAGATCGGCGCTGCCGGTGCCACGCGACAGATCGTGGCGAAGATCGACATTGACGATCGTGGTGCCGGTCGAAGGTTCGAGCAGATCGCCTCGCACGGTCAGCGCATTGCCGCGCATCGCAAGCGTCAGATTGCGCGAAACGAGCGGATTGAAGCGCGCGGGATTCGCCTCATCCGACACTGTGGCGGCACCGGAAAGGTTAAGCGAGCCGTTCGCCCACCGCCATCGACCCGAAGCCTCGCTCACGATAAGCGGCACTTTGCCAATCTGGCCCGAGGTGCCGGAGAATCCGCCCGACAGACCCTTGCCGCTCGATCCGGTCAGGTTGGCGATATCGAGCCGGCTGACGCGATCCTCCTGGCCCAGCCGCACGGCTAGGGCTGTCGCGGCGAAACGGTTGCCATCGAACCGGGCGCGGCTGGCAGCGATGCTGATCGGGCTTTCCCCAAGCCTCCCTTGCAGCCGGGGCGCGTCAAGATAGCCCGCCGCGCGGCCGTTGGCGACAAGCGCATTCCCGGCCGGGCATAGCCGCAAGCGCGCGGGCTGCAGATCGAGACCCGACAGCGTCAGCCTTTCGAAGGCGAGCGGTGCGCAGGCCGTGTTGAGCAAGAAGCCGTTCGCGCCGATGCGGCCGTTCAGCGCCAGGGTCGCGCGCTCGATCCGGCCACCGGCGAGCGGGCCGCTCATGTCGAGGACGGTCATGAACCGGCCATCGGTGAAGCGCACAGGCGCAAGCGTGACACGCGAACCGCCGGCAACGAAGGGGTCCATCCGCGCCACGCCGGCGATCGGCGCGCCCGGCGCCGCTTGACGGAGATCAGCCAGAATTCGCGGCATGTCCTCGCCACTCGTCGTCAACCGCCCGTCGATCTGAGGCTGCAACCTGCCGGGCCAGACCAGCCGGATGCCTTCGCCGCCTGCGAAACGCAGCCGTCCGCCGCCGCCGTTCAGCTCGGCCGATCCAATCCGGACCGCTCCTTCGCCGCCCCGGGCCGCCACGCTGAGCGCCGCACGAAGGTCCGCACCCGTCCGTGTGCTTGCGGCGAACCGCGCGACCGCCTTCGCGAGCGGTTCGAGCGGCGTGCCCGCTGCCCCGGCGGGCAAGCCGGAAAGGTCAGGGGTTGCCGCCAGCGCAACGCCCTGCCCGCTGAAGACGCCTTCAAAGCGGATCGCGGTCGCTGGAGCGCTGGCTGGACCCAGCGGGTCCTTGCGCGTTTCGACCGTATAGCGGCCGCCCAGCTCCGCGCGCGGCGCCCGGCCGGCGGACCCCGCAAGACGCGACGCTGCCAGCCGCAGCGTTCCGGTCGTGCGGGCGGCGTTGCCGGCGAAATCCATCTGCCCGCGCGCGGCCGACGCGGACCAGCCCCCTCCACGAACATCGCCGCTCGCCAGCTGAGCGAGTCCGCGCCAGCCATCGAGTCCCGGTTCGAGTGTCGCCTCGATCGAGCCCTGGGGTGCCGTGACGCGGGATTCGCCACAGCCCGCGCCGTCCGCCGCCGCTGGCCCTGTCAGATGCGGGCGCCCGCCCCTGGTCGCGATGCCGCCGCTGGCGCGCAGCGTGTCGATCCTGCAGGTCCCGAGCGTCAGCGCAGGGGTGGACGCGACGTAGATTCCCGAAAAGCCGCTTCGCAGGTTGCCGCGTCCGTCGATCCGCACATCGACCTTGCCGGCGGGCAGCACCAACGACAGCCGCGCGTCGTTCAAACCAGCGCGCAGATCCGGCAGGCTGAACGGCGCCCCGCTTGGCGCGGGCAGCAGTTTGTCGACTGCCCCAAGGGTCAGGCGCCCGTTCACCAGCCGTCCGCGAAGCCGGACCCCGCTCGCACGCACTTCGGTGATGCGGGGGGCGCCAAAGGTCGGCACCAGATCGACTTCGACCCAATCGGCGGTGAGATCGGGCGCGCGCGGGTCGCCGATACTAAGCTTTTCCAGCCGCTGCGAATGAAGACCGATCTTCTTGACCTCGTAGCGCGCCGGAACCCCGCGCCCGGCCAACTCCGCGTCGATGAAATTGGCGGCGATCGGCTTGCGCGCGATCCAGACAAGGGCGAGCAACAAGACCAGCAAGACCGCGAACGCCAGCAAAGCGCGTCGCCACCGCCGCCGCGCGACCACCGGCACGTCCTCCAGCGCGGTCTCGGTCATGCCGATTGCCCAAGCGGGATCAGCGCCCTAAGCCTTGCGCCCATGACGGGGGACGAAGACGGCACGGGACACAGGGCGCGGCTGCGCGAGCGATTGCTGCAGCAAGGACCCGATGCGCTGCTGGACCACGAGATCGTGGAATATCTGCTCGCCCTCGTCATGCCCCGCCGCGATACCAAGACTTTGGCGAAACGCTTGCTGAACGAATTCGGCGGCATTGCCGGCCTCTTCGCCGCGGACGCGGAGACGATCCAACGGCAAGGCTTCAGCGAAACAGCGGCAGCGGCGATCAAAATCGTCAACGCCGCCGCTCTCCGCGTTTTGCGGGCCGAGATCAAGGCACGACCGGTCATCGGCAGCTGGGACGCGTTGCTCGACTATCTGCGCGCCGACATGGCGGGCTTTGCGATCGAACGGGTGCGCGCGCTGTTCCTCGATACCAGGAACATGCTGATCCGCGACGAGATGATGAACAAGGGGACGACCAGCGAAGCCCCGGTCTATGCCCGCGAAGTCATCCGCCGCGCGATCGACCTGCATGCGAGCAGCCTGATCCTGGTCCACAACCACCCGAGCGGCGACCCGGCCCCATCGAAGCAGGACATCGCCATCACCCGCGACATCGCCGAGGCCGGAAAGCGGCTCGGCATCGCGCTGCACGATCACATCATAATCGGCGCGCAGGGGCATAGCAGCCTGCGCGCGATGGGGCTGCTCTAGCGGCTCAGGCGACGGCGGTTCGCGCGGACCTTGCGGCGGTAGTGCGCGACAGTCTTGGTGCCTATGCCGGGCATGGAAGTGCCGAGTGCGCCGAGCATCAACTGGCCGGACACCGCCATACCGGCGGTGATTTTCTCGCCCACCATCCGATCCATCTCGTCCCGCGCCGCCGCGCCGCCCGCGGCAACCTTCATCGTGCGCAAGGCGATCACGTTGGAAGCCTCGGCGCCCAGCATCCACATGTCGATGCCAAGGCGAAACCAGGCGCCGAACGGGTCTGTGCTATGAGACATTGGCGCCCTTCTTTGCGGGATAGCCCGCCGAGACTCTGGACTGGCGGATGCTATCCTCCGCGCCGCCAGGAGCAATTGCCGGCCGCTCGCCCCGATCGCGATCCACGGTCATGCGAGTTTCAGCCCTTCCTTGTTCATCGCGAAGGTCAGCGCCTTGTTCTGTTCCTCGCTCAGCTTGGCCTTGAGAGCCGGAAAGATCGTGTTTTCCTCCTCGCTCACATGCTCCTGGATCGCTGTGCGGAACTCCGCCACCTTGGCGAGGAATGCCGCGGAATCCTTGGGCATATTGTCCAGATCGTACAGGAACTGTTTCACATAGCCGTGATCGTGGTTGAGATGATCGGCCTGCTCGGTCTGGCCGCCGTCGCGCAGTGCCGGATAGACCGCGTTTTCTTCCTGCAGGGCATGCTTGGCGAGCGCATGCTTCATCTGCATCAGCAGCATCGAGCGCTTGGTCGTATTTCGCTCCGTCGTTGCCTGAAGCGCATCGAAGAGCTTCAGGGCGGCGGCATGTTCGGCCGCCAGCGCGTCGTCCCAATCGCCAGCCAGGATCGTCGGCGCCTGCACCACGGCCCTACGGCCGAGATTGGCCATCAATCCGATCGCGACGCCGGCGGCGGCGGCGCCGATGACGGCGCCCTTGCCGGACTTGGACTGCGTGTTGCGAGCGCGGGAACGAGTAGCGTTTTGCGTTGCCATACGGGCCTCCTTTGATTGCCCGTCACAACCCACCGCACGCCGCTCGCGTTCCCCGATCGAAACTCCAATGCTTTCGCATCGGTTCAGCGACGCACGCGCGCTGGCCTTGCATCAGGGATATGCCGCACAGGGCGACAATCCCGGCCTGCGCACCGTCGCGGAAACCGCCGTTCCGGTCGTCCAACGGCATCTCGACATGATCCTGATCGACAAGGTGGCTACCCCGCATCGGGCAGAGGCTTTATTCCGGCCGGATGAACCTGCTCTACGCCGGCATGCCGGCCACGATCTTCGAAGCCATGTCGGCGCGGGCGCGGGAGACCGGCGCGATCAATCTCGGCCAGGGCTTTCCCGATTCGAACGGGGCCTCGGACGTTGTCGCGGCCGCCGCGCGGGCGCTGACCGAACGCTCCAATCAATATCCGCCATCGTCCGGCATGCCCGAGCTGCGCGAGGCGATCGCCGCCCATTATGCAAGGCACCAGCGTCTTACCCTGTCGCCCGAGGAAGTCATCGTGACGTCGGGCGCGACCGAGGCGCTGGCGGCGGCGATCGCGGCGCTGGTCACACCGGGCGACGAGGTCGTGCTCTTCCAGCCGCTCTATGATGCGTATCTGCCGCTGGTGCTGCGCGCCGGCGGGGTCCCGCGTTTCGTCCGCCTGGCGCCGCCCGACTGGCGGATCACGGCGCAGGCGCTGGATCGGGTCATGTCCGACCGCACCCGTCTGGTTATTCTCAATACGCCGTTGAACCCGGCCGGGACAATGACCAGCGATGCCGAACTGGCCCTGATCGCCGATCGGGTGATCGACCATGACGCCGTGCTGCTGTGCGACGAAGTGTGGGAGCATCTGGTCTTCGACGGCCATGCCCATCAATCGCCGATGACATTACCCGGGATGCGCGAGCGGACGGTGAAGATCGGATCGGCGGGCAAGATCTTCTCGCTGACCGGATGGAAGGTCGGCTGGATGTGCGCTGCGCCAGCGCTGGCGGTGCCGCTGGCGCGCGCGCACCAATTCCTGACCTTCACGACGCCGCCGAACCTGCAGGCGGCCGTCGCCTATGGCCTGGGCAAGGACGACGATTATTTCGCGGGCATGCGCGCCGGCTATGGCCGTTCGCGCGACCGGCTGACGGACGCGCTGCGCGCCGCCGGATGGTCGGTCCCGCCAGCCCGGGCCACCTACTTCCTGACGCTCGATCTCGCCGCTTCTGGCGTGACACTGGACGATCGCAGCTTCTGCGACCGGCTGGTGGCGGAGCACGGCGTCGCCGCCGTCCCCGTCTCAGCCTTCTACGCCGAGAACCCGGTCACGAACATCGTCCGTCTCTGCTTCGCCAAGGCGGACGCAACGCTGGACGCCGCCGCCGACCGGCTGGCGGCGGCGCACCGCGCGCTCACTTGATCCCCATGCTCGCGCGAAGGAAAGCGTCGCTCTTGCCGAGCATGTCGGCACGGGCGTCCGCATCGGCGAGCTGGTGGTCGAGCTTGGGATAGACGGTCAGCTCGACTTTCTTCCCGGCGCCCCGCAAGCGATCTGCCATCAACCGCGATTCCACGATCCGGACGTTCACGTCGAGCTCGCCGTGAAAAAGCATCACCGGCGACCGGATCGCGGAGGCATTCTGAGCGGGAGAGCCCTCGCGGACGTGTGGGCCGCTGCCGACAAAATCTCGGATTTCACGCTGGGCTGACGTTCGGACATATTGCTTTTTCAGTTCATCCAGATCGGTCACCGGTGCGACAGCAACAATCGCCTTGAACAAGTCGGGCGCGACAACACCCGATTGGAGCGCTGCGTAACCGCCATAAGACCAGCCGAAGATCGCCAACTTGTCCGGTGCGGCGATACCCTGGGAGACGAGCCACCGCCCGCTGTCGGTCACATCGCCGATCGCGGTCTTCCACGATTGAAAGCCGTTATCTTGAAACCATTGGTCGCCATAACCGGTCGAGCCACGGAAATTGGGCTGGAGCACCGCATAGCCGCGATTCGCGAAATATTGTGAGAGCCAGTCGAAGCCCCATTCATCGCGGAAGCTCGGACCCCCATGCGGCATCACCAGCGCGGGAAGCCCCTTTCCAGACGATCCGGGCGGCAGCGTGAGGTAGGCGGGGACAAGAGTACCGTCAGCGGTTTTGACTTGCACCGGCTTCACCGGCGCGAGCTTGTAGCCTTCGAGTTCGGGCCGGCTGAGCAGCAGGGGCCGCATCTGCTTGGTTGCCCGATCGAGCATATAGTAACGGCCGGGATCGGTGTCGCTGCCGGCCCAGATCAGGAGTTTCTGCTCGTCGTCGCTCGCGCCTTCGAAACTGATGATCGGCGATCCCGGTAGCGCCTTCGACAATGACTGCGCCAGCTTTTGCATCGCAGGATCGAAATAGGTCGCTTCGCGCTGCTCGGTTGCGAACGAAGCGCCGATCACGCGGTGCTTGCGGCCAAGCACGATCAACTGATCGACGTCCACTTGCGGGTGGGCGAACACCTTGGTCTCGGTGTTCGATCCGTCCAAGGATCGGGTGTAGATCGCGAGCCGGCCATTGTTCTTCTGCAGCCCATAGACGACGTCGGCGACGGGATCGACGATGTAGGGATTGAAACCCTCGCGGGTCAGCGTGTTGTAAGGGCCGAGATCGCGCCAACCGTCGCGGTTTTTCGGCCGATAGATATATTTGATGATGCCGGTGCTTGCATAGTCGCCCGTCACTTGCCCCATGCCCGCGATGCGGACCATTCCGCTGCCGTCGGAAATGAACTCCTGTGCCTCGATCATCGGCTTCACCACCGGCTTGCGCGCCAGTGTTCTGGTATCGACTCGATCCACGCCGAAGCCCTCGCCGCGTTTCTGGATCAGCGATCCCGCCTTGGACTCGGGTACATACCAGCGGCCCAACAGAATGGCGCCATCCTCCCCGGGCAGCCAGTCGATCACGGACCCGCCATAGCCACTGAAATACCAGGCATTCTCGGCTTCGCGCTGGCTGACCATTTTCACGTTTCCGCCGACCGCATCGACCGCGACCTGGCGCGACAAGCCAACAATGAAGCCCGATTCGTCGCGCAATGTGACCACGTTGCAGACGAGACGATCGTTCGCGACCCAGCTGCAGCCCGATAGCCGCTCGGGTTCTCCGCTCGCGACGAGCGCTCGCCGGGGCGCAGCGCTTCCGTCCACCGGCACGGTGAAAAGTGCATTGCCTTGCTTCAAGGCGGGCGCGAGGAACGCCATCGTCTTGCCGTCCGGAGACAGGCTGGCACTGGTTACGGATTCGCGTGCGCCGAACGCCTTTTCAGGCGGCAATGCCTGGGCAGTCGCAATGGATGAAGCACTCGCGGTGATGGCGAGCGCGGCGGCGATGCGGAGCTTCATTCTTTTCCCCCTGCGTGGTCGCGACTATAGCACCGCGTCGGCCGCGAAATTGCAAGAGGCCGGGATCCCGAATCGGAGGTGAATTCAGTGTTAAAGGTGGAATCGCGCCGATGACGCCGCTCTTTCGCCAGCCGCCCGAATGGGCGCTGCACGAGAGCGTGTGGATCGGCTTCCCGAGTCACGGCGAGCTATGGGAGGATGATCTGGCGCCCGCCCAGGCCGAGGTCGCGGCGTTCGCAAGGGCCGTGCATGCCCATGGCGCCGGCGAGACCGTCCGCCTGGTCGCGGCCGACGAAAATGCGGCTGCCGAGGGGCGGCGGCTAGCGGGACCAGGCATCGAGGTCATCGTGCAGCCGTTCGGCGACATCTGGCTGCGCGACACGGGGCCGATAGTGGTTTCGGACGGTGCCAGCCGCGCGGCGCGGGCATTTCGCTTCAATGGCTGGGGCGGCAAGTACAACTTGCCCGGAGACGACGATCTGGCCGTGCGGCTGGCCGGAACTCAAGGCTTCGACACGCGGGAATGCCACTACGTGCTGGAAGGCGGCGCGATCGATGTCGAAGGCACCGGCCTCGCCGTCACGACCGAGCAATGCCTGCTCAACCCCAACCGCAACCCCGGCCTGACCCGCGACGAGATCGAGGCGCGGCTGAACGGCGATCTGGGCCTCGATCGCATCCTGTGGCTCGGCGGCGGCCTTCTCAACGACCACACCGACGGCCATGTCGACAATCTCGCCCGCTTCGTCGGCGAGGGCCGGATCGCGATTCCCGAGCCGGCCGGCGCGGACGACCCGAACGCGGACGTCTATCGCGATGCCCGGGCGCGCGCCCGCGCGTTCGGTTTGGACGTGGTGCCGATCCCCTCTCCCGGGCGCGTGCTGCGCGACGATGAGGTGATCCCGGCCTCCTACATGAATTTCTACATCGGCAACGCCGCCGTGGTCGTGCCGCTCTACGGCGCGCCGAACGACCAAGCGGCGGTGACGGCGATCCAGGCGATCTTTCCGACGCGCAGGGTTGTCGGCTTCCGCGCCGACCATATCTTGACCGGCGGCGGCAGCTTTCACTGTATCAGCCAGCAAGTGCCTTCGCTCTAGCCCCCGGAACCGACATGTCCGAAATCACCGTCGCTGCCCTGCAGCTCGCCTTGCCCGGCCCGGAAGCCGACAATATCGCGCACGTTGCCGAGCTGGTCCGCGAGGCGGCGGGCAAGGGCGCGAAAGTCATCCTCCCGCCCGAACTGTTCGAAGGCCCCTATTTCTGCCGGGTCGAGGATGAAGGCCTCTTTTCGAACGCCCGGCCGACCGGGACGCACCCTTCGGTGCTCGCGATGCAGAAGCTGGCGGCGGAGCTGAACGTCTATATCCCGACCAGCTTCTTCGAGGCGGACGGGCCGCATCATTACAACAGCCTCGCCATGATCGACGATAAGGGCGCGATCATGGGCCTCTATCGCAAGAGCCATATCCCGGACGGTCCGGGCTATGAGGAGAAATTCTATTTCCGGCCCGGCAATACCGGCTTCAAGACCTGGAATGTGCCGGGCGCGACGCTGGGCGTCGGCGTGTGCTGGGACCAATGGTATCCCGAAACCGCGCGGGCGATGATGCTGATGGGCGCGGACATCCTGTTTTACCCGACCGCGATCGGATCGGAACCGCACGATCCGGAGCTCGATACCAGCCGGTTGTGGCGCCGGGCGATGATCGGCCACGCCGTGTCGAACGTCGTGCCGGTGGTCGCCGCCAACCGGATCGGCACGGAGGACGGTCAGCGCTTCTACGGCCACAGCTTCATCTGCGACGAGCGCGGCGACATGCTGGCCGAATTCGGCGCGACCGAGACCGGCGTGCTGACCGCCACGCTCGATCTGGCCCAGGCCAAGCGCCACCGCGCCGCCTTCGGCTTCTTCCGCGATCGCCGGCCTGAGCTTTACGGCCGGCTGGTTCAGGACATCTGACGCAGTTCCAGCGCCCGGGCGAACACCGCCTCGAACATCGGCGCCGTCAGCCGCCCGGTGTTCTGGTTGTAGCGGGAACAGTGATAGCTATCGATCAGCATAGCGCCACCAGGCAGGGCGTGCTCCGCGAGGTGCGCGAATTTATGCGCCGACAGCCTCGCGCCGAAGGTCCTCAACGCCGATTGGTGCGCGATCTGGCCGAGCGCGACATAAACGCGCGCCTGCTTCAGCATCGCGATCTGGCCGGCCAGAAATGGGCGGCAGCTCGCGATCTCGTCCGGCAGCGGCTTGTTGGCCGGCGGCAGGCATTTGACCGCGTTGCAGATGATCGTGCCGTTGAGCCGCAGGCCATCGTCAGCGGCGGCGCCATAGGCGCCAGTGGCAAGTCCGAATTTGCCCAGCGTCTCGAACAGCAGGTCACCAGCAAAGTCGCCGGTAAAGGGCCGGCCCGTGCGGTTGGCGCCGTGTTTGCCGGGTGCGAGGCCGACAATCACCAGCCACGCACTCGGATCGCCGAACGCTGGCACCGGCGCGTTCCACCAATCGGGATGCTCGACGCGCAGTTCTTCACGGAAAGCGACAAGCCGGGGGCAGCGCGGGCAATCGTGTGGCGGCTCTGTTTCGGGAATGGGGCTGACGAAAGTCACGCCGACCGGATAGGCAGGTTCGCGTGACCATCACAAGCTACGCCATCGCATTGGGTTCCAATCGCCGCCATCACCGCCACGGCGCGCCCGACCATGTCGTGAAGGCCGCGATGGCCGCGTTGGATGAGCTGGGCGAAGTGACGGCCGCCTCGCCGGTCATCCGAACGGCGGCGCTCGGGCCGGCGGGACGCGGCTTCGCGAACGCCGCCGCCGTGCTCGCGACCCCGCTGGAACCCGATGCCCTGCTTTCGCGGCTAAAACAGATCGAACGCCGCTTCGGACGCAGGCGGGGCCGCCGCTGGGGCGCGCGCGTGCTCGACCTCGACATTATCCTCTGGTCCGAGGGCGCGCACGCCGCGCCTGGCCTGACCGTCCCCCACCCGGAGTTCCGCAAGCGCCGCTTCGTGCTCCAGCCGCTCGGCCGCATCGCTCCGACATGGCGCGATCCGATCACCGGGCGAACCGTCCGCCAGCTGCTGCACGCGGTTGACCGCCGCGCCCCCCGCGCTTAGGTGAGCCGCTTCCCGCGAGGGGGCCGTTAGCTCAGTCGGTAGAGCAACTGACTTTTAATCAGTAGGTCGCTGGTTCGAATCCAGCACGGCTCACCATTCCGTTAGGTTGCCGCCGGCAGGCGCAGCACGAACGCGCTGCCGCTCCGCCAGCGAGGATCGATATCGAGCGAGCCGCCCATCAACTCAGCCATGCGCCGCGCCGACGCCAGCCCCAGTCCGAATCCGCCGACCCGCTGGGTGGCGCGATCGGTGCCTTGGAAATAGTCCTTGAACAGCTGCGGCAAGTCAGCGGGCGCAATGCCGGCGCCGTCATCGATCACCCAAAGTTCCGCGATGCGGTCCCGCCGGCGCGCGCCGATCAACAGGCGCCGTCCGCCCGAGTGCCTGACCGTATTGACGACGAGATTGCTGAGGATGCGGCGCACCAGATGCTCGTCGGCCAGCGCTTCGATACGGCCGGCCAGCCTTGCTTCGATCCCAGCAGCGCGCAGCGATGGCTCGTGTTCCAGCAAAGCCGACGATCCTGCCTCGATCAGGCCCGTGACGGCGATGCGGGGCTGGACGCCCAAGGCTTCGAGGCGAAGATGTTCGAGCATCGACTCCAGCAGTTTCTGCGTCGCCTCGAAGGCCGCCCGCCCGCCTGATGCGGCCCGCTCGCGTTGAGCCGTTGACGGATCAGCGAGCAATCGGTCGAAATACAGCCGCGCTGCCATGATCGGCTGCTGCAGGTCATGGGACGCAGCGGCGAGAAAGCGGGTCTTGGCGTCGCGTTCGGCCTGGACGACGGCGAGTGCCCCTTCAAGCGCGCGCGAGGCGCGGACGCTCATCCGGCGGATCATGATCAGCGCCGCGCCCTCCATCAGCAGGAAGCCCGCCAGCGCAAGTGAGTAGGGAATGCGATAAAACAGCGCGAACGCCGCCATCGACGCAACCACGGCGAGCGATCCCGCCACCGCCAAAGCGTCGGGATTGAGGATGATCACCATCGCGATGAACCACATGCACAGGATGATCATGATCAGCCGCAGCATGGGATCCGCAGCGGGCATGAGGATCCAGACGCTGGCGACGATGCCAAGGCAAAAGGCCAAGGTGATGTAGCGCCCGCCCGGCCCCCTTTCGCCAGCAGCACCGTCGGAACGAAGACCGGCGATTACGCTGACAATCCGCGCCACGATGCACGACGTCATGAAGGCGAGCCAGCTCCCGAGCAGAGCGGGATGAACGCTGTCCGCGAACTGATGGCGCACGAACAGCAGCACCGTGGTCATCACCGCAAGCGCGACGAACTCCGGTATCAGCCGCGTCGGGCTGAACCCCTGCCGTTCATTTTTCCTCTCCACGCCAGCACGATAGCGAAACTCGAGTCCGAAGCCAGAGCCGTGTTCGCCTCGTTCAGCCGCCGGACAAGATCGGCGCCTTATGCGCGGCGTTTTCGATGAGACTGTTCCTATGATCGCATTTGCTTTTGCCTTGGCCGCCGCGGTGCAGTCGGCCCCGCGCGCGGACCCTATGATCGGGACGTGGATGAACCGGCGCGAGACGATCGCGGTGCGCACCAGCCGATGCGGACCCAATCTTTGCGGGCGGGTCGTATGGGCCGCGCCCCAGGCTCAGGAAGCGGCGGCGGCAGGCGGCACCCCGCGCCTGGTCGGCACGATGCTGATGCGCGACTTCCGGCGCGTTGGGCCGGGCCTGTGGCAGGGCGAAGTGTTCGTCGCCGATCTGGGCCAGACCGCGCAGGCGGACATGACGATGACCGGCCCCGGCGAGATCGAGATCAACGGCTGTCTTGGCACATTGATCTGTAAACGGCAGGTCTGGCACCGCGCGCCGGCGCCGCGCTAAACCCTATTTGCCGTCCATCGGAATGATGATCTCGTCCGGATGGGCATAACCCAGCCGCTCGCGGATCAGCTCGTCGGCGAGGTCGGGATTGGCCTTTGCGGGGTCGAGCAGCGTGACGCGATTGGCGATGACCCGCTTTTTCGCCTCCAGCCGCTTCAGCTCACTCTCGCGCTGACCCAGCTGGCGCTTATAGTCACCCCAGGCCATGACGCCGTTCGGGCCGGCGAGCGCGTAGCCGCCGAAAAAGGCGATGATCAGCAGGGCCGCGGCTGGTCCCGCCGCGCGCTTCATCAAATCCCAGACGTTTTGCCGCCTCTTCGCCATCACAAGCCTGTTGAATCACAGCCGAGTCGCGCGATCAACCCGCTTTGTTCGAGAAAATCGCTTTGCCCCCATATTTCGCCTGGGGACCGAGCTGCTCCTCGATGCGGATCAGCTGGTTATATTTGGCGAGCCGGTCGGAGCGGGCAAGGCTGCCCGTCTTGATCTGGCCGCAGTTGGTCGCAACGGCAAGGTCGGCGATGGTCGCATCCTCGGTCTCGCCGGAACGGTGCGACATGACCGCGGTATAGCTGTTGCGCTGGGCGGTGGAGACCGCTTCCAGCGTTTCGGTCAGCGTGCCGATCTGGTTGACCTTGACCAGAAGCGAATTGGCGAGGCCCTGCTTGATGCCATCCGCCAACCGCTGGGGATTGGTCACGAACAGATCGTCGCCGACCAGCTGGACCCTGGCGCCGAGCCTTTCGGTCAGCAGCTTCCAGCCGTCATAATCATCCTCGGCCATGCCGTCTTCGATCGAAAGGATCGGGTAGCGGCCGCACAGCTCCGCCAGATAATCGACCATTTCGGCCGGGGCGAGCGTCCGACCCTCGCCTTCCAGCGCATAGGCGCCGTCCTTGTAGAACTCGGTCGCGGCGCAATCGAGCGCGAGCACGACCTCGTCGCCAGGTTTGTAGCCGGCCTGCTCGATCGAGCGCATGATGAAATCGAGCGCATCCGCCGGCGAAGCGAGGTTCGGCGCGAAGCCGCCTTCGTCGCCGACCGCCGTCGCCAGTCCCTTGTCGTGCAGGTTTTTCTTGAGCGTATGGAAAATCTCCGCACCCCAGCGCACGCCTTCTGACAGGCTTTCGGCGCCGACCGGCATGATCATGAATTCCTGGAAGTCGATTGGATTATCGGCATGCGCGCCGCCATTGATGATATTCATCATCGGCACCGGCAGCACATGCGCGGATACGCCTCCCACATAGCGGTACAGCGGCAGCCCGCTCGCCGCCGCGGCAGCCTTGGCGACCGCCAGGCTGACCCCCAAGATCGCATTGGCGCCGAGCCGCGATTTATTCTCGGTGCCGTCGAGCGCGATCATCTGCGCGTCGAGATCGGCCTGGTCCTCGGCATCCAGGCCCAGGATATTCTCCGCGATCTCGCCGTTGACCGCGCGCACCGCTTCGCCGACGCCTTTGCCAAGCCAGCGATTCTTGTCGCCATCGCGCTTCTCGACCGCTTCGAACGCGCCGGTCGAGGCGCCGGAAGGGACCGCCGCGCGGCCGAAACTGCCGTCCTCCAGCTCGACATCCACCTCGACGGTCGGATTGCCGCGACTGTCGAGAATCTGGCGCGCATGAATGTCGATTATTGCGGTCATGTAACGGCCTTCCTAAATCGGCATAGGGAATTGGCGCCCGCCCCTATCGGCCGTGCGGCTGGAAGGCAATCGGCGGGAACCACGCCAGAGCAGCGATTGTTCTGGAGCCACAAGTTCGAGGCGTGAAAGGAATCGGCGATGACGGACCAGGATCAGACCAGCACGGACACGGCAGCGGCAGAGAATACCGGATCGACGAGCGATGCGGGATCGACGACCGAGAAGTTCAAGAACCAGATCGCGACCCTGAAGACGCAGGCGGGCGACAAGGCTCGCGATTATGCCGGTAAGGGCCTCGGTCACGCCACCGACGCGCTCGACGAAGCGGCGAAGTTCCTGCAGGACACGGCCAAGACGGTCGAGGAGAAGCTGGGGCCGCAGGTCGGCCGCTACGGGCTTTCCGCTGCCGACAGCGTCGCCAGTCTGGCCGACCAGCTTCGCGACAAGGATCTGGACGAATTGCTCGATGATGCGCGCGAGCTGGTCCGCAAGAGCCCCGGCATCGCGATTGGCGCGGCCGTGGGCCTGGGCTTCGTGCTGGCCCGGCTGGCCAAGGCCGGCGTCGGCTTCGAGGACGGCCAGGGCAAGACCGGCAAGGCGGACAAGCCCGCCGATCCAGCCTGATCACGGCATGAGCGAGGAGGCGCCAATCGCGCAGTTGCTCGGCCAGCTTGTCGATGACGGCAAGCGCTATGCGCGCGCCGAAGTCGAGCTGGCAAAGGCGAAAGCGGCGGACAAGGTGCTGCCGCTCAAGCCTGCGGCGATCCTCGCCGGACTGGGTGCGGTTCTGGCCCTTTCAGCAGGCTCCGCTTTGCTCGTCGGCCTGATCTTCGCTCTGACCCCGCGGCTCGGCGCGTTCGGCGCGACAGCGGTGGTCGTGATCGCCGCCGGCGCCGTCGCGGCCCTGCTCTTCTACTTCGCCTACAAGCGGCTGGTGGAGGTGCTGCGGTGAGCAAGCCCGATCTGGTGGCGCGCGAAGCCGCGGTCGCGACTACCCGCGAGCAGTTGATGACCACGCTGCAGGCGCTGCAGCGTCGCTTCAGCCCCAAGACCATCACCGACGACTTCAAGGACGCGGCGAAGGAAAAGGTCGATGGGGCGATCAACGCCGCGAAAGACGGCATGGTCCAGGCCGCGACCCATCCCTCGACCGTTGCCGCCGTTACGGTGCCGGTGCTGGTCTATCTTTTCAGGAAGCCGATCGCACAGGGCTTGAGCGCCGTGTTCGGTCACGACAAGCCATCAAAGGGCGAAACCCCCGCGCCCGCATTGAAGGAGTAACGACGATGCCAACCACCCCCGCCAAGTCATCCGCAACCCGCGCGCCCAGCGTCAAACAGCGCGTCGCGGACGCCGGCGACAGGATCGGCAGCGGCGTCGACAAGGCACCCCTGGTCGCGCTCGCCGGGGCGGCGGTGGTCGGCGCGTTGGCCGGCGCACTCCTGCCCCGCACCGAGCGGGAAACGGAGCTGCTGGGTTCCGTCGGCAACAAGCTTGGCAAAGCGGCGGGCGATGCCGTCAAGGCCGCGCGCGATGTCGGCAAGCAGGAACTTGGCCTCCTTACCGGCGATCAGTCGCCGATCGACAATCTGGTCCAGAAGGCCTTGGGCGCGGTCAGCGCTGCGGGTTCCGCGGCAGCGACATCCATCACGAGCAAGCGCGGCGGCTGACATGCTTGCCGCTGCGGCATCCACCCGCTAGGGGCCGCGCCCATGAGCAAGTTGCACTTGGTGTTCGGGGGCCGCGTGAAGGATCCGCGCGGCCTGGATTTCGTCGATCTCGACAAGATCGACATTGTCGGCGTCTACCCCGATTTCAAAAGCGCCGAGGCCGCCTGGCGTGGCGCCGCGCAGCGCACTGTCGATGACGCGGAGATGCGCTATGTCGTCGTCCACCTGCACAGGCTGCTCGAGCCGGACCTGCCGGACGCCTAAGCTTTCCGGTAGCGCCAGATCAGCAACGGACGCGCGAGGATCAGGCCCGCCAGAAATCCGCCGATATGCGCGGCGATCGCGATCTGTCCGCCGGCGAAGGCCAGGCCGAACAGCGACTGGAGAAAGATCCAGCCCGCCGCCAGCCACACCACGCGCACCACGAACGGCGAGAACGGCCCGATCGCCTTCACCTGCGCGCGGCTGAAGAACACCGCATAGGCGCCGACCGTGGCGGAAATGGCGCCGCTCGCGCCCACCATCGGCAGCGTCGAGCCGGGTCCGATCGCCCATTGCGCGGCGGCGGCCGCATAGGCGCCTACCAGGTAGAGCAGCAGGCTTTCCCCGCCGCCGATAACCCCTTCGACGAACCGCCCGCAGATGATCAGCATCATCATGTTCATGACGAGATGCAGGAAACCGGCATGGATGAGAGTCGCGCTGACCGGGGTCACCCATGCTGGCAGCGCGTCCGGCAGGGCCGCGCCCGTCACGCGCGCGGGAATGAAACCGCCCTGTATCGAGGCGAGTTCGAGCGATCCGGTCAGCCACAGGAACAGAAAGGCGATCACCGTTCCGGCCACCAAGCCCTGGGTGAAGCGGCCTTCGGGGAGGTTCAGCATATCCCTCTCATTCCGTTCGTTTCGAGCGAAGTCGAGAAACGGCCGGCCATCGGAGTGTCTCGACTTCGCTCGACACGAACGGCGGATGGGAGAATGGTTAGATGAACTCGATCTTTGACACGAGGTAGTAGCGGTCGCCCGACGGCACCGTCACCTCGACCTCGTCCTCGACCTTGCGGCCGATCAGGGCGCGCCCCAGCGGCGAATTGTAGGAAATGCGGCCGAGCTTCGCGTCCGCTTCGGTCTCGCCGACGATCTGGTAGCGAACCGGCTTGTCGTCCTCGTCCATCATCGTCACCGTCGCGCCGAACACGACCTTGTCGCCTGACAGGTCGCGCGGATCGATGATCTGAGCGCGGCTGAGCTTGCTTTCAAGATCGGCGATCTCCGCCTCGACCTGGCCCTGGCGCTCCTTCGCCGCGTGATATTCGGCGTTCTCGGAAAGATCGCCGTGCGCGCGCGCTTCCTCGATGGCATCGACGATCTGCGGCCGCTCCTCTTTCCGACGCTTCAGATCCGCCTGGAGCTTGTCATAGCCCTCCTGCAGCATCGGCATCTTCTCGACAGTCGCCATCTTGTCCGCCCTTCATCGTCATGACTGCCGCCCTGGCGGCCCGGATTGGGCCGCCTCCCCTCGCATTGTTGGTGTCGGGAGGTCAGGCGTGCGAGGCAGAATAGTAGGATTGGAGAGGCCGCACTTCAAGAGGGCGTTCTCCGAGCGCGCGAATCGCCTGCACCGCCGCCGCGCTCGCCGCCGCGGTCGTGAAATAGGGAATCTTCTGATTGAGGGCCGAGGCGCGGATGCCGGCCGAATCCTTCAGCGACTGCCACCCTTCGGTCGTGTTGAAGATCAGATCGATGCCGCCGTCCTTGATCCGGTCGACGATGTGCGGCCGGCCCTGCGCGACCTTGTTGATCCGCTCCAGCGCGATTCCGGCCCCTTCCAGCGCGTCGGCGGTGCCGCCGGTCGCGACCACCTTGAAGCCCATCGCGACCAATTCCCGGACCGGCTCCACGATCGCCGCCTTGTCGCCGTCCTTGACCGAGACGAACAGGCAGCCGCCGGCAGGCAGCTTCGTCCCGGCCCCGATCTGCGACTTGGCGAAAGCGGTCGGGAAATCGTCATCGATTCCCATGACTTCGCCAGTGGACTTCATTTCCGGTGACAGGATCGGATCGATACCCGGGAATTTGGCGAAGGGGAACACCGCTTCCTTGACCGCGATCCAGCCGTTCGGCCGGTTGATATGGGGCAAGTTCGCAATCTTCTCGCCCGCCATCACCCGCGCGGCGAGCTTGGCGATCGGGGTGCCGACCGCCTTCGCGACGAATGGCACGGTGCGGCTGGCGCGCGGATTGACCTCGATCAGATAGACCGCGTCATCCTTCACCGCGAACTGGACGTTCATCAGCCCGACGACGCCGAGCGCCCGCGCCAGCGCATCGGTCTGGCGCTCGATCTCGGCAACGATCTCGGCCGAGAGCGAATAGGGCGGCAGCGAGCAGGCGCTGTCGCCGGAATGAACGCCGGCTTCCTCGATATGCTGCATGACGCCCGTCACAACGACGTCGATGCCGTCGGCGAGCGCATCGACATCCACCTCGATCGCGTCGCGCAGATAGCGGTCGATCAGCACCGGCGAGTCGCCCGATACCTGCACCGCGGTCGCGATATAGGCGTCCAGCTGTGCCTCGCCGTCGACGATCTCCATCGCGCGCCCGCCGAGAACGTAGGACGGGCGGATCAGCACCGGATAGCCGATTCGGTTGGCGACGGCGATCGCTTCCTCGCGGCTGCGGGCGATGCCGTTTTCGGGCTGCTTGAGGCCGAGCTTGGTGACCAGCTTGGCGAAGCGCTCGCGGTCCTCGGCCAGGTCGATCGCGTCCGGGCTGGTTCCGAGGATCGGAATGCCTGCCTGCTCCAGCTCGTGCGCGAGTTTCAACGGGGTCTGGCCGCCGAACTGGACGATGACGCCCAGCAGCTCGCCCTTCGACTGCTCGACATGCAGAATCTCCAGCACGTCCTCGGCGGTCAGCGGCTCGAAATAGAGGCGGTCGGACGTGTCGTAATCGGTGGAGACGGTTTCCGGGTTGCAGTTGATCATGATCGTCTCGAAGCCCGCCTCGCGCAGCGCGAAACAGGCGTGGACGCAGCAATAATCGAACTCGATCCCCTGCCCGATCCGGTTCGGCCCGCCGCCCAGGATCACGATCTTCTTGCGATCCGAGGGATTGGCTTCATTCTCCGGCTCGCCGAAGCTCGGCGCTTCATAGGTCGAATACATATAGGGCGTCTTCGCCTCGAACTCGGCCGCGCAGGTGTCGATGCGCTTGAAGACCGGGCGGACACCCAATTTGTAGCGGAGCGCGCGGACATCCTCCTCGGTCGCGCCGCCGGTCATCGCCTTGACCGTCTCGCCGATCAGGCCGGAGCTGCGGCCGAACGCGCGCCGCGTGCCGGGCTGGAGATTGGCCGAGCGCAGCGCGAGATAGGCCAGGCGCTTGTCCGAAAAGCCCATCGCCTTCAGCCGGCGCATGCCCTCGGCATCGCGCGGCAGGCCGTTGGTGCAAACTTCATCCTCGGCGCGGACGATCTCGGCGATCCGCTCGAGGAACCACGGATCGTATTTGGCGACTTGGTGAACCTCGGCGACGCTCAGCCCCTCACGCAACGCCTGGGCGGCGACCAGCAGCCGGTCAGGCGTGGCGCGGGCCAGCTCCGCCAGGATTTCCTCCTTGGGCGCCCCGACCAGCGCGTCGACGACGTTGAAGCCGGACAGGCCGGTTTCCAGCCCGCGCAGCGCCTTCTGGATGCTCTCGTGAATGTTGCGGCCGATCGCCATCACTTCGCCGACCGACTTCATCATCGTCGAAAGCAGCGGCTCGGACCCCTTGAACTTCTCGAACGCGAAGCGCGGGATTTTGGTCACGACATAGTCGATCGTCGGCTCGAAGCTGGCGGGCGTCGCGCCGGTGATGTCGTTGTCGATCTCGTCGAGCGTGTAGCCGACCGCCAGCTTGGCGGCGACCTTGGCGATCGGGAAGCCGGTCGCTTTTGAGGCGAGCGCGGACGAGCGCGAGACACGCGGGTTCATCTCGATCACGACCAGCCGCCCGTCTTTTGGATTCACTGCGAACTGGACGTTGGAACCGCCGGTTTCAACACCGATTTCACGCAAGCAGGCAATGCTCGCGTTGCGCATGATCTGATATTCCTTGTCGGTCAGCGTCAGCGCCGGCGCGACAGTGATCGAGTCGCCCGTGTGCACTCCCATCGGGTCCACATTCTCGATCGAGCAGATGATGATGGCATTGTCGGCGCGATCGCGCACGACCTCCATCTCATATTCCTTCCAGCCGAGCAGCGATTCCTCGATCAGCACTTCATTCGTCGGGCTGGCGTCGAGGCCCTTTTTCACGATCTCGACGAACTCGTCCCGATTGTACGCGATGCCGCCGCCGGTGCCGCCCAGCGTGAAGCTCGGCCGGATGATCGACGGCAGCCCCGTGACGTCAAGACCCGCAAGCGCCTCCTCGACCGAATGCGCGATCGCCGAGCGCGCGCTCTCCAGCCCGATCTTGTCCATCGCGACGCGGAATTTCTGCCGGTCCTCGGCCTTGTCGATCGCGTCGGCATCGGCGCCGATCATGGTGACGCCGAATTTGTCGAGCGTGCCGTCGCGGAACAGCGCGAGCGCGGTGTTGAGCGCCGTCTGCCCACCCATCGTCGGCAGGATCGCGTCCGGACGCTCCTTTTCGATGATCTTGGCGACGATTTCGGACGTGATCGGCTCGATATAGGTCGCGTCGGCAAACTCCGGATCGGTCATGATCGACGCCGGGTTGGAGTTGACCAGCACGATCCGATACCCCTCCGCCTTCAACGCCTTGGCCGCCTGCGTCCCCGAATAATCGAACTCCGCCGCCTGCCCGATGACGATCGGACCCGCGCCAATGATCAGGATGGAGGAAATGTCGGTGCGTTTGGGCATTCTAGTTTTTCGCCCCGAACAGCCGGCTCAACAGAGATCGAGATTCGGATGCTGGAGACGGTTCGGGCTGCGGAACATCAGGCCGGGCGACAAAGGTTTCCCAACCATCATATTCGACTCCATGACGCTCGGCCGCGCCGACCAGCACAGGTGTGACCTCGCGAAACGTCTCATAGTCGACGGGCGTCTCGCTGAAGACGACCACGCCCTCAGGGTCCTGGAGCCAGCGATCGATGGCGTAGCCCCACGGCGCAAGCTCCTCGACCAGTTGAGTCAGTCGGCCCCGTTCACCGTAGAACCAAAAATCTGTTCTTCGCGGAGTCACGCCATCATCGCCGTTGCGCTCAAGGTTAGAGATTACCCTCCTATCGCCATCCAGCTGTCGCTCCATTTGAGTGGGAGTGACTAGATCGATCAGCTTCTCGCGATTATCGAGATTTGTCGCGCTCAGTGAGTAACCGTCAGGATTGAACCGTCCCAAGATGGGTTCGAACTCGATTGGCACCGGATGTGCCAGCACGATCCTGCGCAGGCCGTCACCCGTGATGCTCGCGATATGGTAGGCGCCGACCGCTAGTTCCTGCAGTTGCTCCGCGATACCTTCTTCGACTGGATAGAGACGATCCGTATACTGCGGCATTCCTTGGTCGCTGACCAAATCGACGTCAGCTTCGCAACAAATGATAGTGATGATATCCCTTCGAAGTGCCTTCTCTGCAATCGCGTTGCCGGTGCGCGTCAGCACGACGAGCGGGTAACGATCCTCGGTTAGCCGATCGAGCAGCATCCAATGATCAGCGTCTCCACCTACAGACGTATCGGGAGCTCCTGTCACGACAATCCCTCCACAAACTTTTTGAACAAGTACATGCTGTCCATCGGCCCGGGGCTAGCCTCCGGATGATATTGCACGCTGAAGGCGGGGCGGTCGGTGAGTTCGATGCCGCAGTTGGAGTTGTCGAACAGGCTCACATGCGTCTCGCGTGCGTTCTCCGGCAGGGTGCCGCGTTCCACCGCGAAGCCGTGGTTCATGCTGGTGATCTCGACGCGGCCATCCTCCAGCCGCTTGACCGGGTGGTTGGCGCCGCGATGGCCCTGGAACATCTTGGTCGTCTTCGCGCCGATCGCGAGCGCGAGGAGCTGATGGCCTAAGCAGATGCCGAACAGGGGCTTGCCGGTTTCCAGCATCTGCCGGATGACCGGCACCGCATATTCTCCTGTCGCGGCCGGGTCGCCGGGGCCGTTCGAGAGGAAGAAGCCGTCGGGGTTATGGGCCATCACTTCGTCGAAGGTTGCGGTGGCTGGGAGGACCGTGACTTGCGCGCCGGCCTTCACGAGGTTGCGGAAGATGTTGTATTTTGAGCCGTAGTCTATGGCGACGATGTGTGGGGTGCGGGTTTCGGCTCCGAGCGCCGCGCGCCCTTCGACTTCGCTCAGGACGAGCGGGGTGGGTTTGGAGCCGCGCCCCTCGACTTCGCTCGGGACGAGCGTGGAGGGCTGGGAGCTACGCCCCTCGACTTCGCTCGGGACGAGCGAGCTTGAGGGTCCCGCGCTTAAACTCCCGCTCGTCCCGAGCGAAGTCGAGGGGCGCGGTTCCGAGCCTTCGTACCCGAACCCGAGTTCCCACACCCCGCCTTCCCAGGAGTGATGCGCCTCGCACGACACATCCTTGGCGAGATCCATGCCCTCAAGCCCCGGCCAGGCGCGCGCTTTCGCCAGCAGCGCGTCGATATCGAACCGCCCTGAAGCCGAGTGCGCGATGACGCCATTGGGCGCGCCGCCCGCGCGGATTCGCCGCGTCAGCGCGCGCGTGTCCACGCCCGAAATTCCGATCTTTCCCCGCGCCGTCAGCCACTCGCCGAAACCTTCGGCCGCGCGGAAGTTAGACGGCGCGGTCACGTCCTCGCGGACGATGCAGCCCAGCGCATGGGCGTGGTTCGCCTCCACATCCTCATGGTTCGCGCCGACATTGCCGATGTGCGGGAAAGTGAAGGTGATGACCTGCCCTTCGAAGGACGGATCGGTCATGATTTCCTGATAGCCGGTGATCGCGGTGTGGAAGCACACCTCGCCCACCGCCTCGCCTTCCGCGCCGAAGCCCCGGCCCCAAATCACGTCGCCGGACGCCAAAACCAATACCCCCGTGGCTCCTTCAGGTGCGCGCGTGGGGGTGGCGTCGGCCATGATCGGCAGGCTCCTTCGAGTGGCTGGCAGCAATGTCGCTAAGGTTCGTCCGCTAGGCCCCGTGACGCGCCCGGTCAACCTGCTAGAGCATGGAAATGATTCGAGACAGCATCAAAACCGCCCTTGTCACCGCCATGAAAGGCGGCGACAAGGCGACGACCGCGACGATCCGCCTGATCCAGGCCGCGATCAAGAATCGCGACATCGAGGCCCGCACCGGCAAGGCGCCGGATGACGACGACGTGCTGGTCAGCGAAGTGCTGCAAAAGATGGTCAAGCAGAGGCGCGAATCGATCACGATGTATCAACAGGGCAACCGGCCGGAGCTGGCGGCGGCGGAGGCCGCGGAGGTGGCGGTCATCGAACGATTTTTGCCACGGATGATGGACGATACCGAGACGGCCGCCGCGATCGAGGCGATCAAGGCGGAGATCGGGGCTTCGAGCGTGAAGGATATGGGCCGCGTGATGGCCGAGCTGAAGACGCGCCATGCGGGCAAGCTGGACATGAGCAAGGCGAGCGCGGCGGTGAAGGGGGCTTTGAGCTAAAGGTCTGAAAGGTTTCTCGACTTCGCTCGAAACAAACGGAAATCGCTAAAACATCCGTTCGTTTCGAGCGGAGTCGAGAAACGCGGGCCAGTCGAGAAACCGTCTGACTCGCCGAATCGCCTTTCAGCGCGCATGAAGCTTCATGGCCTTTTGGACATATATCCTGAGCTGCTCTGACGGGCGCTATTACACTGGCCATACCGAGGACTTGGAAATCCGGCTCGCCCAGCACCAACAAGGCTATTTTCGCAACTGCTGGACGTACAAGCGCCGACCTGTCCAGCTGGTTTGGAGCGAGGCTTTTCCCACGCGCTATGAAGCCTTGGAAGCCGAGCGGCGAGTAGGCGGCTGGTCAAAAGCAAAGAAGGAAGCGCTCATTCGAGGCGATTACGGCACGATCTCGTACTTTGCACGCCCGCCGAGAGAGCGTGAGGTAGGTTTCTCGACTTCGCCCCGTTTCTCGACTTCGCTCGAAAAGAACGAAGAAGATGCGGCTCAAAAAATCCCGTTCGTTTCGAGCGAAGTCGAGAAACCCGTCTGAGCATGAGCCTCTCCCCCGCCTTTCTCGACGAACTGCGCGCGCGCACGCTGCTCTCCGCCCTCGTCGGCAAGACACTGAAGCTCACGAAGAAGGGGCGCGAGTTCGCGGCCTGCTGCCCGTTTCACAGCGAGAAGACGCCCAGCTTCTACGTCAATGACGAGAAGGCGTTTTACCATTGCTTCGGCTGCGGCGCGCATGGCGATGCGATCCGGTGGATGACGGACCAGCGCGGCCTGCCGTTCATCGATGCGGTGAAGGAACTGGCGCAGGCTGCCGGACTGGACCTGCCTGCCCCCGACGCGCGCGAGGCGGCGCGGGCCGAGCGGGCCAAGTCGCTGCACGACGTCATGGCGGCGGCGGCTTCGTGGTTCGAGGAACAATATGCCGGCCTTTCCGGCAACGCGGCGCGGGCCTATGTCGAAAAGCGCGGCATTGCCGAACCGGCGCGCAAGGCGTTCGGGCTGGGCTATGCGCCTGATTCGAAAGCCGCGCTGCGGCGAGCGCTCGACAGCTTTGGCGATGCGATGCTGGTCGAGGCCGGGCTTCTGATCCAAGTCGAGGACAAGGAGCCGTACGACCGCTTCCGCGACCGGCTGATGATCCCGATCCGCGATCCGCGCGGGCGCGTCATCGCGTTCGGCGGACGCATCATCGGCCAGGGCGAGCCGAAATATCTGAACTCGCCGGACATGCCGCTCTTCGACAAAGGCCGCACGCTCTACAATCTCGACCGCGCCGCGCCCGCCGCGCGCAAAGCCGGACGGATGATCGTCGTCGAAGGCTATATGGACGTGATCGCGCTCGCCAAAGCCGGGATCGAAGAGGCCGTCGCCCCGCTCGGCACCGCGCTGACCGAACACCAGATCGAACGGCTGTGGCGGCAGGTCGATGCACCTTTGCTCTGCTTCGATGGTGACGCGGCCGGGCAAAAGGCGGCTTACCGCGCAGCGACGCGCGCCCTGCCCGGCCTCGCCCCCGGGCGTTCGCTCGCTTTCCTGACTCTACCTGCGGGTCAGGATCCGGACGATGTTGTCAAATCGGGAGGCCGCGCCGCGTTCGAGACGCTGGCGGCGACGCCCGAGCCGCTGGTTGATCGCCTGTGGAACCACGAAGTCGCCGCCGAACCGCTCTCCACTCCGGAACAGCGCGCGGGCCTGCGCAAACGCTTGAACGAATTGGTCGCCGCTATCGCCGACCCTGACGTGCGCCAGCAATATCAGGCCGAGTTCCGCACCCGGTTCGAAACGCAATTTCTGCAGCGGCCCGCCCCTAACCGCCCGTTCGTGCGAGGGCAGTTCAAGCCGGGCCAGCGCTGGGAGCCGCCCCGCCCGCTTTCAGCCGAGGCCAAGACGGTCGGCACCAGCGGCATCGAACGCGCGCTGGTGAAAGGCGTTGTCGCCGGATTGCTCCGCTTTCCGGACATGCTCGCGCGGCACGCCGAGGCATTGCACGCGCTCACCTTCGGCGATCCGGTGGTCGCGCGGCTGATCGATTCGCTGGTCGATCTGGCGCTGCACGAGCAAGCGCTTGATACCGAGCGGCTCCACACCATATTGCACGCCAGTGAGTTCGACGCGCTCGCGAGAGACTTGTTGCGTGCGGATAGCCTGCGTTTTTCCTTTACCCGCAAGGATGCGGATCCTGATCGCGCCCGCGCCGACCTCGGCGAAGCCATTCAGGTGATGATCGAGCGGCCGGAAATCGAAGCGGCGCTGCACGCGGCGACGGAAAATCTCAAGCGTTCACTGGATGAAGATGCGCTGTCGGAGCAACAGCGGCTTCTGGAAATGCGTGTCGAAATCGATCGGCGGCTTGCAAATCTGATGCAGGACGACGAAGGCGCAAACTGATCCTAGTTCGGGCGATTGAATGGCGAAGCAAATAGAAGAAGCGGTCGAAAAGCCGGAGGGCGGCGATGCCCCGCTGATCGACCTCAACGAAGCCTCGATCAAGAAACTGATCGCGCGCGCGAAAAAGCGCGGCGTGATCACCTATGACGAGCTGAACGAAGTGGTGGGCGACATGTCCACCGATCAGATCGAGGACATCACCGCCGCGCTCAACGACATGGGCGTCAACATCGTCGAGAACGATGATTCCGCAGAGGATGGCGAAGCCAAGGAAGAGGCCGAGGACGACGAAGCCGATACGGCGGCCGAAGGCGGAGACGGCTTCTCTGCGCCCGCGATCGAGAAGAAGAAGGAAACGATCGACCGCACCGACGATCCGGTGCGCATGTACCTGCGCGAGATGGGCGCGGTGGAACTGCTCAGCCGCGAGGGCGAGATCGCGATCGCCAAACGCATCGAGGCTGGCCGTGACACGATGATCTTCGGGCTGTGCGAAAGCCCGATCACCTTCAACGCGATCATCGGCTGGTCGAATGCCCTCAACGAAGGCACGATGCAGCTGCGCGAGATCCTTGATCTCGACGCGATGCTGTCCAAGGACCCGACGCCCGACAATCTCGAGGACGAGGAAGCTGGCGAAGGCGATGGCGAGATTTCCGAAAAGACCGCCGGACCTTCGTTCAAGGAAGAGGAAGAGCCCGAGGAAGTCGCGCCGGCCGACGAGGATGATGAGGAGTCGATGACCGAGCGGCGCGCACCGCGCCCGGTCGAGGACGACGACGAGGACAATGCGCTGTCGCTCGCGGCGATGGAAGAGCTGCTGAAGCCCGGCGCGCTCGAGAAATTCGCCAAGATCACCGCGATCTACAAGAAATTCTCGAAGCTTCAGGCCGCGCGGCTGGAAGCGATGAGCGCCGGCGAGAGCTTTCCGCCTTCAAAGGAAAAGGAATATCAGAAGCTCCGCGAGGAGCTGACCACCGAGGTCGAGAGCGTCCAGTTCCACAACGCCAAGATCGAATATCTGGTCGACCAGCTCTATAGCTATAACCGGCGCCTGACCGCGCTGGGCGGGCAAATGCTGCGCCTGGCCGAGCGTCACAAAGTGCCGCGCAAGGATTTCCTCGATCGTTACGTCAATCACGAACTCGACGAGAATTTCGTCGAGAGCGTCAAGGGCGTGGACAAGAAATGGGCCGCTTTCGCCGCGAACGAGAGCGATGCCGTCGAGCGCGTGCGCACCGAGATCGCCGAGATCGCGCAGGCGACGGGCATGTCGCTGCCCGAATTCCGCCGCATCGTGAACATGGTGCAGAAAGCGGAGCGCGAAGCGCGCATCGCGAAGAAGGAAATGGTCGAGGCGAACCTGCGCCTCGTCATCTCGATCGCCAAGAAATACACCAACCGCGGGCTGCAGTTCCTCGACTTGATTCAGGAAGGCAATATCGGCCTGATGAAAGCGGTCGATAAGTTCGAATATCGCCGCGGCTACAAATTCAGCACTTACGCGACGTGGTGGATTCGCCAGGCGATCACCCGCTCGATCGCCGATCAGGCGCGCACGATCCGCATCCCGGTCCATATGATCGAGACGATCAACAAGCTGGTCCGCACCAGCCGCCAGTTCCTCCACGAGCAGGGCCGCGAGCCCACGCCGGAGGAAATGGCCGAGCGCCTCTCCATGCCGCTGGAGAAGGTCCGCAAGGTGATGAAGATCGCCAAGGAGCCGATCAGCCTCGAAACGCCGATCGGCGACGAGGAAGACTCGCATCTGGGTGATTTCATCGAGGACAAGAACGCGGTCATCCCGGTGGACGCCGCGATCCAGGCAAACCTGAAGGAAACGGTGACGCGCGTACTCGCCTCCCTCACCCCGCGTGAGGAACGGGTGCTGCGCATGCGTTTCGGCATCGGCATGAACACCGATCACACCCTGGAAGAAGTCGGCCAGCAGTTCAGCGTGACCCGCGAACGCATCCGCCAGATCGAAGCGAAGGCGCTCCGCAAGCTGAAGCATCCGAGCCGGTCGCGTAAGATGCGCAGCTTCCTGGACCAATAAGGACAGGTAGCGCACCTTCGCTTCGAGCGGGGCGGCGGGGATCGCGCCGCCACGCCGAATTGAAGCCCCTCCCTTACCCCACGTTAACCGTGCCTCTTTAGAACAGGACTATGTTCCTGAAGCGCCATGTTATTCGCGGGCTTGTCACCGCCGCCCTCTTCTTCCTAACCGGGTGGGTGGCGGTAACGGAAACGCGTTTCGACGGCGGGTTCGCGTTCATCTGGGGGGCGAGCGCGGTTCTTCTCGCTTACCTCACTTCGACCCCGGCACGGCAATGGCCGGTCTGTCTCGCCGCGTGCGCGATGGCCAGCGTCGCGGTCACCGGCTTTTGCGGGCTGGGGTGGCACGGCGCCGCGCCATTGCTCGCGGCCAACATGATCGAAGTTTTCGTAACGCTCTGGGTCTTGGGCCGATTGGGCGGTCAAGGTGCCTTTGCCGGCTCGCTCCGCGAGATCGCGGGCTTCGTCGTCGCTTGTCTGGTCGGGTCGGCCGCCGGCTCGATCGTCGGCGGTGGCTATTTCGCGCTTATCGGCCTGGCCGCCTTTAACGACGCCGCGTTCAACTGGTTTGCCGGCCATGCGCTTGGCCTGATCAGCTTCACCCCGATCCTGACATATGTCGCGCGGGGCGAGTTCGGGCGGCGTCTGCGCAAAGCCACGAGGCGGCAGCTCGGCGAGCTAGCGTTGGTGCTCACCTTGGTGCTCGTCACATGCGTTGGGGTCTTTGCCCAGACGACATACCCGCTGCTTTTCCTCCCACTGCTTCCGATCACCCTCGCCGCCTTCACGACGGGACGGATGGGTGCGGGCTGCTCGGTGCTGATCCTTGCCGTGACCGGGGCCTGGTTCACGATCAGGAACGGCGGTCCCCTGGCGCTGATCGACGGCAGTGTCGGTCTCCATGTGAGGTTCCTGCAGATTTATATCGCCAGCGTTGTCCTTTGCGTGCTCCCGGTCGCGGTCGACCTTGCCCATCGCAAACGGCTCTTGAGGGCGCTGCGCGAGAGCGAAGCACGCTACCGCCTGCTGGCCGAGCAATCGACCGACGTTATCATGAATGTGGATGTCGAGGGCCGCATCCGGTTCATCTCGCCAGCTGTTCAGGCGGTCGGCGGATATACAGTCGAGGAATTGATCGGGCGCAACGCCAACATCCTGGTCGCCGCCGAACATCGGCCAACGGTTCGGGACGGCCATTTGCAGGCGCTCAAGACCGGTGAAAGCGTGCGGTTCGAATATGTGGGCATCGCCAAGAACGGCGAGCATCGCTGGTTTGAAACGCACACTCGCGCGGTTATGTCCGAGGACGGCCGCGCGGACGGCGCCGTGTCGGTGATCCGAGATATCAGCGACCGCAAAGCGATGGAGAGCGAACTCGCCGAAGCCGCGCTGACCGATCCGCTGACCGGGCTATTGAACAGGCGCGGCTTCAAACTAGCTTCGCGGCGGCTTGCGACCGCGAGCGAGAGCGCTTGCGTCGCTCTGTTCGACATCGACCATTTCAAGCGCGTCAACGACACTTACGGCCACGCCAAAGGCGACGAGGTGCTGGCCGCCATCGCCGCGCTGATCAAGAACCGTCTGCGCGGCACGGACGCGCTGGGGCGCCTGGGAGGCGAGGAGTTTGCGCTGCTTCTCACCGATACGGACACGCGAGGCGCGCAAGCCATCTGCGACCGTATGCGCGAGACTGTCGCCGATCACCTTTTCGAGCACGACTTCACGCCGTTCCGGGTGACGGTGAGCTGTCGTTTGGCACTGCTGCGCGACACCGAGGTCGAACCGGCGCTGCGTGTGGCCGACGCCGCGCTCTATCAGGCGAAGAACGCTGGGCGGAACTGCCTGAAGCTCGCCGCTTAAGCCGCCTTTTTCAGGTGCCGTCGGCCGAGCAGCTCGGCAATCTGCACGGCGTTCAGCGCGGCGCCTTTGCGCAGATTGTCGGACACGACCCACATCGCCAAGCCGTTATCCACCGTCGAATCCTCGCGGACACGGCTGACATAAGTGGCGAACTCGCCGACGCACTCGATCGGCGTGACGTAGCCGCCATCCTCGCGCTTATCGACCAGCATCACGCCCGGAGCCTCGCGTAGGATGCGCTGAGCCTCCTCCGCCGAAATCTCATTCTCGAACTCGACATGGACGGCCTCGGAATGGCCGACGAACACCGGCACCCGCACACAGGTCGCGACCACCTTGATCTTGGGATCGAGGATCTTCTTGGTCTCGACCACCATCTTCCACTCTTCCTTGGTCGATCCGTCGTCCAGGAAGCTGTCGATATGCGGGATCACATTGAAGGCGATCTGCTTGGTGAACTTCTTCGGATCGGCCTGGTCGCCGACGAAGATGTTGCGGCTTTGCTCGAACAACTCGTCCATTCCGGCCTTGCCGGCGCCTGAAACCGACTGATAGGTCGCTACGACGACGCGCCTGATCTTGGCAGCGTCGTGCAGCGGCTTCAGCGCCACTACGAGCTGGGCGGTCGAGCAATTCGGGTTCGCGATGATGTTCTTGCGCGCATAGAGGTCGATCGCGCCCGGGTTCACTTCAGGCACGATCAGCGGCACGTCCGGGTCCATCCGGTACAGCGACGAATTGTCGATCACCGTGCAGCCGGCGGACGCGAACCTCGGCGCATGTATTTTGGTCGCTTCGGAACCTATCGCGAACAGCGCGATATCCCAGCCGGCCGGGTTGAAATGCTCGATATTCTGAATCTTGAGCATGCGGCCGCTGTCGCCGAACTCGACCTCGTCGCCCTGGCTGCGCGATGACGCGAGCACGGCGATGTCGTCGATCGGGAATTCACGCTCGGCAAGGATGTTGAGCATCTCGCGCCCGACATTGCCCGTTCCGCCCGCGACCACCACCCGATAACCCATTTCTTCCTCCGTCACGTCCGTTTCCGGACAATCCAATGTTCGCTCGCGGACACATCGACTACGTACGTAATCAATAATCCGCTGAAATCCGCGCCCGCGCGCTTTGGCCCGGCTTTTGCGTAATCGCCACATAGGAATTGGGAGGCGCAAGTGAAAGCAGCTTTATCCGCTTTGATCCTGTTAGGCATCGGACCGGCGCCGGAAGGGCAGCCACCGGTCACTGCGACCGCCAGCGCGGACGCGCCTTACAACCTGTCGATCGAGGCACCGTGGACAGCCCGCCTCAGTCGATCCGATCCCGGAAGACTGCAGCTCGAGGTCCGCGAGCGGCCGGGTTCAAGTCTCGGCACCGGCGTCAAACTCATCGATCTCGAAGGCTTGATGGAGGCCGATCTGAGCAGCGGCAAGCCGGTCAGCTTCAGGCTGGTGCGTGAGGCTGGCACGATCGTCTTCACCGGCACCTTCCGCAACGAGGAAGGTGCCGGCACGCTGCGGTTCGACGGCAACCCGGCCTATTGGTCGAAGCTCGCCGCGATGGGCGTGCGCAACGACCTGACTAACCGTAATACCGGCCTGCTCGGCCTTCCCCTGCTGGATGTTCGCAGCGACTATATCGCCGATCTGCGCCGCGAAGGCGCGATCGCGGATTTGAGCGACTATGTCGGGATGCGTGCGGTCAATGTTCGGCCGGAGATGGTGCACGAGCTGAAGCCGCTGATCGCGGGCGAGATGAAAGCGCACGATCTGATGGGGCTCGCGGCCCTAGGCGTGACGCCCGACTATGTCCGCGAAATGCGCACCACCTTCACCACGCTCGACGCGCATGATCTGAGTTCGATGAAGGCGCTGGGCGTAGCGGCGGACTATGTGCGTGCACTGCGGGAGGCCGGCGCCCGCATTCACAACGCCAGCGACGCTCAGAGCTTCCGCGCGCTCGGCATTTCACCTGCCGCGGTCAGGCGTGCGATCGCCGCCGGCTCGCCCAATCCCAGCGCGTCCGACGTGATGCGGATGAGCATGCGTTTCTGATCCTCCGGAAACCTAGGAGGGGTGATGCATTTGGGGAGCATCACCCCGATAATCTCATTTCCGCTCCTCAGGGAGAGCATCGAACGCGACCGTCAGGCGCGGCTGCTCGCTTTCGAACGGCAAAGTGCCGTGCCAGAAATAGGACGGGAAGATCACCAGCCGCCCGACCTGCGGCCGCTCGATCCGACGCGGTGGAAGGTCGAGGCCCAGCGCCGCATCTGGCACGCCGAAGGCCAAGGCGCCGGTATCGCCCTGCCCTACTTCTGGCGGCAGGCTGACATACAGCGCCGAGCTGATCCATCCGCGCTGGTGAATGTGGCTGATATGGAAGCCTTCACTCTTCAGCCGCACCGACCAGGAGCCGGCAAAGTCGATCGCGCGAACATTGCGCGACAGGAAGGGATGCGTGGCATCGTCGGGCAGTTTGCGAAGCGCGTTCAGCACGCCGTTCCGCACCTGCCCCACCAGCCGCTCGACAAGCGAGTCCCTGCGGTCGAACAGGTTGCCGCGTGTTTGGGTCCCGCCGCGCAGCGACTGCTCGGCCGGATGCTCGCGCATCGTGTGCATTTCGGTGAGGCGGCCGGTGAGCTCGTCGAAGAAGCCAGGTGCGGCGTCGAGGTCTATCGGCATCACCAACCGCTCGTAATCGGCGAGCCAAGCTTCGCGCGGATCTTCGAGCAGCCGCCAGATCGTTGTCAGCAGCGCCCACGGCGCCTGGTCGAGGGGATCGAGTTCGGTGGCGCGCAACGCGTGCGCCTCCGCCGCCTTCGGATCGCCCGCCGCGATCAGGCAATGCGCCAGATGTTGGTGCGCGGATTGATGATCGGGCTCGCTCGCCAGCACTTCGCGAAGCAAAGCGATCGCGCGCTGGTGATTGCCCATTCGCGACAGGCCGGCCGCGCGCGCGATCCGGATTGCGGGGCGCGGCCCTATAAAGCTCTCGGCCTCCTGTCCCCAAGCGGCGAGCTGGACATAATCCTGAACACTGAATGCCGATCGCAGCGCCGATCCCCATAACGCCTCGGACATCGGACGCACCCCCAAGGCAGCGCGATAGGCATCGAGTGCTTCCGACGTCCGGCCCAATTGCGGCAGCAGCGACGCAAGCGTTTCGTGCGCGTCCAGTTGCTCCGGCACCTGGTCGATGATGTTTCTATACTCGGCTGCGGCTTCATCGGTCCGGTTCACATCCGCCAGCAGATGCGCGCGGAGCGTCGCGGTTTCCGGCGGCACCGGGCCTTGGCGAAGCGCGTTTTCGGCCTCCTCCAAGGCTTCCGACGCACGGTCCGTCCGACGCAGCAGCGTCGCCAGATTGTGACGGCTGCGGACGTCTTCCGCATCAAGGGCAATTGCCCGGCGATACAGCTCCGTCGCCATTTCCGGCTTGCCGCGCTTCTCCTCTAGCAGCGCCATGACCGACCAGCCCCGCGCGACGGCCGGCGCGGCGCGGATAGCCTTGTTCAACGCATCTTCGGCAACCCCGAAGCGCCCGGCGTTGGTCGCGACGATACCGAGATTGATCAGATGGTCGTTGGTCGGCGATAGCTCGACCGCTCTTTGCAACGCGGAGACAGCCGCTTCTCCGTCGCGCAGATCGTCGAGCAGATTGCCGTAGCTGTTCCATAACGCGGCGAATTCAGGCGTCAGTTCCAGCCCCGTTTCCATCACCGCGCGGGCTTCCGGCCAATCGCCGACCGCCTGCAGGATGAGGCCGCGAAGGAACAATCCGTTCGGGTGGTCGCGGACCTCTATCGGCAGAGCCTCCAGCTGCGCCAAGGCGCCCGGCGCATTGCCAGACTGGAGCTGGGCGTGTGCCGCATTGAGGGCCTGAAGATCCATGGTCGAAAGCGGGCGGAGCATGACCGGTCTCTGGGCGGCGCGCTGACCGCTGGCAAGCCTTCAGAACGGCAAGATGTTGTTCTGAGCAATCTGCTCGAATCGCTTGGCCTCGGCGGCCCAGGCGTCGCTGCGCTCAACAGCAGTCAATAGCGAGGCGTGGTTGACCGCAAGCCAAGTCGTCAGCGATGGAGCAGGCTGGCTCTGCGCGGCAACGGCACGGCAATCCCGCACGAAATCGTCGCAGCGCATGTTCAAACCGTGATCGATGCTCATCTTGTTGTTGTCCGGCAGCCTCTGCCGAGCCTTGTAGCGGATGGCGGACGGCAGCGGTGTGCTCATTTCCCACGCCACGGCTGGCATTGGCAACACCGGATAGTCGGAGCCGTAAGCGAGCAAGTGCGGACCCAGATCGACCAATCGGTCGTCTGTCTCCACCCAGCAATGCGGATATTGCTCGCGGCCCGACCGGAAGCCTTGCACCGCGAGCCGGCTGCGATCGGACGCTACCACCAAGGCGGCGAACTGTCCGCCCACCATCACGGCGTTGATGCCGCTATCCTGCAGCAGCGCCCGCACGCCAAAGGCAGCGAAAGCGCACCGCCGGAAGAAGTCGCGCGGGAAGGATTCGCAAAGGCAATATTCAACAACGCCGAGCGCGCGCTTGATCCCAACCGGATCGATCACGCGGGAACGAGCCAGGCGAAAATTTGCCGCAGAGAGCGCGACGTCCCCCCGGACGCTGCGATATCGATCATCGGCGGAGCCCCCCAGCCCCTACAGATATGTTAAGCACGCTTTTGGAGGTGTATTGGATAAAAACGACACTTCTGATCCGAAGTGATTGAATTAAATAGAGAGAAACTCTCCATCTGTTGCCCGCGCCGTGGGACCGTTATTCGCGAGGTCGAGGAGAGTCGGAAACATGATCGTTGCGCTGCTGCTGTCTCTGCAAGCTGCCACACCCCAAATGGCGACCGCCGACCCGTTCGCCCCCGCACGTGCGATCGTCGCGGACCTGGGCAAGATCGTGACCCCAAATGGCGTGCAGGATACCTTCGAGGTTACACTCGGCGGTGCGCGGCAGGTCGTGAACGTGCGTGGCGCGGATCGCGACAATCCGATCCTGCTGTTCGTGCACGGTGGCCCCGGCGCGGTCGAGATGCCGATCGCCTGGACCTTCCAGCGGCCGTGGGAAGATTTCTTCACCGTCGTACAGTGGGATCAGCGCGGGGCTGGCCGGTCCTATCTCCTCAACGACCCCGAGACGCTGGCTCCCACGATGACGGTCGATCGCTACCGGGATGACGCGATCGAACTAATCGAGCTGCTGAAAGCGCGCTACGGCAAGCGCAAGATCGTGCTGGTCGGTCATAGCTGGGGATCGATCATTGGCCTGTCGGTGGCGCTGAAGCGGCCCGACCTGCTCTACGCCTATGTCGGCATGGGCCAAGGCATCGACTTCATGAAAGGCGAGCGCGTCGGCATGAACTGGACACTGGCCGAAGCACGCCGGCGCGGCGATGCGGAGGCGGTCAAGGGCATCGAGGTGCTGGCACCCTATCCCGAGAGCGGGCCGTTCGTGATCGACAAGGCGGACGGCTGGCGCAAATACGCCATCCGCTACGGCGCGCTCGCCGCCCACCGCACCGATGCGCAATTCTATTTCGACGTCACGCGACTCTCGCCCGAATACACGCCCGCCGACCGCCAGGCATGGGGCAAGGGCAGCGAGCTCTCGGTAACGACGCTGTGGCCGCTCCTTCGCGACGTCACATTCAAGAACGTGCACCGGATCGACGTGCCGACGTTCTTCTTCCTCGGCCGGCACGATTATGTCGTCCCCTTCCCCGTCGCCGAACGCTGGATCGATCAAGTCAAAGCGCCGATAAAAGGCACAGTGTGGTTCGAGAACTCAGGCCATCTTATGATGATCGAGGAACCCGGACACACCCTGGCCGCGCTGATCGATAAGGTCTTGCCGCTTGCTCAAGAGAGATCGGGCGGCACGAAGCCCAGCCGTGCCGCGCGGGAGAAGAGCCGCTCGGGCGAATAGGAGTGCAATGGCCAATCGCGGCGGCCGCGCTCGCTTAGCAGCAGGGCGTTGACGCGGGCGCACAGCTCTTCACTCGCCGTTTCCGTCGCGTGATCGCGGACCGCTGCGAGATAAGTCAGCGTGATGGTGTGGTGATAGCCTTCGCTCTCGGTGTTCCGGCCGCCGACGCTTTCATTGTAGCGGCGAATGATGCCGGGCAGCTCGGCGTCGAGATCGATCTCTGGCCGCTCGACGACCAGCCAGAGCGTGGCGGCGAGATGCGCTTCGTGTGTCCATTCGGGGCGCGGCAGGGTGCAGGCGAGCAGGCCTTCGCCAACGCGGCGGATCGCGACGGCGCTTTCAAACAGGCGGGGTGGATGGTCTGTCATAGGATCGGGCTTTCTTTGAAAGCCCGATCTGGTGACCAGGCTAATCAGGCAGCTTTGGGCGCGCTTTGGCGGACGCCTTCATCAACATGCGCTTCGAATTGCGCGAAATTGTCGATGAATTGCTGGACCAGCTTTTGCGCCGTCGCGTCGTAATCGGCCTTGTCGGCCCAGGTGCCGCGCGGATCGAGAATCGCGGCGTCGACGCCCGCCACTTCCACTGGCACCTTGAACCCAAAGTTCGAATCCGTACGGAACTCGGCATGGTTCAGACTGCCGTCCAGTGCCGCATTCAGCAACGCACGCGTCGCCTTGATCGGCATGCGGCTGCCGGTGCCGTACTTGCCGCCGGTCCAGCCGGTGTTGACCAGCCAGCAATCGACGCCGCCTTTGGCGATCCGTTCCTTCAACAGATTGCCATAGACCGACGGGTGGCGCGGCATGAAAGGTGCGCCAAAGCAGGTCGAGAATGTCGCGCTCGGCTCGGTGACGCCGATCTCGGTGCCAGCAACACGCGCCGTGTAGCCGGAGAGGAAATGGTACATTGCCTGGTCCGGCGTCAGCTTCGCGATCGGCGGCAGCACGCCATAGGCGTCAGCGGTCAGGAAGATGATGTTCTTCGGGACCGGTCCGAGATTGTTTTCCGACGCGTTCGGGATGAAATCGATCGGGTAGGAGCCGCGGCTGTTCTCCGCCAGCGTATCGTCGTCCAGATCAATCTCGCGCGTGACCGGATCGATCACGACATTTTCCAGCACCGTGCCGAAGCGCTTGGTGGTCGCATAGATTTCCGGCTCGGCCTCGGGCGACAGGCGGATCATCTTGGCGTAGCAGCCGCCTTCGAAATTGAAGACGGCGGTGTCTGACCAGCCATGCTCGTCATCGCCGATCAGGGTCCGGCTGGCATCGGCGGACAGCGTCGTCTTGCCGGTGCCGCTGAGGCCGAAGAACACGGCGGTATCGCCGTTCGGCCCAATATTCGCGGAGCAGTGCATCGGCATGATGCCTTTGGCCGGAAGCAGGTAGTTGAGGATGCCGAACACGCTCTTCTTCATCTCGCCGGCATAGGCGGTGCCGCCGATCAGGATCAGCTTTTCGGAAAAATTGACCGCGATCACCGTTCCCGAGTTGCAGCCGTGCCGTTCGGGATCGGCCTGGAAGCTCGGCAGGTCGATGATCGTATAGTCCGGTTCGAAGCCCGCCAGGTCGCCGGCTTCCGGCCGCACCAGCAGCGTGCGGATGAAGAGGTTGTGCCACGCTAGCTCGTTGATCACGCGGACGCGCACGCGATGCTCGGGCTGCGAGCCGCCGAACAGATCGGCGACGAACAGTTCCGGCTTGGTCTTCAGATGGGCGAGAAAATCCTGCTTGAGCGTCTGGAAATGATCCGGCGTCATGCCCCGATTGGTCTTGCCCCACCAAACCGTATTCTCGGTTTCGGCATCGCGGACGATGAACTTGTCGTTGGCGGAGCGGCCGGTGTGCTTGCCAGTGGCGACGACGAACGGACCTTCCTTCGCCAAGAGGCCCTCGGCGCGGCGGACGGCATGCTCGATCAGCGGCGCGGTGCCCAGATTCCAGTGGAGCTCGGCTCCGGTCTCGATACCCTGACGGGCGAGCGAATAGGCGGGCACGCGGTCGGCCAAGAGGAACCTCCCTAAAACAAAAACAAAGGGCGCGCTCCTGATGGTCAGGGCGCGCTTTCGATGAGCCTGCCGATACTCTCAGGCCGTCTTGCCGTCAAATGACTGGAATGGTGAACGATGCGGGGAAATACTGTCCAACGCTGTCATATTTGCTGGCTTTTCAGAGGCCAGCAGCGGATGCGCCAGAGGGTCTGTAAGCCGGGTTCTGTCCTCGCCCCGAAAGGCGATGTGCGGCCATTCCTCTACGACCGCCATTGCTGACGGCCTCCAGCAACCAACCCGGGCGACTGGGCCGGAACTGGCCCCGAAGCGAACTTCTCGCCGCCCCTATTCGGTCTTGCTCCCGGTGGGGTTTGCCGTGCCGTTCCCGTTGCCGGGACCGCGGTGGGCTCTTACCCCACCCTTTCGCCCTTGCCCGGCCGAAACCGTAGCGGTCTGCTTTCTGTGGCACTTTCCCTGACCCCGCTCGCGCGAAGCCGCCGGGGGTTACCCGGCACCGTCGTTCCGTGGAGCCCGGACTTTCCTCGGCGCACCGAAGCGCGACGCGGCCGCCCGACCCCCTGGCGCGACGCCACTATAGATCAGCCGGGAAGCTGCGCCAAGCGCTGCTCCAGATCGGCGCGCCACGGCGCGTCAGCGGGCGCGCGCCGCAGCAGCTCGGACCAGATCGCGCGGGCCTGGGCGAACTGGCCGGACTGCGCGAGCGCCAGGCCCATGAAGAAAGGCGGACCCGGGTGTTGTGGCGCGATCCGTGCCGCCTTCTGGAACGCGAAGGTGGCGGCGGGGGAAACCATGCCGCCATTGTGTACGACCAGCGCGTTGCCGAGTCCGACCCAAAGGTCCGGATCGCGCGGATTTTCCTTCAGACCCGAGCGTATGAAGGTAACGGCGGCGAGCGGCGAGCCGGCGCGCATCGCACCGTCCGCCGCCATCAGCCAGGACGGACCCTGGCCGAAGCGCGCCTGCCCCATCTCCTTGCGGACCGCGATCTGCGCCTCGTCGGCGCGCGATTCGGTGTCCTGCGCCTTCACCGGATGACCCGGTTGAGCGGGGCTGCCCTGCAATGCATAGCCGGCCAGGCCCAGCAGCAACGCCGCCGCGATCGGTTCGAACGCAGCGCGCGGCAAACGGCCCCACTTCCAAAGCGCTCCACCAATGATCGCAACGAATGCGAGCACGATCACCCAGCCCATCAGCGCTTCCTCCGGAACCGCCCGCGGGCGAGGAACGCACCCAGCCCCAGCAGCAGGATCGGCATCGCCCAGAGCGGCCAGGTCAGCGGCTCGACCAGCGGCTTGTAGCTGACCCACTGACCGTAGCGGGCGACCAGCCAGCTGCGTATCGCCTCGGGTTTTTCCCCGGCCGCGATGCGAGTGCGCACCATCGCGCGCATGTCGCCCGCCAGCTCGGCGTCGGAATCGGCGATCGACTGGCCCTGGCAGACGATGCAGCGCAGCGTCTCCATCAGCGCCTTGGCCTGTCGCTCCTGCACCGGATCGGGGAGCTGTTCGTTCGCCCATTTGGCGGCGGGAAGAGTCGAGTCCGCGAGCACCGGTGCCGCAACCAGCGCAAGGATCAGCGCCAGCCTTCTCATTTCGCCTTCTCCAGCTCGGCCAGGATTCCGGGAATATCCTCGACCCGAAGCTCGCCGATATGCTGGTGGCGGATCACGCCCTTGCCGTCGATCACGAACGTCTCCGGCACGCCGGAAGAGCCCATCGCCAGCTGGACACGCGACGTCGTGTCGGAACCGATCCGGTCATAAGGATCACCGTGGCGCGCCAGGAATGCCGCCACGTCGCCCGGACGATCGCGGATGGCGATGGCGTCGATAGATACGCCGCGCAGCTTCAGTTCCATCAGTACCGGCGCTTCGGCGATGCACGGCACGCACCAGCTGGCGAAGACGTTCAGCAGCCGCGGCTTGCCGTCCTTCATATCCTTGTCGGCAAAACCAGTGCGGTCCGGCGCGCCGGCCGGCAGATCGAACGCCGGCACCGGCTGGCCAACCATCTTCGAACGGATCGTTCGATCGTCCGGCTTGATCAGCCCGAACGCGACCACACCAAAGAAGATGATGAAGCCGACCAGCGGCGCCCACAGCCAAAAACGCTTCATGCGTAGGCCGTCCGGCCCTGATAGCGCCTCTCCCGCCGCAGCCGCCCGAACAGCGACAGCATACCGCCAAACGCGATCATGCCACCGCCCAGCCAGATCAGCGTCACGAACGGCTTCCACCACAGGCGGAGCTGCCAGCGCCCCTGCTCGTCCTCCTTGCCGATCACGGTGTAGAGTTGGCCGTTCCAGCGCGTGGCGATCGCGGATTCGCTGGTGTCGGTCGGCGGGTTGGGCCAGCTGCGCGCCTGCGGCTTCAGCACGATCGGCGTGCCCCCATTGTGGCTCGCCGTGAGCGTCGCCTCGAGCGCGGTCCAATTAGGTCCGGCGACTGGCTCGATCGCGTCTAGCCGAATCTGATACGGCCCGACCTGGCTGGTCTCCCCCACCTTGACCGCGACCAGGGTCTCCTTGGTGAACGCGCTTTCGCACGCCATGCCGGCCAGGCTGACTGCGATGCCCAAATGGGCTATCACCATGCCAAAGGTGAAAAGCGGCGTGCGGCGCAGGTTGCGGCCCCACAATGGCGCGACGCTGCCAATGCCGACGCCAACCGCGATGGTCAGGCCAAGCAGCGGCAGCAATCCCATCGGCGGCGCGATCAACGTCACCAGCAGCAGCACGGCCGCCGTTGCCAGGATCGGTATCGCGACGCGGTTCAGCACCACGCCCGCCCGGTCCCGCCGCCAGCGCATCAGTGGCCCCACCGCCATGATCGAGACGAGCAGCAAGGCGAGCGGCCCGGCGGCGCTATTGAAATAGGGCGGACCGACCGAAAGCTTCTCGCCCGAGGCGGCCTCCACGAACAGCGGATAGAGCGTGCCGACGAAGACGATGCCGAGGATCGCGGTCAGCAGCAGATTGTTGACCACCAGCGCGCCTTCGCGGCTCACCGCCTCGAACCGCGCGCCTTCCTTCACGGTCGAGACGCGCAGCGCGAACAGTGCCAGTGCGCCGCCGATATACAGGGCGAGCAGCGCGAGGATGAAGCTGCCCCGCTCCGGATCGACGGCGAAGGCGTGGACCGAGGTCAGGATGCCCGATCGGACCAGGAAAGTGCCGACCATCGACATGGAGAAAGCGACCACCGCCAGCATCACCGTCCAGGCGCGCAGGCTATCGCGTGTTGCAAGCACCGTCACCGAATGAAGCAGCGCCGTCGCCGCCAGCCACGGCATCAGCGATGCGTTCTCGACCGGGTCCCAGAACCACCAGCCGCCCCAGCCCAACTCGTAATAGGCCCAGTAGCTGCCTGCCGTGATGCCGAGCGTCAGCAGGATCCACGCGCCTAGCACCCAAGGCCGCATCGCCCGCGCGAACGCGGCGTCCACCTCTCGGGTCACTAGCGCGCCCACCGCGAACGAGAAAGCCACGGAAAGCCCGACATAGCCGAGGTAGAGCGTCGGCGGGTGGAAGGCGAGGCCCGGGTCCTGCAGCAGCGGGTTCAGCCCCTGCCCGTCCGCCGCCGGGATCGGCAACCGCTCGAACGGGTTGGACGAGAACAGCAGGAATGCGAAGAAGCCGAGGCCGATCGCCGCCTGTGCCGCGAGCGTCGCCAGCAGCATCCGTTCCGACACGCGCCGCTCGAAGATCGCGACCGCCGCGCCCGCCACGCCCAGGATCGTCACCCACATCAGCATCGAGCCTTCGTGGTTCCCCCAGGTGCCGGCGAATTTATAGAGGAGCGGCTTCATCGAATTGCTGTTCGCCGCGACCAGCTTCACCGACATGTCGGAGATTAGGAACAGCCAGATGAGCGCGCCGAATGCGACCAGGGTCAGCAGCCCCTGAACGATCGCGACCGGGCGCACGACCGCCCCGGCTTGTTCGCGGCCCGGCGTGAGCGCGACCGCGCCCATGATGAGCTGGAGCAGCGACAGCGCCGCCGCGAACCAGAGTGCCGCGAGCCCCCCTTCCGCGATCATCGCTCCAGGCTCTCCGTCTTATGCTCGATCTTGCCGTCCTTCTTCGCAAGCTCGGGCGGCATATAGCGCTCGTCATGCTTGGCGAGGATGGTGTCTGCCATGAATACGCCATCCGGGCCGAACGCGCCTTCCGCGACCACCCCGCTCCTTTCCTTGAACAGGTCGGGCGGAATACCGCGGAAGCGCGCCTTGGTGGTGGCCGGGCCATCGGTCACGGTGAAGTCGATCGTGACGCCGTCCGGCTGCCGCACGATCGATTTGTCGGCGACCATGCCCCCAAGCCGGATATGCTTGCCGGCCGCGACAGGGTTCTTCTGCAAGTCGGCGGGCGAATAGAAATAGGCCGCCTGATCCTTAAGCGCGGAGGCCGCCAACAGCCCCGCGCCGATCAGGGCCACCAGCGCCAGCAGCGCCAGCGTCAATCGCTGGTGTTTGGCTTTCACGAGTTCGAACCGCTCGTCCCGAGCGACGTCGAGGGGCGTTGGACAGGCTCGGAACTGCGCCCCTCGACCGCGCTCGGCACAAGCGGCTTTGACAGGCCGCCTGCCTGCGTCTCCGCCCGGCGCATGCGCAGCCAGCTGGCCAGCGCCAGCCCGGCCATCCCGCCGATCGTCAGCGCATAGGCGGCGATTATATAGGGCCAGTGGCTCATGGGGTCGCGAGCCTTCTGAGCCGCGCCTCGACCTTCGCCGACGCCAGCACCGTGCGCATCCGCATCAAAACGATTGCGCCGAACATCAGCGTGAAGCCCAGCGTCGTGAAGGCGAGCGGCCACAGGATTTCGGGCGCGATGCTGGATCCCCTGACGGTGATGCTCGGCCCTTGATGAAGCGAGTTCCACCACACGACGGAGCGGTTGATGATCGGCACATTGACCGCGCCGATCAGCCCGAAAATCGCGGTCGCCTTCGAGACGCTGACCTTCTCGTCGCCGGCATTGGCGAGCGCGATATAGCCGAAATAGAGGAACAGCAGGACCAGCATCGAGGTCATACGCCCGTCCCACTGCCACCAGGTTCCCCAGGTGCGGCTGCCCCAGATCGAACCGGAGACGAGGCAGATGGCGGTGAACAAAGCGCCGGGCGCCGCGATCGCGCGCGCGGCGACGCCGGCGAGCGGGTGGCGCCACACGAGCTGCGTCAGGCTCGCGATCGCCAGCCCCATCCAACCGCCCATGCCGAGCCAGGCGGCGGGCACATGAACATACATGATCCGCACGCTTTCGCCCTGCAGATAATCAGGCGGGGTGATGAACAGACCTGCGTAAAAGCCATATAGCGACAGGGCCGCGCCTAGCCACAAGAGCCACGGCGTCAGCGGCCGGGCGATGGACAGGAAACGCGCGGGGTTAGCGAAAGCGTGCATTGGTGAGCGTGTTGTAGCGGCCGCGAAAGACAAGGCAAACGACAAACTCTAGCCATCCCTTGCAATGGGTGGCGCCTATTATCCCCGCCCGATCAATCTCTGCGCGATGCGGTCGGCGACGCGGGCGGCTGGGTCTCCCGTCTCCGCGCTTTCGGCCCAGACCTGCTCGAGGCGGTCGGGAATCAGGCGAATGCGCGAGCGCACCTCCGCCTCGTCGCCACGGCCGAGATATTCGAGGCCGACATTGATGATCCCGCCCGCGTTGATGACATAGTCCGGCGCATAGAGAATGCCGCGCGCGTGGATGCGGTCTCCGTCCGCCGGCGTCGCGAGCTGGTTGTTGGCGCCGCCCGCCACCACCGGTGCCTTCAGCGCCGCGATGCTCCGCTCGGTCAGGATCGCGCCCAAGGCGTTGGGGCTGATCACGTCCGCTTCGATGCCCAATATCTCGTCCGCCGCGACGGCCTTGCCGCCGAGCTGCTCCGCGAGCGCCTTGGCGCGATCTGCGTTGATGTCGGCGAGCGTCAGCTTGGCGCCCTCCTCCGCCAGCAGCCTGGCTAGCCCGCCTCCGACACTGCCGACCCCCTGGACCGCGACATGGACGCCTTCGACACTGTCCCTGCCCAGCCCGCGCTTGACGGCGGCCTTCACGCCCAGGAACACGCCGTAAGCCGTGAACGGTCCGGGATCTCCGCCGGCGCTGCCCTCGGCAACCGGAAGGCCGGAGACGAATTTGGTTGCTTTCGAAATCGCGACCATGTCGTCGGTCGAAATGCCAACGTCCTCGGCGGTCACGTAACGGCCGCCCAGCGACTCCACGCTCTTGCCGAACGCCTGCAGCAGTGACGCCGTTTTGGTACCAGCCTGATCGGCGAGAATCACACCCTTGCCGCCACCCAGCGGCAGATTCGCCATTGCGTTCTTGTAGCTCATGCCGCGCGAAAGGCGCAGCGCATCGGTCACCGCATCCTGCCGGTTGGCATAATGCCAGAAGCGGACGCCGCCCGCAGCCGGCCCAAGCGCGGTCGAGTGGACCGCGATCACCGCCGTCAGGCCGCTCGCGCGATCCCGGAACAGATGCACGCCCTCATGATCGTCAAAATCGGGAAGGTCCCAGGCTGTCACAGCGAACCCTTTGGAAAGCAACAAAGAATGGGGCGATCGACGGGGATTGAACCCGCAACCTCCGGTACCACAAACCGGCGCTCTAACCAATTGAGCTACGATCGCCACGACGGCCAGAACCGCGGGCGCGCACTTACGGGGCCGCGGCCATAAAGGTCAAGGCCAGTTATCCGATCAGAATTGGCCTGAGATCGTGACCGGCTGGCCGCCCATTGCAATCCCCGCATCATAGCGGCCGTCACCCGACACTCGAAGGTCGAGCTTTTCCTGACCCGACGCGCTCGCCAGCGGCAACAGCAGCGCGCCGCGATCACACCGCACCGCGCCGCTAAGAGCGCCGCGATCCGTGTTTGCCCGCACCAGTCCTTCGGCCCGATCGCACAGCCCGTCACGGAAGCGGACGCTGACGCCGGTGAAATCGAACGAGGCGACCGGTAGCGCATCCATCGGCACGGTCCCGGTGGCTGCCTCGACCGCGCGGCGATTGGGCGACATGATCGCCGCACCGGCGAAATCCGGCCGCGACACAGCCAGCCGCGCTTCGCCGACCAGGAGTCGCAACGGCGAAAGTTGCGCGTCGAGATCGCCAAGGATCGCCGGCCCGATCCGCGCTTCCTTCAGGCTGCCGGCCCAGGCCAGCCCGCTCGCCTCTCGCGCCGTCACGCCGCCGACGACAATGCGGAGCGGCAGGAACACGATGAGCATCACGGCGAACATCGCGCCGAAAATCAGGCTCCGGCTGGTGGGAAGCCGAATTCGCATCAAGCGCCGCCGATCATGGTGGCATCAACCGACAATGTCTGATCGGCATTGGCGCGGGCCGACAGCCGCTCGACGATGATGCCGCGCGCCTCCAGTCCGGCGATCCAGGCGAAGAGCGCATTGGGCCGCGCCGCCGGGATCGAGACCGTCGCGCGCCGGTCGCCCTGCGCGCCGATCGCGGCGTTGGCGAAACCGGCCTCCCTCGCCGCTTGGGTTACGAGAGTCGCGAGGGGCGCGGTCAGCGTCGGCAGACCTGTCTTGCGCAGCGCCATCAGCGCATCGGCTTGGGCGCGGACCTCACCAAGCCGGATCACGGCTGTTTCGTGGCGCGTGCGTGCGTTCGACAGGGCGTAGTCGATCGGACGGTACAGGCCCAGCCACAGGAAAGTCGCGGTCAGCAGCGCGAACATCGCCAGCAACAGCCGCTGCTCCCGGAGCGACCGGCCTCGCCACCAATCGAGGAACCGCGCCTTCATCGCCGCCCGATCCTGAACTCGCCGCGGATACGGCCGTTCTCGCCCTGGAATGGTGTCGCCTCGATCCCCAAGCCCATAGTGCGCAAGCGGCTGCGCAGCGCTTCCGCCTCAGCTGGCCCTGGCGCAAGGATCGTCGCGCGCAACAGGCCGTCGCTGTCGAAATCGATCGCGGCAAGCTCGATATTGGGTACCGCCTGCACGGCACTGGCCAGCGCGCCGGCGGTCGCGGTGAAGCCGAGTCCACTGCCCCGTCGCGCCGCCAGCCGTGCCTGCAGCGTCGCGACCGGATCCGACCCTTCACCAGGGGCAACGCCACGCGCGATCGCCGTGGCCTGTGCGTCGAGCGCGCTCGCACCAAAACCGTAGCGGGCGATCTGGACCAGCGCGATCACCAGGGTCACCGCCGCGATCGCACCGCCCAGCAGCGCCAGCCGCCGCACCAATCGGCCGTCGACCCGAAAACGGTTGCGCTTTGCGAACACGCCCTGCCGCAGGTCGAGTTCCGGCGCGTCCAGCGCGGCGAGGATCAGAGGCTCGGCCGCGACATCCTCGACCGGCGCGTCGGCGACTAGCAGCTCGGTCAGGCCGGCTTCATCAGTGAAGGCCGCGCTGCGGCCTCGGATTAGCGTCTCCGCGCCGATCACGGCGCGCACAAATCCGTCCTCCGTTCGCGGCAAAAGCAGCGGCGCGGGCAGGATCATATCAGGATCGATGCCGCGCGCCTGAAGCTGGTCCAGCCACGCCGTCATCCGGCCATTGCCAATCACGGCGACGCTGCGATCCGCTTTGTCCGGCAGGCCGACAGCGACATGCTGCGTTTCGACCGGGACGACGCTGGTGTCCGCCACCAGCAGCCGCGCCGCCGCCCGCGCCTGCTGGGTAGCAAGGCTGCCGAGTTCGGCGACATGGATCGTCATCGCGCCCGCCGGCGCCACCGCCACGACCTGATCCGGCAGATCGTCGGGCAAAACGGTCTCCGCATCACCGCGCGCTGCCACCGCGCCGCCCTCGACGATCCACCAGCTGTCCAGCCTGTCATCGGGCGCGATGAAGAGAAGGAGGGTGCTCATATCCCCTCTCCCCAGCTGCGCCGCACCAGCTTCGCCGGCGGCACGCTCGCGTCGATCAGCGCCGTCTCGTCCACTTCGCTGTCGCCAAGCTGGACGTGCAGCTGGAGCGCGAACCAGCGCGTGCGCACGCCAGTCTGCTGCGTCGCCCCCATGTCAGGTACCTGGCCTTGCGAGACCAGAGGCTGCCAGAACTGCAGCGCACTTTCATAACCTCCGGCCGGACGCGCGGCGATCAGCGCGCGAGCGCGGTCAGGCGACAGCATATCGGGCAGCAACATTGAAAGAAGCGGAGCCTGTTCGGGCGTGAGCGTGTTGATGTTGATCGGCGACAAATCCGTGGCCGGAAGCGCGCAGATCCAGGGGCGGATTTTTTCGTAGAGCTCCGGCGTCACGCCTGCAACCGCGCGCAGTTCGCTTGGATCAGCCACCAGAGTGTTGGCGGTCTTATAGGGCGTTTGGCCACCCGTATAGCTGTTGTCCTCGGCGCCTTCGGGCTGCGGATTGCCGTCGCTGTCGACCCAATCGGCGAGCGACACCGCGACCCGCCGTGCTTCGGCCTCGCCAATGCCCAGCGCTTCCATTAGCGCGACGAATTGGGCGATACCCGCGGGACGCGTCATAAGCGGTGTGCCGGGCGTGCCGGAGACGACGCTGTTCAGATTGAAGCAATTGCCGCCATCGCGCACCACAGCCGTGGCGATGCCGCCAGGCAATGGCAGGTTCGTCTCGCGTCCTGACCAGCCAAGCGGCGTGCGCGCCGGATCGGCCTCGACCAAAGTGCTGATCCGCGATGCGGCAACCCCTTCGGCGGCGAGCGCGTAGGCCCGCGCCTGGTCGATCGCCCCCGCATTGGCGGCGAGCCGTGTGGACAGACGGAGCCGTTCCAGCGCGGACGCTGACAGCACCGCCATCACCGAGACAAGCATCAGCACGGTCAAGAGCGCGGCGCCGCGTTCGCCCGGCTTCATGCGCCTGCTCCGACCAGGAAAACGTAACGCATCTCTGGCCCCTGCACGGGCCGCACCACCATCTCGATCGCGCGCGGCAGCAGGTCCGGGCGGATCGGATCCCAGACTTCACGCCAGCCTTCCTTGGAGCGATAGCGCAGCGTGACGGCAGCGACCCTGTCGAGCAACGTCGCGGGCGTATCGGGCTGCGCGCCGTCCAGCATCGGCCAAGTCTGGCGAACCAGCCGACCCTGCTCCACCCGATAGGCGACTTTCTGCAAGGCCGGCCGAGTCTGATCTTCCAGCGGATCGACGCCGGCACGGACCAGCTCGAAACCGGCCGGGGAGCCGTCGAACGCCTGCACCGGATCGCCAGCCTCGTTGCGGGTCACGCGCGGCACCGCCTGAGCAGCATCCGAAGCGATCAGCATTTCGATCCGCCGTTCGCTCGCCAGCGCGTCCAGCCGGGTCTTGGTCGCTGCCTGCGCATCGACGCTGAAACGCAGCAGACCAACACCCGCCACCGCCAGCATACCGAAGATCAGCAGCGCGACCATAAGTTCCAGCAGCGTGAAGCCGTGTTCGGCGGAACGCCCGCAAGAACTGAAGCCGTTGCGGGTCATGTCGCCGGCCTCACCACCGTGAGGAGCGCTGGCGCACGGCTAGTGGCAACGCTGATATCGACGCGGACGAGGCTCTGGTCCGGCGTGCGGCTCGTGACCCGCGCCCAACGCCAGCGACGCCCGCCGTTGATCGTTTCTCCCGCACTTGCCCCGATCGGCGGCGGGGCGGGATCGGTCAGCGTTTCAGCCGCCAGATTGCGAGCGACCAATTGGGCGATCATCCGCTCGTCCAGTTCGCCGGTCTGGCGCACCGTCGCACCTTCGAGCCGTAGCAGCGCCAGTGCGGCCAGGCTGAACACCGCCAGCGCGACCAGCATTTCGAGCAAGGTGAAGCCAGCCTCGCTCAGGAACGACTCGCGGGTCGGGAGCGAAGTCGAGCGGATGTTGGATGAGCAGAGGGGGTTAGGCCCCGACACGCACGCCTCCATCGGCGGCGATCGAGACGCGGACCTGTTCGCCCGATCGGGTCAGCACGATCGCGGCCGGCATGCTGGGCTGGCCGGTCGCGTCGAAGGCGGCGCGGATCGTGCCGCCCTGCCCCACCAGTGCCGCAGTGCCGTCGGACCAAGGGCGGGAAGCCAAGCTCTTGTCGGACAGCGGCACCCATGCCCCGCCCTGCCGCCGATCAAAGGCATAGCCGCGCGCCGTGACCCGCACCGCGACCGGACGGCCTTCGATAATCGCCAAGTCGCGCGCTGCGACGGTGCGGGCAGCGAAGCGCTCCGCCTCGTCCGACAGCCGACCGCGCGGATCAGGGATCGACAGCAGCACCGCGCCCGCCGTCAGGCCGATGATCAGCAGCACGACCATCAGCTCGATCAGCGTGAACCCGCGCTCGCTATTGCCAGTTGCCGAGATCGGCATTCTCGCCCTCGCCGCCTTCCTTGTTGTCCGCCCCGAACGAGTAGACGTCGAACGCGCCGTGCCGACCGGGGAACGTGTAGCGGTACGGATTGCCCCACGGGTCGTTCGGCAGGCGCTTGATGTAGCCGCCCTGGCGGTAGCGCTGCGGCTGGGCCATACCCGGCGGCGGCCCGACCAGCGCCTGCAGCCCGTCGGTGCTCGAGGGGTATGTGAAGTTGTCGAGCCGATACATTTCCAGCGCCTGCTCGATCGTGGCGACGTCTGCTTTCGCTTTTTCGGTATTCGCCTTGCCGGTGGCGGGAAGCACATTGATCGCGACGATGGTGGCGAGCAGGCCGAGAATTACGATCACGACCATCAATTCGACGAGGGTGAAGCCCTCTTCGCCCTGCTCGGCCGTTTGCTGAAGGGAAGATTGGTACATCACGCGCCTGCCAGTGTTTCGAGCTGAAGGATGGGGAGAAGGATCGAGAGCACGATCGTCGCGACGATGCCGCCCATGACGACGATGATCGCCGGCTCCAGCAGCGACAACGCCGCTGCGGTGAAGCCATCGAACTCCCGCTCCAGATAGTCGGCGGCGCGCTCCAGCATGGTGTCGAGCCGGCCCGACGCCTCGCCGCTCGCGGTCAGGTAGACCAGCAAGGGAGGGAAAACGCCGGCCCGCCTGAGCGCCGCCGAGAGGCTGCCGCCGCCGCGGATAGCCTCGACGATCTGTTCGGAGGCCGAGCGGAGCGCGCGATTGTGGATCGTGCCGGTGGTGAGCGCGAGGCCCTCCAGCAATGGCAAGCGGGAGGAAACCATCGTCGCCAGCGTCCGCGCCATGCGGGCGGCGTGAAGATCGCGGATCAGGCGGCCGATCAGCGGCACGCGCAACAGCCAGCGATCGAAAGCGAGCCGCGCGGCCGGGTCCTTCAGCGCGCGCCAAGCGATCACGCCGGTGAGACCGGCGACGAGCAGCATCGCCCACCACCAGTTCACGAGCAGGCTGGAGATGCCGATCACGAGCCGCGTCAACAGCGGCAATTGCTGGCCGACCGTCTCGAACTGCTCGACCACCTTGGGCACAACGAACATCATCAGCGCCGTCACCACCGACAGCGCGACCAGCGCCAGCACCACCGGATACGCCATCGCCGTCATGACCTTGGATCGCACCTGCGCCTGCCGCTCCAGCAAGTCGGCGAGGCGTTCGAGGATGGTCGGCAAGGTGCCTGAGCTTTCGCCCGCGCTAACCATCGCGCGGTAGAGCGGCGGGAAGCTTTTCGGCTCGCGCGCCATCGCTTCGGACATGCGGCGGCCTTCCAATACCCCGGCATGAACGGCGCCAGTGATCGTCTGAACGTGCGGCTTCTCGGTTTGGCGCGAAATGGTGCGCAGCGCTTCTTCCAGGGGGCTGACCTGCACGAGCGTCGCAATCTGGCGGGTGAAAAGCGTCAGCTCCTTGGCGGTCAGCTTGCGGCGCGTCAGGCTGAACAGCGACCGCGTGGGCTTGGGCGCGCCGCTGCCCGGCTCCAGCCGCACAACATAAAGCCGGCGCTGATCAAGCCGCACCCGCGCATCCTCCAGGGTTGGCGCGGCGACGCTGCCGCGCCGCTCACCGCCCTTGGTGTCGATGGCGAGATAGTCGAAGTCAGGCATACGCCCCCCGCCCCTCGACTACGCTCGGGACGAGCGAATATTGGGATGACCTACGCATCGACCTGCTCGCGGCGGGTGATGCGAACTGCTTCTTCAGGGGTCGTCTGGCCCTCGACCACCAACGCGCGGGCGGCGGTAGCGAGATTTGATGTGCGGGCGAAGGCGTGGCGGGCGATCGCGGTTTCGTCGCCGCCTTCGTTGATCAGGCGTCGGATCGTGTCGTCGACGCGCACCGCCTCGAACACGCCGACCCGTCCCTTGAACCCGGTCTGTCCGCAAGCATCGCAGCCGACCGGCTCGAAGACCGGGTCGCCGGCCTTCAGACCCAGCAGTGCCGCGACTTGCGCACTCGCCAGCTCGGCCCGGCGGCATTCGGGGCAGAGCCGGCGCACCAGGCGCTGCGCAATCACCGCGCGCAGCGTCGAGGCCAGCAGAAACGGCTCCACCTTCATGTCGCGCATGCGGGTGATCGCACCGACCGCGTCATTGGTATGGACGGTCGAGAGCACGAGATGGCCAGTCAACGATGCCTGCACCGCGATCTCGGCGGTCTCGCGGTCGCGGATTTCACCAACCATGACCACATCCGGATCCTGGCGCAGGATCGCGCGCAACCCGGCGGCGAAGGTCAGGCCGACCTTGGCATTGACCTGGGTCTGGCCAACGCCGTCAACTGCATATTCGACCGGGTCCTCGACGGTCAGGATGTTGCGGCTGCCATCGTTCAGCAGGCGCAAGCTAGAATAGAGCGTCGTGGTCTTGCCCGAGCCGGTCGGGCCGGTGACGAGAATGATGCCGTTGGGTTCGGCGAGTGCTGCCTGCAGCACATCTTCCGCCGCCCTCGACAAGCCGAGCACGGCAAGGTCGAGTCCGGCATTTTCCTTGTCAAGAATGCGCAGCACCACGCGCTCGCCGGCGCGGCTCGGCAGGGTCGAGACGCGCACGTCGAGCAGCTTGCCGCCGAGGGTCAGCGAGATGCGGCCATCCTGCGGCACGCGACGTTCGGCGATGTCGAGGCGCGCCATCACCTTGATGCGGCTGACCAGCACCGGCGCCACATGCGCGGGCATCCGCAGAGTCTCGCGCAGGACGCCGTCGATGCGCATGCGCACGATCAGGCCGCTTTCGTAAGGCTCGACATGAATGTCCGACACGCCTTGCCGCACCGCGTCGGCGATAACGCCATTGATGAGACGGATAGCAGGCGCATCGTCGGACGAATCGAGCAGATCGTCGGCGGTCGGCAAATCGCCCGCAATCAGCGCGAGATCGTCGCCCAGCCCCAGCGAGCCCGCAGCGGCGGCGGCCGCCTCGCCATTCATCGCGTAACGATCGGACAGGAGCTTGTCGAAGGCGTCGGGCGTCACGCGCTCGACCGCCAGCGGCAGGGGCAAGTGCCGGCGGACTTCCAGCAGAGCGCGCGGATCGCTGCCCTCGCGCAGCGCGAGATGGAACCGATCGCCATCCGGCTCCAGCAGGATCACGCCGAATTTGCGCGCGAAAGCGTAAGGCAGGCTGACGACCGGGATCGCCTGAGCCTCGCTCATTTCCCACGCTCCCTGGGTGGCGGCGTTGGCTGGATCACTGTCGTCGATTCGCGCACCTGCGGCGTGATGACGGCGGGCGGATTGATCGCGGTGGGCGTGCTGCCTGGCAGCGGCTCGGGCGGGAGGGGCGGCGCGGCACCCATATAGTCGCGCACCAGCTCGTCGATGCTCGGTTCCTGATCCGGCCGCTGGAGCAGCTGGCGGTCGCGGATATAACCGTAGCGCCTTTCCGCCAGTGCCCGCGCGTCGGCGGCTGAGCGCAGGATGGTCGGGCGAATGAAGACCATCAGATTGGTTTTCTGCCGCGATTTGGAGCGCGATTTGAAAAGTTCCCCCAGCAACGGAATGTCACTGAGAAACGGAATGCGTTCCAGCGTGCGCCGTTCATTGTCGTCGAGCAGGCCGCCCAGCGCGATGATCTCGCCATTGTCGACAGTGACGGTCGTCTCGATCTCACGCTTGTTGAGGATCAGTTCGCTATTGTCGTTGGATACCGGGCCGGCGATTGAACTGACTTCCTGGCGCAGCTGCAGCTTGATCGCGCCGCCCTCATTGATCTGCGGACGCACCTGCAGCTGGATGCCGACATTCTCGCGCTGCACGGTACGGAAGGCGTTGTCGAAATTGTTGGAGAGCGCCTGCCCGGTCGTGATCGGGATTTCCTGGCCGACCAGGATGCGCGCTTCCTGATTGTCCAGCGTCATGATCGACGGCGTCGAGAGGATGTTGGACGTGCTATCGGAGCGAACGGCATTGATGATCGCGCCGAAAATGCCGTTCTTGCCGATGTTCGTGGCGAATCCGCCGATACCGCCGGTGGCATTCAGGATTGAATTGACCGCCGCCTGCGCGAGCTGCTGAGACGCTTCGCTGGGCGTCCTCGTGGTCGTCGTCACGCCGCTGTCGGTGGTCGTCGTGGTGCGATCCAGTTCCCGCGCGCCGATCGCGCCAGCAATCGTCAGGATATTGGGCTGCGCGTTCGAATAATTGGTGACGGCAAATGGAATATTGCTGCCGGGTTTGCCGCCGAGCAGGAACTGGACGCCCAGCCGCTTGGCCAGGCTGTCTGAAATCTCGACGATGATCGCCTCGACGAGCACCTGTTCGCGCCGCACATCGAGCTGGCGGACGACTTCGCCCAGCGTACGTTGCGTGTCGGCGGCGGCGGCGACGATGATCGCGTTGGCGCCTTCGTAGCGCGTGACGATCGCGCGGTTGCGGCCAATGATACTCTCGCCCGTCCCGGCAGTAGCGGCGGGCGCGGCGACTGGTGCGGCGTCGATCGTTGTCGGCAGCGACCCTCCGCTATTGCCGTTGCGGCTACCGACGGCGCTGTTGCCGCCGCCGCGCGCCTGGACCTGGCTCAGGCCGCGCGTCGGCGACGGCTGCGTGACCGGCTGCCCGGTCAGCTGCTGCAACACCGGCAGCATTTGCTCGGCGTCGGCATTCTGCAGCCAATAGACGCGCACTTCGGTGCCGTTCGCCGCGCGCTGGTCGAGATCGCGCGCGACCGCCGCCAGCCGCGAGACAGTGCTGGGATCGCCGCGCAGCACGATCGAGTTCGAGCTGTCGATCGCGACCACCGTTGCCGCCGGGCCAGCCGTGACGCCGCCTTGGGCGGGTGCTCCGCCGGCCCCGATCAGTTGGCCCAGCGACTGCGCGATTTCGCGCGCACCGGCGTTCTTGAGCGGCACGACCGTGGTCGAAGCGCTATCCAGGTCGATCCGGCGCAGCACTTCTCGCACGCGGCGGACATTGTCTCCGAAATCCACGATCACCAGCGAGTTGCCGGCGCGATTGGCCGTGACCGAGCCTTGCGGGCTGATCAGCGGCCGCACGGTTTCGACCGCCGATGGCGCGTCGATCGAACGGAGGCGGAAAATCTCGGTCACCAACGAATTGCTGGCACCCGCACGGCCGACCCGGCTGGGTTGGGCGGCGGCACCTTCCAGCGGCTGCACCCGGAACGATCCGCCGGGGGCCGGCACCGCGACCAGCCCGTTCGCGCGCAAGGTAGACAGGAATACTTCAAAATATTCGGAGCGATTGAGCGGCCGGTCGGTGACGACCGACACTTTGCCCTGCACCCGTTGATCGATGATGAAAGTCCGCCCTGTGACCTTCGACGCGTCCTGGATGAAGGCGCGGACATCGGCGTCGCGGACGTTCAGCGAATATTGCGCCAGCACCGGCTGCGCGGCGGCGAGCAGCATTGCTGCGAATAGAGTGGCTTTACGCATCATGGTCCTGAAATGCTGATCGCGATCGGCACGATCTGGGCGCCGCGTTCCACGGCGATCGAAAGATTGCCGCCGCCGGCGAGGCTTGTCGCGGCACGCTGGAGGTCCTCGACATTGGTTACTGGCTTGCCGGCGACCTGGACGACGACATCGCCAGTGCGCAGCCCAAGGCGCGACAGGAAGCCAGGATCGCCGCGCGGGACAAGACCGGTCACCCGCCCCCCTGCCTGGCGCGGCGCGAGCGTCAGGTTCGACTGCAGCTCCGACATCCGTACCGTGCCGGGCGCTTGGGTCTGGCCGCCAGGGAGACTGAGCAATGTCGTGTTGGCCTGAGGCGGCAGCGGCGGGGCAGCGGCCACCGGAGCGGCGCCCGATTGATCCAGATAAAGAGTTTCGTCCGCGCCGCCACGACTGATGATGACGCTGTCGTAGTCCACGGTCTTGAGCGTGACGCCTGGCTGGATCGCCTCGCCCACGGCAAAGCTGCTCTGGATATTGTCCGGCCCCGCGATGATCGCGGAGCCTCGCCCGGTCGCTTCGTCCACGCGCACACCGAACAGCTTTAGTGACAATGATGTGACGGTCGCGGTGGCGCCGGCATTCAACCGGAAAAAAGGATCGAAGCCGCTGGTCAACGCCGCCCGGCCGCGGGCCGCGTCAGGTCCCGCCGCAGGGCGCCAGTCGCCTACCGGGCCGATCGGTGTCACGATCGCCCACACCAGCCGCGCGCACTGAACCGCAAGCATGGCCATCAGCACAAGCTCGGCCAGACTCAGCAGGCTGTAGCGCGGCAAGCGCTGAAGGATGCGCCAAAGGCGCGGACTGATCGCGAGACGCACTCGATTCTTCCCCCGGCGCGAACGACGCTCTTGGGACGGTTTGATGACAGTTTTACGTCACCGAGTCACGCTTGACGGTTGCCTCCAAGCGTCGCACTTCGCTCGGCAATATCGGCGCGAGGCATATGGACAACCCGTTCGACCAGATGGTCATCGACAGCATGATGAGCCAGCCCGGCATCCAGCGCGTGCCGAGCCCCAAGCTGAGCCTGTTCATCAAGCGCGAATTCCTGTCGCCTGCGGAGTGCGCGGAGGTCATGGCGCTGATCGACGCCAACCGCCGCCCTTCGACGCTTGCCAATTATAATGGCGACGCCGCTTTCCGGACCAGCGAGACATGCGACCTGGACAGCGACGAGCCGATCGTGCGCGCGATGGACGAGCGGATCATCGCCTTTTCTAAACTCGACCTGGCTTACGGCGAACCGATGCAGGGCCAGCGCTATGAAGTCGGCCAAGAGTTCAAGGCGCACACCGACTATTTCGATGCGCAAAGCGTCGACTACGAGAAATACACCAGCGTCGCCGGCCAGCGGACCTGGACGGTGATGATCTATCTGAACGCGCCCGACGCTGGCGGCGCCACCCGCTTCAAGGCGATCGACAAGATGGTCCAGCCGGAGATGGGGAAATTGCTGGCCTGGAACAATCGCCGGCCGGACGGCAGCCCCAACCCATCCACCCTCCATCACGCGATGAAGGTGCGGGCCGGAACGAAATATGTGGTCACCAAATGGTTCCGGGAACGCCCCTGGGGGTGGTGACACGGGTGGAAGACGCGCCGCTTATCGCCGCTTGGCTGGCCGCGCGGGCCGTCGCTCGCGGACTGCCTCAGCCCGTCGCCGAATACGGCGGATATCGCGTGGAAACGAATTCCGAGGTGGAGGCGCGGCGGTGGGTCTTCGCCGAACCGACAGCGGGTCTGACGATGCTGGCGAACACGATTCGGGAGCCTCGCCACTTCATCAAGCTTTGCGGGACCGACGAGGTCCTCAGAGAGATCCTGCCCGGCCACTGGAGGTTGCAGCCAAGAGCCTATTTCATGGCTGGGTCCGAACCTATGGCGCCGTCCGAGCCGAAGCCTGGCTACCAGCTCAGGATCAGCCGAAGAGGCGCAATCACCGAGGCGCGGATTCGAACGACAGACGGCATATTGGCAGCGAGCGGTTACGCCGCCGAGACGATGAACGCCTTCGTCTACGATCGCATCGTGGTGACGCCGCAGCACCGCCGGCTGGGCCTGGGAAGCGCGATCATGGCTGCGCTAAGCCACGCGAAGACAAGGCCGGGGACGCCCGGACTCTTGGTCGCGACGGAGGAAGGCCGCGAACTCTACGCTCGTCTCGGCTGGCAGGTGCTATCGCCTTATGCGTCCGCGTCCATTCCTGAACGCTGAGCGCAGGTCATCAAGCCGACGATCGACAGATGAAATAAAAAGGGCGGCCGAAGCCGCCCTTTCCATTCGATCTGACCTAAAGGCTTAGGCGAGAACGGTCGTCGCGCGACGGCTGCGGCGAACCGCACCACCGAGCAGGCCGAAGCCGCCCAGCATCATCGCCCAAGTCGCCGGCTCCGGAACGGTCGGAGCGAAGGTCGCGCCTTGCAGGGTCGAGCCATCGATCACGCCGAAGGTGCCGGTGGTGAACGCAGTGGCGTTGGTGCGGAAGATGTAGGTCGTGCTGTTTTCGGTGCCGACCAAGTTGTTCGAACCGAAATTCACACCCGCGACATTGCCATCAAAGCTGCGAGTGCCGACCGACGTGAACGTGCCCGGGTTGTTGGCAGCCGAAAATCCGGCCGCGTTGAAGGCACCGTCACGGAATGCGTCGATGTTGAAGCTGTCATAAGCTTGCACCGTGAACGACTGGATCGCGTTGCTCGCCGAGGTCCCCGCACCGGTGCGAACAACCTGGTAGTAGAAATCCAGCGTGCCGTTGGTGTTCAGATACACCGCCGAGTTGAACGTGCCGGAAAATGTCAGCGCCGTACCCGTGGTGGACGACGACGACAACAGCGTGCCACGGCTCGCAGTGTTGAACGGATCAATCGACGCACCCGCCGAACCGCCGACCTGGCCGGCGCCCGGGTTGACGACGCCCGCGAAAGCCGGAGTCGCGACCAGCAAAGCACTGGCGAGGAGAACAAACTTCTTCATAAAAAACCCCCTAATTAAGCAGGACTGCCCCGACCCAGGGCAACGGTTACACTTTTGTTTTTATTCATACCGTGTTTACCGCAGGCCGCGACGAAGCGAAAGTAGTAAATCGCGCGGTAACGGATGAATATTTTCCCGAAACGGGACAGGCTTAAGCCGTGAGCTGATCCACCAGGCGACGCACTTTCGACTGCCGCCATTGCGGAGTCGGCGCGAACAGCCAATAGCCGAGCCCCTGATCCACTGGATCGCCAATCGTTTCCAACGTCCCTGAAGCAATGGCTTTTTCCGCCAGCAGCTCAGGAACCAACGCCTTGCCAAGCCCGCTCGCCGCCGCCTCGATCGCCAGGCCGGCATCGGCGACTCGGATCATCGCCTCCTTGGCGGGATGACCCGGCCAGGCGATCCATTGCTCCGAAGCGAGGCCGGACCGCACCACACGGCAAAATGCCGTGCCGCCGAGTCGCACGCCTTCATGCTCGCCCTTGTCGACCATCAATCGGATGGCGACATCCAGATTCGCCTCCGTGAAATCGATCGGCTCGTCGGCGGAAATGAGGTGGAACCGCAGCTCCGTATCGTCCTTCGCGATCTCGGCCAGCCGCTCGGCCAGCCAGTGCGCCGTCAGGTCGCGCGGCGCGGCAATGGTCAGCACTTTGGAGGACTGGCCGGACTGCATCGCCCGCACCGCGTCCTCGAAACACAGAAAGCCTTGCCGCAGCGCGTCGAGGCCAGCCTCGGCCTCCGGCGTCAGTTCAAGTCCCCGCGCGGTGCGGCGGAACAGGACGACGCCGAGAGTGTCTTCCAGCGCCCGGATCTGCTGACCGACCGCCGCCGGGGTCACCGCCAATTCGTCCGCCGCGCGCGTGAAGGACAAATGCCGCGCCGCCGCGTCGAGCACGCGCAAGCCGTTGAGCGGAAGATGCGTGCGCTTCATACCCTCTCCACCGGCGCCACCAACGGGAAGCGCGGAATGGCGATGTCGAACATCGATCCGTCCTCGCCGACCATCCGGTAGCTGCCGCGCATCTGCCCCGTCGGCGTCGAAAGCGGGCAGCCGGACACATAGTCGTAGGACGCGCCCGGATCGATCAGCGGCTGCTCGCCCACCACGCCGTCGCCCTGCACCTCATGACGCGCACCGCGGCCGTCGGTGATGATCCAATGGCGGGTCAGCAGCTGGACCGCCATCCGCCCCTCATTCTCGATACGGATATGATAGGCCCAGAACCAGCGGGCCTTGCCCGGCTCGGACTGCTCGGGAAGGTAGGAGACGGCGACCCGCACAGTGACGCCGCGCGTGGTCTGGGCATGAGGGAAAAGCGCTTTCACAGCCCCGCCGCCGCCAGCGCCCGGTCGAGATCCTCGATCAGGTCGTCCGCGTCCTCCAGGCCGATGTTCAGCCGCAACATGCCTTCGGTGATGCCCATCGATTCGCGCACCTCCGCGGTCAAACCGCTGTGCGTGGTCGAGCTAGGGTGCGTCATCAGCGACCGCGAATCGCCGATATTGTTGGAGATGTCGATCAGCTCCATCGCGTCGAGCAACGCATGCGCCTGCGGACGATCCGCGACGAAGAAGGACAGGATCGTACCGCCCGCGGACATTTGCGCGGCGGCGAGATTGTGCTGCGGGTGGCTGGCGAGGCCGGGATAGAGAATGCGCGGCACGCGGGTTTCCAGGAATCGCGCGATCTTCAGCGCGTTGCCGCACTGGCGCTGCACACGCAGATCGAGCGTCTCCAGTCCCTTCAGCACCACCCAGGCGTTGAACGACGACAAGGTCGGCCCGGTGTTGCGCACGAACGGTAGCAGCGTCTCGTTCACGAATGCTTCGGTGCCGCAGACGGCGCCGGCGAGCACGCGGCCCTGCCCGTCCATCAGCTTGGTCGCGGAATAGGCGACAACATCAGCGCCAAACGTCATGGGCCGCTGCAGCGCGGAGGTCGCGAAGGCGTTGTCGGCGACGGTCGTGATCCCGTGCGCCTTGGCGATCGCGCAGACGGCCGCCAAGTCGACGATCTCCAGCGTCGGATTGGCCGGTGTCTCGAAGAAGAAAACTTTGGTGCTGGGCCTGACCGCTTCCTGCCAGTCCGCCGTGTCGGAGCCGTCGACAATGGTTACGCTGACGCCGAAGCGCGGCAACAGGCTGTCGGTGAGCCAGCGGCACGATCCGAACATCGTCCGCGCCGCGACCATGTGGTCGCCGGCCGAAAGCTGGCAAAGCAGAGCCGCCGTCATCGCCGCCATGCCGCTCGCCATGCAGCGCGCAGCCTCGGCACCTTCCAGCAATGCGATGCGTTGCTCAAGCATCTCCACGGTCGGATTTTGCAGCCGGCTATAGGTCATGCCTGTCTGCTCGCCGGCGAAGCGTGCCGCCGCGTCGCCTGCGCAATCATAGGCATAGCCGGAGGTCAGGAAGAGCGCTTCCGATGTCTCGCCCCATTCCGAACGCGCGGTGCCGCCGCGCACGGCCAGCGTCGCCGGCCGCCATTTCGCGGTAATGCCGCGATCCTGTCCCGTTCGTCTTTTCACAGGGGCGCTTTGCAAGCTACGAGGGCGAAGCGTCAACCGCGGGGGCAATAAATGAAATCTTTGGCCGGATGGATGGAGCGCTTTACCCCGCTCCAGATGGCGCTGCTGCTCGCGGTCGTGGCTGAGCTGCTGTTCGCGGTGCATCTCGGCCAGCCGAACAAGATGATGTTCGACGAGACCCACTATGTGCCTGCGGCGCGGACGATTTTCGGACTGCTGCATCCCGCGAATGAAGAACACCCGCTGCTCGCCAAATGGCTGATCGGCCTGTCGATGGCGATCTTTGGCGACAACCCCGCCGGTTGGCGCGCGCTGAGCACGCTCGCTGGCGTCGCGACCATGCTTTCCATCTACGCGATCGCGTTGAAGCTGTTCGGCGAGGTGCGGACCTCAGCCACCGCTGCCTTGCTCGCGATGATCAACCAGATGCTGTTCATCCAGGCGCGGATCGCGATGCTGGAGGTGTTCGCGGGCGCATTCCTGTTCATGGCGATCGCATTGCTGGTCTGGGGCCGCGACCGACGATCGCGCGGCTGGATCGTCGGAGCCGGGATTTGCCTGGGCTTGTCAGTCGGCTGCAAATGGAGCGCGCTGCCCCTGGCGCCGCTGCTCGGTCTCGGCGTGCTGACCGCCTGGCCGACTCATCGCTGGCGCGCAGCGATCATTTTCGGGTTAGTCGCCGCAGCTGCGTATGTCGCGACCTTCGCACCCGCCCTTTTCTTTGCCGAGCGGCCGCTGAAGCTCGACGACATTCTACTGCTGCACCGGCAGATGCTCGATCTGCAGACCAATCCACTGCCCTACCACACCTATCAGAGCACGCCCTGGCAATGGCCGCTGATCACGCGGCCGATCTGGTATCTTTATGAAAAGGTCGAGGGCGTGCAGCGCGGCGTGCTGCTGCTCGGCAATCCGGCGGTTATGTGGGGCGGGCTGATCGCCCTCGCCTTCTGTCTGTGGGACGGAGTCAAGGACCGCCAGCCTGCGCTGCTCGCCCTGTCATCGCTCTACATCGTCGCGATGGGGGCGTGGATCGTGATCCCGAAGAAGATCGGATTCTATTACTATTATTATTTCCCGGGCCTGATCCTGCCACTGCTGATCGCGGCGGTGTTCCATCATAGCTACCGCAAGGAGGAACGCTGGCTGCCCGCCGCTTTCCTACTGCTGAGCTTCGGTCTTTTCGTCTATTTCTACCCGATCATTTCCGCCGAAGCCCTGCCGAATGACCGCGCGTTCGAACATTGGATGTGGTTGTCGACCTGGCCCTAATAGCGGCTCCAGGTAAAGCGGCTAGACAAAGCATAGTTCCAGACAGCGCCGACCAGAATGCCGGCGAGCGCCGAGAACGTCGCATAGGCGTAGCGTTCGGTGAATAGGAAAGCGGCGACACCGACATTGGCGACCGCTCCGATCAAGCAGACCAGGCAGAAGCTGACCCAGCCCAGCGCCAATGCCTTTGCACCGCGCAGCCGCCGATCGCGATAGGTGAGCGCATTGTTGAGGAAGAAGTTGAAGGTCATCGCGCCCATCGTCGCCAGCGATTGCGCGCCGAGGAAAGTGAAGCCGAGCAAGCCGAGGCCAAGCCACAATAGGCTCATATGCACCGCGATGCCGAGCGCGCCGATCGCCGCGAACATCGCGAAACGTGTGGGAACGTAGCGCCCGAACATCCGATCATAGAGCGCGATCAGGAACTCCATCGCCACGACGTGATCGAGCTTCGATTCGCCGATTTCGCGCCTTTGAAATTGCAGTGGCACTTCGGCGAACCTCAGCGGCGGCCGCGCTGATGTCAGCAGGTCCAGCAGGATCTTGAAGCCGATCCCCGACAGATGCGGCGCCAGCTCCCGGAAGCGCGGGCCGCGAATCATGAAGAAGCCGCTCATCGGGTCGGCGAGATCGGTCTTCAGCACCGCCTTGGCGATGAGGCTGGCGGTGTGCGATTTCGCGAGCCGTTCGCTTTCCCAGTCGCCGGTACCCCCGCCCGCGACGAAGCGCGAGGCAACCACGAGATCAAGCTTAGGGTCGCCGTCCAACGTGGCCGCGAGCTGGTTCAGTACCTGCGGATCGTGCTGCAAATCAGCGTCCATCACCGCTACCAGCGGCGCGCCGGTCGCCATCATCCCCTCGATGCAGGCGGATGACAGCCCGCGCCGCCCGATCCGCTCGATCACGCGAACGCGGCGATCGGTGCGCGCAATGTCGCGCAGCGTCTGCGCGGTGCCGTCAGGGCTGGCATCGTCGACGAAGATCGCTTCCCAGCCGCGGCCCTGCAGCGCGACATCCAGCCGCCGCACCAGCTCGCTGACATTGCCAGCTTCGTTGAAGGTCGGGATGACAACGGCCAGCTCAAGGCCCTTTTCCGTGCCGCTCATAGGCGCGCCAGTACAGCGTCACCCATTTCCGATGTGCTAATCATGCCGCCCAGGTCGGCGGTGCGAAAACCGTCGGCTAGGGCGCTGGCGACGGCCGCCTCGATACGGTCCGCGGCCTCAACATGCCCGAGCGAATGACGCAGCATCATCGCGGCCGACAGGATCGTCGCGAGAGGATTGGCCTTGCCCTGGCCCGCAATATCGGGCGCGGAGCCGTGGATAGGCTCATACAGACCCTTGCCGCTTTCGTTCAGGGCGGCGGAGGGCAGAAGCCCGATTGACCCGACGCACATCGATGCCTGATCCGACAGGATGTCCCCGAACAGATTGCCGGTCACGACCACATCGAACGCCCCCGGATTGCGCACCAGCTGCATGGCGGCATTGTCGACATACATATGCTCGAGGGTTACGTCCGGATAATCGGCAGCGACCTCCACCACGACATCGCGCCACAGCTGCGACGTTTCCAGCACATTGGCCTTGTCCACCGAAGAGAGCCGCCCCCGTCGGCGTCGGGCCGCTTCGAATCCCGTGCGGGCGATGCGGGCGACTTCGGCCTCGTCGTAGCGCATCGTGTCAAAGCCCTCGCGCAGGCCAGCGTCGTTGGCGCGGCGGCCACGCGGCGTACCGAAATAGACGTCGCCGGTCAGCTCACGCACAATCAGCATGTCTATCCCGGCGGCGATTTCAGGCTTCAGCGCGGAGGCGTCGAGAAGCTCGGGAAACGCTTTGGCCGGGCGGAGGTTGGCGAACAGGGCGAGATGCTTGCGCAGGCCCAGGATCGCCTGTTCCGGACGCAGCGGCCGGTCGAGCGCATCGCAGTCGGGATCGCCCACCGCCCCGAACAGGATGGCGTCGGCGCGCCGGGCCAGGTCGAGCGCCGCTGGCGGTAGCGGATGCCCCTCCGCCTTATACGCCGCGCCGCCAACGATAGCGGTCTCGAAGCCGAGGCCGAGATCAAGCGCTTCCAGAACGCGCACCGCCTCAGGAACGATCTCCGGTCCGATGCCGTCACCTGGCAAGACTGCTACGAGCACGCATTCCCCCTTTTCGGTTTCTCCCGCCCTAAGAAAGCTGCACCCCGGGTCAACCCCGGGGCGACGGGAAACCGCGGTTCAGCCGCTCGATCAGGCGCTCGCGCGCGGCCATCACGTCGGTCCGCCGGTCGACGAAAATATGCTGATCCAGCGCCGCTCCGTTCACGCGCAACATGCCGCGAACCGAAGTTTCATCCGACGCAACGTCACCGAACCCTAGCGCCATCAGCAGCAGCCGCTCGAACCGGGCCAGCGCCAGCGCCCAGCCGCGCGCGCTTGGCGCATGCTCGATCGCGTCGAGCACGCCGGTCAGGCCGTCATAGAGCGTGGGGTAAGGCTGGCCTTCCGGGAGGGTTGCGGCGACGATTGCGGTCGCCCAGTCGATTCCGGCCGCCGGCAGCGGTTCGGACAGTAGGTGCGCGCGGCTGTGGGTCAGCTCGACAGTCGCTGCCGCCAGCTGCTCCTCAACCCGCGAACGAAACTCGGCCTCGACCAGATTTCCGGGCAGCAACACCGGCCGCAGCCGCCGGGATCGCCCTCCCCGCACATATCCCGCCTGCAAGCCATCGCGGGGGGTGAGCGCACGGATGATCGCACCATGCTCGCCGTGCGGGCGGACAGCGACGATGACGGCGGAGCTGGCGATGATCACTGGCGGAGCTTACGCCTCAAGCGCGCACTACCGAGCATGATAAAAATCATACACCTGCTGGGCCACGCCAGTGCTGACGCCCGGCGTTTTCTGCAAATCCGCGAGCGATGCCGACCGCACTGCCTTGGCCGTGCCGAAATGCATCAGCAGGGCCTTTTTCCGGGCCGGGCCGATGCCGGGTACTTCGTCCAGCGAGCTGACGCCGATCGCCTTGGCGCGCTTCTGCCGATGCGCGCCGATCGCGAAGCGGTGTGCCTCGTCCCGCAGCCTCTGCACATAGAACAGCAAGGGCGCGTTGGGCGGCAATGTGATCTCGCGCCCGTCGGGCAAGTGAAACACCTCGCGCCCCTCGCGTCCGTGATGCGGACCCTTGGCGACGCCGACCAGCGCGACATCCTCGACACCAATCTCCTCAAGCGTCCGCATCGCTGCGTTGAGCTGGCCACGGCCGCCGTCGATCAGCACCAAGTCCGGCCAGTCGCCGCCGTCACGGTCGGGATCTTCGCTCTTGGCACGGGCGAAGCGGCGATCAAACACTTCGCGCATCATCGCGAAGTCGTCGCCCGGCATCGTTTCCGGCCGCTTGATATTGAACTTGCGGTAACTGTTCTTCCGGAACCCTTCCGGCCCTGCGACGATCATCGCGCCCAGCGCATTCGTGCCTTGAATATGGCTGTTGTCGAATACCTCGATGCGGTCCGGCGGGCCATCTAGCTCGAACAATTCGGCGAGCTCGCGCAGCAACCGCGCCTGAGTGGTGCTTTCTGCGAGGCGGCGATCGAGCGCTTCCTCGGCGTTGCGCTTTGCCTGCTCGATCAGCCGCTTGCGGTCGCCGCGCTGGGGTTGGGTGATCGTGACCTTGCCCTTGGCCGCCGCGCACAACGCTTCGGCGATCAGCTCGCCCTCCGCGAGCGCGCGATCGAGCAGAATCGTCTTCGGCGGCGGCACTTCCTCATAGAATTGCATCAGGAAGCTCGCCAGCACCTCCTCTTCCGACACGCCATCAGTATGAGTCGGGAAGAAGCTGCGATGGCCCCAATTCTGGCCGCCACGGATAAAAAAGCCCTGGATGCACATGGTTCCGGCCTTGCAGGCGAGCGCGAAAATGTCGGCGTCGCCCACACCTTCCGCATTGATCGCCTGGCTGCCTTGGATGAAGGTCAGCGCCTTCAACCGGTCGCGGAACACGGCGGCCAACTCGAAGTCCATCGCTTCCGACGCATGCTGCATCGCGGCGCCAAGCTTCGCCTGAACCTGGGTCGACTTGCCGGCCAAAAACGCCTTGGCGTCGCCGACCAGCTCTCCATAGGCCGCGTCGTCGATCCGGCCCACGCACGGCGCCGAACAGCGCTTGATCTGGTAAAGCAAGCACGGCCGCGAACGATTGGCGAAGAAGCTGTCGGTACAGGATCGCAGCAGGAACAGCTTCTGCAGCGCGTTTAGCGTGCGGGTCACCGACCCGGCACTGGCGAACGGGCCGTAATAGTTGCCTTTGATCTTCTGCGCGCCACGATGCTTCTGCACGCGAGGAAACGCATGGTCGGCACGGAGCAGGATGTACGGGAAGCTTTTGTCGTCGCGCAGCAGGACATTGTAGGGCGGGCGATAACGCTTGATCAGCTGCGCTTCGAGCAACAGCGCTTCCGCCTCGTTGTTGGTCGTCACGATTGTCATCGACCGGGTCTGCGAAACCATTCTCTGCAGCCGCTTCGGCAATCGCGCGACCTGCGTATAATTGGTCACCCGGTTACGAAGCGCCCGCGCCTTGCCGACGTACAGCACGTCGCCGCGCGCATCCTGCATCCGGTAGACGCCCGGCCGCACCGGCAATGTTTTCAGCACGTTGCGGATCGCTGCCACGCCAGCCTCGAGATCGGGCGCGTCGCTGCCGCGCACCGAATAGGTTGCGGCCTCTTCATTGAATCGGTCGGGACTTTGCGGACGGGACATGCAGTGGCAGAGTTAGGCGCGGCAAGGGCAGGCGGCAATGGAGCGGCACATGAGGATCGCGGGGAAGACGGCGCTGGTGACTGGCGGAACCGACGGCATCGGGCTGGAGATCGCCCGGCAGTTGAAAGCGAAGGGCGCGATCATCGCGGTGGTCGGCCGCGACGCTGAGCGGTTGGCCGCCGCGCGCGAGGCCGGGTTCCAGGGCATCGAGGCTGACCTGTCGACGAGCGAAGGCTGCGATACTGTGGCGCGGGAGCTGAGCGGCGTGGCGCTCGACATTCTCATTAACAACGCCGGCATGGGCGGACCGTCCGATCTGCTGAACGATTTCGACATCGGCCAGACCGACAAGGCGATCTTCCTCAACTTGAACACGCCCATGCATCTGATCGCGGCGTTCCTGCCCGGCCTGCGCCAACGGCCGGAAGCGGCGATCGTCAACGTGACCTCTGGCTTGGCGATCGCGCCACGGGCTCAGGGCGCCGTCTATTGCGCGACCAAATCGGGATTGCGCGCCTTCACCCAGTCGCTGCGGCACCAGCTGAAAGACAGCAACGTCAGCATTATCGAGGCGCTGCCGCCGGTGGTCGAAACGCGGATGACCGAAGGCAATCCGCACAAGAAAATGCCGCCGGAGCAATGCGCGGCCGCGATCGTCAAGGCGATCGAAACCGGAGAGACCGAAGCTTATATCGGCAGTGTCAGAGCGCTGCGGATCGTTAGCGAGCTGTCGCCCGCCCTCGCTAGGCGGATAATGATAAAATACTAGGCTACTCGCCGGTGAAAGTCGGCTGGCGCTTTTCGATGAAAGCGTCGATCGCTTCGTCGTTGTCGCGCGTCGCATGAGCCAAGGACTGCATCGCCGCCGAGAGTTCCAGAATGTTCGACAGAGTTGCCGCCTGACCTTCGCGCAGCAGCCGCTTCGTCATCCGCACCGCATGAGGCGGGTTCACGGCGATCCGGTCTGCAATCCCGCGTGCCGCCGTCAACAGCTCGTCCGCCGGCACGACGCGAGAGACCAGACCGATCCTGAGCGCCTCCGCCGCATCGAACGTCTCGCCGGTCAGCGCAAGCTCTGTCGCGACCGAGAAGCCGACGATGCGCGGCAGCAGCCATGCACCGCCGTCGCCAGGGACGATGCCCAGTTTCACGAAGCTTTCCACGAATACCGCGGTCTCGGCCGCGACACGAATGTCGCACATGCAGGCAAGATCGAGGCCAGCACCGATCGCGTGGCCGTTGATCGCGGCGATCACCGGCACTTCCAGCGCCTGGAACAGCAGCGGCAAGCGCTGGATGCCCTCGCGATAATTGCGCCGGGTCTGCGCCGGCAGTTTCGCGCGAAGGCCCGTCCCGTCCTTCATCGCCCTGAGGTCGCCGCCCGAGGAGAACGCGCTACCCGCCCCGGTCAGGATCACAGCGCGCACACCAATATCGGCGTCGGCGGCGCTCAGCACCTCTTCGAGACCGGCGATCACGGCTGGATCGGATACCGGGTTACGCTTGCCGGGAAGGTTGAGCGTGACGGTGAGGATCGAGCCGTCGCGCTCGGCGAGCACCGGTTCGGTCATCAGCGTTTGGACGACTTATCCTCGTCCGCCGGCACATATTTGCAGACAGTCTGACGGGACGCGAGCGTGGGAACGCGCGGATCCATCACTTTCCTGCAGATTTTTTTCATTTTCGGGCCTTCGGGCGCGTCGTCGACTGGCTCGGCCTGAGCAGCGGCAGCCGGCTGGGCGTCATTGGTGCTGGTTGGCGCGGCCGATGGCGCCGCCTGCAGCAAGGCGATTGCGACCAGGAACATTCTCTAAACTCCCCCTTTATTCAGCGCCGCCAGCGTCACAGAAGAGTCGCCGAACGACAAGAGGGCTGAGATATGCTGCGCCGCAACGCGGCTTCGGTCTGTCGCGAATAACATTCGCTTCGCCGTCAGCCGCTGTTGCGCAGGCCCGTGGCGATGGCGTTGATCGAAAGCTGAATGCCTTCCCCGATGCGTGGATCGTCTTCGCCCGATCTATGTCGCTTCAGCAATTCGATTTGGAGCAGATTCAGCGGCTCGATATAGGGCAGCCGCAGACGGATCGACGTGTCGAGCGCGGGGGTTTGCTCCAACAGCCGGCTTTGGCCAGTCACCTCGAGGAGCGCGTCGCGCGTGCGGTGCCAATCGTCGCGAATACGGCCGAAAATGGCCTCGGCCGCCGCCTTGTCATCCACCAGCCCGGCATAACGCGCCGCGATCGCCATGTCGGACTTGGCGAGCACCATCTCCAGGTTAGCGAGCGTCGGCGCGAAGAAGGGCCAGGCCTCCGCCATCTCCCTCAGCAACGCCTTGTCGGGAAAGGCGTGCAGCGCATGACCGACGCCATACCAGCCGGGCAGCATCACCCGCGCCTGCGCCCAGCTGAACACCCAGGGGATCGCGCGCAGATCCTCGATCGCGTCCGATTTGGTGCGGCTGGCCGGGCGTGAGCCGATCTTCAGCGTCGCGATCTCTGCGATCGGAGTCATCTGCCGGAAGAAGGTGCGGAAACCCTCCGTCTCGTAGACCAGCCCGCGATAGGCTTTGAACGCGTCCACCGACAGTGCCGCCATCGCCTGCTCGAAACGCCCCTTGTCGATGTTCGAAACCGATTCCGGCTCCAAGCTGGCGAGCAACGTCGCCGCCGTGATCGCTTCCAGATTGGCGGCGGCGCTTTCGGGCGTACCATATTTCGCGGCGATGACTTCGCCCTGCTCGGTGATGCGGATGCGGCCCTGCACCGTGCCGACAGGCTGCCCCCGAATCGCGGCGAAGGACGAGCCGCCGCCCCGCCCGACCGCGCCACCGCGACCGTGGAACAGCTGCATCGCGACGCCAGCCTCTGCGAACACCTCACGCAGCGCTTCGCTCGCCCGAAATAGCGACCAGACCGATGTCAGATAGCCGCCGTCCTTGTTGGAATCGGAATAGCCGAGCATCACTTCCTGCCGGCCCCGCCGCTTCGCCCATTCGGTCACGCCGGGCAGCGCGAACCAGCCGCGCATGATGTCCTGCGCCGCCTCCAGATCGGCGACCGTCTCGAACAACGGCACCGCCATCACCGCTGGCGCGCCACCCGCGCGAAACAACCCGGCTTCCTTCAGCATGATCTGGACTTCGAGCAAGTCGGAAATCGACTTGCACATCGACACGATATAGTTGGCGATCGATGCCGCCCCGTACCGCGCATGCGCGTCCGCCGCCGCACGGACGATGGCGAGCTCGCCCTGGGTCTCCTCGGAATAATCGGCGAAAGGCGTTGCCAGCAGACGCGCTGTGCTCAGTTCCCTCAGCAGCAGCTTGATGCGGGCATCTTCACTCAGCGCGACATAATCCGCTTCGACGCCCGCTTTCGCCAGCAGCTCGCCGACCACTCGTTCGTGCACCGCGCTGTTCTGGCGCATGTCCAGCGTCGCCATATGGAAGCCGAACGTCTCGACCGCACGGATCAACCGGCCAAGCGGCCCGGGTCCGGCTAGCGGTCCGCCTTCGCTGCCGATCGAGCGGCCGAGCGTGAGCAGGTCGCGCAGCAGATCACGCGGCGTCGCGTACGCGTCGGCGGCGATCTTGGTCGGGCGCGGCGGCGCGTGACCGGTCAGTGCCGAATAGGTGGCGCTCAGCCGGGCGTAAATGCCGGATATAGCGCGCCGATAGGGCTCATCCTCGCGCGCCAGGGCGTCATCATGACTGGTTACGGCCAGCGCGATCACCGCCGGATCGACCTGTGCAAGACCGGACGAGACCGACAGCTCGCCGCCCAGCGTATGCAACTGATCGAGATAATGGGCGATGGCCGTCTCCGCGCCCCGCGCCAGCGCCAGCCGCAGCGAATCCGCCGTAACGAACGGATTGCCGTCCCGATCGCCGCCGATCCATGATCCCGGCCGCACGAAGCTTGGCGGGCGATGCGCCAGGGACCGTTCCCAACGCGCATAAAGCGCCGGCAGCACCGGCAGGAACACGTCCTGAAAATAGGCGCGCGCCGTCTCGACCTCGTCGGCGACATAAAGCCGCTCGCGGCGCAAGGGCCGGGTCTGCCACAGAAGAGCGATCTGCCGTTCGATTGCGAGATCGATCGGGTCACCGTCCGGTGTTTCCCCCGCACCGGTATCCCGCAAACTCATGAGGTCGGCGATGCGGTTGCGGTGGTCGATCATGCTCTTGCGGCGCACTTCGGTGGGATGCGCCGTCAGCACGGGCGCGATCAGCGCGCCTTTCAGCAGCTCGGCGATCGACGCCTCGGTCACGCCCTCGCCACGCAACCGCTCGATCGCATGGGCGACATCGGCGCCAGGTTCGGCAGCGACTCCCTGCCGATCCTCGGCCAGATTGGCGAGCATCGAGAACAGCATGAAGCCACGCACGAACGCGAGGGTCTCGTCCAGAGTCAGCGCGTCAAGGCCTGGATCGATCGCATCCGCCTCGGCCACGCCCCGATGCCGGTCCACCGACGCCGAGCGGATATATTCCGTCCGGCGATACAGCGCCTCGCCGCCATAATGGCGGATCACGTTGCCGAGCAGGCGCCCGAGGAAGCGGATGTCGGGGTTTTGAGTGATGGTGCGATCGTCAGCCATAGCAGCGCAGGCATAGCGTTGGTCCGGGCGAGAGTCTTGCGGCCATGCTATGCCTTGGCCAGCGTCACCTCGATCGCGAATCCGGGTCCGTCCAGCAGTCGCGCCGTGCCATGATGGGCCTCCGCGATCGCGTGGACGAGCGCAAGGCCGAGTCCGTAGCCATCCGTCGAGCGGCTCGCCTCCCCGCGTGAGAAGCGCTGAAAGATGCGTGTCCGGTCGGCTTCGGCAACGCCCGGTCCGTTATCGCCGACCGTCAGCATGGCCTGGTCTTGCGACGCCCGCAGGGTCACCGTTACGGCCGTTCCCGGCGGCGTGTGATGAAGCGCGTTGTCTAGAAGGTTGCTCGTCAGTTGGGCCAACAATCTCTCATCGCCCGGGATCGCGACCGCCGGCTCGATCGCCGCGGCCAAGCGGTGCTCGCTTGCTTCGGCATCCGTGCGATAGGTGTCGATCAAATCGGTCAGCAGTTTGCTCAAGTCCACCTGTGCGAAGCCTCGGCGCACACCCATCGCCTCGATCTCGGAGATCCGCAGCAGGCCCGCGAAAATCTCGAGCAACTCGTCGGCCTGACCGATGGCGGCTTCGATACCGGCCCGGCCGGCAACATCGCTCGTAACCGCTTTTGCATCTTCCAGCCGGTTGCGAAGGCGAGTCAGCGGCGTGCGCAGATCATGGGCGACATCGCTGGAGACCTGCCGCAGGTTTTCCATCAGCGCCGCGATGCGATCGAGCATGCGATTGAGCGTGGCCGATGCCCGGTCGAATTCGCTGCCGGACTCGTCACGGGGAATGCGGCGGCTGAAATCCCCATCGATGATCGCCCGCGCGGTCCGGTCGATTGCTCCCAAGCGCTTGCGCGTGACGGTGCTAACCGCCCAGGCGGCGCCGATCGCCAGCATCACCACGGCGGCGAAGCCCCCGCCTAGGACAACTAGCAAAGCGCGATCGACTTTTTCACGATCGCTGCGGTCAGCCGCGATGATCAGTGCGCCGCCGTCAACCCCGGCGATCGTCGCTTGCGCCATGTGGCCGTCATTATTGCGCAGGAACCTGGCATAGCCCGTATCGCCAGGGCCGCCGGCGGGCGAATTCCCGGCGATCCGCCGCCCGTGATCGTCAACCAGTAGGACGAGTATATGGCGGGGCTGAGTGATCGGCGCACGGCGCCGGACGGCGGCTGCGACCGCGCTCAGCCGATCAGGGCCGGGCGCCGAGAGCAGCGCGGTGCGTTCCGTTTTCATCACCTCGTCGATTTGCGCCTCGACCGCTTCATGCGCGATGGCGTAGACGATGATGCCGATCGCAAGGGCAGCGGCCGCCAGCACCAAGCTGATCTGCACTGCGACACCTCTGGTCGACCGGGCCAGGATGCGACCCATCAGCCGGAACCGAACCTGTAGCCCTCGCCGCGCACCGTTTGGATCAAATTCTCGTCGAAGCCGGCGTTCAGCTTGGAGCGCACCCGGCTGACGTGCGATTCGACAATGTTCGTTTTGGGATCGAAATCGAAATCCCAGACCCGTTCCAACAGCATCTTGCGCGTCACGACCCGGTTGGCGTTCCGCATCAGTTCGGCGAGCAACAGGAACTCCCGCGGCTGCAGCGCGATCCGGCGGCCCCTGCGATGGACGCTGCGCCGTTCGAAATCGATCGTGACGTCGCCTACCGTCAATCGCGGCGTTTCGTGTCTCGCGGAAATGCGGCGCCCCAGCGCCACCATTCGCGCCGCCAGCTCCGAAAAGGCGAACGGCTTGATAAGGTAATCGTCCGCGCCCGCCTGCAGGCCCTCCACCCGGTCGGCGAGCGAGCCCATCGCGGTCAGCATCAACACCGGCGTCAAGTCGCCGCGCACCCGCAGCGCTTCGACAATGCCGAGGCCATCGATGCCCGGCAGCATTCGGTCCAGAATGATCGCGTCGAAGCTTTGTCCCGCAGCCTTCTCGACCCCCTCCGGCCCAGTCGCCGCGGTCACGACCTCGTGCCCGGCTTCATCAAGGCCGCGCTTCACAAAGGTGCGCGTTTCAGCATCGTCCTCAACGATTAGAATCCGCATCCTTGCCTTTCTAGCGATTGAGGCGCGCTAACGCGAGGCGTCGCGAGGCGCTCTCTTCAGGGCGAGGATTCGCGAAAGCGAACTTCTGCGCCTGGTTAATACCGTCGATTTTTCTGATGGTGAGAAAGGTACGCGGGCCAAGTGACCGCCGACGGCTCCGGAAGGGGATCCGGAGTACAACAGATGCCGCGATCACTTGGCCCAGCACCGTCGGGGTTGACGGAGCATATCAAGGTTAACATGCAATATTCCTGCTTTGCACATTGGGAGTTGGTAATGTTTCACTACGCCCCGCTTCGAAACAATGCTTTGGTTTTGCTTATGCTTAACTTGACATTCCGCCTGATCAAGCAGCTACTTGTCGCCACGGCTTATTGTGAGTCGTGCAGGGGACCGGGGGGTGTCGGTCTGAAGGCCGGACGCTGAAGTTCCCCTTTGCATTGGGAAGGGGTAGTAACATGCATAGCCTGAAAGTGGCCGCGCTCGCGGCGACTGCGCTTGGCCTGCTCGGTTCGACGGCAGCCTCAGCGCAGACGATCAAGCACAATTATTGGGAAACCAAGGGCGTGCTCGGGCCGACGATTACGTTGCCAGGCGACATCACCGATCAAGGCACCCGCCTGACGCCGCAGGTCAATGCCGGCGCGCAGGTATTCGTCGGCTTCGAAGGCAGCACGCAGTATGACAACGCGCTGCTGGCGCGCAACTTCATCCCGCCCGACACGATGGGCGCGGTCGGCATGTCGCAATATGTCGTGACTACCAACGGATCCTACAGCGTGTACGACAAATATAGCGGCCAGCGGCTGGCGCTGATGAAGGACACGGATTTCTGGGCCGCCGCGGGCCAGACCGGCGCGAACGGCGACACCCGCATCATGTACAATGCGGATGCGAAGCGGTTCGTGATGGTGGCGTTCGGCGCCAACACCAAGGATCTGCAGATCGCGGTATCGGACACCGACAATGCGCTCGGCACCTGGAAATCGACCAAGTTCGAGGGCTATGCCGGTCTCGGCTTCGGGGCCACCGCCGACTATCCAACGCTCGCGATCGACAAGAACGCGGTCTATATCGGCACCAACAACTTCGCGCCGGCAACGTCTGGGGGAGCGAACAGCTTTCGCGGCACCACGCTGAACGTGATCCCGATCAACAGCCTGTTCAATGCGGCCACGCCGAGCACCACGGGCATCAAGCAGTTCGTGACGCCGTATAACGGAACCACCCAGATTGAAGATCGCGGCTTCGCGATCCAGGGTGTGAACAGCAGCGATGCCGGCTCGACCGGCAAGGCCGTCACGGCTTCGCTGTTTTTCTACGACTCGATACGCTACAATATCAACGGCTTGAACCCGAACAGCGCCGCTGGCGCCAGCGAGGGTGCGATCCAATACCTAGGCGAGGACGCGTTCCAGACCGCGGGCGCCGCGCGCCAGCCTGCGGCGGTCGCCGCCAACCAGCGCGTCGTGGATTCGCTGGATGAGCGGATCAGCAGCAGCGTCTATGAGGTCAATGGCCGCATCTACATGCTGCACACGGTCGATAGCTTGCTAGACGGCCGTGACGAAGCCCGCGTCCGCATGGTCGTGATCGACTCGGCGACCAACGCGATCCTCGATCAGTTCGATGTCGGCGATGCCGGCTACGATTATTATCAGGGCTCGTTGGCGGTGAACGACAAAGGCCAGGTCGTGATCGGCTACAACCGCTCCGGCCTTGATCCGACGACCGGCAAGATCAGCTTCATGGCGCGCGTCTACAAGACGCTCGCCGATGGCACGCTGGTCCAGACCAGCGACGAGCTGCTGCTGAAGGAAAGCCTGACCAACGACTATCACAATGGCAGCACCAAAGGTAACGCCGCAGCCGGCCGTCAGCGCTGGGGTGACTATTCGCAGGTTTCGGTCGATCCCAACAGCTATGATGGCTTCTACCTGATCGGCCAGTTCGCCCGCGAATACAACACGCCGGAAGATGGCCATCCGGGCGGCACCGGCGGTTCGCGCTGGAGCACCTGGGTCGCCGGCATCCATGCCGGTGCCGTGCCTGAACCCGCCACTTGGGCGATGATGATCGCCGGCTTCGGCATGGCGGGCGTCGCGATGCGCCGCTCCCGCAAGGTCGCGGTCAGCTTTGCTTAGAGCCTGACTGGTACTTGGGCGGGTGAAGTTCACTTCACCCGCCCATCTTTCCAAACCAACCAAAGAGTTGGAAGATTGTTCGCAAAGAGAAAAAATCATCGCGGTCGCTGGTCGGACTCGGAAGATGCGGAAGTGCGGCGGCGGTGCGCGGCCCACGAATTTCTAGAAGAGATCGCCGCTGATCTAGGCCGGACGAGCGAAAGTGTGCGCACACGGGCCAATCTGCTCGGCGTTTCCTGCCGATCGGGCCGGGGCGTCAAGAAAGCCTGAGCCGCGATCCGAAGCCAAACTGCAGCTAGCGCCCCGGGCTGGAGAAGCGCAATGAGGTTCGCCCATGCAATCATTCTCGCTACCGCCGCCGGCATGACCGGCCCCCTGCCCGCTGCCGGACTGGACGGCCTTTGGAGCGGACCCGGCACGATCTTGACGATCAGCGCCTCCGGCGGCGTGCTTCAGCAAGACTGCGCATCCGGCCGGTTCGGACCCGTCAAAGTCGGCAAGACCGGCGGATTCAAAGCGCGCGGCACCTGGGAAGACTATCAGCCGGGACCACAACCAGCCGACGCTCCCCCAATCGCCTCCGGAGCGAATTTCGATGGCCGTCTGCAGGGTGACACTCTGACGCTGACGATCGAGCGGGCGGGTCATTCTCCGCAGCTGCTCACCCTGCTCAAAGGCAAGCGCGCCAAGATCATCCGCTGCCTCTGAAGCCGAACGGCCGGGCCTACGAACCGCCAGTCCGAAGCCGGCGCTTCATGAAACGAATGTGAAATATTGGCTGCAACCATGTCTCCAAAACGCAACGCAGCTGACTTTGTGGCGACTTATTCGGCCCTCGACCGACGCAATGGGCGTCAGGATTTGGGGCATGGAAATGATGACGTCATTTGGTTCGGTGCGCGGTGCGATGCTGTGCGGTGCAGCTCTTTTTTGGGTCGCGACGCCCGCCCATGCGACGGATGCGGATGCCGCCGCTCCGGCCGCCGCTGATGACGCCTCGGGTTCGGGCCTCGGGGACATTGTCGTTACCGCCACCAAGGTCGAGACGAATCTGCAGAACACGCCGATCGCCATCAGCGTGGTCGGAGCGGCCGCGATCAGGGATCGCCACGTTCAGAGTCTCTATGATCTGGCGGACGGCGGCGTCCCCTCGTTGCGGGTCGCGACTTTCGAGGCGCGGCAGAGCGCACTGACGGTCGGCATCCGCGGCATCGTGCCGCTGGATGCCAACCAGCCCGCGCGCGAGCAGGGCGTCGGCATCTATGTCGATGGCGTGTATCTCGGCCGCCAGCACGGCCTCAACGCGTCGCTGTTCGACGTCGAGCGGATCGAGGTACTGAAAGGCCCGCAAGGCACATTGTTCGGCCGCAACACCGAAGGCGGCGCGCTCAATATCGTGACCAAGGCGCCGTCGGGCGAATTCGGCTATCGCGCCACCGCCGGCATCAGCAACTTCAACGGCTATAACGCAGATATTCACCTGGACTTGCCGGCTTACCAGAATTTCAGCGTGAAACTCGACGGCGTGCTGCAGCATCAAGGCGCCACCACCAAGAACCCGTTGGCGGGCCAATCGGGCTGGAACTACTACGACCGCCGGGGCTTCCGCGCCGCGGTGCGCTGGGAACCGGTCGAGGGGCTGACCGACGACTTCTCCTATGACGTCGCGCGCGACGCCAACACGCCGTTCTACAGCCAGCTGCTGAATTACAATCCGAACGGCTGCGTCGCCGGCCCGGCGCCGGCATCCTCGGAAAGCGTCCGCCCAGGCGCCTGCTATCTGCCCGGCACCGCCTACACAACGCTGAGCGGCACGGTGAAGCCGATCCTGCCCGGCGTCGTCATCAACGGCACGTCGCGAATGAAGGTCGCCGACATCGGCGTGCCGCAGCAGCCGAGCATCGACAACACGCATGGCTTCACCAACACGATCAGGTGGAAGGTCTCGCCGGAGATCGAATTGCGCTCGATTACCGCCTGGCGCGGCGTCGATGTGACGCAATGGGATAACTCGGGCGGTGCGCACCGCGTGCCGGTCGTCACTCTGCCCGCTGTCGGCACCGTCTCGACCAGTTGCTCCGCCGCGGCGCCCTGCGGATTCAGCCGCTATAGCCTTGCCGACCTGCGCCAGCGCCAGTTCAGCCAGGAATTTCAGGCCGTCGGCACCGTCGGCACGTTCGATTACGTCGCCGGCCTCTATTACTTCACCGAGCATGTCAGCGACGATGCGGCGACACCGAACTCGAACGGCATTGTCGCGACCACTAACGGCGCCGGCGCGGTTACGGGCTATCAATATGTCATCCTCGATCCGTGCCGCGGCTCGGCCGGATTCGGGTCCCAAATCGGCTGCCGCTCGATCGACCGCGCGTCCGAAGTGCGCTCACGCAGCTATGCCGCCTATGGGCAGGTCACCTGGAACCCGATCGACGTGCTGCACCTGACGGTCGGCGGCCGCTACACGCACGACAAGAAAGAAGGCGTGCTGCACTTCTTCCGCAACGTGGATTACGACAATCCGGCCAACGCGACCATCGTGGCGGCGAACGGCTATCAGCCGCTCGACAAGACGTGGGACCGGTTCTCGCCGCTCGCGACCCTGGCTTATGATTTCAGCGACACGATCCACGGATATGCGAAATATTCGCGCGGCTATCGCGCCGGCGGCGCGAGCTCGCGCACGGCGAACGACCAGGCTTTCGACCCGGAGGATGTGGACGCCTATGAAGTGGGCCTGAAAACCGACTTCTGGGATCACCGCGCCCGGCTCAACCTGGCCGGCTACATCATGGAGCGCAAGAACAGCCAGGTCGATATCAGCTTCATCCAGTCGGCGGCCGGCAGCAACGTCAACGTACTGCGCACGATCAACGCGCCCGGCAAAACCGACATTCGCGGCATCGAGGCTGAACTGACGCTCCAGCCTATCGAGAACCTGACGCTCAGCGCGTCTTATGCCTATACCTACACCAAGATACCGCTGGTGCCGATCACCTACACGGCGGGCGGCGCGACGACGACCGTGCTGCAGCGCTTCTACATCGTGTTCACGCCGCGCAATGCGGCAAGCGGTGCGATCGATTACAGCATTCCGGTTGGCGGCGGCGACACGAGCATCAAGCTTCATCTCGACGCCAACTACGCGCAGTCGACCCAGGCGTTCGATCAGTTCGCGACGCATGCCGACTCGTCGTTCATCGTCAACGGCCGTCTCTCGCTCGCGAACATCTCGGTGGGACCGGGCGGGCAGCAGTTCACCATTTCCGCCTGGGGCCGCAACCTGTTCAACGAACAATATGTGTTCCGCCGCGATCCGTCGAATAGCCTGCCCGGCGCGCCGACCACCAGCGTCTCCACAGGCAGCATCGCCAACGTGCTGGGCGACTATGGCAACTTCAACGCACCGCGCACGTTCGGACTGGAAGCCTCGGTGAAATTCTAGGCCGAGCGAAGGGGCAGCGTCACGGTCACTCGCAGGCCGGGGCGCGCGTCCCCCAGCGCCAGCGCTCCGCCATGCAGGCGAGCGATCGCTTCGGCGAGCGGCAGGCCCAATCCGTGGCCGCCCCGATGCCGACTGTGATCGGCGGTTCCGAAACGCCGCATCACAGCCTCGCGCCGATCCGCGGGAATGCCGGTTCCGTCATCCTCGACGATTATGGCCAGACGATTACCGGCAACGGTGACGGAGAGCTGAATCTTCGTTCCGGCTGACGTGTGGCGGCAGGAATTCTCGACAAGGGTCATGAACATCTGGAGCAGCAGCTGGCGGTCGCCGGCAAACACGGCGGTATCGCACTGGCCGACCTTCAGGCCGCGCCCACCCTCTTCTACCACGGGCCGCATCATCTCGGCGACATCTTCGATCAGGGCATCGGCCTCGATCGACTGAAAAGCGGCCCGTCTCGACCCACTTTCGACTTCGGCGATCCGCAGGATCGCCGCGAACATGACGAGCAGATCGTCGGCCTGCGTCTTGGCGGCCGCCAGCGCATTCCGGCTGTCGCGCAACGCGGGCTGCAGCTCCAGTTGCGCCAGCTCGTTCCGCAGACGGGCAAGCGGCGTGCGGAGCTCGTGCGAGATGTCGTTCGATACGTTGCGGATCTCGCCCATCAGGGCGTTGATGCGATCTAGCATCCGGTTGAATGCGGCCGCCTGCTGATCGAATTCCCCGCCATCGCCGTTGATCGGCACACGCCGCGAAAGGTCGCCGTCGATGATCGATTCGACTGTTTGCCGCATCTCGTCGATGCGCTGGCCGATCAGCCGGCGGAACAGCAACAGGCCGCACAATACCACGGCCACGATAGCGCCGAACCCGGCGAGATAAATGCGCGCTCTCGCCGCGAAATAATGATCGACAGGCTCCGTTTCCGCGAAGACGGCGAGGCGGTTGCCCTTGCCGATATCGCGGACCAGCACCCGGCCGGCGCTCAGCCCCTTGATGTGGTCGCTAGCGTCGAGTCCTGAAAATCCCAACGGAAGTCGTCGCGAAAGCCCGACATTGCCGGCAATGGGCTGACCCTTCGAACCGAGCAGCAGCAGGCCCAAATCGCCGGTGTCCCGCTGTCGAGTGAGATCGCCGATGCGTCTCGCGAGCCTATTGGTGTCAACGACAGTTCTGGCCGGGACCAAGGCAAGGCTCTCCTTTTCGATCCGCCGCTCGACAAGTTCATCGATCGCCGAACGCGTTCCCAAGAACGTCGCGGTCCCTGCCGCGATCGTGACGGTCAGAAAAAGCGCGAGAAAAGCGACCGTCAGGCCACGCAGCGATTTGAGCGGACCGATCATTCCCGAATGACATAGCCGACGCCGCGTACCGTGCTGATCGGGTCCTTGCCGTGCAGCCGGAGCTTGGCGCGCAGGCGTTTGATATGCGCGTCGACGAGGGTCGCGACGGGTGCGACTTCCCGGCCCCATAGTTGTTCGATCAGCATGGGCCGCGTCATCACCGTTCCCGCGCCACGCGCCAGCGCCAGCAACAACCTGAATTCGGTCCGCGCCAGATCGAGCTGCTGGTCGCCGCACCAGGCCCTGAACTGCGAAGGACTGATCACGATATTGGCAGCGCTGATCGTATCGCCGGCCTGCGCCGATGCTCTCCGGGCGCGGCACAGGGCATTGAGCCGCGCGTTCAGCTCGGCCGGATCGACGGGCTTTACCACGTAATCGTCCGCCCCCGCGTCCAATCCTTCCACCTTATCATAGGTCTGGCCCAGCGCGGTCAGCATCAGCACGGGAACGCGCATGCCGCTCTGCCGCAGATTGCGAAGCACCTCCAGGCCGCTCAAACCGGGCAGCATCCAGTCGAGAATGACGATGTCGAAGGCATCATGGGCGACAGCTTCCAGCGCGGCGCGGCCGTCTCCCGCCGAAGCCACACGATGCCCGAATTCGGCGAGCTGCGCGCATATCTGGCGCTGAAGCGGCAGATCATCTTCGACGAGGAGGACGTGCAAACCCATATGCGCCTCGATGGACGAGAGACCGCAATCAACCAGCGGTCGCCCGCGACTTCTGGACGTGCTTTTGAAATCATGGTGCCGCTTACAGGACTCGAACCTGTGACCCCCGCATTACGAATGCGATGCTCTACCAACTGAGCTAAAGCGGCCCTATGGGGAAGGCGCGCGCTTATCAGCGGGTGCCTGGGCTTGCAAGGGCCAGCTATTGGCATCCAGGCCTTTACGCCGCGTTAACCGTTCCGGGGCCAGTATGGCGCCTTGCATTTTAGGTGTGGGGCAATGGACAGCGCATACGGTCTCAACCGCGACGAATATGACGACGATCAGGCGGGCGAAGCGCCGCCGCCGGTGATCGGCGGGCGCGAGCGCCGAATGCAGGTGCGCGCGTTCGATTATTGGTCGTCTCTGCTGAACGGCCGCGCCTGCCCGCTGATCCAGGACCTCGATCCCGCATCGATCGCCGATTTCGGCCCGCACAGCGTGCTGCTGGATTTCAGCCGCAGCATCGAGAACCCGACCATCGCCTATCTGGGCCGCGCGCTTCGCGACGAATGCGACATGATGCAGGGCGTCCGCACTGTCTCCGACGTGCCGCGCGGATCGCTGGTCTCACGCCTGACCGACCATTATCTGCAGATTCTCGCCAACTCCGCGCCGATCGGTTTCGAGGCTGAGTTCGTGAACAATGCCGGTCTGCCGACCATGTATCGCGGCATCTTGATGCCGTTCACATCGGACGGGAACGCGATCGACTACGTATATGGCGTCATCAACTGGAAGCACGGCGCTCCTGTCGCGCTGTCGGACGAGCTGGAGCGCCAGGTCGCGGACGTGTTGACGCTGGAGCCGCTGCCGGAACTGCCCGATCCGTTCGCGGCTCAGATGAACGAAGGCGAGATCGCGACCGTCGGCGAAGTCGAACCGTCTTTCGAACCCGCGTTCGAGGTGCTGCCGGAGCTTGAGCTGTCCGACGAGGACGGCCTGATGGACGCGCTGGCAGCCGCCCGCATCAGCGCCGAGGATGCGCGCGACTCGGAAGGCCGCGCGCATGGCGCGCTCTATGCCGCCATCGGCCGTGCCTACGACGTGTCGCTCGCGGCCGAGGCCGAACCGGAAGCTTATGCCGCGCTGCTGGAAGATGAAGGCCTGACTGTGCAGGCGCGGGCGCCGATGACGCCTATCGTCAAGCTCGTCTTCGGCGCCGCCTACGACAAGACGCGCCTCACCGAATATGCGGCGGCGCTGAGCTTCGCGCGCCATCAGGATATCGCTCGCGGCGATATGGCCGCCTTTCTGAGCACCTATCAGGGCGGCTTGAAGGCGATCGTGCGGGCTGAGCGGGCGCGCCGCGCTCCGGCACCGAAAGCGGACAAGACCGAGCAGGCACGGGCCGCGCTGCGCAGCCGCGAAGCCCAGGCGACGCTTGAGCTGGAAACCGGCGAGAGCGAGTTTGTGGTATTGCTCGCACGTCGGATCGAACCGGGTAAAGTCGCGATCCTCGGGCCGGTCGACGATGCCACGCTGATCGAAAAGGCGCTGCGCAAAGTCGCGGGCTGACCCTTTCCGGGTTGAGATTGTCCACGAGCGGGACCATAGCCCTTCGCATTCAGGCCCGCGTCCGATGGGCCTACATCGCAGGCGGAGTTACATGGCGACGGCCACGCGCGAAGGGCATGATGCCCCCGATCAAAAGCTCATCACCGATCTGTCCCAGGCCCTGGTAAAGGGCGCGCTTCCGGGCGAGCTCGATGATTTTGACGATGCCGCGCGTGCCGAGGCGGCCGCGTTTCTCGCCGAAGCGGCCGCCGAGCGAAAATCCGGCAAGCCCTCGATCAAGTTGGAATCTGTAGGGCATGGTCGCCGTTTCATGCGGCTCGCGATCGTCAACGACGACATGCCGTTCCTGGTCGATTCGGTCGCGGGAACCGTCACCGCGCATGAGCTGTCGATCGACCGCGTGCTCCATCCGGTCATCAGCGTCCGCCGCGACGAGACCGGCAAGCTGACCGGCGTTCTCGCCGACGAAAGCGGCGCCCGCCGCGAATCGATCATCTACATGGAAGTCGAGCGCGCCGACGCGAAGGTCCGCCGTTCGCTCGGCCAGGAGATCGAGGCCGTGCTCGCCGATGTCCGCGCCGCGGTCGAGGACTGGCCGATGATGCAGCGCGCACTGCGGTCCGACGCCGATCGCTTGCCCGATGGCGAAGGCGCGGCGCTGCTGCGCTGGTTCCTCGACGCACATTTCACTCAGCTGGGCTACGAAACGCGCGACCGCGAAAATGCCAAGGCGGAATCGCTCGGGATATCGCGCGCGACCGCCAACGAATATTTCCTCGCGCCGGCATCGCTCCAGCGCGCCTTCGAGTGGTTCGAGGAGGGCGGCGAAGTGCCGCTGCTCGTGAAGTCGAATCTGCTCTCGACCGTCCATCGCCGGGCACCGCTCGATCTTGTCATCCTGCCGGTGCGGGAGAGCGGCCGCATCAAGGCATTGTCGATCCACGAAGGATTGTGGACCAGCAGCGCGCTCTCGACGCCGCCGGGCAAGGTCCCGATCCTGCGCGCGCGCTTGGCTTCGCTGCAGGAGAAATACGGCTTCGATCCGTCGGGCCATGCCGGCAAGGCGCTGTCACACGCGCTGGCAACGCTGCCGCACGATTTGCTGATCGCCTTCACGCCCGCCGATCTGGAGCGGCTGGCGCTGACTTTCATGTCGCTGACCGACCGCCCGCGCGCGAAGCTGGTGACGGTCACTGGCGCTCTCCGCCGCCATGTCTTCGCATTCGTGTGGCTGCCGCGTGACGAGCTGACCACCGCGCGGCGGGTGACGATCGGGCGCATGCTGATCGAAGCCGCCAACGCGAAGCTGCTCAACTGGGCGATCGCGATGGAGTCGGGCGATCTCGCCCTGATCCGGTATACGCTGGACATCCGCGAAGGCCAGGAACCCGATACCGAAGCGCTCGACCAGCGCATCGTCGAGATGATGCGCGGCTGGGCGCCTGGGATCGAGACAGTGCTCGCAGAGCATGTGGATAGTGGACGGGCCGCGCGGCTCACGCTTCGTTACGCCAATAATTTCCCGCCTTATTATCGCGGCCGCTATACCGCAGCGGAAGCGGCACTCGACGTTCTGCGCCTGTCGGCAATCGAGGATTCAGATGCGCGCGGCGTGCGTCTCCACCGGTTCGACCGCGATGCGGCCAACCAGCTCCGGCTCAAGATTTTCAATGTCGGCGGCCAGGTGCCACTGTCGTCCGCCGTGCCGGCGCTCGAGAATTTCGGCTTTCGCGTGATCGAGGAAGTACCGGCGACATTGGACGACGGCCTCGGCAGTATTCACGACTTCCTGCTGGAGCTGGATGAAGGGCAGACCGCCGGCGCCGTCATGGCCCGGGCCGACATTATCGAGCCAGCGATCGCGGCGGTGCTGTCGGGCGCGGCCGAAAATGACGCCTTTAACCGGCTGGCGGTGACGAGCGCATTGCTGCCGCGCGAGGCCGTGCTGTTCCGCGCTTGGTTCCGCTACCTGCGGCAGACAGGCCTTTCGTATGGCTTGCAGACCGTGGTCGATGCATTGCGCCGCGCGCCCGAGATCGCGCGTGGCATCATCGACCTCTTCGATGCCCGGCATCATCCGAAAACAAGGTCGGACGCGAAGGCGGACGAAGCCCTTGCCGGCATCGAGGCGGCGCTGTCCAATGTGGCAGCGGCCGACGACGACCGCATCCTGCGCATGATCCGCAGCGTTGTCGTGGCGACCTTGCGCACCAACGCTTTTTCGCCCGCCGCCGACGAGGCCCTGGCGTTCAAGCTGGACAGCCATCAGGTGCCGGGCCTCCCTGCTCCAGTGCCGTGGCGCGAGATCTGGGTCTATTCGCCACGAATCGAAGGCATCCACCTCCGCGCCGGGCCGGTCGCGCGCGGCGGCTTGCGCTGGTCAGATCGGCGCGACGATTTCCGAACCGAGATTTTGGGCCTGATGAAGGCGCAGCGCGTCAAGAACGCCGTCATCGTGCCGACCGGCGCCAAGGGCGGCTTTTATCCCAAACAGCTGCCGCCTGCCTCCAACCGGGACGCGTGGCTGGCGGAAGGCACCGAAAGCTATCGCATCTTCATCCGATCACTCCTGTCCGTCACCGACAACATCGTTGGCGGCCAGGTCGTGCACCCGGAGCAGGTCGTGGCCCGCGACGGCGACGATCCCTATTTCGTGGTCGCTGCCGACAAGGGAACCGCGACCTTCTCCGACGTCGCCAACGCCATCGCGCTGGAGCATGGCTTCTGGCTGGGCGACGCCTTCGCCTCGGGCGGCTCGCAGGGTTACGACCACAAGGCGATGGGCATCACCGCCAAGGGCGCTTGGGTCTCGGTCCAGCGTCACTTCGCGGAAGCCGGCATCGATGTGCAGACCGATCCGGTGCGCGTCGTCGGTTGCGGAGACATGTCCGGCGATGTGTTTGGCAACGGCATGCTGCTATCGAAAGCGATCAGGCTGATCGCCGCGTTCGACCACCGCCACATCTTCATCGATCCCAATCCCGATCCCGCCAAGAGCTGGGACGAGCGCGCGCGCATGTTCGCCCTGCCCCGCTCCAGTTGGGCGGATTACGACGCCTCGCTGATCTCGAAGGGCGGTGGCGTATTCCCGCGCACCGCCAAGACGATCGAGCTTTCGGCCGAGGCGCAGGAAGCGCTCGGCCTGTCCGACGACCGGATGGAGCCGGCGGCGCTGATCTCCGCGATCCTGAAGAGCTCCGCCGACCTGATCTGGTTCGGCGGCATCGGCACCTATTTGAAGGCGCGCTCCGAATCCAACGGCGAGGTCGGCGATCCGGCCAACGACGCGCTTCGCGTCAATGCCGAGGACCTGCGCGCACGCGTGATCGGCGAAGGCGCCAATCTTGGCGTGACCCAGGCAGCGCGCATCGCCTTCGCTGCGCATGGCGGGCGGATCAACACCGACTTCATCGACAATTCGGCCGGCGTCGATTGCTCGGACAATGAGGTCAATATCAAGATCGCGCTGAACCGTGAGATGAACGAGGGCCGGCTCTCATTCGACGACCGCAATGCCCTGCTGGCGCGGATGACCGACGATGTCTCCGAACTGGTTCTGGACGACAATCGCCACCAGACGCTGGCACTGTCGATCGCCGAAGCAGGCGCGGCGGAAGAGCTTCCCGCCTATGTCCGCCTGATCGAGACGTTCGAAGCCTCGAGCCGGCTCGACCGTGCCGTCGAGGGTATCGCGGCGAATGACGAGCTGCTTCGCCGCGGCCAGGAGCATCGCGGCCTGACCCGGCCGGAACTAGCGGTGCTGTTGTCGACCTCCAAACTGGCCTTGCAGGACGCGATCGAGGCGACGGCGCTCGGTTCCGACGACAGCCTCGTTCCCGATCTGCTCGCCGCTTTCCCGACCGAACTGCGCAAAAACTACGCTGGACCGATCGAGCAGCATCAGTTGCGCAGCGAAATCCTTGCGACCAAGATCGCCAATCGGCTCGTCAACCGGCTAGGGATGATCCACCCCTATGAGCTGGCCGAGGAAGAAGGCGCGGCGTTGGGGGATATCGCGGCGATGTTCGTCGCGGCCGAACGGCTCTACGGCCTGCGCGACCTTTGGGCCGCGATCGACGATGCCCCGATGAGCGAAACGGCGCGTATCGCGCTGCTGGACGCACTGGCGCTCGGCGTTCGCGCGCAGATGGCGGACCTGCTCCGCGCGACCGACCCCGGCGCCCTGCCCGGAGCGCTGGTCGAGCGGCTCGGGCCGAGCATTGCGCAGCTCGACGCACAGCTCGAAAGCCTTTTGGAAGAGGAAGCCCAGGCCTCGTCCGCCAATCTGTGCCGCCGCTTGACCGATGCCGGTGCGCCTAAAGCGCTCTCCAGCCGCGTCGCACGGCTTTACGAACTGGATGGCGCGGTTGGCCTCGCCAACCTGGCGGTGAAGACGGGGACGGAAGAAGTCGTCATCACCCGCGCCTTTACCGCGCTCGGCGAAGCGCTGGGTCTGGACTGGGCGCAGGCGACCGCGAACAGGTTGTCGCCGAGCGATCCCTGGGAGCGGCTATTGGCGGCGGGCCTTGCCCGCGATTTTCAGCAGATGCGGCTCGATTTCCTCGCTGGGGCGGGCGGCAAGGACCCGGGGGCCTTCGTGGCGGAATGGCTCGCGCGGCAAGCCAACCGCGTGGCCCAATTCCGTGACCTGATCCACCGCGCTCGCGCCACCACCGCGCCCAACGCCGCGATGCTGGCCCAGATCGCGGGCCAGGCCCGGGTATTGCTGGGGCGGTAGTTGATCTCCTCTCCCTTGACGGGAGAGGGGCTGATTTTATTCCGCCGCCACCGCCTCGGTCCGCCGTTGAGGGCGCTTGCGCCATTTGCGGCTGCCTACCCACATGGTGATGCCGGTAACCGCCAGCACCGCCGGAATGATGCCGCCGAGGAAAATAACGATCTGCCATACCGGCCCCATGCTTGTGCCGTCGTGCAGGCGGCGCATGAGGCGGGCGGTGGTTTCGGGGCGCGGCGGTTTGACCTTGGCGGCGCCGGTCGCGTCCACGACCTCGGCATCGCCCTTTTCCAGCGTAACTTTCCAGACCGGGCTTTTCGCGGTCGGCCAGTTGATAACCACCGGATGCCCCCCAACGCCTCGCGTGACGGCGTCGACCGATTGAACGGTGCGCTCGATCGGCGGCGCGGGCTGAGGCCGCGGCGGCGACTTCTCGCCCGAAAGCGAACCGAAGAAAGCCGGGAAGCTGATCCAGGCGCCAGTGAAGCTCAGCATAGCGAGCGGCACGCACACCCAGAAACCCGTCAGGTGATGGAGATTGGCGTCGAGTTGCGGTCGCCGCTTCCAGCGCAGGCCGCGCATGACGCTGCCGGTGAGCGGCCACCACAGCCATAGCCCGGTCAGCGAGGAAACGAGCATCGCGACGCCCAGCCAGTCGACGATCTGGCGGCCGACCCCAGGCACCATCAGCGACCCGTGCAGCATATGCAGCGTCCGCACGGCGCCTTCGTTCGACTTCGCCACGTCCAGCACCTTCGCGTTGGCGCCATCGATGTAGATGCTGGTGCGTACCGGCGGTCCGCCAGCGCCGCGACCCGCTCGCGCCGGTGCGGCACTGACCACGACCGGCCCTTCGCCCTGTTCGGGATAGCGAAGTGAAGCGATCCGATCGCCGGGCGCCATCCGAACCCGCGCGGCTTCGACATAGCGCGAAGGCGGCAGTTCGGCAGGGCCGCTGACCGCATAGCGCCCGGGATTGAGCGTCTCGTCCAGCCAGTCGTGCCAGACCAGAGCAGCGCCGCTGATGCTGAGCGGAACGATCAGGATCGCGAGCAGCAGCCCGATCCATTTGTGCACGCTGAACCAGAGGTTCCGAAGCTCGATCTTGCTCAACTGTTCGCCCACCGTCTCAACAGGTTGTGATAAACGCCGGTCAGCTGGATGATCGCAGGATCACCCTGCCCCATTTTCTGCCCCAAGCTCTGGATGGCACCGTCCAGTTCGAACAGGCTGCGGCGCGCGGCATCGTCGCGCACCATGCTCTCGATCCAGAAAAAGCTGGCGGTCCGCACGCCCCGCGTCACCGGTTCGACCCGGTGCAAGCTTGACGACGGATACAGCACCATGTGTCCGGCGGGCAGCTTGGTCCGCTCGGCTCCGAACGCGCCTTCGATCACCAGCTCGCCGCCGTCATAGGCGTCGGGATCTTCGAGAAAGAGCGTGGCCGACAGGTCGGACCGCAGCCGGAAATCGCCCTTGATGCGGATCGCATTGTCGATGTGCATGTCGAACGCCTGGCCGCCAGCATAGCGGTTGAACATCGGCGGCAGCACCTTGGCCGGCAGCGCCGCCGCGATGAACAACGGCGTGCGACCGAGCGCGTCGAGAATGACGCCGCCCGCTTCCCGCGCTGCGGCGCCGTCATCCGGCAACTGCTCGTTCCGCTTGGCGAGCGCCGCCTGCGGACCGGAAGTGACGTTCCCGTCCACCCAGTCCGCCGCGTCGATGATCGCGCGCACCCGCTGCACCTGCTCGGCACTCAGCACATCGGGGATAGCGATCATCATCGGCCGCGGTTCTAGAAGCTGTAGACGATGCTGAACACTGCGGATCGGGCTTCCCCCGGCGACGCCCAGCCGCCCGTCACCGCGCCAGTGGTCGCGCTGACGTTGTTGCGGATCGCGGTGAAATACTTCTCGTTGGTGAAGTTTTGCAGGTTCAGTTGCGCGGTCAAGCCCGGCGCGAACGGGTAGGCGACGTACAGGCGGTGCACTAGGTAGTCGTCCGACCGGTATTGCCTGCGCTGCAGCAGGTTGCGCTGGTTCAGCGCGAAGCTGCCCTGATAGGTGAAGCCGTAACCAAGTTCCAAGCCGAACGGGAAGCGGTAGCTGGTGAACAGACTGCCCGAATGCTTGGGCGTCTGGATCAGTTCGTCCCCACGCTGCGGGTCCGGCAGCGCCGCACTGTTGCCACAGCCGCTGATACCGGGGGTCGCCAGGCATTTGCTCGACACGCTCTGGATCACCTTGCTGTCCAGATAGGTGTAGTTGGCGAAGATCGTCCAGCCCTCGGCAACGGTACCGGTCAGGCCCAGCGCGATTCCATCGACGCGGGATTCGCCATCCAATACCTGCAGGCCGGCAGGCAGCGCGGGATCGTTGGATGGAACGCGGAAATTGGTGCGCTCGTTACGGAACAGTGCAGCCGTCGCCTGCAGGCCTTGGAAGAGGTCGGCCTTGACGCCGACCTCGTAATTCCGCGCCTTTTCCGGCGCGACGGCGCAAGGATCGGCGGCACCAGGCGCTGCGACCACGCCGCAACCCAGCCGCACGGTGGCCGATGACGGTGTCTTGGCGTTGGCGAAGGAGCCATAGAGGCTGACCGTCTCGATCGGTTTGTAAACGAGGCCGACCCGATACGAGAACAAATCCTCGTCGCTGTGCTGCGGCAGCAGTTGCAACGCCGTCAGCGCGGGGGTGCCGGGCGGGTAGAAAGCCAGCGGCAGACCGCGGAAATCGGCCTTGTTGTTCTCATAGCGAATGCCGCCGTTCAGCTCGAACCGCCCGATCTCGAGATTGTCGAAAAGATAGACAGCCTTGTTTCGTGTCTCGCTCTTCGAACGCGCGGTGACGGTGTAGTTGATCGGGCCGGTATAGATCGCGGTCGGATTGACGATCGGCAGCTGCGGTAAGATCACCGCACGGCCCAGGCCGTCGCGGGGCAGCGACGCGGTCTCGATCCCGTAATCCTCCCAGGTGAAAGACGCGCCGACGACCAGCGTGTTGCGGACCCTACCCTTCTCACCCGCCACCCATTTCAGGTCCGACTGATTATAGAAAAGCTGGTTCTCCTGATCGCGAACGAGGCCGCGGGGACCGCTCGGCTGCCAGAAGCCGACTGGCACCGGCACGGTGATATTGGCACGGAATACCCCGCCCGCATCGACGACATTGGTCAGGGCCGCGTTGCAGGCGGAACCGACGGTGTCGTTCACGCCTGACGAGACCGGCTGGCGGCCTGTGCCGGCCAGGCAGAACGTCCCCTGCGGCGCGCTGGTCTGGCTATATTGATGCACACGCTGCCAGCGGGTCAGGTTCCGCACGGACGCGCCATCGCCGAAATCATGGCTGAAGATCGCGCTTAGCCGATCGACCTTGATGCGCTGCTCGTCGAGGTTGCGATAGCCGTAATAGTCGCTGCGGCTGGTGCCGGGCAGCGGACCATCGTTTAGCTGGTTCTTGAAATAAGGCACACCATAGATCGGCGTGTTGTCGTCATCCTGGTGCAGATAGGTCAAAGTCAGGCTGGTAGGCCCGCTCATCCCTATCGTGACCGATGGCGCGACGCCCCAGCGCTTGAACTTCTCGAAATCGCGGCCCGGCACGTCGTTCCGATGGAACATCGCGTTGACGCGCACCGCGATCAGATCCGACGCGCGGATATTGCTGTCCACCGTCGCCCGGTAATAATCGTCGGTGCCGACACTGCCCTGGACGATCGTCAGGCTGTCGGGCTGCGGCAGCTTCGAGACGAGATTGATCGTGCCGCCGACTGAGCCAGAACCATTGAACACCGAGTTGGCGCCGTTGAAGACCTCGATCTGCTGCAGGTTGAACGGATCGGTGCGACTGTACTGCGCGCTGTCGCGCACGCCGTCCTGGGTCAGATCGTTATTGGCGGAAAAGCCGCGCAGATTGATGCTGTCGCCATAGCCGCCGCCGCCTTCACCGGCGCCAAACGTGATGCCGGGAATCGTCGCGAGGGCATCGCGCAGGGTCAGCAGGTTCTGCTTGCGAATCACCTGGTCGCTGATGACTGTGACGGTCTGCGGCGTGTCTAGCAATGACGCGATGGCCTTGGGGCTTTCGAGCTCGGCGGCCGCCTGACCAGTGACGATGATCGCCTGCTGGTCGGCTGGCGCATCGACGGCCGCACCCGCCGCATCCGCAGCCATCGCAGGAGCAGTCGCGAGAAACCCGATGCAACCAAGCGCCAGATAGGCACCAGAAGCGGCGCCCATACGTCCGTTCATAACAACAAGCCCCTTTCAACGCCCTTTCGGCGTCAAGGGAGGCTATTGCTAATCATTCTCATTAGTGTCAAGCCCTGTTTCGCCAGGGCAGTCGCACAGGACTATTTGCCGGTCTGAAGGTCCTTCCCCATCACCTGGATCGCGGCGCCCGCGCTCTGCACCCGCTTGGCGCAAGCGGTCATCGTCGCACCGGCGGCGGCGGAGTTTATCGCCTTCGCCTCGGCCTTCAAGGCGGCGGCGAGCTGTGTACCGTTCAGCCGCGCATCCACCCGGCCCAAATAGAAATAAGCGGAGAGCAGCGCCACTTGCCGCTTCGCCGGATCCTGCTCCGCTTTGGTGAACAGGTTGCTTGCGAGCAGGCAGCGAACATCCTCGTCGGCGGCCCGCGCGGCACTGCTTAGGCCCGCGACCGCAGCCACTGCCGCGATGAAATAACTGAACCGCATCCAATGAATCTCCTTTGATCCGCAAGCGCGTAGCCATCGCTTTCGTTCCGCCCACGGGACAAGTCGAGCCTTGCTTACTGGTCCCGGCGCCGTCAGTTACGGCAGCGGGTGGGCAAGACGGAGCAATCAATGGATCGCCGCGCATTTCTTCTATCGGGTGGGGCGCTGGCCGCCGCCGGCATCGTCCCCGAGGCGCTCGCCCAGACGTCCGCCGGGACCGAAGACGCGAAACTGCGCACCCTGCTTGACAAGATTTTCTACGACAGGCTCGCCGACAGTCCCGAACAGGCGACAAATCTGGGCCTCGATACCGGCGAGCGCGCCGCGCTCCGGTCGCAATTGTCGGACAACTCGCCTGCCGGCCAAGCCAGGCGCCGCGCCCGCACCCGCGCGGAAAAGGCGGCCGTCTCGGCGATCACGCGGGACAGCCTTAGCGCGGCGGGACGTATCGACTATGACGTTGTCCAGTATCAGCTCGACCGCGCCATCGCCGGCGATCGCTTCGGCTACGGCGATACAGGCGGCCAGTATTCGCCCTATGTGCTCAACCAGATGAGCGGCGCGTACCGGGAAGTACCCGACTTTCTGGAAGGCCAGCATCCGGTCGAGACGGCCGCCGACGCCGAAGCCTATCTCGCGCGCCTCTCGGCGATGCCGCTGGCGATCGCGCAGGATATCGAACGCCAGCGCGCCGACGCCGCCAAGGGTGTGGTCGCGCCCGATTATGTGCTCGATCGCAGCCTCGGACTGCTGGCCGAGATGCGCGAACAGCCCCCGGCAAAGACGCTGCTCGTCGAGAGCCTGAAGACGAAGCTCGCCGCCAAGCGCCTGTCCGGCGACTATGTCGCGCGCGCAGAAACGATCGTCGCTAACGAGGTGTTTGCGGCGCTCGACAAGCAGAAGGCAGTCGCGCAGGAGCTTCGGACCAAGGCGGTGCACGATGCCGGCGTGTGGCGGCTGCCGGACGGTGATGCCTTCTATGCCGCAGCAGCCGAGGCGGCGATCACCGCGCCGATGACCGGCGAGGAAATTCACCGCATCGGGCTCGAGCAGGTTGCCCAGATATCCTCGCGGATCGATGGCATTCTCAAGTCGCAGGGCATGAGCCAGGGCAGCGTCGGCGAACGGCTGGTCGCACTCAATAAACGGCCGGATCAGGTCTTTTCGAATACGGACGAGGGCAAGGCCGCGCTGGTCGCGACGTTAAACGCTCAGATCGAGGCGATGACCAAGCGGCTACCGGAAGTTTTCGCCACCGTACCAAAGGGCAGCGTCGTCGCCAGGCGCGTGCCACCCGCCATCCAGGCGGGAGCGCCAGGCGGTTATTACGAATCCGCGCCGCTCGACCGGTCGCGGCCCGCCAGCTATTTCATCAATCTGCGCGACACGTTTGATCGCCCCAGATTCGGCCTTGCGACGCTCAGCTATCACGAGGCCGTGCCGGGCCATCACCTGCAGGGCAGCCTTGCGCTGGAAAACACCGGCATACCGCTCATCCGGCGCCGAAGCTATTTCAGCGGCTATGGCGAGGGCTGGGCGCTTTATTCCGAGCAACTGGCGGATGAAATGGGCGTCTACAAGGACGATCCACTCGGCCAGGTCGGCTATCTCCAGTCGCTACTGTTCCGCGCGACGCGGCTGGTCGTCGATTCCGGCATGCATGTGAAACGCTGGAGCCGCGAGCAGGCGACCGATTATTTCATGGCCACCACCGGTATCGCCCGCAACCGCAGCCAGAACGAGATCGACCGCTATACGGTTTGGCCGGGCCAAGCGTGCAGCTACAAGATTGGACACACTGCCTGGGTACGACTGCGCGACGAGGCCAAGAAGCGCCAGGGCGACCGTTTCGACCTCAAGAAGTTTCATGACGTTCTGCGCATGGGTGCGATGCCGCTCAGCGTGCTGGAGCGGGTGGTCGGCGAACGGTTCGTCTAAAGGTCAGTCGATCACGCCCATAGAGGGACTTGGCTTGCAATGGCGGCGTCCCTCCCGCAATTGGCGGTGGTTATGGCGCAGAAATGGACTCCCGAAAGCTGGCGCAAATCCGAAGCGCGCCAGCTGCCGACTTACCCCGACGCGGCGGCGCTTGCCTCCGCGGAAGCTGAGCTGCGGAACTATCCGCCGCTCGTCTTCGCGGGCGAAGCGCGCGCGCTGCAGGCGGACCTGGCCGAGGTCGCGGCGGGCAAGGCGTTTCTGCTCCAGGGCGGCGACTGCGCGGAAAGCTTCGCCGAGTTTCACCCGAACAACATCCGCGACACGTTCCGCGTGCTGCTGCAGATGGCGGTGGTGCTGACGTTCGCGTCAAAGCTTCCGGTCGTGAAGGTCGGCCGGATGGCGGGCCAATTCGCCAAGCCGCGTTCGACCGATTTCGAGGAACAGGACGGCGTCGCCCTGCCGTCCTATCGCGGCGACAATGTCAACGACATCGCCTTCACGCCGGAAGGGCGCAGGCCCGATCCGCAGCGCATGGTCAAGGCGTACAGCCAGTCGGCGGCGACGCAAAACCTGCTTCGAGCCTTTGCGCAGGGCGGCTATGCGAATCTGCACCAGGTCCATCGCTGGACGCATGACTTCATGGGCCGCAGCCCCTGGACCAAGAAATATACCGATCTCGCCGATCGAATCGGCGAAGCGCTGGATTTCATGGCCGCCTGCGGGATCAACCCGGACACGGTGCCGCAGCTGAAAGGCACGACTTTCTACACAAGCCACGAGGCGCTGCTGCTTCCCTATGAGCAGGCGCTGACCCGGCAGGACAGCCTGACCGGGGACTGGTACGATACCAGCGCGCACATGCTGTGGATCGGCGATCGCACCCGGTTCGAGGGGTCGGCGCATGTCGAGTTCATTCGCGGCATCGGCAATCCGATCGGCGTGAAGTGCGGTCCGAGCCTGGAGCCGGACGAGCTGCTGCGCCTGCTCGATACGTTGAATCCTGCCCGCGCGGCCGGCCGCATGACGCTCATCACCCGCTATGGCTATGACAAGATCGAGGCCGGCCTGCCCCGCTTAGTCCGCGCGGTGCTGCGCGAAGGCCATCCGGTCGTCTGGAGCTGCGACCCGATGCACGGCAACGTCGTCAAGGCAGCGAATGGCTACAAGACGCGGCCGTTCGATCGCATCCTCGCGGAAGTGCGCGGCTTCTTCGCGGTGCACCGGGCCGAGGGCAGCTTTGGCGGCGGCATCCATTGCGAGATGACCGGGCAGAACGTCACCGAATGCACCGGCGGCGCCGTGGACGTGACCGAGCAGAGCCTGGCCGATCGCTACCACACGCATTGCGACCCGCGCCTCAACGCCGCGCAGAGCCTGGAGCTTGCCTTCCTGCTCGCCGAGATGCTGAATCAGGAACTGGCGGAGCGGCGGAGAGTCGCGGCCTGATCAATCCGCCATGATCGTCGCGAGCATCGCCGCGAGATCGGCGTGACGAAACGGTTTTGACAGGCGCGGCAATTTTTCGTCGACCGTCTCGGCGAAGCCGGAAACGATCAGGATCGGCATGTCCGGCCGATCTTTCCGCACATGGTCCGCCAGTTCCAAGCCAGTCATGCCGGGCATGAGGTGATCGGTGACGAGCAAGTCGAAATCGCTATCGGCCCGCAGCCACGCCGCTGCCTCTTCGCCCGACTTCTTCTCGACCACGTCGAAACCCATTTCCTCGAGCATTTCCGCGGTCGAGCGCCGAACGAGTTCCTCGTCATCGACAAGCAGGACACGGCCCGCCGCGGCGATAGGCTGGGCGATCCGGCCGCCCTCTCCCGTCGCCGCCGGCTCGGCGGCACAGGGCAGCCAGAGCTGCACCACGGTCCCTTCGTCCGGCGCGCTGGTCAGCCGGAGCGCGCCGCCGAGTTGCGCGGCAAGACCATGCGCCATCGACAGGCCCAGGCCGGTGCCCTGGCCCACCCCCTTGGTTGAGAAGAATGGTTCGATGGCGCGCGTCAGCACGGTCTCGCTCATGCCGCATCCCGTGTCGGCCACGCACAGACGAACATAGTTGCCCGGCGTAAGGTCGGGCGCTTTGTCCCAATCCTCGGCACTTGCCTTGATCGTCAGTGTCCCGCCGTCCGGCATAGCGTCTCGAGCGTTCACGGCCAGGTTCAGCAACGCCATCTCGATCTGATTGGGGTCGGCGATGCAGGGGGGAAGATCGTCCGCCACGTCCATTTTCAACTGGATGCGGGGGCCGATCGTCGCCGCGATCAGATCCGCCAGGCCCTCGACGAGCCGGCCGGCATCGACCGAAGCCGGTTGCAGCGGCTGGCGGCGGGCAAAGGCAAGCAGGCGCTGAACCAGCGACTTGGCCCGCTCCGCCGCCTGCAGCGCCGATGCGATCGTCCGCCGTGCGCGCTCGTCGCCGACGCCGCGCCGCTGCAGCATGTCCAGTCCGCCGATGATCGGTGCCAGCAGATTGTTGAAGTCATGCGCTACGCCGCCGGTCAGCTGGCCCATTGCCTCCACTTTCTGCGCCTGCCGCAACGCTTCTTCGGTGCGCTTCCTGCCGGTCACGTCGGTCAGCGCGGCCATCGTGCGCACGAAACGGCCCTGACCATCGTGCCAGACCCGCGCCGACGCCAGCGTCTCGGCGATCTCACCGTCCTTCTTGATCACCTGATATTCGAGATCGTCATAACCGCCCTGCTCGATCAGTTGCGGCCAGCGCTCTTTCAAATAGGCTGCGGCGTCCTCGCCGACCAGGAAATCGGTCAGCGGCCGGCCAAGCACTTCGGCACGGCTTTCATAGCCCATGAATTCCAGCCAGCGGTCGGACACGCTGATCAGACGGCGGTCCGCATCGGCGGAATGGAGGATCGTGGGCGTCCGGTTATAAAGCGCTTCCAGCTCCGCCGTGCGCTCGGTGACTTGCTGCTGCAGGGAATTCTCGGCTTCCTTTGCGATCGTGATGTCGAATGCGACGCCGATGAAACCGTCATGCTCGCCATTGGCGCCCCAACGTGGCTGCGAATGCGATTCCATCCAGCGCCATACGCCGTCGCCGCGCCTGTATCGCGCTTCCAGCACGAATGGCTGCAGCAGAGCTTCCTTTTCCAGCTGCTCCTTCAGAATACGCGGTTGATCATCGGGATGAATGATCCGGCGCCAATCAAGCGACAGCGCCTCTTCATAGCTGGCGCCTATGAATTCGGCATAGGCACGGTTCACGAACACCCGCTTTCGCTCGATCGATGTGACCCACATCGGCACCGGCGCCGAATCAGCGATCAGGCGGAATCGCGCCTCACTATCGCGGGCCGCGGTCTGGGCGCGGCGTTCCTCGCTGACGTCGGTGAAAGCGACGGCGATGCCGCCGTCGGGAAAGGGGAAAGCGCGAACCCGCACCGTTTGCCCCGGACGTGTCGCCGACTGGGTTTCGTAGAAACCGGCTTCTCCGGCCGCTGCCCGGCGCAAAATCTCTTCGGACAATGTGCCTGAGACAACGGGGAAAGCTTCCCAAAGGGAGCGGCCGAGCAGTTCTTCGCGATCCTTGCCGAGAAAGCCCGCGGCGACTGTGTTCATGGCATCGAAGCGCCATTCGGAGTCGAGTGTGTAATAGCCCTCGGCGATGCTATCGAGCACCAACGCGAGGCGCCGATCTCTCTCAGCACTCATAGAGCAAGACTATAAGCGGCTGACATCAGTCGTAAACCGGTAAAGGATGGTCAGGCCCGGCGTATTTCGATAGCCTGACCATCATGACGGCGATGGGGCTAGCCGAACCGCTGCGACGACGAGCCTGGCTGGGCTATTGCGCGGCCGTGCTGCTGGCACTGGCCGCAACCGGCATGCGGCTGCTTTTTCTGCCACAGCTGCACGGCTATCCGTTCCTGACCTATTTGCCTGTGATCGTGCTGACGGCCTTCCTGGCCGGCCTCGGGCCGGCGCTCTTATGCGGGGCAACATCCGCCCTGATGGCGATGGCTCTGTTTTCGGAACCGGGAACACCCTCTACCTTCGGCCCCAATCCTGCCATCGCCATCGCACTCTTCGCGCTGGTCTGCGCCTCGATCGGATTCGGCATCGACCTCGCCGTGAAAGCCTATCTCGGCCTCGAAAAACTACAGGCCGAGCGGCGGGCGGAGCTGGAGCAGGAAGTCGAAGAACGCACCGCCGAACGCAACAGACTCTGGTCGCTTTCCCAGGACCCCTTCCTGATCACCGACAGCAAGGGAATCTGGATCGCCGCCAGCCCGGCGTGGGAACGGATTCTGGGCTGGCCGCTCGAAGAACGCATCGGCAAATCGGGAGGCGAGATCACTCACCCCGACGACCGGGATGCGACAAGGCGGGAAATCGGCTTCGTGTTCGGCGGCGGCCAGTCCATCCGATTCCAGAACCGCTACCGTTGCCGCGACGGCAGCTATCGGTGGTTTTCGTGGACGGCCGTCGCGGAGGGCGATCGGATGTACGCGGTCGCCCGCGACGTGACCCAGATCAAGGAAACCGCACGCGAACTCGAACAGACCCAGGAAGCTTTGGTCCAGAGCCAGAAAATCGAGGCGATGGGCAAGGTGACCGGCGGTGTCGCCCATGATTTCAACAATCTGCTGACCCCAATTCTTGGGGGACTTGATCTGGTGAAGCGCAAGGGGCTGCCGGACGCGCGGCTTGAGCGGCTGGTGGACGGCGCGCTGCAGGCGGCCGAGCGGGCAAGGACTTTGGTGCAGCGGCTGCTGGCCTTCGCGCGCCGCCAGCCGCTGCAGGTCGTGCCGGTCGATTTGGCCGGGCTCGTCGATAGCCTGGCCGAGCTTGTCGAAAGCACGATCGGCCCGCGTATCCGGCTGACGATCGGGATCGCCTCCACGCTTCCGCATGTCAGGGCCGATCCCACGCAGCTGGAAATGGCGCTGCTGAACCTGGCAGTGAATGCGCGCGATGCCATGCCCGATGGCGGCACGCTTGCGATCAGCGCGGTGCGAGTGCGGCTGAGCGGCGATGGGGATGAACTTCCACCCGGCGACTATGTTCGCCTGACCGTTGCCGACACCGGCGTCGGAATGACGCAACAGATCGCAGAACACGCGATCGAGCCCTTTTATTCGACCAAGGGCGTGGGCCACGGCACCGGACTCGGCCTGTCTATGGTGCATGGGCTGACGGCACAGCTTGGCGGGGCGCTGCGGATTGAAAGCGCACCGGGCGAAGGCACGCGCGTTCATCTCTGGCTACCGGCCAGCGAAATCTCCGCCGAACACGCGGCGCGAGGCGTCAAGGCCGCCCTACCCAAAGCATCGGGCCGGGCATTGCTGGTCGACGATGAGGAGCTGGTGCGTGCCAGCGTGAGCGAGATGCTCGCGGACCTTGGCTATGGCGTCACCGAAACCGACAGTGCGACTCGGGCGCTCGCGCTGATCGACGGAGAAAAATCATTCGACCTTGTCGTGACCGATCATTTGATGCCCGGCATGACCGGCACCGAGCTCGCCTCGGAACTGCGCCGCCGCACGCCTGAGTTGCGGATCGTCATCATCTCCGGCTATTCCGACATCGACGAAATCGCTCCGGATTTCATCCGGCTCACCAAGCCGTTCCGCCAGGAAGAACTGGCAGAGGCGATCCGGCCCTAGCGGCCCTGCATATTACGCGCTTCGCCCGGAATGCGGACAGTGAGCGTATCGAACACGTCGCTCAGGTAAATCTGACACGCGAGGCGGCTGTGCCGTGTGGCGCCAGCGGCGAGATCGAGCATATCCTCCTCAGGCTCACTCGCGGGCGGCAGCTTGGCGAAATCCACTGGATCGACGATCACATGACAGGTCGAACAGGCCATCTGACCCTCGCAGGTGCCTTCAAGCGGCTGGCCGTCCGCCTGGGCAAGATCGAGGAGCCGGTCGCCCGGGGTACCCTCAACTTCGCTGACGCTTTCGCGGTCCGCCGAAAGGAAACGCACCCGGATCATGCCGGCACACGCTGCCGATCGGCGGCGGCAGCGATCAGGTCAAAAGCCTCAATCAATTCCGCTTCGGTCGTATACCGGCCGAAACCCAGCCGAATGCTCGCCCGTGCCTCGGCGTCCGTCAGGCCGATTGCCTTAAGCACATGGCTCGGCCTCCCCGATCCGCTCGCGCAGGCCGACCCGGCGGAGAAAGCTGCGCCCCGCACATCCGCGATCAGCCGCGCGGCATCGAGTCCAGGCAACCGGAGGTTGAGATTCCCACGATAACGGTGCTCGACGCTGCCATTGATCGCCCAGCCAGACAGCCGGTCCAAAGCCGCATCCCACAATGCCGACACATGCGCCTGGTCCGCTTGCCCCCCATCTTTCGCCAGCATGGCCGCCGCGCCAAAGCCTGCGCACAGTGCCGGGCTGAGCGTGCCAGACCGGATGCCAGCCTCTTGCGCGCCACCGTGCAGCAACGGCTCAAGCGTCACTCCGTCGCGCACCCAGAGCGCACCGATTCCCTTGGGGCCGTGGATCTTGTGCGCGGAAACCGCGATCAGGTCGGCATCTGGAATCGGCACGCGCCCCAATCCCTGCGCGGCATCGCATAGGAACAGCGCGCCGGCGGTGCGGGCTAGGCGGCCGATCTCCCCGACAGGCTGGATCACGCCGGTCTCATTGTTGACCAGCATCGCCGCAACGATAGCAGTGCGATCGTCGACGGCATCGGCCACGAGCTGCGGATCGATCAGCCCGTCCGCGCCAACCGGCAGCACCACCGCTTCAAAACCGTGGCGCCCGAGCCACTGAACGGTATCGAGCACACAGGCATGCTCGGTCGCGAGCGTGATGATCTTGCGCCGGGAAGGCGGCGCTGCCCAGGCCGCGCCTTTCAATGCCAGATTGGCTGCCTCGGTCGCGCCGGAAGTGAATATGAGTTTTCCGTTTTCGCTCGTCCCGAGCGTAGTCGAGGGGCGCGCCTCGGACTCTGCGCTCGCGCCCCTCGACTTCGCTCGGGACCAGCGGATCAGCTGGACTATACTATCCCGAGCCACCTCAACCGCCGCTGCCGCCTCCCGGCCCATCCGGTGCGGCGAATGGGGATTGCCGAACTGATCGCCCAGCCACGGCTCCATCGCCGCATGCGCATCGGGCGCGAGCGGAGTGGTCGCCTGATAGTCGAGATAAATCGGGGACATCACGCGGCCCTGGCGCGCGCGTCTCCGGCGATGCGCTTCCACGCCTCAATGAAGCGGTAAATGTCGGCGCGGCTGGTCTCCGGGCCGAAGCTGACGCGGATGACTTCGCCCGCTTCCTTCTCACCCCAGCCCATCGCGGAAAGGACGTGGCTGGTCTTGAGCGTCCCCGACGAGCAGGCACTGCCCGCAGACACCGCGATCCCGGCCAGGTCGAGCTGGATCAACTGTGCCGATCCCGCCACGCCAGGCATGCGATAGGAACCGATCGTGGCCAGCCGCGGCGCACGTTTGGCGACGACCTCGCCACCCGCCGTCTCGATCGCTGCGTCCAGGTGCGCGCGTAGATCACCCGCACGGTGGACCCAGCCCCGATTTGCCGCCAGTGCCGCCGCCATCGCGACGATGCCGGGCAGGTTCTCGGTGCCGGCACGATAGCCCTTCTCCTGCCCGCCGCTCGGCTCCAGCACGGCCAAGTCGCGCACCAGCAGCGCGCCGACTCCGGGAGGCCCGCCAAATTTGTGCGCGGACAAGGCGATCAGGTCGGCGTCGGGCAGCGCCATCTTGCCAGCGCTTTGTGCGCAGTCGGCGAACAACAATCCTTTGGCGCCGCGCACGACCGCGGCCAGCTTGTCGAGCGGCTGGCACACACCGGTCTCGTTGTTGACCGCTTGGACCGCCACCAGCGGCATCTTCGCGCCCAGCGCGCCTAGCCGGCCGGCCAGCGCGTCGGGCATCACCGTGCCGTCCGCCTGCACGGGCAGGAAAAAAGCTCCGGGCGCGACGCGGTGTACAGCCTCATGCTCAACAGCGGAAACAATCGCCGCGTCGCACCTGGTTTTGGTCAGTGCAATGCGGATCGCTTCGGTCGCACCGCTCGTGAACAAAATCTCGCCGTTCCATTCCAGCGCTGCCGCAATCCGCCGTCTGGCATCCTCGAGCTGCGCCCGCGCCGCGCGGCCTTCGGCATGCGGCGACGACGGATTGGCCCAGCGCGCGATCGCCGCACGCATGGCTTCGCGCGCGTCGAGCAGCATCGGCGTCGTCGCGGCATGGTCGAGGTACAGGCGCTGGTTCAAGCTGGAGACGTTCCGATTGCGAAATTCGCCACCGATCCTATATAGCGCCGCAACCAAGCGCCACCTTTCCGGGCGCATTTTTACATCAAGGTGCTATGCCCGAAGTCATTTTCCCCGGCCCCGAGGGTCGTCTCGAAGGCCGTTTCTCGCCCCCGCCCCGTCCGCGCGCGCCGGTCGCGATGATCCTGCACCCGCACCCTCAGGCGATGGGGACGATGAACAACCGCATCGTCCAGGCGCTATACCAGACCTTCGCGCGGCGCGGCTTCGCGACCTTGCGCTTCAACTTTCGCGGCGTCGGCAAGAGCCAGGGCGTGTTCGACAACGGCGTCGGTGAACTCTCCGACGCCGCCTCAGCGCTTGATTGGGTGCAGAGCTTTCACCCCGAAGCGCAGCAGACCTGGGTGGCGGGAGTCAGCTTCGGCGCGTGGATCGGCATGCAGCTGCTGATGCGCCGCCCGGAAGTGCGTGGCTTTATTTCGATCGCACCGCCTGCCAACATGTATGATTTCAGCTTCCTCGCGCCCTGCCCGGCCTCCGGGATTATCATCCAGGGTGAGTCGGACGAGGTCGTGACGCCGTCGGCGGTGCAAAAGCTGGTGGATAAGCTTCGTACGCAAAAGCACATCACGATCCATCACGACACCATCCCGCACGCGAACCATTTCTTCGAACATGAAATGCCGCAGCTGATGGGTAGTGTGGACAAATATCTCGATTTCCGCCTGGACCCGAGCTGTCCGATCAAGTGACCGCCTGAAGGCGGGGGGATATATGGCCGACCGTGAAAAGCTGCTGCTGGATCTGTTTACCGAGATTGCCGTCGTCGAGCATCTGGTCCGCAATCATGTCGGGCAGATCGAGCCTATCGGGCTGAACGCCGGCCAGTTTGGCGCCCTCAATTATTTCATCCGCAACAACCGGACGCAGGAACGCAAGTCGATCCTCGCCTGGGTTTTTCAGGTCAGCGTCGGCGATATGGAGGTGCATCTGAACGCGCTGGAGCAGCGTGGGCTGATCGGCCGGATCGGTGACGGCGACGATCAGATCATCGGCGTGACAGCAGCCGGCCGCGCGGCCCACGCCGATTCAGTCCGCGCAATGGCGCCGGACATCGAGCCGCTGATGGAAGAGTTTCAGGATGAGGACCTCACGAAGACCCTCGAGGTACTCCAGGAAATCCGCCGCATCTTCGACAACCTGCCCGAGCGGCTGGCTTCCTAGAGTGTCCAGATCAGCACATTGCCGGCCAGAACCGCCGCGGCAACCAACATCAGCCAGCCGCGCTTTTCCTTGCGCCGGACTTGAACAACCCCGCCAATCGCGAGCGCGATCACGGCCAGCATCATGATCGATAGCAGCAGCGATGCGGTGGCGTTCACAGTCCCGTCATCCGTTTGAAAACAGCCGCATCGACATTGCCACCCGACAGGATGCAGAGCATGCCGGGCCGCGGATCGACCTTGCCCGACAGCAGTGCCGCCAGCGCGACGGCGCCGCCCGGCTCCAGCACCAGCCGCAGAGTGTCGAACGCCCAGCGCATCGCCGCGCCGGTCTCCGCCTCCGTCATTGCCACCCCACGCGCGCCTCGGCCTTTCAAGATGCCAAAGGTCAGTTCAGCCACTTTCAGCGTCTGCAGCGCGTCACAAACTGTCGGCGGCGGGTTCGCTTCGACCGGCACGATTACGCCCCGCTCCAGCGACTTGGTCATATCGTCCCAGCCCTCGGGTTCGGCGACCAGGACCTCGGCACCCGGCAAGGCCAGCGCCAGTCCCGAAGCCAACCCGCCGCCGCCGCAGGGCGTCACGATCGATGAGGGCGCGCACTGCCCGAGCGCCGCCATCTGCGCCGCCGCCTCCAGCCCGGCGCTGCCCTGCCCCTCGATCACCCATGGATCGTCGAAGCTCGGCACCACCACCGATCCGCGCCGCGCCGCGATCTCGGCGGCGATCGCCTCGCGGCTTTCGGTCATACGATCATAGAGGATCACGTCGGCGCCAAGCGCGCGGGTGTTCTCGAGCTTTTTGAGCGGCGAATCGGCGGGCATCACGATGGTCGCGACAATACCCAGCCGCCGCGCGGCCCAGGCGACGCCTTGCGCGTGATTTCCTGACGAAAACGCGACGACGCCCTTCGCCCGCTCCGACTCAGAAAGGTCGGTTAGCCGGTGCCAGGCGCCGCGCAACTTGAACGCGCCCATCGGTTGCAGCGATTCTGCCTTCAGCCAAACCGGAACACCTCTGATCTCCTTTTGGAACAGGGGCGTGGGAAGCCCGATTTTCTCCAGCTTTCCCAGCGCGTTGATCACACCGTCTCTATCAGGAAGCCGCGCTGAACTCACGCCTTGTCTCCAAAATGTAATGTGTAACAATTCCAGCCTTTACAGTGGGGACCCTCGCACATATATCGCGCCTCCGCTGCCCCATGGGACTTCCACCGCAAGGCAGTGATTTTGTCCACGACGAAGACCAAGGTTCGCCTTGGCACTGGAGGTCCCTTGAGTTGCACAAGCATCATAGCGCGCTGGGGCTAGCGACGGCCCACCGACCGGTCCAGCCGGTCACGCTCATTCGTCCGCACGCCGCAAGGCGCGCCGCTCGTTTCTTCGTTGAGAAGTTTCCGGGCCGCACGCTCTATGCGGTGAAGGCGAATCCATCCCCCGACCTGCTCCGCATTTTGTGGGACAGCGGCGTCACGCACTACGACGTGGCGTCGATCGCCGAAGTCCGTCTGGTGCGCGAAACGCTGCCTGGATCGGTGCTGTGCTTCATGCACCCGGTAAAGGCCGAGGAAGCCATCGGCGAAGCCTATTTCGACTATGGTGTACGCACCTTTTCGCTCGACTCGATCGAGGAACTCGAAAAGATCATGGCGGCGACGGACGACGCCACCGACCTCACGCTGTGCGTGCGGCTGCGGGTGTCCTCCGAGCATTCAAAGCTGAGCCTGGCATCGAAGTTCGGCGTCGCGCCGGGCGAGGCGAAGGAATTGCTGTTCGCGGCACGCCAAGCAGCCGATGCGCTCGGCATCTGCTTCCATGTCGGCAGCCAGGCGATGACCCCAGATGCCTATGCGCAGGCGATGGAGCGCGTACGCCAGGCGATCGTGGAAGCGGCCGTGACGGTCGACGTGATCGATGTCGGCGGCGGCTTTCCGTCCTCCTATCCGGGCATGGAGCCGCCCCCGCTCGAGCTCTATTTCGATAGCATCCACCGCGCGTTCGAAAGCCTGCCGGTCAGCTATTCGTCCGAGCTGTGGGCCGAACCGGGCCGCGCGCTGTGCGCCGAGTATAGCTCGCTGGTCGTGCGCGTCGAAAAGCGTCGCGGCGACGAACTGTACATCAACGACGGCGCTTATGGCGCGCTGTTCGATGCCGCGCATGTCGGCTGGCGTTTCCCCGTCAGCCTGCTGCGCGAGCCGGACAGCCGCGCCAAGGACGTGGCGTTCAGCTTCTACGGGCCGACCTGCGACGACCTCGACCATATGGCGGGGCCGTTCATGCTGCCGGCGGACGTGCGGGCGGGCGATTATCTCGAGATCGGGATGCTCGGCGCCTATGGCTGCGCGATGCGCACCGGCTTCAACGGCTTTGGCAGCACCGAGGTGGTGGAAGTGGAAGACGAGCCGATGGTTTCGCTTTACGCCCAGCCCGTGCGCAAGGTCGCGTCGAACGTCGTGAAGCTGTAACCGCGTCTCACTAGCCGATTGACGTGTTCGGCGACGGTGCGCGATTGCGCGCCGTCGCCTCACGGGTTTCCGCGTCCCCTCAACGACGACGGCCCTGAGCAAATAGGACGACCGATGACAGACACTCTCACCAAGACGGCCGCGGCCAACGCGCCGATCAATGACACGCGCAAGGCGGAGCTACTGTCTCGCCAAGTCAAGCATATCGACATCAAGAGCTTCGACGCGCGCCCGATCGTCGATGCGATGGCGGACATGAGCTTCACCAGCCGCGATCTTGGCCGCGCCACCAAGATCTACAACGACATGCTGGCCGACAAGGACTGCACGGTCTGCCTGGTGATCGCGGGCTCGACCTCGGCCGGCGGCTGCATGGACCTTTATGCCGAGCTGGTCCGCAACAACATGGTCGACGTGATCGTCGCCACCGGCGCCACCATCGTCGACATGGATTTCTTCGAAGGCCTTGGCCACAAACATTATCAAGCACTTGAAATCCCGGACGATGATACGCTGCGCTCGCTCTACATCGACCGTATCTACGACACGTATATCGACGAGGAGCAGTTGCAGGACTGCGATTTCACGATCAACAAGATCGCGGAGAGCCTGGAGCCGAAGCCCTATTCGTCACGCGCCTTCATTCGCGAGATGGGAAAATATCTCGTCGAGCACGGCAAGAAGGACAACAGCCTGGTCAAGCTGGCCTACGAGCATGACGTGCCGATCTTCTGCCCAGCCTTTGTCGACTCTTCGGCCGGCTTCGGCCTGGTCAAGCATCAGGTGGACGCAGCCAAGGAAGGCCGCCCTTACATGGTGCTCGACGCCATCGCCGACTTCCGCGAACTGACCGAGATCAAGATCAAGGCCGGCACTACCGGTCTGCTGATGATCGGCGGCGGCGTGCCGAAGAACTTCATCCAGGACACGGTCGTTTGTGCCGAAATCCTCGGCCATGAGGACGTCGAGGTGCACAAATACGCGGTGCAGATCACCGTCGCCGACGTGCGCGATGGTGCCTGCTCATCCTCGACGCTGCAGGAAGCCGCGTCGTGGGGCAAGGTCAACACCGGCATCGAGCAGATGGTGTTCGCCGAGGCCGGCTCGGTGATGCCGCTCCTCGCCAGCGACGCCTATCATCGCGGCCACTGGAAAGACCGCGCCAAGCGCGCCTGGGGCAAGCTCTTCGCCTGATGAAGACACTGGCCGCCCTCGCCGTGGCTGTCGCCGCCCTTCTGAGCGGCGCGGCCGCGGCGAAGGCGCCGGTCGACCTGCTTATCCAAGACGCGACGGTAATCGACGTCGCGGCTGGCAAAGCCGTTCCCCACCGCTCCGTCGCGGTGGAGGACGGCCTGATCGTCGCGGTCGGTGCGCGCGCCGCCATCGACAAGGCCTAACAGGCGGCGCGGACGATCGATGCGCGCGGACGCTACGTCATGCCGGGCCTGTGGGACATGCATGTCCATTTCGGCGGCGGAGAGGAGTTGATCGAGGAGAACAAGAACCTCCTTCCCGTCTATGTCGCATACGGGATAACGGCTATTCGCGATTGCGCGGCCGACATCAGCGATGCCGTGCTCAAGTGGCGCGATCAGACTGCGGCGGGCAGCCTGCTGGGGCCGACCATCTTCACCTCCGGCCCGAAGCTCGAAGGCTATAAACCGATCTGGAAAGGTACGATCGAGGTTGGCACGCCTGCCGAAGTCGATGCCGCGCTCGATCGGCTGCAGGCGATGCGGGTCGATTTCGTCAAGATCACCGACAACACGCTGAAACCCGACATTTTCCTTTATGCGGTGAAGGCAGCCAAAGCGCGCGGCCTCAAGACCTCGGCGCATATCCCTTACGCGCTGACGATCCAGCAGGCGGCCGATGCCGGCCTAGGCTCAATCGAGCATCTCGACTACCTGATCAAGGCGGGTTCGCGCGATGAGGCGTCGATCGCCACCGACTATGCGACGGGCAAACTGACTTATGCCGAAGCCTCGGCACGGCTGGTCAAGGGCTTCGACCGCTCGCTCGCCTTGCCTGCCTATCGGCGGCTGGCGGCGGACGGCGTTTACGTCACGCCGACGCTGAACATGACGCGCATCCTCGCCTATCTGGACCACGACGATCACAGCCACGATCCGGCACTCGCGCTGATTGGGCCGGGCCTGCGCAAGACCTATGAATGGCGCGTCGAGCGCGCGGCCAAGGCCACACCCGAGGACGTTGCGCGCCGGCACGCGCAATATGCTTTGACCTCGTCGCTGATGCCACTGGTGGTGAAGGCCGGGCTGCCGATCCTCGCCGGTACCGATGCGGGCTATCTCAACTCGTTCAACTATCTGGGTCAGGGCCTGCACGATGAACTGGCCCGCTATGTCGAGGCCGGGCTTACACCAGCTCAGGCTCTGCGATCGGCGGTGGTCACCGGCCCCGCCTTTCTCGGCAAATCTTCGCGCTACGGTGCCGTCGCCCCAGGCAAGGCGGCCGATATTCTGATCCTCGACGCCAATCCGCTCACTGATATCGCAGCGACCCGGTCGATCCGCTCCGTGGTTCTGAAAGGCCGGCTATACGACCGCCCTGCCCTTGATGCGATGCTGGCCGAAGCGCGCAAGCTCGCTGCGCACTGAAGGTTGCATTTCGCAACCCATGTCTTAGGCTGCGGCCCAATCAAAGGGGGGAAGTCATGCATACCGAGATCCTGAAGCCGGTCGCCGTCCTTGTCGCTTGGACGCTGGCCATGCTTGTTCTGCTCGTGGTCCGGCGGCTGCCGGCGATGAAAGCCGCCGGGATCGATCTCAACACCGTTCGCGGCGGGCGCCCGGGCGGCCTCGATGGGGTCATCGCCGAAAAGGCGCAGTGGCCCGCCCACAACTACATCCACCTTGTCGAGCAGCCGACGCTGTTCTACGCGATCGCGCTGCTGCTCGCGATCGTCGGCCAAGGCGACGGTCTCAACGCGATACTAGCCTGGGGTTATGTGGCGCTGCGGATCGTGCACAGCCTGATCCAGGTCAGCGCCAACGTCATTCGTTACCGCTTCATGGTGTTCGCGTTATCGACGCTGGTCCTGCTGGCGATGACAGTGCACGCGCTCATCGCAGTCTTCGCTATCCACGGCTGAACGCCGCTGCCAGCTCGACATGGATCGACCAGCGGAATTGGCCGACTGGAGTGATGCGATCGATCCTGTAGCCGCCTTCGACCAGCAGCTTGGCGTCGCGCGCGAAGCTGGCCGGGTTGCACGACACATAGGCGATGCGCGGGACTGACGAGGCCGCCAGTTCGCGCGCCTGCGCCTCGGCGCCTGCGCGCGGCGGGTCGAGCACGACGGCATCGAACCGGTTGAGCTCGGCTGCGGCGAGCGGCCGACGATAGAGGTCACGATGCTCGACGAATAGGCCGGGCGGTGCCGCCGCCTTCAGCGCCAGCACCGCGTCGCGCGACGCTTCGGCCGCGTAGACCTTACCCTTGAGGCTGAGCGCGAAAGTGCCAAGACCGGCGAACAAATCGGCGACAATCGCGGCGTCACCGACCACCTCGCTCACTGCGCGGGTCAAGGCCATCTCGCCATCCGCCGTGGCCTGGAGGAAAGCATCATGCGGCAGCGCGGCCGGCCTGCCGCCGAGGGTGATCGTCGCGGGCGCCGGCTCCCACAGGGTCTGCGGCCCCATCCCGTCATCGATCGACAATCGGGCCAGGCCGTAGCGCTGCGCGAAGCCGGACAGCGCCTCCAAAATCGCCAGCCCGCCGGCCGCGACGCCTTCCAGCAGCAGATCGACGCCTTGATCCGCGAGCGTCATCTTGACCGTCGCCGCGTGCTTCTCGCCGAGCATAGGCGCGAAAAGGCCCCGCAGCGGCTCGACCAGCGCGAACAGCTCCGGGCGCAGGATATGGCATTCGCGCATATCCTCGATCCGGTGGCTGCGCTCCTGCTTGAAACCGAGCACGAGCTTCCGCCCGATCCGCTGTGCGCTGAGACTGGCCCGCCGCCGCGTGTTCGGCGGCGACAGATGCACGGGCGCGAAATCGGGCAGCGCCAGCCCCTGCGCATCGAGCGCGGCGGCGATGCGATCGCGGACGAAGCCGGCATATGCTCCATCGTCCAGATGCTGGAGTTGACATCCCCCACAGGCCGGAAAATGACGGCATGGCGGCACTTGGCGATGCGGCCCAGGCGCAACGCTGCCGTCGGCAAGCAGCGCATCACCCGGCGCGGCGAAGGCGGCGAAGCGGCCGTCGGCAGTCACCCCATCGCCACGCGCGGCGACGCGGACGATCAGATTGGCGTCGCTCACAGCGCTTCCGGCAGGTGACGGATCAAATCGTCGGCGACGAACGCTTTGCCCGCCCGACGTGCCGCCTCACCATGCAGCCAGACGCCCGCTTGGGCCGCCTCGAACGGAGTCATGCCGCGCGCGAGCATCGCCCCGACCGCGCCGGCCAGCACATCGCCGGTGCCAGCTGTCGAAAGCCAAACCGAAGCCGCGCCTGCGATCGTGGCGCGGCCATCCGGCGCGGCAATGACGGTGTCGGCGCCCTTGTAGACAACCACCGCGCCGATGCTGGCTGCCGCCGCGCGAGCGCGCTCGACCTTGGACGCCATGTTGAGATCCGGAAAAAGCGCGCGGAACTCGCCTTCATGCGGGGTCAGGACCGTTGGCGCTTCGATCCTGTCCTTGCCCAGCAGATGCAGCGCATCGCCGTCGATCACCAGCGGCCGGCGACTGTCGAGCGCAGTCCGAAGCGCCCACGCGGCATCGGACGCGCGGCCGAGGCCGGGACCGACCACCACGGCGGCGACGCGCTTGTCCTCCAGCGTCGCGGCCAAATCGCTGATCGCCTTGCGCACGATCGCGTGCGGGGCGCCGTAACGCCTCTCCCGTTCGAGCAGCACGACATAGCCGGCACCGGCACGGGCCGTGGCTGCTGCCGTCAGCTCGCTCGCCCCCGGCATCGTGCCGCCAATGACGGCGACCAGCCCGCGCGAATATTTGTGATCCGCAGGTCCGGGTGCCGGGATGGCGGGACGCGCAAGATCAGTCAGCGCGGATTTCGCTTCGATCCCGATATCGACGACGACGGTGCGCCCGCAGACTTCCGCAGCCGGCTGCAGACGGTGAGCGGGCTTCAGGCTCGCGAAAGTGACGGTCAGGTCGAACGATGGCACCTCTCCCAGCAGCGCACCGGTATCGGTTTCGACACCGCTCGGCAGATCGACGGCGACCTTGATCCGCGCAGCGACAGCCAGCGACTTGAGCCGACGCTCGACCGCCGGTTCCAAACCCCGTGTCAGGCCCGTGCCGAACAGAGCGTCTATCAGCAGTGGCGCCGGCTCGGCCGCGTCGAGTGCCGAGACCGGCCCGTCCCAGGCCGCCCGCGCCGCCGCCGCCGCGCCGGCCTTCGGTTCGTCCAGCGCCGCCACGCGCACATCCATGCCGCGCTGCTTCAGATGGCGCGCCGCGACATAGCCATCGCCGCCATTATTGCCTGGCCCGCACAGCACCAGCGCCGGCAGCGGTCCCGCAAAGCGCCACGCCGCCTCCGCCACGCCCAAACCAGCGCGGTCCATCAACACTTCGACGGGAGCGCCTGCCGCGATCACGTGTGCTTCGGCCTCGCGCATCTCGGCGGCGGTGAGGATGAAGCGAGTCACGCCCGCTCCCTACCGGGGATCAGATATCCGCGTAAACATGCGTCTCCGCCTTGGCACCCGGATGCGTCAGTGCGCCCTGCCAGGCGGGGCCGACATTCCGGGCGTAGCGCCACAGCGCGCCGGACTGATAGTCGTTGCGGCGCGGCTGCCAGCGCGCGCGGCGCTCGGCCAGGACATCCTCGGCCACCTCGAGGTCGATCGTGCCGGCTTCGGCGTCGATGCGGATAGTGTCGCCATCCTCGATGAGCGCGATCGGGCCGCCGTCCGCCGCTTCCGGCCCGACATGGCCGATGCAGAAGCCGCGGGTAGCGCCGGAAAAACGGCCGTCCGTGATCAGCGCGACCTTTTCGCCCATGCCGAGACCGTAAAGCGCAGCAGTGGTGGCCAGCATTTCGCGCATGCCGGGGCCGCCCTTGGGGCCTTCATAACGAATGACGATGACCTCGCCTTCACGGATCGCGCGGCTTTCGACGGCGGCAAACGCATCCTCCTCGCAATCGAAGCATCGTGCCGGCCCTTCGAATTGCAGGCTATGCAGCCCCGCTACCTTCACGATCGCGCCTTCGGGAGCGAGCGTTCCGCGCAAGCCGACGACACCGCCGGTAGGAGTGATCGGCGTCCGCGCATCGTAGATGACCTTCTGGTCAGGGTTCCAGGTGACCTGATCGATATTCTCGGCGAGCGTCCGCCCGGTAGCGGTCATGCAGCCACCGTGCAGAAAGCCCTCGGCCAGCAAGGTCTTCATCAGCATGTAGACGCCGCCCGCCTCGTACATATCCTTCGCGACATATTGGCCGCCCGGCTGCAAATCGGCGCAATAGGGCGTGGTCTTGAAGATCGCGGCGACGTCGTGGAGATCGAAATCGATCCCGGCCTCGCTCGCCATCGCAGGCAGATGCAGGGCGGCGTTGGTGGAGCCGCCGGTCGCCGCGACGATCCGCGCCGCATTCTCGAACGCCTCGCGGCTGCAGATGTCGCGCGGACGAATGCCCGCTGCCAGCAACGCCATCACTTGCGCACCCGCCGCCACGGCGATCTGTTCACGTGTCGTATAAGGCGCCGGCACCATATTGCTGTTCGGCAATGACAATCCGATCGCCTCGCCAACGCATGCCATCGTATTCGCGGTATATTGGCCGCCGCACGCGCCGTGGCCGGGGCATGCGACCTTTTCCATCGCATGCACCTCGGACAGCGGGCAGGCTCCCGCGGCGTAGCGGCCGACCACCTCGAACATATCCTTCACGGTGATGTCGCGCCCGTCATAGCGGCCCGGCAGGATCGAGCCGCCATAGACGAAGATCGACGGCACGTTCAGGCGCAGCATCGCCATCATCATGCCGGGCAGCGACTTGTCGCAGCCTGCGAAGCCAACAAGCGCATCGTAGCAATGGCCGCGCACGCTGAGTTCGATCGAGTCCGCGATCACCTCGCGGCTGACCAGCGAGGACTTCATGCCCTGATGGCCCATCGCGATGCCGTCAGTGACGGTAATCGTGTTGAAGCGGCGGGGCATGCCGCCGCCTTGCTCCACTCCGCGCCGCGCGGCATCGGCCTGATCGTTCAAGGTGGTGTTGCAAGGCGCGCTATCGTTTCCAGCGGAGGCGATCCCGACGAATGGGCGCGCGATCTCCTCTTCGGTCAGGCCCATCGCGTAATAATAGCTGCGGTGCGGCGCGCGTTCGGGGCCGACCGAGACGTGGCGGGACGGCAGCCTGGCTTTGTCGAAATGCTGGGTCATCGCGCCGCCTATGAGGGAACGCCGGGATTTTGCGCAAGCATATTACGACAACCGGAGATTACGGGTTCTAAAATTTCAGCCCAGTGACGGACACCCTCGAGTTCGGAGACTAGATCGTTGCGCACTTCGATCGCCAAATAGGGAATGCCAGCCGCCTCGGCATGCATGTTCATGGTGGCGTTGAGTGATTGTCCGGAATAGGGCTGATTGTCGCCTGTCTCAAAACCCTTGGCCCGCAGCATGTCGATCGCGAGCCGGGCAGCGCGGTCGTCCTGATTGTAGAGGATGCCAACCTGCCAGGGCCGGTCCGGACCGCCCGATGTCTCCAGTCGCGGCGTGAAGCTGTGAACGGCAACAATCAGCTCCGGGACTTCATCACGCACCAAATCGGCGAGCTTCGCATGATACGGTCTCCAGAAGCGCGCGAGGCGGGCCTCGCGTGCCTTTCCGCCAAGGCCGGCGTTTCCGGGGATAGGATGGCCGTCGCTGACCTCAGGGATCAGCGCCGGACTGTGTTCCTCGCGATGAAGGTCGATGACGAGGCGCGAGACGGCGCCGAACAAGCCGGGCGCGCCAAGCCGGCCGCACAATGACCGAGCCAGTGCCGCGGCGCCAATATCCCAGCCGATATGGCGACCGACCAGCTCGCTGCCAATTCCAAGGTCGATATCGGCCGGAACGGCGCATGAGGCGTGATCGACGACGATCAGCAAGCCAGAGCCGGCGCGGCCGGGGACGAGGTCGAACGCTTCGTTCACATTAGGGCTATTGAGGCCTTAGGGGAGCGACGGCAACAGGCCGCGCTCCCCTGACCGGAATGCGCGCGCCCGATACGCGGCGCGCGGACCCTTGGCGAACGGGCGTTGCTGGCGGGCAAGCCGATCCGCGTTTTTATCATCAGCAAGCACCGTGCCATTCACTAAGTTACTGATTTTATGTGCATCTCAACAAAATCATCGTCCCAAAGCCGGACGCGCGGATCAGGCCAGTGCCGTTGCGAGACACCAAGGCCATTTTTGCCGGGCAGCAGCGGCGGCGCGAGCGATCTCATCTTCGGCATCGAACAGCGCGAAACAAGTCGCTCCCGACCCGGACATCCGCACCAGCCCAGCCCCCGGCTGCTTCCGCAGCCATTCAAGAAGGTCGCCGATCACCGGCGCGAGCGCGATCGCCGGCGCCTCCAGATCGTTGCGTCCCGCCAGCGCCGCCGCGAGCGGATCGCCAACTGCCAGCGGTCCGCGATCCTTGCCGTCCCACAAGGCGAAGACCGGCCCGGTCGACATCGCCACGCCGGGATTGACCAACAGCAGCGGCGTGCCGCTCAACTCGCGGGCGTCGATCGCTGTCAGTTCCTCCCCCCTGCCGTCTCCGCGGACGGTCGCGCTCAGCAGGCAGGCCGGCACATCCGCGCCAAGCTCCCGGGCGATGGGTTCGAGCGGCACGTGGGTCTCCCATAACCGCGCGAGTAGCCGCAGCGCGGCGGCTGCATCCGCCGACCCACCACCGATGCCGGATGCAACCGGCAAGGCCTTTTCGAGCAAAAGCGCGGCGCCCTCCCTCCTGCCGCTTGCAACAATAAGCGCCTCGGCCGCACGGAGAACGAGATTGCCGGACCCAGCATCGAGTTCCCGGGAGAACGGGCCGGTGATCGACAGGGTCAGGTCCGGCGCAGGCATGACAGACAGCCGGTCGCCTTCGCGCGCGAATGCGAAGATCGTTTCCAATCGGTGATAGCCGTCCGGCATCCGTTCCCGCACATGCAGCGCGAGATTGATCTTGGCCGGCGCGTTTTCTTCAAAACCCGCTTTCATGACGAGGCTCTTGAACGCTTTCGGTCACGCCATGCAAGGCGCTGGCTGCAGCACCGATTCTTTCGGCACCGAACAGATTTGCCGGGCAATCCAACCTGCAAGTCGCCATACGCCGAAAGTCAGCACCACGGCGACGGGGCCATCGACCGCATAATGCCAGCCGAGATAGATGGACGAAATCCAGATCACCGCAGCGTAGCCGCTCAGCACGTGGCCCAACGGCCGCGAGGCCGTCCACCCGGCCAGCGCGACCAGCGTCGCAATCGTCACATGCATCGAAGGCATGGCGGAAATGCCACCCGCGGCGGCGTAGCGGCCGCCGTGATGCGCTGCCAGCAACTGGGCCTGAAAATCGATATTCTTCAGCTCGAACCCATTGGCACGCGCTTCGGCGGCAAGCGCGTGCAGGCGCGCATTCAAATCGGCGAAATTGGCATCCGGGCCAACCAACGCGTTGTAATAGCAAGGCCCGGCAGAGCCGAAAATCCATGCGGCGAGCGTCCCGATAAGCATCCAACAAAGCACCCAAGCAATCAGCATCTGCGCGCGCCGGCGGCTATCGCGATGAATGAACGGGATGATCATTGGGAACACCATCAGCAGTAACGACCAGAAAGTGTAGATCTTGTCGATGGCTATGGCCGACCATAGCGAGCCGAACATGCTATGCGTGAGTTCCCAAGGCGATGCGCCTCCCAGCACAATGCGGCCCGCCGCTGCAAGCCAGGGGTCGGACACGAAGCCTCGTCCAGGCAAGATCAACTGCTTGAACACGCCGAAGCAGGGCAACAGCAGAATCAGGCTGCAGGCGCCAAGCACCAGCCAAGCGAAGGCTCCTGCCGAAAAGAGGCTATCCTTGCGCCGCAGCCATGCAATGCCCTGGCCCAGGATATAGATTCCGGCCGCGAGGGTTGCCGCCGTGCGGCACCACAAGATGAAGACGGCCTGAAAGTCCGGCCAGGCGACCCCGCTCGACCAGATCGAGGCCGCGCCGTAGCCAAACAGCAACGGCGCGAGAAACAGAGTGACACGGCTGATCGCAGCCGTTTCCGGTTCGGCGAAGGCGGGCTGCGGCGTCATCCGGAGGCCGTCTTGGCGCAGAAAGGTTAATTCTCGGCAACTCGGAAGCGAAACAAAATGTTTAGCGGGCGGCCAGCGACGGCGCGAAGCCGCCTTCCGCCTTTGCCTTTGCGCGGGCGGCGACGTCGGCCGTGTCCGCGAACACCGCCGCGGCGCCCCAGGCGTACCGCGCTTCGTATTTGCGGCCGGCGGCCCAATAGGCGTCGCCAAGATGCTCGTTGATGGTCGCGTCGCCGGGCTGGCCCTGCACTGCCTTTTCGAGCGCGGGGATAGCGCGGACGACATCGCCGGTCAGGTAATGCGCCCAACCGAGCGAATCCGTGATCGCGGGATCGTCGGGCTTCAGCTGGCTCGCGCGTTCGATCAGCGCCATCGCGGCCTTCACATTCTCGCGCCGCTCCAGCTGCGCATAGCCGAGATAGTTAAGTGCAACGGGCTGCAGCGGCGACAGCGCGACCGCCTTTTCGAGCGCCGGCTTGGCGGCCGCCCAGTTGCCCGAGCGTTCGAGAGCGCCGCCCTGCAGCAGGTAAAGGCTCCACAGCCGATCGGCGGCTTCCGGCGCGTCCTGAGCGACCGTGATCGCGCGCTCATAAACCTGCGCCGCCTCGGCCTGCCGCTCCAGCGCGACCAGCAGATCGCCAGTGCGGACGATGTCAGCTAGCGTGGCCGAAACTGCATTGCTCTTCGCCTGGGCAAGTGCCAGCGCTTCCTCACGCCGGCCGAGTTCGGTGAGGATGCCCACGCGGGTGTCGATCGCGGCTCCGGCATAGGGACTCTCGGCGGGAATCTTCGCTGCGAGCGCCAGCGCGGACTCGGCTTGCCCGACATTCGCGAGCAGCCGCGCCAGCATCACCGCCGCGCCATCATTCGACGGATCGAGCCAGCTCGCCAGCCGCACCATCGTCAACGCGACGGGCGAGCGTGGATCGGCCTGAATCGCCTCGCCCACGCGCACCAGCAATGCCGCCATGCCGCCAGCCGCATCGGGCGAGCCAGCGCGGAGCGGCTTGCCCTTCTCGACCTGCGCGCGCGCCTTGGCCATCACGGGATCGTCGCCGCGGAGCAGCGCCAGGGCAGCATCCCGCTTTCCCGCCGCCTGCAGGCGGGAGGCCACGGCAAGCTTCAGCGGCAGGGAGCCGCCACCCGTCGCAAGGGCCTGCGCCTGCGCCACGGTCGCCGCATCGTCGAGCTTGCTCGACGCGATAAGGATCAGCGCGCGCTGCTCCGACGCCAAAGCCGAGGTCAGCGCGCTGCCGGTCGGTGCGTCGAGGATCGCGATCGGATCGCCCTGCTTGCTTGCTTGCGCCACCCAGGCGCGCAGCACCGGCACCATGAAATCGAAGCTGCCGTCCTTGGCCAGCGCCTCGACCGCGGCATTGGCAGCCGGCCAGTCCTTGGTCTTCAGGGCGTTGGCGAGGAACAGCAATTGGCCGTCGGCGGGCAGCGCGCCGCCTTTGTTCAGCGCCGCCGCTGCTTTCAGCGCGAGCGGGAAGTCGCCGCCGACCAGCGCCTGGCGATAGGCGCGCGCGGCAATCGCGCCATCGTCCGGGCGCGCCGCCAGCACGGCCGAATAGGCGCGCGACGCCTGATCAAGCGCGCCGTCCGATCCGGCCAGCCGCGCCCGTGCATAAGCGGCGAGCAGCGATTGCTGCGGCATGGCGACGGTTTTCTTCGCCGCCACGTGCGCCGGCAGCAGAAACGCCGCTGCCGCGATCAGGCTACATATTCGGGTAATTCGGTCCACCGCCGCCCTCCGGGACGACCCAATTGATGTTCTGGGCCGGGTCCTTGATGTCGCAGGTTTTACAATGAACGCAATTCTGCGCGTTGATAACAAAACGCGGATTCCCTTCGTCCTGTCCCACAACCTCGTAAACGCCCGCCGGACAGTAACGCTGCGCCGGCTCGTCATACATAGGCAGATTGTGATCGATCGGGACGTTCGGGTCCTTCAGCGTCAAGTGAATCGGCTGATCTTCCTCGTGATTGGTATTCGACAGGAACACCGAGGAGAGGCGATCGAAAGTTAAGATTCCATCAGGCTTCGGGTAATCGGGCTTCACGCTCTGGTTCGCCTGCCACAGGCTGGCGTGATCGGGCTTGTGCTTCAGCGTGAAGGGCAGACCGATGCCGAGTTGCCGCATCCACATGTCCACGCCTGCGACCAGCGTACCCACCATGCCGCCGAACTTCGCCACCGCCGGCTCGACATTGCGGACTTTCTTCAGCTCCTTGGCGATCCAGCTTCTTTCGAGCGCCTCCGGATAATCCGCCAGCTCATCGGCCGAGCGATCGGCCTTGATCGCCGCGAATCCGGCCTCGGCTGCCAGCATGCCGGACTTGATCGCCGTGTGGCTGCCCTTGATGCGCGGCACGTTCACGAAACCGGCCGAGCAGCCGATCAGCGCGCCGCCGGGGAAGGCCAGCTTCGGTACGGACTGCCAGCCGCCTTCGTTGATCACGCGCGCGCCGTAGGAGACGCGCTTGCCGCCTTCCAGGATCGCGCGGATCGCCGGATGTGTCTTCCAGCGCTGGAACTCATGGAAGGGCGAAAGGTGGGGGTTCTTGTAGCTGAGCGCGACGACGAAGCCCAAAGCGACCTGCCCGTTCGCCTGATGGTAAAGGAACCCGCCGCCCCAGGCATCGCTGAGCGGCCAGCCTTGGGTGTGGATCACGCGCCCAGGTTGATGCTTGGCCGGATCGATGTCCCAAAGCTCTTTCAGTCCAATACCATAGACTTGCGGCTCTGAATTGGCATCGAGATTGAAGATGCGCTTCAGTTCCTTGGTCAGATGTCCGCGCGCGCCTTCGGCGAAGAAAGTATATTTCGCGTGCAGCTCGAGGCCCGGCTGATAGTCGGGCTTATGCGTGCCGTCGCGGGCCACGCCCATATCGCCGGTCGCGACGCCCTTCACCGAGCCATCGTCATTGAACAGGATCTCGGCCGCGGCGAAGCCGGGAAATATCTCGACACCCAGCCCTTCAGCCTGCTCGGCCAGCCAGCGGCAGAGATTGCCCAGCGAGCCGGTGAAAGTCCCTTTGTTGTTCATGAACGGCGGCAGCAGGCCATGAGGAAATTCGTACTTCTTGCCCGCCGTCAGTATCCAGTGGTGGTTGTCGGTAACCGGCGTCTGCGCGAGCGAGCAGGTTTCGCGCCAGTCGGGCAACAGCTCGTCCAGCGCGATCGGATCAATCACCGCGCCCGATAGAATGTGGGCGCCGATCTCCGACCCCTTTTCGAGCACGCAGACAGACAGCTCCTGGCCGGCGTCGTTGGCGAGCTGCTTCAGCCGGATCGCGGCGCCCAGCCCGGCCGGGCCGCCCCCCACGATCACCACGTCATACGGCATTGCCTCGCGTTCGCTCATTCGCTCTTTCCCTCTGCCGGCCCCGCTTCGTCGCAGCGAGGCCACGGCCTGTAGCGGTCAGCGATGCCAGCCGGTTGACCGGCGCGTCAACCTCCGACTCTAAGGGATCGCGATGGAAGGGGTCCAGATTGCAGGCGGCGATGCCGCCGCAGCCAGCCTGATGCGCTGGTGGCGCGACGCGGGCATGGACACGCTCGTCGATGACGCGCCGCGCGATTGGCTGGCCACTAAGCTCCCTCTCCCCACTGGGGAGAAGACGGCGGAGTGGGGCGACGCCGGGAGAGAGGCAGTCTCTCAAGGCACCGCCCCTCTCCCTGGCCGTTCTGCGGCCGTCCCTCTCCCCGGCGGGGAGAGGATTCAGCTGCCCGGCACGCTCGACGCCCTACTTGCCTGGATGCGCGACAGCGCTGACGCGCCCGAAGCGCGCTGGGGCCGGACGCGGCTGCTGCCTGCCGGCAATCCGCGCGCCGATATCGCGATCATGATCGATGCGCCCGACCCGGCCGATATCGCTGCCGGGTCGCTGCTCTCCGGCGAACTCGGCGCGCTGTTCGCCAAGATGCTGGCCGCCATCGGATTGGGCCGCGCCGCGATTTGGCTATCACCCTTCGCGACGATCCGCCCGGTAGGCCGAATACCGCAAGATGCGCTTCGCCGTCTGACCGAGATCGCCCGCCACCAACTGGGCCTGGTGGCGCCCAAGCGGTTGCTGATCATGGGCGATACGCCGAGCCGTGCGCTCATCGGGACGGAAGTCATGCCGGCCCGCGGCCAGTTACATCCGCTTAACCTCGGTTCCCTCACAATCGAAACTGTAGCGACCTTTCACCCGCGCCTGCTCAGCGAGCGGCCGGCGTACAAGGCGCAGGCCTGGAAAGACCTGCAGCTGCTGATGAACGGGCTTTAATGATGATGCGTGCCACAGTTTTCATCGCTTCCTTGCTCGCGGCGGCATCCGCCCCCGCGCTGGCCGCCGACGCTGGCTGGCCGGCTGAAGAGGCGGCCGCGCAGAGCCTGGGCCAGCTGCCGCCGGTGCTGGTCGGACCCGACCGCGACGCCTATCTCGCCGTCTTCGCCGATCTGAAGGCCGGACTATGGGCTGATGCCGCCACAAAGATCGAGGCGTTACCGTCCGGCCCCCTCAAATCCTACGCGCGCGCCGAACTCTACACCGAAAAAGGCTCGCCCAAGGTCGACGATCCGAACGCGCTGACGGCGCTGCTGATCGACGCGCCCTGGCTGCCCCAGGCACAACAGCTCGTCGCGATGGCGCAGGCGCGTGGCGGCATCGATCTTCCCGCCCTTCCTTCGCAGCAACGGCTGATCTGGCTCGGCTCGGCACCGGCGCGCGAGCGCGCCTCGATGGTCAAGGACGATCCGGTCGCGGCTCAGCTGGCGCCCAAGATCCTTCCGCTGATCAAGATCGACGATCCTGCCGGCTGCGAAGCGGTGTTGGCGTCCGACGAGGCCAATCTGTCCCGCCCGGCGCTGACCGAATGGCGGCAGCGCATTGCCTGGTCCTATTATTTGAACGGCGACGACGCCAATGCTCGCCGCCTCGCCGCGCTCGCCCGCTCGGGCGAGGGCGAATGGCGGACCCAGGCGGACTGGACGACTGGCCTCGCCGCCTGGCGCCAACACGACTATGCCGCCGCCGCCGAGGCCTTCGCCTCGGTCGCGATGCGCGGCGGCGACCCCGACATTCTCGCCGGCGGGCAATATTGGGCGGCGCGTGCCTATATGGCGGCGGGCCAGCCGGACAAGGTCCAGTCGCGCCTGCGCGCCGCCGCGCATTATGGCGAAACCTTCTACGGCATCCTCGCCGCCCAGGCGCTCGGCTTGCGCCAGCTGCCTCCGCACGAGCTGGATCAGCTGACCCGGCAATGGTCCCGCCTCTCCGCCATTCCCAACCTTCGCGTCGCCAAGGCACTGTCCGAGATCGGCGAGCGCGACCGGACGGCGGAGTTGCTCCGCTTCCAGGCGAAGCTCGGACGGCCCGAGGACCACGCTCTGCTCGCGTCGCTCGCAGCGCGGCTGAACCTGCCGGACACCCAGCTCTACCTCGCGCACAATGGTCCCTCGGGCGCGCAGCCGAGCGCCTCCACGCGCTATCCGGTGCCGGACTGGTCGCCCAATGGCGGCTGGCGCGTGGACAAGAGCCTTGTCTATGCGCACGCGCTTCAGGAAAGCCGCTTTCGCCCCGATGTGGTGAGTCCGGCGGGCGCATACGGCATCATGCAGGTGCTGCCCGGCACTGCCTCGATCATCGCGAAGCGTCGGGGTCAGACTGCTCCCGCCGCCTCGCAGCTGCTCAACCCGTCGGTGAACCTCGACTACGGCCAGGCGCGGCTGGAGATCGTCCGCGATTACGGACCCACCGGCGGCCTGCTGCCCAAGGTCATCATGGGCTATAACGCCGGCCCCGGTATGCTCGATGTGTGGAACGCCAAGGTGAAAGGCGGCGAAGATCCGCTGCTCTTCATCGAGTCGGTGCCTTACTGGGAAACGCGCGGCTATGCCGTGACGGTGCTGCGTAATTACTGGATGTATCAACGCAATGCCGGCAGCGGTTCGCCCAGCCTGAAGGCGATGGCGCAGGGCATGTGGCCGCGCTTTCCCGGCCTGTCCGGCGCGCAATCGGTGCGGATGCAGCACCGCCAGCCCGTCGAGGTCGCGCAGGTCCAAACCACGGTGCCTGGTGCCAATTGACGAGACGCTGACCTTCAAACCGGTCCGCATCGCCGTCCTCACCGTTTCCGACACGCGGAGCTTGGCCGAGGACCGCTCTGGCGACACGTTGGTCGAACGACTGACCAATGCAGGACATATCCTCGCGGTGCGTGACATCATCCGCGATGATCTCGATGATCTTGTGGAGCATCTGGCCGGCTGGATCGAGAATCCCAACATCGATTGCGTAATCACCACCGGCGGCACCGGCGTCACTGGCCGCGACGTCACGCCCGAGGCGCTGGCGGCGTTGGGCGGCAAGGACATTCCCGGCTTCGGCGAATTGTTTCGCTGGCTGAGCTTCCAGACGATCGGCACCTCGACCATCCAATCCCGCGCCTGCGCCGTCGTGGTGGGCGGCACCTACGTCTTCGCCCTGCCCGGCTCGACCGGCGCTGTGAAGGACGGCTGGAACGGCATCCTCGCCGCCCAGCTCGACAGCCGCCATCGCCCCTGCAATTTCGTCGAGCTTATGCCTCGCCTGCGGGACCGCTGACGCCGTTGCCCAAATGTCCCGCAGCGGGACGGCTAAGTGGTTGCGGCTGTTACGATGTTGCGAGCCTATCGCGGAAGACTAGATGAAGGTCATCGGGCGAAGCGAAAGTGACCGGGGCCAGCCGCGTAGATGCCGAAAGCCAGAATACTCTGTGTCGATGACGAACCGTCCATTCGCACGATGGTCGCGCATTGCGTCAGCGATCTTGGCCACACAGCCGTCGAGGCGGAAAGTGGAGAAGCGGCGCTCGACTTGCTGGGCAATGGCCGGTTCGACCTGCTCATCACCGACATTCGCATGGGAGGCATAAGCGGCTGGGAAGTCGCCGAGCAGGCCCGGCAGGATCGTCCTGATCTCCCGATCATCTATTGAACCCGAACGTGCCGTGCGCCACCCTCCTGGCATCAATGGACAGCAACAAGACGCCCATTATCGACGAACGCCACTACTATGGTAACAACTCCGCCGCATATCCGGCGATTGACGCTCGAAGAGGCGCTTATCCTGCACACTTTCCCGGAGGGATATGACTTCGCCGGGGGCAAATCCGCGACCTACCGCCAGATTGGTAATGCCGTCCCATGCGACCTAGCTTTCGAAGTAGCGCAAATAGCAATCGACGTGCTGAGCGACGCGGCGATTGATGACGCGGCCATGCCGCAGCTTGCGTTGCAACTCGCCGCCACTTCGCGCTAACGCCGCCTTGTGACTAAGGCCGACCAAATCCGCCAACTTGCCGCCGAGGGCCTGTCCGTTTCCGACATCGCGGCGAAGGTCGGCATTCGCTACCAGCACGCATACAATGTGTTGAAGCGTAGCGGCACGGTCGCCATCCCTCGCCCGGCGAAGGCCCCTATTGCCAGCAAGCCGCCGCTCGACGTGCAGACATTGCTCGACGCGGGTTTTCGCCGTGCATCCGAATGGAGCCTAGATGACGCGGGGGTGCTAGTCCTCACCGAAGCGCTGCCCAAAGAGGTGGGGGTCTATGCGTTCGCGAGGGACGGGATCGTTCTGTATGTTGGCGTAGCGACGATGGGCCTGGCGAAGCGGATATACTTCTACGCCAAGCCGGGCGTGTCTCAGCGGACAAGCCTAAGGCTCAACGACACCATCCGCCGCGAGCTTCAAGCCGCCGCGCGGATTGAGGTGTTGATCGCCCAGCCAGACGACATGGAGTGGAACGGCCTGCCTGTGCATTGGGCGGCCGGCTTGGAGCTTGGGCTGATAAAAGCCTACGCCCTGCCGTGGAACATGCGGAGCGCCGGATAGCGCCGCGCCGTCTTAATTCCCGTCTTTCTAAGACGGTGAGGCCCCGAAGTGCGGGCTAAGTTATTGAAATATTTGGTGGACGCACTAGGGCTCGAACCTAGGACCCGCTGATTAAGAGTCAGCTGCTCTACCAACTGAGCTATGCGTCCACGAGAGCGCGGCAGATGGGCTTGTCGCCCGGCCACGTCAAGAGGCGCGCCCGCTAACACCGCGTCGCTCGATTCGCAAGCGGTTACCGCCGGCCCTTGCCAGGCGCGCGCCCCTTTCGCACTATGCCGCCATAAGGATGGAGAGTGTGATGCTGGGAGGGATGCAGGACTTTGCCCTGCGCGTGCCGCGCCTGATCGACCATGCCGCGCGCGAGCATGGCGGGCGGGAGATCGTCAGCCACTGGCCGGATGGCGCCGAGACCCGCACCAACTGGGCCGGCATTGCCCATGACGCCCGCCGCCTGGCGCAGGCGCTGGAAGCGATGGGGCTGCGGCCCGGCGACCGCGTTGGCACGCTGGCGATGAATCACGCGCACCACCTCGCCGCCTGGTATGGCACGATCGGCATGGGCGGCGTGATCCACACCATCAATCCGCGCCTGTTCGACGAGCAGATCGTCTATATCATCAACCATGCCGACGACCGGGTGCTGTTCCATGACAAGGCCTTCGCGCCGCTCGTCGAGCGCCTGAAACCGCAGCTCACCAGCGTCGAGCATTTCATCATGTTCGACGATCCGAGCGGATGGGATGCGCTGCTCGCGCCTTATGACGGCAGCTATGAATGGCACGAGGGCGATGAGCGCGACCCCTGCATGCTCTGCTACACCAGCGGCACCACCGGGAACCCCAAGGGTGTGCTTTACGAGCATCGGTCGACGATGCTGCACGCGATGGCGGAGGTCGCGCCGTCGGTGTTCAACCTGTCGCCGCAGACCGTAGCGCTGCCGATCGTGCCGATGTTCCACGCCGCTGCCTGGGGCCTGCCCTTCGCCGGGGCGCTGGCGGGGGCCAAATTCGTCTATTCCGCGGTCAACGATCCCAAAGTGCTGTGCCGGCTGATGAATGACGAGCGGGTCACCCATTCGGCGGGCGTGCCGACCGTGTGGCTGGCGATGTTCCAGCACATCGACGCGACCGGCGAGGCGCCGAAGCATCTCCAGCTTGTCACCATCGGCGGATCGGCGGCGCCGCGCGCGATGATCGAGCGGCTGATGGGCATGGGCATCCGTGTCGGTCATGCCTGGGGAATGACCGAGACCTCGCCGATCGGCACGATGGGCGCGCCGCCCGCCAATTGGGACGATCTGTCGTTCGATGAGAAAGTAGACGTGGTCTGCAAGCAGGGCCGCGTGCCGTTCGGGGTCGAACTGCGGGTGGTCGACGACAATGACGTTCAGCAATCGCGCGACGGCGTCAGTTCGGGCCGGCTGCAGATCCGTGGCCCGTGGGTGATCCGCCGCTATTTCAAGGCCGATGCGGACGCCGCCGACACCGATCAATGGTTCGATACCGGCGATGTCGCCGTGCTTCATCCCTGCGGCACGATGCAGATCACGGACCGTTCCAAGGACGTCATCAAATCGGGCGGCGAGTGGATCAGTTCGGTCGAGCTGGAAAACGCTGCTGTCGGCTGCGAGGGGGTAGCGGAGGCGGCGGCGATCGGGGTGTTTCATCCCAAATGGGACGAGCGGCCGCTGCTGCTCATCGTGCGCAAGCCGGGCAGCGAGGTAACGCCGGCCGAGATCACCCAGCACCTCGCCACCAAGGTCGCTAAATGGTGGCTGCCGGACGAAATATTGTTCGTCGACAGCCTGCCCCACACCGCGACCGGCAAGCTGCTGAAGACCGCGCTGCGCGACACGTATCGCGACTACCGCTTTCAAAGCGCGGCCTGAGCCTTGGCCTGGATAAGCCTGTTCGTCGCCGGATTGCTGGAAGTGGTCTGGGCGTTCGCGATGAAGCAATCGGTCGGCTTCACGCGGCTGTGGCCATCTGTCGTGACGATCGTCGCGATGATCTTGAGCTTCGGCCTCCTCTCCTGGTCAATGCGCAGCTTGCCGCTCGGCACTGCCTATATGGTCTGGACAGGCATTGGCGCGATCGGTGCCTTCGCGGTGGGCGTCGTGGTGCTGGGCGAAAGCCTCGGCCTGATGCGCATCGCCGCCGCCCTGATGATCGCTGGCGGGCTAGTGCTGATGAAGCTGTCCAGCCCGACCTGAGCGACGATCGTAATAAAATTATGGCAAATGTAACAAGGCGTTAAAAGCATCTGGATAGTCCGCCTTCGACCTGAAGGGGGACGTCATGCGCTCGAACATCATTCTGTCGATGCTGATCGGCAGCATCCCGGCTGGCGCGGTTGCCCAAACGGCGATCACGCGACTGCCGCCCGTGCCGCCGATGCAGCCGATGCAGCCGCTATATACGAGCGGCGATGCGGCCACCTTTCATCCGGCGCCGGCCCGCCCGGATAATGCCCCGCCGCCCGCCGCGATCATGACGCATCGCGCCGCACCTGTGCAGGTCGCCAAGCTCGCGCCGTCCGCGCCCGCTCCCCTTGCCGCGGCCCCGGCGGGCTCACCGGCCGTCCTGCCGGCCTTCGTGCAAACCACGCTTCCGCAGAACACCGACATTCTTGTCCGCCTGAACGAGGAAGTCAGTTCGCAGGGCCGCAAGGTGGGTGACAGCTTTCAGCTCAGCGTCATCCAGGACGTGGTGATGAACGGTGTCGTGATGATCCCGCGCAGCACGCCCACATTCGGCAGCGTGACTTGGCGCACCGGCAGAGGCAGCCGCGAGTTCCGCGTAGCGACGCGCGAAGTGTTCGCGCTCACCGCTCCTGGCGGCCAGCGCCAGATCGCTGCGGTAGGCGCTCCGGCGCGCTCTGCCCCGAACGACTGATCGAGCCGTCTAGCTTTGCAGTCGCGCCAGCATGAAACCGACAAAGTCCGTCAGTGCGTGCGCGATCATGCATGCAGCAAGATCGCGTTTCCATAGATAGAGAATGGTCAGCAGCGTGCCGCCGAATGCGACGACAACGAACTGGGACAGGCCCCAGCCGATATGGGCAGCGATGAACACCGCCAGCGCGATGACGCCTCCGATCCAGCGCTTTCCCGCGAGACTGCCGATCCGCTCGATCGGGTAGCCGCGATACAGAAGTTCCTCGCACACGCCGGCACGGATCATGGTCGCCGTTTGCAGCCACAGCGGCACGTTTATCAGGTTCCGCGTCACTGCCATGTCCTGCTTCATGCCAAGCGCTGGAATGATGACGGCATAGCTGAGCATGACGCTGGCCATCATCAGCACGAAGAACGCGAAACCCCAACCGAAGGTCGCGGGAGTCGGGCGTTTGAGTCCAATTGAGGCCAGCGGCAGGCCCTCCACGCGCAGCACCCAAAGGATCAGGATCGCGGCAAACCCCCACCAGACGGCCTCGCGCGCTATTCGAACGCCAAGCGCATCGCCTGGGAAGAATGCCGTCCCGATACCGATCGCGGGCAACCCCCAAGCGAGCGCGAGTCCTGCGACGACCAGCGCGACGGACGGATGCGGATGCGGACGCATACTATTGATCATCGGGTCAGCGTAAATCCGGCCAGCGTAGCCCGCTAGAATAATCGCATCTGCGCACCCTCGGGCGGGCGGAACAGGTCGGTGCGGAATTGCATGCGCTGGCCGTTGAGACCGAGTTTCTTGCACATGCGATGAAACCGGGTGCGCAGCAGATCCGCCCAAGGCCCCTGCCCCTGCATGCGCGTATAGAAATCGGGATCATTGTCGCGTCCGCCGCGGATCGACTGAATTATTGACATGACCTTGCCCGCATGGTCGGGGAAATGTTCGTCCAGCCACGCGCGGAACAGTGGCGCCACTTCATAAGGCAGTCTGACCGGCAGAAACGATGCGCCGCGCGCGCCGGCCGCAGCCGCGCGTTCCAGCAGATCTTCGATCTCGTGGTCGGTAACGGCAGGGATGACGGGCGCGATCGACACGAACACCGGGATGCCGGCATCGGCAAGCCTGCGCACCGCCGCCAGCCGCTTCTCGGGATGTGGCGCGCGCGGTTCGACCGTGCGCGCGATTTTTGGGTCGAGCGAGGTGACCGACAGCGCCACCGCCATCAATCCCTTAGCCGCCATCGGCGCCAGCAGATCGATGTCCCGCGTCACCCGGTCGGACTTGGTGGTGATCGATGCTGGATGATCGCATTCGGAAAGCACTTCAAGGATGCCGCGCGTGATACGCCACTTGGATTCGATCGGCTGATACGGATCGGTGTTCGTCCCCATCGCGATTGGGCGTGGAGAGTAGCCGGGCTTCATCAGCTCCGCGCGCAGCAGCGTCGGCGCATCCGGCTTGGCAAACAGTCGCGTCTCGAAATCGAGGCCGGGCGACAGATCGTGAAAGGCATGGGTTGGCCGCGCGAAACAGTAGATGCAGCCATGCTCGCACCCCCGATAGGCGTTGATCGACCGGTCGAACGGCACGTCGGGCGAGGCATTCTTCGTGATGATCGTGCGGGGCTTTTCGATCATGACCGTCGTGCGCAGCGGCGGCACACCGTCATCGACGGCCTCGCGCTCGTCCAGCCAGTCGCCGTCCGCCACCCGTTCCGGCAGATTGAAGCGGCTGCTCTCCCGGTTGAGGGTCGCACCGCGCGCCGGACGGAGACTCGGTTCCATCACGCAACTCTACAGTGAGAACATTTAGAGAACAATGATGCTTGTTGCGTTGCGCCACGACGCAGCGTAATGGCCGCGCCGTGATGGGTTCCCCGAAAGGGGATCAAATGGGAACGCGGTGTAACGCCGCGGCTGCCCCCGCAACTGTGACCGGCGAGCCGGCGCGCGATCAAAGCCACTGGGACGATGTCCTGGGAAGGCAGCGCGACCAGCATTGACCCGGGAGCCAGGAGACCTGCCCTTCGCCGCTGTTCATCTGGCCGGGCGGGGTGCACCGGGCGGACGAGGGGCTTCCTTCGCAAGAACGGCATGAACCGTTGTGCGAAGGAGATTTAAATGACCCGCCTGTTCTTCCTGCCGCTGGCCGCGCTGTGCGTCGCGCCGGCCTGGGCCGAGACCGCTTCCGACGATGAAACACCCGTGGTCGTCACCGCGTCGCGATCCGGCGATCCGATCCCAGTGCGCGATTTGGGCGCATCGGTCACCCTGCTCTCTCCCGAAAGCCTGACCGACCGCCAGACGCGCAGCATCGCTGACATCCTTCGCGACGTGCCGGGCGTCGCCGTCAACCGCACCACGGGCCTCACGCAGCTTCGGCTGCGCGGCGCCGAGGCCAACCAGGTGCTGGTGCTGATCGACGGCATCGAGGCATCCGACCCTTTCCTGAGCGAGTTCGATTTCGGAAGCCTGGTCGCCGACGAAGGGGCGCGGATCGAGGTGCTGCGCGGCCAGCAGAGCGCGCTGTATGGGTCCGACGCGATCGGCGGCGTGGTTCATTACATCACTGCCAGCGGCCGCGATGCGCCGGGCCTCACTGCCCGCGCGGAAGGCGGCACCCAGGCAACGGTCAACGGCATGGCGCGCGCAGCGGGTGTGTCCGGCGACTTCGACTATGCGGCAACGGGGACAGTGCTGTCGACCGATGGGTCGCCCGATGCGCGCGGCGGCCGGCGCGATCTGGGCGGCGACACGGCGTCGGCTTCGCTGAAGCTGAACTGGAAGCCGAGCGATGTCTTTCGGCTGAGCGCGGTGGGCCGCTTCACGGACGTCGATCGCGCCTTCAACAACCAGGATTTCACGCCCGGCAGTCCGACCTTCGGGCTGGTGATCGACTCGCCCGGCAACCGCTCGCGCAACCGGAACTGGAACGGCTTGGTGCGCGGCGAGCTGGACCTGCTCGACGGGCGCTGGACGCATGCGGTCACCGGCCAGTTCACCGACGCGCGGCGTGATACATACGCGTTCGACGACCGCACCAGCGGCAGCACCGGCACTCGGCTGAAAGGTAGCTATGAGACCGCGTTCCGGTTCGACACCGGGCAGTTGCGCCACCGTGTCACCTTCGCGCTTGATCTGGAGCGCGAGCGGTTCCGGAATCGCGACCCGAGCGGATTCGGTTTCAGTGGCCGCCGTGACGTGAAGAACACCGGCCTGGTCGGCCAATATGAGCTGTTCCTGGGCGATCGCGGCGGCTTGTCGGCATCGGCGCGGCGCGACGACAACAGCCTGTTCGCCAACACGACCACTTATAGGGTGCAAGGCAGCTACCGCGTGCTGGACGCGACGCGAGTGCACGCCGCTACGGGTTCCGGCGTCAAGAACCCGAACCTGTTCGAGCTCTACGGCTTCGACACCGGCCGCTATATCGGCAACCCAAATCTCAAGCCGGAGAAGTCCGAAGGCTGGGAAGCGGGCATCGAGCAAGGCTTCGCCGGCGACCGCGTGACGATCGGCGCGACCTATTTCCAGTCGGTGCTGAAGGATGAGATCTTCACCGTCTATCCACCGCCGACCTTCACCCCAACGTCCGCGAACCGCACCACCAGGTCGCGGCAACGCGGCGTCGAGGTCGCGGCGGCGGCGCGGCTGGGCGACGCCTGGCGGCTGGATGCATCCTACACCTACCTCCACGCGCGCGAGAACGGCGCGGTCGAGGTGCGGCGGCCCAAGCACATCGCCAGTGCGTCGGCGACTTGGTCGGCGCGTGACGACGCCGGGTCCGTTACCGTGGTCGCGCGCTACAACGGCAAGCAGACCGACAACCAATTCGTTGAGGCTTTCCCCTTTTCGAACCGGGTGACGCTCAGCGACTATTTGCTCGTCAACTTGAACGGGCGTGTGAGACTGGGCGACCGGTTCGAGCTGTTCGGGCGCGTCGAGAACCTGTTCGACGAACACTATGAAGACGTGTTCAGCTTTGTTAATCCCGGCCGCACCGCCATCGCGGGCGTGCGCGTCCGTTTGTGAGGAGTGACGACATGCAATCGCTTTCCGGAACCGCTCGCCTCGCCTGGCCGGCGATCCTGTCGCTCGGCGCCTTTTTCGGCAGCTGGGCGACGGCGTGCATCTTCCCGTTCGCGGGCTTCGCGGCGGTCTGCGCTCTGACCACCGATCTGCGCCGGGGCGCCACCGCGATGTTTGGCGTGTGGCTGCTGAACCAAGCGGTCGGCTATTCGCTGCTCCATTACCCGACCGACGCCAACACAATCGCCTGGGGCGTGGCGATCGGCGCCGGGGCGTTCGCAGGCCTGTTCGCGGCACGCGCGGCGGCACGTCTGCCCGGTGCACTGATCGCCGCGCCGCTGGCGGCGTTCGCGGCGTATGAAGGGCTGTTGTACGTGGTGGCGCTTGGGCTGGGCGGGCTGGAGACCTTCTCGGCCGAGATCGTGCTGCAGATTGCCCGCAACGATGCCGCGTGGTTCGCGGTGCTGATGACCGCGCGGTTGCTGCTGACCAAGGCAGCACCGCGGCTGGTCGGGAACGAGCCGGCGCTGCTGCCCGCCTGATGCCGTCCCTTCCACGGGTCGTCTCCCTCCTGCCCAGCGCGACCGAGATCGCCGTCGCGCTGGGGCTGGGCGACGCCCTTGTCGGCCGCTCGCACGAATGCGACTTCCCGCCCGAAGTGGCGTGGTTGCCTGCCCTCACGTCGACCAAGATCGCCAAGGGCATGCGTTCCGTCGAGATCGACCGGACGGTGACCGACATCATCGGCGCGGGCCTGTCGGTCTATTCGGTCGATACGAACCGGCTGCGGGCGCTGAAGCCGGATGTGATCCTGACCCAGACGCAGTGCGCGGTCTGCGCGGTCACGCCCGCCGATCTGGAGGATGCGCTGGCGGACTGGATCGGCGCCCCGCCAGAGCTCGTTTCGCTCGCGCCGGATGCGCTCGACGATGTCTGGCGCGATTTCCACGCTGTCGGCGCCGCGACCGGACGCGCAGCGGAGGCGGAACGGGCCGTTGCCGACCTCCGCGAACGGCTGGCGCGCATCAAACGGCCGCCGGAGCGCCCGACGGTCGCCGCGATCGAATGGATCGATCCGCTGATGATCGCGGGCAATTGGGTGCCGGAGCTGATCGAGATCGCGGGAGGCGTGCCAGTGCTGGCCGCGCCGGGTCAGCATTCGCCCTTCATCGCCTGGGACGATCTGCGCGCCGCCGATCCCGACATGATCGTGGCGATGCCCTGCGGCTTCCAGATTCTGCGGACGCTGGAGGAAATGCCGCTGCTGGACGAGCTGCCGGGATGGCAGTCGCTCAAGGCTGTGCGGAATGGCCGCGTGTTCGTCGCCGACGGGCATCACCTTTACAACCGGCCTGGGCCTCGGCTGGTGGTATCGGCCGAGGCGCTGCAGGCGATGATCGCGGGCGGCGACCGGCACCGGGACCGCTACTGGGTTCCGTATGCGGCGGGAAGCGTCACTCCTCGACCGGTCCCGTGCTAAGGATTGAAGGCGCCGCTTTTCTCAGCCGCGCGAATTCGACCACCTGCTTGCCGACCAGTTCCAGCTGACCGCGAGCCGCGTCGTCGCTGCACTCGCCATCCTTGAACATGCCGGACGTGCTGCGAATGGCGGCGCCGAGCGGGGTCGGCCAGCCGCGCAGCGCGTGCACGATCGAGCGCATCGTCGCCAGCGTCGATCCCGTCGCCTGCCAGCCATAGGCGGTGACGATCAGGCCCACCGGCAGTCCGTCCAAATAGACGCGCGTGTCCTTCGCCGTCTCCTCGACATAATCCACCGCGTTCTTGACGAGGCCGGAGATCGAGCCGTGATAGCCGGGGCTGGCGATTACCAGCCCATGCGCGCCGCGCACCGCCTCCACCAGTCGGCGCCCCTCCTCCGACTGGCCGACCGCCCCGGCGGAATAGTGCGGCAGGGCGGCCAACGACGCACCGTCGAACAGGGTCACGTCGGCCCCTTCGGCCGCTGCCGCGCGCAACGCGATCTGCAATGCCTGCTCGGTCGACGACCCGGGCGAGGTCGTGCCGCCGATTCCGACAATAGACAGCTTTTCAGGCATGCGATCTCCCCGCTACAGCGCGTGGATGCCAAAGCATATCCGCCCGCGCCGGTCGATGCTCTATGTGCCTGGCGACAAGCCCCGCGCGATCGACAAGGCGCGCACCCTGCCCTGCGACGGCATCATCTTCGACCTTGAAGACGCGGTCGCGCCGGAAGCCAAGGAGACGGCGCGGCAAACGATCGCCGAGGCCGTGCGCGCCGGCGGCTATGGCCGGCGCGAGCTGATCCTGCGGGTGAACGGCGTCGGCTCCGACTGGCTGGCGGACGATTGCGCGCTGGCCGCCGCGCTGCCGGTGGACGGCGTGCTGATCCCGAAGGTCGAGGACGAAGGCGCGGTCCGGCATGTCGAGGCGAAGGTCGCCGAGAAGGCGATCTGGTGCATGATCGAGACGCCGCTTGGCGTGCTCCGCGCCGGGCAGATCGGCGGCGCGAGCGACCGGCTCGCGGGCTTGGTCGCCGGCACCAACGATCTGGCGAAGGACCTGCGCGCGCGCCACACGCCGGACCGCGCGCCCCTGCTCACCAGCCTGTCGCTGATCCTGCTCGCCGCCCGCGCTCACGGCTTGGCGGCGATCGATGGCGTGCATCTGGGGCTGGACGATATGGCCGGCTTCGAAGCCGCGTGCCGACAGGGCGTGGAACTGGGCTTCGACGGCAAGACGGTGGTGCATCCCAGCACGATCGAAGCGGCCAACCGCATCTTCGGGCCGAGCGCCGAGGAGGTTGCGCAGGCCCGCGCGATCGTGGCCGCCTGGGGAGAGGCGCGGGCCGAAGGCAAGGGCGTCGCGCGGATCGGCGGCGCGATGGTGGAGCAGCTGCATGTGGACGAAGCGCAGCGATTGATCGATTTGGCCGATCAAATACCGGAATGAGCGCACATTCGGCACGTTCGGCACATGCAGAATGTGCATTTTGAAAGGGGATTGATCGATGAAATCGATCGGTCCGGGTGTGGGGCGGCGCATCGATCAGCTTATGGCGCCACTCGGTGGGTGTAGGACAGATTTTCCTGCTCTTTCCCAGGGACGGGGAGGATCTACGAAGGGTCGACCCGCACCAGCAGCGTGCCTTCGCTGACCTGCGCACCGGAGGTGGCGTTGAGCTCCGCGACCGTGCCGTCGAACGGCGCGGTGAGCGTATGCTCCATCTTCATCGCCTCGAGCGTGATGAGCTTCTGCCCCTTGACGACGGACGCGCCGGCCGAGACCTCCACCGCGATGATGCGGCCAGGCATTGGGGAGGTGATTGTGCCATCGGCGGCGATTCCGGCCGCCGAAGACGCCGGGCGCCCGAACATGAAGGTCTCGCCGCGATCGGTGATTACCAAACCATTGTTAGTGTAGCGCGAGAACGGCCCAGCTTCGGCATTACCGCTACGTTCGACCGCATAGGTCACGCCACCTGTGGAAAGCCAAACAGTTCTGGACGGTTCGCGGTTCGCCCGAAACCCATCGATCAACTGCCACGGTGATGATGGCTTTGGCCCTCCGTCGAACTCCTCTTCACGCCGATGCCAAGACGATACAAAGACCGAATATTCGGCTGCAGCGTCCAAAACGCGTTCCGTCGGTTTACCGCTTGGAACGAGCCTTTCCGCTTCTCTCTCGATCAAGCCCGTATCGACGTTACCTGAAGCGAACGCTGTGTCGGCCAAGGCACGTGTCAGAAATCCCGCATTGGTCTTAACAGGCCACACCGTGACCTGACTCGTGACATTCGTGAGGGCAGCGATCGCCTCCACGCGATCGTTACCATGGACGATCAGCTTGGCGATCATCGGATCGTAGAACTGACTGACTTCATCACCGGCCGTGACACTCGTCTCCACACGAAGCGGGCGCGCTCTGATATAATCACCGAAGTGAAGCTCGCTCAATCGACCGATGCTCGGCAGGAACCCCTTCGCAGGGTCCTCCGCATACAGCCGTGCCTCCATCGCCCAGCCGTTGATGCTGAGTTCATCCTGACGCTTGGGCAGCTTTTCGCCTGACGCCACGCGGAGTTGCCATTCGACCAGGTCCTGGCCGGTGATTTCTTCCGTCACCGGATGCTCGACCTGCAGACGGGTGTTCATTTCCATGAACCAGATGCGGTCGGCGCGGAGGCCGTCGCTGGCGTCGGCGATGAACTCGATGGTGCCGGCGCCTTCGTAATCGACGGCCTTGGCGGCCTTTACGGCGGCGGCGCAGACGGCCTCGCGCGTGACTTCGTCCATGCCGGGCGCGGGCGCTTCCTCGATCACTTTCTGGTGGCGGCGCTGGAGCGAGCAGTCGCGTTCGAACAAATGGACGATGTTGCCGTGGCTGTCGCCGAAGACCTGCACTTCGATGTGTCGCGGCGAGAGGATGTATTTCTCGATCAGCACGCGGTCGTCGCCGAACGACGAGGCGGCCTCGCGCTTGCAGGAAGTGAGTGCGTCCGGGAAATCGGCGGTATCGTCGACCCGCCGCATGCCCTTGCCGCCGCCGCCCGCGACTGCCTTGATCAGCACCGGATAGCCGATCGCGTCGGCCTCCGCCTTCAGGCGGTCGGGCGACTGGTCCTCGCCCAGATAGCCGGGCGTGGTCGGCACGCCCGCTTCCTGCATCAGCTTCTTGGCGGCGTCCTTCAGCCCCATCGCGCGGATCGAGGCGGGCTTGGGCCCGACCCAGATCAGGCCGGCATCGATCACGGATTGAGCGAAGTCGGCATTCTCGGACAGGAAGCCATAGCCGGGGTGGATCGCCTCCGCGCCGGTTTCCTTGGCGGCGGCGATGATGCGTTCGCCAACAAGGTAGGATTCGCGCGCGGGACTCGGCCCGATATGCACCGCCTCGTCCGCCTGCCGCACATGCAGCGCCTTGGCGTCGGCATCCGAATATACCGCGACCGCGCGAATGCCGAGGCGGCGCGCGGTGCGGATGATCCGGCACGCAATCTCGCCGCGATTGGCGATGAGGAGGGAGGTGATCATCGTTGGATCAAGAGATAGGACGTAATTGCGTACCTTCTCTTTTCGCGTTTTGTCGAATGCCGTTCAGGGTCCAAGAGCGACTTAGATTTCGAGTCCCAGACCACCCAATGCCAATCAGCGTTCGACCTCAGATTCACCTTGAGAAGAGCGTCCCTTGTGAGCCGTTTGCCCAACAAATGCTCTAGCCTCGGCTTCCCAAGCTGGCTTCTTGAAAGCGTTCCCGCCCAATGAACTCGCCCGACCTGCAATCTTGCGGTTTGAAGCACAAACTTTATGTCAGGATAAAAGGTCCGCCTTATCGTACCCGCCCCGAAGCGCGCGCGAGCAATTTCGTATGGCTCGCCGGTCAGCATTGCGACGCAGGCAACGCCGCAGTCTGCCTTCTCCTGTTGCTCGATAAGTTCCATGCTCACATCCGGAACACGCCGAACGCGGGGCGTTCGGGGATGGGGGCGTTGAGGGTGGCGGCGAAGGCAAGGCCCAGCACATCGCGCGTCTGGGCCGGATCGATCACGCCATCGTCCCACAGGCGGGCGGTAGCGTGGTACGGATTGCCTTCGTCTTCGTATTTCTGGCGGATCGGGGCCTTGAAGGCTTCGGCTTCCTCCGGCGTCCATTTTTCCGCGTCGCGATGCACCGTTGCCAACACCGAGGCCGCCTGCTCGCCGCCCATCACGCTGATCCGGGCGTTGGGCCAGGTGAACAGGAAGCGCGGGGAATAGGCCCGGCCGCACATGCCGTAATTGCCGGCGCCGAAGCTGCCGCCGATCAGCACCGTCACCTTGGGCACGGTCGCGGTGGCGACGGCGGTGACGAGCTTCGCGCCATGTTTCGCAATGCCTTCCGCCTCGTATTTGCCGCCGACCATGAAGCCGGAGATGTTCTGGAGGAACAGCAGCGGAATGCGGCGCTGGCAGGCGAGTTCGATGAAGTGGGCGCCCTTCTGCGCGCTTTCGCTGAACAGGATGCCGTTATTAGCGAGGATCGCGACGGGGATGCCCCAGATGTGCGCGAAGCCGCACACCAGGGTCGAGCCGTAAAGGGCTTTGAACTCGTGGAACTCGGAGCCGTCGACGATGCGGGCGATGACTTCGTGGACGTCATAGGGCGCGCGGACATCTTCGGGGATGATGCCGTAGAGGGTTTCGGGGTCGTATTTGGGAGGGCGTACCCCTGCGAAAGCAGGGGTCCACTCCTGGGCTCCTGCTTGCGCAGGAGCACAATGCGACACGATATCCCGCACGATCGTCAGCGCGTGCTCGTCATTTTCGGCGAGGTGATCGACCACGCCGGACTTGCGCGCGTGCAGGTCGCCGCCGCCCAAATCCTCCGCCGAGATGACTTCGCCCGTCGCGGCTTTGACCAACGGCGGGCCGGCGAGGAAGATCGTACCTTGGTTGCGGACGATCACGCTTTCGTCCGACATGGCGGGCACATACGCGCCGCCGGCGGTGCAGCTGCCCATGACGCAGGCGATTTGCGGGATGCCCTTCGACGACATCTGCGCCTGGTTGAAGAAAATGCGGCCGAAATGGTCGCGGTCGGGGAAGACTTCGGCCTGGTGCGGCAGGTTCGCGCCGCCGCTGTCGACCAGATAGACGCAGGGCAGCCGGTTCTGTTCGGCAATCTCCTGCGCGCGGAGATGCTTCTTGACCGTCATCGGATAATAGGTGCCGCCCTTCACGGTCGCGTCGTTGCAGACGATCATGACCTGTCGGCCGGAGACGCGGCCGATGCCGGCGATCATGCCGGCGCCGGGCACCTCGCCCTGATACATGTCGCAGGCGGCGAGCTGGCCGATCTCGAGAAAGGGCGAGCCGGGGTCGAGCAGCCGTTCGACCCGGTCGCGGGGCAGCAGCTTGCCGCGCTCGGTATGACGCGCATGGGACTTCTCGTTGCCGCCGAGCGCCGAGGTGGCGACGCGGGCGCGGAGGTCTTCAGCCAGCGCGCGATTGTGCGCGGCGCGCGCGCGGACCTGTTCGTCATCGGGCTGGATTGCTGTGGAGAGAACGGGGGCGGACACTAGCGTGTACTCCGGCGGAGGCCGGAGTTCTGTGTCGCAACGCTCCGGCCTTCGCCGGAGCACATGCAGCGGCTCACGCGCCACCCCCGATCAATTCGCGCCCGATCAGCATGCGGCGGACTTCGTTGGTGCCGGCGCCGATGTCGAGGAGCTTCGCGTCGCGGGCGTAGCGTTCGACCGGCCAGTCTTTCGTGTAGCCCGCCCCGCCCAGCGCCTGGATCGCCTCCAGCGACACGCGGACGGCGTTCTCGCTCGCGAGCAGGATCGCGCCGGCGGCGTCGAAGCGGGTCGTTCGACCGGCATCGCAGCTTTTCGCGACCGCATAGACATAGGCGCGCGCCGATTGCAGCGCGACATACATGTCCGCGACCTTCGCCTGCATCAGCTGGAAAGTGCCGATCGGTTTGCCGAACTGCTTGCGCTCGCGGACATAGGGGATGACCGTGTCGAGGCACGCCTGCATGATGCCGACCTGGATGCCGGCGAGCACCGCGCGTTCATAGTCGAGGCCGGACATCAGCACGCCGACGCCGCCGTGCAGCGGTCCCATCACATTGTCTTCCGGCACTTCGCAATCGTCGAAGACGAGTTCGGCGGTGGGCGATCCGCGCATCCCCATCTTGTCGATCTTCTGGCCGATCGAGAAGCCAGGCATGTCCTTCTCGATCAGGAAAGCGGTGATGCCGCGGCTGCCCTCTCCGGTCTTCGCGTAGACGACCAGCGTGTCGGCATAGGCGGCGTTGGTGATCCAGAATTTGGTGCCGTTCAGCACGAAACCGCCCTGCACCTGCTCCGCGCGCAGCTTCATCCCGACCACGTCGGAACCGGCGCCGGCCTCGGACATGGCCAGCGATCCGACATGCTCGCCGGAGATGAGCTTGGGCAAATATCTCGCCTTTTGCTCGGGATTCGCCCAGCGGCGGATCTGGTTCACGCAGAGATTGGAGTGAGCGCCGTAGCTGAGGCCGATCGAGGCGGAAGCGCGGCTGACTTCCTCGACCGCGATTACATGCTCGAGATAGCCGAGGCCAAGGCCGCCGTCCGCTTCATCGACCGTGATGCCGTGCAGGCCGAGCGCGCCCATCTCAGGCCACAGCTCGGTTGGGAACCAGTCCTCCGCGTCGACGCGGGCCGCGAGCGGCGCGATCCGTTCGTCGGCGAACCGGCGGGTGGTGTCGCGGATCATCTCGGCATTCTCGCCGATCTGGAAGTCGAATTCGGGCGTGGCGATGGTCATGATCGTTTCTCTTGGCGCTTCACGAGCGCGGTGCGCAGCGCGCGGCAGACAAGCGCGCCGCGCTGGTTGAACATGCGGTGTTCGAACGTGACGATTCCCGCCTCCGGGCGCGAGCGGCTTTCGCGCAGATCGGTCACTTCGGTCTCGGCGTTGAGCGTGTCGCCGATAAAGACCGGCGCCGGCATCGTCACCTTGTCATAGCCCAGATTGGCGACGAGCGTGCCAAGCGTCGTGTCGCCGACCGACACCCCCACCATCAGCGAGAACGTGAAGGTGCCGTTGACGAGGATCTGGCCGAACTCGCTGGCCTCGGCCGCCTCGCGATCGAGATGCAGGGGCTGCGGATTGTGGGTGAGCGCGGAGATCAACAGATTGTCGGTTTCGGTGACAGTGCGCCGGATTTCGTGCGCGATCCTGTCCCCAATCTTCCAATCCTCGAAATAGCGTCCGGCCATGCAAACCCCGTAACGGCAAACGTCAAAACAGCAATTCCGCAGCACCAAGCGCAAGCACGAAACTCGCCAAAGTGGCGGCCACGACCGGCATCGAGGCGCGCCAGCCTTGCTGCAGCAGCAAGTGCATCGGCGACCTGATACCCGTCGCGACCACCGCGAGCAGCAGAAGCGCGGATGTGCCGATCTTGGCCGTCGCCGCAACCACGGCAGGCAGGCTGACAAAGGAATTGAATATGGTGAGCCCGATGAACGCGACGATGAACCACGGCACGATAGGCGCGCCGGTCTTGTTGTCCTCATCCTTGGGCAATGCGAGCGTGACGAGCAGCAAGGTCGGCGCGAGCAGCGCGACCCGCGTCAGCTTCACGATCGCCGCCGTTTCCCCCTGCACTTCGCCGAGCGAATAGCCGGCCCCGAGCGCCTGGGCGACGTCGTGGATCGAGGCGCCGATCAGGAAGCCGGACGCATGCGGGCTGAGTCCGATCACCGTCGCCAGGATCGGATAGAGCGACATGGCGAGCGCGCTGGCGGCGGACACGGCGACCAGCACCAAAGTCAGCTGCGCCTGGTTCACCCGCTTCTCGCCCAGCGCGCTGGACAAAGCGAGCGCGGCCGATGCGCCGCAGATCGCGACCGACCCGCCGGCGAGGATTCCGAACGCCGATCCCAGGCCCAGCGCCCGCGCGGCGAGCGTGCCGGCGCCCATCACCAGCAGGATCATCGCCGCGATCGCGACGAAGCTCGGCCAGCCCAACGCCGCGATCTGCCATATCGTCACCTGCAGCCCAACCAGCACGATCCCCCAGCGCAGCAACGTCTTGGACGCGAAGCCCAAGCCGGGATGCAGCCGGGCATCGGCGTTGAGGAAATTGAAGGCGAGCCCGATCAGCAAGCCCATCAGCATCAGCGGCGCATGATAGTGATCGCCGAGCCAGGCAGCGGCGAGCGCCGCCAGCCCGGTGATCGCAAGGCCCGGCGCGTGCGCCAGCAGTGTCGATCGCGCGCGCGCCGGAGACGACGGGGCGTCGATCTCCAGCAGGTCGCCGAACAGATCGGCTGCCGCCGGCATGGACCGGCCCTTCAGCGGTGGATCGAGATCACCCATCGCGCCGCTGTTGCCGCAGTTCAGCCGTCCGCGAAAGCATTATTGCAGCCATCGGAACTGGCCACCGCCGCGCATCGTTCTCGGGTCGTTACGAACCGAGCGAGGGATGACGTGCCGCCCAGCCAGCCCACTCCGTCATTGGCGCCCGCGTCCACTCCAAGCGTGTTGGGCCTGATCCCGCTTGCCACCGTGGTCGTGACCATCGGCGCGCTTTACGTCGCCAAGGACGTGCTGATGCCGATCGTGCTGGCGGTGCTGCTGGCATTCGTGCTGGCGCCGCTGGTCGCACTCTTCCGGCACTTGCGCTTCGGGCGCCACCTCTCCGTCATCGTCGCGACGCTGATCGCGCTCGGCACGATCGGCCTGACCGGTGCAGTGATCGGTCAGCAAGTCGCAAGCCTTGCGCCCAACGTCCCCAACTATACCGCGACGGTCCAAGGAAAGCTGGCCGGACTGCAGGATAGCGGCATCGGCAAGCTGCCGGAGCAGATCAGCCGCTTCGCCAGCCGCTTCCAGCCGGCTCCGCCGAACCGTCCTGCGCCACGCCTGACGCGGCGGGCGGCGCAGCCGATCCCGGTCGAAGTGCATGATCCGCCCGAAACGGCCTCGCAGACCGCTATCCGCCTGCTCAGCCCGATCGTCGGCCCGCTCGAAACCTTCGTCATCGTCCTCGTCGTCGCGATCTTCGTCCTCCTTCAGCGCGAGGATCTGCGCGACCGTGCGATCCGCCTGTTCGGATCGTCGGACCTGCACCGGACGACCCATGCGATCGACGAGGCCGCCGGCCGCCTGTCACGCTATTTCCTGACCCAGTTGCTGCTGAACAGCCTGTTCGGCTGCGTCATCGCACTGGGCCTCTACTGGATCGGCATTCCATCGCCCCTGCTATGGGGCCTGCTGGCGGCGATCCTGCGCTTCGTGCCGTATGTCGGCGCCTTTCTGGCTGCGCTGCCGCCGCTGCTGCTCGCGGTCGGCGCCGAGCCGGGCTGGACCTTCGCGATCCTGACAGCGATTCTGTTTCTCACCGCCGAACCCGTCATGGGTTATGTCGTCGAACCGATGGTCTATGGCCATTCGACCGGACTTTCGCCGCTCGCCGTCATCGTCGCCGCGATCTTCTGGACGTGGCTGTGGGGACCGATCGGCCTGCTGCTGTCCACCCCGATGACCTTGTGCCTGGTCGTGGTCGGCCGGCATGTGCCGCAGCTGGAGTTCATCGACGTGCTGTTCGGCGACCGGCCGGCACTGACGCCGGTCGAAAGCTTCTACCAGCGCATGCTGGCAGGTAACGAGGGAGAAGTGCACGAGCATGCCGAGACGCTGCTGAAGGAAATGCCGCTCTCCACCTACTACGACCAGGTCGTCGTCGGCGGGCTGCGACTGGCCCGGTTCGATCGCCAGCGCGGCGCGCTGACCCGGTCCACGCTGGAGGCGATCGTCGAGTCCACGCGCGAATTGATCGTCAGCCTGAACGATCACGAAGATCGCAGTCCGGGTTTGGAGGGGGACGCCGACCTCGCGCCCGTCCAATCATCGGCCGCCGCGCAGTCCGAACGGCCGCCGGCGCCACGGCAAAGCGGCCTTTCCGTGCTGGTGGTCCCTGGCACCGGGCCGATCGACGCGGCCGTCGCCGACATGCTGGTTCAACTGCTCGCCAAGCATGGCCAACGCCCTTCGGTCGCGACCGCGCTCGACCCGGCGCCGGCGGAAACGCCGGACGCCATATACCTCATCGCGATCAACTACCGCCCAGCCTCGCTCCAGTGGCGGCGCCTGGAAAGCGATGTCCGGCAGCGCTGGCCGGACGCGCGCCTCGTCAGGGGCTTGCTTCCCGCCGGGACGCCGGATGGCTGCGCCACCCTGCGCGACCTCGTCGCCGCCTGAGATGGTTAACCGTTTCGCAGGCATTACGATCTAACCTGTCCGAAGACCGGCTCAACAGGAGCGTCGCGAATGCAGTATACCGGCGAGCATTTCAGCAATCAGTCGGTGCGGCTGGACGGCAATCAGTTCGACGGGTGCCGCTTCACCAATGTCGTCTTCGAATATGCCGGCGGCCCGGTCCATGTGTGCGGCTGCCGCTTCGAAGGCTTTCGCTGGCAGTTGGACGGCGATCTCGCGCGTGGCCTCGCCGTGCTCGGCCAGCTATATGGCGAAAGTCAGGCGGCGGCGATGACCCAGGTCGCGCGCGCTATCTTCCCCAAGACAGCGACGCCCACTGCCGGCGAGGGTGCGCCGCGCATTCACGCATCGCTCGCCGCGATCCTCGACAGTGCCGACGAAGACGATGCCGAGGAGCAAGGGATCGAGGACCTGCCGATCGCCTATTCCCGCCTGCGCGGCGCGATCAAGCGCGGCGGTTTCTCGCGGGCCGCTTGAGGCCCTCGGATTCGGGCGGAGGGTTGTTGACCCTCGCCCGCGCCTTACCTATAGGCCCGCTCCTGCCCGGGGCGGAGTAGCTCAGTTGGTTAGAGCAGCGGAATCATAATCCGCGTGTCGGGGGTTCAAGTCCCTCCTCCGCTACCACCAGAACAGTCATTACCTAGCATCTTTTCTATCTTGGCACCTGGCGGCGGAAGCGCCAATCGGGCTGCGGAGAGATGCGCGGGGAAAAGGCTTTGCGGAAATTCGACGTTCTGATCGTGGGGGCCGGGCATGGCGGCGCGCAGGCCGCGATCATGCTGCGGCAGCAGGGCTTCGAAGGATCGGTGGCGATCGTCGGCGAGGAGCCGGAGCTGCCCTATGAACGCCCCCCGCTCTCCAAGGACTATTTCGCGGGCGAGAAGACGTTCGAGCGCATTCTGATCCGGCCCGAGAAATTCTGGGCCGAGCGGGACGTCGCCATGATCACCGGACAGCGCGTGACCAGGGTCGATCCGGCCGCGCATGAGGTGGAGACGGCCAGCGGCGAGCGCATCGGCTATGGCAGGCTGATCTGGGCGGCGGGCGGCAGAGCGCGGATGCTGCCTTGTCCGGGCGCCGACTGCGCCGACGTGCACGGCGTCCGCAATCGCGCCGATGCCGATGCGATGATGGCGAAGCTCGATCGGGTGGAGCGCGTCGCGGTCGTGGGCGGCGGCTATATCGGGCTGGAAGCGGCGGCGGTGCTCTCCAAGCTCGGCAAGCACGTCACCTTGTTCGAGGCGCTGCCGCGCGTGCTGGCGCGCGTCGCGGGCGAGCGTCTCTCGCGCTTCTACGAGGCGGAGCATATCGCGCACGGGGTCGATCTCAGGCTGGGCGCGCAGGTGCAGGCGTTCGAAAGCGGCGCCAACGGCCTCACTGGCGTTCGCATAGCCGATGGCGAGCTGGTGCCGGCGCAGATGGCGATCGTCGGCATCGGCATCATCCCCGAGATCGCGCCGCTGACCGCGGCCGGCGCCGTTGGCTCGAATGGCGTCGATGTGGACGCGCAGTGCCGGACCAGCCTGGCCGATATCTTCGCGATCGGCGATTGTGCCGCGCACGAGAACCGGTTCGCCGGTGGCGCACGGATCCGGCTGGAATCGGTGCAGAACGCGAACGACCAAGCCAATATCGCGGCGCGCACGATCGTGGGCGAGGCGGTGCATTACGACGCGACGCCCTGGTTCTGGTCCAATCAATATGACCTGCGCCTGCAGACGGTAGGGCTGTCGATCGGCCATGACGATGTCGTGGTGCGCGGCGACCCGGACACGCGCAGCTTTTCGGCGATCTATCTAAAGGACGGCCGCGTCATCGCCCTCGACTGTGTCAACGCGACCAAGGACTATGTGCAGGGCCGCAAGCTGGTCGAGGCCGGGGCCGTGATCGATCCGGCGCGTCTGGCGGATACCGCGACGCCGCTGAAGGAACTTCTTGCCTAGCGAAAGCGATGCTCGCTCAGCTTTTCCCACGGGCCGCCGCGATACCACCAGCTTGCGAGGCCCGCTATCTGGAGCGAACGCGAGACGAAGGCGGTCTGCAGCGCTGTCAGCAGCGCCCTGGCCTCGGCGGGCTTGACCTTGTTCTGGACGGTGATGTGCGGCCGCCATGCCGCCTGGTCCTGCGGAATCAGCAGGCCGGTGAAATGATCGGCGAGGCGCGCCCGGATCGCCGCCAGCTCAGGACTTTCGACCTGGAAAGCGACGCCGTTTCCCAAGTGCCGAAGTCCGGACAGGACCGCGGCGGGCCGAGGTGCGCGGGTTTCGGCCTTCAATTGATCGCGCAACTCGTCGGCGATGCCGGGCGGGAGATGATGAAACAGCGTGATGTGCGCCGGAACCTGATTCCGGTCCGGCGGGAAATGCGCGCGGCGCAGACCGTCGGCCCACGCGAAATCGCTTGCGCCCAGCATGGCTGTGACGATGATTGGTGCGTGCAACGCCTGCTCCGGATTGGGGAACGAAGATGATCGACTTCTACACCGCCGCCACGCCCAACGGCTACAAGGTCTCGATCATGCTGGAGGAATGCGGACTGGACTACACGCCGCATTTCCTGGACCTCTCCAGCCAGGCGCAGAAATCGCCCGAATTCCTCGCGATCAATCCAAACGGCCGCGTACCCGCGATCGTCGACGATGGCTTTGCCGTTTTCGAATCCGGCGCCATCCTGCTGTGGCTCGCGGAGAAGACGAGCCAGTTCCTGCCCGCCGAGGCCAAGGCGCGCAGCATCGTCACCCAGTGGCTGATGTGGCAGATGAGCGGACTCGGCCCGATGATGGGGCAGCTCAACGTCTTCAAGCGTTATTTCCCCGAGCAAATCCCCGCCGCGATCGACCGATACGAGCGCGAGAGCTACCGGCTGTTCGGGGTGATGGAAGCGCGGCTGGCAGGGTCTCCCTATCTGGCGGGAGACGATTACACGATCGCCGATATCGCCTGCTGGCCGTGGGTGCGCGCGCACGAATGGCCGGGCCTTACGCTCGACAATCATCCGCATCTGAAAGCCTGGGAAGCCAGGATCGGCGAGCGCGAAGCAGTCAAGCGCGGCCTCCAGGTTCCGCCGCGCCCGGAGCTTACTGGCGATGCGAAGCAGAGCTTCGTGGAGAAAGCGCGTACGATCCTCGCTTAGGGCTTGCTGGCACCAAGCGGCTCCAGCCAGCGGAGGATTTCAGTCTCGAGGCGAATGCGGTTGTCTGACCAGCCATGATCGGTGGCTGCGTGGACGGTCGCGACGGTGCCGCCGGCCGCCTTTGCCGCCACGATGAGCTTGTCGGTTTCAGGCGCGAGACCGTCGTCTGACGACAGCACGAGAAGCGGCGTCCGGGCGAGACTCGACACCCTTGGGGTCCAGTCGAAACTGGCGGTTTTGGCGATCAACTCGTCCGCCATTCGCTCGGCGCTGGTATCTGCCAGACTTTCCATATCCGCCGCCATGTCCTTCACGAGCGCCGGGCGATCCCTCTGACCGAATGCCCCCATGTTCGCCGCGGAAATCAGGATCGCGCCCTTCAGGCCCGGCATTTCTGCTGCGGTCATCGCCGTGACCCAGCCGCCCATGCTGTGACCCGCGATCACGATCCGGGACGGGTCCGCGCGTAACGGTTTCGCATTGGCGGGGTCGCGGAGATAGGCAAGCGCCGCCTTCGCATCCTCCAGGCAATTGGCGAAGCGAAAGGCGCCGGGGCTGCCCCACGAGCCGCGATAGTTCAGCGTCACGACCGTCCACCCGGCGCGGCGGGCGGTTTGGGCGAGATCGAGATTCTTCTCATTGCCTGGCAGGCCGTGGAAGATGACCAGGATCGGGTGCGGCCCGGCGCCGGCCGGCAAATAAGCGACGCCGTTGATACGTACGCCGCCGCTCGGAATGTGCAGGACTTCCATCGAGGCTGGATTGGCCTTGTCCGGCGCAGGATCGGTGAAGATGGCGCTTGGCACGTCGACCGGTGCTGGTGCGGCGACGGCAAGAGCGATCCAGGCGAAAAGTCCGATCATATGCCCCCTTTTGTGCGCCTAAATCTCGACCTGGCTCCCCAGCTCCACCACGCGGTTGGTCGGCAGCTTGAAGAACTCCATCGCGCTCTCGGCGTTGCGCAGCATCCAGGCGAACAGCTTTTCGCGCCAGATCGCCATGCCGGGCCGCGACGAGGCGAGCAAAGTCTGTCGGGCCAGGAAGAAGCTGGTGTCCATCATCTTGAACTCAGGCCCGCAGCTGGTGATCTGCTTCAGCGCCGCCGGCACGTCCGGCTCCTGCATGAAACCGTATTTGATCAGCAAGCGGTGGAAGCCGTGGCCGAGCGGCTCGAGATGGCAGCGTCCATCCTGCTGGACGAACGGCACGTCGGCGATCTTCACCGTCAGCATGATCACGCGTTCGTGCAGGACCTTGTTGTGCTTGAGATTATGCAACAGTGCGTGCGGCACGCCATCGGGCGTCGACGTCATGAACACCGCGGTGCCCGGCACGCGCGTAGCCGAGGTAGCGGCGGACTCGATGAAGATCGAAATCGGCATCGCGCTTTCGTGCAGCCGCTCGATCATCAGCTTGCGCCCCTTCGCCCAGGTGGTGAGCAGCGTGAAGGCGACAAGTCCGACCAGCAGCGGAAACCAGCCGCCATCGGGAATCTTGGTCAGGTTCGAGGCGAAATAGGCCCCGTCCACCACAAGGAACAAGCCGACGACCAAAATGACGACCGGCTTCGGCCACTTCCAGATTCGCCAGGCCAGCACGCCGAGCATGACTGCCGTGATGAACATGGTGCCGGTGACCGCGATGCCATAGGCGGCAGCCAAATTGCTGGACTCCCTGAAGCCCAGCACCAGCAGGATGACCAGGCACATCAGCGTCCAATTGATCACCGGCAGATAGATCTGGCCGGCCGCCGCGACGCTGGTGTGGTCGATCCGGAGCCGCGGCATCAGGCCCAGCTGGACCGCCTGCTGCACGACCGAAAACGCGCCGGTGATCACTGCCTGGCTGGCGATGATCGTCGCCATCGTGGCAAGAACGACGAGCGGCAGCCGCAGCGACTCGGGCGCCATAAGATAGAAAGGATTTTCGACGGCGGCGGGGCTTTGCAAAAGCAGCGCGCACTGCCCGAGATAATTCAGGATTAGCGCCGGAAACACGACATACAGCCAGGCGTAAGCGATAGGCCTGCGCCCGAAATGGCCCATGTCGGCATAAAGGGCCTCGGCTCCCGTCACCGCGAGCACTACCGAGCCGAGCGCCAGAAACCCGAGACGCGGGTTATCCGCAAAAAACCGCCAGCCCCAGTGCGGGCTGAGCGCCTGGAGCACTTCAGGCCGCTCCACGATGTGCATGACCCCGAGCACGGCGAGCACGGCGAAATAGACGAGCACGATCGGGCCGAACAGCTTGCCGACCGTTTCCGTGCCGCGCGACTGAAAGAAGAACAAACCGATCAGGATCCCGATCGATATCGGCAGAACATAGGGCGTGAACGCACTGCTCACGACAGAAAGCCCCTCGACAGCGGACAGCACCGAGATCGCGGGCGTGATCATCGCATCGCCAAAAAAGAGCGCCGTCGCCATCACGCCCAACAGCACGAGGTTGTTGGTCCAGCGGCCTCCGCCCGACATGCGTTGGATCAAGGCCAGAAGCGCAAGGCTGCCGCCCTCGCCTTTATTGTCGGCACGCATGATCATGAAGACATATTTGACGGTGACGATCAGGATCAGCGACCAGAACACCAAGCTCAGAGCGCCATAGATATGCAGCTTGTCGACCGTCAGCGGGTGATGGCCGATGAACACTTCCTTGAGCGCATAAAGCGGCGACGTACCGATATCGCCGAAAACGACGCCGATCGCGCCGAGCGCGAGCGCGGAAAACCCTTGACCGCTATGACCGTGCTGCGCGACGGACGCCTCGGCCGGCATAGCCGCCGGCAGCTCGGCCGCGTCCGTGATGCCGGTACTCACCGGCGCTGCGCTTCTATTTTTGACATATGAGCATAACGACTGAAAGCGCCCTAAGCCCCTTTGGACGACGGCGGCGGGCGTTATCATGGGCGCGGCAGGGTGGCAATCGCTAAGCCTCCCCACGCGACGGAGGCTTCATGTCCCGAACAATGCGTCCGCCTCGCTGCGCGTCGGCACGGACCGGAGCACGAAGCTGCTGCTGATCGTGGTCACGCCGGGCAGCCGGCCAAGATGCTCGCGGTGCAGCCGCTCGTAATCGTCGAGGTCCTTGGCGACGATTTTCAGCCGATAATCGTGAGCGCCCGAAATCAGTGCACATTCCACCACACCATCGATGCCGGCCACGGCCCGTTCAAACCGCGCCAAATCTTCCTCGATTTGGGTACTGAGCGTGATGTCCACCAGCGCGGTGACGTGAAAGCCGAGGCGTTTATGCCCCAGCCGCGCGCCATATCCGGTGATTTCGCCAGAGCCTTCCAAGGCCTGGATACGGCGCGTGCACGCGGACTGCGACAGGCCGACTCGCTCCGCGATCTGGCTGACCGTAGCCCGCGCATCCCCCGCCAAGCTTTTCAAGATTGCACGGTCGATCCGATCCATTCGCATGGCATCGCATATTTTGAGCTGATCGGCAGTGAAATTATGCGCGTCGAAAGGCAACGGCGCAGGACTTTGCACAGATTCGCGACGGCATTTCGGAGTATAAAGCGCCAATCCAAAAGGAGAGCGATCATGCGTGTCGGCGTGCCGAAGGAAATCAAGAATCACGAATATCGCGTGGGTCTGACCCCGCCTTCCGTCTCGGAACTCGTCGCCGCTGGTCACGAAGTGATCGTCGAGACCAAGGCCGGTTCGGGTATCGATTTCGACGATCAGGATTATATCGACGCGGGCGCGCGCATCGTTTCCACCGCCAAGGACGTGTTCGCGCAGTCCGACATGATCGTGAAGGTGAAGGAGCCGCAGGCCCAGGAAATCGCGCTGCTGGAGCCGCGCCACCTGCTCTTCACCTATCTTCATCTCGCACCCGATCCCGAGCAGGCGGCAGGGCTGATCAAGTCCGGCGCCACCTGCATCGCCTATGAGACGGTGACGGCGCGCGACGGCTCACTGCCGCTGCTGAAGCCGATGTCCGAAGTCGCCGGCCGCATGTCGGTGCAGGTCGGCGCGCACTATCTCGAGAAGGAACAGGGCGGGCGGGGTGTCCTGCTCGGTGGCGTGCCGGGCGTGGCGCCTGCCAAGGTCGCGATCCTGGGCGGCGGCGTCTCCGGCGTGAACGCGGCGCAGATGGCGGTCGGCATGCGCGCCGATGTCACCATCTACGATATCAGCAACGCCCGCCTGGCCGAGCTGGACATGTTCTTCTCGAACCAGATCAAGACGGCGTTCGCGTCCAAGGCTGCGATCGCGGCGGCGGTGAAGAGTGCGCACCTCGTCATCGGCGCGGTGCTGGTGCCGGGCGCCGCCGCGCCCAAGCTCGTCACGCGCGAGATGATCAAGACGATGAAGCGCGGCGCGGTGGTCGTCGATATCGCGATCGATCAGGGCGGGTGCTTCGAAACGAGCCATGCGACCACCCACCAGGACCCGGTCTATGAAGTCGATGGCGTTATCCATTATTGCGTCGCCAACATGCCGGGCGCGGTCGCCCGCACCTCGGCGTTCGCGCTCAATAATGCCACCCTTCCCTTCGCGCTGAAGCTCGCGAACCTGGGCGCCGAGGCGGCGATGCGCGCCGACCAGCATCTGGCGAATGGCCTCAACGTGATGGGCGGCAAGATCAAGCACCAGGCGGTCGCCGAGGCGCTGGGGCTGGAATATTCGCCCTTCGCCTGAGCCCTCTTGCGGTAAGGAACATGGCCCTTTCCGCTCGTCCCGAGCGAAGTCGAGGGGCGTGGCTCAGAGCCAGCGCCCTTCGACTTCGCGCTGTGCACTCCGCTCAGGACGAGCGGTATGATCTAGTACGTTCTACTCATCGCCCTGCGGTTTGGGCAGCAGCAGGGCCAGAAGGATCGCGCGGCATTCGGCGTCGATCGTGCCGTCGATCAGTTCAGGCCGAAATCGGCGCTGGAAGGCGACCGTCGCCGCCAGCATGTCGGTCACTTCATAGCCGAAGCGTTCGAGCGCGAGCAGGAAGCCGGCATCACTCCAGCCGGGATCCATCAGGTTTTTGGTCGGACGCGGCAGCGCGAGGCGCAGCTTGGCCAGCCGAGCCCAGGGAAACAGCTCGCCCGGGTCCTGCTTGCGGGCGGGCGCGATGTCCGAATGGCCAACGATGTTGCCGCGCGTAATCCCGTACCGCTCCTTGATGTCATGGACGAGCGGGATCAGAGCGTCGATCTGCTGATCCGGGAAAGGCCGGTAGCCGAACTCATGACCGGGATTGACGATCTCGATGCCGACGCTTGCGCTGTTCACGTCGGTGATGCCGCGCCAATGCGAGCGGCCGGCATGCCAGGCGCGCGCGCCCTCATCCACCAGCCGCACGACCTGCCCGTCCTCGGTGACGATATAGTGCGACGAGACCTTGGCCTCCGGATCGCACAGCCGCTGGATCGCGGACGCGGCGTCCAGCATGCCGGTGTAGTGCAGCACGATCATCGAGACCGCGCTCGTCCGCTCGTCGAAGTTGGGTGACGGCGTGTCGATGATCCCGGTCAAACGCGGCCCTCCCCTACCTTCGCCGAGCGGATCGTGACGATCGCCACACCGGTCAGCGCCACGATCCCGCCCAAAATCATCAGCGGCGTCAAGGGTGTGCGGAAAAAGAGCGAAGCGAACAATACCGACAGCACGGGCGCGGCAAGCGTCAACGGCGTGACGGACGCGATCGGGTGGCGCTGCAGCAGCCATGACATGGAGCCGTGGCCGATCAGCGTCGAGCCGATCGCCGAGAACGCGACCCAGGCGAAGCTGTGGAGCGGGATGTGCGGGATCGCGCGCATGCCTTCCGGCTCGAAAACCAGCACGATCGGGGCCAGGATCGCCACGCCCAGCAGTCCGATCCAGCCGTAAATGGTCAACACCGGCACGCCCCTCAGATTGCGCTGGATCAGCGATGAGCAGGCCCAGATCAAGCTGGCCAGCGCGGTCAGCGCGATGCCGGGCATCTCGTTCGCGACAGCCGGATCGAACACAAGGATGCCCACGCCCAGCAGCGACAGCGCGACGCCGGCAATGCGGTATTTGTGGATCCGTTCCTTGAAGACCAGGACCGCCAGCAGCATCGAGAACGGCACGCCGAGCTGCCCCGCGATGGCCAGTGCGCTGACGTTGGTCGCGACCTTCATCGAAAGGTTGATGACGAGGAAATAGATGCCGCCGGTCAGCCCGCCGATGCCGAGCAGTTCGCGCATCCGCCCCGGCACGATCCTGAGCCAGGACAGGCAGACGATCAGCACGATCGACTGGCGCAGGAAAGCGGCGGTGAGCGGCGGGATTTCCGTAACCGACATCTTCACCGCGATGATGTTCATGCCCCACAGCAGGTTCATCACCACCGCGACGGCGATGTCGCGCGGGCCGAGTCCGGACTGAGGCTGGGTCATGCGCCGGTGCCGTAACAGCCGCTTTCCGCGCTGTCGCCGGGGAAAATCCTGCGACATGTTGAGACAATTTTAACCATTGGCCGACATAGTTTGGTGACAGCTTTCGTTGATAAGCTGTCTTCGACGAAGCGGTGTTACTCCCTCCGCTGTCGATGGACTCCCTGAGAATGGGCCCGGCTCTTCCACCCCTGGAGCCGGGCTCTTCTTTTATCCGCGATGCTCGGCCGCGAACGCCGCCGCCGCGCCCAGCAAGCCAGGCTGCGGATGGGTGATGAGCTTCACCGGCAGCTGCTCCATCCGCGTCTTGAAACGGCCCTTGGCGACGAAGCGAGCGGCGAAGCTCGAACCGGGAAGATGCGGTGCGAGCCTAAGCCCTAGACCGCCCGCGATGACGACGGCGCGCGCCCCCTGCGCGAGCGCGAGATCCCCCGCGACACCTCCGAGCAAACCGCAGAACCGGTCGAGCGCCGCAGAGGCTTCCGCATCGTCACCGGCCAGCGCGCGCCGCCACAAGGCCCGCTCTTCCCGCGGCGTTTCGTCGCCCGTTACGGCGGCGTAAATGTCCGGCAACCCCGATCCCGACACGACGCGCTCGGCCGAAACGCGGCCCATGCTGACGCGGAAGCGGGCGAGGATACGCTCGTCCACCTCGTCGGCGGGCGCGAAACCGATGTGACCGCCTTCGGTAGGGATAACTTCGTCACCGTCCGGTCTGCGGCGCAGGATGGCGACGCCAAGGCCCGTTCCCGGCCCGACGATGCTGACGACGCCCGATCGCGGCAGCAGCTGATCGGGGCCGCAGAGATGCTTGTGCTGATCGGCGCAGGCGGAGACAGCATGGGCCACCGCCGCGAAATCATTGACCAGGCTTACGGACGCGACCCCTAGTTCGGAGGCCAGCGTGGCCGGGCGGAGCACCCAGGCATTGTTCGTCAGCTTGATCGCCGCGCCCTCGACCGGCGCGGCGATCGCGATGCCGGCGCGGCTTGGCAACGCCCTGCCTACCCCAGCGCCAAACGCCTTCCAGGCTTCGGCAAGGCTGGCATAGTCGCTTGTCCGCAGCACGGTTTCAGGGCCGAGCGATACGCTGCCCTCCTTCAGCGTCGCAATCGCGAAGCGCGCGTGGGTTCCGCCGATATCGACCGCGACGATTTCCATGATTCTTATTTCGCCAGCAGGGACCAGACACCGTCCCAATCGGCGGCCGGCGGCGCTTTGGCAAATTCCCGGCAGCGATGGACATACATGGCCGATGGTCCGTCGTGCGGCGCGGCCGAACAGGCGGCCTTGAACGCAAGCTCGGCCTTCCCCCAGTCGCGTGTGCGGTACGCGGCAAGGCCTTCGTTATAGTGGCCCAGCAACTCGCAGACCGAGTCGCGGCAATGATCCAGCGATTCATGGACCGCGACCGGAAAGTCTTTTCCCTTCACACGGATAAGGTCGATTTCGCGGGTCAGCATGGGCCGTGTCAGCCGGTCGCGCGTGAACTCCGAGATGAGGATCCTGGTGCCATAGAATTTGTTCGCGCCTTCCAGGCGGGATGCCAAATTCACGCTGTCGCCGATGACTGTATACTCCATCCGCTTCGACGAGCCGATATTGCCGACGATCACCTCGCCCGTGCTGATTCCCAGGCCGACTTCCAGTGGCGGCTTGCCTTCGGCGGCCCGCCTGGCGTTCAGGTCGCCGAGGCAGAGCAGCATGCGGTTGGCGGCGGCGAGTGCGTTGTCGGCGTCGGTCGGACCCACGAACGGCGCGCCGAACAGCGCCATCATCGCGTCGCCGATATATTTGTCGAGTATTCCGCCGTTTTCGAGGATCACGTCGACCATCTCGGTGAAATACTCGTTGAGCATCGTGACCGTCTCGCGGGCGCCAATATTCTCGGCGATCGTGGTGAATCCCCGCACATCGGAAAAGAGAATCGACACGGTCTGGTCGCGCCCGCCCAGCACCTCCTCGCCGCCCTGCAGCAGCTGGTCGGCGACTTCCTTCGACATGTAGCGCGCCATCGTCGAGCGGACGCGCTTTTCGGAGGTGATGTCTTCCATCACCAGCATCGATCCGATCCGCTTGTCGTTGGCGTCGATCAGCGGCGCGGCCGAAAGGTTGACTGAGGCCGGCACATCCGATGGGCGCGCCAGCTCGGCATCCACCGCGAGCTGGGTTTCGCCGCCGAGCCGCGAGCGCCGGAGCTTGTCGACCACCCAGCGATTGTCGCCGGCGAACACCTCCTCGACCGGCTTGCCCGAAAGGCCTTCGCTGACGCCCAGCAGCTCCAACGCAGCGCTGTTGGCGGTGACGATGCGGCCATCCGCGTCGAGCGTGACAAAGCCGTTCGACGTGCTCTCCAGAATGCTTTCATTGTAATTCTTCATGCTGAGCACGTCTTCGAACAGCTTGGCGTTCTCCAGGCTGACCGCGATCTGCGCGGAGAAGGCGCGGAGGCGTGCTTCATCTTTCTCCGAAAAAGCGCCGGCCCCTTTCTTGTTCAGCACCTGGGTGACGCCGATCCGACCGCCATGCTTGTTGACGATCGGCTGGCACAGGATCGAACGCGTTCGGAAGCCGGTCTTCAGATCGACGCTCTGGTCGAAGCGCGGATCGGCATAGGGATCGATGATGTTTTCGGGCTTGCCGCTGCCGAAGACCGCGCCCGCGATCCCGCGCGACGCGGGCAAGCGAATCTGCGTCAGCGAATCGCCTTCTGCGAACACCGAATAAAGCTCGCCGGTCTTGGGATCGTGCAGGAATAGCGTCGAGCGCTCGGCATTCAGCAGCTCGGTCGTCGCGCGCATGATGCGGGCGATCAGCAGGTCCAACTGCAGCTCGCCGGCAAGATCGTTGCTGATCTCCAGGATCTGCTGCTCTTCCCGCAGCGAGTCGAGCATGTGCTGGAAGCCGTGGAAGATGTCGGCATATTCGTCCGTCGAGAAGGCTTCGAGATGGACATCGTTGAGCCGGCCGCTTTCCACGAGGCGCATACTGTCGATCAGCCGCATCGCCGATCGCGAGACCTCTTGCGCGGTCAGCAGCGCCATCATCACCGAGCCGAGGCCGCAGGCGAGCACCACGCCGACAATCCAGGTGTAGAAAGGCCACATCATGGCGCTGGTCGCGTTGACGCCGGAGAGCGCGAAAACCCGCTGCACCTTGAACACCATCGAGGCGGCGAAGAAGACCAGCGGCAGGGTCGTGACGAAGATGGCGAGGTAGAGCAGCTTGCTCTTCAGCCGCACCGCGATCAGGCCTTCGCGATAGTCGGCCGGCAGCGTGCCGCCGAGTGCCTGGCTGATCCGGACGATGACCGGCTCCATAGCGCGGCTGACCGCGAAATATTCGAAGATCGCATGGGTGGGTGATGCGAAGAACAGAGTCGTGGCGCAGAAAGCAACCAGCTGCCAGGGCGTGAACCCCGCATCCAGCAGCCAGTTCGCCGCGCTCGGCACGAGGTAGACAAGCACAGTGACCAGCGGGCCGTGCAGGAACGTCACCCTGATGAAGGAAAGATAGGGTAGGTTCAGCGCGCGCACGAGGCCGGGCGCCAGCACGTCTTCCGGCCCGTCCCCGCCACGGTCGAGCGTGGCGAGCGCGTTCATCACCGGAATGGCGTGACGGCGCAGAACGATGACGTCGGCGATATTGTAGATGGCAACGGCGACCGGCAGCATCAGCAGGACGACAAGCCACTGGTAGCCGGTCATCTCCAGGCCCAGCAGCACCAGCAAAAGTGTGATGACGACGGCGGCCGCGCAGCCGCCTTGATAAATCCAGATCAGCCGCCACAGCAGCGCGCGTGCACTGTCCGTGCCATCACCACGCACGCGCTTGAGCCGGCCGGGATTGAGCGCGTTCATGGCTGTTCAGGCTGCCTTTTGGGCCGGCGCGCACATTTCCGCTTCAACGGCCGCGGACACGTCGCGCAGCAGCTTTTTCTCTTCGTCCGAAAGGTTGCGGGGGCGTACATCGAGAATACACACCGTGCCGACCTTCTTGCCTTCGGGCGAACGGAGCACCGAGCCGGCATAGAAGCGGATGCGCGGCCCGTCGCAGACCAGCGGATTGTCGCGGAAGCGCTCGTCCTGCAGCGCATCTGGCACGATCAGCAGATCGGAATTGGACGCGATCGCATGGGCGCAGAAGCTGGTCTCGCGTGAGCTTTCGCAGACGTCGGTGCCGAAGCAGGACTTGAACCATTGCCGGTCCGCATCGACCAGGCTCACCAGGGCGATCGGCACCTTGAACAGCGCCGCCGCGATCCGCGTGTGGCGGTCGAACCTCTCTTCGCGCGCCGTGTCCAGGATGCCCAGCCGCCGCAGCGCCGCGACGCGATCGGCCTCATCGTCGGGCATTGGCGGCCGCGCCCAATGGCATTCCGCGCGCATCAGCCAGGTGCGGATGCGGGTTCGGGCATATTCGACCGACCAGGGGTCTTCCAGACGATCGGAAAAACAGCCTTGCGGAGGCCCCGAGCCCCCCAGCAAGACCCAGGGAACCTGATCCTCGGCGATGCCGCACACGCCGGCTTCGAACGCGGCCTCGGCGCGCTCGTCCACCATAACCATCGACGGCTGCAGTGAAGCCGCATCACTTTCGGCCTGCGCGGGATCGAGCCTGATCAGCTCGACCGGTTCCTCAGCGACGGCCCGAGCCACCTTGTCGGCAACCTCGTCATCAAGCACCACCAGCAGCACGCGCGCATTTTCAGCGGCAGGTGCGCGCCGGATCGCGCTCGGCATGTTGGGAGTCAGCGCTGTACCGCTCGCGACAGCCGAACCCAGTCCGATTTCCAGGCCCTCATAGGCGGCAATCACTTCGGGATCGCCCGCTTTCAGCGCGGCCCTGACCTTGATCAGATAGGCGTCGATCTCTTCGTCGCTGCGTGAGGGATCGTGGTGCGTGAGCGCGATCGTGCGGACATGCGCCGCCTTGGCGATCGACACGGCATAATCGACGGTGCTGTGGCCCCAACCCTGCTTCGCCGCATATTCGTGCGCCAGATATTGCGCGTCGTGGATGATCAGGTCGACGCCGTCCATGAACCCGGCATGGGCCAGGTCCTCGCCCTCGATCGGTCCCTCGCCGAGCGCCAATTCGCGCGAATGAGGCTCGTGATCGCAGGCATAAGCGATGCTCGCGCCATCCACCTCGACCCTGAAGGCCAAGGTCAGCGCCGGGTGATTGAGGTAGCGGGTGTGGACGGTGAAGTCCTCGATGGTGAAGCTGCCCTCACCGAGGTTATGATAGCGCACCGCCGCACCGAATGCTTCGGTCGAAACCGGGAAATAGGTATATTCCATCTGCCCGGCGAGCGTGTCCTTCAACGATTCGCCAAACCCCTGCGGCGCGTAAAGATCCCAACTGTTTCCCGGCACGAAGAAAGGCGCGAAGAACGGGATCCCCTGGATATGGTCCCAATGGGTGTGGCTGATCAGCACATGACCACGCGAAGGGCCGCCTTCGCGCATGATCGCCTGCCCCAGCTCGTGCGCGCCGGTGCCGCAATCGATGATCAGCCTTGTGCCGGCGGCAGACCGCACCTCCACGCACGACGTATTGCCGCCGTAGCGGACCGTGTGGGGGCCTGGCTTCGCCAGCGATCCCCGGGTGCCCCAAAAACGTATCTGCACCGCGAATATCCCCCTCTACAGCGCGGGATTTGACACCGAGAGGGCTTGCCTTGTCCAGCGTTTAAGCAGGGGCCGCTGTGACCGCGATCACAAAGCCGGCGGCGCCATACCCGTTGCGCTTCGCGATTTCAGCCTGCATGGGGCGTCGGTGTCCGGACCCGTCAAGGATTGGCTGAACTTCGTCGAGCGAATGGCGCGCAATCCGCGCGCCATCGGCGCGATCAGTCCGGCAAGCCCCGCACTCGCGGAAGCGATGGCGAGCCGGGTCGACTTCTCCCTGCCCGGCCGCGTGCTGGAGCTCGGCCCCGGCACCGGCGCCGTCACCAAGGCCCTTGTCCGGCGCGGGCTGGGGCCTGAGCGCGTGCTCGCGGTCGAGGCCGATGCCACCTTCGCGCGGATCCTTCGGGGACGGTTCCCGGGACTCGAAGTCGTCGAAGGCGATGCGACCCAAGCCAGCAGCGTCGAGACGTTCGGACCCTTCAACGCGATCATTTCAAGCCTGCCGCTGCTGAATTTTCCGGTCCATGAACGTGTCGCTCTGGTATCGACGCTGCTGACCCTGCTGCCGCCTGGGGCGCCGTTCGTCCAATATTCCTATGGCGTCCGGCCACCATTGCCCCGCGGCCCCGATTTGCGCGTGACATTGGCCGCGAAAGTATGGCGAAACCTGCCGCCGGCGCGAGTCTGGGTGTTTCAGGCCAGGAACATCGGGGCGGTGTCGCCCCAGCTGCGCGTGCGGGCTAGCGCCTGAATGGAGGAGGGACGATATGTACAGTCACATGATGATCGGATCGAACGACATCGATCGGTCCAGGAAATTCTATGACGGCCTGTTTGGCGCGCTCGGCGGCAAGCCCGGTTTCGAGGACGACAAGGGCCGGCTGATCTATATGCACGATAACAGCCTGTTTCTCGTCACCAAGCCGATCGACGGCGCGCCCGCGACACACTCCAACGGCGGGACGATCGGCTTCGCGATGAACAGCCCCGAGCAGGCCGATGCTTGGCACAAGGCTGGCATCGAATCCGGCGGTGCGACCTGCGAGGATCCGCCGGGCGTGCGCCAAGGCGGTTTCGGCAAGCTCTATCTCGCCTATCTACGCGACCCGGACGGCAACAAATTGTGCGGGCTACACCGCGTCGCCTGACGCCCAGCACCGCATGAACGCGTCGAGCGCGGCTTCAAGCTCGCGCTCGAGCTCGTCCTCGCCTGGCGAACCCGTCAGGCCGAACAGGTGCAGTTGAACCGACCCGGCCTGCAGCATTCCGACGAACAGCCGCCCTGCCTCGGCCGGGTCGCCCCGGCGCAATTTGCCGCGCGCCATCGCTTCCCCGATATAATGGCGCACCCTAGCCTTCCCGCGCGCCGGCGCCCTTTCATGAAACAGGCGCGCCAGTTCGGGGCAGCGCGTCGCTTCACCAATCGTCAACCGGTGCAAATCGATGATAGGCTGGGAATGAAGGGTGCGAAGCAACGCGCGGCCCATCTGGCGGAGCGATTCGAAGACTTCGGAATCGGGATCGAACGGGACGTCGAGGGCCTGGCCGTGGCGTTCGACCAGATCGTCGACGACGGCGGCGAACAGGTCCTGCTTGGAAGGGAAATAGGCCCATAATGTCGTCTTCGAACCGCCTACTTTCGCCGCGATCGAGGACATTGAGGTGCCGCCATAGCCGTGCGAGAAAAACGCGTCGCGCGCCGCGGCGACAAACGCGTGGCGCCGCCGCTCACTCGTCCTCGGTTTTTGGTTATCCGTACCGTCCAGTATCATTTCGATTGACAACTGACCTTTGCTCGCCCAGGGCACGACTGTACTGGTCAGTATGGTGATTTCGGTGCGCGGGATCAAACTTCTTCTTATTTGCGGTTCGGCGACGTTGGCCGGATGCGCGGCAGTGCCGAATCTGGGGCCGAAACCGGCGCTCGCCACGGCTTCCACGCTGGGCGCCGATCAGACCCTGGGTGGCGGCCGGTCGGCCTGGCCGGCGAGCGACTGGTGGACGGGTTTCGGCGATGCCCAATTGTCGCAGCTGATCGGTGAGGCGCTCGCCGGATCGTCCGACGTCGCGGCGGCAATGGCGCGCGTGCGCGCCGCCGACGCGCTTGCCCGGCAGGCCGGCGCCGCGCTGCTGCCCTCGCTGACGCTGGACGCCAGCGTCACCGCCAACAAGCAGAGCTATTATCAGGGTCCGCCGCCGCAGTTCATTCCGCGCGGCATCAACGACAGCGGCCGGATCGCCGGCAATCTGCTGTTCGACCTAGACTTGTGGGGCAAGAACCGCGCCGCACTGGCAGCAGCTACATCCGATGCGCAGGCGGCAGCCGTTGACGCTGAACAGGCAAAGCTGATGCTATCGACTTCGGTCGCCTCCGCCTATGCCGATCTCGCCGCCTATTATGCCCGGCGCGATGTGGCCGAGGAAGCTCGGCGGGTGCGGGCCGCGACCGCGGAGCTGACCGCGAAACGCGTCGCGAACGGCCTCGACACGCGCGGCGAGCAGCGTCAGGCGGATTCGCGCGTGCCGTCAGCGCGCGCCGATGTCGCCGCCCTCGACGAAGCGATCGGTCTGACCCGGAATCGGATCGCGGCACTGCTAGGCGCCGGCCCGGACCGCGGCATCACCATCGCGCGTCCCCAGCCAGCAATGCCGGCGGCTGGCATACCGGACAGGATCGCGATGGACTTGATCGGGCGGCGGCCGGACATCGTCGCCGCGCGGCTGCGCACCGAAGCGGCGGCCAGCCGGATCAAGGTCGCGCGCGCCGATTTCTATCCCAATCTGAATCTCTCCGCTGTCGGCGGCTTGCAGGCGCTGACTCTGGACAATCTTTTCCGTGGCGGTGCGAGCTTCCTGAATGCCGGCCCGGCGATCAGCCTGCCCATCTTTCGCGGCGGCGCGATTACCGGCGCCTATCGCGGCGCGCGGGCCAGCTTCGACGAAGCGGTCGCTAACTATAACGGCGCGCTGGTGACAGCTTTGCGCGAGGTCGCGGACACGACGACCAGCCTGCGCGCGCTCGATATTCAGCTGGCCGAGCAGCGGCAGGCGCTGGCCGCCGCCGAGGAAGCCGCCCGCATTGCCCGAATCCGCTATCAGGGCGGGCTTGCCAACCAGTTGAGCGCGCTTCAGGCCGACGACACGATGCTGGCGGTGCGCCGCGCCGTAGCGGACACCGAAGCGCGCCGCTTCATGCTCGACATCGCCTTGATCCGCGCGCTTGGTGGCGGCTTTCAGGATCCCACCCCACGCCTCGCAGGAACGCGCTGATGGCCGACCAATCTCCCGACCGTATCGAGGCCGCCGACGCTCCCGTGAGCGAAGCCCGCGACAAACGGAAGCACTGGTTCAAGATCCTCGCGATCGTGATCGTCGCGGGAGCGATAATATGGGCGATCTGGTTCTTCCTGACCCAGGCCGGTCGCGTCTCGACCGAGAATGCCTATGTCGGCGCCGACACCGCGCAGGTGACGCCGCTTATCGCCGCCCCCGTCGCGGACGTGCGTGTGGCCAATACGCAGGCGGTCAGGAAAGGCGACATCCTTGTCGTGCTCGATCCAGCGGATGCGCGAATCGAACTCGCCCAGGCCGAAAGCGCCTTGTCGCAAGCCGAGCAGCGCTACACCCAGGCGCGCGCCAATGTCGGCGCGGCAGAGGGCCGCGTGCAGTCTCGCGATGCCGAGATCGTCCAGGCGCGCGCGCGTCTCCGCGACGCCGAGGCGACGCTGAATCGTACAGGCATCGAACTGCGGCGGCGCGAGGCGCTGATCTCCAGCGGCGCGGTGTCTGGCGATGAGTTGACCCAGGCGCGCAACGCCTATCAGTCGGCCCAGGCCGCACGCGAACTGGCCCGCGCCGGCGTCCAGAGCGCGCAGGCCACGGTCGCCGCCGCAACCGGCGACCTCCGCGCCAGCGCCGCGCTGGTGCAGGGCACGACGCTCGCCACCGCACCGGAAGTGGCATCGGCGCGGGCGCGGGTGGCACAGGCGAAGCTCAACCTCGATCGCACCGTCATGCGGGCGCCGATCGACGGCGTCGTCACCAACAAGCAGGTCCAGGTCGGCCAGCGCATCGCTGCGGGCGCGCCCGTGATGACATTGGTCCCGACGGCGTCCGCCTATGTCGATGCGAACTTCAAGGAAAATCAGCTCGCCAAGGTGCGCGCCGGTCAGCCGGTGATCCTCGAATCCGATTTCTATGGCAGCGATGTCGAATATCACGGCCGCGTCGTCGGTTTCGCCGGCGGCACCGGCGCGGCCTTCGCGTTGATCCCGGCGCAGAACGCGACGGGCAACTGGATCAAGGTCGTGCAGCGCCTGCCGGTGCGCATCGCGCTCGATCCGAAGGAATTGCGTGATCATCCCCTGCGCGTCGGGCTGTCGATGCACGCAACCGTCGATACGCGCGGTCGGTGATGGCGAGCGTGGCCGCACCGCAAGCGCTGAGCGGTTGGCGGCTCGGCGTCGCCGCTTTTTCGCTCGCGCTCGCCAATTTCGTGGTCGTGCTCGACACGACGATCGCCAACGTGTCGGTCCCGCACATTGCCGGCGGTCTCGCCGTCTCGCCCAGCCAGGGCGTGTGGACGATCACCAGCTATGCCGTCGCCGACGCGATCAGCGTGCCGCTCACCGGCTGGCTCGCGGCCCGGTTCGGCAGCGTGCGCTGGTTCATCACCTCGCTGATCGGCTTCGGCCTGTTCTCGTTCCTGTGCGGCATCTCCAGCTCGCTTTACATGCTGGTTTTCTTCCGCGTGATGCAGGGCCTGTCCGGCGGCCCGCTGATGCCGCTGTCGCAAACGCTGCTGATGCGGATATTCCCGAGCAACAGGCAGGCGGCGGCGCTGGGCATCTGGGCGATGACGACGACGGCGGCGCCGATCCTGGGTCCGATCCTCGGCGGCCTGATCAGCGACAATTGGTCGTGGCCGTGGATCTTCTTCATCAACCTGCCGGTGGTCGGGCTGTGCATCTTCGCGGTGACCCAATTGGTTTCGCGGTTCGAAACTCCAACGGCGAAGACCCGCATCGATCTGGTCGGCCTGACGCTGCTGATCGTGTTCGTGGGCGCGCTTCAGATCATGCTGGACACCGGCCGCGACAATGACTGGTTCCATTCGACCTGGATCGTCGGCCTGGCGCTGGTCGCCGCCATTGGCTTCGTTGCGTTCCTGATTTGGGAAATAACGGAGCGAAACCCGATCGTCGATGTCAGCGTGTTCCGGTATCGCGGCTTCATCGCCGCTGTACTCGCCGTGTCGCTCGGCTTCGGCGCTTTCTTCGCGCAGGTCGTGCTCACCCCGCTCTGGCTGCAGCAGGTAGTGGGCTATACCGCGACCAATGCGGGCTATGTGGTCGCATGGCTCGGCCTCTTCGCGGTGCTCGGCTCGCCGCTCGCCGCGCAGATGATCGACAAGATCGATATCCGCGTCACCGTCAGCGCCGGCATCGTATGGTTGTTCCTGATGACTTTCCTCAGGACGCGCTGGTCCACCGACGTCGATTATTGGACGCTCGCGCTGCCGCACATCCTGCAAGGAATCGGCATGCCGTTCTTCTTCATCGGCTTGACCGCGCTCGCGCTCGGCTCGGTCCCACAGGACAAGGTGGTGGCGGCGGCGGGCCTGATGAGCTTCTGCCGCACATTATGTGGCGCGATCGGCACCGCTGTCGCGACCACGATGTGGGATGACGCCAATGCCGACGCGCGTGGCCAGCTAGTGCCAGCTCTGAACGGCGCTTCCGATACGATCGCGGCGATGCAGGCGCGCGGGCTTGATTACGAGCAGGCACGCGCGGCGCTGGACCGGCTGGTCGAGGTGCAGGCGGCGACGCTGGGTGCTCTTCACGTCTACATTGTCGCCGGCCTGGTTTTCCTGATGGCCGCCGCCTCGATCTGGATCGCGCCCAAGCCGCGCCGCGGTGCGCTGGGCGCAGGCGCTGGCCACTGACCTTGACAGAGGCCGGCACCGCCCATAGGTGCGCCACTCTTTCCGCGCGCGGCCCCTTCGTCTAGCGGTCTAGGACGTCGCCCTCTCACGGCGAAAACACGGGTTCGAGTCCCGTAGGGGTCACCAGCTAAATCAAGCAGTTAGCTATTCCGGTGCTAATCTCGGGTAATCATCGGGCAATAAGCGTTGCGCAGGCCCCGAAAATCGTAACGGCCATTAAGGCCGGAGCGGCTTCTGCTTCAGCGTCGGCAGCCCCGCGAGATATGCGGTGAGGTCGGCGGTCATGATGATGGTGCTCTTGCCACGCTTGTGGGCGGGCAGGACGCCGGACATGATGTCGTCATAGAGCGACGTGCGGCCGATGCCCGTCGCCTGCACCGCCTGGCGGATCGTGTAGGACAGCTTCGGGCCTGCCTCGACCGCATCCGCAAGGCGGGCGACCATGATGCGGAGATCTGAAACTTCTCGTCTGCAAGCGTCCATACGTCCCCTCCAATAAATGCCCGGCCCGCACCGCAGACCGGGCGATGTGACTAACTGATCAGCGGACCTCGCCAGTCGCGCAGGATTGCCTCGGCCTCGTCTGCAACCCGCACGATCGCGGCCGGGATGAAGCCAGGCCCTTCGCCAAGTCCGTCGATGAAGTTGATCAGGTCATGTAGTTCCAGCGCGCTCCAATTTTGCAGCGAACCCTTGCTCTTCTTAGCTTTGCTCATTTCCCCCGCCCCCGATCTCAAAGGCCAGCCAAGCGGCGGGCGTCGGCCAAGATGGCCGCGTGATGATCGAGCCCGAACGGGTCGGATGCGGCAAGCTTGTGAGCAAGCGCGGCGATCGTGGGCGTCGGCGTTGCGACCAGCCGCTTGATACTGGCGCCGTACGCCTGGCGCGTTAGGCGGGTAGCGCGGCGGTCGACGCGTTGCTGGGCGGCGCGATAAGCGGCCAAGGCCGTGGTAAAGGGGCAGGGGTTGTCGCTGCGCGGCTCGGCGCGCATTATATTCGTGGTCATTGGCACCTCGTGAGTAGGTGTTGATGATGCATCCGGAGGCGCAGCAACGCCTCCGGATGCGCTAATCATGCACGATTTTCTGAACCATAAAAGCGATATTTTTTCGTTACTTAGTGCCGGAAATATCCGTCACAGCCCCGCTTGTTTTTGCTCAAGATTTTGCCAGATAACGGACGAAACAACGGATGCACACTTGCCGGCGCTGCGTTAGCTAACCGCGAGTCAGTCGCGCAGATGGACGGATGGAATGGGCGATCAGCCGGCGAAGCCAAAACCTGCACCTAAATCGAGGCCCGGCAATCGCGCCGTGCAAGTCCGTCTGGTGCCAGCGCAAGTGAAGCAACTCGATCAGTGGGTTGCACGCCAGCCGGATCCTAAGCCGACCAGTGGGGAAGCTGTGCGCGCAATCTTTCGCACGGCATTGCGGGAGGCGGCGGACTAGGGCGACTTCGTTACTCTAGCTCTTCTTTTGTGGCGGCTAGCTCGTCCAATTTGCCTTTGGGGCGATCGTCGTCGCGCTCATCGTCGGACTCCGAAAGGAAGAAATACCAAGCGCCATAGCAGACCGCCGCAGCCGCTGCGTCGGCCAGAACCAATCGGCATCGGTCAATGTCATCGCCAGAGCGTCAGCCATCAAGGCCGCAGCAGCGATCGCGAAAGCAAGCACGCGGGTCACGATCTGCTAGTTCCGGATTTAGGCGACTTCGATTTTCGCTTTCCAGCCAAGCCTGGAACCATCATTCCCGCTCCGCCCAAGACCATCTTCATGGGGGTCGCCTTCGTGGCCAGTCAGGGTCGTCACATATGTCGGGTAGCGAGAGAGTGTGGCTGGGTCGTCGGGCAGGACCGCATCGGTTACGCCTAGGGAACTGATCGAAAGCCCGATCGCGAATAGAGCCCGCGCTTGCCTACGACCCGGTGGGGCGGCTGTATGAGACCAGATGCCGCCATCATTATTTTGGCGGACGCGACGGCGAAGAATGTCACGTTTTATCTGCTCAAGAATTCGATAAACTGCCGAATTGGCAATGTTCAGGTTGTGGGTTAGAGTTTTCCCGGTCTGATCTGCGGTAAGGGGGAACTTGCATGGCACGTATGTTGTCCGCAGCATTGGTGGCAGCACTCGGGGTCGCGGGAGTGTGGGCGCCGGTCAACGCCGCTGAGGCTTGGGTTTCAAGCCGTCATCTCGTCTCGATCTATCCAGCCGAGAACTCTTTTATCATCAACATCGATGGCGCCCCTCTCAGCAGCTCTTCGGGATGCTCCTCCAACCAGTTGATCGTCCCTCAGTCGGCGGCCAATTATCAGGTGCTTTCAGCATCGTTCCTGACCGCGTTCACGTCCTCTAACCTGCTCGACATCAACTATAACGACCCAGCCGACGCATCTTGCCGTTTCAGTGTGAACAGGGCTGTGGTCTACAAATAGGCAATGATCCGCTCCCGTCCTGACGAAGAGACGAGAGGATCGGGATCGAACCGCCGTTCTGACGCTTACGCGCGGCCGGTCAAACTACCGTCCTAGTCCCCGCCCCCTGCCCCGCCCGATCCAATCCGGCAGCGACTGCGAGAGCGGACGATCGAGATAGGCCGTCAGCCCGAGTGCTTTGATTCGTTGACGGAGCAGCGACTCCAGCTGCGGGTTGCGCTCCGGGCTGCTGGCAAGCCCCGCCATCGTGGCGGCGATCCGCTGTGCCGCTCGCTCATCGCCCCTGCGCTCGAACATCGCGTACTGATCGCCGAGCGCCCGCCAGGTCTTGACGAAGTGATCGGCACGAAACCCAGGATCGGTGCGGTGCCGCCGTTCCCAATCCATTGCGCGCATGACTGAGGCCGTGTTCCCAGCCAAAGCCTCATCGATCATTCCCATGTCGCGCACGAAAACAGCGCGCAGGTCGGCGCGCTGTCGGGCTGCACTGCGTCGAGCGCATGCCGTACGGCGTCGAAGGCAGCGCGCTGCTGCCCGCTTTCCTGCATGCCCAGCTTGCGCGCCGCGACGATGTCGGCGCTGGCCCCGGCAAATCTCACGATCAGGTCTTCCAGCCGCGGCGGCGGGACTGGCGCCGAAGCGTGCTGGAGTCTGAGATTGGCAAACAGCGATCGTTGGTGCGGTTCTTCCCCGGCATGCGCGATCGCCGGTGTGACGGCGCGGGCATAGTCGGACGCCATATCCTTGCCTCGCTCGCGCGACAGCGCTGCGACCAGCCGATCGCGATCAGCGAAGTCGTCATTGCCGCAATGGACCTGCACCGCGTCCCGGTGCCGGGACAGCGCGACACAGGCAGAGTGGCAAACGCGCGTTCAAGCATGACGCCTCTGCTGTGTCGCTGTCTTACGCAATTGAAATGCGAGGCAGCGGCTGCGGCCCCGGCTTGTGTGCGGGGGTATTGTGATGGCTTCGAAAAATATCGACTTCGATTCGGTGGTTATGTTCGCAGTGTTGCCCCGCTGAGTGGCACTAGGACCACCATCCAAGGGCCGCGTGGTTTACGCCCTTTTTGGTATGAATGTATTTGCCAGAAACGGGCTTGAGTTGCAGCTTCTGACAGCAGCGAATCAAGACCCCTTCACTTGGGTTGGGATTCAACACGGGGGGAATGGATGCGATCGACACGCGTGGACAAGCCTCGTTTTTTCAGACGAGACGGCACACTTCGAAGAGTTTTTCTCGGCGCTGCGGCGAGCCTCGGATTTTTGTCGCAACCGGCTTGGGGATGGGATGGTATAATTTTCGGAAAGATTGGAGCCGTCGAAGTAGCCTACGGCGCAAACTATGATTTTCGTGTTTATGCGGGAGGATTGACGCAAGATGCTTGTGGAGCGGGAACCACCGCATGGAGCTATGTCAATCAATCCGACTCGAATTATCAAGCCTATGTCAGCACGATGACCAGTGCTTATATTGCCGGTAAATCAGTCACAATCTACGTTACCAAAGACGCCAACGGAGCCAACTGCCATATTGGCTTTATCAGTGTCACTGGCTGATTGGCGTAGATATTATGATCCTACATTTTATATTGAGATCATGCGCGGCGATGAGCTCGGTCGGGCTGATCGGCGCAACCCCAGCTCTGGCGTCCGAAACGATCGCCTACACCTATGACGCGCAAGGTCGGCTGATCACTGTCGCCCACACCGGCACGGTCAACAACAATGTGCAGACGAGCTATAGCTTCGACGCTGCCGACAACCGCACGAATGTGACGATCCTCAACGCCTTCAACCGCGTCGTGGTCGTGCCGCTGAACGGTCTCACGGTCATTCCCATCCCGGATCCTTGAGCGGCCCCGGCCAATTGGCAAGCTGCCAGCGCTTATTTGGGGGAAAGCATGATCAACACGCGTCATCGTCGCATCGCCACTTATAGCTTGTTTCTGGCCGCATCCGTTTCGAGCTCGAGCATGGCGCTGGCGCAATCCACGCCGCCGACGATCAATGCGCCGCCGATCCGATCGCCGGTCGATCAGAATGGCATCAATCTCGCGACCGGCGGGCTCCAAGTCGCAACGACGGACCTGTCGATCGGAGCGCCAGGCAATGGCGGTCTCGCTTTCAGCCGTGTCTGGACGGGCAATGGCTGGCGCCATAATTATTTCGCATCGATCACGGCCACATCGACGACAGCGGCGGTCAGCATCGGCGCGCAGACCATCACGTTCACGCTCTCGGGCGGAACATACATGGCCGACCAGGGCGATGGTTCGACCCTAACCGTGACCCCCGCGAAATACATATACACCGCGGCGGACGGGACGATCACTGAGTTTGATCGCAGCTATATTAACGTCGTCTACTATGGCGTGACCCAGGGGCTTGGCACACTCATTACCCGGCCCTCCGGTGAAAAGATCAAGCTGACATACAAGACGATGTCCTATGTCACGCCGACCGGCACGATTACCATTGCCCGGCTGCAATCGGTCAACAGCACAAGCGGATATCAGCTCAAATTCAGCTATGCGGCAGACAATTTTACGATCAGCCAAGTTACCGGAATCAACAATGGCATCGACTATTGCGACCCAACCGCCGACACGTGCTCGGCGCTGACGCAAACTTGGCCGGCGGTGACCTATTCGACAGCCACTTCCGGATCGAACAAGCTGGAAAGTGTCACCGACGCGCTCAGCCAAGTCACGCGTTACACGACCAATGCCTCGAACCAGATGATCGGTATCAAATGGCCGTCCAGCAGTACCGACAACAAGACCTACGCTTATGACGGAAGCGGCCGCATCCAATCGGTTTCGAACACGGCGGCGACCTGGACTTACGGCTGGTCGGTTGGTAGCGGAGTGCTCACGGGGACAGCGACCGACCCGCTTTCGCATCAGCGTGTCACAGCATCCGATATGACCAAGATGGTGCTGCTGACCGACACCGATGCGCTGAGCCGCAAAACGACCTACCAATACGACAGCAATGGCCGCCTGACCTACCTGATTCCGCCGGAAGGAACGGTCACGTCGCCATCCCCACCGACAGCGGGCTACATCAAATATGACTATGACGGCCGCGGCAATGTGACCACGGTGACGGCGGTGTCCAAAACGGCAGGCACGCCCGCCAACATCGTTACGAGCGCAACTTATCCCGGCAGCTGCACCAACCAGCTTACCTGCAACAAGCCGACCACCACGACGGATGCGCGCGGACACATCACTGACTATTCGTATGATAGCATGACCGGCTTCGTAGCCTATGTGTTGGCGCCCGCCCCAAGCTCAGCACCGGGCGCAGTGCGGCCGGAGACACGATACGGCTACACGTCGCTTTATGCCTATTATAAGCAATCCAGCGGCGGCTCTCCGGCGCAAGCATCGACCGCAATCAAAAAGCTGACCAGCGTCTCCGCTTGCGTGACCGGCGCGACTTGCACTGGCGGAAGCGCCGACGAGATCAAGAGCACGATCGGCTACGGCCCGCAAACCACAGGCACGGCCAACAATCTGCTGCCAGCCTCTGTCGCCTCGGGCGCTGGCGATGGATCGCTCACCGCGACCACGACCGGCGTCTACGATATGGTCGGTAATATCTACACAGTGGATGGGCCGCTCTCCGGTACGGCCGATACAACGCGCTACCGCTTCGACGCCGTCCGTCAGTTGATCGGCGTGGTCGGCCCCGATCCGGACGGCGGCAGCGCGCTCAAGAACCGGGCGGTCAAATATCTGTACAATGCTGATGGCCGACAGACGCAAGTCGCTCAGGGTAAGGTGGACAGCCAATCGGACCCGGATTGGGGACTCTTCACGCTGCTCCGACGCGTCGACATCGACTACGATTCATTGGGCCGCAAGACGTTTGAGGCGGCCGCGGGCAACGGGGTCATCATTTATGGCCTCACCCAATATACATATGATGCCGCCAATCGGCTGGACTGCACGGCTGTTCGCATGAACGACGACTATTTTTACGGGACGCGCCCCGCTTCCGCGTGCGTCGGGACTATCGTCACTCCCTTCGGCCCCGATCGCATCGCAAAGAACGGCTATGATGCGGCTGACCAACTGACCAGCGTCATCACCGCCTACGGCACCGCGCAGCAACGCACCGACCAGACGATGACCTATACCGCCAACGGCAAGCTTCAGACGATCAAGGACGCGAAGAACAACCTGACCACCTACGAATATGATGGCTTCGACCGGCTGCTGAAGCTGCGATATCCGTCGCCGACGACGCCGAACGCCAGTTCCACGACCGACTATCAGCAATATGGCTACGACGCAGCCTCCAACGTCACACAGGTCATCCAGCGGGGCGGCGCGACGATCGGCTACAGCTACGATTTCCTCAATCGCCTCACCGCTAAGGACCTTCCGGGCAGCGAGCCGGACGTGTCGTATGGCTATGACAATATCGGCCGCCTGACCTCGGCGTCGTCGAGCACGGCGTCGCTCACCTTCAACTTCGACCAGCTCAACCGGCTGACGCGGCAGGTATCGCCGCAGGGCAATACCGACTATCAATACGATCTCGCCGGGCGCCGCACGCGGCTGACCTGGCCGGACAGCTTCTATGTCACCTACGACTATCTCGTCACCGGCGACATGACCGCGATCCGCGAGAATGGCGCTACGTCTGGTGCCGGCGTGCTGGCGACCTACGCGTACGACAATGCCGGGCGGCGCACGCAGCTCACCCGTGGCAACGGCACGACGACGAGCTGGTGCTATGGCGGCGTCACCACCCAGCCGGGCTGTACGAGCACGGGGACGGGCTTCTACCTGACCGGCATCGCGCAGGACCTGGCGAGCACCGCGTCCGACCAGAACCAGACGTTCGCCTATAATCCTGGATCGCAGATTGTCAGCCAGGCCCGCTCGAACGATGCCTATGCGTTCCGGCAGGTATACAATGCCAATCGCACCTACACCGCCAATGGCCTCAACCAATACACCGCCGCCGGCAACGCCGTGCCCGGCTATGACGCCAAGGGCAATCTGACGAGCCTTTGGGGCCAGAGCTACGCCTATAGCAGCGAGAACCTGCTGACGTCGGCGACGGGGACGAGCGGCCTCAGCTACGACCCGGCGCTCCGGCTCTATCAGGTGAGTGGTGCGACGAGCGTCCGCTTCGGCTATGACGGCACCGACATGATCGGCGAATACTCTACGTCGAACGCGCTGCAGCGGCGCTATGTGCACGGACCCGGCACCGACGAGCCGCTTGTGTGGTACGAGGGTGCCGGCACCGGCGACCGCCGCTGGCTGCACGCCGACGAGCGCGGCAGCGTCACCGCGATCAGCGATGGCTCCGGCAACCCGCTCGCGATCAACAGCTATGACGAATATGGCATGCCGGCGACCGGCAACATCGGCCGCTATGGCTATACTGGCCAGACCTGGCTTAGCGAGACCGGCTCACCGCCCAACGGCCTCGCCTACTACAAAGCCCGGATGTATTCGCCGCGGCTTGGGAGGTTCTTGCAGACTGACCCGATCGGATATGCGGGTGGACTGAACCTCTATGCGTATGTTCGGAACGATCCGGTGAACTTTAAAGATCCAAGTGGCACAGTGAGATTCATCGGTAGCAGCGCTTGCTACATAGTGGATGCATCGTACGGGGAAGTCGTGACCGGGTTTTATGTATGTCCGGAAATCACTGTAGAAACTCTGCAGTTCGACGGCCGGGGCAACGAGGGAGGCGGGGGCGGCGGAGGCGATGGGCAGCCCGAGCCCGAGCCCGAGCCGCAAAAGGAGCAACCGCGTTGCCCCAGCGGGGGTAGAATTACGTTAGCTGGAGGAGCTTCCGCCACAGGTGCATTTCTGTATCTCATAGGCAGTGTTGGGGCCGAGGTTGGTGTATCGATCCCTACCAACTTCTTCAGCACCGGTAGCTTGCGCGGCACCCAAATCTATGTGTCCGGCGGTTTCAGTTTACTCGGTGGTCTAGGCTTCTTTGGCGCTGCAGGTGCCGGGCCATCTGCGGGTTATTCCGCAGGCCCGATTCAATCTGGTTTCAGTGGTCAGCATGTTGTGGGGGCTGGAGCTGCGCTTGGCGGTGGAGGTGAAGTGCAGGTTGCAACCGATGGCAGCAGTGATTCGATAAGTGGCGGTCCGAGGGTCGGTGCTGGTGCCTACGCCGGTTACGGCGGAAAAGTGTCGGGTACGGCAACAACGCCTCAACTGGGATGTCGGCCATGACGACGTTCATCAAATCTACCGGCTCTGGATTCCACTTTATTGTCTGGGCGGTGATCATCGTGTCGATCGCATTGATTGTCGCCGGAAGCGTCGATCTCGTTTTTGGGCTGAGGTGGGGCTTCGCACCTAAAGACGTGATTATGGCTGTCGTCGTGTTGCTCATAGCCCTTCTGCTGAAGGTGCTGGGGGGCAAAATTATCAGCATGTTCGGCGGATAACAGCGAGGGCGAGGGCGAGGGCAAGATAAAAGGCGCGGCACCTGGTGGTGCCTAAGCTGTTGTCCGGTCGAGGTTTTTAGCGGCACCGTCAGCAATGCTGACGGTGCCGTCGCCTTGCCTAAGACGTTGATCTTGCTGGTTTAAGATGGTGCCGTGATAGGTCGCGTGGGTGGTGAGGAGCGTTAGCAAGACAAAGGCAGGTATACAATGCCAATCGCACCTACACCGCCAATGGCCTCAACCAATACACCGCCGCCGGCAACGCCGTGCCCGGCTATGACGCCAAGGGCAATCTGACGAGCCTTTGGGGCCAGAGCTACGCCTATAGCAGCGAGAACCTGCTGACGTCGGCGACGGGGACGAGCGGCCTCAGCTACGACCCGGCGCTCCGGCTCTATCAGGTGAGTGGTGCGACGAGCGTCCGCTTCGGCTATGACGGCACCGACATGATCGGCGAATACTCTACGTCGAACGCGCTGCAGCGGCGTTATGTGCACGGGCCGGGCACCGACGAGCCGCTTGTGTGGTACGAAGGCTCCGGCACCGGCGACCGCCGCTGGCTGCACGCCGACGAGCGCGGCAGCGTCACCGCGATCAGCGATGGCTCCGGCAACGCGCTCGCGGTTAACAGCTATGACGAATATGGCATGCCGGCGACCGGCAACATCGGCCGCTATGGCTATACTGGCCAGACCTGGCTTAGCGAGACCGGCTCACCGCCCAACGGCCTCGCCTACTACAAGGCGCGGATGTATTCGCCACGGCTCGGTCGCTTCATGCAGCCGGACCCGATCGGATTTGAGGGTGGACTAAACCTCTATGCGTATGTTCGGAATGATCCGGTGAACTTTAAAGATCCGACAGGCGAGGCAATCTTCTGCATCGCTCGCCCGGGCCTAGTGTATGGCGATGTAGTGGAAGCGACCACTTTCATCTGTGACTATTATTTTGAAAGGACGGAGCCCGGTGCCAATAGTGAAGGCGGGGGCGGCGGAGGCGGTGGCGATGGGCAGCCCGAGCCCGAGCCTCAAAATAACCAGAACAAACAATGCACGGCTGCTTCAAACATTTACCAGCAGCGCTTTGAAGACATAACCGGGTTTCTCTCCGATCGCGCGGGAGATTTAGCAACAATAGCGGCTGTAACTGGTTTTGGGGGAGGAGCCGTAATCGCGGGAGGTTTTTCTGAGGGCTTAGCCGGAGCAAAGGCTATTTCGCAATTATCACGGGGTGATACGCGTGGCGCGTTAGCAACGGGTGCGAATTCGTTGGTAGGGCGTCTTGTTGGACAGCTACCTCGGGTTTTTCCCATCGGCGGCGCAGGCCAGAAAGCGTTTAACGCTGGCGTAGCCTCGGTATTGGGTAATGGCGCTGCCAAAGGGCTAGACGCTATTGTAAGCTGCAAATGACATACATTTTTTCAGCTATAGGGGTGTTTCTTTTAGCTCAGTTATTTGACTATCTCTCTATGACAAGTTATTCTCAGTTTCTTGGATACACATATAAGTACTTTCCTTTAAATCTTCGTAGACAGATTTGTCTGGTATTTATATCGGTCTGTTTCGTATTTAGTATGTATTTTGCTGACGCGACGAGTCCTCCAATTTGGATCGTGGTTGTCGCATCAATACCGATTGTGTTGTATATATATTTTATGATTAGCGACCTGTATGCGTGCAAGCCAAGAGACGAAGCGAAGCGCGTGGACGATTAGCAAAGGCGCGGCACCTGGCAGTGCCTAAGCTGTTGTCCGGTCGTGGTTTTTAGCCGCGCCGTTACCGAGGACACGGTGCCGTCGCCTTGCCTAAGGTGCTGATCTTGTTGCCTTATGATGCCGTAGAGATCGGGGGGGCGGTCAGGAGCGTTAGCAAGATAAAAGGAATGGCTCCCCTGTGGGGTAAGTCATTGTCTGCACATCGAAATTTAGCGAGATAGACGACACTGCCTGCGAGACAGACGGTGTCGTTATCGTTCGAAGCTATTGATGTTGCGGGGGGAATGCCGGTGGCGCGGGTCTCGCGGATCGTAGCCCCGCCGGAGCCGGTATCGGGTGACGATCGGACCAACGAAAGCTGGTCGCGATCGAGCTGGGAAATGGCGATATAGGTAAGCAGACCCTACGCACCGTGGTGCATAGGATTATCGTTGCGGGGCAACGGGTTACTCTCTGGGAACACGGTGTTCTCGTGTGGTACAGCTTTGGCGGCGTCGGATAAGCGAGTTGGATCAACGGCTTAGCTGCGGGACGCTGTAACTTGCGTCCCACATCCCTGTGGTGGTCGCCGCCCCTGCTTGGTCCTATCAATTCAGAAAGAGTACTGAACGTCGTCCGCCATCTTCCTTTTTCTTTTCATATTTGGCCACGGCCGTAGCGGGCGGCGTAGCGTGCTTCGCTAGGAATGGCGTGTATGAAGCACGCTGAGGCGCATTCTCCTTCCGTCAGTCTGCGCTCACCTTCTATCTGCTTTTCGACAGCCAGTTGCTCATGCCGCCGCCTCGAAAGCGGCGAGCAGCGCGTTCAGGGCGGTGATATCGGCGGCGGCCATCCCGCCGCCGCTCCAGAAGCCGGCCATCTTCACGCCTGGATCGGGCGGCACGAAAAGCGACCCGTCGTCACCAAAAAGCAGTTTCATGTCGAGCGTGCCGGGCGAGCGGCTCGCCTGGGTGGTGCTGAAATGCTCGATATTTCCGCGATACAATTTGCGCACGTTGCTTGCGGTGCGCGCCAGCGCCCAATTCGTCTGGTAGTTTGCCGGAGTCAGGTCGATACCGGACGCTTCGCCAGCACTGATCGATCCGTCGCTGAGGTTGCTAAGCACCCTGCCCGTTGTACTCGACATGCCGAACGCCGCGTTTATGGAGCCGCCGTTACCGTTGGTGCTATCCTCGGCAACCGCCTGCCAGGCTTTGTTGACCCACGCGCGGATGCGAAATCCGAAGGCGCCGTCGTTCTGGGAAAAGTTCGAGCCAGCGTCGAGATATTGACCGACGTTGAGATAATTGAGCTTCGACGACGTGATCAGGTTGAAGCCGTTGACCGAATCCCAGCCAATCTGGTCGGACGCGCCGGCCGTCACCGTGCCACCGAATTCCGTGATGGCCTTAGTCGCCGGATCGATCCAATCGATGCGCGCGGCCTGCCGGTCATGGACGTCGAAGCGGTGGAAGCGATCCATCTTGGACCAGAGCGTCGCGCCGGCGCCCGCCGAATGGGCGGTCGCCTTCAGGCCGGCGATCAGGGCGTTGATGCGCGTCTTCTGCGCGGTGGTGGGCTGCACCGCCATCTGCGCGAACAGCGCCAGCGCCGCCGGATCGTAAGCCGCGCCTGCTTTAGCAAGGCGTTCTTGGTCGGCGGCTCCGTTACGAATAGCCTGCATCATGAGGGCGCTGATCGTCATTGAGTTTGCCATCTCCGCTCAGTGAGCGGTCGCTACATGTTCCGCTCTTGAGCGCATAATGGCGATCGCAGGCGATATTGCGGGAAGGGTCGGGTGGCGCTGACTTGTGCCATCCTTTAGCGGCGGCGCTTCGCAACCGTGCAATCGCTTGCGCGTTCAGAAATGAACGAATCTGTTGGGTCATGCCTCAAGGCAATCGGCGGAATGCAGCGAGCGCGGCTCGTACGATTCATGGAAAAGATTGGGTAGTCACTCACTCACGAACAGATAAACAGTTTTGGAAGGCGCAGGATGGTGAGCCAGCCTCTCTCTTACGCAGGCAGCTACGATCAGTCCGACAAATAGGCGTCCTGCTCGCGCTCATACCAGCGCAGCCGCTCATCCACCGCGCGGGCGACGGCCTGCGGATCGGTCGCACCATAGATATTGAACGTCGCACCAGCACGCCCGCGATCATTCGCCGCCGCAGGCCGCGCGCCGCCGTCCTGACCGGTTGCGGCAACGCCCGCCATCGCGCGCGCAGACAGATCCGCCGGCGTGACAAAACCGGTGCGGCCGAACCGCACGATTTCCGGGCCCTGCTCTCCGACGAGATAACTCCCCCCGGCGCGGACGCCACCGCCGCCCGCCCGAGCGCCGGCTATCGCCCACATCGCGAGCGCGCCGGAGCCGGTCGCCGGGCTTGAGGCTTTCGCCTTGCCGCTCGCGGGGACGCCACCGAGCCATGTCGGCATCGAAGATGCCCATTGGCTCGACAGCCAGTTCTTGAGGCGCGGCCAGGCGCCCGCGAGGCCCGCGATCAGCTTATCGACCAAGCGCCCGCCCCACGACAAAACGGCGTCGACCGTGCCGCCGATCGCCGGCCATGCCGACGTGCGGAACCATGCCACGAGCGCGTTCCAACCGCGGGCGATCGCCTCACGGTAGCGCACCACGAGCAGAATCGCGCTGCCGGCAAGGATCGCCCAACCGACGGGATTGGAAAGCAACCCGAACGCCATCGCGAGTCCGCGCAGCAGCCAGGGACCGATGGCCATCAATCCACGCATGACGACCGGGCCAAGCCGGATAAGGCCATTGGCGAAAACGCCGGCGAGGCGGGTGCTCGCCAACTTTCTCAACAGCGGCCCAATTATGCGCAGAGGGGACAGCAGCCAAGTCAGCGCCACCCCGAACACCTTGAGCGTCGCGATTCCAGCGGTGAGCCCAAGCGCCGCCCCCAGGCCCTGCCCCAACCAGGGATGCCGCTCGATGACGCCGACGAGCATATTGACGCCATTGGCGACATGCACCAGCGCGACCGCCACCGGGCTTTCTCCCTTGCCGGTGCCGAACAAGACCGACGACAGGTTCGTGAAGCTCGATTTGGTCGCATTCCACGCCAGCAAAGGGTCGCGGCGCAGCGTGTCCTGATAGGCCTTGTCGGCGTTCGGCACCTGACCGATCAGGCTTTCGTCCTTGTGCAGCCGCTTCCGGTCAAGATCGTAGGTCAGCACGTTCGCGAGCCGGTTGGCGTTGCGATCGCGGAACAGCGGCATGAGTGCCTTCGCCAGCGAAAGCTGATCGTCGGTGCGGAACCCATGTCTGCGCAGCGCCGGGATCAGCACCGTTTCCGTCCATTTCAATGGATCTTGCAGCGCCATGTTCGTGCCGGTAACGGCGCCGGGGCGCCAGCCGACAGGCCCGACCTTGTTATAGACGACTTGCTTCGGGTCGAGCAGGCCCAGCTTGATCCACGCTTCGGTGGAAATCTTGTTCTTGGCCTTGCCGAGAATAGTGCCGGTCCAGGTGTTCGCCATAGTGCCGGCCTTGTCGCCACCGAATTCCTGAATCAGCGACGGCGCGATGCGCGACAGATAACGAAGCGAATAGCCCTTGATGTAGGGATTGGCCTGCTGCGCGAAGTTGAAGAGTTCCGCCCCATTCACCCGGCCGCCGGTGAAGATCATCGATTTATAGAGTTCACCGACTTCGCGCTGGTAGCGGGTGTGATCCTGCGCGCTGCCGCGCATTTCCATCGCGCGTACGATGTTGTTGAACATCTCCCCCGGCTCGCCCGCATGCTCGCCAAGGATGTTCTGCATCATCGACCCGATCTTCTGATTGAAGCTCAGGTTCTCGACGGCGTGCTGAAAAGAGCCAAACGCGCCCGTGGTTTCATTCAGAACCCGGAGATTGTCGATCAGCGTCGTGGTTGGGAGCGCTCGGATCGCCGCATTCGCGGCAAGCATGCCTCGTGCGATCTCGTTGGTGGACCGCCCGGCATTTTTCAGGTTCTGGATTTCATGCGCAAGCGCCGAGCTCTTGCCGATCGCCTGCTTGAAACCGAACATCAGCCCGCCCGCTGCCGCCAGGCCAAGGATCGGCGACGCCGCGGCGTTCAGCCCGCGCATCTCCGCCTTGGTGGCGGCGATGCCGACACGCATCTTGCGCGTCATGCCAAGGAACCTGCGTTCGGCTGCACCCACGGAACTGGCGAGCGACGGCATAAGCCGTCCGCCGATGTTTATCGCTATGCTGAAGCCGCGCACTGGCGCTAGCCGTCGGTCGTTCGGTTTTCGTCAGGCTTCGGCTCCAGTCCGCGAGCGGCCGCAGCACCGATCGTTTCCCCGTCCGCGACGAGATCGGATTCGAGCGCGCCTGGCGAGCTCGCGACTGTTTGACCCTCCCCCAAGGTGCGGGAGTGGCTGTCCCGGGCCATCAGGCTGCCTCGATCCGTCGGGCTACGGCTTCCGCCGTCTCGTATTGCGCACTCTGCCGCTCATCTTCTGCGCGCTGTTTCGACCGTTCAGCGGCTTCGGCCTTGGCGAAGGCTTCATACCCTTCACCTGTGGAGATGCGCCGAGCGGCCGCTTCGACCTCAGCCTGATACGCTTCTTCAGCCGTCAGTTCTCGCGCCAGGGGCGGGGCTGGGGCCGCCGGTATCGGCGCGGCGCAAGCGGACTGTTGAACTAGGGAGTCGATCATTGCTCGAACTTTCGAATCAAGAGGTGCCGCCGACGCATTGGGCAGCCCGGTTTGCGCCGGCGGCGAGGAGGCCACGGAGGAAACGGAGCTCTGCGCGGCGGCGAAGGTTGGATCAATCTCGATTGCGCGGGCGCGCAAATCCTCGGCGCGAGCGCGCTGAGTTTCGGCCATCGCATGGCGTCCGCGGGCTGCGTGGACGGCTGCCGCATCTTCGCACTGCGATGCACCTTGCATGAGTAGCTGGGCACTCATTTGCAGTTCACTTCAATCAATGACGCTTTGCGAGCTTGAAGCTGCCGTTCGAACTCGAGCCCGATCGCGTGCACATCCACGTCCGCGAGTATCGGGATCGCCTCGACGGGCATGCCAAGGAGTACGGACAGGTTGTGCGACGGTTCGTCCCGGTCAGGTGGGCAGCTGAGTTCGAACACGCTTGGGTCCGCGGGTATCCGGACTGACACGCGTCGGTATGTCGCGCCATCGTGGCGGACAGGTTTGGCGAGGCGGACTTTCATTTCGCCGGCCACGGCGCCGGCCACGGCCAGGCGGGGTTGCTTGCAGCCTTAACGAGCGCTTCGGCTTCATCACGCAAGCGAGCGACTAACGCCAGCTCCCGTTCGATCTCCTGCCGGCAAAGGACAGCATCGGGTGCGTCATTGAGCCGGTTGATTTCGTTGACAATGAGGTTGGCATCGTCGCCCGTGAGGTGCGCCACGACCTCGAGCGGCAGGCCGGTGTGGATGGCCACATTCCAATGCAACTGAGGGGTGTGGCGCGGACGATCATGCAGAACGTAACGGTCGATCGGGAGGCGCACGGAGACACGGTCGACGATTTTTCCCGCATGCGTGATGGGCGTGCCTAGTGATATCGTCATGCTGCGATGTGCTCCGTTTCGCGCGCAGCGGCCGCGAGGCGATAGGAGGATGACGACGCGCGCTGGCGCCACTCTGCCGTTGCGAGCACCGCCGCTGCCAAGGCTTGCTGATCAGTTTCGAACAACTGCCCGATCTCAGCGAGCCGCTCACGCACGTGTGGAGGAAGGGTGCGAAGTTCCGGCACTGGCACGAGCGCCCATCCGAGCGCGCCGAGGGCCGCCTCGATCGAAAGTAAACCCGGGGAATTGTCTGTCCGCCAGGCCTTGAACGTCGAAATCAGGACGCCAGACCGCCATTCCAATTCTCCGTAAGTCACTCGCTGACTTTTCATCTCCGCGAACACGAGCCGAGCCAGCGGGTTGGCTCTCATCGGCACCGTGATCTTGGATTCACGCTTAAATGTTGAGGGCGATTGCATTGCCACGACGATGCGCAGTTTTGCGTGCTTTGTCGGGGGCGGTTCAGTGGCGACGCGCGATGACGGAAACAACCTCCGGTTGCTCGATTATTTTTGTATTTTGCCCTGTCGCTATGCGCCAACTACGCATCTGTCGAAACAAGACACCTTTTCAGATTTTGATCTAGCGGACCCCTGCGCTATCGCGCGAACCCGCACCCCCACCCGCCTCGGGAGGACCCAAAGTTACGTCTGGGCCTCTGATCACGCAACATTGTTGCTTGACTATCATTGCACATGATGTCCAAGTCATTGATCTGGTTAGATATTTTATAGATCAGCCCATTTCAGCAGCAGCCGCTCATAGACGCTTGGGAATGCCGCCTTGACCGTCCTGTCCACCAGTGTCAGCGCGTCGAGTCGGGGGCGGATGTCCACGCTTTGACGCAATACGGCTAGCACGGTGAGCCGCGCGTCATGGCCCTGACCGAGCCTGCGGAGCAGGCGCCCATGACGCCAGAACGGCTTTGTCTTCGTCCTGTTCATCCTGCGCAGCTGCGCTCTGAGCTGGGTGTGCGTTCCTTGCTCCGCAGCGGGCATCACCGGGACGAGCAGCATCCCTCTGGTGGCATCGCTATCCGCACCGGCTCCTGGCTAAGCGAAACAGAGGAGCGCCTTCGCGCTTCAGCACTTTTAACTAGTTCTCTGGCCGTTCTAGAAGCCAGAAGCTGGGCGAGTTTCGCCGACGGTCGAGCGTTCAAGCTGCCTCGAGGTGTTGCACATCCAGCACGTTGTACCCACTGCGCCGACCGCGCACACGCAAGCGATCGCCCGCCCGCACAGCTTCTGAAGGCTGCAAATCTAGGATGAAGTGAGGCTCTTCAACTGACATTAGGATGAAACGGGAACGATCTTCGATTACTGTCCCTTCGACCTCGATCCGCTCCCACATAGAACCGGGCCGGCAGCGCTTCAGGACGGCGGCCCGGAGGGGTGTCAGAGCACAAAGAATTTCCGGGCCCACACGGGTCATTAGCGCAAACTCGAGTGCTTGCTGATCGCCTATTCGAAGTGCCTCGTGCATGCCGAGCGCCTTCAAGTGACTGGCATCAACATGTTCGTTCAGGTGCACGCCGCCCAGCCCATTCGCGAGAAGTTCGATGACTTCTTTCGGCGTCACCGTATCTCGCACCACAAACTGCGTAAGGTCGTTGTTAAGATACTGGTCTATGCTGCGTGGAAACCATCGCATGCCTTCCCAGCCTTTGTCGAACGGGGGACAAAAAGGCTCATAAATCTCAGGGACGCGCTTGCCCCACGGGAAATCGGCCCAAGTCGAGCCAACCGCGATGGGCACCACAACAGGTAACTGACGCGCGCGATTGACTTGCACATACAGCGGCGCACTTACGACAAGAGCGCGCAGCAATGCTGCCACCTTCAACGCGTTGTAGAAGCTATTTCCTTGATCAGTCCTTCCGGGCGCTAGGCGTACCTCAAGGTCGTCGAGAGTGGCGGTGAAAACGCTGTCTATGAAGTCCGGGTTTACATGGACACCTGTGCCCTCCTTTTTCATTCTACCTCACAGTCGCCGCCATCACCCGTCGCACACGCGCAGTAGCCGCGTGCGCTGATCTTTCGTCCGTTTCGTCCGCACCGTTATATATAAGCCGCTCGGCGGTATTGGGAATTGAGGGGGTAAGTTAGGACGAAACGGATGAAAGGAAACCTTCTAGAGAAAACGGCGCTTTTCCGGCCTTACTTGGACTGACTTTCGTCCAGAAGTGGCGGATGAAACGCGGAGGAAAGTTGGACAAAAGCTGCACGGGGACACCCCTTTCGTCCTAACGTCCATTCTTTCATCCGCGCCGTTTTCGGTCGGTCGAAACTGTTGCAGCGTAAGTTTCCGAATAGCGTCAGGGTAGTGTCGCAAAGCGATTCTAACTAATGTCAGCTTGGTGAGGCGGAATGCGAGCGTACAAATCGATTTCAGCAGAGTGGGCGGAAAGTTTCGCATCTGGCACCTCGATTCGGCTCGGGTCGTTTGCTAGCTATCGAGAGGGCGAAAAAGGGCGCGCCGATCCCGATGAAGGATTTGCGGGTTACCGACAGCAGCAGCCGCTGGCCACTTGGCCCGGCATGCCTGAAGATATTCGTCAGATGGTGGAGCCGGCAATGCGCAAGGTGGGCGTTCCAACTGCGCCAGAAGGCACTCCATATTCCTTCCACATCGCAGCGTTCGGCAACGCGACGGTGTTCGATGTCCCTCCGCATCACATATTTTGCGCCTCTTCCCTTGCGGACTTTCCAAGTTACGGCGATGAGGAAACGCTGTTCGAGATATTTGATCTCACCCACTTCGCGATGCTTCTTCGGAAGGCCGCAAAAGACCAACTTTCAGGCGATCCACAGATCGGCCTAGTGCGTTACGAAAGCAACCTCGTGGATCCTATCAGTTCTGATCCCGTCCGCTTCGATCCGTTCAAAAAAGATCCGCAGTTCGCGGAAGACCGGGAAATCAGGATCGTCTTCCGGCCAGCCCCAGCTTTCGCGAAAGCGGACGCCATCTTCGTTAGGGCGCCGCGAGTAGCGTCGCTGATCAAACGTATTAGGTAGGCTAAAGGGCGTAGTAGCGCTCGCCAGCCCGACCGCCAGTCCCTGTGCGCCGCTCGAACCTTACGCGACCAGCCAACTGCAAATCGTTCAGAATTTGGGCTCGCAGACGTGCATCAAGATGCTTCGCGCGATCTGCGATGCGGCCTTCGGTTATGCCCGCGCTTCCCGCTTTGCGAATGAGGCCGAGGATACGGTTAAATGCTTCGCCACGTTCATTGTCGGCAATGCGATCAGAGCTCTCGCGGATTAGTGTCTCCATCGACAGGCGCGAAAACTCGATCGCCCACCGCATGGTGGTGCCCGAGACTTCTGGGGCGGTCGGGCTTTCGCCTACGGCCACGGTAAGCGCTAGCTTGATCGCGTTTTCTCGAGCGCGGGCGATGAACGGCTGTTCTTCGTCGGGCGATGAGGCGTCTGCCTTGTCGAGTTCTGCACTAAACTCGTCCAGGGCAATTTCAGCCTCGCTAGTGAGCGGAACAACGATCGGCGAGGGACTGCCGTCCCTAAGGCGAGACAAGTTGCCGGATGAACCAGCGTCAGCAACCGCGTGCAGGCTCTTGATAAGTTGGGCAGGAACATCACGCGGGCCGGCAGGTGCTTTCCGCCGGGCCGGCTTTTCCCCGGCGACGTTGATCAGGATGAAGCGGGCCAGCAACCCGTCGACAGTCGATAAGGAAGAAAGCGACGACCAGAACTGCGCCGGCGTAGACGTGCCACTCACCGACAAGTTCGGGGCATAAACCTTGGCGGCGGGCTCGCTTGCATATTCTGCGCCCGCAAAGAAGCTCCCTGCCGCGGAAAACATCTCGAGCAGATCGTTCCGGATCATCGCGTTGTGGATGCCCGCGCGCCGATCATGGATCTGATGCATGAAGCCACCAAACTCGTCGATAAAGCATGCGACCGACGGTTCTCGCTTGATCAGTTTGCGCAGGGCGCTGGCCGACATGATGCGAGCAGGGCCGATGAACCTGTCTAGGCCGGCGGCCTCGGAAAGCAGCTTGATCTGCGAGATAGCGTGGTCTTTGCCGTGGCCGGAGGGTGCCAAGGTGATGATGTAGTTGTTAGTTCGGAGGTTCGAGGGACTGGCGAACTTTCGGCCCGCCAGCACGCTCACTAAAGTTAATGCCGCGCCGAGCAAAAGAGCGCGGTTCGGTCGATCGCTGCTCGCCTCCATCCAATCGATTAAATCGCCCACCAAGCCAGGCGGAGCACACAGATCTTCTATACGTGCTAGGGAGCGCCCGAAAGTGGCCCGGTCGTGCAATCGCTCCGCAGCGGCGTCGACCACGTCTTCCAACTTTGACGTTAGGCCGGCCGATCTCGATATCGCGAGCTGCATTAGCTGCTCCGGGGACATCAAGTCATAGGGATGCGCCTCGCTCGCCACGTCGATTTGCTCACAGGTCAGAGCCACTCGCTACCTCCCGCACCGGCAACGGCAGCGACATTTACGCCTCCGGGCCGTCTCGGGCGTGACGGTCTCGATATCGATTGTTTCAAAAATCAGTGTTGGATGGGGTCCGCGACGCGGAAAGATTTCATCGTCACCGCGGCTGGCATCGGAATCGCCGTATGGATCGTGAGAGGGTGTGGCAGTAGTTTGCATAGAAGATGCCCTTTCAAGCTGGCCGGCGGCCGATGTTGATGGTGGTGGGCATGTTCATCTTCCTGTTGCCGGTTCGTGGCCGGCGGCTGAGTTAGCGATTGAGAAGTCGAGAGAGTATCGAGCGGCGGCGGACCTTGGCGGGCGCCGCCGCTTTCGTTTGGTATTCTTCGGCGATCGCGAACAACCGGGCGCCGAAGGCGTCATGATCGTATTTGCCGAGATCGCCGCCTGGCCATGCCGCCGCGTGCGACGGGCTATCGCGGCGGGTCACCCGCACCACGGCGGATGTCAGACGATACGATCGGCAGTGATCGAGAAACCACGTTTTATCGTCTTGCTCGGCTGGCGATTGGACGTGGGAGAGCCAGTCGCGCGCTGCAGAAACTACCGTGGCCACAGCTGTTCACCTTTCATCCCGACCAGGCGGATAGCGTCTGTCAACGGCTCGCGAGGCTCATCCGGATTCATGTGCTCGGGGTGAATCATCTTTTCGATCCAGGCCTTCTCTTTCGCAGCCGGGTTGCTGATCCATTTCGCGTTATAACCTTCGCCAACGCAGATTTGGTCGGGTACTTCGTTGCCGCGAGCATCAACCCATACGTATTGACTGGTGGTGACCGCCGGAGTTGGCTTGCCCGGCCTGCGACGAAGCGTCCATTCCCCGTCTCTGATGAAGGGCCGATCACCGCGGCGACCGTTCGCGTTGGCGATCGTGCGAGCTAATTCGTTGGAGCGCGCCAACTTGTCAGCCAGGTCGGTCTCCACGCGGATGATGGCGTGGATCAGCTTCACATGCTCAGCGGCAGCCGATTTTCCTTCGGCATAAACACGCTCTCGCTCGGCTTCCTCGGCCGCCGTAGCTTCCTTGAGCCTAGCATCCTCGATCGCTTGATCTAACAACCCGAGAGCACGCGTTTTGGCTGGTAGCAAGATCCCGATCTCACCGACACGCCGAACATTTTCGTCCCCCAGTCGCGGATCAGAGAGCATGAGTTCGACCAAGGTGTCATTGATCTCACGCTGTTCAGCAGTAAGAATCTCGACTTCTTCAGCCAGCGCAACTCGCTGCTGGGAAAGATCAGCTTCGGTCGGCAATTTGCCACCTTTGCGCGGTTTCCAACGATCAAGCATTACCGCACTCCTCGAGTGAAGGCTTCGACAGCGGCACGGTCATAGATGAGGGCGGGACCGACGCGCGTTGCCGGCGGGCCGAATCCGTCGCGCATCCACCGGCGCATCGTGCGAGTGGTGACGCCGATCTCAGCGGCGGCGTCCTTCTGAAGTAGGGTCGGCGGAAGCTCGACCCGGCAATCTTGAAGCATATTCGTTCTCCCGATGTCCGGTGGGAGGACAATGCCGCAAGCGATCGGTGGTGATGGGGCTGTTCTGGTGGCCGTGGATAGTTTCGGGTCCTGTCGCCACGCTTGACCGACGCGTGATTTGCCCCACCGGTGGAACGATGGTCGATCCAGACAAGCTTGCCGATATAGAGCGGTACTTCTCCCGCGAACACGCTGTGAACCTACCGTACGATTCAGCTCTGATAAGCTACCTGATGCGGCATCACGATGTCCCTGAGTTCGTGCGGGACGGAGGTTTGGCCTATCACTACACTGATGGTGCGGGGCTCATGGGCATTGCGCAATCCGGGCGCTTCTGGGCGTCGCATTGGCAGTTTCTAAATGACCCAACGGAAGCACGTCATGGGCTCGCGATCGCCCAGCGCGAGCTTTCGAAAATCGAATCTGAAACACACTTGGGAGAGTTGGCAGCGAAAACTAGCGTCAAGTTGGATGGAGAAAGGCGATCAGATCTCTACACCGTCAGTTTTTGCCGCGGTGGGGACCTGCTCAGCCAGTGGCGCGGCTACGGCGCGTTTGGCACCGGCTATTCCCTAGGTTTCGACATCGAGAAGTTGCGCCCGCATCCGCAACTTGGCTGGCTTGTAGGTGTCAGCTATAACGACAATAAGTTAGTCGAGGTCCTTGGAGCTATTGCGTCGATAATCAGCGACCATCTGGGCGTGGAAGGGAAAAGGATTTCCGACGAGGTGCCTGACTGGTGGGCTGCGGCAATCTTCTTTCTTGCCGAGACATTCAAGCATCCCAGCTACGCAGAGGAAAGCGAGTTGAGACTAATGCTCACCAGATATCGTGACCAAGCGAAACCCGGGCAGGCGCCAAAGGATTACGAGGTGCCGGTGAAGTTTCGAGCACGCAACGCGCAGATTGTACCCTATTTAGATACACCTCTTAATCCAGCAGAACTCAAGCGCGAGCGGCGTCTCCCATTGAAGGAAGTGGTCGTTGGCCCCGGCGTGTCCAATGCTGCCAATCTCCATTCGGTTGGCGCATTCTTGAAATCGGTCGGCTATGACAACGTCGTGGTGCGAGCGTCGACGGTGCCATTCAGGTCGTGACGAACAGCTTGTTTTGCAGTGCCGCCGCATCTGCATTGACGGAACGCTTCGATCGCAGCGCTTGCCCTTTTCTTCGCGCCGCAGGCTTAGCAAGCTGCGGTTTCTCCACCAACGGCACCACGGCGCGTGCGGCAAGCTCGTCCAAGCTTTCGCTGATCCAACGCGAGTAGTGCTTTTCGATCATGGCTACGGATGTGTCGTGCATTGCCGCCACGAGGCGGATTGGCAGGCCTGATCCGATGCCGCGCACGATCGAACTATGCCGTAACGCGTAAGGGATCACGCCCGGCAGCTTTGCCGCAGCAGCAACCTGATTCCACCATCGCGTCATTTCAGACGCGCTGGTCCACGCGCGCCGATCGACCCGCACCCACTCGGTGGGCGAAACCTGTCGATACCGCCACCGCTCAAGCAAAGCGTCCGATTGCGACCGCCCTTTAGTAATAGCAGCGCACGCATCTAGAACATCGGCTCCAACTGGCACGCCGACATACTTGGCAGCCTTGCCTTTGCCCTTTCGCGAAGCGGGTACACGGACCCGCCGGTGTTCGGGCTGTACATCGCCAACGATCATCCGCATGACCTGCGAGAAACGGGCGCCAGTTGCGGCCAGCAGAAGCGCTAGACGATAATGGTCGCCTCCCTTGTCCAGTTCACGGGCGGTTTCGAGCAGGCGGCGGACCTCGTCATCGCCAAGAACTTGGTTTTCGCGCGCCGGCGATGCGTCGGCGTCGCTATCCAGCGGCAGCGGCTTCAACCCAAACTTGATCGTTACCGGCAGGTCCGACGGTAGCGAGCGTCGGTGCTCTTCGAAGGCGGTGTTAAGCGCAGCCTTGAAATCGGTCGCGATGCGTTCGCGGGTCGCGGCCCCGATGCCCTTGAGGCGTCGCTGCCATGATCGGAGATCCGCTTGCGAGATATCCGACAGCAAAATCCTGCTCAGCTTGGCATCGGCCAAGACATGCCGACCAAGGGTGTAATGTGCGCTCGAATGCCTTGGCCCGCCGTGGGTTTTCGCCCGTGCATTGCGCATCTTGATGTACTGGGTGACGGCATCCGCAATGGTGAGATCGCGAACCTCCGCACCGCCGCTTGCCTGTCGGCTGAACCAGCCACGCGCTTTGTCTTGGGCCTGCGCGAAAGTTAGGACTTCGATGCCATCAGCATCACGAACATCGTCAGCTTCGCCAATGCGCTCCTTGATGTAACCCTTCGCCTCGCCAGGGCGTCGATATCGAGCGACCCACTTTCCCGCGCGTTGCCCGCGGAAATAGCCAAGGTGACAGCCCTCCGATATCAAGCGCCAATATGGATCGGTGCGGACAGCAAGTTTTGAACGCGATGCCCGCGAATCCAACTTTGTGTCCCGAACTGCGCGCGCCAACCAAACCTCCGAAATCGGGTAATAACCGGGTAATAAGCGGTTCGAAAGCGAACGCCAACGAAATTGGTGATTTTCTTAGAAACACTGAATTAACAGCCGTTAAGGGACTTCCGGACGCGTCCAATGTCGTCCATTATCGTAAAAATCGTCGCCCTCTCACGGCGAAAACACGGGTTCGAGTCCCGTAGGGGTCACCATCTCAATCATCAAACACTTGAAACGCTTTAGAAATCGGTGCGGGACTTTGTCCAGCCGCTGGCTTTCCCGCGCCTTAACCTAGATTTATTTTGGGCGCAGCGTGTTGGAAACAGGCGCCTATTTAACAGCATTTAGGCAGGTCCCGAAACGACACATAACTGTCACCCCGGGAAGTTATCTCTATTTGACGGTGTTCGTCTGAATGTATAAATTTTAGGCCGAATTGATCTGGGGGTTGTGATGCGCTCTTCGATTGTGCTCCGTGCTTCTACGTTGTCGGCGGCCGTCTTCTTCCTGGCCTCCGCCACCTCGTCTCAGGCGACGTCCTTTTCGGATACGGCCTTCAATCTCGCGGATTATTCCAGCACCTTTTATAGCGGCACGACAACGCCCTCATCGAATGTGGTGCAGACGAGCAACGGCAATCCCGGCACGGCATACGAGGCCAACTTTCAATATGGCCCTGCAGCCAACGGCATAGATGTTCTGGCGACGGCGTTGAACAACACCTTCGTCTACGACCCGACGGTTTCGGGAGCGATATCGACTCTGGATGTGTCTCTGGATCGATATGCATTTCCTACCCGGGACGGAGTGAATACAGGTGTCGGGTCCTATACCCTGCGCGTCCTCATCTTGCAGGGCGGCAACCTCTATGAATCGTCCCAGGCATTGTTTGGCGCCGATGCGGGCGGCATCTGGCATACCTTGTCGACCACCGGGCTGACGGCGAGCAGTTTCGGCCTGTTCGACGCCAGCAATCTTAACTCCATCGATTTCACCACGAATCCGAATTTTTCCAGCGGGCCAATCACGTTCGGCTTCGCCATGCGCAATGGAGGCGACGGCACGCCGATCTTGCAGTCGGCCACCGGCATCCTCCGGGGGGACAATTTTTCGATCAACATCAACTCCGCGGCGGTTCCCGAGCCGGCGACATGGGCGATGATGATCGGCGGCTTCGGCTTCGCCGGGTCCGCGATGCGGCGGCTTCGGCGTAGCAACAAAGAGCAAGCGTTCGCCTGACGGCTACCTGCTGGGCGTTCAACCGCCCCGGTAACGCAGGCCGATCCAGAGTGTGCGCGGAGTCGCGCGCTCGACAATATTGGCACCGCTGATCCCAGCCTCGACCCGCTCGTCGAACAGATTTTCCGCGCGCGCTTCCACGGACAGTCCGCGTTTGACCGGCGCCGCCAGATAGGCGTCGAGCGTCGTGGCGGGGCGCAAGCTGCGGCTGTTCTGATCGTCATCGAATTGGCGGCTGGTGTGCCGGAGTGTGGCGGAGGCAGCGAATCCGTCGTCGCGCCATCCGAGCGTTCCCGAGAGCTGGTCGCGCGGGGTCTGAGCGGGCCGCAATCCGTCGAGCGGGGCGGCAGCGCCAGAGGCACCGACGCGCGACGACACGTGCTGCCACGACCCGCCGAGCGACCACGGCCCCGCCTGCCAGTTCGCGCCAAACTCGAGGCCCCTCGCGCGGATCGCGTCGAGATTCTGGCGCACGCGGTAGACCCCGCCGCTCGCCACGAAACCGACACCCGGGAACATGCCCGGTCCCCGGCCGGCCGTCACGTTGGCGATGGCGTTGTCCAGCCGGTTCCAGAACGCGGTGGCGGTGAGCGACAGGCCGGCCGCCGGCCTCAGCGTCACGCCGCCGTCAATGCCGGTCAGCCGTTCGGGCGCGAGCGCGGCGTTGGCGGCGGTCGCATCGGCACCGACGCGGAAGGGACGATACAGTTCGTTCAGCGTCGGCAGCCGCCAACCGCGATAGGCCGCGGCACGCAGCGTCACGGCCTCGTCCACCGCCCAGGCCACGCCAAGCCGCCCGGTCGCCTCGGTGCCGTTGCGGTCCCGAAAACGGGCATTGGTGAGCACGGCTCCGGTCGCGATCATGCGTTCCGATAGGAACCCGTTGTCGATCGTCCAGCGATCGATCCTGCCGCCGGCTGTGGCCTTGAACCGGCCGAACTTGGCGCTGGCATCGGCAAACGCGCCAATTGTCCGCGTCTCGCCGCCCGCAATGCGGATGCGAGTCGGCGCGCCGGCGACAAAGGTGAATAGCTCTTCCGTCCGGCCCGATACGTTACGCGCATCACCGCCGACCCGAAGGTCCACGGCCTCGCCAAGCGGCGGGCTGATCTCGACCCGGGCGCCGAGTCCGGTCGCGGGCGTGTTATACTGGTCGAGCGTCCGCGTGGCGGCCGTGCGCGCCGCGTCGACGCTCGCGAAGCTGGACGAGAAGGCACGGGTCTGGACATAGGCGAGCGCCGACCAGCCCCACCGTCCCCGCCCTACAAGGCGCAGGCTGGCATCGGCTCCGTCGCTGCCGTTTTCAGTGAAGGCCGTGCCGCGCTCGCGCCGGTCGGTGAAGGCGCTGACATTGGCCTGCAACTCGGTATCGGCATCGATGCTGAGCACGCCACGAAAGGCACCGGACGCCTGCGAGTAGGGGGCGGGACGATCGGCGAGGCCTCGGCTCTCGGCCACGGTCGGGATGAAGCCGTCGCCACGCGCGAAAGCGCCGGACAGCGTGGCGAAGCCGCCGCTGCGCGACAATGTCGCGGACGCGCGAGCGTCGATCGACTGGCGGCTGCCGTAAGCGAGGCTGGCGGCGAGCGGCGACAGCTGATCGGGTGTCGCACTTTCCAGCTCCACCGTGCCGGCGAGCGCGCCAGGGCCGAAATAGCCGCTGCCGCCGCCGCGCGTAATGCGGACAGCGCCGAGCCGGTCGGTTGCATAGGCAGGAAATGCCACCCAGCCGCCGAAGGGATCAGCCTGCGGCACCCCATCCAGCACCAGCAGCGCGCGGCTGGAGGCGTTGCCGCCAATGCCGCGCAGGCTGATGCCCTGGCTGGTGGGGTTGGCGGAGCGCGAGTCGGCGCGGCGGAACTGCTGCAGGCCTGCTGCGTCACCCAGGACGCTCTCCAGGCGCCCGCTTGCGTTCGCCTTGATCCGGTCCTGGTCGATCGAAACGACATCGAACGCCGCATCGCCCGGCCGCTGCGCAAGCCCACGTCCGGTAACAATGATATCGGAAGTCTGCTGCGCCCCAGCGGATGTTTCGCCTGCGAGGCCGGCAATCGCGAGGGCGAGAATCACCAAGCACCGCTGATTGTCTGGCCTCATGGTTGCGTAGAAGGCGGTGCTCGGGCCAAATGGCAAGGGGTGTTTCGAAGCGCCCGCATTGACCGCCTACAGGTTAGCGACTGTATTGGCTGCGGTCACTTTCAGCATCGGAGACCCGCTTTGTCCCCTCGCCTCTTGCCGGCCGCTCTTCTTCTCGCCGCCGCGCCCGCCTTCGCTCAGCCGGCGCCGCAGAACGCCGATGCCCGGCTGAAAGCGCTTTACGACGCCGAATGGGCGTGGCGGCAGAAGGAGTTCGCCAGGCGCGAGGGCGATGGTCCTGACGACGCCTCGGCCGATCACCTGATGCGAGTCGATGCCAAGAGCCAGGAAGCGCGGGTCAAATACTGGCAAGACAAGCTTGCCGAGCTCGACAAGATACCGATCGACCAGCTGTCGCACGAAGAGGGGATCAACGCGGCGGTGTTTCGCACCAGCCTGGACGCGTTCGTGAACGCCGAAGGCAGGTTTCGCACCTGGGAAATGCCGTTCAACTCGGACAGTCAGTTCTGGTCCGGGATCGCCGCGCGGTCGCTGCGCCCGACGGTGGACGAGTATCAGCGCTACCTTGCCCGCATGCGCGACATCCCGCGCTATTTCGACGAGCAGACCGTCAACATGCGGGCCGGGCTGAAGCGAGGGTTCAGCGTGCCGCTTGAATCGCTCGAAGGGCGTGACGCGACGATCGCCGCCTATGCCGATGCCGACCCGGCCAAGAACCCATTCTACGAGCCGTTCGCGAACATGCCCGTGTCCTTCCCGGAGGCGGATCAGGAGCGGCTGCGAGCGGAGGCGCGATCGGCCATCGCCGAAGCGGTCGCGCCGGCCTATCAGAAGCTGCTGACCTTCTACCGCGCCGAATATCTGCCCAAGACCCGCAAGACTGTCGCGGCCGAGGCGATGCCGGACGGCAAGGCTTTCTACCAGGCGCAGATCAAGGAATACACGACGACCGACCTGACACCGGAGCAGATCCACGAGATCGGCCTGAAGGAAGTCGCGCGCATCACCGCCGAGATGGAGACGGTGAAGACCAAGGCCGGTTTCCAGGGCGATCTCGCCGCATTCATCAAATTCCTGCGCACCGATCCGCAATTCTACGCGAAGACGCCCGACGAATTGCTGGGTGTGTCCGCCTATGTCGCGAAGCGGGTGGACGGGCAGCTGAAATACACGATCGGCTTCCTGCCGCGTTACCGCTTCACGATCGTGCCGGTGCCGGCGGCGATCGCACCGACCTATACGTCGGGCCGCGGCGGCCTCGAAGCCTGCATGATGAACACCTACGACTTGCCGTCGCGCCCGCTGTATCAGATCCCGGCGCTGACATTGCACGAGTGCAACCCCGGCCACAGCTTCCAGGCCGCCTTCGCGCTGGAAGCGCCGGCGCGGCCCGCCTTTCGGCGCCAGACCTACTTCTCCGGCTATGGCGAAGGCTGGGGCCTCTACACCGAATGGCTGGGCACCAAAATGGGCATCTACCGCACGCCCTATGAGGATTTCGGGCGGCTTTCGTTCGAGATGTGGCGCGCGGCGCGATTGGTCGTCGATACAGGCCTGCATCGCTATGGCTGGAACCGGAAACAGGCGATCGACTATCTCGCCGGCCACACCGCGCTCGCCCAGCACGACGTGGAGACCGAAGTGGACCGCTACATCAGTTGGCCCGGCCAGGCCCTGGCCTACAAGCTCGGCGAGCTTTCCATCCGCAAGATGCGCGCCAAGGCTGAGAAGGAGCTGGGACCCAAGTTTGATCAGCGCGCTTTCCACGACGCGTTCCTGAATCTTGGCTCGGTGCCGCTTCCGGTGCTGGAGACGGAAATGGAACGCTTCATCGCCAGCGGCGGCAAAGACCCGGTCGTCCCGACGCTATCGGCGCCCTGACGGGCAGACCTGCATCGTCCATAAAATAGTCAGGTGGCAGGGCGGAGCCTGTCATCTTAAGGCACTGCACGTAGGGAGAACGGCTGGTGGAAATAGCGAATAATGTGGCGGTCGTGACCGGCGGCGCGTCCGGGCTTGGGGGCGGCACCGCGGCGCGGCTGGCCCGGGCCGGGGCGAAGGTCGCCATTCTCGACATGAACGAGGAATTGGGACGCGCTTATGCTACGGCAATCGGCGGTGTGTTCGTCCGCGCCGACGTCACCAACGAAGACCAGGTTTCGGCCGCGCTCGATGAAGCCGAGGCTGTCAACGGCAAGGCGCGCATCCTCGTCAATTGCGCCGGCATCGGCCCACCCGCGAAGGTTGTCGGCCGCGACGGCAAGGCGATCCCGCTCGGCGACTTCACCAGGATCATCACGATCAACTTGCTCGGCACGTTCAACGTGCTCTCCAAATTCGCCGAGCGGCTGCATACCGCCGACCTAGTCGGGGAAGAGCGCGGGGTGATCGTCAACACCGCTTCGGTCGCCGCGTTCGACGGGCAGATCGGCCAGGCCGCATATGCGGCGTCGAAAGGCGGCGTGGTCGGCATGACCTTGCCGATCGCGCGCGAGTTCGCCCGCTACGGCATCCGCGTCATGACGATCGCGCCCGGCCTGTTCCTGACGCCCCTGCTCGCCTCGCTGCCGCAGGAAGCGCAGGATTCGCTTGGCCAGCAGGTCCCCTTCCCGCCTCGGCTGGGCGACCCCGACGAATATGCGCGGATGGTCGAGGCGATCATCACCAACCCGATGCTGAACGGCGAGACGATCCGACTGGACGGCGCGATCCGGATGGCGCCGAAATGAGCGAGAGCGCCGAAAGCATCGCCGCGCGGGTCGAGTGCTTCGTGCGCGAGACCGTCGTGCCGTTCGAGCGCGATCCGCGCTGCGGCTTTCACGGCCCCAGCGACGAGCTGGCCTTCGAGCTGAAAGCGCTCGCCCGTGAAGCCGGCGTGCTGACTCCGCACATCCGCGCTGACGGCAGCCATCTCACCCAGCGCGAGACTGCGGCTGTCCTCATCAAGTCCGGCCTGTCACCGTTGGGTCCGCTCGCCTGCAACACGATGGCCCCGGACGAGGGCAATATGTACCTGCTCGGCAAGGTGGGTTCGCCTGAGCAGAAGACGCGATTCCTCGATCGGCTGGTACGAGGCGAGGCCCGTTCAGCCTTTTTCATGACCGAGCCTGCGGCAGAGGGCGGCGCCGGCTCCGATCCTTCGATGATGCGCACGACCTGCCGGCTCGACGGCAATCATTGGGTCATCGACGGTCGCAAGGCCTTCATCACGGGGGCCGACGGCGCGAAGGTCGGCATCGTGATGGCCAAGGCGGAAGGCGTTGCCGAAGGCGGCGGCGCCTGCATGTTCCTGGTCGACCTGCCCGATCCCGCGATCCGGATCGAGCGCGTGCTCGACACGATCGACAGCTCGATGCCTGGCGGCCACGCCGTCGTCGCGATCGAAGGGCTGCGCGTGCCGGCCGATCAGATGCTGGGCCAAGCCGGCGAAGGTTTCAAATACGCGCAGGTCCGGCTCTCCCCGGCCCGGCTGTCGCACTGCATGCGCTGGCTCGGCGCCTGCATCCGCGCCAACGAGATCGCGAGCGACTATGCCTGCCGTCGCCAGGCATTCGGCAAGCCGCTCGTCGATCACGAAGGCGTCGGCTTCATGCTGGCCGAAAACCTGATCGACCTGAAACAGGCCGAGCTGATGATCGACTGGTGCGCGGGCGTGCTGGACACCGGCGCGCTCGGCACGGTCGAAAGCTCGATGGCCAAGGTCGCAGTTTCCGAGGCGCTGATGCGGATCGCAGACCGCTGCGTCCAGGTGATGGGCGGCACTGGCGTTTCCGGCGACACCATCGTCGAGCAGGTCTTCCGCGAAATCCGCGCCTTCCGCATCTATGACGGCCCGACCGAGGTCCACAAATGGTCCCTCGCCAAGAAGATCAAGCGCGACTGGAAGGCGGCGGCGGCATAACGTCCGGCTGTGCTCCGGCGAAGGCCGGAGCGCGGCGAAGTCGCGCGCCTATTCGTCCAGCGCTCCGGCCTTCGCCGGAGCACAGGTTGGGCTTGGCCTAGCCGTTTGGGCAGTGGGTCCGGCGGGCGGGGCGGGCGAGAGAGCGGCATGACGATCAATCGCTTCTGGCGGCTCGACCGCAATCCGCAGGGAACCGACTTCGCCGCCGCGCTGAGCCTGCGGGACGCGCCACTCGCGCCGCTGGAGGCCGGTGAGGTGAGGGTGCGCGCCGATTATCTGTCGATAGACGCCGGCACGCGGATGTGGATGGGGCCGCGCACCGACGGCTATCAGCCGCCGCTGCCGCTCGGCACGCCGATGGCGGGGCTGGTGCTTGGCCGGGTGACCGACAGCCGCCACCCGGATTTCGCGCCCGGCCAACTCGTGCGCGGCTTCGGACAATGGGCTGAACATGCGACGATGCGGCCCGAGCTGTCGGGCCTGCAGGTGGTCGATGAGGATGTCGGCGACGTCCGCCAGCATTTCGGCGCGCTCGGCATGAACGCCTGGACCGCCTATGTCGGCATCAAGGAAGTCGCCGCGGTGAAGCCCGGCGAATGGGTCGCGGTCAGCGCCGCCGCCGGCGCGACCGGCAGCCTCGCCTGCCAGGTCGCGGGCAACCTCGGCGCGCGCGTGGTCGGCATCGCGGGCGGCGCGGAAAAATGCCGCTACCTGGTCGAGGATCTCGGCGTGGAGCGGGCGATCGACTATCGCGCCCAGGATTTCGCGGCCGAGCTGGCGGCGATCGATGGCGGCATCAACGCCTTTTTCGACAATGTCGGCGGACCGATCCTGGACGCCGTCCTGCCCAATATGGCGCATTACGGACGCGTTGCCGTCTGCGGCATGATCGCGGGCTATGACGCGGATACCGCCCGGCCCGGCCCGGCCAGCTTCGACCAGGTGCTGATGCGACGGCTGCGGATCGAGGGCTTCTTCATCCCAGACTTCCTGGAGCGCGGCGCCGAGTTCATGCCGCTCCTGCGCCGCTGGCATGATGAAGGACGGCTCGCGCTGCGCTTCGACGAAACACACGGCATCGAGAATGTGCTGACCGCCTATGAGCGGATGATGACCGGGCGCAACATCGGCAAGGTGATCGTGCGGCTGGCCACCTGATGCCGACGATCCGCCACCATGCCGACCTCAACTGCCTGGTCGCGGTGCGGGGCCATCCGTTCGACCGAACCGCGTTCGACGCGATGTTCCAGGCGATGGACGGCATATCGGCGACGATGGTCGACCAGCCGGCGGCGGCGCGGCTGATGAACCCGGACGGCATGCGCGGGTTCGATGCGCTGATCCTGTACGACATGCCCGGTCTCGACTTCGAAGCTGACGAACCGCCCGCCTATCTGGATCCGCCGGAAGAGCTGCGCGCCGGTTTCCACGCGTTGCTCGAACAAGGGACGGGCGTCGTCGCACTGCATCACGCGCTGGCGGGCTGGCCGACCTGGAATGAGTATCATGATTGGCTGGGCGGGCAGTTTCACTACCACCCGTCGCCCAGCCAGGGTCTGCCGGACAGCGGCTATCGCCACGATGTCACGTATCAAGCGCAAGCCGTCCCCGACCACCCGGTCACAGCGGGCCTGCCGGCGATGTTCGATCTGACCGACGAGCTGTATCTATGCCGGATCGACGAGGAGTCGGTGACGCCGCTGCTACGGTCCTCCGCCACGTTCGACCGCGATCACTTCTGGTCGGCGGCCGAGGCGGTCGCGGGCCGCATGTTCAGCAATGACGGCTGGCGGCATCCGCCGGGATCGAACCTGATCGGCTGGGCGAAGCAGGCGCTTGCCGCGCGGCTGGTCTATCTTCAGCCCGGCGACGGACCTTCGGCCTATGACAATCCGCACTATCGGCGGCTGGTCGAGAACGCCATCCGCTGGGTCGCGCGCCCGTGATTATTGGGCGTTCATGCCGCCATCGACGACGAACTCGGCGCCCGTGATGTATTTGGCTTCGTCGGATGCCAGGAACAGGTTCATGTTCGCGATGTCCTCGGGTTCGCCCATCTTACCCATTGGCACGGCGGCCAGCACCGCGTCGTAATTGTCGGGATTGTCGTCCTGGGCGACGCCCTGCATGTTGGTCAGGATCATGCCGGGATGGACGGTGTTGCAGCGAATGGCTTCCTTCGCGCATTCGACCGCGACGACCTTGGAGAAGAGGCGCACCCCGCCCTTCGCTGCGGCATAGGCGCTGCAATAAGGAACGCCGAACAGCCCAGCGACCGACGAGATGTTGACGATCGAGCCGCCACGGCCGTGCGCCCGCATCGCCTCGACGGCGCGCTTGGTGCCGAAGAAGACGCTGTCCAGGTTGACGTCGTTTTGCTTCTTCCAGTCGGCGGTCGTGAAGTCGCCGATCGGCCGCAACACCGCGATCCCGGCATTGTTGACCAGCACGTCCAGACCTGCCGTGTCGGCGGCGATCTGGCCCATTACCTGGTCCCAGTCCGCTTCTGACGTCACGTCGTGGCGCAACGCGGTCGCTTTGCCGCCTGAGGTCCGGATGCCCGCGGCGACTTTCTCCGCGCCGTCGCCATCCAGGTCGGTCAGATAAAGGACAGCGCCTTCCTCAGCGAAACGCTGCGCCGTGGCGCTGCCCAACCCTGGGACGGAGGCCGCGCCCGTGATGAGCGCGACCTTGCCTTCCAGCCTTTTCGTCATGTCAGAACTTCACTCCGATGGTAGCGCCATAGGTGCGCGGCTCGCGCGCGGAAGCGAACGACCAGAGCCCGGCGACGGTGAAGGCGGCGCTGGTGCCGCGATCATTGGCGAGATTACGCCCGAACACAGTGAAATAGGCGTCCGTCCCGGCCAGCTTGAACTTGGTGGTCAGGCTGGCATCGAGCAGGCCCTGCTTGTCGCTGCGCACGCGCGGATCGTTGCCGTTCACCACAAGCGGCGTCGCCGGCTGGGTCACGACCACCGCGCCGTCGACAACCGCTGCGTTGGGCAATGTTCCGGTGATCGGGCCGAGCGAGATTTGCTGATCGTAACGCCCGATATAGCGGTAGCCGACATTGGCGATGATCTCGCCGAAGCTGGTCGGGATCGTATAGTCCGCGCCCAGCGATCCGCTGAACTTAGGCGAATAGATCAGATTGTTGCGGCTGTAGTCGAGCAGCGTCGGCGTCGCGGTATACGCGCCCGCCAAAGGCCCGGCGAGAACCGCCGCGGCACCGGGCGGTGTGGTGCCGATGAAGGTCGGCAGGACATTGCCGATCGAGTTGCCCGCGACGAAGCCCTTGAACTTGGAATCGAGGTAACCGGCGGTCGCCGTCAGGCGCAGACCGGTGGTGGGACGGAACGCGGCATCGACCTCGATCCCCTTGATGGTCGCCTTGCCGACGTTGCTGGTGATCGTCTGGTTGCCGGTCGGCCCGCCCGGGATCGTCGTGTTCTGCTGAAGATTCTTATAGTCGGAATAGAAGGCCGCGACGTTGAACTGCAGCTTGCGGTCGAACAGGTCGAGCTTGGTGCCGATTTCATAGCTGTCGACCGTTTCCGGACCGTAAGGCGTGCTGGCGGTCGATGCCGTCGCCGCGCGGGGGCTGAAGCCGCCGGAACGGTAGCCTCGCGACCAGCTGGCATAGAACATCGTGTCTTCGTTCGGGCGGTAGTCCAGGCCCACCTTCGGCGTGAACTTGTTGAAGCTGCCGCTGCCCTGACCGATCAGCCCGGTCTGCGCGAAGCTGTTGCTCAGGCTTTTCTTGTCGTGCGTGTAGCGGCCGCCGAACGACAGGCGAAGCTGATCGGTCAGCGAGAGGTTGAAGTCGCCGAAGAACGCGTAGGATTTTGTCTTGCCCTGCACGCTCTGCGGGTTCGTGTCGGCCGTCGCTGGCGGGATCGTCGGATTGAACGCGAACAGGCGTGTGTACTGGAGGAGATTGTAGCGCGAGTTGAAATAATAACCGCCGACGACATAGTCGAAATGCTCGGTAAAGTTGCCGGAAAGGCGGACTTCCTGGCTGAACTGGCGGTAGCGCTGCTGGCGCTGCACATAATACAGATCGGCCGTCGATGCGTCGAAATCCTGGGTCTGGAATTCGCGCGACTTGCGGTAGCCGGTGATCGAGGTGAGCTTCACGTCACCAATGTCCCAGTTGAGTTCGCCGGTAACGGAGGGCGCGCTGTAGCGGCTGGTCCCCGGGCTGGTGAACACCGTGTAGAGGTCGCTGGTCGTGTTGCGATTGCACTGGTTCGCGGGTTCGAAGTTGCAGAACAGCTCGCCGGTCCGGGCGATGTTGCTGTTGACCACATCGAATTGCTGCTGCTGCTTTTCGACGGTCAGCAGGAAGTCCCAATCGGCTTCGGGCGGTTTGACCAGGATCGATGCGCCGAAATTCTCGTTGTTCGAGCCGCCGTCGCGCTTGCCAGTCACGGCGTTGCGATAGAAGCCATCGGACTGATTGTGGAAATAGAAGCCCTTGATGCCGACCGTATCGCCCAGCCCGAGATTAACGACCGCGCGGCCCGACCAGGTGTTGAACCGGCCATAGCTGCCTTCCAGCTTCGCGCCGGTTTCCATCGTCGGGCGCGTACGACGGATGTTGATCACGCCGCCGATCGTGTTGCGGCCGAACAGCGTGCCTTGCGGGCCGCGCAGCACCTCGATCTGCTCGATGTCGAAGAAATCGAGCAGCTGACCGGTGTTGGTGCCAATGAAGACACCGTCGACGACGACGCCGACGGTCGGCTCCTGCGACTTTTCGATATCGGCATAGGTCAGGCCGCGGATCGACAGGTTCGCCGCCTGCGCGCCCGAGTTCTGCTGGGTTATGAGCAGGTTCGGCGCGGCGCCCTGCAGGTCGCCGATATTCGTCGTCGCCTTGTTTTCCAGCATCGACGCGTTGATCGCGGTGATCGCGACTGGCGTGTCCTGCAATGCCTCGTCCCGGCGGCGGGCGGACACGATGATGTCGTTGCTGTCGCCGGTCTCGGCGCTGTCAGCTGCCGGCGCGGCCTGCTGCGCGAGCGCCGGCTGCGCCCCGGCGATCATGGCGCCGAGCGACAGGGCGCCCAGCAGGCTGCGGCGAAATTCGCGATTAGACATGGTGTGTTCCTCCCCGCTCCGCGCATTATCCAGCGCGATAACCGGCCGTGATATGCCTTGAGTTTGGCGGCAGGCCGAACTGCCACTTGTTACAGGTGCGGATATTTCGACGGTCCGCGACGGGACATCGCGGCAGACGGGAGAGGCCAAATGACGATCAACCGACGCTTCCTTCTCGCGCGGCGGCCGCACGGCGATCCCGTGCCTGATGATTTTCAGCTGGCGGAAACGCCGATCTCCGCCCCGCCGGCGGGCGGCCTGATCGTGCGCAATCATTTTGCGTCGCTCGATCCCGCCCAGCGCGGGTGGATGGACGATGCGCCGAGTTACATGCCGCCGATCCCGCTCGGCGAGGCGGTGCGTGCCACCACGGTCGGACGCGTCCACGCTTCCGACAATCCGGGCTTCGTGCCAGGCGACTGGGTAATGGGGCTGAACTGGCTTGAGGACTATTCGGCGGTGTTGCCCGGCGGCTTCACCAGCAAAATCGATGTGAGCCAGGTGCCGAGCCCGTCCATGTTCCTCTCCGCTTTCGGCGCGGTCGGCCTGACCGCCTATTTCGGCCTGCTCGACACCGCCAAGCCCAAGGCCGGCGAGACACTGCTCGTCTCCGGCGCGGCCGGCGCGGTCGGCTCGGCGGTCGGGCAGATCGGCAAGATCGTCGGCTGCCGGGTGATCGGCATCGCCGGTGGCGCCGAAAAATGCCGGCGGCTGACCGAGGATTACGGCTTCGACGCCGCGATCGACTATAAGGGCAAGAGCGTCGAGGCGCTGTCGGCGGCGATCGCCGAAGCAGCGCCCGAGGGGGCCGATATCGTGTTCGAGAATGTCGGCGGCGACGTGCTGGACGCGGAACTCGGCAATCTAGCGATGCGCGCGCGGATCGTGCTGTGCGGCCTCATCAGCGAATATAATTCGCCCGAGAAAGTGGGCATTCGCCAGCTCTGGCAGGTGCTCGTCAAGCGGGCGACGATCCAGGGCTTCCTGATCGCCGATTATGTCGAGCGTTTCGGCGAGGGCGGCGCGCGGATGGCGGAGTGGATCGCCGCCGGCAAGCTCAGGATGGACGAGGATATCCAGGACGGGCTGGAGAATTCCTACGCCGCCTTCATGCGTCTGTTCAGCGGCGCGAACACCGGCAAGCTGATCCTCAGGATCGCTTGATGCCGGGCCGGCTCGAAGGGCGGGTAGCGCTTGTCACGGGCGCTGGCTCCGGCATCGGCCTCGCGACGGCGCGGCGTTTGGCGGCCGATGGCGGGATCGTCTTCGCGGTCGATCTACAGGGACCGGTCGATCGTGAGGCGGACGTGACCGCACCCGGCATCAACGCGCTGCTGATCGAGGAAGTGCTCGCTCGCCACGGCAGGCTCGACATCCTCGTGCCGTGCGCCGGCATCTCCGCCTTCCATCCGCTCGAAGGCCATGACGACGCTTATTTCGACCAGGTAATGGCCGTGAACGTGACCGCGGTGTTCCGCCTGATCCGCGACGCTGTGCCGGCACTGAAGCAGTCGCCGTGCGGCCGCATCGTCACGATCGGATCGACGATGGCGCGGTTCGGCGATGCGGGACTCGTCGCTTATGGCGCGTCCAAGCACGCGGTGCTGGGCCTCACCCGCTCGGTCGCATGCGAACTTGGGCCGTTCGGCATCACCGTCAATTGCTTGCAACCGGGCGCGATCGACACGCCGATGACCGCGCCTGCCTTCACCGAGATGCCGGCGTTCAAGACCTATTGGGAAAAGAAGGCCGCGCTCGGCCGGCTGGGAACGCCCGAAGACATAGCCGATGTGATCGCGTTCCTCGTGAGCGACGACGCCCGCTTCATGTCGGGCCAAGGCTTCCTCGTCGACGGCGGCGCGATGCAGCGGCAGTAGCTCAGACCGGCAGGATTTCGTCGTTCGGGTGGATTTCCATGATCTCGAAGACATTGCCGAAAAAGTCGCGGCAGTAGGTCGCGGCATAGCCGGTCTTGGTGCCGTCCTCGGCGACCTGGATCGTCTCCCAGGCCGGTTCGCGGTGGATGCGGATGCCGGCCGCGACCAGGCGATCATAGCAACCGCGCAGATCATCGACCTGCACCGCGAAATGCGTGTAACCGAATTTGTTGACGCCCCGGTCCGGGTCCTGCGGATCGGAACGCGGCGCCAGATATTCGAACACCTCGAGGTGCGTGTTGCCAAGCCGGCACATGAACTGGTTCGCGGCGCTGCCCTTCAGCCCCACGATCTCGTCGATGAAATCGTTGTCGCTCCAGCTGAGCGGCGCCACTTCCTCGACCGCGCCAAGCAGGTCGATGTAGAACTCGCGCGCCTTGGCGATGTCCGGGACCGACACGCCGATATGGTGCACGCCCTGGACGCCGACGCCCATCAGAACTGGACCCGCTTGGTATAGCCGCCATCGATCACGATGTTCGCGCCGGTCATCGCCTTGCATGCAGGGCTGGCGACGAACGTGATCGCGTTGGCCAATTCCGTGCCGGTCGCCATCCGACCGATCGGCATCTTGGCGACGGTATCCTTGAAGAAGTCGGGCATGCCCTGCTCGATCTTCGCCCAGGGTCCGTCCTCGGTCATGACCGGACCGGGGGTAATGCAATTCACGCGCACACCGTCCTTGGCGAGGTTCTGCGCGAGGTTGGAGGCGTAAACGATCACCGCTGCCTTGAGCGCGTTGTAGGGGTGGACGCCCATGAATTCCTCGACCCCGGCGGTCGAACTCATGCAGATGATCGAGCCGTTGCCCGACTGGACGAGATACGGCTTGGCGGCCGCCACCCCGCGCCGCAGCGGCAGGATGTCGGCATCCAGCACCGCCTGCCAGCCTTCGTCGCTGTCTTCCCCAGTGTTGGCGGACGTAAAATGGACGAAGATGTCACACCCGCCGAGCGCGTCAGCAGCGCGCTGCACGAAGGCTGGCACGGCTTCCGGATCGGTCACGTCGAGGGCTTCGCCGTGCGTCTTGCCGCCGCTGGATGCAATCTCGTCCAGGACGATGTCGACCTTGTCCTGCGTCCGCCCGCACAGTGCCACGTCGCAGCCTTCGGCAGCGAGCACATGCGCGACCTTGCGGCCGATCCCGCCATTGGCACCGACCAGAATTGCCTTCAGTCCGCTCAGTCCCAAATCCATCGCGCATTCCTCTACCCGTTTTCGCCACTCTGCGTCCCCGTGCGGCAGGGTCCCACTCGCCTTTTGGTCAGGAACGGCCGCGCGGACCGCATGATAGCTCGTCCGAAACATCCCAGGGAGAGAGAAATGGGACGTCTCGCAGGCAAGACCGCGGTGATCCTGGGCGCGAGCAGCGCCGACAATATGGGCCAATACATCGCCCGCCGCTTTCAGGCCGAGGGCGCGAAGGTGCTCGTCTCCGGACGGAAGGCCGAAGTGCTGCAGGCCTTCGCCGCCGACACCGGCGCCGAATGGGCCGCATGCGATCTGACGGATGGAGCCAGCGTGACGGCGCTGGCGGATACAGCTGCCGATCGTCTGGGCGGCATCGACATCGCGCTCAACGCCACCGGCTGGGGACTGCTGCAGCCGTTCCTGGACACGACGCATGACGACCTGATCGCGATGACGGCGTTGCAGTTTATCGGGCCGTATCACTTCATGCAGGCGATGGTGCGCAAGATGGCCCGGAGCGAGGGAGGGCGCGGCGGCTCGATCATCCAGATCAGCTCGGCGACCGCGACGATCATGCTGAACGACCACGCCGCCTATATGGGGACCAAGGCCGGCACCGATCATGTGATCCGCTGCGTCGCGCACGAGTTCGGGCAGGAAGGCATTCGCGCCAACTCGATCTCGCCGGGCCTGACCGATACGCCGATGACCGCCGGTGCGAAGACGATCCCCGGCCTGTTCGAGAGCTTCCTGGCCGGCTATCCGCTCGGCCGGATCGGCACCTCCGACGACATCGCCGCCGCCGCCGTGTGGCTGGCGAGCGACGAATGTTTCATGACCGGCGAGAATCTGCAGGTGAATGGCGGCCTGACGCTCAGGCGCAACCCGACTCGCGAGGAAATGAACGCGACGATCGCGGCGGCGGCGGCGAGTTAACCGGAACTGTGCTCCGGCGAAGGCCGGAACGCTTGCCGGCACGCACTTCCCGCTTCCTACGCTCCAGCCTTCGCCGGAGCATTGGTCGGGTTGACCTTCTCCTTCACATCCGCGCGCAGCATGTCCTTGCGGATCTTGCCGGAGGCGGTGCGCGGGAAATCGTCGACGAACTCGAAGCGCTCGGGAATCTTCTGCTTCGCCAGCCCGCTCGCGGCGATGTGCGCGGCCAGCGCCGTCGCGTCACACTCTGCGGCCAGGATTACATAGGCGCAGACGCCCTCGCCCAGCCTTTCATGCGGCATCGCGACGACGCTCGCTTCGCGCACTGCCGGGTGTGTGTGGAGCACATCCTCGATCTCCTTGGCGGAGATGTTCTCGCCGCCGCGAATGATCAGGTCCTTCTTGCGGCCGGTGACGGTCAGCGCACCGGCGGCGCTGAGCGTGCCGAGGTCGCCGGTGCGGAAGAAGCCGTCGGCGGTGATCGCGTCGCGGGTCTGCGCCTCGTCGGCATAGCCGAGCAGCATGCCGGGCCCGCGCGCGAGGATTTCCCCCTCCTCGCCTGTCGCCACGTCGCGGTCGTCGCCATCGACCACGCGCACATCGTAATCGACAACCTCGCCATCGGTGGTCGCGGCGCGCGCTTCGTCAAACGGCCAGCCGAACGTCACTAGCGGCACCTCGGACGCGCCGAACACGCGGAACGCCTTGCAGTGCGCGAAAGCGGCGTTGGCGCAGGGGATGAGTTCGGGAGGCACCGCCGCACCGCCGCACGCAAAGAAGCGCAGGCTCGGCAACCGCCGCTTCGCCGTCCGGGCAGCGTTAGCGAGCTCGACCAGGAAAGGCGTTGCCGCAACCGTGCCGACGACATCATGTCGCTCGATCAGGTCGAGCGCGGCCTGTGCATTCCAGCTTTCCATCAGCACCGTCCGGGTGCCGGCGACCAGCGGCAGCTCCAAGCCATTGCCATAGCCCGAGACGTGAGTGACAGGCGACGGCATCAGCGTCGCGTCGCCGGCGCCAATGTTCCAATGTTCAGCGCTCCGCCGCAGGATGCGCTGGAGCGTTACATGGTTGTGGAGCACGCCCTTGGGCCGCCCCGTCGTTCCCGATGTATAAAGCACCAGCTTGACGCCGTGCGGATCGACCCGGGGCCGCGCGAAGGTCTGCCCCGTCCCTTCCGCCACCAGCTCGGCATAGTCGCCATCGCCGGTTCCGCGCACGGTGAAGACGTGCGCCAGATCGGGCAGGTTCGGGCGGATGCGCGCCGCCATTGCCGCGAAATCATAGTCGCGGAAGCTGGCCGCGACGAAAAAGGCCTTGGCCCGGCAGTCGCCCAGCATCTGCGAGACTTCGTGATCGCGGTAGATCGGCACGATCGGGTTGACCGCCCAGCCACCCATCGCCGCCGCCAGGTTGATCGCGGCGGCCTCGCGCCAGTTCGGCACCTGGAACGCGATGACTTCGCCTGGCCGCAGCCCGCGCGCGTGCAGCGCGACCGCCAGCGCCTCGGCCTCCGCAACAAGCTCCGCCCGCGACCAGTGCACGTCGCCGTCGACGACGATCGTGAAATCCGGATCCGCGGCCACCCAGTCGAGCGCCTGGTCGGCGATCGTCCGCTCGTCCCACACGCCGATGCCGGCATAGCGGGCAAGATGCGGCGGGGGCGTGGACAGCCAAGACCAGGGCGGGTTGCTCATCATGCCGAGGTGCCTGTTAGCGGTGCCACGGCCAATTGGCGAAAGTGCGAGGAACCTGTGACCTCTCCCAGCTTGCCGCGCCTGCCTTTCCCGCTCAGCCTGCGATGATGAACCCTATCTCCCTTGCGTCCGGCGTACTCCCTGAATTCGGTCCGCTCGACACCGTACGCGCCGCCGCCGGCGCCGGCTTCGACATGGTCGGTCTTTGGGTCGAGCCGGCCGATTGGACCACGGCCACGACCCGCGACGTGCGCGCGGCGCTGGCCGACACCGGCCTGCCGCTGCTCGACGTCGAGGTCATCTGGCTGAAACCCGACAGCCTGATGGACGACCACCGCAAGGTGATCGACGTCGGCGCCGAACTGGGCGCGGCCAATGCGCTGTGCGTCTCGTCCGACCCAGATCCAGGAGCGACCACCGCCCGCTTCGCCGAGCTGTGCCGGCACGCCGACGGCAGCGGCATACGGCTGGCGCTGGAATTCGGCATCTTCACCGAGGTCAAGGATCTGGCAGCGGCATTGACGATGCTGTCGTCGGCGGGCGAGCCGGCCGGCGCGGTACTGATCGACCCGATCCATGTCGACCGGTCCGGCACGACGGCCGAGGCGCTGGCCCGCATCGACCCGGCACTGTTGCCCTATGCGCAGTTCTGCGACGCGCGGTCCGAGCGGCCGGACCCGGCCGATTTCGATGCCGTCATCATCGACGCGATCGACCTGCGCGAGCAGTGCGGCGACGGCGGATTGCCGCTCGGGGCGATGTACCGCGCGCTGCCCGCCCGCATCCCGCTCAGCATCGAGCTGCGTTCCAAGGCACTGCGCGACGGCTTTCCCGATCCCGTCGCCCGCGCCCGCGAAGTCGCGCGCAAGACCCGTCACTGGCTGGAGCACAACACATGACCGTTACCTTGATAACGCTCCTGAAGCGCCGGGCCGATCTCACCAAGGAAGAGTTCATCCACCGCTACGACACGAGCCACAGGCTGATCGGCGAGCAGGTGCTGTCCGGCTACGCGACCCGCTATGTCCGCCGGTTCGTGTTTCCGGTCGATAGCGTGGACGATGTGCACGACCCCGACGTGATCCTGGAAATCGACTTTCCGGACGCGGCCCGGCGCGACGCCTTCTTCGCGTCGCTGTCTGCCCCCGGCATCATGGAAATGATCGAGGCGGACGAGGAAACGCTGTTCGACCGCACCCGCAACCGCAGCTTCACGATCGAAGAGCATCCTTCGCACATGCCGCCACTTGGCTGAACAGCGCTCCGGCCTTCGCCGGAGCACATTGCTACATCACCAAGCGTGCGGTTCGCCGTTCCATTTGTAGAAGTCGCCGGACTTGTCGAGCGTCCAGTCCGCAGTGACCTGGCGGACGCCGCGCGCGCTTTCCTCGGGCGTGATCTCGCCGCCCGGGCCGCCCATGTCGGTCTGCACCCAGCCGGGATGGACCAGTCCGATGATGATGCCGCGATCCTTCACACCGAGCGCGTAGGAGCGCATCAGCCGGTTGAGCGCCGCCTTGGCGGCGGCGTAGATTTCATAGCCCGGATAGGCCCAGGTCGACGCGCCGAGCTGGCTCGAGAAGTTGATCACTTTCGACCCGTCGTGCAGACGCGGCAGGAACGCCTGGGTCACGCGCAGCGGCCCCTTGACCATCACGTTGAACGCCTCGTCGAACCCCGCCCAGTCTGTCCGCTCGACCTGGGAATCGGTGGGTCCAGGGATGCCGGCGACATTGTATAGAATATCGACTCTGCCCTGGTCAGCGGACGCCGCGGCCTTGACTGATGTATCGTCGCCCACATCCATCTGGCGTACCGTCAGCGTGCCGCCAGATTGGCCGTCCAGCGCCTTTAGCGTCTCGGCCCGTGCCGGATCGCGGACGAGCGCGATGACATCGTCGCCCGCCTGCAGATGTTGCCGCGTCAGTTCCAGTCCGATGCCGCGCCCGGCCCCGGTGATTGCTACAGTCGCCATTAGGGTCTCCGTCCTTCGATCCAGTCGTTCAGCACTTCATGGAAGAAGCGCACCCGCATTTCCTGCGCGGTCAGATAGGCGTCGGAATAGCCGCGCGAGTGCATGCCCGCCTGCATGCCTTCCGCCAGTTCCATGTCCTGATAGACGATCTGCCCGGCGAGCTCGGGAATGCCGCGCCCGCCGTCGAAATCGCGGTGTTCGCAGCTCGCGCATTCCTTGACCGGCTTCGGCCCGGCCATAATCGATTCGGCGACCTCCTGCCCTTCGACCGGGAACGTCATGCACCACAGATCGAAGAAGCATTTCTCCGGATCCTCTGGGTGCGGCTCCGAGCGGAAGAAGATCAGATTGTCCGGCAGGAAGCTGATCGTGACGTTAGGAAACATGACGGTATGCGGACTGTCGGTCAGCTGCTCGTCGTCCATATGTTCATAATGGTTATAGCCCCGCTCCTTCCACAGGCGGCGCTTGGCCGCCTTGAGGTCGAGCCAGCCCTGCATCGTCATGTCCTCGTACGAGGCATAGGAATCAGGGTCGATATCCCACTGCTGAAGGATCATCTTGAACGGGTGCGGCTGATCGTCGGGCAGACGGTCGCTGAGTGACGGGCGCATCGGCTGGACGGTGCGGCCATGCCCCGCCGGCCAGACCTCGTGTCGGGCCGTGTCGACGTCCTGGTCGATCCAGGGCGGCACCTGCGGGTGGGCGGTGCGGGTGTGATAGCTTTCGCTGAAATTGTCGGTGACGAACTTCCAGTTGGCATTCAGCGCGATCCGGTACCAGACGGTGCGCACTGCCGTATCCATCGGATAGTTGGCGTAGACCTCCTGCATTGGCGACAGGAACTCGGCCAGGCTCGACCCTTCCTTCGCCATCGTGTACCAGACGAAGCCGCCCCAGGTTTCGCAGCGCAGTTCCTTCAGGCTGAGCTTGCCGCACGGATTGCCCTGCGGGAAATCATGCGGGTCCTGGGCGTCACGCAGCACGCCATCGATGCCCCATTTCCAGCCGTGATAGGGGCAGGCGATGCTATCGACCGAGCTCGACTGGCGAACCATCCGCATGCCGCGATGACCGCACGAATTGTAGAAAGCGCGGACCGATCCATCCTGCTGGCGGATGCAGATCACCGATTCCTTCATGAAATCATGCACCACGAAATCACCCGGCTCGGTCAGTTCGGCGGTGCGGCCGGCGACATGCCAGATCTTGGTCCACATCCCGTCCCATTCGGCTTTCGCGAATTCGCGGGAGTAGTATCGGTCGCCGGTGATCGGATCGCCGCGCAGCAGCGAAACGTCCCGCCCATTGAGGGGCGCCGCCTTGGTCAGCGTGTCGAGCATCACCTTCTATCCTCTCCTAATCCCGCCATGTTCGATCAGGCGTTACGCCCTGAAAACTGTCACTAAGGCGAGATTCCCGGCATCGCTGCCGGTTTTATTCAGGGTTCGCGATACAGATTTTCGACAACCCGCGTCGCGAGCGCACGCACGGACTCGACCCGTGCCGGCCCGAACACCGGCCGCTCCATCACTAGGCCCGCACACACCGCGATCGTGAAGTCGTTCGCGAGCTTCATCACTTCATAGTGGCGCTTCCACTGCGGAAACGCCTCGACCATTTCCTCGGTCCAGACCCGGTCGAACCTTTGAGATGCCGGATCGAACACCGCCTGCAACTCGCCATCGGTTCGCGCCGCGGCGGCAAGCTCGATATAGGCGGCATAGTCGGACGATTGGACGCTGTGCCAATAGGCTTCGCTCGCCACCTCGACGAGCGTCGCGGTGCCGGGATCGGCCAGCCGCCGCGTATATTCCTCGAGGAAGCCCTGCATGCGGTTGTAGAAAACATGCTCGGTCACGGCGGCGACAAGATCGATGCGAGTCGCGAAGTGATGATGCATGGTGCCGCGCGAGACGGCGCAGCGCTCAGCTACCGCAGCGGTCGACAAGCCGGCATAGCCTGATTCGACCAGGCATTCGACGGCGGCCACGATCATCTTCAGCCGCGTCCGCGCGCTCTTGCGCTGCTGCCAGCGCGCGGGCGGCTCGCGCATGACGCCGGGCGCGACAGCGGCGAGCAATCTGTTCTGGAACGCCAAACTGGGCATTGGCCCGCTATAGCCGACGAACCGCCAACGCGCACCCCGCCCCGGCCTAGCCAAAGGTTCAGTTACCCGATTTCCCGGCCCCGCATAAGAAAACCGGCGGAGCTGCCGGGTTTCAACCGGCAAACTCAAGCGGCAGGGAAAACCTGAACCGCGCTGGGATGGGAGGGGAATATGCGCAGGCATTTGACGCATCTGCTCGGGGGAATCGCGCTTTCGGTATTCGTGACCGCACCAGCGCTCGCCCAGGCGCCGGTCAATGCGCAGCCGCCGGTTCAGGCCGCCGAAGATACCGGCGGCATCGCCGACATCATCGTCACCGCTCAGAAGAAAGCGGAGAATCTCCAGGACGTGCCGATCTCGGTCGCCGCGGTCAGCGGCGAGGCGGTCGCCGATCTTCACGCCGCATCGCTGCAGGGACTGCAGGGGGTCGTTCCCAACGTCGAGATCGGCAATTTCTCGAACACGCCCAACACCGCCGTGTTCACGATCCGCGGTATCGGCGTCATCGAGCCCGATCCCTATGCCGGCAACACGGTGGGCATCGTCGTCGATGGCGTGCCGCAATATTTCTCGATGGGTGCGCTGCTCGACCTTTACGACGTCGATCGGATCGAAGTGCTGCGCGGCCCGCAAGGCACGCTGTTCGGCGCGAACACGACCGGTGGCGTGGTCAATGTCGTCAACGAGACGCCGGTCGACAGCTTCGAAGGCCGCGTCGATCTCTCCTATGGAAACTACGACCATCTGACCGCGGGCGCCGTTATCAACGCGCCGCTTGCTGACGGACTGTCCGTCCGCCTGGTGGCGCATAACGATCGCCGCGACGGCTGGGTGACCAACGTCATCAACGGCGATGACATGGGCAAGCGAGACGTCAGCATCTTCCGCGGCGCGCTGCGCTATCAGGGCGGCAATTTCGACGGCACGCTGATGGCGGAATATGACCGGGCGCGTAACGGCTCGCCGATCGTCGTCGCCGGCGACTTGCCCGGCGAAGCCGAATATGTGCCGCCGGGCTTCCGCAACATGTATGTCTCGCCATGTCTCCCGGCCGGCACGCGCTGCAACGCGCCCGACAAATATCTGTCGGCGCGCGACGGCGGCCCGCTGAATGACACGCCGGACCGGAGCGACATGGACACCTACCGCGTCGGCCTGAACTTCACGGTGTCGGACACGCCGATCGGCGACATCACATCGATCACCGGCTACAAGAAGTTCAAGCTGTTCGAATACACCGACCAGGATGGCACGCCGGTCTTCCTGATCGACACCGAGCGCCGCACACGCGCGTGGCAGTTCAGCCAGGAATTGCGCACTGACTTCTCGATCGGCGACCGCATCGATGTGACGATGGGCGGTTTCTATCTGAAGGACAGCTACGACCATTTCCAGCACCTGCGCATCGATTTCGCGGGCGGCGTGACCTATGATCTCGCGACCCAGACGGCCGTGAAGGGGCTGCCCGGCCTCTATCAGAACAACCTGCAGGATCAGGACAATCATTCACTGTCGTTCTTCACACAGACCTATGTGGATCTGACCGATGCGCTGCGCCTGCAGGCCGGCATCCGCTACACGCACGAGAAGACACGGATGCTGGCATCGACGCTGACCAGCCTGGCGGCCGGCGGCGTCACCACCTTCGACGGGACCGGACCCGACGGGACGCCCAATATTCCGCTCGGCACCGTGGCGCCGCCGCTTGGCGTGAAGAGCTGGGATAATGTCGGCTGGAAGCTGGGGCTGGATTATAAGATAAATCCGGATGCGCTGCTCTACGGCTATTGGGCGCGGGGCTTCAAATCGGGCGGTTTCACCGGCCGCATCGGCATCGCGCAGGATCTCGGGCCCTATAACCCCGAGCATGTCGATACGTTCGAGGCGGGCTTCAAAGGCGAGTTCGCGGACAAGCGCATCCGCACGAACCTCGCCGGGTTCTGGACCAACTATCGCGACATCCAGCTGGCGCAGATCTATTTCGTGGGTTCGGGCGCCAGCCTGGTCCAGGGCAATACTATCCTGAACGCCGCCAGTTCGCGCATTCGGGGTTTCGAGGCGGAAGTGACGCTCGCGCCGACCCGGGGCCTGACCATCAACGGCTCGCTGGCCTATCTGGACGCCAAATACCGCAAGTTCGACTATGTCCTCCCGGCCGGCGGCACCACCAGCCTGAAGGGCCAGAGGATGCAGAACGCGCCGAAATGGTCCGCGTCCGCCGGCTTCAACTACGAGTTTCCACTGGCCGGCGACATGGATTTGCGGCTCGGCGCCATCTACTCCTACACCTCCGAAAAGCTGCTGACCTCGATCCTCGACGTGCCGCGCGCGCGAGTGCAGCCGCAGCACCTCGTCAACGCCAATATCGACCTCAAGATCACCCCGAAGCTGACAGTCGGGCTGTGGGGCACGAACCTGCTCGACAACCGCTACATCAACTCGGTGTTCGACGCGCCCGGCACGCTCGGCCTCGTCAACTACGCGCCGCCCCGCCAATATGGCGTGTCGGCGAAATTCGAGTTCTAACGGTCCTCCCCTGGCCCCGGTCGCTCGCGGCCGGGGTCCTTATTGGATGTTTGCGTGATTACTGCCGAAACCCTAGTCGCCCGGCATCATATTCTCAACGCGCTGGCGCTGCATAGTCGCGGAGTGGACCGGGCTGACGCGGCGATGCTGGGCGCCGCCTATCATGCCGGCGCGACGGTCGATTACGGCTTCTTCGCCGGCGACGCCGCGACTTTGGTCGCGATCCTCGCAGAAGCGCAGAAGGCCGGCGGGCCGACCCTGCACCGCACCAGCAATTGCTGGATCAAGATCGATGGCGACCGCGCGACCTCGGAATCCTATGTGATCGCCCATGCCGAAGGGCCGGACGTGCAACGGCTGATCCTCGGCCGCTATCTCGACCGGCACGCGCGCCGCCACGGGGTCTGGCGCCTGACCCACCGCACCTATGTGCTTGAGGCAAATATCAACACGCCCGGCGCGCGCGCCGCCGCCGATCCCGCACCCGACAACGCTCATTTCGCGCCTGCAGGTGGCAAAGGCGCCGCCGACGCCGGACGCACTCTCCTAGCTTACTACGCCGCAGCCACGCGAGGCCGAACCGGAGCTTCTTCGATGACTAGTCCACAAGACCTCGATGCCGCGTTGGCGCGTGCTGAAATCCACGATCTCGCTATGGCCTATTGCCGCGGCGTCGACCGGGCCGACAAGGCTTTGCTCGCGTCGATCTTCACGCCGGATTCGACGGTCATCACCGGCCTCATCAATGGCACGGGCGCGGAGTTCGCTGCCGGCATCTGCAAGTTCGTGACGGAGCAAGTCGACCTATGCTTCCACTCCGTCGCGAACGAATGGATCGAGGTGGACGGCGACGAGGCGGTCGGCGAACTCTACGCGATCGCGCACATGGTCAAGGACGGTCAGGACATGATGACCGGCGGCCGCTATCTCGACCGCTATGTCCGCCGGGACGGCAAGTGGCTTATCCAAAGTCGCAGCTTCGTGACCGACTGGAACAGTTGTAACCCGTCCACGCTGCAGCGCGGCGGGTTCTACGAAGCGCTCAGCAACTGGGGCAAGTTCGGCAAGGACGACCCCGTCTATGCGCATTGGGAGAGCGTGAATGGCTGAGCAATGTCCGGCCCATGTGCCGGCTGACCGGGTCGCCGATATCGACATCTACGTGCCGCCCGGGCTTGAACATGGCTTTCACCACGCCTGGTCACAAACTCAGGCAGAAAACCCCGAGATCGTATGGACACCGCGCAACGAAGGCCATTGGATCGCGCTTGGCGGTGAGGCGCTAGCCGAAGTCCAGTCCGATCCCTCGCGCTTTTCCTCGCGTGTCATCGTCCTGCCCAAGTCGGTCGGCGAGCAGCACGCGCTGATCCCGACCACGATCGATCCGCCCGAGCATAGGCCCTATCGGCTGCTGCTGAACGCGAACCTTCATCCCGGCGCGATCCGAGGGCTCAAGGAGGATATCGAGCGGGTAGCCGGCGCGCTGATCGACGGCTTCAAGGCCGACGGGCGCTGCAACTTCACCGCTCAATATGCGGAGATTTTCCCGATCCGAATCTTCATGGCCCTGGTCGATTTGCCGATCGGTGATGCCGAGACGATCCGCCACTGGGCCGCCTGCATGACTCGGCCGGACGGCGACATGACGTTCCAGGAGGCCAAGGATGCCTTCTACGCCTATCTGGGGCCGATCCTGGCAAAGCGCGCGGCCGACCCGGGCGAGGACTTGCTGAGCCGGATGCTCCAGACCGATATGGGCGAGCGGCGGCTGGGCGCCGAGGAAGCGGTATCGATCGCGACCCAGACGCTGATCGCCGGCGTCGACACAGTCGTCAATTTCCTGAGCTTCGTGATGGTCGCGATGGCCGAGGATTCGGCGCTGCGCGCCCGGCTGCGGTCGGAAGAAAAGAAGGCGCCCGCGGTCAACGAACTGTTCCGCCGCTTCGGGCTGGTGACGATCGCCCGCGAGGTGCGGGCCGACACTGTGTTCCGAGGCGTCGCGATGAAGGCGGGCGACATGGTCGCGATCCCGACACAGGTGCACGGACTCGATCCTAAACTGAACGACGACCCGCTAACGATCGACCTCGATCGCCCGCGACCCAAGCATTCGGCGTTCGGCAGCGGCCCGCACATGTGTCCCGGCCAGGAACTGGCTCGTGCCGAGGTCGCCGCGACGATCGGCGCGTGGCTGGCGCGCATTCCGGACTTCCGCGTTTCCGCCGAGTCCGACCTGTCGTGCGTGCCGGGCATTGTCGGCAGCATTCGCCGGTTGGTTCTCGAGTGGGACGTGGCTTGACTGGGAATGGTCGTCTCGAAGGCCGCGTCGCGCTGATCACCGGCGGCGCGTCAGGGCTGGGCGCGGAAGATGCGCGGACGCTGGCGCGCGAAGGCGCTCGCGTCGTCATCACCGATGTGCAGGACGGGCTCGGCGCCGAGGTCGCGGCGAGCATCCCCGATTGCCGCTATCTCCACCAGGACGTCCGCGAAGAGAGCCGCTGGGTCGAAATCGTCGCCGAGACGGTCGCCGCGTTCGGGCGGCTCGACATTCTCGTCAACAATGCCGGGCTGGTCCGCTTCGGCACGGTCGAGGATCTGTCCTACTACGATTTCCGACTGCAGACAGAAGTGATGCTGAATGGCACCTTCCTGGGCTGCCGCGCGGCGATCCCGCATATGCAAAAGGGTGGCACCGGCGTGATCGTCAACATGGCCTCGGTCGCCGGGCTGAAAGGCATCAGCGCGATCCCGGCCTACAGCGCGGCCAAGGCCGGCATCATCGGCATGACGCGCTCGATCGCTGTCCATTGCCGCGAGCAGAAGAACGGCATCCGCGTCAACGCGATCGCGCCGGGCGGCATCGTCACGCCGATGACCGCGCAGGCGCTCGCGGAACTGTCCGGCGACAACGCCGGGCTGGATCAGATCCAGGCGCACGGCATGGGCCTGCCGAGCGACGTCGCCAACATGGTGCTCTATCTCGCCAGCGACGAGGGACGGCATATCACCGGCACCTGCATCACCATCGACAATGGCGAGACGATGGCCTGAACGACGGAGGCGATGATGCTCGACGCGATCAAACCGCACGATCTTCCGACGGGTGGCGACGAAGCGGACTTCGCCAGCCGCCGCTGCCCGGCGCCGAGCTTCCAGGAGATCGTGCGCGCTGACCGGATGCCGCCGCCGGACGTCATCACGCAGGAGCAGCCCGCCTATCTGGGCAGCGCGCCGGTTTCGGTGAAGCGCTATTACGCCCAGGATATTTTCGACACCGAGATCGAGAAAGTCTGGAAGAAATGCTGGCAATGGGTGTGCCGCGAGGATCACATTCCCGAGCCTGGCGACTTCTATACCTACGAAGTCGCCTATCTCTCCTACCTTGTCGTCCGCCAGCTGGACGGCAGCATCAAGGGCTTCGTGAACTCCTGCCTCCACCGCGGCACCAAGTTCAAGCGCGGCGAAGGCATCGGCAGCGGCCCCGACATCCGCTGCCCCTATCATGGGTGGACCTGGCACAATGACGGGCAACTGAAGGCGATCCCCTGTGCCTGGGATTTCGGCCATGTCGATCCGTCAAACGCGCGCCTGCCCGAGGTAAGGGTGGGCCAGTGGGGCGGCTTCGTCTTCATCAACCCGTCCCCCGACGGGCCGGACCTGCTCGATTATCTGGCGCCACTGCCTAAGCATTTCGCGGACTGGGACATCGATCGGCGCTTCGTCGAAATCCATGTCGCGAAGGAACTGCCCTGCAACTGGAAGACCGCGCAGGAAGCGTTCCTGGAATCCTACCACGTCGTCGAGACGCACCCGCAACTACTGCAGGGAGTCGGCGACGCCAACGTCCAGTATGACTGCCACAGCGATCATGTGACCCGCTTCGTCGCGGCGAGCGGCGTGAACTCCCCGCACCTCGCCAACCCGCTCAGCGATCAGGAACTGCTCGACACGATGATGCTGGGCGACCGCTCGGTGCTGGATGGCGGCGTCGCGCTCGGTGAAGGCGAGACAGCGCGATCGGCGATGGCCGGGTTCCTGCGCAAGGTCATGGGGGACAAATACCGCGCCGACCTGTCGCGCTTCTCCGACAGCGAGATGATCGACACGATCGAATATCACGTCTTCCCGAACCTGGTGCTGTTCCCCGGCCTGTCGCTACCGATGGCTTACCGGTTCCGCCCGATCGGCACCGATCCCAATCGCACATTGTTCGAAATCCTGTTCCTCAGGCCCTGGCCCGATGAAGGCGATCCGCCGGAGCCACCCGAACCGCATTCCATCGCCGAGCTAGAAAGCTATGCCTCCGCGCCCGGCTTCGACGCGGCGATGGGACATGTCTATGACCAGGACACGGACAATCTGCGCGCGCAGCAGGAGGGCTTCCGCGCCAGTGCGACCGGCGTCCAACAACTCGGCAATTACCAAGAAGCGCGCATCCGCCACTTCCAGGCCACGCTCGACACATATCTCGCAAAGGAAAGCTGATCCGATGACCGAGCCGTTCGACCTTGAAGCCGAAGTCCGCGATCTTTGCGCAAGGCGCGACATCTACGATGCGGTCTGCCGCTATATGCGCGCGCAGGACCGGCTGGACCCGGAACTCCACCTCTCCGCCTTCCACGAGGATAGCTGGGTCGATTGCGGCTTGATGGCCGGCACCGGGGCCGAGTTCGTCGATTTCGCGCAGGGCTTTCTGGCGCAGCTGGAAAACAGCCAGCACATCATCGGCCAGACCCGGTTCGAGATCGACGGCAACAAGGCCTCGGGCGAAGTCTATTTCTATGCCTGGCACCGCATCCAAGAGGACGGCAAGCCGAAGGACCTGAGCGTCGCCGGTCGCTACGTCGACGAATATACCTGCAAGAATGGCGAGTGGCGGATCAGCCGCCGCCGCGAGATAGTCGATTGGGCACGCACCGACGACGCCGCGGACGGCTTCATCGCTGCCAACACGGTGGTGCTCGGCGGCCGCAACGGCACGGATTTCAGCCAGACCCGCGACTGGCCGGTGTGACGTAAGAGGATTTGCAGCATGACGTTTCAATCGCCCCAATCCCGCTATTCCAAGGAATTCGACCCGCCGGTGCGGGGCGATACGATCACTGCGGACCGTTACATCTCGAAGGACTGGATGGACCGGGAGATGAAGCATCTCTGGCCCAAGATCTGGCATCTGGGCGGCATGCTCGCCGAGTTGGAGGAGCCGGGCGACATCATCCGGCACAACTTCGCCAAAGAGTCGGTGCTGATGGTTCGCCAGGACGACGGATCGGTCCGCGCCTTCTACAATAGCTGTCCGCACCGTGGAAACCGGCTGGTGCTGGGCGATGTCGCCAGCGCCGATCGCATTACCTGCGGCTATCATGGCTGGCAGTTCGACCTCGACGGCACGCTGGTCCATGTCCAGGACCCGGACGATTTCCCGCAGGGCAATCCGTGCGGCCGCGTTCATCTGTCGGAGCTGCGCTGCGAGACCTGGGGACCGTTCGTTTGGTGGTGCATGGATGACGACGTGCCGCCGCTGCTCGAGTGGCTCGCGCCCTATCCCGAACGGCTCGCCGGCTACGGCCTCGACAATTGGGTGCGGGTGCTGAACGTCTCCGCCGATTGCGACTTCAACTGGAAGATCATCCGCGACAATTTCAACGAAAGCTACCACCTGCCGACGATCCACCCGGAGCTGTCCACCTTCATCAACGACGGCCTGCCCGACACGCTGTTCGAAATGTACCCGAGCGGCCACAATTCTATGTGGATGAAGGGCCATCAGGCGACGACGCGAAAGGATTTCCATTCGGGCGAGGTTCCCGCCCCGCTCGACGCGATCGCGACTGCCTGGGGCGTCGATCCGCACGGCTATCAGGGCCGCACCGGTGAGATCCGCCAGGCCGTGATCGAGGCCAAGCGCACGCTGGGCGCGGAGCGCGGCTACACTAATTATCCGGACATGACCGATCAGCAGCTAGTCGATTATTTCCACTGCACGATGTTCCCGAACGTGACGCTGACCATGTCGCCGGAACAGTGCCAGATCCTGCGCACCGAGCCGCATCCTTCCGACCCGGAAAAATGCGTGTTCCAGCACTGGTGTCTCTACCCGCCGGTGCCGGGCATGACCGAGATCGAGACCCCGGTCGGCGTCGCACCGCTGAAGCACGACGCAATTCATCGTCATTCCAGCTACGGCGACGGTGTATCGGTCGGCTATGTCGCGGATCAGGACCTGTCGATCGGCACCAGTCAGCAACAGGGCCTGAACTCACGCGGCTTCAAGGGCTGCATCCTGCCGCTGCAGGAAAAGCGGGTGCAACGCTTCCACGAGCTGCTGAACGACTACGTGCTGGACCACGAATGACCGCCGTCATCCCCGCCAAGCCCGGCCGGCACGTCATGCAGGTCGCCTTCGTGGTCGAGGATATCGAGCGCGCGGTCGCCGAATGGGTGCGCACCACCGGCATCGGGCCATTCTTCCTCGTGCCGCATATCGAACTCGCCGATTTCGAGTATCGCGGCAAGAAGGGCGCGGGCCTCGATTTCTCGGTCGCGCTCGCGCAGTCTGGGGGCGTTCAGATCGAGCTTATCGAACAGCATTGCGACAGCCCCTCCGCCTATCGGGACACGGTGGCTAAGGGAAGCGAGGGTTTTCACCATCTCTGCATTTACACCGCCGACTACGACCGGACCCGGCAACATTATGTCGACGAAGGGTTCGCGGTCGCGGTCGACGGCCTCTTCGGCGACATGCGCTTCTGCTATGTCGACACCAGTCCGTCGATCGGCTGCATGATGGAGATCGTCGAGGAGCATCCGCTCGAAACCGACTTCTTCACCCGCATCGCCGAGGCAGCCGGGAGTTGGGACCGCGAGACCGACCCGCTCCGCCCCGGCTTCCCTAGCTGAAGGAGCCCGCATGACCCCCATTCCGATCGACGATCGCCTGGCGATCGAAGACCTGATGATCGCCTATTGCGCGGCGGTCGACAGCCTCCACGACCTCGACGCGGTCTGCGCGGTGTTCACCGAGGACGCCGATTTCGACCTGAGCGGGATCGGCCTGCCCAAGAAGCACGGCCATGCCGGCATCCGCGAATTCTTCGCGGCGGTCTTCGCCGACATGACCCACCACGCCCACTATCTGAGCAACTTCGCGATTACCGGCTATGAGGGCGGCACTGCCTCCGCCCGCGCCTATATCACGGGCATGGGCCGATCGCGCGACGGCAACACCGTTACCGTGCATGGCCGCTACTATTTCGACGTGAAGCGTACCGACGCCGGCTGGAAAGCCACTCGCTACACGATGGACTTCATGATGCCCCTGCCCGGCTCATTGGCCGAGATGCAGGAAACCCGCGACCGGATGTAGGAACTATCGTGCTCCGGCGCAGGCCGGAGCGTTGCGGGATTTCGCGCAGGCTTGTCCAGGGTTCCAGCCTTCGCCGGAGCACGATGCCCCTTCGTAGAAACTCAAGCCGCGACCGGCTCTCCGCGCGCCGGCGCGGTGTTGCGTTGGGCGGCGTGCTTGCCGGCGAGATAGCCGAACACCATGCCCGGCCCCAGCGTGCCGCCGCCGCCGCCATAGGTCATGCCCATCATCGAGGCCATGACGTTGCCGGCCGCATACAGCCCCTCGATCGGCTTAAGGTCCAGATCGAGCACCCGCCCGACCGTGTCGGTCTTGGGGCCGCCCTTGGTGCCGAGCGCGCCACTCTTCACCTCGGCCGCGTAATAGGGTCCGCCCTCGATCTTGCCGAGCGTTGCCGCCTTCGTACCCTTGGCATTGGGATCGCCCCAATAGGTGTCGTAATAGCTATCGCCTCGCCCGAAATCGCTGTCGGCGCCGGCATCGACCATCCGGTTCCAGCGCGCGACCGTTTCCTCCAGCGCGGCGGCGTGGACGCCGATCGCCCGCGCCAGATCGGCGAGCGTGTGGCCGCGCGTGATCCAGTCTGCGGGTTCCTTGCGGTGGCCATCGCCCACGCCGATCAGCTGCGCGTCCAGGAAGCCCCATTTGTCGTAGAAGGCTTGGTTGAACACGCACCAGGCGGGGAGATTGCGGTAGCTGCAGCTCTGTTGGTCGATCTCGTGAAAAGCCGAGCCAAACGCATTGTAATTGGCCGCTTCGTTGCAGAAGCGCTTGCCCTGGCTGTTGACCATGATCGTGCCGGGCAGCGTCCGCTCGCCGGTGAACAGCATCATGCCCTTGGCGTTGAGCGGCGCCTCGACGACCGGCATCCACCATGCCTCGCGCATCGTGCCGAGCATCGCGCCGGCCTTCATCGCCATCTTCAATCCGTCGCCAGTGTTCGTGTCGATCGAGACGGCGTTCTGTAGCGGTCCGCGCAGGAACGCCTGCTTGAAGCCCTCGTTATGCTCGAAGCCGCCGGTCGCGAGGACGATGTTGGTGGTGTGGATGGCGCGACCATCGGCGAGTTCGACGCCAGTCACCGCGCCGTTCTCGACGATCAGCTCCTTGCCTCCGGTGCCGAGTTCGACTTCGACGCCGCGATCGAGGCAGCCTTTCAGCAGCCGCCCGATCAGCGAATGGCCAAGCCCGCGCTCGTCATTGGCAGCCCGCCGCGCTGCTTCGGCCGGGTCGAGCGGATCGGGGACCGCTTGCGCCAGCGACGTCTCGCCGACCGTGAAATAGACGTGCGGCCAGTAATAGGGCGAGGTCTCGACCCGGTCGCGCCATTCGCCGAGCTCGCCATAGGGATAGCAGGGGCATTCGAGCGTCCGCCCGCCCCGCGACGCGGCGCCCGGCTGTTCGGCATGATAGTCTGGAAAATCCGGCACGCAGGCGAATTCGACCGGCGAGTTCTCCTCCAGGAAGGCGACCATCTCCGGCCCGGTATCGACATAGGCCTCGGCCATCGCCGGCTCGATCATGCCGCTCGACATGGAGTTCAGATAAGTCAGCGCCTTCTCGCGGCTGTCCTCCTTGCCGAACGCCTTCATGTGCGGGTTGCACGGAATCCAGATCTGGCCGCCGGACCAGGCCGAGGTGCCACCGATCTTCTCGCCCTTTTCGACGATCAGCACCTTCGCGCCATGATCGGCCGCGGTCAGTGCCGCCGTCAGCCCCGCCGCGCCCGATCCGAGCACGACCAGATCATATGCCTCGTCGGCCATCGCGCCTCTCCCCGCTAGATTTGGCTAAATCCGCCGTCGATCACCAGCTCGTCGCACGTCATGAAGCTCGCGGCTTCGGAACACAGGAACACCACGCCGCCGCTCAGCTCTTCCGGCCGGCCGATGCGGCCGATCGGGTGGGTGACGATCATCGCCGCATGCGCCGCTTCGCGCGACGGCGCCGCGCCGATCTCGACATAGCGGTCCATGATGTTGTTCAGCATCTTGGTATCGACGCCGCCCGGATGAACGCTGTTGACGCGGATATTGTATTTGAGCGCCGCGAACTCCGCGCCCATGCATTTGGACAGCATCCAGACCGCCGCCTTGCTGGTACAATAGGCAGCATTGAAGGCGGCACCGCGAATGCCGCCGACGCTAGAGAAATTGACGATTGACGCGCCGCCCCTGCGCGCCTTGCCGCCTTCCTTGAGCAGCGGCAGCAGCGTCTGGACACCGATGATGATACTATCGACATTGACCGAGTTCAGACGATGGAACTCGCTGAGCGGCGTTTCCTCGATCTTGGTCACGACCGAAATGCCGGCATTGTTCACCAGCGCGTCGAGCCGGCCATAGGTCTCAGAAATGAACCCGCCCAGCTCTTCCCAATCGTCGAGGCTAGTGACGTCATGGCGGAAATAATGGTCGGCGCCGCCGTGATCGCCATCCTTCCCCAAGTCGGTCGCGATCACGACCGCGCCGGCCGCTTTCATCGCCTTGACGATTTCGCGGCCGATGCCGCCGGTCGCGCCGGTCACCAGCGCGACGACATTATCCAGCCCGATGGTCATTGCGCGGTCCAACCCCCGTCGACGACCAGCTCCGCGCCGGTCACATAGCTGCTGTCCGCGCCGGCGAGGAAAAACGCGGCGCCGGCGATCTCGCTCGGATCGGCCAGCCGGCCGATCGGCGTGGTCGCCGCCATCGTGTCCATCAGGTCTTCCGGCTTTTCGGCGAACCCCTTGTCCACCCAGCGCTTGAAACCTGCGTTGAGCAGAGGGGTGACAACGAAACCCGGATGGATGGAGTTGGCGCGGATCGGCATCTTCTTGGTCGCGAACTCGATCGCGATGCCCTTGGTGAACAGCCGCACCGCGCCCTTGCTGGCATTGTAGGCGGAGACCTCGCTGTAGCCGACAAGGCCCATCACAGAGCTGATGTTGATGACGCTGGAGCCGCCCTTCACCGTGCCGCCGCTCTCGGCCATCAGTGGCACGAAGGTCTTGGTGCCGAGGAACACGCCGTCGACGTTGATCGCCATGATCCGCCGCCAGCCCTCCAGCGACAGCGACTCGACCGGACCGGTCAGGTCGGTGCCGGCATTGTTGACGAGGATGTGGAGCTGGCCGTGCCGTTCCGCGACATGCGCGAGCGCCGCCTGCCACGCGTCCTCGCTCGTCACATCGGCCTGAACATATGTGGCGGCGTTGCCGAGCCGGCCGAGCACCGTGTCCGCCCCCGCACTGTCGGCGGCGTCGAGGTCGGAGAGGACGACCTGCGCGCCTTCCGCGACATAGCGCTCGACGATCGCGAGGCCGATGCCGCGCAGCCCGCCCGATACGAACGCGACGCGGCCCTCCAGCCGGCGGCTGCCCAGCGCCTCGCTCATACGCCCATCATCCCGGCGGTCGTGGCGCCGTCGATCACATATTCGCTACCCGACACGAACGCCGACTCATCCGACGCGAGCCAGGCGACGAGGCCCGCGATCTCCTCGACCCGCGCCATGCGTTTCAGGGGTGACATGCCTTCATAGGCGGCGCGGGTGGCGGCGGCGTCGCCGGACTGGTCGATCAGATTGCGGATCATCGCCGTCTCGACGACGCCCGGCAGGATCGCGTTGACCCGAATCTTGTAGCCCTGGTTGCCGCAATGAACGGCAGCGGACTTGGTGAGCGCGATCACCGCCGCCTTCGACACCGAATAAGCGACGAAATTGCCCATCGCACGGTGCGCGTTCATCGACGAGTTGACGACGATCGAGCCGACCGGCCCGTCGGGGTTACGCTTCATCGCGCGGATCGCGTGCTGGATGGTCAGCATCACGCCGGTCTGGTTGACCGCGATGACGTTATTCCAGCCTTCGATGCCGATATTCTCGACGCTCCCGTCACCATGTTCGGTGCCGGCATTTGCGAACGCGAAGTCGAGCCGGCCTTCGGCGGCCAGCAGCTCGTCGGTCAAGGCGGGCCAGTCCGCCGCGTCCTGCACGCGGTGGGAGTGGAACGTCGCGCCGCAACGCTCGGCCAGTGACCGTGCCGCCTCCGCCTTCGATCCCGTGAACCAGACCCGCGCGCCCTCGGCCGCCAGCCGCTCGACCGCGCCCGCGCCGATCCCCGATGTGCCGCCGGTCACCAGCGCCACCTTGCCTTCGAGCCGTCGCGTCACGGCCGCCTCTCCCAAAATGATCGTTCTCGAAAGGGGTTTGGCTGAAGCGCCGCGTGGCGTAACCTATGCTTTCGACAAGGTGACGTCAGTGCGCGGCGGGACCAAAAGCAGCTAAAGCCTGAGAAATTCCGGAGAGATATATGGCAGACAGGGACCCGCAGATCGCGCGCGAGCGCGGACGCAGCCCGGGGATCAGCTGGGAAGAGCTGATGGAGCAGGATTCGCGGCCCGCCCCCGCGCTCCTCACCGAGGAAAGCTACGAATATCTGGGCTCGGACCCGGTCCCCGCCGAGCGCTACACCAGCGAGGCCTTCGCCGAGCTGGAGCGTGAGCGGATGTGGCCCCATGTCTGGCAGTTCGCCGCCCGAGAGGAGGACTTGCCGGAGCCGGGCGATTTCGTCGTTTATGAAAATGCCGGTCGCTCCTACCTGGTTAGCCGGCAAGACGATGGATCGGTCAAGGCGCACCACAATGTCTGCCTGCACCGTGGCCGCAAGCTGCGCACCGAGGACGGTAACGCGGATCAGTTCGTTTGTCCGTTCCACGGCTTCACCTGGAACAAGGACGGCAGTTTCTCACAGATGCCGTGCAAATGGGATTTTCCGCACCTTTCAAAAGAAAAGCTGACCCTCCCCGAGGCCGAGGTCGGGCGCTGGCAAGGCTATATCTTCGTGCGCGAAGAGGCGGGAGGTCCGGGCCTGGAGGAGTTCCTCGCGCCGCTTCCCGAGTTCTTCAAGCGCTGGCGGCATGACGAATGCACCACCGTCATCTGGGTCGCCAAGGAAGTGCCGGCTAATTGGAAGGTCACCGCCGAGGCGTTCATGGAAGCGTGGCACACCGTCATCACTCACCCGCAGCTGCTGCCCTTCACCGGCGACTGCAACTCCGCCTATTGGACCTATGGCGACAATGTGAATGTGAACCTGGTGCCGTTCGGCATCATGTCGCCGCATGTCGATGCCGAGGGCAAGACCCAGCAATGGATCGTCGATGAATTCGTGAAGTTCAACGGCCGCTCCGCCGACAATTACGAGGCAGCGGGCGATCCTTATGCGGTCACGGTGCCGGAAGGCCTGAGCGCGCGCGAGGCGCTCGGCGCGGCGATGCGCAGGGGCTATACCGAGCAGACGGGCTACGACCATGAGGACGCGACTGATTCAGAGCTGCTGGACGCGCTGGTCTACAACGTCTTCCCGAACTTCGCGCCGTGGGGCGGCTACATGCCCAACATCGTCTATCGCTGGAAGCCGGGCGCGACACCGGACACCTGCATCATGGAAGTGCGCATCCTCTCGCGCGTGAAAAAGGGCGATCAGATCCCGCACGGCGTCCCGATGCGCTTCCTCGGCCCCGACGAGAAATGGACCGCGGCGGCCGAACTCGGCGTGCTAGGCGATGTGTTCGAGCAGGACATGGCGAACCTGCCGTTCGTGCAGGAAGGGCTGCACTGCTCCAAGAACGGGCTGGTCAACTTCGCAGACTATCAGGAAATCCGCATCCGCCAATTCCACCGCACACTCGACAAATATCTGAACGGCGAAGCGGGCGCGAAGGCGTGAGCGGAAAGACGGCACATCCGCCGCGGATCGACTGCGTCCTGATCTGCGGCGGCGTCTGGCATGACATGGACTTCGCGCGGCTGGAGCTGCTGAAGCTGCTGGCGGAGGACGAGCGCGTCCGCACCCGCGTGTTTGAGAACTACGAAACGATCGAGGCGATCGAGAACGCCGACATCCTGATTACCTATACCTGCGACGTCACGCCGAGCCTGAAAGCGCAGGAGGCACTGAAGGCGTGGCTGGCGCGGGGCGGACGCTGGTACGCGTTGCACGGAACCAATTCGGTGCTGCGGCTGCTCGACAACGGGCTGTGGGACGCGCCGCGCTGGGCGCCGTTGTTCATGGACATGCTCGGCAGCCAGTTCATCTCGCACCCGCCGATCGCCCCCTACCGCGTAACAGTCGCGGACCCGGCGCACCCGCTTGTGAAGGGCATCGAGGCGTTCGAGACCAATGACGAGTTATATCACATGGAAACGCACGGGCCGCTTCAGGTGCTGCTGGAGACGGACTGCACCGTAGAAGGGACCGGCTTCGTCGAGGCGGCCGATGCGCAGGGCAAGCATCCGGTCTTCTACCTGAAGGCGCATGGCGAGGGCGCGGTGCTCTACAACACGCTTGGGCATTGCCGTGGCCATTACGACCTGCAGCCAATGCTCGACTGGTGGCCGACCGTCGATCGCTGCGCCTGGGACTTGCCGGTGTTCTATGATCTGCTGAGGCGCGGGATCGGCTGGCTCAAGGAACGCGCGCCGTCGGCCTGATCAGTCGATTCCGGCGAAGCGGTCGATCGCTGCGTCGGGATCGTCCGGCCAACGCGACAGGACGAACAGCCGCTTGTGGCCGTGGCCGATCGCCAGCTCGTCGGTCACGCCCATGCCGCCGTGCATCTGGATCGCTTCATGACCCAGCGTCAGCGATGCCGGAGCGATGAAGGCGCGCGCGCCGGCGACCGCCTGCGCGAACTCGGGCTTGCCCTCCGAAACGATCGCGAGATCCAGCAGTCCCCGCGCCTGGGCGAGCACCGCATATTGCGTGGCCATCCGATGCTGCAGCGCCTGAAAACTTCCCAGCTTCACGCCGAATTGCTCGCGCGTGCGCAGATACTCCAGCGTCTCGTCGAACAACCGCTGCATGATGCCCAGCGCCTCGGCCGAGCGCGCCAGCGACGCCAGTATCTCGACGGCCTCCAGCATTTCACCGATTTCACCGAGATGATGTTCAGCTTTGACGTTGACGTTGCGCAGCGTCAGCGCAACCGCTGCGCCCCCATCCGCCATCCGCCAGCTCCGCATCTCGATGCCGGCGCTATCGGCCGGCACCAGGAACAGCCCAACGCCATCCGGAGTCCCCGGCTCACCATTCAGCCGTGCAGTGACCAGATAAGCGTCCGCGCCGGTGCCAGCGACGACGAACGGCTTTTCGCCGTTGAGTTTGGTGCCAGAACCATTGCGCCGCGCTGTCGTCTCGACCCAGAGCCGGCCGCCCCGCCCGCCCTGTTCGGCATGGGCAAGCGCGACGCGGCGGGAACCCGCAACCACCTGCGCCGCCAGCGCCCGCGCCGGCTCGCTGTCGGCGCACGCCGCCAGCAGCCGTCCTGCCAACAGGCCGTTATCGAGCAGCGGTTCGACGACGAGGCCTTTGCCCAATGCTTCGAAGATCGTGGCGATGCCATTGGCGTCGAGGCCCAGGCCGCCATCCTTCGCGTCGAACAACGCCGGGATCAGCCCCAGTTCGGCCAGCATTGCCCAGTTGCGCGACGAAAAGCCGCTTTCCTCGGCGCGATAGGCGCGCCGGCGTTCAGAATCGTAGCGATCGGAAACGAAGCGCTCGGCCAGCGCCTTTAGCATTTCCTCGTCTTCGCTGAGATCGAAATTCACCGCTTTTCCCTGTTCTTGAGATCGATCTAACATCATCGCCCGCATGGGAGTGCTCTGCAAAAAGCTAGGCGATTTGCTCGGCCGCGGGGGACGCGATAGTGTGGCGGTCAAGATAGGAGAAAGCCCCTGATAACGCAGGATAAGATCGATTCCGTGCGGATCATTGGGCCTCAGGACATCCGACGGGCGGCGGAAGCTTTGCACGCCATAGCGATGGCGCAGGGCATGCGCGTGGCGCCCGCGCACGACATCGCCGACAAACGCACGCCGGTGGATGCGGACGGCAATATCCTCGCCAGCGACGTGTTCGGCTGGGTCTCGGACGACAAGGTCTGGTGGCGCAACTCCCGGATCGCGCTCGATTCGCCGATCACCTCCGCCTGCCGGTTCGAAAGCGAGCCATTCTGGGTAAATGCCGAGGGGTTTCGTACGCGCCAGCCCAATCATTATCTGGGTTCGATCGACCTCGCCAATTTCGAGCATCGGGCGCTCACGCGCGCGGCGATCGTGGTTCCGATCCATTTGCCGTTCGGACAGATCGGCGCCGTCAGCTTCAATCCGCTCGACCGGGGCCACACCGACCTAAAGGAGGCTTTCCTGACGCTCGGCGACGCGTTCGGCATCTACGCGCGGACTTTCATCGCCAGCTATGTCCACGCGATGGGGTCGGCGCAGGCACTGCCATCAGGCTCTCGCCTGTCGAAGCGCGAAGTGGAATGCCTGCGCTGGGCGGCGATCGGTAAGACCGATCTGGAGATCAGCATGATCATGGCGCGCAGCCGCGCGACCGTGCGCTTCCACATCCACAATGCGTCGATAAAGCTGAACGCGGTCAACCGCAGCCAGACCGTCTTCAAGGCGGCGCAGCTGGGCTACATCTCTCTCAACAATTAGGCGGCGGCGCGATCTCCAGAAAGTCAGTCGCCCTTGCATGGCCGCGCTCGTGCCATAGCGACCGGGCTGCACCCCCTAGCGTTTTGCAGAGTCGCGCGACTGCCCCCGGCTAAGGCTTAAGGGTATCGAGAATCGCTTTGAGGGAAATGCATTGGCCGCGATCGCGGAAGGATTGTTCACGCACGAGACGCCGCCGCGCCTGATCGGTGGGCGCGATCGTGCGTCCGGCCGGATCGTATTTCCCTGCCCGCCCGGGGATGGGTTTGAACCTTATCCGCTTCGCCGCGACGGCACGCTCTGGTCCTACACCATCCAGCGCTACCGGCCGAAATCGCCGCCCTATGCCGGGCCGGAAGCCTTCGCGCCCTGGCCGGTCGGCTATGTCGAGTTACCGGGCGAGACGATCGTGGAGGCGCGGCTCGCCAATGTCGCGTTCGAGAAAATCGCGATCGGCATGAAGTTGGAGCTGACCCAGGTCCCGCTCGATCCCGACGCATCGGAGCCGATGCTGATTCATGCCTTCCAGCCGGCGGGACTTGCGGAGTGAGCGACGTCTGCATCATCGGCATCGGCATTCATCCGTTCGGACGCACCGACGGCGTCTCCGGGCTTGACCAGGGTGCCTTCGCGGTCCGCCAAGCGCTCGCCGACGCGGGCGTCGAATGGGCCGACTTGCAATTCGCCTATGGCGGGTCGGACGCCGCCGGCAATCCCGATACGATGGTCGAGCGGCTCGGGCTGACCGGACTCCAGTTCATCAACGTGCGCAACGGCTGTGCCGCGGGCGGCTCGGCGCTCGCTTCCGCGCAGATGGCGATCAAGTCGGGCGAATTCGACCTCGGCCTCGCGGTCGGCTTCGACAAGCATCCGCGCGGCGCGTTCAACGCGCTGCCGTCCGAATATAATTTGCCCGACTGGTACGGCGAGGCGGGCTATATGCTCACTACCCAGTTTTTCGCCGCCAAGATCACCCGCTACATGCACGAGCACGGCATTGGCGCGACAACATTGGGCCGGGTCGCGGAAAAGGCTTTCCGCAACGGCGCCCACGCTCCTCATGCCTGGCGGCGCGAGCCGGTCGATCTGGACACGATCATGGACGCGCCGCTGGTCAGCGATCCATACACCAAATTCATGTTTTGCTCGCCGGCCGAAGGCGGCGTCGCGCTCATCCTCGCCAGCGAGAAGAAGGCGCGTGAACTTGGCAGGCCGCTCATCCGCCTCAAAGCCGCGGCGATGCGGACACGGCCACCGGGCTCTTTCGAAGTGTTCGCGCCGTCGATTGACATCGAGCGCGGCGGATCGGCCACCAACCTCGCCTCCGCCGCCGCATTCGCGCAGGCCGGGATCGGGCCGAACGAGATCGCGATCGCCCAGCTGCAGGATACCGAGGCGGGGGCAGAGATCATGCACATGGCCGAAAACGGCTTTTGCCGCGACGGCGAGCAGGAAGCCTGGCTGACCCAGGGGCGGACCGAGATCGGCGGCGCGCTGCCGGTCAACACCGACGGCGGCTGCCTGGCATGCGGAGAGCCGATCGGCGCATCGGGCCTGCGCCAGGTCTATGAGAATGTCGTCCAGCTGCGCGGAGACGGCGGCGGCCGGCAGGTCCCGAACGCGCCCAAGACCGCCTACAGCCATGTCTATGGCGCCCCCGGCGTCTCCGCCGTGACGATCCTGGAACGCTGATGGACATTGATTTCAGCCCCGAGGAACTGGCCTTTCGCGAAGAGGTCCGCGCGTTCGTGGCAGGGATGCCGGAGCAGATTCGCAAAGGCGCGGCCGCCTCGCCGTCGGTGTTCGCGGAACCCGATGTCGGCCAGCGCTGGCACGACGAGCTGAACGCGAAAGGCTGGCTCGGCTATCAATGGCCCGAGGAACATGGCGGCACCGGCTGGACACCGACCCAGCGCTATATCTTCGAGAAGGAATGCGCTCTGGGCGGCGCCCCGCCGCTGACCGTGCTGGGAATCAAGCTGGTCGCTCCCGTGATCTGGGCATTCGGCACGCCGGAACAGAAAGCGCATTACCTGCCGCGCATCCTGACCGGCGAGGATTATTGGTGCCAGGGCTTTTCGGAGCCGGGCAGCGGATCGGACCTCGCCTCGGTGCAGACGCGGGCCGAGCTGCACGGCGACCATTATGTCGTCAACGGCTCCAAGATCTGGACCACCCACGCCCATCACGCGAACAAGATGTTCGCGCTTGTCCGCACGGACGCCAGCACGCGCAAGCAGGCCGGCATCAGCTTCCTGCTGATCGACATGGCTCAGCCCGGGATTTCGGTGCGGCCGATCCTGACATTGGCCGGTGACCACGAAGTCAACCAGGTGTTCCTGGAGGATGTGCGCGTTCCCGTCGAGGATCTGGTCGGCGAGGAAGGCGGCGGCTGGATGATCGCCAAATTCCTGCTTGAGAATGAGCGCGGCGGATCGTGCCACGCGCCAAAGCTCGGCTGGGATCTCGACCAGCTCGAAGCCGCGGCCGACGACCAGCCGGACGGGCGCGGCGGTAAGCTCGCCGACGATGCGCGCTGGAAGCGCAAGGTCGCGCGGCTCCGGCTGGAAGTGCAGGCGCTGGAGATGATCGAGCTGCGCATCGTCGCCGAGCTCGCCAAGCATCGTCCGCCTGGCCCGCAAACCTCGCTCACCAAGTTCATAGCCTCGACCCTGCGCCAGCAGATCGACCTGCTCGCGGTCGATCTGCATGGCCCGGCCGGTTTGCAGCTGGAGCCCGCCCGACCCCTCTATGGCGACAATGCTCCGGCGCCGCTCATCTCGCGGGAGGCGCAACTGGCGGCCCCGCGCTATCTAAACAGCCGCGCCTGGACGATTTTCGGCGGCACCAACGAAGTCCAGGCTGGTATCATCGCCAAGACCGTGCTTGGTCTGTGACCGCTTAGGGGAGAGCCTGAACGATGCAATTAAGCCGCGACGCGATGCTGCGCGCCTATCGCCAGATGAAGATCATCCGCGAATTCGAGGAGCGCCTGCACGTCGAAATCCAGACCGGTGAGATCGCCGGCTTCACGCACCTCTACAGCGGCCAGGAAGCGGTCGCGGTCGGTGTCTGCGAGCATTTGAGCGTGGAGGACAAGATCGTCTCCACGCACCGCGGCCACGGCCACTGCCTGGCCAAGGGCTGCGACGTGAACGGCATGATGGCGGAAATCTGGGGCAGCCGCGAAGGCCTGTGCAAGGGCAAGGGCGGATCGATGCACATCGCCGATCTGGACCAGGGCATGCTGGGCGCGAACGGCATCGTCGGCGCCGGCGCCCCGATCGCGGTCGGCGCCGCGCTGAGCGCCAAGCTGGACGGCAAGGGCAAGGTCTCGATCGCGTTTTCGGGCGATGGCGCGTGCAACCAGGGCACGACCTTCGAGGCGATGAACATGGCCGTGGTGACAAAAGCGCCCTGCATCTTCGTGTTCGAGAACAATCATTATTCCGAACATACCGGCTTCGAATACGCGGTCGGCACGCAGAAGGACATCGCCAGCCGCGCCGAAGCGTTCGGCATGAAGGTCTGGCGGGCCGACGGCACCGACTTTTTCGCGGTGCACGAGACGATGCGCGAAGTGCTCGACTATGTCCGCGCCGGTAATGGTCCGGCGGCGGTCGAGTTCGATACCGAGCGGTTCTTCGGCCATTTCGAGGGCGACCCGCAACGCTACCGGGCCGAGGGCGAGCTCGATCGCATTCGCGAGACGCGCAACTGCCTGAAGACATTCCGTGCGAGCGTGACCGGCGCGAGCCTGCTTTCCGACGCGGACCTCGACCAGGTTGACAATGAAGTGATGGAAGCGATCGAGACCGCGGTCGCCAACGCCCGCGCCGGGGCGCGGCCGACGGCCGAGGACGTCCTGACCGACGTTTATATCGCATACTGAGACGGGGAGCGGGACAGATGGCAAGAATGATGTACCGCGACGCCGTGCTCAGCACGATCGCGGAGGAAATGGAGCGGGACGAAAGCGTTGTCGTGCTGGGCGAGGACGTGGTTGGCGGCATGGGAACCGCCGGCGGCCCGGAGGCTATCGGCGGCATCTGGTCGACCTCTACGGGCTTGTTCGGCAAATTCGGCGCCGACCGGGTGATCGACACGCCGATTTCCGAGAGCGCGATCGTCGGCGCCGCCGGTGGCCTTGCCCTCTCCGGCAAGCGCCCGATCGCCGAGCTAATGTTCGCAGACTTCATTGGCGTCAGTCTGGACCAGATCTGGAACCAGCTCGCCAAGTTCCGCTACATGTTCGGCGGCAAGAGCCGCTGCCCAGCGGTCATTCGCATGGCCTATGGCGCGGGCTACAACGCCGCCGCGCAGCACAGCCAGTCGCCGCACCAGATCCTGACCGGCATGCCGGGTCTGAAGGTCGTGATGCCATCCACTCCGGCCGACGTGAAAGGCCTGCTGCGCCAGGCGATCCGCGACGACGACCCCGTCATCTTCCTGGAGCACAAAGCGCTTTACGGGATGAAGGGCGAAGTGCCGGACGACCTCAACTTCACCATCCCCTTCGGTCATGCCCGTCTGGCCCGCGCCGGCGAGGATGTGACGATCGTCGGCAGCGGCCTGCTGCTCGGCTTCTGCGAGAAGGTGGCCGACAAGCTGGCCGGCGAAGGCATTGGCTGCGATGTGATCGACCTGCGCACCACCAGCCCGCTCGACGAGGAAGCCATCCTAGACTCGGTGGAAGTGACGGGGCGGCTCGTCGTGGTCGACGAAGCGCCGCCGCGCTGCGGGCTCGCCGCCGACATCTGTTCGCTGGTCGCGCGTGAGGCTTTCGCCAGCCTGAAAGCGCCGCCGCAAATGGTGACGCCGCCGCACACGCCGATCCCGTTCGCGCGCGAACTTGAGACCGCGTACCTTCCGTCGACCGACAAGATCGAGGCGGCGGTGCGCAAGGTCCTGGGTTGGCGTTGAGGGAGGCGAACATGGCCGATATTCGCCCCTTCTGCATGCCCAAATGGGGCATAGAGATGACCGAGGGAACGATCGCGGAGTGGATGGTCGGCGAAGGCGATGCCTTCACGCGCGGTCAGACAATCTGCCTGATCGAGACCGACAAGATCACCAACGAGGTCGAGGCCGAGTATGACGCCGTCGTGCGGCGTGTACTCACGCCCGCCGGCGACCAGATCCATCCGGTCGGTACCCTCCTCGCCGTATTCGCCGACGCCGGCGCCAGCGACGCCGAGATCGAGCAGTTCATCGCCGATTTCCGGCCCGCCGACACCGCCGTCGCGGCCAAGCAAGCGGAGGCCAAGCCGGAACCAGCCGCGCCCGCTCCTGCGGAACCGACCGCGAAGGCGGAGCCGAAGAAGATCGTCACGAACCGCCCGATCAGTCCCGAAGCGCTGAAGCTGGCCGAGAGCGAAAGCGTGGACCTGGCCGTCATCGGAGGTTCGGGCCGCCAAGGCCGCATCACCTATCAGGACGTCCAGCAGGCTGTGCGCCCGGCGGCACAGCCGGCGTTGCGTGGGGTCGCGGCGCTGACGCCGGAAGACATCAAGATCTTCGCGTCGCCGCTCGCCCGCCGAATCGCGGCGCAGCACGGGATCGACCTGTCGCCAATCCAGGGCACGGGCGCGCGCGGCCGCATCTCAAAGTCGGACGTGCTGGCACTCGTGCCTGCGCCTGCCGCCGCGGCAGGTCCGCAACCTTTCGTGCCGGGCGAGAACCAGCCGCATGTCATTCCGTTCGACAAGATCCGCAAGATCGTCGCGCGGCGGCTGACCGAGGCGAAGCAGACGATCCCGCATTTCTACCTGCGCACCAGCGCCTCGGCGGACGCGCTGATCGCGCTGCGCAAGACGGCGAACCTTGTGCTCGGCTGCAAGGCGTCGCTGAACGACTATCTGGTCAAGGCGTCGGCGCTGGCACTGGTGCGCCACCCGGACGTCAATGTGCAGGTGCATGGCGAGGAACTGCACAGCTTCCCGCACGCCGACATCGCGATTGCCGTGGCTAGTCCCAAGGGTCTGGTCACGCCGGTCGTGCGCCAGGCCGACGGGATGCGGATCGATACGCTGGCGGCCGAAACCCGCCGGTTGATCGACAAGGCGCAGGCCGGGCGGCTAGGTTTCGAGGACATGGAGGGCGGCACTTTCTCCGTTTCCAATCTCGGCATGTTCGGGATCGAGGGGTTCGACGCCATCATCAACCCGCCCCAGGGTGCGATCCTGGCGATCGGCGCCGCGTCGCGCCAGCCGGTCGAACTGGGCGACGATGGCATCGGCTTCGAGACGCGGATCGCGCTGACGCTGTCGGTCGATCACCGCGCGATCGACGGCGCCGCCGGCGCACGGTTCCTCGCAACGCTCAAATCGCTGATCGAGGAGCCTGAACAGCTCTTCGCCTGACACTCACGGAGACCGTCCCGATGCCCAAGCCCGGCGCCGTCAGCCATCTCGGCGAGATCATGCAGCTCGCCTATCTGCCGTCCGATTTCGACGCCGCGCTCAAATACTGGACCGAGACGATGGGCGTCGGGCCGTTTTTCGAGATGGCCGATATCCAGCTGGGCGACATGCGCTATCGAGGCGTCCGGAGCGACGCTGTCTTCTCGATCGCGATCGCCTATTGGAACGATGTGCAGATCGAGCTTGTCCGGGCCGAGAATGACGCGCCGTCGATCTACACGGGCGACTATGCGGTGAAGGACCGGCTGCACCATATCTGCATCCTCGTCGACTCGATCGACGACGCGCGCCGCGCCTGCGCGGACGCGGGCGCCGAGATCATCGTCGAAGGCAAGGTCGGCGCGGACGGCGCGGTCATCTACGCCGATTTTGGCGGAGGCCCAGGCCATCTCGTCGAAATGCTGCAGCCGATGGCCGGCTCCGAAGGCCTGTTCGGCGTGATCAAGGACGCCGCGAAGGACTGGGACGGCAGCGATCCGATCCGCCCGCTGGGATAAGTTCCGGTTTGCTTAGTTGAGTTCGTCATTGCGAGCGGCGAGCCTCGCGGCAATCCAAGTGCTGAATCAGGATCGCCACGACGCTAACGCGCCTCGCGATGACGGCAACTCCAGCATCACCCCGGCCTTATCGTCAGCACTTCCAGGCTGCGGCGCGCGAAATACCAGCGACCGCCGCGCTTCACCCATTCGTCGTCATAGCGGTTGATCCAGCGTTCCCATTTGCCCTCGGCGTCCTGGTTCAGCTCGTCCGTGTAGGTGTGGCCGGTCGCGCGGTCGCCATCAATTTCGATGGAACCGCAGCGCTGGAAATTCACCTGGAACGGCCAGCCCGGCATCGCATCGAGCCAGGCCTGGAGGATCGCCTGGCGCCCCTCGATATGCTGCATCCCTGGGATCGCGCCCAGGTTCCAAACCCCGTCTTCCGCCCAATTGCCGATCCATGTGTCGGCATCGCGGCGGGTCACCGCGTCGCCATAGGATGCGACGAGTTCGTGGATCGCCTGCCGGTCTTCGATTGGTCCCTTGAATGCCATCAACGCCTCCCCCCCAGATAATCGTTCAGCACCTCGTGGAAGCGGCGCACCCGCCCTTCCTGTCCGCTCAGATACGGATCCTCATAGCCCAGCGAATGGAACCCGCGCTGCTGCGCGACCGCGACCGACAGGTCCTGATCGATGAAGTCGCCCAGATGATGCCCGCCCCGACTGTCACCATAGTCGCGCCGCTCATGCTCCGCCTCGCGATATGGCCGCATGCCATACACCGTAGCGACTTCGTCCTGTCCGTCGATTTTCGGGACCAGATACCAATAGTCGAACGTGCACCATTCAGGATCCTTGGCGTCGGGCTCGGTGCGGAAGAAATGGACACCGTCGGGCGTGCCGGTGATCGTCACGTTCGGGAAGATCGTGTGGTGGAAATAGTCGGTCAGCTCGTCGTCGAGCAGGTCGTCGAAATAGGCGCAGCCCCGCGCCGCGCCCCCCTCGCGCTTGGCGGTCTGCAGCGCGCGCCGGCCGTCACGGGCGCGGCCGTCGAACGCCTTGGGGTTGAGGCCCCAATCCGCCAGCATCATTTCCCAGACAGGCTCGACCATGTTCGGGAAATCGGCGCGCATCGAAGGCTGGCCCTGTTCGATCATCCGGTTGTGACCGTTCGGGAACATGTCGAAATGGGTGTTCTTGTAATCCTCATCGATCATCTGCCGCATCTGCGGATGCACGGTCGGCAGATGATAGCTTTCGTTGAAATTGTCAGGCGAGAATTTCCAGTTGGTGTTGACGCGCACGGTCAGCCACACGACCCGGATCAGCTCGTCCATCCGTCGCCCAGCGAACAGCTCGGGAATCGGCTCCAGATGGTCGAGCAAGGGCGGTGCCTGGTCGTCGAAGCTGTACCAGGCCATGCCGCCCCAGCTCTCGCAGCGGATTTCGCGCAGGGTGAGCTTGCCGCACGGATTGCCCTGCGGGAAATCGTCGGCGTCCTGCACTTCCTTCAACCGCCCGTCGAAGCCGTAAAGCCAGCCATGATAGGAACAGCGCAGCCCATCGCTGACGCCGCCTTCATCGGTCCAGACCAGCCGGTTGCCGCGGTGGCGGCAAGTGTTGTGGAAAGCGCGGATGCCGCCATCGGCCTGCTTCACCAGCACCACCGACTGATCGAGAAAATCGTGGACGACGAAATCGCCCGTCTCCTCGAGCTGGGCGCGCCGGGCGCCGACATGCCAGACCCGCTTCCACATCCGATCCCATTCCGCCTTCGCCCAGTCAGCACCGAAATAGCGTTCGGGCGTGATCGGATCCCCGCGCAACGGCTTCCCGCCACCGAGCGGAGAGTCGGGAAAGCGCGGCTTTTCAGGCGGCCTCGTCTCGTACATCGCATCTCTCCGCAGCAAGGCGACTCGCGCACCTTTGCCTGATGCATGTCTCCCCTACGAATGGTCCTGCAGCCACTAGGTTTTATGACAGGTGTTGGAAAACGCCGCCCGTGCGATTTTTCCAGCGAAACCAGAAACAGCAGCGGAGAGCTTTTTCATGAACGCTCCGGAACGTATTCTCCCGCCCGGCCAAGCGCGCTGCCCTGGTGCGCCGACCGTGCAGCAGGTGATCGCTCGTGATCCCGATTTCGCCGTACAGCCCGTCTCGTATCAGCTCGATAATTACGTGTTCCTCGGCGACCGCGACATTCCGTACGAACGCTACACCGCTCCAACCTTCTTCCAGCTCGAGATGGACCGGATGTGGTCGCGGACCTGGCAATGGGCCTGTCGCGAGGAGCATATCGCCGAGCCAGGCGACTATTACGTGTACGACATCGGCCCTTGGTCGCTGCTGATCGTCCGCACGGACGACGCGCAGATCAAGGCCTATTACAATGCCTGCCTGCACAGGGGTACCAAGCTGAAGCCGAGCTTCACCGACGGATGGACGCCCAAGCTCGCCTGCCCTTTCCACGGCTGGACCTGGAACCTGGACGGGGAGCTGGAGCACCTGCCGTGCGAATGGGATTTCCCGCATGTCGATCCGGCGGAGACCAGGCTGCCCGAGGCGCGGGTCGGCACCTGGGGCGGATTCGTGTTCGTAAACCTCGACGAGAACGCGCCGCCGCTGGAGGACTATCTGGCGCCGCTTCCCGACCATGCCGCGCACGCCGATCTCGCCGATCGCTACGTGGCGCTGCATGTGCAAAAGGAGCTGCCGTGCAATTGGAAAGTCGCGTCCGAGGCTTTCATGGAAAGCTATCACACGCCCGTCACCCATTCGCAGCTGCGCAACGGCACCGGTGATATCAACACCCAGTATGACACCTTCACCGCCCACGTGAACCGGCTCTTCAGCCTGGCCGGCGTCGCCAGTCCGATGGCGGGCGAGGTCTCGCAGCAGACGATCATGGACACGATGGTGCTTGGCGACCGCACCAACCTGGGCGAGGAGTTGACCGTGCCGGAAGGGGGATCGGCCCGGACAGTGATGGCCAATTACTTCAAGAAGGTCATCAAGGCCGGTGGCAAGGATCTGGACGACCGCTCGACCAGTGAGATCATCGACACGCTCGGCTATTTCGTGTTCCCGAACGGACATTTCTTCCTCGCGCCGTCCTTTCCCATCATCTACCGCTTCCGCCCGCTAGGCATGGACGTGGACAAGGCGCTGTTCGACCTGCTGCTGCTGGCGCCGATCCCGCCGGGCGGCCGCCCCGAGCCCTATCAGTCGGTGCGGATCAAGGTGGAGGACAGCTATGCCTCCGTCCCTGGCGTCGATGCGGCACTGGGCGAAATCTACGATCAGGACACCGGCAACATGGGCTGGATGCAGGAAGGCATGAAGGGATCGAAGAAGCGCACCGCGACCTTCGCCAATTATCAGGAATCGCGCATCCGCCACGTCCACCAGACGCTCGACACCTATCTGGGCACGGCCGGCGGCCCCTGGTCGGCGAGCTGACGGATGCCGGCGGTCGTCGATCATGCGGAGCGGCGTCGCAAGGTCGCGCGGCTCGCGGCCCGGCTGCTCGCCGCCGACGGGCCGCAGGGGCTGAGCGTGCGGGCGATCGCGCGCGCGGCCCATGTCTCGACCGCGATCGTCTCGCATTATTTCCACGACAAGCGCGAGCTGCTGCTCGCGACCTATCATCAGGCGATGGAGGACACGATCGCGCTGGCCCGCCACCGCCGCGATCGTGGCGATAGCCTGGAGCGCTGCCTGGAAGCGATCATGCCGCTCGACCGCCGCCGCCGCGATAACTGGAAGGTCTGGTTCGCGCTATGGGGGGCGGCGATGGGCGACGCCGAGTTCGTGGCGCAGCAACGGCGCCGGGGCCGCGAGGCGCGCCAGCTCTTCGCCGAACTGATCGCATCGGAAGCCGGCGTCGCCGAAGCGGCTCAGCGCGATGCCGAGGCGCGGCGGCTTCTCGTGTTCGTCTCTGGCCTCGCGACCCAGGCCACCTACGATCCCGAGGATTGGCCCCCCGCCCGCCAGCGCGCGCTGCTCGCGGCGGAGCTGGCCGCGCTTGGCCTGCGCGAAGCCGAAACCGCACGCCCTCGTTATTGTCGCAGTTAGGCCGCCCGCCCGCCGCGTGGCATAGGACGATCAAACCACAGGATTGGGCAGAGGATCGCATGGACAGCATGGACGTCATTGGCCGCGAGGTCGAAAAGCTGATCGAGTATGTCGACACCGGCACGACCGACAGCGCCGAGCAGCCGTTCGAGGTTCCGGTCGAGCGCTATACCGACCCGGCCCGCTTCGACCGCGAGATGAAGGCGATCTTCCACAAGCTGCCGCTGCTGGCCGCGCTGAGCGCGGAAATCCCTGATCCCGGCGACTACAAGGCGCTGGAAATGCTCGGCAAGCCGATCCTGATCACCCGCAAGAGCGACGGCAGCGCGGCGGCGATGCTGAACGTGTGTACTCACCGCGGCATGAAGCTGAAGCCCGAAGGCTGCGGCCAGGCCAAGCGTTTCAGCTGCCCCTATCATGGCTGGACCTTCGGCAATGACGGCAAGCTGATCGGCGTTGCCGACCCCGCGAAGTTCGGCGCGATCGACAAGAGTCAACGAAACCTGACTCAGTTGCCCTGCGTCGAGGCGGCGGGCATCATCTGGATCGGCCTGACCGCCGGCGGCACGATCGACGTCGAGGGCGGGATCGGCGGGATGCTCGACGATCTGAAGCGTTTCGAGCTCGACAAGTGGCACTATTTCGGATCGCGGCGCATCCACGGCCCGAACTGGAAGATCGCCTATGACGGCTATCTTGAGGGCTATCACTTCGCCGCCGCCCACCCAGAAACCATACACCCGCGCACCTTCTCGAACGTGATGAACTTCACCGCGTTCGGGCCGCATCTGCGGGTCGGCTTCCCGCGCATCGACATCAAGGAGCAACTGAAGGACGTGCCACGCGACGAGTGGGCGGCGAACGAGAATACCGGCTATGATTTCGTCCGCACGGTGTTCCCCAATGTCAGCATCTTCTTCGCGCCGGAACTGACCCAGGTCGCGCAGCTGGTGCCGGGGCCGACGCCCGACAAGAACCACACCAACCTGATCTTCATCCGCCGCGATCCGCCGCGAGACGACGCCGATCAGGCCGCCGTTTTCGAGATGATCGATTTCCTGGAGGACGTCGTCCAGCGCGAGGATTACGGCGTCGGCCTCCAGGTCCAGCAGGGCCTGGAATCGGGCGCGCTCAAGTCGGTGATCTTCGGCAAGAACGAGCGCGGAAACCAGTATTTCCACCGCTATGTCGATTACTATCTGGACGGCGCGAAGGGGCCGCCGCCGGTCCTCTAACGCGTCAGATACCCGGCCTCCACCGCGAGGCTGTGGCCCGTGACGTAGCTGGACGCGTCGGAGCAAAGCCAGGCGCTGGCTTCGGCCACTTCCTCCGGTTTGCCGAAGCGGCCGAACAGGCTCAGCATCGGCGCGAACTGCGCTTCGGTGAAGTTATTGGCTTCAAGGGCGCCGCGCAGCATCGGCGTGTCGATCGCGCCGGGCAGCACGGCGTTCACGCGAATGCCCTTGCCCGCATACTCCAGGCTACCAGTCTTGGTCAGGCCGATGACGCCGTGCTTGGCCGCGACATAGGCGGCGTTGTTGGGCTGCGGCCGGAACGAGCTGACCGAGCCGACATTCACGATCGCGCCGGGCGAACCTTGGGCTAGCATCCGCCGAATCTCGTATTTCATGCAGAGCATGACGCCGCGCAGATCGACGCGGATCACCCGGTCCCACGCCGCCATGTCGGCTTCCGCGATCGGCAATGTGTCCGGCGTGATCGCGGCGTTGTTGACCGCGCAGTCGAACCGACCGAACACGGCAACTGTCTCCGCGACCATCGCCTCGACCTGGTCCTCCTCCGCTACGTCGCACAGCACGGCATGCGCGGAACCGCCCGCCGCAGTGATTGCTTCGCACGTCTCCCGCGCCGCAGCGCGGTTGATGTCGGCGACCACGACCTTCGCGCCATAGCCGGCGAGCACGCGGGCGGTCGCCGCGCCCATCCCCATGCCGGCGCCGGTGACGATCGCGACCTTGCCGTCCAGGCGGTTGCGGGGCTGGTCCATAGCCGGCCTATTTCTTCGCCGCAGCGATGACCGGCGCGGGATCGAAGTAAAAGGGCTTGATCTCGCAGCATTTGCCGTCGCGGAAGCGGAACAGCTCGCACAGCTCGGCGGACCCACCACTTGGGAAACGCATCCTGAGCAGCGTGATCGCGTAGTCGCCGCCGGTCAGCGTCTGGATGCGATCCAGCCCAGCCACTTCGAGCGTGCCGAACACGCGGGTGTAGAGCTCGCGAAGCGCGCCCCGCCCCGAATAGACGCCTTCCATCGGCAGGCCCGGAGCTTCGGTGATGACGAGGTCATCGGTCAGCATCGCTTCGGCCGTGTCCCAGTCGCCGGCCCCGGTCGCGTCGTACAGCGCGTCGACGAATGCGGTCATTTCCTCAGCGGTCATGCTCATGACGATCCTCTCCTTTTGTGCGAGTGTTCGTCGAGGTCGCGGCTTTGCGAACCTAGCGATATGGCTAGAGTGCGTGGCCCGGGCGGGAGGCTAGGGTCCGAGCATGGAAACCGTCCGCCAGATCGTGCTCGTTCGCCGCCCCGATGGAGCGCCGGTCACGGCCGACTTCGCGCTCCGCGAGGCGCCGATGCCGGAACCGGGCGCGGGCGAGATGCTGGTGCGGATGCGAGTGTGCTCGCTCGACCCAGCGATCCGCGGCTTCCTGGACGATCGGGTGAGTTATCTGCCGCCGGTCGCGATCGGGGCGCCGGTCAACGGCATGTCGCTAGGCGAAGTGGTGCGGTCGAACGACCCGGCCTGGCCGGCGGGCACGCTGCTACGGACCTTCGCGACTTGGTCAGACCATTATGTGATCCGGGGCGACGCGCTGGGCCTCGAACGGGTCGATCCCGCGCCGGGCGTTCCGATCGCGCATTATATGGGCGCGCTCGGCCCGGTCGGGCTGACCGCGTGGGTCGGGCTGTTCGAGATCGGCAAGGCGGAGGCCGGCGAGACCGTGCTGGTCAGCGCCGCTGCCGGAGCAACTGGCAGCACGGTCGTCCAGATCGCGAAGGCGGCCGGCTGTCATGTGATCGGCATCGCCGGCGGCGCGGACAAGTGCCGGACGGTCCGCGAGCTGGGCGCCGACGCCACGATCGATTATCGCGACTGCGCCGATCTGGGCGCTGCCCTGCGCGCCGCCGCGCCGGACGGCTTCGACGTCTATTTCGACAATATCGGCGGCGAGACGCTGGACGCGGTGCTGCCGCAGATGCGGCTCCACGGCCGGATCGCGCTGTGCGGGATGGTCGCGCAGTATAACGACGCCGATCATCCCCACGGGGTCCGCAATTTGTGGCAGTTGGTCGTCAACCGGGTCGGCATTCGCGGCTTTTTGACGTACGATCATTTCGACGTGCTGCCGCAGGCACAAAGCGATCTCGACCGCTGGTTCGCCCAGGGCAAGTTGCGGCCATTGGAGAACATCCGCGACGGGTTCGAGCGGTTGCCGGAAGCGTTCATCGACCTGATGAGTGGCCGCACCACCGGCAAGACGCTGGTACGGGTCTGATGACCGGACGCCTGGCCGAAAAGCGTGCGTTCGTCACGGGCGGCGCGTCCGGGCTGGGCGAGGCGATCGTGCGCCGGTTCGTGACCGAAGGCGCGAGCGTGGTGATCGCCGACATCGATGAGGCGGCCGGGATCACGCTGGCTACGCAGATCGGTGCCGCGGCCCGCTTCGTGCGGCTGGACGTGACATCCGAAGCGAACTGGCTCGCCGCGCTCGGCACCTGCGACGCGCTTGACGTTCTGGTCAACAATGCCGGCATCACGACGCTCGGCTGCATCGAGGAACTGACGCTCGAGGCGTTCATGCACGAGTTCGCGATCGACGTGAACGGCGTTTTCCTGGGCTGCAAGCATGTGATCCCGAAGATGCGCCCGCACGGCGGATCGATCATCAACATGGCCTCGATGACGAGCGTGCGCGCCTACGCCAACCTCGCCGCCTACAACGCCGCCAAGGCGGCGGTCACGCATCTGAGCAAGTCCTGCGCGCTGCATTTCGCCGAGAAAGGCTATGGCATCCGCTGCAACACGGTGCATCCGGGCGCGATCCACACGCCGATCATCGACAAGGTGCTGGCCCAGTCCGACAACCCCGACGCGCTGATGGCCAGCTTTGTCGCCAGCCACCCGATCGGCCGGCTCGGCAAGCCGGAGGAGATCGCCGCGATCGCCGTCTATCTCGCCAGCGACGAATCCGCCTTCGCGACAGGCGCCGAGTTCCGCGTCGATGGCGGCAGCACCGCATGACCCTGCTCGTCCGCCAGATCGCCTATTTCTGCGCCGACGTGCGCGCGGCCGCGCTGGCGCATCACGCTCAGTTCGGGTCGGGTCCTTATTTCGTCGCCGACAACATCCCGCTCGCCCGAGCGGTCCATCGCGGTATCGAGCGCCCGCTCGATCACAGCTCCGCCTATGGGCAATGGGGCGAGGTGATGATCGAGTTCGTCCAGCAGAACAATCCCGGCCCCTCCCCCTTTCACGACCTGTTTCCGGAAGGGTCCGGACGTTACGGGCTGCATCACCTCGCGGTCTGGGTCGAGGACGTCGATGCGGCGCTGGCGTCGTTCGCGACGGCTGGATCGCCTACCGCGCTGCGCGCCGAGATGAAGGACGGCTTCGTGTTCGCCTTCGCCGATACCAGCGCGGTTTACGGCCACATGACCGAGCTTTACGCGCCGGTGCCGGCACTGACGGGATTTTATAAAATGGTGGCCGATGCCGCGCGCGATTATCGCGGCGGCGACGTGCTGACCACGATCAGAATGGGGTGAGGGGCAAGTGGGCGACAATTGGCATGCGGTAACGACCGAGAGCGACTTCCCGGCGGAAGGCAAGCTCGCCGCCAAGATCGCCGGCTGGTACGTTCTGGTCGCGCGCACCGACGAGGGCTTCCAGGCAGTCAACGATCGATGCACGCATCAGGCGTCTTTGCTTTCGGGCGGGCGGATCCGGCGCGGCGCGATCATGTGTCCGCTCCACGGCGCCCGCTTCGAGATAGTGACCGGCAAATGCATCGGCGGCACCTATCGCGACTTGCGCATCTTCCCGCTCCGGGTTGAGGGCGGCACGATCGAGGTCGCGCTGCCCGATCATCCGCCCAGCATGGACGAACTGCCGGTCCAGATCTGAACGCATTCCACGATAAAAGGGAGAGCCACATGCCGTTCACCGGTCCCGCCGAAGACCGTCTCGCCATCAGAGAGCTGATCGAGACCTACGCCGACGCGGTCGTCAATCGCGACGCCGATGCTTGGGGCGCCACTTGGGCGGAGGACGCCGAATGGTCGCTGCCCGATTACCCGGAGATCGGCACCACCCAGGGCCGCGCCGCGATCGTCGCGATGTGGACAGAGGCGATGAAGGCCTATCCGGGCATTCTCTTCCAGGCTTGGCCGGGATCGATCGAGATCGACAGCGATACCGCCCGGGTGCGCAGCTACACGTCCGAAGTCTACGACCAGGGCGAAACGACGATGCGCGACCGTGGTAGATATGACGATGTCTGCGTGAAGCGGAACGGCCAGTGGCTGTTCAAGAGCCGTACGTTCCGCAACGTCCACCGCCAGCACGCGCCCAAAGGCTGCTGAGCCGTCCACCCAGAAAAGGGGGCGCCACCTTCACGGCAGCACCCCCCTTTTTAGATCAGAACCGCTTCGTGACCTGGATTTGCACGGTCCGGGGCAGCGCCGCGAAGCCGAGCTGATCGGCGCGAATGCCCGCGGGCGTGCCGGTCCCGCCGCCCGTTGACGGGCCATCGACCACGCCGGTGACGTAAAAGCGATTGGTCAAGTTCTTGCCCAATAACGCGATTTGCCAATTGTCGTCCTCGGCGCCGAAGCGGATGCCGGCATCGATCGTGACATAGCTGCTCTGGCGGGAGCGTAGATTGCCGAAGCCCGACGCCAGATAATCGTCGCTGTAACGCGCATCGACGTTCAGCCCCAGCTTGGTGCCGGAACCCACCGGCGTATCGTAGCCGACGCCGAACGCGCCGGTCCATTTCGGCGCGACCGACAGCGGCTTGCCGTTCAGGTTCTGGCGCGTGAAGAGACCGCCCACCAGCGTGCAGCCCTCGGCTGGCGTCTGCCCCGCATAGCAAGGCGCGGCCGGGAAGTTGGTGTAGTGCGCGTCGGTGTAGTTGATCGATCCGTGCAGGTTCAGGCCTTCGATCTTGTACGGCGCATATTCGAACTCCAGCTCCGCGCCGGACGTCTTGGCATCCGCCGTCAGCGTCTGGAACGCGAAGATCGGCGAGTTGAAGAAATCCACCTGCAGATCGAGATATTTGTAGGTGAACGCCGTCAGGTTAAGCCGCAGCTGGTTGTTCGCCAGCGTCGACTTGATGCCGCCCTCGAAGCCCCGCGCCCGTTCTGGATCGAAGGTCAGATCGGCCAATGGGTTGGGCGAGAATTTGGAGTTGATGCCCCCGTTGGAAAACCCGCCCGACTTATAGGCCGTCTTGTAGGCGGCATAGAGCAGCAGGTCGCTGGTCGGCTTCCAGGTCAGCGTGACTTCCGGCGACGTATTGTTGAACGTCTGATCGGCGGTCACCACGCCCAGCCCGTCAGGGTCGCGCTGATCGCGGAAGATGCTCTGCACGCCCGGATTGTTGTAGGGCTGGGTCAGGAAGCTGTCCTTGGTCTCGTGCGTATAGCGCAGGCCGCCGGCCAGCTCGAGCTCTGGCGTGATCTTGTAGGTCAGCTGGCCGAACGCCGCGAAGGTCTCGCCCTTGGTGAAGCTTGTTTTTGTGCTCGCGAGATAGACATTCTCGGGCGAAGCCGCGCTGTTCCGGAGGCCGGCGAACATCACATATTGCTCGAAGTCGCGCTTGGTCTTTTGATAGAGGCCGCCGATCATGAAGTTGAACGGGCCGTCGAACGTGGTCTGCGCGCGCAGTTCCTGCGAGAAGGCCTTCCAGGTCGAATTCTCGGTCGCCCAGGTGCCGTTGTTGCTGCTCTGGAAATCGCAGGCGCACGTCCAGCGATTGTTGTTGCGGTTGTAGTTGGTGACCGACGACAAGGTCACATCGTCCAGCTCGTAAGTGACAGCGCCGTTCAGAGCGTAGGAGCGGTAGCGGTTGTAGAGCTGGCCGTCGTTGCGCGCGAACGGGAAGTTCGGGGCGATGTCGGTCGGGATGTTGTTCTGGTGCGTCACGAAATCCTTGCGGCACGGATAGCCGGATAGCTGGCTGATCCCGCTCGCCAGCCCGCAATTATAGGCGACGTAATTCCACGAGCTGTTGTTGACCTTGTTATAGTCGTAGGCGCCCTTCAGGTTGATCGTCAGCCGGTCGGTCGGCGTGAATTTCACCGTCAGTCGGCCGAGCAATTCATCCTCGCCCGGCCCGCGCGACGGCGCCGGCTCGGCGATATGCTGGGTCGGATTGCCGTTGCCGCCCGCGAGCAGGCTCTGGATGTCGAGCGTTGTGTAGGCCCGGTCGACGGAGACGTTGCGGAAATAGCCGCCGTCCATCTTCGACCCGCGCACCGCGAGCCGGACGCCCACCGTGTCGGACAGCGGACCCGATGCGATGAACTCGCCCTGCAGTTGGCGCGACCGGAACTCATAGCCGGCCTTGGCCTTGAATTCGGGCGCGGAGCCGGGATCGTTGGTGGCGATGTTGATCACGCCGGCGGTCGCGTTCTTGCCGAAGAACAGTGCCTGCGGCCCTTTTAGAACCTCGACGCGCTGCAGGTCGAAAAAGCCTTCCTGGATGATGCGGCCCTGGCCGTAATAGGCGCCGTCGACCACCACCGCGACCGACTGCTCGATACCGATCGAGGTCGAGGACGAGCCAATGCCGCGCAGGGTCAGCTGGGCGCCCGACCCGTTCGACGCGCGGCCGACGTTCAGGTTCGGCGTCGCCGCCGCGATCTTCTCGATGCTGGTGATGTCGCGCTGCTCAATCGTCTTTTCCGAGATCGCGGTCACCGCCACCGGCACGTCCTGCACGCTTTCCGCGCGTTTGCGCGCTGTGACGACGATGTCTTCAAGGCCGCCGCGCCCTTCGGCTGCCGCCGGCTGGGCATTGTCCGCCTGCTGGGCGACGGCGGCGCCGCTCCAAGCCAACGCCGTGGACGCAAGTAAACCGATCGCAACGATGCGCATGATAAGCCCTCCCCGCACTTTTTATAGGGAATCCGTATAAGAGCGGCAGGATTGGCTGCCCGACTACGACAATGGCTAGCCCTATCCCTTTGTGCAGGTCTTTGCCGCGCGGGGCGAGCATCGTCGCATCCGACTGACCGCCAAGCTTCGCTGGCACGCCAAGAAGTTTTTAATGATCTAAGTTAGTTGCTCGACCGCAGCGGCTGTCGTGGCGTTGGCAGGCTGGAACTAGCCTTTGAGTTGCTCGTCTTGGCGGGGGTGTAGCGGAAGGACGAGGGCAATGGTTTCGGACAGCGGTCACCCTGTTTTCGAACCCTTGGCAATCGTCGGACACCCCATCTACTCGGCTTTTCTGCCGATCCCGATCATCTGCTTCGTCGGCGCGCTGATCGCCGACCTTGCCTATATCGGCACGTTCAACATCATGTGGCTCGACTTTTCGGCCTGGCTGCTGCTCGCCGGCCTAATTGGAGGCGGAGTCGCGGGCGCGCTGCTTATCGTAGAGCTCGTCCGCGCCCGACAAAACCGTAACCGGGCGTTGTCCGCCCACTTCATCCTTCTTCTGTCGGCCTGGACTGTCGAGATCCTCAACTCGTTCATCCACGCCCGGGACGGATGGACCGCCGTCATGCCGACAGGCTTGGTGCTTTCGATTGTCGCAGCCCTGTTGAGCATCCTCGCGGGGTGGCTTTGGCAATCCGCCGCGCTCCCAAGGAATGGGGCGATACGATGAAGCGCGAACTCTTCGGGACGTCCGCGCTGCTTGTCCTGGCCGCTTGCGGCAATGGACAGGCGGTCGATCCGAACAGCCAATATGGCGCCAATCCTACTCTGCCCGAACCGCACGAACAGCTGATTGCCGATGTCGGCGTCTACGAGGCCGTCGGCTGGAAGGCCGGCGAGACACCGACGGTTCCGGCGGGTTTTCGCATCGAACCGCTGGCCACCGGGCTGTCAAATCCCCGGAATGTGCTCGCCTTGCCCAATGGTGACGTGTTGATAGTCGAAGCGCGCAACGAAGGCGGCGAGCCGGTTCAGCGGCCAAAGGACCCGATCCGCGACTGGTTCATGTCCCGCGCCCACTCGAAGACGGAAAGCGGTGAGGGTGGTGGCGCCAGCAACCGGATCATATTGATACGGGACGCGGCCCAGGGTGGTGGACGATCGATTTTGGTGGATCATCTCAATGCACCGTTCGGCATCGTGGCCACGGGCGGTTTTCTTTACGTCGCCAACACGGATTCGATTGTCCGCTACCCGTTCGCCATCGGTCAGACGCGGATCGAGGCGCCGGGTGTGAAGCTGACCGACCTGCCCGCTGGCAGCATCAACCATCACTGGACCAAGAGCCTGACCGTGAGCCCTGATGGCTCCCGGCTCTATGTGGGCGTGGGTTCCAACAGCAACGCGATGGAGCGCGGTGCCGACGCCGAGGTCAACCGTGCCGCGATCCTGGAAGTCGATCGCGCCACCGGCATGTCCAAGCCGTTCGCCGGCGGGCTGCGCAACCCCAACGGGCTTACTTTCTATCCCGGATCGAGCACGTTGTTCGCCGTCATCAACGAGCGCGACGAGCTGGGTCCGAACCTGGTGCCGGATTATCTGACCTCCGTCCGCCCCGGCGCGTTCTACGGCTGGCCCTATAGCTATTATGGTCGCCATATAGACCCGCGCGTGCGGCCCCAGCGCCCCGATCTGGTGCGCCGGGCAATCCCGCCAGACTATGCACTTGAGTCCCACGCCGCACCGCTGGGTCTGGCCTTCTACGCCGGCGCGAGCTTCCCGCCCGGTTTCCGCGGTGGAGCGTTCGTAGGCGAGCATGGCAGCTGGAATCGCACCGACCCGCACGGCTACAAGGTCGTTTTCATCGGTTTCCGCGATGGCCGTCCGGTTGATGTCCCCAAAGACTTCGTCACCGGTTTCCTGAAGGACGGAAAAGCACGCGGACGCCCGGTCGGCGTCGCGGTGGACACGAGCGGCCGGCTACTGATCGCCGACGATGTCGGCAACACCGTCTGGCGAGTCACCTACGGCAACACGAAATAGCTGGAACGGCCCGCAGGCCTTCAAGACTCTGGATCGAACTGGCTGGGGCGGCAGGATTCGAACCTGCGAATGCCGGTACCAAAAACCGGTGCCTTACCACTTGGCGACGCCCCAGCAGGCGGGCGCCTCTATAGCGGGCGCCGGGTGCGGGAAAACCCCTTTTCTGCCCTTGCTTAGACGACACGCTCCATCCACCCGTGCGGGTCCGGCACGCGGCCGAACTGGATGTCGGTGAGCTGCCGCCGAAGCGTCTCCGTCAGCTGGCCGGTGCCGCCACTGCCGATCGTGGCGCTGAAGCCCTCGCCCCTGACGCTGCCGATCGGCGTCACCACGGCTGCGGTGCCGCAGGCGAAGGCCTCGACCAGTCGGCCGCTGGCGGCATCCTCGCGCCATTGATCGATGCTGTAGGGCGTCTCCTCGACCGTCAGGCCCTGGTCTCGCGCCAGCTGGATCAATGAATCGCGGGTGATGCCGGCAAGGATCGTGCCGCCGAGTGGGGGCGTGCGCACCGTCCCGTCGTCAAACACGAAGAAGATGTTCATGCCGCCAAGCTCCTCGACCCAGCGGCGCTCGGCCGCGTCGAGGAACACGACCTGGTCGCAGCCATGCTTGCCGGCTTCTGCGAGCGCGATCAGGCTGGCGGCGTAATTGCCGCCGCACTTCGCCGCGCCCGTGCCGCCGGGCGCGGCGCGCGTGTAGGTCTGCGACGCCCAGAGCGAGATCGCCCGCACTCCGCCCTTCCAATAGGAACCGACCGAAGACGCGATCACGGCGTAGATGTATTCGGCCGAGGGCTTCACCCCGAGGAAGACCTCGCTCGCGAAGACGAAGGGGCGGAGATACAGCGCCCCGTCGGCGATGGTCGGCACCCAATCCTTGTCGGTGCGGACCAGCGCGCGGACGGATTCCAGGAAAATTGCCTCGGGCAGTTCCGGCATCGCCATGCGCTGGGCGGAAAGCTGGAGCCGGCGTGCATTGGCCGACGGGCGGAACAGGCCGATGCCGCCGTCCGGCAAGCGATACGCCTTCATCCCCTCGAAGATTTCCTGCGCGTAATGGAGCACCGACGAGGCGGGATCGGTCGCGATGGGCTCGCGGGCCTGGATGCGCGCGCTGTGCCAGCCCTTGCCCTCACTATACCGCACGACCGCCATATGATCGGTGAAGACGCGGCCGAAGCCGGGATCGGCGAGCAGCCGCTCCCGCTCGGTCGTCGCCAGCGGCGCGGCATTGGGCTGGAAATCGAACGTCAGGCTCATATCGTCCTCATGGCTTGTGCTGCGCCTAGGGCCAATGGCATGGCGCGCGCAATGGCCTCCTTCCCCTCCGCCCTGTTCCTGCGCGAAGCCGAGGTGCGTCGGGGCCTCGAACTGATGTTCGCGGGACAAGCCGAACTCTCCCGCGCGATCGCGCCCATCCTGGCGGACGCGCGGATCGGCCGCGCACACCAGCGCGCGCTCTATTTCATCGGACGCCAGCAGGACCTGACCGTGGGCGGACTGCTCGCCAGGCTGGGCATCACCAAGCAATCGCTGAACCGCGTGCTGGCCGAGCTGACCGCGCGCGGACTGGTCGAAACCCGGGTCGGCCGCGATGATCGCCGACAAAGACTGCTGCGACTGACGGACGAAGGCAAGGCGCTCGAGGCGCAATTGTTCGAAGCGATGCGCGCTCGCCTGGCGAGCGCCTATGCCCAGGCAGGTCAGCAGGCGGTTGGCGGTTTTTGGGCAGTGCTTGAGGGCCTGTCCGCCTAACGTGCTTCGGCGGCCATTTCGCGGGAGCGTTGTTCGGATGCCGTCAGCGCGCGAGCGACGAGATCGCGCAAGGCATTGTCCTCGTCCAGCACATCCAGCCCCTTGCGCGTCATCCCGCCCGGGCTCGCCACACGATCCGCGAGCGTATCGGCGCTTTCGCTGGAGGCGACGGCAAGGCCGGCGGCGCCATCGACCGTCGCGACCGCCAGCCGCATCGCCTGACCGGCGGGCAAGCCCCGAGCCTGCGCGCCCGCGGCCATCGCCGCAATGAAACGGAACACAAAAGCCGGCCCGCTCGCGGCCAGTGCCGCGACCGCGTGCAGCAAATCTTCGTCGGCGATCCACAGACATGTGCCAAGTGGGGCCATGAGCGCATCGACCTCGGCGCGCCGCGCGCCGGCCGCACCGGCCAGCCCGACCACGCCGCGCCCGATCGCGACCGGCATGTTCGGCATCGCGCGAACGATCGCACCCGCCTGCGGGAACCGATCTTCCAGCGCCTGAAGTTCGACCCCCGCGAGGATCGAGATCAGCAGCGTCTCCGGACCGATCACCGCAGCAACGGCCTGCGCGACTTCATCCAGCTTCTGCGGCTTCACGCCCAGCATCAGGATACTCGGCGGTGCTTCATTTTTCGGCATGGTGGTTAGCGTCAGGACGCCGGACGCCGGCGCAATTCCGCTCGGCCGCACCACGGTCACCGCCTCGGGTTCGAGCCCGGCATCGAGCCATCGGCGCAGCATCGCGCCCGCCATATTGCCGCAGCCGATCAACCATATCGGACTCGAAACGGTAAATTCTTCTTTCATTCTAAAAACCTAACCCGGATCGCACCACGGAGGCGCCAAAGTTTTTTCGGCGCGGCCATCAAATATCAAGGATTTCCGCCGTTAATAGAGCGCATGAGCGACGCTACCACCGCCCGGACCGTGCAGATCGATGGCCTTGGGGCGAATGATCGCCGTGCCGGAACCCCTGACGATGCCCGCGGACGCCGCAACCGCCTGGCCGAAGCGGTGAAAGGCTGGTTCGGCACGCGCGAAGAAGCGCCGGAAAGCAGCGACGACGACAAACTCGCTCGCCCCACCCCGGCCCCGTCGCTGTTCCAGCAGATCGGCGCCTTCCTGCAGCAGAATCTGCTTGAGCCGACGCCGCCCCATTACGAGCTGGTATGGGGATATGTCACGCAATCGGACCGGCGGCTGGTCGAGGCGGTCGATCGCGCGATCATGCGCGAAGGCTTGTTGACCGCCGAAGCCGCCGACCTGATCCTCTCCGAAGTCCGCACCGATATGTCGGCGGAATTCCTGGCGAACCTGGTCGACAAGGCGCAGTCCAGCCTGACTCAGATCGTCGGCCTGGCCAAGCAATCGGGCGCCGACGCCCAGGCCTATGGCGAAGCGCTGGAAACCCAGGTCGCTGACCTGCGCGGCGGTGCTGCCGAAGCGGCGGTCCAGTCGCTCGTCCAGCTCACCAGCTCGATGATCGCGCGCACCAAGGCGGCGGAGCAGCAGCTGCGCGACACCGGCAAGCAGATGACGCAGCTGCGCGGGAGTCTCGCCGAAGCGCGCCGAATCGCCGAAAGCGACGCGCTGACCGGTCTCGCCAATCGCCGCGCGTTCGAAAACAAGCTGCGCCGCGCCGTCATTCACGCGCGCGAAACCGGCAAGCCGCTGTCGCTCGCATTCTGCGACATCGATCATTTCAAGAAGATCAACGACACCCACGGCCACGACGTCGGCGACCGTATCCTGAAATTCGTCGCCCAGCGGCTCGCATCCGCATCCGGCAACAATTGCTTCGTCGCCCGTCACGGCGGCGAGGAGTTCGTGATGCTGTTCGAAGGGCTGAACGCCGAACAGGCCGGCCGCATCGTGAATCAGGTCCGCGCCGATCTGGAAGACCGCCGGCTCGTCGCCAAGGAAAGCGGCGAGCCGATCGGTGCCGTCAGCTTCTCCGCTGGTGTCGCCGCGCTGACCCCTCGCGAGAATGGCCGCCAGATGCTCCGCTCTGCCGACCAGGCGCTCTACAAGGCCAAGGCAGAAGGCCGAAACCGGATCGTCGTTTTCGGCGAATAGCCCTCTTCCGTCATCCCGGCGAAGGCCGGGATCCAGTTCGGTCAAAGACTTGGCGGTGCGAAGCGCTCCCGCGCTTGTTTATTGCCTGGGTCTGGGCTCCGGCCTTCGCTGAAAGCGAAGTTTATCCTGAGCGACGCCGCAGGCGGCGTCGAAGGGCCGGAGTGACAATCCGCTTACGCCTCGCCCTGGGTCTCGATCAGCGCTGCCGCGATCGCCTCGCGCGGTGTCTTGCCGCCCCACAACACGAACTGGAACACGGGATAATAGCGCTCGCACTCGTCGATCGCCGATTCGATCAGGCTTTCGGTCTGGGTCAGCGACATGCTCGGCTCCTCGCCTTCCATCAGCGCTGCGTGGCGGAACAGCAGGATCCCGCTTGACGACCAAAGCTCGAAATGGCCGAGCCAGAGCTGCTCGTTGACCAAGCCGATCGTCTCGTAGATCGCGGCTCGCTTGTCCTCCGCCACCTTGATGTCGGGCAGCGCCAGAAACTGGAGCACATGGTCCTCGTCGCGCCACACGCCGCGCAACTCATATTCGGTCCAGCTGCCTTTTACATTCGCGACAATCTCGTCGTCGCTCTGGCGATCGTAGGACCAGCCGTGCGCCGCGAAATAGCTCTCCAGCATCTCGATCGGGGCCGCCGCTTCTCCTTCGGCTTCCTCGAAATCTTCAAGCGTCATCATGGCCGATCCCCGGTAGCAGCCTCATGCCCCATATGATCGCAGCGCGGGCGCGCAGCGGCAAGCGCGGCGCTGTGGGCGAGTTCATAAAGCTGTGGATGGAAATGGGACAGCCTGTTCAAGACTTTGCGCGGGGCTTCGCGCTTCTGGCGCCTTCCAGCGCGTCCAGCCGCGCGCGCAGCGCGTCTGCTTCGTCCCGCGCTGCGGCCGCCATCGCCTTAACGGCTTCGAACTCGTCGCGGCTGACGAAATCCATGCCGCCAACCCATTCCTTCATGCGCTCGCGCATCGACGATTCGGCTTCGCGTCCCATCCCCGCGACAGTGCCGGCGACGCCATTCAGCATCTTGGCGAAATCATCGAAGAAACGGTTTTCGGTCTGCATGATCGCTCCTGGTCAGACCCCTATTTGGGTGCTCGTGCTGCCCGGCACAAGCCGTTCTGCATCGGGGTTCAGCCGCTTGATATCGCCGTTCAGCGCTGCAGCGAAGCACAGCCACGCCAGATAAGGCACCATCAGCCACGCGGCAGGCTTACGCACTTGCGCGAAGACCAGCACCGTCGCGAAGACGAGGACGATCATCAGCAGGATCAGCCAATAGGCGGCCGCCACCTGATGCATCGCGAAGAATACCGGCGCCCAGGCAAGGTTCGCCGCCAGCTGCACGATGAACAGCATCACCGCGATCCCGCGCAGCCGGTTGCCCCGGGCATTCAGGATCATCGCCAACGCCACGCCTTGCAGGATGTAAAGCACAGTCCAGGCGGCACCGAACGCCCAGCCCGGCGGCATCGCGGCCGGCTTGTGCAGCACCGTGAACCACGGATTGTCATAACCGGAGCCGGCGATCTTTCCGGATGCGATACCGAGCAACAGCACCAACGGCACCGTCACCACCGCTTTACGAAACAAGGCCCACCCCAGCTGCGAACGCGACGCGATTTCCCCCACTCGTCCCTCCGGCTCGTTTGGGGGCGCTCCGTAAAGCGACGGCGCGCGGAGTCAAACCTCGCTACCGTAAAGTCCACAGGAAGCTAGATGTCGGCGGTGAATGTCAGGCTGTAGCGGCGTGGCTGGTTGTAGACGTAGAAGCCGCTGCCGCCGACGCCATAGCCGTAATTGTTGAACACGTTGCCCACCTGCGCCCGGAGCAGCGCATTCGATTTGCCGAGCTTGAACCGGTAACGGCCGCCCAGCGCCAACACCGCGCGGGGCGGCACGAAGACCGTGTTCGCGGCATTGGCGATGCGCTTGCCGGTCTCTTCAAAAAAGGCGTCGACCGAAAAGGGGCTGTCCGGGAATCGATAGTCCACACTGGCGATGCTGTGCCGCTCGATCGATGCCACTGCTTTGCCGCCGATCTTGCCGGACTGAACTTCCTCGCCCAGCACATCGGCGTCGAGAAAGACAGTACCAGCAACTACATTCAGGCCGGTCACCACGGTGCCGGCGACCGATAGCTCGAGCCCCCTGTGACGCAGTTCGCCGAGCGTGCGGAAACTGTTGGCGGCGTCCAGATTGAAATAGGGCTTCGTGATTTCGAAAACCCCTGCGATCGCCGAAAAATTGGTCGCGATCTGCCAACGGACCCCGGCATCCTTCTGCTCGGTCTTGATCGCCGGCGGCGCGTCGTTGCGATTGACGGCGATGTCGGGTGCGACCGGGCTTTCCTCCAGCCCGCGCGAATAGCTGCCGTAGATAGCAACGCTGTCGGTCAGCTCGACCGCCACATTGGCGTTCAGCAACCAGGGCGAATCCTTAGAGACCGGCAGAGCGCCGTCCGGCGTCACCACTGATTTGCGGTAGTCGGTCTTCTGTACGCCGATGCCGAATTCGCCGACACTCAACCATTTGAGCTGATACCCGACTCCGACGGTCATCTGCTGGACATGATCGCGCGTCTTGTCGCCGAACACGAAATCGGGTCGGGGCACGAAATCGGCTTCACCCCAGACCGTAGGCCCCAGCGACACTGCGTCCGATCCGCCATAGCGACGCCGCTGGTCGCGTCCACGCACGGTCGCAATGAAGGTGTGCCGTCTTTTGCCCTCGTCGAAATCGCGGGAGACGCGGACCTCGCCAGAGGTGGCAGCGAAGACATTGCCCTGGTCCGCGATCGTCAGCCGGTCCGCCGCCTTGCCGTCCGGGGTTACGCCCAGCAGCAGGTCGATGACGTTCTGCTCGTCATGGCTGACCGAACGGAACAGGCCGGCCGCGACGTCGAAGCCCAGCACTGGCGCCTTGGCGATAATGCCGGTGTTCCAGTTCGTGCCTTCATAGGTCGCCCAGGGCTGGCCGACGAACGCCTTCCGCTCGACCCGCGGCGGGCGATAGTCGCCCGCGGTGAAGACCAACGTCTGCGCTTCCTGTGAGCTGGTCTTGATCGAGCTCCAGAATGGGATGATCTCGACGCCCTCGCTCGGGCGCCAGACCGGCGTCACTGCCATCGACAGATAATGCGGCGTGCCGCCAAAATGCTGGTTGTCGTTGTAGTAGCCGACGCCCGCCTGCACCCCGAGCCTGCTGCCGTCGATCGGCACTGACAGGTCGAGCTGGCCAACGGTCGCGTCATACGGTCCGGCGCGCGCGACCACGCTCAGCAGGCGCTTGTCGCCAGGCTTGCGCAGCGCATAATCCGCGATGCCGGTCGGTGCCGGAAAGGGATAGCCCTGCGCGGAGATGCCGACCCGCATCGTCGATCCCTCGATCAGACGGTCGGTCGGGCCGGCCTGCTGCTGGAAATACAGACCTTCTATCCGGGTGTTGCCGGCGTCGACGGCGGAAAAGCCGCGCACATCGAACGGGTTGTAGATGCCGATCTGCTCATCGCCGACTTTCTTGCCGAACGCGTCGCGAGACTGTGTCGTGGCATTATCGGTGGTGCGCTGCGCGAACGCGCAAGTCGAGCACAACGCGGCCGCAAGGGCCGCCGAAATATATGATCCCCTCATGACGCCGAATGTGACGCATCCGGCACGAGGCGCGCGACAGTTTCGACCGGGCGCATCACCGCTCGACGAACAGCATCAGGCGCGGTGTGCGGCGATCAGGAATTCGATATTGCCCTCGGGGCCGGTGATCGGGCTTTGCACGACACCGTCCACGCGCCAGCCGCCCTTCTCTAGCCAGTTCGCCACTTCGCCACAGACGCGCTCATGAACGGCAGGATCGCGAACCACGCCGCCTTTCCCGACCTCGTCGCGGCCGGCTTCGAACTGCGGCTTGATCAGCGCCATCAGGCGCGCTCCGGGTCTGGTGAAGGTGAGCGGCACGTCCAGCACCTTGGCAAGCCCGATAAAGCTCGCATCGCACACGATCATATCGACGGGTTCGGGGATCTGCTCGACCGTCAGCAGCCGCGCACTCAACTGCTCCAGCACGATCACGCGCGGGTCCTGGCGCAGCTTCCAGGCCAGCTGATTGGTGCCGCTGTCGACCGCGTAAACGCGCGCCGCGCCCTTGTTCAACAGCACGTCGGTGAAGCCGCCCGTAGAAGAGCCGACATCGACCGCGACCACACCTGTCACGTCCCAGCCGAAATGCTCGAGGCCATGCGCGAGCTTGATGCCGCCCCGCGACACCCAGGGATGGTCGCGGCCGCGCACCTCGATGGCCGCATCGTCGGGCAAGGCTTGGCCGGGTTTGTCGATCCGCCGTTCGCCCGAAAAGACGAGGCCGGCAAGGATCAGTGCCTGCGCGCGCGTGCGGCTTTCGACGAGTTCGCGGTCAACGAGAAGCTGATCGGCACGCTGCTTGCCCATGCGGGGCGGCAGTAAAGCTAGAGGGAGAAAAGAAAAGCCTCGCTCGTCCCGAGCATGGTCGAGGGGCGTATGTGAAAGTCCGAGCCATGCCCCTCGACTTCGCTCGGGACGAGCGGCGTGGGCCGACCGAAGAAACTCAGCTCAGGCGCAGAGCTCCTGAGCCTTGCGCGCGAACATTTCCGCCAGCGCCCGTCGGCGCATCGCCGCTTCCGGCGTTATCGCCTTGGCGGCAGCCGCAGCTTCAAAGGCGGCGCGACGCGAATAATAACGACCGTTCGATTCCACAGCGACCTTCTCCCCGGCGCTCTAGAAGGCGAATCCCCTTTGCCTTCCGCCCCGTCATGCTGCCCCGCAAACGTAAAATGATGGTTAATATGCACACGGTGATTCTCGAAGCGGAAGACGCCTCGTTTCGTCGGGATTTCGGCACGTTTCGCGTGGGTTACGGCGCGCTCTCAGGGATAGATCATGAACGGCCGGCGCGTTTCCGCCCAGGCTTGCTCGTCGGGAATCGTGATCGCGTCCAGATCGGCCGGCGAAGCGGCCGAATCATCGACCCAATTCCGCAAACCCGGCCCGCCGTTGATGACGTCGATGGCGAGCTTGCCGAACTCATATTCATACGGGAAATCGCGCCACAGCGGATAGTCGGGATCGAGCCGTCGAATCGCCTTGAATGCCAGCGCCTGCAGCCGCCACGGCTTGAACGCGCCGTGATCGTAGAACGCCCCCTCCGCATGAATATGCACGCCGTTGCAAAGCTGCTTCACATGCTTGTGGAAAGTGGGTTCGAACCAGATGTCGCGCAGCGCGCTGCCTTCCAGCCAGTGCGGCGCCAATGCATGCATTTCCGCTGCCACTCCCTTGGCATCGATATCGGGAGCGCCGAACAGTTCCAGCGGCCGCGTCGTCCCCCGCCCTTCCGACAGCGTCGTCCCCTCCAGCATCACCGTGCCGGCATAGGCGCGCGCCATGTTGAGATTGGGCGCGTTTGGGCTGGGATTGATCCAGACGCGCTCGTTCGACGGCCAACCGAAACCCAAGCCTTCGTCCGGCCGCCAGCCCTCCATCTCGATGACCCGATACTCGACGTCGAGCTTCAGCAGGTCGATGAACCAGCGGCCGAGTTCGCCCAGCGTCATCCCGTGGCGCATCGGCATCGGCCCGGCGCCGACGAAGCTTTCCCAGCCCGGGAGCAGAGTCAGCCCCTCGATCGGGCGACCCGCCGGATTGGGCCGGTCGAGTACCCACACAGCCTTGCCATGCGCGGCCGCCGCCTCCAGCACATAACGCAGGGTGGTGATGAAGGTGTAGATGCGGCAGCCCAGATCCTGGAGATCGACCAGCATCACGTCGAACGTCCCCATCGACTGGCCGGTCGGCCGCCGCACCTCGCCATAAAGGCTGAAGACCGGGATGCCGTAGGTGGTATCGGTGAAGTCCGGCGACTCCATCATATTGTCCTGCAGGTCTCCCCGCACACCGTGTTGCGGCCCGAACATGGCCGACACGTTGACGCCAGCCTCGACAAGCGCATCGAGCGAATGAGTCAGATCGGCGGTGACGGATGCCGGGTGAGCGAGCAGCGCGATGCGCTTGCCCTTGAGAGCGTCGAGCAATTGCGGGTCGGCGAGCAGCCGGTCGATACCGAATTTCATGCCTCGGGTGGTGGCGGCAGATGAAAATGGACGCAAGCCGGATCGCGGTTCGCCGTCGCGGGTTGATGCCGAAGAAGATCGCGGCCTAGAGCCTCAACGTCCAGCCCGCCGGATCGTGAAAGTCCGGTTTTTCGGCAGATGGATGGTGCGGCGCCCAATAGGATTTTGTGCCGTCGGTTTCCTCGATCACAGCGGAGAGGCCCAGCTGAGTGGGCATAATATCGGAAAGTGCGATGGAGGCCTCCAACCGCAGGCTCGCGCCGCCCAAGACTGCATTTATCACCGGCGGTGAGACGTCCAGCTCTCGCATACCGTCGCGATAATGATCGAACCGATACGCCGCCCAATCGGCGCAAGGTGAAAAGTTGAATTCGAGATAGCAACCCTCTCCAATCCCGACGAACGCTTCGAAGCAGGTCGTCCGCCAAAGGCCATCACTGCGCTTCGGCTCGCAAATCTCATTCAGCTTCAAAGCGCTCGCACCATCAACCTGATACGACAGGCGGAGGCCGAGGGGGCTACGCTCAAAGCCAGCGGCCACCGATCGGATGCGCGATGGCGGCGATGTAGGATGCGGACGAAGGGCAAGCGTTTTCAAATCCCGACCCCTCATGCTACGCGCCCCCGCGCAATGACCGAATACAGATCCGATCTCCTACGCCTGCTCTCGACGCGCGGCTATATCCACCAGGTGACCGACGCGTCCGCACTCGATGCACTGGCGAGCAAGGGCGCATTGCCGGGCTATATCGGGTTCGACCCGACCGCCCCTTCGCTACATGTCGGCAGTCTGGTTCAGATCATGCTGCTCAGGCGGCTTCAGCAGGCCGGCCACAAGCCGATCGTGCTGATGGGCGGCGGCACTGGCAAGATCGGCGATCCGAGCTTCAAGGATGAGGCGCGCAAGCTGATGACGAACGACGTCATCCAGTCCAACATCGCCTCGATCAAGACTGTTTTCGAGCGCTTCCTGACCTTCGGGGATGGGCCGACCGACGCGGTGATGGTCGACAATGCCGACTGGCTCGACCGGTTGGAGTACATCCCGTTCCTGCGCGACATCGGCCAGCATTTCTCGGTCAGCCGGATGCTGAGCTTCGATTCCGTGAAGCTCCGCCTCGACCGCGAACAGTCGCTCAGCTTCCTCGAATTCAACTACATGATCCTCCAGGCCTATGACTTCCTGGAACTGTCACGCCGCGCCTGTTGCCGCCTGCAAATGGGCGGCTCCGACCAATGGGGCAACATCGTCAACGGGGTCGAGCTGGCCCGCCGGGTCGATGGCACCGAGGTTTTCGGCGTCACCACCCCGCTCATCACGACTGCCGATGGCGGCAAGATGGGCAAGACCATGTCGGGCGCGGTCTGGCTGAACGAGGGTCAGCTCTCCGCCTACGACTACTGGCAGTTCTGGCGGAACACCGACGACCGCGACGTCGGTCGCTTCCTGCGTCTGTTCACCGACCTGTCGCTGAACGAAATCGCGCGGCTGGAAGCATTGCCGGGCGCGGAGATCAACGAAGCCAAGAAAGTCCTTGCAGACGCGGCGACCGCGATGTGCCGCGGCCGCGCGGCTGCCGATGAAGCTGCGGAAACCGCGCGCAGGACGTTCGAGGAAGGCGCGTCGGGCGAGGCGTTGCCCAGCTTCGCGGTGGCGGGCGGCAGCATCGGCATCGTCGATGCGCTGGTTTCGCTCGGCCTCGCCGCGTCGAAGAACGAGGCGCGCCGCCTGATCAAGGGTGGTGGCGCGCGCGTGAACGGCGACCGGGTCGAGGATGAGAGCCGGGTCGTCAGCGTCTCGGGCGAGCCGGTCCGCGTCTCGGCCGGCAAGAAGCATCACGGGCTATTGACCGCCGCCTAGCGCGGCCGGTGTTCGGTCCCCTCGCCGGCGGTGATGAACACCGCCGTGGCGCTGCTTTCGATATCGGCCGTGTGCCAGACGCCCGGCGCGTTGATCGCATATTCGCCGGCCCGCAGCGTTACCGTTTCGCTGGTTCCGTCCGGCTTCTCCTGATGCACCGTCATCTCGCCGGCGACACACAGCACGACTTCGTCACCGGCCGGGTGCATCTCCCAACTCGTCCAGTTTTCCGTGAAAGTGTAGAAGCTCACCAGCCGCCCTTCACGTCCATCCGAGGCGTTGCGGGGGCCATAGGCTTCGTACCATTCCATCCCGGTGAATTCCGGCTGCTGCACGGCCCGTGCACCCAGCCCCAGATGGATCGGAAACCGTTCGATCGACACGCCCATCTTCGCTCCTTTCGTTGTCACGCTTCATTCCGTCTTTGTGTGACATCGGCAAGCGGACCGTATTACCGCTTCCGTCAACGTCATCGCAGGCGTTAGACATCGGATCGAATCAGAGGAGCATCGCCCGTGTCCCAGCCCTATGTCCGCCCCGACGTTCGGATGTTTCTCGATTTCCTGAGCAATCTGCCCGGTCCGCGCACGCACCAGTTGGCGGCGCCCGAGGCGCGGGCGGCCTACAGGATGATGAAGGAGGTGGCCGATCCGCCTGCGGGCGCGCTAGCGGTGAAGCGCGACCTCGCATGCGATGGCATCCCCGTGCGACTTTACGATGCACGCGAGCGGCGCCAACCGGGGCCGGTGATCGTCTTCTTTCACGGCGGCGGCTTCGTCATCGGCGACTTGGAAACCCATGACAGCTTCTGCGCGGAGATGGCGCGGGCGATGGACCTGCCCGTGGTCGCGGTCGATTATCGCCTCGCTCCCGAGCACGCTTTTCCCGCCGCGCCCGACGATTGCGAGAAGGTGACGCGATGGGTGGCGACAAGCCCGGCCGAACTGGGCCTCAAAGCCACCAGCCTCGTTCTCGCCGGCGACAGCGCGGGTGGCAATCTTACCGTCGTCGTGACTCAGGCACTTCGCGACAAGCCGGCCAAGGTGCCGGTGATCGCGCAATGGCCGATCTATCCGGTCGTCGATGACGTGACCAAATATCAGTCGTACAGCGATTTCCGTGACGGTTTCTTGCTCGACGAGCCATCGATGAAGTATTTCTCGGACGCCTATCGTGCGACCGAAGGCGATTTGCGCAACACGCCGATCCTCCACGAGCATGCGGGCATGCCGGCGACCCTGATCGTCACCGCCGGGCTCGATCCGCTGCGCGATCAGGGCCGTGCGTATGCGGGCGAGCTGATCCGCGCCGGCGTGCCGACAACTTATCGTGAAGCGGTGGGTAACATCCACGGCTTCATCACGCTCAGGAAAGCGATCCCGTCCAGCGGAGGCGATGTCGCGGCCTGCTTCGCGGTGCTGAAGGATATCGTCAACGAAGCCGAGGCCGAGCGCGTGATGGGCCAAGCGGCACAGGGCGCCGATATCGCCGCGGCCGCCGAGTGAGCAACCTGCCCTATCGCGCCGCCGTCGGCGTGATGCTGCTGAATGCCGAGGGCAAGGTGTTCGTCGGCCAGCGTCTCGATAACGCGCTCGAAGCCTGGCAGATGCCGCAGGGCGGACTCGACAAGGGCGAAAGCGCCGAGGACGGCGCGTTGCGCGAGCTGGAGGAAGAGACCGGCATCGATCGCGGCTTGGTCGAACTAGTCGCCCGCGCCTCACGCACGTTGGACTACGATCTGCCCGAGGATCTGAAGGGCAAGTTATGGGGCGGAAAATATCGCGGCCAGCGGCAAACCTGGTTTCTCGCCCGCTTTCTTGGCACCGACGCCGATGTGCGTATCGAGACCGCCGAACCGGAGTTCCGCGCCTGGAAATGGGCTGAGCCGCGCGACCTCCCGGCGATGATCGTGCCGTTCAAGCAGCACCTCTACCGCGCGGTGCTGGCCGAGTTCGCGGAGCATCTCGGCTAAGGCTGGCGATAGACCGCGCCGCCCTTCATCACGAACCGCACCCGCCTGACCGCGCCGATATCCTGCGTCGGATCACCGGCGACTGCGACCAGATCAGCGAGCATGCCCGGCTTCAAGGCGCCCAACCAGTCGCCGATGCCAAAAATCTTCGCATTGCCCGAGGTCGCAGCGATCAGCACGTCGGGCGCGGTCATGCCGGCGCCAGCCATCAGCAGCATCTCGCGCGCATTTTCGCCGTGGGTGAACACACCGACGTCGCCGCCCATGCACATCGTCACGCCCGCCGCGCGAGCAGCGGCGAACGCCTTGCGGCTTTCGATCACACCTGCTGGGGCCGGCTCCTGCCCGTTCCAGCCGCGATAGCGGGCGATCGCGTCGCGCGCGGCGAGTGTTGGACAATAGGCGACACCCTTTTCCTTCATCAGCTTGAAGATTTCGGGCGTGCCTTCGTCGCCATGCTCGATCGTGTCGACGCCCGCCAGGATCGCACGGCGCATGCCTTCGACTGTGCTGGCATGCGCCGCGACCTCGCGTCCCGCCGAATGCGCCGCCTCGACACCCGCTTTCAGCTCGTCGAGCGTGAAAGTCGGCCGGCTCGGCTCGCCCTTGCCCCAACGGTAATCGGCATAGAATTTGACCACATCCGCGCCCGCGCCGATCTGCCGCCGCACCGCCTGCACCAGCGCCGGACCATCGGCCTCTTCGGCGCCCTGCGGCACAAGAACGCCAGCATCGAAGCCCTTGGGGCCATAGCTGCCGGACGCGACAAGCGCGCGCGTCGCGACCAGCATGCGCGGTCCCGGCACGATGCCCTGCTCGATCGCCTGCTTCAGCCCGACATCGGCATAGCCAGCGCCCTCGGTGCCGAGATCGCGTACGGCGGTGAAGCCCGCCATCAACGTCGCCTTGGCCGACACCGTCGCCCGCGCGGTGCGCAGCGCCAGCGGCTCGTGCAGCACCTGATCGTCCCAAGGCGTCTCGTTGTAAGGATGCAGGAAAAGGTGCGAATGCCCCTCTATCATGCCCGGCATCACCGTCATGCCCGGCAAGTCGATGACGGTCGCGCCTGCGGGGGCGGAAAGCCCCTCCCCGACCGCTTCGATCTTTTCATCCCGCACCAGCACGGACCAGCCCTTGTGCGGCTGACGCGTCACGCCGTCGAACACCTGCGCCGGGCGGAGCAGATACACGGTTTGCGCTGACACCGGCATCGCCGGCGCCATCAGCAGCGCCGCCAGCACGCCCCGGATCATTTGCGGGGCGCCGGGCCGGCGAAGGTGACGATGCTCTCCGCCCCGCGCGCCGACAGCGAAGCGACGCCGAAGAAATTATGATCGATGTTCACACCGTCGAGCTTCAGCGTGGTCGCGCTCCCCGGCACATCCTTGAAGCTCGTCCAGTCCGGTCCGTCGGCCAGCCGCCAGCGGACGCGATAGCCGGCCGCGCCCGGCACTGGCTGCCACGACACTTTCGTGTCTGCGCTGAGTGCACCCTCGATCGTCACGCCCTCCGGCGCGCCCGGTGCATTCGCCAGCTCGCGCGCCACCGCCATGTTCAGCGCCGTCACCTTCGCGAGATAGGGGAAATCCACGAACTCGATCGTGTCGCCGTAGAATTTGCCGTTCTCCGTGCGCAGCGTCTGGTGCTGGTGATCGTAATTCTCGGTCACCTCGCTGAACCTCACCGCCGGATAGCCCAGTTCCAGGAACGGCGTATGGTCCCCGCCGCGCTGGAAGCGGTCCGGCCGCCGCACCGCGATTACTTCGATGCCTTTCACTTTGCCCGCGACCCGCTTGATCGCTTTGGCGAGCGCGCGGGACGGCGAGTCATCCTCTCCGCCATTAGCGCGCTGCGCTTTGGCCGCATCGAGATCGCCCGAAAGGCGCACGCCTTCGCTGAACACGCGGACATGCTTGTCATCCCGCGCGCCGCCGACCCCGTGGGTGTTGCCGACGATATCGCTGTTGAGCACCGCCGCGACCTTCCAGCCACGCGCCTTGACCGTGCGCGCGAGCAACTGTCCGCCCCACAGCCCCTGCTCCTCTCCCGAGAGAGCCGCGTAGACGATCGTGCCGGCGAATTTCTCCCGCGAAAGCAAGCGCGCCGCCTCGATCACCAGCGCGACACCCGAGGCGTCGTCGTTCGCGCCCGGCGCATCGGAGGTCGCGTCCATCACGTCGGTGACGCGGCTGTCGATATGGCCCTGTATGATAACCACGCGGTCGGGGTCGCCGGTGCCGCGCTGGATCGCGATCACATCCTCCACGCGCACACCGTCCGGGGCGCGCGGACCGGTGAACTGATCGCCGATCGTTTCGACTTTCAGGCAGCCGCCGCATCCCTTGCCGATCTCATCGAACCGGCCCGCCGCCCAGCGCCGCGCCGCGCCGATGCCGCGCTTGGGATCGGTGGTGGTCGAAAGCGTATGGCGCGTGCCGAAACCAACGAGAGCCGTGATGGTCGCCTTCAACTGGACTGGATCGGGTTGAGCGGAGGCAGCGGCAAGTGCGATCAGGCTGAGCATCTTATTCCTCTTCGGCGACCATGAGCGCCCCGTCCTGTCCGACGGTGCGGTAAAAGCAAGTGCGCGCACCGGTGTGGCAAGCAGGGCCGGCGGGCTCGACCTTCAGCCACAGCGCATCCTGATCGCAATCGATCCGCACCTCGACGACGTGCAGCATGTTGCCGGAGGTCTCGCCCTTTTTCCAAAGCCGCGCCCGGCTGCGCGACCAGAAATGCGCCTCGCCTGTTTCCAGCGTCAGCCGCAGCGCTTCGTCGTTCAGATGCGCGACCATCAGAGGTTCGCCGCTCCGCGCATCGGTGACGATGCCGGTGATCAGCCCATTCACATCCCATTTGGGGTTCAGTCGGTCAGCCATGACCGAGCAATGCGTCCGATCGAGAGCGAAGAAAAGCCTGTCCGGAAATGGGACACGTCGAATGAAATGTTTCGAGTCGACATGACATTAACCATGCCATAGCATCCCGAATCTGAGCCGCCCCAGGGGTAACGGGCGGTCTGTAAGAGGGGGTTCTCATGAAAAAGCTTTTGGTCGCAGCCTTGTGCTGCGCGTCCTGGACGGCTGCCGCGAACGCGACGGTGATCTGGGACGATGATGTCGATTTCAATGGCAGCCTTGGCGGCAATGCCGGAGGCATCGTGCAGGCACCGCCGCTGAACGCGACCGGTGGCCTGACGATCATCCTCAACGATCTGGGCGGCGTTGGTGTCGGCACTCAGGCGCGCGCTGGCTTCGAGGCCGCTGCCGCGATTTGGTCCAGCATCCTACGCGATCCGATTACGATTCGCCTCGACGTGAAGTTCTCTACTCTGGGGCCCAACATCCTCGGCTCGACCGGCTCGACCACCAACAACATCAGCTATGCGGCGCTCCGCACGGCGATGGCGCTCGATTCGAAGTCGGGATACGACCAGCAGGCCGTGAACAGCCTGCCGCTCGGCAGCGTTTCTTTCGTCTCGAACGAACCCGGCAACTGCACGGTGGTCAGCAACCCGACTTGCGGCGCGATCAGCACGAACAGCCGCACACTGGATAACGACAACACCGTCGACAACCTCACCATCCAGATCAACACTGCTCAGGTGAAAGCGCTCGGTCTGGCCCCGGTCTACGCTGGCAGCAATCCCGGCGGCCGCGATGGCTCCGTGCAATTCAGCGACCAGTTCGCCTGGGATTTCGACCGCTCCGACGGCATTGATCCCAACCTGATCGACTTCGTCGGCGTCGCCGCCCACGAGATCGGCCATGCGCTCGGATTCCGCTCGGGCGTCGATCTGGCCGACGGGAACGCCAACCTCAACCGCGCGGGCCTGGACGGCCTGGCGTGGGGGACGGTGCTCGACCTGTTCCGCTATGGCGATTTCGAGGGCCAGCAGACCCGTGACTGGACGATCGGCGGGGCGCCCTGCACCTCGATCAACGGCGGCGCGACCTGCATTGGCGCGATGTCCACCGGCGCGACCAACGGCGACCGCCGTCAGGCCAGCCACTGGAAGGACGACGCCCTGACGGGCCAGACGATCGGCATCATGGATCCGACCCGTTCGGGCTTCAACGGCGCCATCACTTTCCTGAACCCGACCGCGGCCGACCTGATCGCGTTCGACGTGATCGGCTATGACGTGGCGGTTCCGGAGCCGGCCACCTGGGCGATGATGATCGCGGGCTTCGGTTTCGTCGGTGCGGCCATGCGCCGCCGCCGGAAGGTTCAAGTCTCCTTCGCATAACCCCGCGCAAGCGGACAGCAGGACTGGCCCCGGCCGCGCGAGCGGGCGGGGTCATCTTTTTGTAACGATGGGGAGACAAGGGGCGGATCAGGTCCTATATGCGGCGCCACAGCCACAAGGCCGGGTCCGCGATGCTGACAACCAATCCGTTCGACGATGATAAACTCCGCGAGGAATGCGGCATTTTCGGCATCTATGACGCCGAGACTGCTTCCGCCGTCGTGGCGCTGGGCCTGCACGCGCTCCAGCATCGCGGCCAGGAAGCGGCCGGCATCACCAGCTGGGACGGCGCCCATTTTCACTCACACCGCGCGATGGGCCATGTCGCCGGCAATTTCGACCGTGACGAGATCATCCGCGGCCTGCCGGGCCGTGCCGCCTGCGGCCATGTCCGCTATTCGACGACGGGCGAGACCGCGCTGCGCAACGTGCAGCCGCTCTACGCCGAACTTGCCTCAGGCGGGTTCGCGGTCGCGCACAACGGCAACATCTCGAACGCGATGAAGCTGAGGCGTGAGCTGGTGCGCCGCGGCTCGATCTTCCAGTCGACGTCGGACACCGAAGTCATCATCCATCTGGTCGCGACCTCGACCTACCGGACGCTGCTCGACAAGTTCATCGATGCGCTGAAGCAGGTCGAAGGCGCTTATTCCCTGATCTGCATGACCCCTGAAGGCATGCTCGCGTGCCGCGACCCGCTCGGTATCCGTCCGCTGGTGATGGGCAAGCTCGGCGAGTCCACCGTATTCGCGTCGGAGACCGTCGCGCTGGACGTGATCGGCGCCGATTTCGTGCGCGAGGTCGAGCCGGGCGAGATCGTCATCGTCAGCGAAGGCTCGGACCGCTCGATCAAGCCGTTCGGCACGATCCACCCGCGCCCCTGCATCTTCGAGCATGTCTATTTCTCGCGGCCGGATTCGATCGTGGACGGCACCTCGGTTTATGACGTGCGCAAGGCGATCGGCGCGCAGCTCGCGATCGAGGCGCCGGTCGATGCCGATCTGGTCATTCCAGTCCCCGATTCGGGCGTGCCGGCGGCGATCGGCTATGCTCAGCAATCGGGCATCCCGTTCGAGCTCGGCATCATTCGTTCCCACTATGTCGGCCGCACCTTCATCCAGCCGGGCGATCAGGTGCGGCATTTGGGCGTCAAGCTGAAGCACAACGCCAACCGCGCGCTGATCGGCGGCAAGCGCGTGATTCTGGTCGATGACTCGATCGTGCGCGGCACCACCAGCTTGAAGATCGTGCAGATGATGCGCGATGCCGGTGCCTCGGAAGTCCATATGCGGATCGCCAGCCCGCCGACGCGGCACAGCTGCTTCTACGGCGTCGATACGCCGGAGCGCGCGAAGCTGCTCGCCGCCAAGCTGGATGTGCCTGGCATGTCCGATTACATCCACGCCGATAGTCTGTCCTTCGTCTCGATCGAGGGCCTATACAAAGCGCTCGGCCATGACCGCCGCGCCGATGTTCGCCCCCAGCATTGCGACGCCTGCTTCACCGGCGACTATCCGACCACGCTGACCGACCAGGACGAACTGGCGCCTGCGGATCAGCTGAGCCTGTTGGCCGAGCGGGTCGTCTAAATCTCTCCACGGAGTTTCGATTGAGCAAGAGTCTCGAAGGTCAGCTGGCGCTCATTACCGGCGCCAGTCGCGGCATCGGCGGCGCCACGGCGGAAGTTCTCGCCCAAGCCGGTGCGCATGTGATCCTGACCGCGCGGACCGCGCCCGATCTCGAAGCAGTCGAGGAGCGTATTCACCGGGCCGGCGGCAAAGCAACGATCGCGCCGATGGACCTGAGCGATCTCGAAAGCATCGGGCGCCTGGGCGACGCGATCGCCGGACGCTGGGACCGGCTCGACGCGCTGGTCCTGAACGCCGCGATGCTCGGCACGCTGGCGCCGGTGCCGGCGATCGACGCCAAGGAATTCGCCAAACTGCTGACCCTGAACGTCGCCGCCCAACAGGCGCTGATCGCCGCGTTCGATCCCCTCCTCCGCCGTGCCGAGCCGGGCCGGCTGATCGCGATCACGACCAGCGTCGCCGCCGCACCCCGCGCCTATTGGGGCGCGTATGGCGCATCCAAGGCCGCGCTCGAAACCCTGGTCTCAGCCTATGCGGAGGAACAGCGCAATCTCGGCAAGGTACGCGTCGCGATCCTCGACCCCGGCGCCACCCGCACCAAAATGCGCGAACGCGCCTTCCCGGGCGAAGACCCAGCGACGCTGAAAGGCCCGGAAGTGGTCGGCGAACGCATCGCCGCGCTACTGGCGGACGGGTTCGAGACGGGACACCGCGAGCGGATTGAAGGCTAGTCCGCGACTTCGATTGCAACGATCTCGATGGCCTCGGCCTTCCCGCCGAAATCCACCTTCTCGCCCACAAACCCGCCGATCATCGCGCGCGCTAAGGGCGCACAGAAGCTGATCGAGCCGCCCGCCGGATCGGCCTCGTCGTCGCCGACAATGTCGATCGTCTTGCGCTGGCCGTTCAGCCGGTAGGTCACGCGCGTGCCGAACGCGACATCCTCGCCGTCCGGCACCGGCGCGAGTTCGGCCGTTGCCTTACGCGTTGCCCAATAGCGCTGGTCGCGTTTCAGCGCCTCGATCTCGGCTTCGCCGCCGCCGGCCGCTATACGCTCGTCCAGCTCACGCAGCTTCGCCTCGATCAGCGCCAGGCCGCGCGCGGTCACGAGGTTCGGTCCTGTCGGGATCGGCAGCTCGAATTTCGGTTCCTTATGTTCCTCGTCGCTTTCGCGCCGAAACGCCACGCTCACCTGATATTCTCCTTCCAGGTTATCATAGGATCGGGCAGGCCGGATGCCAGCCCATGCTGCACATCGTCCACCACCCCGGCTATCTGACCCCGCCCCCGCCCGGCGGCGGCTTCCCCGCCACGAAATACAATATGCTGATCGCGGCGTTAGAGGCGCTGGACACTGCCCAAACGCGCCACGTCCCCGATCCGATGCCGCGCGGTTGGCTGGAGGCGGTGCATGACTCGGCCTATGTCGCCGAGGTGCTGGCGGCGGCAGTGCCGAAAGAGAAGGAACGCCGCATCGGCTTCCCTGTAACCCAACTCGTTTCCACCCGCGCGCAGCTGACGCCGGGCGGCACCTGGCTCGCAGCCAAGCTCGCGCTCCGGCACGGCTATGCCGCCAACACCGCCGGCGGCAGCCACCACGCGCTGCACGACACGGGCGCTGGCTTCTGCGTTTTCAACGATCTTGCCGTCGCCGCGCACCGGCTGCTGGCGGAAGGCGACGCCCGCCGCGTGCTGATCGTCGACTGCGATGTGCACCAGGGCGACGGCACCGCCGCGCTGCTGGCTGGCCGCGCCGATGCGGCCACCTACTCGATCCACGCCGATAAGAATTTCCCCGCGCGCAAGGCCCGCTCGACACTCGACGTGCCGCTGCCCGACGGCACCGGCGACGCGGCCTATCTGGATGCCCTGGCGACGACTCTGCCCCCGCTGATCGACAGCTTCGCGCCGGACCTCATTCTCTACCAGGCCGGCGTCGATCCGCATGCCGACGACAAGCTCGGCCGCATCGCTCTCACGGATGCCGGCCTCACCGCCCGCGACCGCTTCGTTGCCGATCAAGCGCGGCGGCGCGGCATCCCGCTGGCGAGCACTCCGGGCGGTGGTTATGGCGATGACAAGGCCGCTATCGCCCAGCGTCACGCGGCCTGCATCGTGACGCTCAACTCAGCGATGAGGGACTAGAAAAGCGGGCGCCGCTCACGCCGCGCCGCTTTCCTTCTTCTTGGCGTAGACGCGGACCGGGTCCTTGCGGCCTTCGACCACATCCTTGTCGATCATCACTTCATCGACACCGTCCATGCTGGGCAGATCGAACATCGTGTCGAGCAGGATCGCTTCGAGGATCGAGCGCAGTCCGCGGGCGCCGGTCTTGCGGGCGATCGCCTTCTTCGCGATCGTCGTCAGCGCATCCTCATGGAAGGACAGCTTCACGTCCTCCATGTCGAACAGCTTCTGATACTGTTTGACCAGCGCGTTCTTCGGCTCGCTGAGGATCTTGACCAGCGCGTCGATGTCAAGGTCTTCCAAGGTCGCGATGACCGGCAGCCGGCCGACGAATTCGGGGATCAGCCCGAACTTCAGCAGATCCTCCGGCTCGCACTGGCGCAGCACTTCGCCGGTCCGCCGCTCTTCCGGCGCCGCGACATAGGCGCCGAAGCC